>BNJT01001190.1_pt1 | contig 417252 bp, 569 predicted proteins | sample 8540491 | NCBI WGS metagenome assembly BNJT01 (sample SAMD00202455, study PRJDB9452) | human saliva metagenome | host: Homo sapiens
GGCACCATATGAAACACAAATATCTAAAAAGCGCACTATCTCCGACATATAAATGCTTAAAAAAAGTATCTTTAAAAAAATAAAATAGAACATTCTATGCTAACTGCCGGCTGACGAAGTATAATTTTTTGTGCTTTCATAAACCACAATGTATATACTATTTGATTTTTAACTATCATAAAGCCATTTTTACCTATGTTTTTATTGCCGTAAAATTGTTTATATAACTCTAAGTCTATTCCAAAAGGTCAGAGATGCATTTTTGCCATCCCGCTACGCTCCTTTAGAAATCTTTTTCGCTATGCAAAAAGCGTCCTGCTAATTTTGCCGTATTTCAGCCCTTTTTTTATCTTGATGTTATTAAAATTGAAGTGCAATTTATACAATGGAGGCGCTAAAGATGGGACGATTTGCTGCTTGCCCTAGTGATAGGTATAGGATTGATAGGGTTTGCGGTTTTTATGTCTTAGTTTTCGCTTTTTGGTATATTTCTATCCCGCTATTTTTGTATTTACGTGTATTTTTAAATATTTCAGAAAAGAGAGAAAATTTGAGGCTAGAGTTTTAGAGCCTTAAAACTCTTTTGCAAGCTTCAAGGCTATTTCATAATAATCCACAAACTCGTTAAATTCTATTTTTTTAAATTAAAGAATATGGATTTACGGTTGCAAATCAAACCACTAAACAACTGCTATGACAACAAGCCCTAAACGTCGCGCTAGTTTTTAAATGTGAGCCTAATTTGGCTTCAAATTTGACTATTTTGCCGCTACGCTTGCTCGCTCGTAGTGCGCGATGATTTTGTTATGAATGAGTAGCGATATATAAATCACTGCACCGCCAAGGCATAGTCTTAGTATATCCGCATCCTTATGCCAAAATACTAAATTTACGATGATGGCTGCTGGTATGAGAGCGTTATTCATTATAGCTAGAGTGCCGCTATCTACCTCGCATGCGCTTTTGTTCCATAAAAAGTATCCAAGACCGCTAGCTCCGATGCCAAGCCAGAGTATAGCCGAGTTAGAAGCGGCAGCACCGCTTCTAGTTTTTATAAGCTTATCTCTTTTATATCGGCGATCTTGAGGAATTCCGCGTAAATTTGCCCTACGAGCGCAAGACGGTTTTTACGCACAAGCTCGTCCTGGGCATTTATCATTACGTTGTCGAAAAAAACTCGTCTATCGCGGCTTTTTAGACCGAAAAAGATTCTTTAGGCGTTCGCTGTATGAGCCGCCGGCTTTTACCGCGGCCTTAAAGGCGTCGAACAGCTTTTTCTCGCTCTCGTTTTCACATTTCGCTTCATCGACCGCGCCGAAAATTTTTCGTCCTTTATAATATTTGCCAGGCGTTTAAACGTACTGAAATTTTGCCTAAAGTCATCCGCCGCGCATATAGCGCCCAGAGCCTCGATCGCCTCGCACTGCGCGAGTATATCGCCTTTTTTGCTAGCTAGGCAGGCCTTTTACGACGGACGGGTTCACGTCAAAAAAATGTATAAAGCCCTATCAAATATAAATCCTATCAGCGCCTCGACGTCAATTTGAGCGTACCCTCCGCCGTCTCGCGCAAAAACGCCGCGATATCAAAGGTTTAGATTTTTCGTTTTGAATGATCTTGATGACGCCGTTAGCCGCGCGGCGCAGTGCATACGGGTCCTTGTTGCCGCTTGGGATCTTACCCGCGCTAAAGAGCCCTATTAACGTCTCGAGCTTGATCGCGAGCGCGACGACGGAGCTAAAGATAGTGCTAGGTAGCGCGCTGGCCTCGCCGCTTGGCAGATACTGCTCCTTGATCGCGGTTACGACGTTTTCGTTTTCGCCCTTAGCCGCCGCGTAGTAGCCGCCCATCACGCCCTGAAGCTCGGTAAACTCATACACCATCTGCGTGGTTAGATCGGCCTTGCTCAGCATCACGGCACGCTCCAGTAGCGCCTCGTAGTCCTCTCCCGCGCACGCTTTTAGTCTATCGGCGCAGATTTTAGCTAGTCGTTTTGCGACGCCCAGCTCGCGTACGCTCTTATCAAATGTGCTGCCTAGCTCCTTTTAGATAGGTGATGTTTTTTTAGCTTTTCCGGACCAAACTCATGCGCCAGGTCGCTGCGCCAGAAAAACATCGCGTCGCTAAGTCTCAGCGCGCAAAACCTTTTCGTTGCCCCTTTACGATGAGCGCCGGCTCGGGAGAGATGGCGTTGCTAACGACTACGAAGCGATTGGCGAGCTTGCCGCCCTCAAAAAAACCGGGAAATATCTCTGATTTTCCTTCATTGAGGTGATGATGACCTCGCTAGGCACCTCCAAAAACTCCCGCTCAAAGCCGCCAAGCAGCGCGGTCGGATGCTCGGTGATCGCTACGACTTCGTCTAGCAGCGCCTCGTCCACCCTCGACCATTACGCCGTTTTTTTGGCTTCGATTTGCTTTAAACTCGCTCGAAAATTTTTCTCTGCGCACGTTTTTGATCGAGGATTACGCCGATTTTAGGCATCGCGGCGAAATAATCTTTCGCGTTTTTTGACGGTAAATCTATCGTAGCCGATGCTTCTGTGCATAAAAATCGTATCGCCGCTTTCAACGTCAATCGATAACGTAACAACCCTCGTCTCCAAGCAGGCACAAAAACGAGCGAATCGGACGGATAAACTCAATTTACCATCGCCCCAGCGCATAGATTTGCCAGAAATTTAAGCTCATCAAAAAAACTTCTCGATCATATCGCCCAAGAAGTTCAGAGCTAGGCTTGCCCGCGACTGGCTTTTTGTAGTAGAGCACCTCTTTGCCGCCGACGGTTTCAATTTTAGCTCAGACTCCTCGATACCGCATTTTTAGCAAAAACTCAGCGCAGCCGGCGTCCAGGCGCCGTCTTTTTGTGCGACTTGCCTGGGCGCACCGATAAACTCGCTAAATCCGTCCTCCTGACGCACCGCAAATTTCCGGGTGGTAAAACGCTATCCTGCGCGGCGTATAGTAAAACTCACACTCGCTATCTCAGGCCGTTTTGCGCTAGAGTCTCGCGCCACTTTGCCGCGACGTTGCCACACTCTTTTAAAAACGGGATCGCCGGCAACTCCTCGACGCCGATCTCCACGATCAGTTCTTTTGTTTCGTCTCATTTTTTTATCCTTTTTTAAATTTCTGTCTTCTTTTGCTTCTCTCAAGCGTCTGCGTGACAAATCCGCGCATCAAAAAAATATCACGAAAAGCACGAATGCGCCCAGCACCAACGCGTCAATTATTCTCATTTTCTATCCAAATTTGAGGTTCATTTTTATAATTCACTACGCGAACGGACGTGAAAAATCGCCTCTTTTTCGTTGCGCGGTTCGCCCCTAGCGCCGTAAATTTGATATCTCCGTACGGCGTATAGAGCCCTGCCGTTTCGCACTTCGCCGCCGATACGACCAAACACGTCGCCCGCGCGCGCTTGTTTTAGGTTTTTTAGCCTCCAGCATCTGCTCATGCGGATCTTGCGTTTCGTCATAATTTTACCGCATAATGCGAGCTAATCTCAAGATTTCCCTTAAACTCGTCTAGGCGGTTTACCGCTACGTCCATGATCTGGCCGGGCTTTTGCGTCGTTTTTTGGCTCGTATACGTAGATACCGCGCTTATCTTTAGCCAGCGTAAAGCCCTTTTTATCTTTTTTTGAACGACCGTAGCGCGTTTTAGCAAAACAGGCAAATTTGACTTCTTTTGATAGCTCGCCGACCCGCGCTTCGGCGATATTTTGCAGCGTATTTTTTTAGCATTTTTTTATCGAAAATCTAGCCTAAAAACCAGAGCGAAGTGATCCGAAATTTGCGCCCCGTCTCGCTCAACCTTAAAGCTATTTAAGACGTAGTTTTGACTAAGCGCGTCCTTTGAGAGCAGGGACGTGATCGAGCGCGTTTAGGCTCGTGTGCGAGTAGCGCTCGTGCTTTGGCAAAAACGCCCAAAGATTAGCCACTTTTACTAGTTTCAAAATCGCCCAGCAGCTCTTTATCTCCGTAAGGCGTGTTAAAAATCGCCCAAAAACCACGACCTTTTGGGTATCCGCTAAAGCTGATTTTTAGCGTGATAAAAGCTGTTTTTCGCTGCTTTTAGAGGATTTTTTTCTAGCGGGAAAATGCAAATTTAAGAGGCTAAACTTTGCCCATCCACTTCAAAAATCAAGCTTTAAAATATCTCTTGTTTTTTTACGTTTGGCACGCTGAGATTTGCGTTTTTTTCAGGCTTTATGCGAGACAGCACGGCTAGGCCTACGGGACCGTTTTTTTGCCCTTTTAGAAAAGGCAAAATATTTATAGCCCGCTTCCTTCATCAGCTCTTTTTAAAAATTTGCTCGTTTTTCTATCTCTTGAAGCGCGATGATATCGGCATTTAGCTCTTTTATCTTTGCGCTTACGGCTTTAATTTGGCGCTCGCTTTTTTTCTCGCTCCACTCTGATTTTCCGACGATGAAATCTTTGTACTCGCTGCCGTCGTTTTTTTGGCGTCAAATAAACTTTTGCACGTTAAACGTAGCGATCTTTAGCTCGGCACCCGCCGCAAAAACAGCAAAAAAACAGAGCTGCAAAAATGAGGGCAAAGAGCCTATTTGCCGTAAATTTTCATATCGCGTTTCCAAAACCCTGACTCGGCGAAATTTCTGCCTGATAGCCTCATACGCGACGATGCCCGCACTCGTGGCTAAAGTTTAAGCTTCTGCCCTGCTCGCCCATCGGGATTTTGATCGCGTTTGCGAAATTTCGCCCATCAGCTCCATAGGCAGGCCCGTGCTTTCGCCGCCGAAAAACAGAAAAGTCGCCCTTTTTAAACTCCGCTTCAAAAATAAAATGTATGTGCCTTCGTCGTCGCGTAAAAAAAACCTATCCTCGTAAGCGGCGTTTGCGTGCAAAAACTCATCCAAACTCTCCCAAATCACGGGATTTAGCCGCGCCCAGTAATCAAGTCCCGCGCGCCTAACGGCCTTTTTCGCTGATGTCAAAAACGGTCGGCTTGATTATATGAAGCTTAAGGTTTGCATTTACGCACATGCGGCCGATCGAGCCTGTATTTTTGGGGGATTTGAGGATGAACGAGGACGATATTAAACATTTAAAAAGCCGCCTTAACCTGCGTTTTAAAAAGCCACAAAAAGTACTTGCCGAGTCGCTCAATTTAGGCTTTTTGCAAAAGCAACATATTTAAAAAGAATATTTTTTTATTTTTGAAAATTTATATTTGAGATTTTTTCCACTTTCGCCTCTTTAAAAATAGGGCTTGATTTTTAGCCAATTTGCGCTTTTAACTAGGTTAATTTTTAGCCGAGCTTGACTTTTCGTTTAGAAAATTTTTTCTATCGCTATATCCCTGCCTGCGCCTTATCTCAGCACCTATTGCAGCGCCTTTAAAGCCCAGTTTTAAAATCTCCGCCGTGTCGATAGCGGGTTCAATCTAGCCTCATAAACGCCTACTCTAGCTCTTTTTATGAGGCTTGGCGAGTTTAGCCCGAGCCAGCTTTTTTTAGCGGTTTATCTAGGGCGATTTTTAGTAAATCTTTGTCGCTCGGACGACCTTCAAAAAAACGGCTCTTTGACGCAGGCTTCAAAGCTTTTAGGCAGTCCCTAAATCGTAAAAACTTTTTAATACCGAAATAGCCGTTTAAAAGATATAAAAACTCGCGCTCGTCTTTTTTGCCGTTTTTGTTTGGGTAGAAATTTGACCGCGCTTTTTAGTTTTGCAGGCAACTCTTTCCGCCTCGACTCGGCTCACTGTAGCCTGCAAAAATTTTGCCCAAAAAGCCCTAGTTTATAAAGATACAAAAAGCCGACCTCTTGAAATTTGGCGACAAAAGCTTTCATTAGCTCGCCGTTTATGCGCTCGCGGCTAAGATCTCTGATACTTAGGCGCTTCATCAGCCGCAAACTCGCGCGCGCGATACGGAATTTAGCCGCGCGCTAAACTGCACCGCCCGCAGTACGCGCAGACTATCTTCGGCGAATTTTTCATCGTCGATATGGCGCAAGATGCCTCGCTTTAGGTCGCTCTCGCCGCCGTAAAAGTCCAAAAACGAGCCGTCAAAAATATTTATCATCATCGCATTTTACAGTAAAGTCTCGGCGCAAAGATGCCGCACGTCTCGTCGTCCGTATAGGCGACCTCAAATGCTTTTATGACCCTCGCCCGTTTTGTTTTTCGGTTCGCGGCAAAGAAAGGTCGAAGTTTTTAAATTTATAAACGAAGTAGTTTTTGCCCACGCCGCAAGCGCCGATTTGCGCCATCAGAGCGTCAATTTGAGCAGGGTCGATACCGTAAACTTCAACGTCAAAGTCGGAGATTTTTTACCTAGCATCGCATCGCGAACGCAGCCACCGACGATATACGCGCGTTTGGTGTGGGGTGCTAGAAAATCTCGCACCCATTTTTAGATTTTTTTATTTTTTTGCAGATTTTCGAGCCGATTTTCGACATTTGCCAGCACGAATTCTAAAGTACTGAGCGTGAGCGAGAGCCTGTCTTTCAGATTTTCTTCGCTCGTCGCGTTAAGCCCCTCAAAAAGCACCAAAATGCGCTCTTTTAGGGTTTTTTTAGAAATATCTCCTCGCCCGTAAAATCTGCAACCTCCACCTCAAAGGCCTTTTTGCGACGCAGCAGTCGCGGCGATCTCCCCACTCCGTCAAATCTGGGTGCGATGTTTTTTGCGAGTTTGCCGCGCTTTCTAAAACGGCTTCAAACTCACTAGCTTCGTCTATGCTGATCTCGCTAACTAGATTTGCAAGACCCGCGGCGTTGGTTAAATTTACGTCGCCACTTGAGGTCGGAACGCTCGTCAATTGGCCGCATTTTCAGCCTCCGAGACCAGTTTTCCTGCGTGGTGCCCATTCGCTCCAGCTCCATCGCCACCTCGTCTATCGCCATTTTTGCTATTTCTTCTAGTTTCATAGTTTTATCAGCCACCTTTTAAATCGGTTATTTCTTCGTCGGTTTTCATTTTGATGAAAAATCTTTCATCTGCTCGTTTACGCCCGTTTTTTTCTACTAAGGCCGCTTAGACGCCTTATCGCGGCGATCGCGGCGGCGTTTGTCGGCTCGCGCTTTAGGATGTTTTTATAAACTATCAGCGCGTCGTCTTTTAGCCCCTTGAGCCTCGTAGATTAGGGGCTTCGGTAATCGTATCTTTCATCTTTTACGTTTTTTACGAGCGAGGCCATGATACCGCCCATTTCGCTCGTAGTGCAAACTCTTTAGCGTCAAATTGCGCTATATCCTTCGTCCTGTATCCTTGGCGAGCGCGGCTTTTACCGCGTTTTCGATAGCTTTTGCCGCCTCGTTTTCGCCAAATGAATACCTAAGCATCATCGCAGCGCTTAGTATTGTAGCGACCGGGTTTGCGATGCCCTGCCCCGCGATATCAGGCGCGCTGCCGTGGATAGGCTCGTAGATACCTACCTTGCCCCCGATGCTGGCGCTTGGCAGGAGCCCCTATCGAGCCGCACACCATACTAGCCCTCGTCGCTTAAGATATCGCCGAAGAGATTTTTCCGTCAAAAATCACGTCGAATTTACTCAGGCGCGCGCACGAGCTGCATCGCCGCGTTATCGACGTACATAAACCCCAAACTTACCTCCGGATAGCTCTTTGCGACCTCGCTCGTGACCTCGCGCCACAGCTGGCTGGTCTCAAGCACATTTGCCTTATCGACCATGCAGACGCATTTTTGCGCTTCATCGCGGTTTCAAACCCGACCTTTGCGATACGCTCGATCTCCCTCGCTCGTGTAGGTCATCGTGTTGTAGGCACTGTTTTCTTTTTTTCTCGCGCGGTTGACCGAAGTATATCCCGCCGGTTAGCTCGCGAACTACGATAAAATCGACGCCCTGAAGGACTGATGGTTTTAGCGTGCTAGCATCTACCAGCTCGTCAAATATCATCGCAGGGCGCACCCGCGTACGCGCCAAGCCCTTTTCGTAGTTTTAAAAGCCCGCTTTCAGGGCGCAGATGACGCGGCAAGCCGTCCCATTTAGGCCCGCCTATAGCACCAAAAAGCACAGCGTCCGAGTTTAGCGCGCCGTTTAGCGTCTCGCTAGGCAAAGGCTCGCCGAACACGTCGATTGCAGCGCCGCCCATCAGGTAATAGTTATAGCTAAGCTCGAAACCAAACTCCGCACTAGCCGCATCTAGCGCCTTTATCGCCTCATCCACTATCTCAGGACCGATGCCGTCGCCCTTTATCACTGCGATATTATACTTTTAGCCATTTTATATCCTTGTTTTCGCGTATTCTATGAGGCCGCCGCTTTTTTTAAAAAGCTCTTGCATAAACGGCGGTATCGGGCTAAATTTATACTCTTTGCCGCTCGTCAATCTGACGACCGCGCCGTTATCCACGTCGATTTTTAGCTCGTCGCCCGCGTTTATCTCGTCTGTTTCTTTTGATTTCTAGTATCAAAAGTCCCGTATTAAAAGCTGTTTCTATAAAAAAATCCTAGCAAAACTCTTAGCTATCACCGCGCCGATGCCTGCAGCCTTAAGCGCCAAAGGAGCGATGCTCGCGCGAGCTGCCGCAGCCCAGTACTCTTTCGCCCGCTACGATGACGTCGCCCGCGGAGATTTTTTTGCTAAACTCAGGATCTGCGTCCTCCATGATATGAGTGGCCAAGATTTTTTTCGTCGGATGTGTTGAGATAGCGCGCGGCTATGATGATGTCGGTGTCGATATTGTCGCCGAATTTCCAGACTTTTGCTTTGTTTCATGATTTGCCTTAAGATTACCGTGGGCGATTTTATCCAAAAAGAAGCTAAATAAACAATCAAAAGCGCGCAGGGTAGCGGTCGGTGCAGGTAAATTCGAGGTTCAAATTTGAAACGGTTCGGCCTCGCGAGTCACATTTCAATTTGATACAAAAAAACAAGTGTGACGAGACGAAAACTAGCTGAGTTTTTTTAGGGCGGTGCGGGATCGCGGTTAAATTTGATTTAGAGGTTGGACGAGCTATCGCCGTGCTTGCGAGCCGCTTGCCGCGATACTCGTCCGTAGATTTTTTGTTTTTACGTTTTCGTTACGTTTGGTTAAAACAAAACCACCGCTGCCGTTAGACAGCCCCAAAGCACGGCTCCAATAGCCATAGTTACGTGAGTTACTGCAGAATCTTTCATCTTTTTTTCTCCTTTATTTTTTTGGAGAATTATAATGACCTTTTTGTGTCCTCAATGTGTCCTTTGTATGACTTTTTAAAATTTTCGCTTGAGATTTACGCTTATTCCGTCAATTCGCGCCCGCAAGTGAAAATTTGCCGCGCAATCAGCCGAGCCTGAGAGTCAATTTACCCGCCGCAAAAAGCATACTGTGCTTTAATTTAGCCGCGCTTTGCCTCACATCTACGCGCGTTTTTGGATCTTTACGCTCACGGTCGTACCGCGTCCTGGCTCGCTTTCGTAGCTTATCTCGCTGCCTAAAAGATGAACGATACGCCGCACTATAGATAGCCCCAGACCGCTACCCTTGTCCTTGTGCGACTCCTCGCATTGATAAAATTTATCGTAGATTTTTTTCTAGCTTTTTTTGCCTCGATGCCTGCCCCTCGTCGCTAATGCGCACGGTGAGCCGACCGCCCTCTTCGCGGCAGCTCACGCCGACGTCCGCGGCCGAGTACTTTTAGCGCATTATCCATCAAATTTAACCAAATTTGCGCTAGCATCGAGGCGTTGCTTCGCACGCTTACGGCGGCTAGATCCAGATCAAACTCCCGCCCATCGTACTTTTGCATCAGCATCGCCGCAGCCTTTCGTAGCTGCTCGTCCACGCGCACGTTTTCGTCTCAAATTTACGCCCGCTTGACTATCTAATCGCGAGAGCAGCAGCATATCCTCGCACAGCCTGCTCAGCGAGTTTGCCTGTTCTTTTATGAGCTCCAGATACTCGTTTCTGCGTGCCTCGTCCGTCTCGTCCTGTGCGATCTCGCAGTAGCCGCTGATGACGCTTAGAGGCGTTTTTAGCTCGTGCGAGACGTTTGAGACGAAGTCCTTTTTGCATGTAGTCCATTTTTTTCCAGCGCCGCCGCGGTCAAATTTATATTTGCCGCCAGCTCGTCTCAGCTCGTGCAGATACTCGCTATCTGCGCCGCGCTTGCAGTTTTTGCGCGCGACCCTAACGGCGAAGTCGCCTCTAGCGATCTTGCCGGCTGCTCGCTTAAAGTTTTCGACATACCGCAAAAAATAGGCCGTTACCGCGTAAAATATCGCTCCGCCCGCGCCCATCACGATCGCGCAAAAGCTGATAATGCCCCAAAACATCCCAAGCTTCATCTCAAATATCCGCTCGTAAGCCAGTATCGCCGCCGACGCCGCGACGCAAAGCACGCAAAAAGACGAAGATAAACATCGCCGCCGTGTAGGTTTTTTTAGACTGATTAGGTATTTTTTTCTTATTTTTGCGTAGTATTCATATTTTTATTTCCGTTTTTTGTATAGACCGATCTCTTTTATGTCGCCGTTTTTCATAGTATTTGTCCGCGGGCTTAATTTGACCGAGGTTTTATGCGTCAATTTCCACGCTCGTCCCTCGTTATGTCTTTTAAACCGCAAAGATTTGCCCAGATTTTTTTGCCTCAGAGCCGAAGTAATTTACCGACGTATACTCCATCTCGTCGCCGTTTGCGGCGTAGTAATAAACCCATTTTTGAGTTCGGGGCTTGCGTGATTTTTTTCATATTCGCCGTTTGGCTTGCGCTCGAAGCTTATCTCTATACCGTGCCGCGGCTCCATATTATCTTCTATCCGCGTTAAAACGCCCTTTTCGTCGTAGACGTAGCTATCGTCCATCACTAGTTCCCCGCCCGAATACACAGCCCGAGCGATCATTTTGCCGTCCTTGCCGTAGGTAGTTTTCTCCGTGCGCGGGTAAAATCTATCCTCCACGTGCTGCTCTTTGGCCGTCGCGACTCAAATTTCTCGCCGTCAAATTCGTATTCGTAGAGATAAACGGCGCTATCTTGATATTTTTTGCGGATTAGCCCGTCTTTGCTGTACTCAAACAAAACCGAGCTGTTTTGGCACGCCGTTTATGTGCTCGGTTTCTTGCACTATATAGCCGTTTTCGTCAAACTCCGTCCGCTTTACGCGAGTATTTTCTAGCGCGCCGGAGCCGTCTATAGAGTATTCGTACTCCGTAGCCGTCATGCTTTTTGACCTCGCCTTTTAGATCCTTTTTTTGCTCCAGTCGCTTTGCGGTAAAACGGCCGAGTTTAGATAACAAACCGCCGATGCCGCCGCTAAAATAGCTTTTTGAAAATTTTTCACTTTGTCTCCCCGCCCCTCACTCGTACCTTTCGCCCTTATAGCCGATGCCGCGCACCGTAGCTATCTCAAAGTCCGTGCAGCTTTTCTAGCTTGCGGCGTAGCTTTTTACGTGCGTATCGACCGCGCGCTCGTCGCTATCCGTGTCGTAGCCCCAGATTTCTTGCATGATTTCAAGACGAGTGAGTAATCTTTGCCCGGGTTTGAGAGCAGTAAAAAGAGTAAATAAAACTCTTTTGGTGCGAGCTCCACGGCCTCGCCGCCGATTTTTTTAGGCTAAGGGCCGTATAGTCGAGCTCGGAGTTTTTAAACCTCAGCCGCTTGCCGCTAGCGATCTTGGCTCGGCGCAAAAGCGCGTTTATGCGTAAGATCAGCTCCTTTTAATCTAAAGGCTTGCTCATGTAGTCGTCCGCCCCCGTGACAAAGCCCTTCTCCATGCCCTCCATGCCGCTTTTTGCCGTTATCATCAGCACCGGCAGCGACTCGTCTAGCAGTTTGATTTGTTTGGTTAGCTCGTATCCACTAAGTCCCCGGGCATCATGATATCGGTGACGACAAGATCGGCGTGCTCGCTCTCTAGTAGCTGCAAAGCCAGCTCTCCGTCAAAAGCCGCAAGAGGCGAAAAGCCCTCCTGAGCTAGCTTTAGGCAGATGATTTTTATTTAAATTTTTCGTCATCCTCGGCGACTAAAAATTTTAAACATTTACTTTCCTTAACTGGCTCCCCGAATTTAACGGGCAAGGCGATAATTTTGTCCTATTTTATCAAATTTAACGAGAAATGGGCGGGTAATCGAAGCGAAGCATCATCAAAATGCCGATGACGCAGATGATAACGGCTGTAAAAATCTCTAAAAAGTCGCAGATGAGTTTGCAGAAATTTCTTTAGTATCGCTCCGCCCAGCGCGTAGAGGCTAAGCGAGCAAAACTCGATAAAAACGAGCGTAACCGTGATAGAGAGCATGCGTGGCAAGCTAAAAAGGATCGTTCGCGTCCAAAAAGTCGGCAGCAAAAGCCGATAGAAAAAAATCCACGCCTTAGGATTTGAGATGCAGACCACGGCGCCGTTTAAAAACATCTGCTTTTTTTGCTCGGCAGCTGCGAGACCTTCGTGATACTAAGCTGCCCCTTGCTAAAAAAACAGCATAGTGCCAAGATATAGCAGATAAAGCCCCGCGATGATATTTAGAGCCTTAAACGCGAAGCTATAATGCGCCAAAAACTGCGCCAACGCCCAGCATACAGCAAATCCCAACGAATGCTAAAGATGTGAGCTGTCCTGCCATCATCGGTAGCGCGCGCACGTAGCCCAGGCTCATGCCGATACTCATCGCGTAGGTCATGTTGATACCCGGCATCAGGCTAATCGGAAAAAATGTGACGATAAAAAGCAGATAGTTCATGGCGGGCCTTAAATTTTGAAGAAATAGTAAATCAAATTTGATAAATTTAAAATAAAAACGGCAGGCGTGCGGTGGAAATGTAGCGTAAATTTACTTCAGTCGTCGTTTTTTTGTTTTTTTATATCGAGGCGGAAATGTGATTTGTTATGCGCGGGTGCGGAAATTTAGCGGATTTGGCGGCGGCATTTTTGCTTGCGTTTTTTTGAGGTGCAGAGCGTAAATTTAACAAGCTTATCTTTTGAGCGCACAAATTTAAACCCGCAAATTTAACTTTATAGATGCGGGTTTAAAATTATCCCAAAAGCGGCTCCGCCGTAGCCAAGCGCCTAACGGGATTTACCGCATAGTAGGCTATTACGATCAGTACGCCAAGCCCTTTGTCGGCGGCATTTTTGATAAAAGCTCAAAAAGCCCGTTAAAATGCTCTTTTAGCTCGGCTTTAATATCTTCAAACTCGCTCTCATACTCCCATATCTCGGGATAGGTGCCTGCAGCGCCAGTCTGCGAAATCTATGTTTGCCAAAAGCGCGTCGATATCGGTATCAGACATCGCTTTGGCTACGGCTTTTACGTCATCTGCGTCCACGTAAGATACCGCCTCGCTTCCCTCTTCGCCCGCCATGCCGCGTCCGAAAATCGCCCAACTAAGCGGGTTTGGCGTAGCGAAAATCTCGCCCTGCACTCATCGCCTCAAACATATTTTTTTGCCAGTTAGCGTTTTATGCATCGCGTCCCACATTTTTATCCAGGTCGTATTCCTCCAGCGCCCGGGCATCGTCACCGCCGCCGTTTTTTTGATCGCCTCGATAACGTCTTGCGCATAGGCGTAGTAGTGCGCGCTCATTCCCATTTTTGCTCCTTAAATTAAAAATAATCGATTATACCCAACGAAATCTGAAATTTACGCTTGAAAATCGCGCTTTTTAGCCAGGTTTCCGCCGCCCTAGTGCGGTAAATCTAAACGCAAATTTTAAGATAAACTCGTCGTAGTCAAAAGCCGCCGAAAAAGGAATGTATGAAAGAGACGGCGGATCGCAAATTTAGCAAATACGCTGTAATAAAAAAACAAAGCAAAAAAAGCTAGGTAGTATGAGCTTTGCTTTTGCGAATAAGAGGGCGAATTGTCCGCTTTTGAACAACGTTGCCTCGATATAAAAACAAGACGGATATATCGTGAGATGATTTTTAAATGTTGTGCATAATTTTTTCGATTGAGACTCAGCCATATAGGCTACAGGTTGAGAAAAAAATTAAAGCTCATTTAAAAAAGCGCTCACGAGATATCCGCTCAAACTCAAATTTCTAGTGAGTTAGGAAAAAGCTCCTGGATCTTTTGCCTTATCCGTAGTCTGCGTAAGCGCAAGCATCAAAAAGCACTCTGGCTTTTTTTGCGCATTTAGGTTGTCGCTGGCTGAAAAGCCGTATTTGCCGTCGTCCACTTCGCCGTTTAGCGTGGTCTCGCCGCTACCTACGCGGGAGTCACGCACGACTACTACGCCGGCCTTGACAGCTTCTCCCTAGAGCCTCAAGCGCGTTTGGGAAATGGATTTCCGTTACCCATGCCGGCATTTATGATGCCTTTAGCTCCGTTTTTTTCACGGCTACGTTTACGAAAGTCAGGGTTGTCGTTTGAGTGGCTATAGATAATATCGACTCTTGGAAGCTCTTTGATCTTTGTGATGTCAAATGCCGAATTTACGGTGTGTTTGCGCGTAGGATTCATGTAAAATTTGACGTTGCCGTAAAACACAGTGCCGATCTTTCCGCTGTTTGGAGATTTAAATGTGTCGACGGCGGTAGTGTTTGTTTTAGTTACCTCTCTAGCTGCGTGGATCTCGTCGTTCATCACGACCATTACGCCCTTGCCTACTGCTTCTTTGTTCATAGCTACGTTTACGGCGTTAAAGATATTTAGAGGGCCGTCCGCGCTTAGCGAGCCGCTGTTTCTCATTGCGCCGACCATAACGATAGGTTTATCGCTTTTGACGACCAAATTTAGAAAATACGCAGTCTCCTCCATAGTGTCGGTTCCGTGCGTAATGACGACGCCGTCGGCCTTGCCGCTAGTTAGCAGTTCGTTTACTCTGTTTGCTAGCTTAAACCAAACTTCGTTGTTCATCTCTTGAGAGCCGATATTTGAGATCTGCTCGCCTTTGATGGTCGCTATCTTGTTGATATCAGGTACCGCGGCGATCAGTTTATCGACCGTAACGGTTCCAGATGTATAGCTCGTATCAAGAGCCCCCGAGCCGCTGCCGGCTATAGTGCCGCCCGTGGCTAAAATGTAAATCGTCGGCTTTGCAAAAGCCAAAGTCGCTCCTAAAAGCATGAAAATCACCGCCTTTACTGCAAAACGCATGTTTGCTCCTTTGTATTGAGATGTTACGAGGATTTTAGCGTTTATTACTTAAATTTATTATTAATTCTTAATTTTTTTATTTTTCAGTTAAATAATTCTAATAAGCGTCATGTATATCGCCGTCGAAGCCGCGATACTAAGCAAGGTGTTTTTAAATTTCAGATGAATCAAAAACCGCGCTAAAAACAGCTAGCGCTTCGTTTAGTCCGTACGGATAGACGTAAAATTTGACGTCCTTTAGCCCGTAGCACACCAAGATAACCATTATTATCAGTCCCATGTGTCGCTCCACGGCCGTTAGCCACGGACGAGGCTTATAGTTTTTGATGACGTAAAACGGTGCAGCGCGCGTCAAAAAGGTCGCAAACGCGCTTAGCAAAACGGCGGCGAATATCACCCACTCGCTAGAACTCACGCTTATCAAAAGCTTATCCTTAAAAACTAAAAATAAAAAAATAAAGCAAAGCGCCATCGAGCCTACCAGCATCGCTTTAGCAGGCATGAGCGCTACGCCGGCGACTCCAAACAAGCACGCAGCACCCAGCACTTTATAGTTTTTTTATCGTTTTTAAACATCTCCATTACGATCACGATAAAAAAAGCGCGGTTAGGCTAAACTCAAGCCCGCTCGTATCGACCTTTATCAGCCCGCCGGCTAAACATCCGACCGCCGTACCCGCCGCCCAGTAAAACCACGAGAGCAATTTAGCCGAGTAAAAACATAGCTACGCTCCGCCGCGTCCGAGATATTAAGCGCCTTAAATATCGCAAAAGTTTCGTCCGTGAGAGTTGCGATATTAAAAAGGCGAATTTGAGATCTTTGTACTCTTTTAAAAGCGCGAGTCCATAAAAAGTATGGCGTAAATTTACAAGGTAGCTCACGATAAAACCTCTAAAAGCCCCGTGCCAGCGCTAAAAAAAGCGAGAGCATCATAAACTGCGCCGCGCCGCCGTATGCTAGCGTGCTGAGCGCTATGGCGATAAATGCGCTAACACCCATGCTTTTTAGCCAGTATCCCAAAGGCGACGCCGAGGGGAAAAATAGCCCATAAAAAAATGGGAATGCTGAGCTTAAAAAAACGTAACTAAAATGCAAGTATTTTTCCTTAATAAAAAGCGCGATGATAGCTAAAGAAATTTAGAAATTTAGGATAAAGACCGGGAATTTGAGCAAATTTGAGCCAACATGCGGTGGGCAAATTTAACCCGATCAAATTTAGCGTTTAATATAAAATTACCCGCCTTTTAATCCTAAATTTTATAAAATAGCTCTAATCTTTTTATAGGAGTAAATTTATGAAAAAAGTAGTCATAGCGGTAGCGTGCGCGGCGGTTTTGTTTGGAGCGGGCGAGGATATACAAGCATTGAAAAGCAGATGCGATACTGGAATTGTTACCAGCTGTGGCTATCTTGGTGTTTTATATGCCAACGGAAGGGGTGTAACACAAGACTATTATACTCTAAAGCCTGCAATTTAGGATACAACTTAAGCTGCGGAGCTCTTGGCGATTTATATAAAGAGGGGAAAGGCGTAAGACAAAACTATAAAAAAGCCATAGAACTATATACTAAAGCATGTGACATGAAAAGCAGTATTGATTGTATTGACCTTGGAAATCTATATTCTAGTGGGCATGGTATAAGGCAAGATAATAAAAATAGCAAAAAGAATACTTTGGTAAAGCTTGCGACTTAGGGGATCAAAGAGGTTGCGATGGTTATAAAATACTAAACGAGCAAGTTTGATAAGCCAAAAATATGACAAAAAGCTCTAAAATTTAACTCAAATTTAAAAAGCCGCCTAGTCAGTCAAATTTGTAGATTTGAAAGACCGAGCGGCTCAAATTTAGCCTACTTTAGGCTATCTCTTTAGGCTATTTACGATCGAGAGCATATCATCACTCGTTGTGATCGCCTTTGAGTTGGCTTCGTACGCGCGCTGACCCGTGATGAGGTCGGTCATCTCTTCGACTAGCTGCACGTTACTCATCTCGACAAATCCCCTGCCTGATCGTACCAAGACCATCAAGACCCGCCGTACCGACCACGACCTCGCCGCTAGAGCCCGTCGGCAGATAGAGGTTGTCGCCCATAGAGTGCAGGCCTGCTGGGTTGATAAAATGTGCTAGCTCGATGCGGCCTACCTGCGTCATCTCGGTGTTGCCAGGCTGCAGCACGGAGACGGTGCCGTCAGTGCCGACTGAAACCTGCGTGGCATCAGCCGGGATAGTCATCTGCGGCTGAAGCACATAGCCGTCGGAGTTTACGATCGTGCCTTCGCTATCTAGCTTAAAGGCGCCGTTTCTAGTGTACGCCGTCGTGCCGTCTGGAAGCTGCACCTGGAAAAAGCCGTTACCAGCGATAACCATATCGAGGTTGTTACTCGTTTCTTTAAAAATAACCTTGCGAAAATATCTTCGTTATCGCCGTCGGACGCGCGCCTAGACCCACCTCGATACCAGTCGGGCTTTTCGTCGTGGCGCTGGTTGCCGTGCCAGCATACTCCATGACCTGATACATCAGATCGGCAAACTCGGCGCGGTTTTTTTCTTATAGCCGATAGTGTTTACGTTTGCGATGTTGTGCGACGTAACGTCGATCTGGGTTTGCTGGGCGATCATGCCGGTGGCGGCAGAATAAATAGACCTCATCATTCTCGTGTTTTCCTTTTCTTAGCGCGTTGTATCTTGAGCGTATACTTCGTTGGTTTTTTCCTCAGCTTCGGTTACGTATCATATATACGCGCCCTCGCCTCGCAAAAACCGCCTAGTCTCCATCTCAAGCTACTGCCGCTTATCTTTATGCACCCTAATAAGCAGCTCATCACTTTTTACCATTGCAAAAAAATATTCCAAATTTGCAGTCTTAATTTACGCTTCTGCGTAAAAACCGTTGCCGACTGTTTTTATGTCGGACAAACGTCTAAAATCTGCAAATTCGGCGCGATTTCTCGCATTTATTAAACTGTCTAGCAAAAGGCGTTCCAAATTTGCAATTTTGGGAAAAACTGAAAATATTTTGGCGGAAGTATTTTTGAATTTATATCAGCGGCAGGGTTTTTAATGCATAGCGATTTGTGTTTATTAAAATTTGAAAAACCTTAGCGGAAATATCTTTGAGCGGATTTGCGAGTCGTGCAAATTTTTACTAGCAAGACTAGGCACGTAGCCTGTCGCCGCGAGTAAAATTAAATCTCTCGCAAATACGTCAAAGAGATGACGCTAACTTTAGACTTTCGTGTTAGCAAGCTTACTTATGGCTTCCTGATTTAGATCGTCCATATGCGACGTCATCACCTTTTTGATACATCTCGACAAAGCGTTGCGTCTCGATCAGTCCGACCATCTCGGTCACGGCGTTTACGTTGGAGATTTGAGTGTATTTCCACGCGACCGCGTCTATCTCGCCGCCCACGTCCTCAAGCTCCTTTAAATTCGGCAAAACATAGAGATTATCGCCCTCTTTTGTTAGATTTCGTATCTCTTTTGGCTGCGCGATATAAAGCCCTAGCTAGCGGCTCCTCGTTTGAGTAGAGATTACCGTTTTTATCAGCGGAGAAGCGCTCTCCCTGCGGGATTTGGATACCTTGAAAATTATTCGTAAAATAATCGCTCGGTAGCACTTTATAGCCCTCTTTTGTTACCAAAAATCCATCCTCGTCGAGATTAAACGAGCCGTTTTTGGTTAGGCGCACATCGCCTGGTTTTTACTTCGACTAGAAAAAAACAGATCCTCACGCTTCATCGCAAAGTCAAGGTCGTTGTTTGAGAAATTTAAGTCCGCCCTGGCTAAAATCGACGTATTGCTCAGAGATTTGCGGCACCCTGTCGATAGTTCTGTTTAGAAATTTCGCCGCATCTTTGGTGTGATTTTTCTATCGGTAGCTCGTCGCGGTACTCTTTTAAAAATCCTCTCAAAGTCCCCGACTACGATGTCGTCGCGTTTAAAACCGATCGTGTTTATGTTTGCTAGGTTATTTGCGATGACGTCTAGGGCGGTTAAACTGCGTCACCATAGCGCCGGTTGCTTGGTAGTAGCCGTTGTTCATTTACTTTTTCCTTATCTTACGCGTCGTATCTTAAACGCATACTTCGTTGGTTTTTGCTCAGCTTCGGTTACGTATCATATATACGCGCCCTCGCCTCGCAAAAACCCGCCTCGTCTGCGTCTCAAGCTACTTCCGCTTGCTTTATTGAGCATTAAATAGCAACTTCCGTTCCAACTCAAATTTAATAAAATTTTTCAGCAAATTTGAGCTTACTTAAAAATACTCAAATGATCGCCTTTTTATTAATGTTTAAAAAGAAATTTGGGTATAATCCTCTTTTTTTCTACAAAAAGAAGGAATCCCGAATGAGTACCGCAAAAAGAGGCATTGTCGCTCATAGAAGAGCTTTTTCAAAGAAAATGCCAAAGGCTATATCACTTACGAAAAAAACTTGTTAAATTTTCTAGACAAAGCGCCGACGGCAGCGATAGCAAAAAAACTAGAATCGCTGGCAAAAGAAAATAAAGTCCAGCTCATAACCTCGGCTGAAATCGCAAAAATGCGCAACATCGAAGATGCTAAGAAGCGTCGCGAGGAGCTAGCAAAACTAGCCGACGACAATCTAGAGGAAGAAATTTGATCTCGCCAGCGAAACGGATCTACTCGAGTGGTCGCGCTCGGATAGTCCCGTGCGTATGTACCTACGCGAAATGGGTCAAATCGCACTACTAACCAAAGAGGAAGAAGTAGAAATCAGCAAAAAAATCGAGCTTGGCGAAGATATCATCATCGACGCGTTTTTGCTCGGTACCATACCTTATCGATTTTATTCTTGACTACAAAGAACCTCTCATCAACCGCGAACGCCGCGTAAAAGAGCTTTTTAGAAGCTTTGACGACGAAGGTGAGGAAGGTAGCGAAGAGGTCGAAGAAGAGGAAGAAAACGAAGAAGTCGAGGATGATGTCGAGGAAGGCGAAGAGAAAGAAGCCAAGCCAAAAAAACACAATAAAAAGACGACAAACGAGCTGAAAAAAAGTGATCGAGAGTTTTAAAGCGCTCGAAAAGGCCAAAAAAAGAGTGGTTAAAGACGGCAAATAAACAAAATGACGCCGAGATAGAGGATGAATTTTTAGCCAAGCTTACGCTCGCATTTAAAAAGAAAATTTTAAAAGACAAACTAATGGATCTAGGTCCGACGAGCAAGCTCATAACCGAGATCGTAAAGTCTATGGAAACGGCGCTAAAGAGCGATGATGAATTTGACAGAGAGCTAAAAAAAGACTCGAGTATAAGCTACCTATGTTTAGCGACGAGCTAAAGAAAAAAATCACAAGTCGATCCTAAAAGATATCATCAAGCTCAGCAAAGAAGATATAATCGCGCGAGTGCCCGAGGCTACGATGGTATCAACCTACGTGGAGATCAAAAAGCTATTTGCGACCAAGGAAGCGAGCAAGAGCGGATTTAACCTCGATCCGATACTTTTTAAAGGAAATACAGAGCAGATCAAACGCGGCAAAAAGATATCCGACGAAGCAAAAAGCCAGGATGGCAAAAATCAAAGTTTACGCCTAGTCGTAAGTATCGCCAAGCGCTACACGAACCGCGGTTTACCGTTTTTAGACTTGATTCAAGAGGGTAACATCGGACTAATGAAAGCGGTCGATAAATTTGAATATAAAAAAAGGGTATAAACTTTTCTACCTATGCGACGTGGTGGATACGTCAGGCTATCAGCCGCGCCATCGCCGATCAAGCACGCACGATACGTATCCCTATCCATATGATAGAAACGATAAACCGTATCAACAAAATCAACCGAAAATACCTACAAGAAGAAGGCAAAGAGCCGGATATAAACGTAATCGCAGCCGAGGTCGGACTAAGCGCGGACAAGATAAAACAGGTCATCAAAAATCACAAAAGAGCCTATCAGTCTAGAAGCCCCTATCGGCAACGAAGACGACGGTAAATTTGGAGATTTCGTCGAGGATAGAAGCTCTCTAAGCCCTATGGATCACATCCTAAAAAACGACCTAAAAGAGCAGATTGACGAAGTCCTAGACCAGCTAAACGAGCGCGAAAAAGCCGTCATCAGGATGAGATTTGGCCTACTCGACGACGAGAGCGACCGCACGCTAGAAGAGATAGGCAAGGAGCTAAACGTAACCCGCGAGCGCGTCCGCCAGATCGAAAGTTCTGCCATCAAAAAAACTAAAACACCCAAAAGTCGGTAGAAAACTCAAAAACTACATCGAGGGCTAAATTTAGCCCTCACTTTTATAGCCGATCGGCAAATAAAACCTGCTACCAAATTTAAAGAAAAATCCAAAAGCGCAAAAAGATGCGTCAAGAGCTCCTGGCCGAGATAAAATCTCGCAGCATAGTTTCTAATGTTTTACTGATTGGCGGCAGTATGTCCATTTGGGCTTTGTGCAAATTTCAGTGGCCGCGTCTCGCTGGCTGGATTTTTGACCGCCGTGTTTTTTTCGTTTGCCTTATCTTTCTAGCGTCGATGATCTTTGGGCTTCTTGCCGCTAGACAAATTTTCCAAACTCTCTGCAAGCAAGCTTTTTTACGAGAACTTCCTCCGCACTAGTCACGGCGGCGCTACTAGCGATTTTATGGCTATCTATGGCATTGTATTCGGTAAGTCAAGTCGGTTTTAGCGTGGTAGAGTATGCCGCGGCGCAGATCGGAGGCTCTCTTGTAGATAATGCTTATTCTATAATCGGAGCAGTCGCAAATAATTTTTTAAATATACAAGGCACGCCTCTTACGATATTTCTTACTATAGACTCTATTCTTACTATCTACTTTTTGGCTTATACTCGGCGTTGTGTACTACCCTACTCGGCAAAGATACGCAGAACAGTGCTTTTACATCTACTCAGGCTTAGCCTTTATGTGCACAGCGCTTCAGTTTATCGATATTTCGTCCCTTAACGGTTCGGTAACTCCATATACACTACTTACGATAGCGCTTTTGATCCCGCTTTGCGAACTAGCAGCTTGGGCTAGGATCAAAAATATCATTCCTGTGCAGCCTTAAAATTTATAAACTTCAAATTTTATTACAGCCATCCTGCATGCCGTTTTACTACATTTTTGTCGAAAAATGGCACTAGTATCACCTCTCAAATTTCTATAATAAATTCATCGCTGTTTTTTTGTAATATACTTCTATTTATTTATAAGCCAAAAATGTTTATTTCAAGCCTATAAATAAATATAATTTAAAAACTTAAGGAAAAAAACATGAGCAAATTTCACTCTTTCGCGCTGGCTCTTGCGCTGTGCGCGAGTTCGCTTTTTGCAGACCGCGTCATAACCGACCAACTAGGTCGCGACGTTACGCTACCGGACGAAGTTAAGCGCATAGTCGTGCTTCAGCACCAAAGCCTAAACGCGCTCAATGAGCTAAACGCGCTGGATAAAGTAGTCGGAGTGCAGGAGTCGTGGGAAAAGTCGCTCGGCAAAACTACATCCGCCTAGCGCCGAGCCTCAAAGATATGCCCACACCGGGCGATCTAAAGGTCATCAACTACGAAGCGGTGCTTAAGCTAAAGCCAGACGTCGTGATCGTCACGAACTACATCCCAAAAAGAATACATCGACAAGATGACGGAGCTCAAAATCCCCGTCGTCGCCGTTAGCTTTCAGCGCAGCGACGCCGCCGATAAAGGCAAGCTAAATCCGACCTTCAAAGACGACGAAGCGGCCTATACCGAGGGCTTTTACGACGGGATCGAGCTTCTTGGCAAGATCGCAAACCGCGATAAAGAGGCCGCCGAGCTCATAAGCTTCGTCAAAAACCTCGCAAGAGCAGCTAAAGGCTAAATTGAGCGACTTTATCGTCGATAAAAAGACCTAAAATTTACATGGCAAATCCCGATCTCACGACCCTACGGCAGCGGCAAATACACGGGCATAATGTTTATGCGAGCCGGCGCACAAAACGTCGCGGCAGAGAGTATCAAGGGCTACAAGCAGGTATCTGCAGAGCAGGTTTTAGCGTGGGCGCCGCAGATGATCTTCGTGCAGGATCGCTACCCTCAGGTGCCCGCCGAGCTTAAATCCAACCCGCAGCTTGCAGTTCAGCGCAGTCAAAGAGGATAAAATTTATATGATGCCCGAATACGCCAAAGCGTGGGGCTATCCGACGGCCGAAGCTATGGCGCTTGGCGAGTGGTGGCTAGCGATGAAGCTCTATCCCTAAGCACTTTGACGAGGCTGAGTTTAACAAAAAAGTAGAGGAATTTTATCAAAGAAATTCTACCGCACGAGCTATAAATGAAATTTTCTCCGCCCTGCTGCTGCTCTGGGTTCTGCTGTTTGCGGTATCGCTGGGCATCGGGCAGTATCCTGTGAGCCCTAGAGGAGACGGGTAGAAATTTACTCGGCTCCTCCGCCGATGAGACGGCAAAAAGCGTGGTGCTTGATATCCGCATTCCGCGCGCCCTACTTTCGAGCCTTTGCGGCGGGATACTGGCGCTTAGCGGTCTCGCGCTTCAGGCGGTGTTTAAAAACCCACTCGTAGGCCCGCACATCGTGGGCGTGAGCACCGCGGCGGCATTCGGCGGCGCGCTTTGCATCATGCTTGGCTTTGGCTCCTATTTTATCGTGGCTTTTGCCTTCTTTTTCGGGCTTGCAGCGCTTTTTATGCTCTATTTTATCGCTAAGCTCGTCTCGCGCAGCGACGTCTTTTCGCTCATCCTAGCGGGCATCGTCATAAACGGCGTGTTTGCCGCGCTAACTAGCCTCGTGCAGTATCTAGCCGACAACGAAGACGTGCTACCCAAACATCATCTACTGGCTGCTGGGCAGCTTCGTGCGCGCAGACTACGACAAGCTAATCATGCTCGCCGCCGTTTCGGCGCCCTTGCGTCGTAGCTCTCATCGCGATGCGGTGGAGATTTAATCTACTCAGCCTAGAAGACGGCGATCTAAAGGTGCTCGGCGTAAACATCGTGCGGCTGCGCTCGGTCATCCTCGTCATCTGCACGCTGCTGGTCGCCGCGCAGGTCAGCGTCAGCGGAAACATCGGCTGGATCGGCCTCGTGGTGCCGCACGTCGCCAGGATGATATTTGGCGGCGACCACTTGCGCTCTATGCCCGCTTGCTTCGTCGCAGGAGCCGTTTTTATGCTCGCTATCGACGACGTATCGCGCTCGATAAGCTCTAGCGAAGTGCCGCTTAGCATCATCTCCGCGCTCATCGGTAGCCCGATATTCGCCGTCCTCTTAAAAAGGAGCGCCGATGCGAACAGAAGGTAGTTTGCTCTCTATCAAAGACGCTGGATTTTTTTCTACGAAGAGGGCAAATTTCTTTTTTAGAAAGTAAGCTTTTGAGATTGAGCGGGGTCAAATTTTAGCGATCCTGGGGCTAAACGGTCAGGGCAAAAGCACGCTGATGTCGTGCATGATGGGAATTTTAGGCCTCAAAGAGGGGCAGCTTAGCACGCAGGCGAAATTTGGCTTTTCTGCCGCAAAGCTTTAGCGTGGCGTTTGATTACAGCGTGCAGGACATCGTAGCGATGGGGCGCGTGCGCGATATTTCGCTATTTTTCAAAGCCGAGCAAACGCGACGTGCAGATCTGCCTGGACGCGCTTGAGAGCCTTGAAATTTCGCACCTAAAAAACAAGCGCTTCAACTCACTTTCAGGCGGTCAAAAGCAGCTCGTGCTCTTTGCCAGAGCGATCGCGAGCAAGAGCGAAATTCTGTTTTTGGACGAGCCTGCCAGTGCGCTTGATATAAAAAAACCAAGACCGCGTGCTAAGCCTCATCGTAAATCTAAAGCAAAAAAAGCAACGCCAGCATCGTTTTTTTACCACGCATCAGCCAAACCACGCTCTTGCGGTGGCGGACCGCACGCTTATTTTAAAGGACGATCTTAGCTACGTTTACGGCCGCAGCGCCGAGGTTTTGAACGAGGAGAAATTTAAACGCGCTTTACCGCGTGCGAATGAAAAACGGCGAAATGTGATGTCGCGGGCGAGCAGATAAGCAGCATCACGCAGATTTTTCAGCGCGCAGGTGAGATAAATGCCCGCGCTCTTTTTGGTTTTTAAAGTTAACCACTGACGATAGATACGACGACAAATTTACAAAAAAAGCGACGATTATCCGAAAATTTGAGCGTCAAAACTTTGGACGATCAAACTTACCGCAAATTTAACTCCAAACATTGTCTGATTTTTAAATTTAAGCCGCCAAATCTCGTAAAATCGTCCTAAACTGAAGTTCAAACTTTCTTGCTAAAAAAAGTTAAAATAATGATTTAACAATAAAGCGAAATTTAACTACGAAAATCAGCCGAATTCGACTCAAACAAATCAAAAATTTAAAAGGAAAAGAAATCTGGAAATTTCTAAACTCGGTTTCAAGCGCCTTTTTCAAAAATGGCCGCAACGCCCGCAGAGGCCAGAAGGCTCGGTATTTGGGCTTCTGCACTAACGGCGATATCCTTTATTCTTTTTGGCAGGGACGGAAATCTCCCTTTTTGTACATTTACTTTGATGTCAGAGTCCTTGAGCTTGCCTGCGAGGGCGGCCGCAATAGCCCCGATATACGCGGCTTTCTAGGCTCATCGCCTTGCACGTGAGTGGCGTCAAAAACCTGCAGATATTTTACGCTATTTGCCGCGACTTTACGGCGTTATTTTTTTGTTTTTATACGTCTTTGCAGGCGTTATGTTTACGATGTTTATGGGGATATTGAGGCCGATGTCGGCGAATTTCTAGCGTATTTATGCTATCTGGCTTATTTGGTGTTGGACTTTAACAACTGGGCGCTTTGTATTCCCGCCATATTTCTCGTTTTAGGCACGTTTGATATCACAAAAATACAAACAAACTCTTTTGGGGTTATTGCGCCTTCGTAACGCTCAATGCAGCAACAACGTTACTTAGAGCAACTAATCTCAATAGCTTTGGCGACGCGCTGGATTATTACTATTTTTTTATGCGGCGACTATGTCAAATTCATCGGCTACGCGTTTTTAGCGGCCGCTTTTTATAAGCTTGATAATATTGGCACGCAAGAGTTAGCGCAAGAAAGCGTCGCTCGCGTCAAATTTTATGACCCAGCCCGCATCAAATTTTACGGTATCGTCTCAAGCGCGCTTTGGCTTGCGGTTTCTATTTTAACCGTAGTCTTAAACTCCGGTTCAAGCATTACGGATGGCCTTGCGACGGTATTTTTTTGGTGCTGCTGATTTTGCATGCAGATCGCTTCTTTCGTCTGCGGCTGGATCGCGATCAAAGGCATAGGAGCGATTTTTTTAAAAAGCAATGTTTTTTTAAATTTTATTTTGGCTTTTTTTCAGCGTGCGTCGTTATCTTGATCTTGATGGCGTTTTACGCTAGGTTGCCCGAAGTCAACGTAGATAGAGCCTTAGCCGTAAAATTCGGCATTTGCGCGCTTGCGGCGTTTATTTTTTTGGATCGTCATAAACGTCAAACTAAGCCGTTTGGGTGAAATTTACATTTTATACTTTACGTCGTGGCGCAAATCATTTGCGTGCTTACACTAGCAGCCTTTAACGCGCTAATGATGTTTAGCTTCGAGTTTGCGTTCATCACCCACAGATACAGCTTCGCTGCGTCGCTAATTTTATACTTTGCGCCGATTTTCATATATCTGCTCGCTTGGATTAAATGTAGCTGCCTTTAAAGCAAATTTAAAGGATCGGTTGGACCAAATTTAATAAAGAAATTTTAAGCTTGTTTGTGTAAAATACTTTTATTAAATTAACAAAAGGTAAAATATGCAAGAAAACTTTATAAGACGCATAAGCACGGCAAGGGCGCTGGGTATGACGTCGGGGATTTTAGCTATTTTTAAATTTACTCTCGCAAGAGATAATTTTACCAAAAAGCCTCTTTGATATCGCAACGAGCGCACGCGTAGCGATGCTATTTGTCTCTGTCATCTGCCTTTACGGCGCGATATCAAAGGTAAACAGACTCGCCGGCGAAGGAGTGTTTAAGCTTTACCACATTTTTTTATCGCTATTAGCAGCGCGATGATTTTTGCTAAGCTTTTAGCGCAAACTATACACCGGCTAGCACGCACAAGGTCCCTATTTTTTTCGTCATTTGCGCCGTGGCGGTGCTTGCGTTTTTTTGCTTTGGATAAAGATAAGTTTAAAACTCGGCGCCGTCACGCAAAACGTCCTGTTTTTCAGGCTACGCGGTGCTTTGCGTAGTCGGCATGCTAATCAGCTTTCACTCACCAAAGCCCTGCGCGATCCATACCCCTATCGAGTTTGCGGTGCTTGGCATCTATCTAGCGTTAGGGTTTATCTACGTGCTTGCTTGGTCGAGGGTGGATTACGTTGAAAAATCGCAATCAAGACTAAGCCGAGTTCGCCAAATGTGCGTTTTCAGGCAAACTTAGACGATAAAAAAATCGCGCGGCTATACTAAGCCCGTCCAAAGTTTATGCCAGGTCAAATTCAATTTATCGCAAATCTGCAATTTGAGCTAACTACGGCTTTGATTTGACCCCGCAAAAGTCCAAATTTAACTCGTAAAATGCGCCTAAAGTAATTTTGATTCCGTCACGTCTGCTTCGTATTTTCTCGCCGCTTATTATTAGCTCCGGACGAAACATAAAGTTTTCTCCTCTAGCCACGATCTAAATTCATCCGGCAAACTTTTGCGCATCCCGCTCATCGATCAAACTCCATATCGCCCAAAAAGCAGGCTATCTCGTAAGATGCTGGGGCTAAAAATACAGCTCTCTGGACGCGCCGAAAGCCAAAAACCTTGCCGCCTTTTTATCAGCGCGATTTTATCGCTTAGCAAAAAGGCGTCCTCTTTGTCGTGCGTTACCATTACCGCGCTGATGCCGTTTGCCTTTATCATCTGTTTTAGCTCGCCTCTTAGCGCGCTTTTTAGGTTGCGATCGAGATTAGCGAAGGGCCTCGTCGAGCAAAAGCAGCTTTTCGCGGTTTGCTACGGCTCTGGCAAATGCCGTTCTTTGCGCCTGACCGCCCGAAATTTGATCAGGAGTTTTGTCTTTTAGCTCGGAGATTTTAAATTTCTCCAGCAGTTGCGCGCTCCTTGTGGTTCGCTCGGCGCTAGGGGAGTCGCCACAGCGCAATTCTACGTTTTTTTACAAACGCTTAAATGCGGAAAAAGCGCGTAGCTCTGAAACATCATCGCGGTGCCGCAGCCATCTTTTACGGCGATTTGCCCGCCGCTTGGCGTCTCAAGTCCCGCTATAATGCGCAAAAGCGTGCTTTTACCGCAGCCGCTATCGCCTAAAATGCTTAGTACTCGCCCTCGTTAAGGCTTAAATTTACGTCCTTTAAAACCTCTAAATTTCCGAATTTCTTGTTTAAATTTACGATTTTTGTAAAATTCAGCCATATTTTTTTATCTTTCTTGTTTTTCTGGAGATTATCTCGAACCAAAGGACGGCGACTAGCGACATCGAAACGATGAGAAACGACGGCAGAGCCGCAGCGTAAAAGCCTCTCGTCGGCGGCGTAGAAAAAAACGCCCTAATACTAAGCGTCTCAAAGCCCAAAGGCCGCAAAATGAGACTAAGCGGTAGCTCCTTAATGATGTCGATAAAAAAACGACGATGAGCGAGAAAGAAAAAAAGTGGCGAAGTAGCGGAAAATGAACTTTGAAAAAAACAAATTTAACCGCGAGCCGTTTAGCAAAAAGCGCGGCGTCGTCGATATTTGCCGGGATCTTGGCGTATCCGCTCTCAACAGAATATATCGAGGTCGCCAAAAACCTCATGACGTATCCGAAAATCAGCACCACAAAGCTCGATGAGAGCAGATGCGTACCGAAATTTCGGTCAATGTAGCCAAAAAAACTATCATCACGCAAAGCCCGGTACTAGCGCCAGGCAGCGCGTAGCCTAGAGAGACGGATTTTAGCAAAAAGGTATTTAACGCTTTGTTTTTTTATAAGCCTCGTAGCAAAAACTAGGAAAAAAAGCTAATCGCCGTGATGAGTATCGCCGCGCCAGCAGCCATCAGAAGCGAATTTGCCGCCATCTGCACGAACTCAAATTTAAAACTATCTAGCTCGTGAATGCTCCAGTACAAAAGCCAAGTAAAAGGAAACGCAAATGCTAGACAAAACACGCTCGCGCACCACAAAAAAACGCCGCCGCCGAGCCGAATTTACCAAGCTTCTTTTTTTGCGTAAATTTGGAGGTATCGTGCGTGGAGAAGCTGTATTTTTTTAGAGTTTTTATTAACGTGCTCAAATATCATCAAAATAAACACGAACATCATCAAAAAGCCCCGCTAGCACGGACGCGGAGTACGAGTCGCCCATATCAAACCATAGCTTAAAAATGCCCGCGCTAAAAGTCTCTACGCCGTAATAAGCCGCCGTGCCGTAGTCACTAAGCGTCTCCATGAGCACCAGCATCGCTCCGCCCACGATCGCCGGACGCGACAGAAAAATCGCGACCCTAAAAAACACGGCGGTGCCTGAGAGCTTGTAAATTTTACAAACGTCGTAAATAGCCGCGGACTGCATCTTAAACAAGGTTTTGGCAAACATATAGATGTACGGATAAAAGCGACAACGACAGCACGAAAAATCACTCCGTAGATATTCATAAACTCTAGCCTAAAAGCCGAAAAATTTGATGAAAATATCCGCCGTAATCCATAATCCCGACGTAGCAAAAAGCTAAATATATAAGCAGGAATCGCAAACGGAAGAATGAGGGCATATTCAAAGAAATTTGAGAGCGCGAAGCGGTAGTTCGCCACCAGCCACGCCGAAACCACGGCGATAACCAGACTAAGCGCCAAAAACGCCCGCCGCGACGGCAAAAAGTACCTTGGATATACCCCATAAAAAGATACTTAAAAAAATGCTCGAGCAAGGAGTAGTCGCCCAAAGCGATCTCGAAAAAAATATGCTAAAAAAATGGGGATCAAAAACGATAAGGGCGATAAAAAAATCGCCCCCAAATTTCTACTTTCATTATTTTTCCAGCCGGCTACGTCGTAAATTTTCAATAGCCTCGTTCGTGTTTTGCACACTTTTTATAAAGCGGAGTGGAGTCTTCTTTAAATTTACCAAAGCCCTTTTACGATGTCGCTAGGCTCGACATCTGCGTTGATCGGATACTCGAAATGTATACCAGCAAGTATCTTTTTGCGCCTCAGGGCTCACCATAAACTCCATAAATTTAACTGCGTTTTTCTTTATTTTTTTAGCAGCCTTTTGTTAGCGCGATACCGCTGATGTTTACGTGCGTGCCGCGGTTATCTTGATTAGGGAAAATGATGCCCAGATTCTTCGCAGCCTCGACGTCTTCGGCTTTCGGAGAGGTTAGCATGAGGCCTATGTAGTAGGTGTTCATCACCGCTACGTCGCCCTCGCCCTGCGTAGATGGTCTTAGCCTGATCCCTATCGCCGCCTTTTTGGATCGCGGACTAGATTTTTTTAGCGTGCCCTCGGCCCATTTAGTAGCCGCGTCTTTGCCGTCAGCCTCGATGATAGCAGCTAGCAGCGACTTGCTGTATGGAGCCGTCGCGCTTCTGATTAACAGTTTGCCTTTTTAGCTCAGGCTTTGTTAGATCCTCGTAGTCCTTGATACCTTTAGGATCGAAGTCTCTTTTTATCATAAACGATGACTCTGGCGCGTTTTTGAGATAGCAAACCACTGGCCGTCGTTGTCTCTATACTACGCCGGTACGATTTTTTTCCAGAGTTTCTGATTTGACGGATTGTAGCACGCCTTTAGTCTTTGCGGTGTAGAAATTTCCAGCGTCTGCAGTGATAAAGATATCCGCCGCAGAGCTACCCCCTTCTACTTCGAGCTTTTTGATTAGCTCGCCCGCTTTTTGCTTGCGTGGCGTTTACCTTGATACCCGTCTTTTGCTCAAAAAGCTTATAAAGCTCGCTGTCGGCGTCGTAGTGGCGCGCAGAATATTTACCTCCGCGGCAAAACAAAAAAAGCTTGAAAGCAAGCTAAGCGCGAAAAAAACTTTTTCATTTTTTTATCCTTTGTATTGATATGGATTTGCGATTATAGCGTTTGTCCTATGAAAAATATTAATTATTAAAAAAAGAAAAAAATTTATGCTGGAGTGATTTTAGAATGACAAAAATATTTAAAATTGAGTGCTAATATTCACGCCGTCAAATTTAAGGAGAGAAAATGAGAAAAAAATTTTACTTTTTAGGAGCGGCGGCGGCGATGGCTTTTGCGGAAATTTCTACGGTGCAAGTTAGTCCCGAGGCGATAAAAACTACGAGCAGATCGTTGATATAAGAACGCCTGCTGAATGGATGGAAACGGGCGTAATAAAGGGCGCAAAGACTATCACTTTTAACGCAACCGATAAAGAGGGTTTTTGAACGAGTTAAAAGCCAATGTCGATCTAAAAAAACCGGTCGCGCTCATATGCAGAAGCGGACGCAGAAGCGCTGCGGCGGCGATGATGATAGATTCGCCGGAGCTAAATATAATAAATCTTGACGGCGGCATGGGCAGCCTCATAAATCAAGGCTACGAGACGACGCCGTATCAAAAATAATCCACAATTTTACTTTATACATTTTCGTCCGTCAGGCTTAAATTTACGCTCAATTTTAAGTTTGGCGGAGCTGATTTGTGTTCTACTCGCAGTACAAGACGGCGGTAGATTTCTAAATTCTCGCCGTTTTTACAAAATTTAATAAAACAAAACGCATCTACTTTTAAATTTTAGCGAGCGCAAATTTGATACTTTCATCAAATTTTAACCCAATTTACGCCAAAAAAACAGCCTCGGCTTTAGCTTTTAGCAGGCAAACGTACGCCGCCAGCGCGCTTTGCTCTCTTATATAGTTGCGATCTCCGTTTAAACTTTAGCCTCTCGATGATACACTCGCCGTCTTTTGCATAGGCTCCCACAAATACCGTCCCCACGGGCTTTTGCCTCGCTACCGCCGTCAGGCCCGGCGATACCGCTGATAGCTAGAGAAAAGTCCGATTCGCTCGCTTTTAGCGCGCCTTTTAGCATCGCCATCACGCACTGCTCGCTCACCGCACCGTAAGTTTGTAAAATCTCATCGCTAACACCCAGCCAGTCGCGTTTCATCTCGTTTGCATAGGTCACTAGCGAGCCGTTAAATGCAGCAGAAACTCCGGCAAAAGCGCCAAATTTCGCTGCGGCAAGCCCGGCCGTGCAAGACTCGGCAAATGTAAGCTTTAGCCCGCTTTCAATGAGCGTGCTCGCAACGTGACGAAAAACATCCTCGCCCTCAAAAAATTTGCCCGAAAAGAGATTTTTTTCGCGCCGTTTATAAAAGCCGCTGGTTTGACCGAATTTGTTCGCCTCCACTCTAAGTAGCGTCAAATTTGACAAAATTTGAGAAGGATAAATCTGCACATCATAGGTTTTTGCCAGCGGTTCGAGCAGGATTTTCGCGCTCTCCTCGTCGATATCTACAAGATGAAAATAGTCGAAATCTCGCTGCGTTTTTGATATCTATGGCAGGCAGTTTTTTGGTTCGCGTCCGCCTTTAATAAATTTACGTAAGTTTGATTTAGTTTAATTAAAAATCCATCGTCGCTAAATCTTTTCGGCTCTGCTGGGAGCTAGCATTTGCGGGGATTTTTAGTTCCAAAATATCGCCGCTTAACGTAGCTAAAATTTTAGCCGCGACGGAGCAGTTTTGACTCGACGCGTAGATACAAAGACTATCCGAGCGTGCGAGAATATGCTCTATAATAAATGGTAGCTCCTTGTCGCTTTTTGCTAACGAACCCTAAACTCGCCAAGCTCGCCGAAATGCCGCTTGTAAGCGCAAAAAAATATAATCTAAAAAGGCGCATTTACGCCGATATCTTCGCCGATGATCAGTAGTGCGTTTTTTTCACTGTTTTCTCCTTTTAAAAACCAAAAACATCTTACATAAATTTAGCTTAAAATAGCGTTTTTTCAGTAGCATTTAATCGCTGTTTGGATAAAATCTACCAATTTTTTACTTCAAGGCGAACCTATGGATTACAAAGATACATTATTGCTTCCAAACACCGAATTTCCCATGCGCGGCAACCTGCCCGAAAACGAACCCAAACGCTTAAAATCGTGGTTTGACGATAGAAAAATCTACGAAAAAATGAAAGCTAAAAGGCAAAAAGCCGCAAAAAGCTTCACTCTGCACGATGGCCCTCCCTACGCCAACGGCAACATCCACATCGGACATGCGCTAAACAAAACCCTAAAAAGATATCATTTTAAAAACGCACTACTTTTTTTCGGCGAAAACGTGAGATTTACGCCGGGCTGGGACTGCCACGGACTACCGATTGAGCAGCAAGTCGAGGTAAAACTAGGGCGACAAGAAAAAAAGCCTGAGCAAAAACGCAGATCCGAGAGCTTTGCCGAGAGCACGCCAGAGAATGTATCGATGTGCAAAAGGAGAGCTTTAAGCAGCTAGGTGTCGCTAGCGACTGGGACGATCCGTATCTGACGATGAAATTTCAAATTTGAAGCCGAAATGTACAAAACGCTTTGCAAGGTCGCCAAACGCGGACTTTTGATCGAGCGAAGCAAGCCGGTGTACTGGAGCTGGGCGGCCAGAAGCGCTCTAGCCGAAGCCGAGGTCGAGTACGAGGACAAAGAGGACTACAGCATCTACGTCGCGTTTAAGCTAGGGCGAAGAAGCCGCCGCAAAAAAATCGGCACAAAAGACGCCAGTGCGGTTATCTGGACGACCACGCCTTGGACATTGCCGGCAAACCAAGCCATCTCGCTAAATCCAAAATGAAATTTACGTTTTAACGGCTGAGAAATTTGATATTTGCCAAAGAGATGCTAAGCGAGCTGGAAAAAGAAGGTCTAACTAAGGGCGAAATTTTAAAAAGAATTTGCCGCGGCCGAGCTTGAAAAACCTGCACGCGGTTAATCCGCTAAACGGCAGAAAATCGCTATTTATCCCTAGGCGATCACGTCACTATGGATGGCGGTACGGGACTAGTGCACACCGCTCCGGGACACGGCGAGGACGACTACCACGTCAGCCTAAAAATACGGTATCGAAGTCATCATGCCCGTCGATGAGGGCGGACTATACGACGAAACGCTAAAGGCCAAAAAGTTATTTCCAGACGGCGTAGCGGACGAACTAATCGGCATGCATATCTTTAAAGCGAACGAGAGAATTTTAGAGCTTCTAGGCTCAATTGCTAAAAGTTAGCAAATTCGTCCACTCATATCCATTTTGCTGGAGAACGCACAAGCCGGTCATCTACCGCGCTACGAAGCAGTGGTTTATCGCCATGGACGAACCGAAAATCGAGGGCAAAACGCTACGAGAAGTCGCGCTAAAAGAACTTGAAAATGTCAAATTTCTACCCTGCAAGCGGCGTAAAAAGGATAGGCTCGATGATAGAAAAATCGTCCTGACTGGTGCATCTCGCGCCAACGCGACTGGGGCGTGCCGATAGCGTTTTTTTAGGCATAAGGATACCAAAGAGCCGATATTTGATGATGAGTTTTAGATAACGTCGCAGCGATATTTGAGCAAAAAGGCGCTGACGCGTGGTGGGACAGTGAGATAAAAGATCTCTTGCCGGCAAACTGCAAATATGACCCGCAAAATTTAGAAAAAGTTATGGACATCCCTAGACGTCTGGTTTGACAGCGGCTCGACGTGGGCTGCTGTGCTAAAAAAAGTGGCGACTACGATGCGGGTAGCTATCCCTGCTGATATGTATCTAGAGGGCAGCGATCAGCACAGAGGCTGGTTCCAAAGCTCGCTACTGCTAAGCTGCGCCGCGCAAGGAAGAGCGCCGTATAGAAGCGTGCTCACGCATGGATTTACCGTCGACGAAAACGGTCAAAAGATGAGTAAAAGCAAGGGCAACGTCGTAGCTCCCGCAGACGTCGCTAAAACCTACGGCGTGGAAAGTTTTACGCCTTTGGGTTGCGCTTAGCGACTACTCTAGCGACCTAAAAATCAGCGAAAATATCCTAAAACAAGTAAGCGAGCAATACCGAAAAATACGCAATACAATAAGATTTCTGCTAGCCAACGTAAACGATCTAGAAGATATCGAAACATCAAATTTCAACATCCTAGACCGCTGGATACTAAGCCGCGCGAAAAAGGCATTCGACGAGGCCGAAGCGGCGTTTAGAAACTACGACTTTTCAAAGGGCTTTAGCCTGCTGATGAACTTCCTAAGTGCGGATTTAAGCGGCATATATCTTGATATCTGCAAAGACCGCCTATACTGCGACGCCAAAGACAGCGATACTCGCCGCTCGGCTCAAAGCGCGATGGCGCTAATTACTAGAGCGCTCCTACCGCTCATCGCTCCGACGCTCACATACACCGTGGACGAGGTGATGGACTATGCACCTGAGATCATCAAAAACGGTGCGGCGGACGCCTTTGATCTAGAGTACGCACCGCTAGATTTTTGAGTTTAACGTAGACGACGAACTACTAGTCGCTAGCCGCGAGAAATTTTTCGAACTAATCGACGTACTCAAAAAAAGACAAAAAGATAAAATCAACCCTCGAGCTCGTGCTACAAACCAGCTCAAATTTGATCCTGAGCGAAGATATAAACGAGATAAGCGACTGGTATATGGTTAGTGACGTCCAGAGCCCTAGACGGCAGCGACAGTCTAGCTGAATTTGACGTCGGAAACAATAAATTTAAACTCGTTTTATCAACGCGTCACAAGTGCCCGAGATGTTGGAAATTTACCGCTAAGCACGACGGCGAAACCCTGCCCGAGATGCGAAAAAGGTACTAAAAAAATGTCTGAGCCTATCTCCGCTTGGTTCGTCGCGGCGACTATCGCGAGCCATCCTCGCGGTCACAGCCGCGGGTATCGTAGCGGTAATAAAATTTGAAGGATAAAAAAATGATAACTTTAAAAGAGGGCTCTAAAGCTAAGCGCCGGCGAAGTAACCGAGCTTAGAAACGAGCTGGAAAAAGAAAAATTTTTCGCAGATAGAGAGCTTGGCGCCTACGTCGAGCAGTTGGCAATCTGCCGCTTGATAAACTGGGTGCGGGCGTACCGATCGCTATAAAAAGACAACATCCAGGTAAAGGGCTGGAGCGTAACGAGTGCGTCTAGATTTCTACAAGGCTACATCGCGCCTTATAACGCGACGGTTATAGAAAAAGCTGCTAGCAGCGGGCTTGGCGCCGTTTGGCCGTACGAATATGGACGAATCTGCCATGGGTAATACGACCGAAAACAGCTACTACGGCAAAACGCTAAATCCTCTAAACCGCGAGAGAGTACCGGGCGGTAGCTCGGGCGGCTCGGCTGCCGCGGTCGGCGCAGGGTTAGCGGTGGCTGCTCTAGGAAGCGATACGGGCGGCTCAATACGCCAGCCTGCTGCATTTTGCGGCTGCGTGGGACTAAAAGCCGACCCTACGGACGCGTCAGCAGATACGGCCTGGGCTCCTACTCTAGCTCGCTCGATCAGATCGGACCGATAACGCAAAACGTCGAGGACGCCGCGATCCTGTACGACATCATCGCAGGACACGACGACAAAGACAGCACGAGCGCGGATATCAAACTGAAAGCGTAGCGGACAAACTAAACGCGGACAAAAAAACTCACGATCTGCGTCATCGAAAAACTACATAAACGAAGCCTCGGAAGAGACCAAAAAGGCGCTTTTTAAAAAGCGGTCGAAAGTCTAAAAAGCCGCAGGCCACAAAATAATCTATAAAAATTTAGAAAACTCAAAATGCGACATCGCGACCTACTACATCATCGCCACCGCCGAAGCCAGCGCAAATCTCAGCCGCTACGACGGAGTGAGATACGGACGCAGGGCAGAAGCTAAAAATTTAAAAGAACTCTACATCAACTCGCGCTCGGAAGGGTTCGGCGAAGAAGTAAAAAAAGCGAATTTTACTCGGTACTTTTCGTGCTTAGCAGCGGCTACTACGACGCGTATTACATCAAGGCTCAAAAAGCTCGCGCTCACACCAAGGCCAAGTATGAGCAGATTTCGAGCGAATGCGACCTCATTTTGATGCCTGTCGCCCCCTAGCACCGCGTATACTTTGGCGAGCTAAAAACCCGCTAGATTCCTATCTGTCAGATATCTATACGATCAGTGTAAATTTAGCCGGCTTGCCTGCCATCTCGGTTCCGGTGGCAAAAGACGCGGACGGCCTAAACGTCTCGGCTCAGCTCATCGCAAAGGCGTGGGATGAAAAAAACGCCGCTAGAAGGCGCACTTAGTTTAGAAAACTCTATAAAAGGATAAACGCATGAAGATAGTTACAAAGGCTCTCACCTTTGACGACGTTTTACTCGTCCCACAGTACTCCGAAATTTTGCCCAAACAAGTAGATATAAAAAAACGCGCTTTAGCAGAAACGTGGAGCTAAATATCCCGATCGTATCGGCTGCGATGGACACCGTCACCGAGCACCGCGCGGCGATCATGATGGCGCGCCTGGGCGGTATTGGCGTCATACATAAAAAAATATGGACATACAAAGCCAGGTCAAAGAGGTCCGCCGCGTCAAAAAAAGCGAAAGTGGCGTAATCATCGATCCTATCTCCATCTCGCCAAACGCTAGCGTAGGCTCGGCGCTTGATATGATGGCGGATCTGCATATCTCTGGCGTTCCTGTTGTAGATGAGGAAAATAAACTGATAGGAATCCTAACCAACCGCGATTTGAGATTTGAAAACGACAGAAGCGTCCTCGTAAAAGACAGGATGACTAAAGCCCCGCTAATCACGGCTCCAAAGGGCTGCACGCTAGACGACGCGGAGAAGATTTTTCTCAAAACCGCGTAGAAAAAAACTACCTATCGTCGATAAAGACGGCCACCCTAGAAGGTCTCATAACCATAAAAGATCTAAAAAAACGCAAAGAGTATCCAAACGCGAACAAAGACGCCTACGGCAGACTCCGCGTAGCCGCAGCCATCGGCGTAGGTCAAATGGACAGAGCAAAAGCTCTAGCAGAAGCCGGCGTAGACGTCATCGTCATAGACTCCGCTCACGGCCACTCAAAAGGCGTACTAGACACGCTAAAACAGGTTAAAAGCCGAGCTAAAAGTGGACGTCGTCGCGGAAATATCGCAAACCCGGCTGCCGTCAAAGACCCTAGCGCAAGCAGGCGCCGACGGTATCAAGGTAGGCATAGGGACCGGGTTCTATCTGCACAACTCGCGTGGTAGCAGGCGTGGGCGTACCTCAAATTTTCTCGCCGTCGATAGCTGCTCGGCCGAAGCTGCAAAAATACGGCATCCCTGTCATCGCAGACGGCGGACTAAAGTACTCAGGCGACGTAGCCAAAGCCCCAGCCGCAGGCGCTAGCTGCGTGATGGCTGGTAGCTTGTTAGCGGGCTGCGAGGAGACACCTGGCGAGGTGATAACTTTCCAAGGACGCCAGTACAAAGTCTACCGCGGCATGGGCAGCATCGGCGCGATGACGAAAGGCAGCAGCGATAGATATTTCCAAGAAGGCACCGCACAAGATAAACTCGTACCGGAAGGCATCGAGGGCCGCGTACCGTTTGCTGGCAGCATAAAAAGAAGTCGTGCACCAGCTGGTTGGCGGCCTACGAAGCGCGATGGGCTACATGGGTTCAAAAAGATATCAAAACCCTTCAGGAAAAAGCCCAGTTCGTCGAGATCACGAGCGCTGGACTAAAAAGAGCCACGTCCACGACGTCGTCATCACGCAAGAAGCCCCTAACTACAAAGTCAATTAGTGCTAAATTTACAAACCGGCAAAGTAGATTTGACGAGCCGCTCTATCTAGAGAGCGGCCGAATTTTACCCGAATTTGAGCTTGCCTACGAAACATACGGCGAGCTAAACAAAGACAAAAGCAACGTCATAGTCGTCTGTCACGCGCTAACTGGCAGCCACCACGCCGCAGGCAGATACGAAAATGAGCAGAAATTTGGCTGGTGGGACGCGCTAGTGGGCGAAGGCAAAGGCATAGATACGAACAAATTTTTCTCGTCATCTGCGTAAATATCCTCGGCTCAAACCTCGGCTCGACAAATCCTCTCAGTATCGAAAAAAAGCACGGGCAAGCAGTATCGTTTGCGCTTTCCCGTGCTTACTATCAGCGACGTCGTAAAGGCGCAGATGAGGCTTTTTGAGCACTTAGGCATAGAGCGAGCGCATGCGGTCGTGGGCGGTAGCCTCAGGCGGCATGCAGGCGCTTTGTTTTGCGATCGATTTCCGACTCGCCAAAAACGTCATCATCCCTAGCCAGCACCTATCAGAGCAAGGCCTGGGCGATCGCGTTTAACAAAATAGCGATCGAAGGCATCCTGCGCGATCCGGGCTTCAAAGACGGCCAGTACGATGAAAACGACATCGCCGCACAGGGGCTAACAGGTATGGCGCTAGGACGTATGGCGGGGCACATCAGCTTTCTCTCGCCTAGCTCCATGGACTCCAAATTTGGCCGCAACTACGTAGAAACCGACGGCCTTTACGAGCTTACAGGGCGGTTTCAGGTCGATCGCTATATGGAGTACAACGGCCACAGCTTTCCAAAGCGCTTTGATCCGCTGAGCTACCTTTATATCGTAAAGATGATGAATATCTTTGACTGCACGCGCCACTACGATGACCTTGCGCACGCTCTTTTGCCTATTTGCGCTAAAGTTACGCTGGTCGCATTTAGCGGCGATATGCTGTTTCCGCCAAGCTGCATGTGCGAAATGCACGAGACGCTGTGCGGTATCGGCAAGGCGTGCGATTATCACGAGATAGACAGCGACTACGGCCACGACGCGTTTTTTTGGTCGAAGTAGATAAATTTGAAAAAATCATAAAAAAGGTTTTAGATGAGTGAGAATTTAAGCGAGGATTTTGAAAGCAAACTTGCCAAAGCAAATGAAATTTTAAAACAGCTCGGCGATGAAAATTTGAGCCTAGAACAAAGCGTCAAGCTACATAAAGAAGGCAAAAAGCTACTCGAGGAAGCAGACAAGATCCTGCAAAACGCAAAGCTAGTGGTAAAGGATGCAGACGATGAATAACGCTACCGCGGCCGTTTGCGCCCCTGCAGCTACCCACGCAGCCCATGAGCGAGTCGCGGCTTGATTATTATTTTAGGATTTGTGCCGATGAGGGAGCCAGGCTCGTGGTGCTTGGCGAGTACGTGCTAAACAGCTTTTTTAAAGAGCTAGAGCTAATGCCAAAAAGTCTCATCAAGGAACAAAGCGAGCGCAAAAAGCACGCGCTTGCCGCGATGGCGCAAAAATACAATCTAGAAATCCTAGCCCCGCTCGTGTTACCAAAAGGCAAAGGCTTCATTAAGGTTGCGGCGAGATTTAGCCCCGCGTCGTCGCGCTTTTTACGAGCAGCAGATCTTGATGCCCCTACCTGCACTGGAACGAGACGAAATTTCTTTGACAACAAGGCCGAGGGCGAGCTCAATCTGCCAGTTTTTAGCTACGAGAAATTTAAAAATCGGCGTGATGTTTGGCTTTGAGGCGCATTTTGACGCGGCATGGGCGTATATGGCGCGCAAGAAGGTCGATGCCGTCGTAGTCCCTACCGCATGCACGTTTTTTTAGCGAGTCGCGCTGGGAAGAGTTGCTAAAAACCCGCGCCTTTACGAACAACGTCTATGTTCTGCGCGTAAACCGCGTCGGCAATCACAGGGCCGCAAGCGGCGAGCAGTGGAGCTTTTACGGCGATTCGATGCTGATTAGTCCATTTGGCGAGGTGGTTTCGCGTCTAGGCAAAAAAACGAAGAGATGATGGTAGCAAAACTCGAAAAACCGAACTCGCGCAGGCCAGACATCTATGGGGATTTTTCTCACATCTACATAAAAGACTAGGCTAATTGAGCTTTCAAGCGGCAAATATGGTTAATTGCTGCCGTTTCATCTGCAAATTTACGCCGATTAATTTAAACTTTACCATCCAACCGCCGCTCTCTACCTCCAAATTTAACGTCACAATTCAAACTTTAATCCTGTAAATTTGAATTTTATTTTTTTCACCATCCTTAGCCCGATACAATCACTCCTCTCAAGACAAATATATCCTTTAATATTACAAATAAATTATAAATTACAACTTCATTTAAGCTTATTCTTTAAAGTTAAGTCCTATAATAACACTAGCTAAAATAAATTTAATCTAAGGAGGACGCCAAAAGACGCCAATAGTAATAAAGGTATTTAGAGTAGAGTCGTAAATTAAAGATTTACAGGTAATAGCTAAGTAAATTTAAGGAGAAGCTATGAAAAACTCAAACGTTTCAAGAAGAGATTTTTGTTAAGTTAAGTATGGTAGGTGCCGGAGCTTTGGCTCTAGGGCGGAGTAAATGCACAAGCAGCCTGTTAACGCTAAAGACGTCAAATTTGACGAGGAGTGGGACGTAGTAATCGTGGGTTCCGGTTTTGCAGGACTAGCAGCTGGTATCACCGCAGCCGAAAAAGGCAACAAAGTTAATCCTAGAAAAGATGGGACGCGTCGGCGGTAACTCCGTAATTAATGGCGGCATATTTGCCGTTCCAAACAGCGACAAACAAAAAAAGCAGAAGGCATCAAAGATAGCAACGAGCTATTTATCAAAGACTGCCTAAAAGCCGGCCGCGGACTAAACCACGTAGATCTCATCGACACCATCGCTACTCGCGCTCAAGACGCATATAAACCAACTCTAAAATGCGGCGCTAAATACATAGATAAAGTTACTCACGCAGGCGGACACAGCGTACCCTAGATCGCTTCAAACCGCTAACGGCTCAGGCTCAGGTATCGTTCAACCGATGGTAGAATACTTTAAAAACCTACAAGGCTGCGAGCTAAGACAAAGAGCCAATTTGACGAATTTGTCCTAGGGCGAAGACGGCGGCGTAGACGGCGTGATCATCAGAGAGGATTATAAATTTGATCCAAAGAGCCAAAAAGACGACGCCGAAAAACACTACCGGAACTAAAAAAAGACTATAAAAAGCTAAAAAGGCATAGTGCTAGCAGCAGGAGGATTTTTGCCGCGACATATTCTTTTAGACAAGTCCAAGATCCATCTATCCTACCTACTACAGATAGCACAAACCACCCGGGCGCAACAGCAGGCGCGATGAAGGAGGCCTTTAGAATCGGCGCAACTCCGGTACAGCTAAGCTGGATACAGTTTGGTCCATGGGCGTGCCCTGATGAAAAAAAGGCTTTGGCGTTGGCTCTATGTTTAACGTAAACGGAAGCTTCCGCTACGGAATTTCAGTCGATCCAAGAACCGGCAAACGCTATATGAACGAGCTAGCAGACCGCCGCACCCGCTCTCAAGCTATGTTTAAAGTAATCGACGCGAAAAGCCGATATCTATCCGATCAACTTCTGCGATAGCGATGGCGTAAAAAAACATGGTCATACCTGAACACTACACTAAACCATTAGAATCAGGGGTACTAAAGAAATTTGAAACCCCTAGACGAACTAGCTGCAGTTTTATAAAAATCCCCTGCCGCAGAGCTAAAAAAAGACCGTCGAGAGATATAATAGCTTCGTTAAATCAGGCAAAGACGAAGACTTTGGCAAACCTATGGATAAAACCACTACAAACGGCGTAGATATCTCCAAACCACCTTTCTACGCTATGCGCGGTACGCCAAAAACTTCACCATACTATGGGCGGTATCGATATCAATACCAAAGCTCAGGTCATCTCGCTACAAACCGAGATGCCTATTCCAAGATTATTTGCCGCAGGCGAGATCACAGGTGGCGTACACGGAGCTAGCCGCTTAGGTAGCGTGGCGATAGCTGACTGCTTAACGTTTGGTATGATAGCCGGTGAGAATATAGGGCTAACTTTGACGGCGTCTTTCGGACGCTTTTTGCGGAGCTTGCTGTAAATTTGACTCGATAGGCTACATGCCTTATCTTCGTCAAATTTAACTTCAAAGCCCCAAAAATCGCCTCGAAATACTTGCAAAATCTTATTTCGTATCGCAGGCTCAAATTCGGCTTTGCGATACTTTTTAAACTTTAAAGCCGAATTTGCAGTTAAACTTTGTAAATTTGACATCCGAAAGGAATTCGCATGAAACATAAAGCGTTTCTCGCCTTGTGCGCATCTATGCTATTATGCTCTTTTGCATTTAGCGAAGGTGCACCAAGCGCAAAGATAACGTCTTTAGCCGATCTTAACGTCACCGATGAACTGCGAGCCAAACACCCTTTAAAACCTCATCACGAGAAACTAAGCTTCACCTGTCTTGATTGTCACGAAGGACAAGGAAACGACGCTAGTAAATTTAAATCCATAGGCGATAAAGGCTGTATGTCCTGTCACGGCGACAAGAAAAAGATAGCTAAAAGACTAGAATACATGGATCTGCTAAAAGCAAATCCCCACAACTCGGTTCACGACGGCCCTACGCTATACTGCGACGAGTGCCACAACGAGCATAAAAAATCAACCAATATGTGCACGGAGTGCCACGAACATGAAGTTCCGCAATGGATGGGGGTAACGCCATGAAAAATTTCAAAAGAAAGTACTAGCGCTTATTATATTAGTAAGCGGCATTATAGGGTTTTTTTAGTCGTACTGCCCGTGCATTACGCCCTAGAAGAAACTAGCGGAGAGAAGTTTTGCGTAGTATGCCACGAGATGGATCCTATGGTTATAGCTTATAGTAGCGATGTTCACAGCGGCAAAGGTAAAAAGCGGAGTAAGGGCTAAATGCGTGGACTGCCACATACCCTCATGATAACCCTAGCCAAATACGTCCTAATTAAAGCTAAAAACGGACTAATGGAGGGATATATTCATTTCTTTAAAGACCCAGAGGCTATAGACTGGCATAAAAAAATAGAGAAAAAGAGAGCACTTCGTATTTGATAACGGTTGCGTTAGCTGCCATACAGATTTGGTAGATAATAAACTAACAAGCCCGCAAGCTCAAAAAGATGCACGCTCACTATCAAAGCTTGCTAAATACCGATAAGCAACTAACCTGCGCTAGCTGTCACGCCGAGGTAGGTCACAGCGGACTAAACAACATGCTAAACTACTGGAAGCCTGAATACAAAAATCTACGAAAAAGAAAGCCGCAATCAAAAAAAGAAGAGATAAAGAAGGCTTATTTTTGGGAGGATTATGTGGCACCCTAAAGAGGTGAAGGGTGAAGATAAAGCGGATAAAAAAACGCGACTAAGTAAATTAATTCTAGAAATTTAAGATAGTCTGTATAAAATCAGACTATCTTCTTAAAATATAATAAAAAAATTTAAAAATAACTTAATACAATTATCTCAAAAATTAAGTTTGATTTACGCGATACTGCAGTACAATTTCCAATATAAAAATAAAATTTCTTTATTAAATACTTATGTATATATAAAATTTGTAATTTAATATCTAAATTTCAAGGAGAGAATCATGGTAAAAAAAGTAACGTTTCAAGACGCGACATGCTCAAAATGAGCTTAGCAGGTGCCGGTGCTCTGCGCTAGGAGCGGTAAATGCAGAAGCCGCAGTAAGCGCAAAAGACGTGAAATTGACGAGGAGTGGGATGTCGTCATCATCGGCAGCGGCTTTGCGGGTCTTGCAGCGGGCATCAAAAGCCAGCGAACGCGGAAACAAGGTGCTAATCCTAGAAAAAAATGGGTCGCGTTGGCGGCAACAGCGTCGTAAACGGCGGGATTTTTTGCAGTTCCTGGCAGCGAACTACAAAAGAAAAAAACGGCGTCAAAGACTCAAAAAGAAAATTTTTCATCGCCGACTGCGTCAAAGCGGGACTTGGACTAAATCACGTTGAATTACTTGAAGTGCTAGCCGACCGCGCCGTAGATACGTTTAACTTCACCGTAAAACACGGCGCAAAAATACCCTAGACAAGCTCATCCTAGAGGGCGGTCATAGCGTGCCTAGAACGTACTACACCGAAAAACACCAGCGGCTCTGGCATCGTGCAGCCTCTCGTGGAGTCGTTTAAAAAAACCGACGGTTGCGAGCTATGTACTCGAACGAAAAGTTTGACGATTTCGTAACGGATGATAGCGGTCGCGTCGTCGGCGTAACCGTGAGAGAAAAATTATAAATCTCGATAAGGATTTATTTAGCGACGACCGAGAAAACAAAGGCGGCGACAAGAAAATCATCAAAGCTAAAAAGGCGTCATTCTCGCAAGCGGCGGCTTTTTGTAGCGATAAAGTCTTTTAGAAAGCTCCAAGATCCTCGCGCGGTACCGGAATTTGACACTACAAACCACCCGGGAGCAACTGCAGGCGCACTCATCTCAGCGTTTAAAGTAGGCGCGCTACCGGTGCAGATCGGCTGGATCCAGTACATCCCGTACAAATGCCCAGACGAAAAAGGCAACGGTATCACGAGCAAATTTGCTGCGCAAGCTAGCTTCCGATACGGTTTTTCCGTCGATCCAAAAACCGGCAAACGCTATATGAACGAGCTAGCCGACCGCAAAATCAGAGCCGACGCGATGTTTAAAATCATCGACGCCAAAGCAAACAGCTACCCAATCAACCTCTGCGACTCCGTAGCTGCGGCAAAACTAGTGCCGAGCGACCTCGAAAAATCCGATGAACAACGGCGTCATCAAAAATCTCGACACGCTTGAGGAGCTGGCGGCGTTTTATAAAATGCCTGCAGGCGAGCTAACCAAGACCGCCGAGCGCTACAACGGCTTTGTGGCATCGGGCGTCGACGAGGACTTCGGTAAACCGATGAAACTAACCGACGGCATCACAGTCTCAAAACCGCCGTTCTACGCTATGCGCGGCGCTCGAAACTACACCACACCATGGGCGGCGTAAAGATCAACACCAAAGCGCAAGTCCCTAAATATCGACGATGAGCCGATCGCCGGTCTATATGCCGCCGGCGAGGTTACAGGTGGTACGCACGGAGCTAGCAGGCTAGGTAGCTGCGCGATACTAGACTGCCTAACGTTTGGTATGATAGCGGGAGAAAATATTTAATTTCTAGTTTAACACGGGGGCTTTTGCTCTCCTTTTCGCTGACAAACCCGCCTACTTAAAGCTTTTACGACAGATGCCAGAAATTTACAAATTTACTCTAGTATTCTTACACAAGCGTGCTGATTTTTAAAGCACTTTATCTGCTTAAATTTAATAATCATTTAAAAACAAATTTATGTATATTTTTCTCTTTTTACTAGCCGTCAAATTTGACGCAAATTTGAGGACGTTAAATTTTATAAACTTAAAAACCAAAACCGCCGAAAGAGAAAAAAATGGATAGAAAATTTCTAACAAAGCAAGAACTCAAGGCATCCTCGGCGCAGTTTGTATCCTGTGTGCGAACGCGAGCTTTCTAGTGAGCGATCAGAGCCTGTTTTGGATCGTTCGCACGCTAGCGTGGCTGTTTGCGCTGACGTTTTTTTCCACTATGCGCTCATCCGTGCGCAGGAGCTATCAAGCACAAACGTCTTTACCGTCTTTAAATACGCCTACAACGGCTTTTTTTAGCGGTGATCCTCTGCACTATCGCGCTCTACGTTTTTTTGATAAAAAAATTATCTCAGCCTCATCTCCCGCGTCATCATCCCGCTTGCAGTATTTGCTGTCTCTATCGCATGGGTCGTCATAAATCTCAAACTCGCAAAGGCCTCAGGCTGCGCGCTTTTTTAGCATTTACGCGTGGATGCTCGCCGCTAGTATAGGCGCAAACTTCACCTACGGCATGCTAGAGGTCCTCTCGCCAGCTCTCATTGCCTCTATCGTCAAATTTGCACCTCTAGCAAACGCGCTCTTTGATCTAGCAACCTCGGGCGTCTTGCTCGCGGCGTGGATTAGCGCGGAAAAACTTTCTCAAACGAGCAAGGCGAAATAGAGATAATTGACCAACCAGCGCGGCGATAGGCTAAAGTTTAAACGCCCAAAGCGCAAACGAACCAAATTTACAGCGCTCAACACGAACGAGCAACGGAGCTCAAATTTGACGCCGACCAAAGCCACGCAAATAAAAATTCCGCCCCAAAAAAAGAAAACGCACAAGAAAAATTCTTACGAACGAGAAACGCTAAAAGCAGCCAAAAAAAGCAGGGTATCGTCTCGTGCCAGCTTATGCTAGCGACCGTTGCCATATCGTTTTTTGCCAAGCTTTATCTGGTATTTACGCGACCGCACGGCGAGTCGCAAGAGCAGCTAATAAAACTGCTTGAAGGCTCGGTAAAATTTCGTGCTTTTTTTCTTGCCGCAACCGTTTATATGTGGCATGCGCTTAAAAAAACTAGAGGAAATTTACGACGCCGACGCGCTTAACATCTATAAACAGATGATTTTTGCATCTATCGTATTTGCGGTAGTTGGTATAGCGTTTGGCTTTATACGCGGTATAGAGGACCGACCTGCCACGGCTGGCACTGGGCTGGCAGGACTGTTTATACTGGCCATCACCGTCTATCTTACCGTCCTTTGGGCTAAGTTAAATTTCAGCCTTGCAAAGATTACGGAAAACGATCTTTTTAAGACTTACGTATTTTTTTCGCTATTGCTAGCTTTTATTATCGCCTTTGCGCTACAGATAATGCTATCCATAGGCTATTTTTACGGCGGTCTTTTTCCATACTGCTTGCAGCGCTAGCCATCGCGATACTCTACGTACTGCCGACTGCGTTTTACCTATACGCTTGGACTATGATAAAGGGGGAGTAAGATGAGAGAAAACGAACATAAATTTGACCGAAAATAGAGCCCAAACCGTAAAAAAACGCAAGAAATTTCGGCTTTTTAGCGGCTCTTTGCATGTCGCTTACGATTTTTGTCGTTTTACATTGTAGCTTTTTTTCGCCGCAGTTTCAGAACAAAAACCATTGGGTACTCGCATCCATAGGCGCACTCATTTGTTTTTATGCGGCTTTTAAAGCGCTTCAGCCTCTATGCGAGATAAATCTCGTGCGACCGTTTCATGCGAGTTGGATTTTTTGGATTGTTATGGTGGCAACGGTATATTTTAAGGAAAGATTTTATAGCGCCGAGTTTATGCTTATATTTTTTACATTATTTACTTTATCGGCGATTTCTTGGACGATTTTAAATTTTAGGTTAGCGCGCGTCACGCAAAATCCGCTGTTTAAAATTTATGCCTACATGTTTATACTCTCGGTTTTGTCCGGCTACATCGCGGTTTTTGCAAAAGCGCAAATCGGCAGCGCGCTCCACTGGACCAATATCTTGATAACGGCAGCGTCTCAGGGTTTACTAGTTGGCGTATGGTACGACGTGGATGATGTGGAGGATGTTTAAATTTGGCTATAAAATGCGCGAGTAACGGCTCTGCGCGGTTTTAAATTTGATCTGCCTAGTGGCGATGAAATTTGGCAAATTTGAGTTAAATTTTAGCTCCGCTCGGCTTTATTAAATTTACAAAAGCGGCTAGTAAATTTAAACGGATAAGCGCCGATTTTGCCGTTCGTATCAAAAAGGTGCGGGTTTTGCCGCCCGCGTATAAACTTTAACAGCCGAGTCAGATTGACAAATTGGGCAAATTCTCGCGAGACTATTTTCCCGCGCCGCATGTCAATTGACCCAAACTTGCCCTACCCGTTCATCTTCGATAGCTTTTCGTTTTTGAGATTTGCCTCCATCTGGCGGATCTCCTCCTCGCCGCTTCTGACGATACCTTTATCGCACTCAAAGTTTTTTGGCGTCAATTTTTTTAGGATACTCAACGTTTGCCAAGATGTGCCTAAAGAGGTTGATGCGAGCCTTCTTTTGCTATCTGAGACGATGATCGTCCACGGGCAAAACGGTGTGTTGGAGGCCAGCAGCATCGAGTATTTGGCGATGGTGTACTGATCCCAGAGCTCCTGGCTTTTTTTCATCCACTGGGGAGATTTTAAACTGCTTTTAGCGGGTCGGTTAGGCGCTCTTTGAAGCGCTTTTTTTGCTCCTCTTTTGAGACCGAGAGGTACGTAAAGAAAATTATGCCCGAGTTTTTTTGATCATCTCCTCAAACTTTAGGCACCTCGCGCAAAAACTCCTTGTGCTCCTCCTGCGTGCAAAAGCCCATCACCGGCTCGACGCCGGCACGGTTATACCACGAACGGTCAAATATTACGATCTCGCCGGCGCTTGGTAAATGTGCGACGTAACGCTGGAAATACCACTGCGAACGCTCGACGTCGCTTGGCTTTTCAAGCGCTACGATGCGGCATCCGCGCGGATTTAGGTGCTCGGTTAGGGCGCTTTATCGAGCCACCCTTGCCCGCCGCGTCGCGCCCCTCGATGATGATGAGTACGCGCAGACCCTGCTCTTTTACGTAATTTTGAAATTTTAAAAAGCTCTATTTGTAGTTTTCTTAGCTCGTGCTCGTAGTCGAATTTCACGCTATCCGTGCTGTTTTTACTCACTCTAAACCTCCTTCGGGTATTTTTAAAATGTTACTATCAAATAATTAAAATTTGAGCTAAAAATACGCCTCTTAATTTAACATTTAACGCTGACTTTATGGGAGCTTGTGTAAAAATACGACCAAAATTTCAAGGAATATTATGATTTTTTTAGGATGATTTTTGCGGCGATTCTGACCTGCTGCGCTATGTTTGCCGAACCGCTTTCGGTCAAAGAAGCCTTCGGCCTCACCGCGCACGCCGACGAGCAAAACGTCGAGTTTAGATTCGCCCCCGCGCCAAATATCCACGTCTACAAAGATAGCCTCTCAGCGAGCCTAGAGGGTGAAACTCAAACTCGCATCTAAACTTTCCAAAGGCCGAAATTTACGACGAACGCGAGGTTTATACGGGTAAATTTAGCCTTTTCGTGCCGATAAATTTGCTAAAAGGGCTTAGCGGCGGCGAAAATTTCACTCTAAAGCTCGAATACCAAGGCTGCGCCAAAGACGGCATCTGCTACCAACCGCAAGTACTCAAACTTTGGCGTCAAAAGAGCCTTGGCGGCTACTCGGTCGCGCAGATCATAGAGGCAGCCGAGCCTGATGGATTCTCCCGACTCGCAAGCGCCGCTTTCTGAGCAAGACTCCATCGCCGCAAGCCTTAGCAGCGCCAATTTCCTCCTCTCGCTCGCTACGTTTTTTTGGCTATGGGTTGCTACTATCGCTCACGCCTTGCATCTTTCCGATGATACCGATCCTTTCATCTATCATCGTCTCAAAAGCAAGCTAAGCGCAGCGGCAAAAAAACGGGTGCCGTAAATCGGCGCGCCGGACGAAACCTCGGCCAAATTTGATAGCGACAACCAGCACGCTAAAAATGACAAACAAACAAAAATCGCGCCACGAGCGGCTTTTTTTCCTATCTCTTATCTATGTTTTTTTGCGATGGCGTGCGCCTACGCGGTCGCAGGGCGTAGCGGCTAGCGTTTTTTTGGCTCGGGCGTACAAAGCGCACTGCAAACCCCAGCCGTACTGATCGGCTTTAGCCTCGTTTTCGTCGCGCTCGCGCTTTCGATGTTCGGACTTTACGAGCTTCAGATGCCACTTGCTATGCAAAACGCGCTTAGCAAAAAAAGCCCAAAAGCAAGGGCGGCATAATCGGCGTTTTTGCGATGGGATTTTTATCCGCGCTCATCGCTAGCCCTTGCGTCGCCGCGCCTCTTGCGGGCGCACTGCTTTTATATCGCGCAGAGCGGAAACGCGCTATTTGGCGGGCTTGCGCTCTTTACGATGGGGCTTGGCATGGGCGTGCCGCTACTGCTGATTGGAGCGAGCTCGGGTAAAAATTTTGCCGCGACCGGGCGCTTGGATGGATAAAAATCAAGACGCTTTTTGGCTTTATCATGCTGATAATGGCGGTCTGGCTGAGCGCGCGCGTGCTGGGCACTATGGCGGAGCTGCTGCTTTACGGCGTTATCGGCGTGTTTGCGAGCGTATTTTTTTCGGAGCCTTTTGATGCGACGAATAACGAGCAAAAGCGGTGGGCAAAAAGCTACTAAAAAGGTGCGGTGCTGCTAGTCTTTATCTACTCGGTTTTTGCTGATCGTGGGCTCATTTTCGGGCGCTAAATCGGCGCTAAATCCGCTCGAAGGGTTTAAGATGCACAAGCCCTGGCGTAAATTTGAGCAAAAATGAGCCAGATTTCATCGCCGTGTCAATTTGACCGAACTAGAAAATGCAATAAAAAGCTCGTCTAAACCCGTGCTCATCGATTTTTACGCGACTTGGTGTGCTAGCTGCAACGAGCTTGACGAGATCACGTTTAAAGACGAAGCCGTGCTAAAAAAAGCTAGCACATTTCACTCTTTTGCGCGTGGACGTGACGAAAAAAATAGCAATGACGACGCACAGATAATGAAAAAGTTCGGACTCATCGGACCGCCGGCGATCCTATTTTTTTCCGTGCCAACAGCGACGCGCAAGACGAGCTAAAAAAACGCACGCCTCATCGGATTTTTATCCGCCCGAAAAGTTTTTAGCCCATCTTGAAAAATTCGGGCTGTGAAATTTGCGCGGCGATTTTTTTGCGGTTTTATTCTTGAAATGTGAGATAATTAAAGCTGATTTAAATTTCGCTCGCTATAATTTCGCCTATCGTTACCCCTGTAGTTTAGTGGTAGAACTGCTGACTCTGGATCAGCTAACAGAGGTTCGAATCCTTTCAGGGTAACCATTAAACCCCACTTTAAACCCCCAAAATACGGCACTTTAAGCATATTTGTTATACAGTTTGTTATACACTTGTTGATTTTTATTAGGTCTACACCGCCAAAGCCCTATTTCTCCAGCCGTTGGCATAAACCCTAAACTTCGGATTTTTTTCTCAATCAGACTTGTTGTAGTATTCAAGCTCCGCCCGATCAAACTGCTTGTCAAATCGCTCCTCGTCATATCGGTTTATTGCCGCTATCGTTTGATCGCCGACTATGCCGTCATTAACGACGCCCCACCAACTGCTGCGCAACTCTCACGGCGGGCTTTACGCCGACATTCACGCCAAAGATAAACATCTCATTCGCTTTTAGCTGGCTTGAGATTTCGTCAAGCCTCATACGATCCCAGTATGCCTCTTTGTAGAATGCTCGCACCTGTGCGCGCAAATCTCGCTAGCGTATAGCGCGCGGGATATTTTTCCTGGTATCCCCGCCAAGAGCTACCGTGCCTAATATCTCGTCCCAGCCTGCCCAGTGCGGGTGCGCTGTTTGATAAATACCCATAAACGTCCAGCCGCTCTCGGTCGGATTTTTTATCAAGCGCATCCTCGGGGCGAGAAAACTCAAGTCTCATCAATATCTGAAAAAGCTTCATTGAAATTTGCCATTTTTTTCGCTCCTTTGTGTTAATTTTTTTAGATTTTTACGCATTTTTTCTGACGCGTTAAAGTATTTCTGCTCAAAAAAATACGCGCTCTTTTATGCTCGCCTTTTTTTGCCGATATTAAAGCCCTCAACGGGTCTGTGGTAGCCCATCACTCTACTCCATACGGTGCATTTTGTGCGCTGTGCTTGCAAACTCTCTAATATCTCGCTATTTGTCATCTTCTCGCTCCTCGTGTCTAAAACTCCCGCCGTAGTCGTCATACCCTCTACCGCAGCCGCCATCGCCCATCCCATCTATCTTTTTTTATTCGCGGCTTTGTTGATTTTTCGTCTGACCCATTCTGCGCCCATAAAGGCGATAATCCCGCCGATAGCTAACGCAAACTCAACGTCGTGTATAGAAATTCACGATCGCAAATGTAGCCCAACAAAGAAACATAGCCGTAAAAGTAGCGGCGGTAAAAGCCCACTTGGTGCGATGTTTTCTAGGCTCTCCGTCTTCATTGAGTAGTCCTAAAATGCCGCCGATCGCGCCGACTAGTAATACCCAGAGCAGATATAGGTATTCTTTACAGAGGGGCTCATCCTATCGCCGCCCCTGAAAATCAAAGCGAGCAAGATTGCCAAAAGCTACCTCTAGCACTCTTTTTGCCGATCCTAAGCCCCATGATCTTTCTAATCACCAGTTCGCTCATTTCGCACCTCTCGCGCATTGTTTTAGCAAGTCCTCGCAGGTTTTTAAAATACTCCGCGATGATTGTCGGGGTCGCTTCTGTCGCGCTCTGGTTTTTTTGCGGCATCTCGTCGATGCAAGGCACGGCGATATACACGTCTTGATATTTTGTTTGAACGATAGCCTGCGGCTCTTTGCCCGCGCAGCCAAAAAACAATAGGACGACGCAAAAAAGTCCGATTTTAGCGCGCCAGCTCATCAAATATCCTTTCGCATCGCTCTAGCTTCTCCTCGCAGTTTTGCGTAGCAAGCGGCTTTTATGCTCTCAAATTTGCTTCTTGCTTTTTCTTGCGTCTTTTTTACGTCGGGCTTTTTGGTTTCAAGCTCCTTGATTTTTGCATTCTGCAGGTCTATTTTTGTATTGCACTCGCTTAGATTTGCCGCCGAGATTTGCAGGTTTGCTTCTTTTATTGCTAACTCTTTTTGCGCCTGAGCTAGCTCCGCTTTTGCGTCCTTTTATGTCGCTTTTTAGCTTCCAAATTCAACCCCAAGCCCTAGCATTACGCCCGGCAAGAGCGCCGATTACGATTAGCCAAAGCTTGTTTGCGATTAGAAAAATTCATCACGCCCCCTTTAGCAGATTTACCGTGATGGCTACAACCAAAATAACCGTCGCGATAACTGCAAATTTCATTGATGCGCTCATTGTTTTATCCTTTTTAAACGGGTTTATCGCCCAAACAGTCTTTAGCACCTTTTTTATCGCCGTCCTCGATAAACTCGATGCCAATTCTCGGGATTTGCGCCGGCTATATCCATCAGCTTCCACCCTGACGTAAATGCAGCAATAAAAGCCGCTTAAAAAGCCTTTATATCTTATCTCGCGGTAGTAGCCAAAACGCTCCCGTCCGTCTTTGAGTCTGCACTCTACCTTGCACCACGAGCTTACTTTTGCCGCCGTTTGACGTGACGGACGGATCTCCGCTAGTTTTTATAGAGGCGGGGTCTATCTCACTTGTCTTGACGCCGAGGTATTTGACGCAAAAATAGCCTATTCTATTTCGCAGTAACCAGCAAAGACGAGCGAAATAAGTGCGGTTTTTTAGGCGGAGGGAAATGCTCCCGTCTCCATCCGCCGTCGCCGTTTATGGCGCACTTTTGTCCGTCGTAGTAGTCGTCGGCGTCCTCAAACCAGCGAAAACATCGCGGCAGATGATCGTCGCGCTCTTTTGCAAAAAGCAAAGCGATCGGCACGACGAGAAAGGCAAGTATCTCAAGCGGTATCTCTACCGCTACGTTTTTTGCTACTTTGAAGTTTTTTTGTTTCGCCGTGAGTTTCATTGTCATACCTTTCTGATTTTGCTTGCGCCTACGCCTGATTTGAGACAGGGATTCACTGGCAGAATCTATCCCCGCGCTTACTACTATTTGACTTAAGGACGCCAATCTTTTAAAATTGTTCGGCGCGCTAATTTGTACTAATTTCCTCATCGTCAAATAATATACGTTTAGATAGGTTGCAAAAATTACCTTGCCCGAGTATAGTATGCAAACTTGGAAACGTAAAATCATTAACTACGCTAGGATTGTTTGAAAAGCAGGTATTCTTAACGGTTTCTAGTAAAGGCGCGTCTATCTTTGTTAGCGCAGTTGTGGAAAAACTGTCATCCACTTCTCTTAGCAGAGGAGCTTTCAGGTTTTTATATCCCCGCTTAAGTCATTAAAAGCAGGTAGCCCCAAGCGTCTGTAACGATTTTTAAATTTAGCTCCGTCATACCTCTGGCGACCAAGATAAGAGAAAAATTATTGAAAATTATGATTGCCTATCTTTGTAAATTTGCTAAAAGTCTAGTTTGTTTTTTGTGGTAGTTAGGCGCCTCGCAAACGTTTTTTTATGCGTCTGCGTAAAGTTTGCCGGGACTTCCTTGCCCCATAAAACGTAGTTTATATTGCCTTCTTTTACTATCTTCGTTACTTCGGGATAGGGCGCCTCGCCCCTACCTCCGAAAAACGCTCCCTTTTAGCATTATGCGACCTTTATAAAAGAGATTAGGATTTTTATTATCCGTAGGGCGCACGAAGTAGCTAAAAAAATACGTATCCTCGCTCGTACGTCGCTTCGCTTGGGTTTAGGATTACAAAGTCGCTTGAAAAGCCGGATACGCCTCCGCTAATATACACTAGCCCGCTTTGACCCGCCTCTCTAGACCCCTGCCGTTATTTGCCCGCTTACGCTACCCGTGAATTTACGCCTTGCATAAAATCTATCGTATTACTCGTTATGTTTTGCGCTTTGGTGTATTTACTTTAGCGCGTTATCCAGTTGCCCGCGCGTGAGATAGTTTCCTAGCGAGCTAGCCGTAACATACGCGTTTAGTTGCGATTTGAGCACAAACGTTGCTTTGTCGGCGGCGTATGCCGTTAAATCCACTTTGCCGCCTAGAAGCGAGTTTATTTCACTCTTGGCGTATGTATCCGTCTGCGCGCCCTTTTTTCTGGAAGGTATCTTCGATTTTTTTACTTGAATACGTCCTGCTCTCGCTTATAGCCGCGTCGTCTATGAAGCCGTTTGATACTATCTTTTTCATCTCTTCTAGCGTAGAGCTTGCGCTTGCTAAAGAGTTTTTCGCCGCCTCTATGGCTTGGGCTGCGCTCTGAGCCTTTTGCGCGGATTTTTTTCCGCATCGGCTTTTATGTTTTTGCGCAGCGGCTAGTTGGGTAGTTGCTGCGCTAATAGCCCGCAACGCCTCGTCTTTGGCGTCGAGTATGGGTTGCGCCGAAAACGCGGCGTCCTGCACGGTCTTTGCCGCCGTTTCGACTGCTAAAAGCCAACGCGTTAGCCTCGTCCGTAATCTGCCTAACGCACGCACGAATTTGTCCGCGTCCTGATTAAAGCTGCCCGGTCTTTCTACGCTCGGGGCGTCGGGTAGTTTAGTTATAGTTTTTGCCATTAGATCACCCTTTTAAATTTATGCTTAATTCGCTTGTTTGGGCGTTGCTTATCACCACCTCTTTGTCCTTGAAATATCCAAATACCGCCAAGCACTCAAACCCGTCCTCGCGCTCGTCGGCGATAAAAAGGTTTAGCTCGCCCGCCGTTCTTGCCAGCGTTTTTTTCTACAAAATCCACTTGCGGGCTGGGCACTATGACTTTGACCGCGCAGTATTTAGCCGTAGCGCCTTTGCGAAGTCTCGTAAATCCCCCAATCGTCGGTGAATTCTTTTCGAGTAGTCGATCATCGAGACGCTAGGCTCGTAAAGCGTATCGCCTAAAAATATCTTGCGACCTACTACTAAATGCCCTAAAATTCGCGCCCTTTTCGTTGGGCTCTATCTTGATTTTTTTATTTGCCCGCCGTAGTCTACGTCGCCTAGGTGCCATACGTCGTTACGGTAAGTGAAACGACGCGCCGAAAAAGTATTGCCACCAGCTGGCGCTATCGTTTCTAGTCGCCAATGCCCGCTCGAAAATCAAAGCGTCGTTTTTTTATCGTAGATCAGGATTTTTCGCCCCGTCCGCGTTAAAAAGCCCGAACGATTTACGCTAGCTTCAGGCACGTCGATAACTATCTCCAGCCTAGTATCGCTTTTTTTGTTTGAGTATTTACGTACTCGTCTTGAAACCTAGTAGGATTTGGGCTGCCCGCCTCCACCCACTCGTCCGCGGTCATATTGGGCGCATTTTTGCCGCTGTTGGGCTTTGCGCAAATGTAGATTTTATTAAGAAACAAAACCTTGTCGTCCGCCGCGTACGCTTTGTTTTTCTTGCCACGCGGGAGTGTTTTTCGGGCGGAGCGTTATTGCTCGCCACCGTATAGCTCGTTTTTTTCGACTAATGTCATTGATTTACCACCTTTCTTAAAAGTGCTCTAAATTGTCTATCGTTACCACTACGGCTTGCCCGTTGGTAGTGTCTTTTTGTATCGTCGCGCTATCTTTGGCGTATTTGAGCAGTTCCTTTCCCTACGCTGACAAATTCCCCTCATTAGCCGCGTCTGCTCCCCGTTGTCTCTCGCCCCTACTATCTGCGCTCTTACTGCGCCGTTTTTAAGCGGTATGACCGCCTCTGCTCCTGCTTCGCCTATGAGCGCGCGCGTAGGACGGGTCACTATGCCGCCATCTGCGTACGGTTTTTAGCCCCTGGCGTTTGCTCCACTCTATCCAGTCGTTTTTATTGCTTGACCCCGTGACGGCTCTAGCTGTAGCTTCTATCTGCGCTCGTATTTGTTCCTTTGATAGCCCCTCTAGTTGCGCTTTTTCGCTTCCACGCATCCAGCCCGCTTTGCTCTACGCTACGGCCTAGCACGTCTTTTGTAGATCGCGTTTATGTCGCGGTCTAGTTGCGAGCTTAGCACGGCTCCGTTTGCGGTTACCGCGCCGTTATTTACGTTTGCTATCGCGCCGCTGTAGTTTGGCACCGCCTTGCCGTCTTGTAGCGCGGCTAGCGCTTCTTTTTAGGTATCTCACTATCGGACTATCGCCGCCCTAGTAGTAGCTCCATAGCGTTGATTTGATCGTTTGCGCCTTTTATCAGGGCTTCTTTTTGCGCTTCAGCGCGCTTAGCTGTGAATTTGAGCTACTATTTAGTAGCCCCTCTAGCCGTTTTGATTTGGCGATTGATGTCGTCAAGGCTAGCAGCTCCCGTTATGCCCCTCGATTTCGCTCGCCATTTTTAGGATAGATAGCTTATACTCGGCATAACTTCCCGCGGTTTGCTTTTAGGTACTGCTCCTGCTTAGCCACCGCCGTGTTTAGGGTTTTCGTATGCCGTGCTGTCGTAGTCTTTGGCGTTGTAGGCAACTCTCGCGCGCTCTAGAGCGAAGCGGTAGTTTAGCCTCGCTCGTGTCTGCTATCTGATGACGCTATCTCTTAGCTTTTGCGCGGTTTGCGCGATTTTTTTCGAGTATGCTTTTTGCTTGTTTAGCAATTTAGCTGATCGCGCTGCAATTTAGGGGTATTTTGCGCGGCTTCGGCTAGCTTTAGGGCGGCGATTTGTTTTTGTGATTGCCTCGATGTCGCTAAAACTTTTTGAGCCACACGTCGCGACCGCCGTTTGCCGCCGTGAATGTTCGGTATTCGGCTGCTAGTTTGACGAGCTCCGCCCTCATTTCGACGTTGCCGGTAGCTAAAAACTCTTGCAGTTTCGCCGACCCCATATCGTGGAAGTACTTTTGCCCATACTCTAGGATCGTTTGAGTTGCCGATTTTTTTGCGACGTCTGATTTTTCTTTTGTCGTCTAGGTCGCTCTCTAGCGCGCCCGCGATGTTTCTTAGGCGGGTATAGAGGTTTTTGCAAGGTTAAAAAGTTCGTATCAAATCCTAGCGCCTGGTAAAAATCCGCCCTGCGCGCCTGCGATGCTTTGAGTGAAATTTTAGTATGGCTTTTAAATAATCGTCCTGCGCTTGCTTGGCTTTTTTTGTAAGCTTTCGGTTAGCGCCTCGTATCTTTGCACCGTCTCTTTTGAAAAGTCGTTCTTAAGAGCTTCGCGGTAGGCTTTTTCTATTTGCCCCGCCATATCTTTGCCGATATACTCTATCTCGCCCTGAGAATGCCCCAAGCCCCGCGTTTAGGGTTTTTTAGCGCGTCCATAGCCTCGTCTTTGGCGAATTTTCATTCTTGCCAGGCTGTTATTTAGACTTTCAAGTTTTAGGGCTTTTGATGTTTGAGTTTATTTTTCCCTACGTATTCGGCTAGCAAATCGTAAGTCTCTTTTTATCTTGCTTAGCCTGCTCCATCCAGTAGCGGTAGGTTTTTCTAGCTCGCCCTCATTCCCGCCGAAGCTCAAAGCCTTGTCGTAGTTTTTTTGCCCATTACGCCTGCGATCAATGCCCCGCCAAAGCCCCTCATCGATTAGAGTACGCTTATTGTAGGTGCGCGCAGGTAGATTGAAGTTGCCGCCCGTAAAATCTCTAAGCAAAAACGCTATTAGTGCGGACGTATTGATTTAGCATCTTTTGAGTTTGCTCGTCTATCGGCGAGGTTTGATTTGAGACGCTTTTTGCTAAAACCAACTCTTTTTGGTTTTTTCTTTCCAATTATTGACGCCGCCGTCAAGCCCCTTGTCAAGCCCCTAACGATAAATCTTGCCCTACCTGATAGCCCCAGTCGGTAATCTTACTTTTTCCCTATCATACCGCCTATCGCAAGCACCACCGCAGCTGCTATCCAGCCCCAGACCGGCACCGCTGATAGAGAACCGGCTATTGCGGCATATCCACCTACGGCCGCACCCGCAGCCGCTCCGGTATATGGCGCATAAGTCTGAGCGCCGAAAGCTTTATCAAGCCCAGTGCCTATGCCGTAACCCACAGCGCCGCCAACCATAGCTCCGCCCGCAGCCGTGCCTGCCGTATAATATGGGCTAGTTCCTATCGTGGTGCCTGCCCCCAAGTAGCTACCGCCCATACCCGAAGTAATGCCCGGTGTCATACCCGCAGGCACATTCCCTGCGCCAAAAAAAGCGTGCCTATGCCATTTCCGAAACCGTGGGTAAAAGCCCCCGCGCCGCCAAAGCCAGCATTCGCTAAATAACCGCCCGCTTTTGCAAAGCCCGAGGCTATACCGCCCGTAAAAAGTATCATATGCGGTTTTTAGGTTTGAGATTGAGCCTAATAAATTCGTCGTGCTTTTTGTCCAGGGCGTCCGCGCCGCGAAGTATTTGCCCCTGTACTGCTAAGCTCTACCGTAGTGCCGCCGATAGCGCCGTCCCAGCCGCCTCTGTCGTTTTTTTGGCTAGTCCTAGTCCTGCCGCGACGCTTGCTAGGTTTGAGCCGCCGCCAAGCAATGCCCCAAAGCCGCCTGAAATGCCTTGCGACAAGGTGCGCGCGTATGGGCTGATTAGATCGCGCATCAAATTTGTGCCTATGTCTTTGAGCGCGGTTTTTAGGCTTTTCGTCTTGCCGATAAAGAAATTAAAGAAACCGTCATCGACGGTCTTTTGCATAGACGAGACGGTATCCGCCCAGAATTTTTAATGTCTTTAAAGGCGGTTTTGACGGTTTTTACGTCTTTTTGGATAGATTTTTAAAGCTACTTTCTTTTTTTGCTTTTAGCCACTTTTTCGGCAAATTCTTTTACCAAATTCTTTTTACTAGCTTTTTGATAGTCGGCTTCGTATTCTTTGCGCTTTATCTGCCACGCTTCATCGTACTTTTCAAGCGTGATATAGTAGTCTAGGTATAGCGCGTCTTGCTTCTTTACACGCTCGGTTTCGTCTTTTAGGCCTTTTTCGTTTAATTCTTTTCGCTTGGCTTCTAATTGTGCCGCAGCCCTCTAACCTAGTTATCCCGCCGCGCTTAACGGCTTCGTTTAACTCTTTTTCATATTTTTATTAGTTTGGCGGGAATTTGCCTTTTTCTATGTCGCCTCATTTGCTCGTAGTACCTGATCTTATCGTCGAGCCTCTGGGCGTCGAGGCGTTTTAGCTCCTCCGCGCGACGTTTGGCTTCGGCGCTCGCTTTATTACTCCCCTCTTTGCCGAGATTTGATATTTTCTCCTCTGTTTTGGCTATCTCTTGAGTATCGCCGCTCTCGTCGCATACTGCTTTTTTTGATGTTTTTCACCATCTAGATAAGAGACTTTATCGACTTCGCTTAGGTCTTTTTTTAGCGTTTCTAGTTTTTTTCGTATAGCGAAAAATCCCTGTCTCTACGTTGCCGTATTTCTTTTTTTAGTTCGTCGAGAGAATTTATCGCGCCTTTAAAATGATTGTTAGCGCTTGACGAATCGCTTACTATGCCTAACTGGGCATTGACTATTCTTATTTGTTCGTTTACTTTCTCTAGCTTATCTCAAAGTTTATCAGCTCCTGCGCTTATATTGTTAAAAAGCGTTATCTCTTAGAGTTTCGTCGTTGATTTCCTCGTCGAGCCTGCCCAGCGCATCCTCTATTCGTTCTATGTTATCGAGCAGACCTCTTTGCTCTTTTTGTAGAGTTCTTAAGTCTCTTTGCAATTCTTGCGCGGTTAATTGTTTTAGTTGTTCGTTTGTTTTTAGATAGCGCCGCCGTTAATTCGTCGGCATTTACTTTATTTTCGTTTAAACTATCTTTTTAAGGCTATAAAACCCTCTACCGCAGCCTCAAATCGCCAAAGTCGGCCAAAAAGCTAGCAAATGTCGCCTTTAATACATTCACGGTAGCGCCGATTTTTCATTAATACGCGATCCATCAATGTGAGCTGTATCACACCCGCCGAAGTAGTAGCCGCTACGGTTTTCGTCATAGCCGCATACGCTGCCATAGAGCCCTTTAGTGCCAAATAAGAGCCGCCTAGTATGCCTAAATGCTTAATTAGTGTGCCGATACCGCTAACTACGCCTATGATAGTATCTTTGTTTTTCTTTTTAATGCGTTTGCGAAGCTGGTTATCGCCCCGCTTATCGTTTGCGTCGCTCCGGAAACCCTCATTTATATTGCCTACGATTAGATTTATTTCGGTTCTTAAGTCAGTAAATGCCTTGCCGACGGTTACGGGCATTTGTGCAAAATCACTATCTATTCTATTCTTAACCTTTTCAAATGCGCTGCTTAAAGCTTCGGCGGTTAATTTTCCCTCGCTGCCTAATTCGCGCAGCTTGCCTACGTTTACGCCTAGCCCCTCGGCCATATACCGCAAGAGCGTCGGGCTTGCTTCAGCGATGGAGTTAAACTCATCACCCCTTAGCGCGCCGCTACCCATAGCTTGACCGAATTGCTTTATCGCCGCCGCGGCTTCCTCTGCGCTAGCGCCGCCCAGTTGTAAGGCTTTTAGTAAAGCTCGATACCATATTATTGGTATCCTCGGTGCTTTTGCCGATATTTTTTTAAGGGCTGGGGCTAATTTTTGCGTATAATTATAGTTTCTTTGATGTCTGCGTGCGTATCTCTAGCGATAGCGTGTAGGGCTTTTTGTTGTTTTGCGTATTCAGCGGCCGAGCTAGTAGCCATCTTTTAGGCGCGAATTTACTAGGGCTCATATCGTCAGCTACCCTGACAAACTCGCGTAGCATTGCAGAGCTTGCTACGGCGGCAATGGCTACTTTTAACCCCGTAAATGAATTAGCTAGCCCTTGCGCCGATTTCTCGGCTTTTTTGCTTCGCTTCCTATGCTATTTAAATCGCTTTTTTAGCTTATCTGCCCCCTCAACTCTGGCGCTAACGATCAAGCTTGCGGTTTCAGTCATAATTTGCCCCTTTTTAATCTAGGGCAAATTGTATATGAAAGTAAGGGGGCGTTGGTTTTAGAGTGTTTTTTTGAGATTAAGCATTATACAAAGGGACGAAAACTCGTCTCTTTGTATTTGGTTACGCTATTTGTAGTATTTTTGCTCTCAAGCGCTATATAAAAGTCTGTAGTTCCTTGGCTTGCATTTGCGAAGTCAAGAGTTTTTTTATAGACCAACTCGCTAAATGCTTATCTAAAGCATATTCTATGGCTTTTTTTAAAAGCCAACTTTACTTTTTGTTCCTGTTCTTTATTCATTTTATCTCCTTAATTGGTTTGGTGCTAATTCTTTTTTTCTCAAAGTAAGCCATTTTGCTTTTAAAAAAACATTACCACATTGTTGTTGTTCAATTCTTCCATTAGCTCAACATAATTTACTATATCTTCAAATAATTTTTTTGTTATTTCGTTCCTGGCAAATATTTTTATTTCTTTTTATATCTTTATATTTTTTTCATTCAGAAGGAGTTTTAAGGACTCCATAAAAACGCTTTGCAAGGCATTCGCTATTTCTCCATAATCACCGCCGTTTTAAAGTACATCTTGGCGTTATCGTCATATCAAATATTTTTTTAGCCACCCAACATCCGAATGCGGAAGAGCGCGAATAATATCAAGCAAAGCAACGCATTCTTTACCTTCTTCATCAGATAAAATATAAGCAAAAAAACTCTTCTTTCTGAATATCCTTAATAAGTCCTTTTATTTTATCCTCAATATCTTGGGCAAAAACTGCCCCTTCGTCACCCTGGCCCTCACATATCTTGAGCCAATTGTTAAGTAGACTATTGAGATCTTCTTCGGTTGCACTCTTTAGCATATTATACATATCTCCATATTTTTGAAAAATTTAAAAAGAATTTTATTATATTTCGTCTTGCTTAAGGCTTAAAAATTCGTGGTTTACTTTTTAAAGAACTTAAATTATTATTAGATGTTTTTTTAATATTTAAAGTCTTTAATTTTACAAAAAAAGCAACCTGAATGTTAAATTAAATTATATTAAAGTATTGCCCTATTTAGTAAGCGGGCAATACCAGAAAGACTACTTCGCAAATTTATCAAGTATCGTTTTAAAGCTTTTCGGGTTAAACTCGCCCATATAAGGCGCGTATGCGTGCTTATCGGTGTTGTTTCGCTCGCCGCAATAAACGGTGCTTAGCTTTTTGCAGCGTCACTATCTCCCACGGGCTACTGTAGCCCCCGTTAGATCGCAGTAGGCTTTTTATCTCCTGAAAATCTATCGGCACTGCGCCATAACCGCCGCTTCTTGCGAAATTGAGTTCCGACAAAGCGCTTATAAGATGTTCGCCCCAAGTTAGAGGCGGATAAATTTGCTCGCACTTCGCTCCGCGACACTCTTTGGCATCGTCGGGCGTCGTGCTATAAAAAGGCAAACTGCCGCACCCATAGCGACAGCTCGTCCTCTACTTTTTTTAAAAAAATTCTTAGCGTCCTCCGTGAAGCGCTCAACTTGATTTGCGATGATCGGGTAGGTTTCATATACGCGCACGGCTTCTTCTCGGCTACATTGAGCTCTTTTTCGCCCTCGCTGATACCTTTCCAGCCCACGGTAAGCCCTGCTAGTATCTGGCTTTGAGATTTGGCTAGCGTGCCGTCGGCATTAGTTTTTTTCTAAGGGTTTCAAGAAATACCTCGCGCCCTTTTTCTGCTATGAAAACTTAACACTTTGATCTTGATGTCGGTCGGTTTGCTGTCAAGATCAAGTATGGTTAGCTCGACGCCCGTTTCGCCCGCTGAAATATCAAAAGTCTTTAAATCCATTTTTTTACCTTTTTACGCCGAGGCGGGGATTATTTTATCAAGACGGGTTATTTTAATAACGGCAGGCACGCGTATGACGTCGCCTTTGTTGATCGTTATGCCCGTTTTTGGTGTTGATAAACTCGCCCGTGATGTAGGTTGGGTGCTTAGTTGCTCCAGTCGCCGGTTCATCGTCCCCCACAATAATAAACTGCTTGCGCTGTTTTTTTGTCAAACATCTCGCTAAGTTCGTTTACGCCGTTGTCTTGACCCGCTTTATAAAAAAAGCTTTTAGTTCGGTTTCGCCATAACTTACCGCGCCTTGCGATACCGCGACCGCGTCCTCGTCTATGCACTTGTATTCGGTGGTTTCACGGGTTTTCGTAAAGTCGCCCAAATCCTCTAAATACGCTATACGTTTTGCCGATGTTAGCGCGGTTTTTAATTTTCGTCGCGTCGCCCTAAATCGACGCCAGTATCGCAAATGTAAATCGGTAAGCTGCGCGTCGGTGACTTCAAGATTTGCTGCCATTTTTACTCCTTGTAAGATTTAAAATAAATAGAAACGGCCACGCCGTAGCGATCGCCGTCAACGCCTAGTATATTTATCTCCGCCGGGCGGTAAATATACGTCTTAACTCCTGCGTGTTCACATTTTGCCCCTACGCTAAAGGCTCTTTCAGTAAAGGCTTGCCCGCCCTAAAACGTCTTTGACGCCTTTGCCGGCGGGGTAGCGTAAGGTTATCTGAAACACGCCTAATACTTCTGAAATACTATCATCAATTACGGCCGCCTCTGGTTTGGCGGGCAAAAAAATGTAGTTGCTGGTAAGGCTCGTTTGCTCTTGGCTTAAACGTTGTATTTTCAAAAGCCGTGTCAATAGCGGGAGCAACAGCCAAAACCGCTTTTTTTCTAAAGCCTGCCTAATTCGTAGCATCTTAACTCCGCGGACGAGCTAAGCCCGTCCTTGCGGCAAGGGATTTCATCCCCTTGACCCTCTAAAGCCCCTGCCTTTACGGCGGGTTCCCGTTTGCGATTATCCATTAGCTGCCCTTTTTTTACGATTTGTTTCCAGCGGATAGCATTGCGCCTTACCATACCTTGCGGGGCTTTTTACCTTACTCCACCCCTCAAACTCTATGCGAAAGACATAAGGCAAATTATTCGTAAAATAAAAGGTTTTATCTAGCGCTAGCTGATTGCTTACGAAGCTATTAGCCCCTATCTCCCGCCTCGTTTGCGGTCGCTTCAGTCGTCTGCTCGCTAGCCGCGCCCACGCTAGGAAACCAATTATTTTTTTAAGCCTACCCGTATCTACCGGAGTATCGCTGATGATGTCCGAGGTTAGATCAATGACTGATTTTTTTAAAGATTTTTTTAGCACTTTTTTTCCTGCGCTCTCGCGCTAAAGCCCTCTATCTGCCTCTCTATCATTTCGCCACTCCGATCAGTTGATGTAGCGCCACGTCCTCGCCGCCCCATACCGCGTCGTTGTATTTGATAGTATAGGAGCAGTGAGGAAACTCTATAACGTCGTTGTTTTGAGGCATAAATGGCAAAGATTTAGCGGCTATCAAAATCACGTTATCACCCTCGTTTAATAAGTTTTTTTCTATTAAATTTGAGTAGCTTTTTGCGCTATCGATATACGCTTTTACTTTGTATTCGCTTGTTTGCTCGGTCATTCCGCCCGTTTCGGGGTCGTAAATTTGCCCGCTTTTGCGCTTATACGTGCCTACTTTGCCAAATTTTTCAAGCAATTTAAACGCTGTGTTCTTGGCTTTTTTTCGTTTAGCATCTTTCAACCCTCATTAACATTGCGTTTGCGGGTTTTTAAAAACGGCTTCAAAAGGCTAGCCACGTAAGCGTATTTGGTAGCAGGGTCGGCATTTTGCGCATATTCTACCCTCGATACTGCCTACTTTTTTTCTTTGGTGGTTAGCCGCTCGACGTCGCTCATCAGCTCGCCCGCGTTTGCCCTTATAGCCAGCTCGCACACGGCGGATTTAAACTTAGCGGGCATTCCAAACGGCGCGCGCGGGAAACTCAAAGCCTGATCGCTTTTTAATCTCTCGCCTTGCCATTTGTCAAAAATACACCGCTTCTAAATAATCCGTCGCCTTGATAATGGCCGCCTCTTTGTCCGCGCTACCTAGCCCCGCCCACGCCCCGTTGCCGCGTGCCGAAAAAAATACTCATCAGCAAACTCGACCGAAACGTAAGCGTTGGCATTAGCTAGCCCCGTGCCGTCCTCGGGTATCATCTTAACTCCTCGCTTGGGCTAAACCCAGCTGCGGCAAGCCCCATCGGCTTGACCCCGCGCTAAAAGATGTGGTCGACTCTGCGACCTACGGTTTTTAGCTTCATTGCCCCAGCTTCTCTTTTATCGCGGCTTTCGTGCCGTCTGCGTTAGTATATTCAACGCCCAAATGCGCCGCTAGCAACTTCAACTCGCCCGCTTTTAACGTATCGAGCCTTGATATTAGCTCGTCGTAATCGACTTCTTGCGTCGCACCCTTTAACGTCAGCTCAGGCGGATCTTTTTACCCCGTCGCCCTCGTCGAATTTGGCGTCTATGATGGTCAGCCCTCGCTCTTTGGCTAGGGCTTTGACGTCCTCGTTATACTGAAACGTCGGGAATTCTACATACCATTTAGACATTTTGCTTCCTTGTTAAATTTTATTGCCCGCAAGTATCGCTAAGCTAGGCGAGGCGCAAATAAGGGCGGCAAGGGGCGCGTATATGAAATACGTAACCGCAGCCGCGCGAAATTGCAACGACGCATAGCGACGCGATATGCCGCGGGTTAGTTTTTGGCCGCGTCGCCTATTAGTAGCACGCCTGCGGTATCTTTATCGCTAGCCGCGATCTTATCCCAGTTCGTGCCGGTGCCTAGTTTTGCGTTATCCGGGCTTTTGCCGCCGTTTGTAATATCCCAAGAATAGCCTTTGAGCGATAGCCCAAACGTATAATCGGCCTGATAGGTCGTTTCTATGCGCTCTTTGCCGTTGTTGGTCTGAATGTTCGTGATTAGATCGCCTGCGTCGCTTACTATCGCAGCACCGGTCGTTAGTGCCAAAACATAGTCTTTATTCGGCGTTCCCGCTTTATACAGAGCCGGCGCGTCCGTTACTACTACCCTACGTCCTAAAATCTCGACGACAAGCACATTTTCGGCCTTAAATAGCTGTGCGGCGTTTGCTAATTTTGCCCGATTAGCTTGTGAAATACCGCGCCCCTCATTATATTAGCCGCTATCGCCGAGCTTCTGTCGCCAAACTTTAGCGTAGGCGTTGTTTAGGTTGGCTTTGGTTTATGCCGCCGCTTGCGCTTACGTCGTTTACTGCTCCAGCATTATTACCGATAGCTCCGACGAGTGCGGAGATAGCCGTATTTAGCATATCGCTTATCATCGCCTCGCTCATATTTCTTGAAATCACTTCAAGAGCTACGGACGGGTCTTTTTTATCCACGTTAGCTGCCCAGGCTCAAATACAACGGGGCCAAATCCTCCGGCTATCTTTACGGCGTTATCTTGCTCTTTGTCTTAAGGTCGTAGCCGTAGCCGCCGCGTTGGTCGCGTATCTATCTACCCTGCGCTGTGCGGAGTGGATGCCTCTAAAAAGCTCTCCTGCATAAAATCGCCGTCTATGCCCTGCGCGTTTAGAATTATCGTACCGCCGCTAGCCGCGTTAAATTTCTCGATGTCTTGACTTAGCGTCTCGATCGTAGTGCCTGCTAGGTATTCTGAAAATACCTTCATATCGCTTAGTGCCATATTTTCATTCCTTTAAATTAAATTTCTCTTTTATCGCGGCTATTCGCTCCTCGCGAGTGCCGCCCCATTTCAGCGCCGATATTTACGCTACCGCCGCCTCCGCTCGCTCCTCCGCCTTGACCTTGAGGCGCAGCTATAAAAAGCTTTACCGTCTTTTTGCGCCCACTCGCTTACAAACTCGCTTATAGGCTTATCCGCGATATAAGCTTTTTAGTTCGCCTTTGTCGTCTTTTAGGCTAGCATTGCCGCGCAGTAGCGCCTTAGCCGCTTCTAAAAACTCGGCTTTTACGCCCGCTTTTGCGAGATTATCGCTTAGCCCCGCGTCGATTAGATACTTGTTTAGCGAGCCGTTAGCACTAGCTAGATCGGCGTTTAGCTTTTTCGTATCGGCGTCGTATTTCTTAGCGAGCCCTATCGTTTTTGCTCTTTTTAGCTCGTCGTATTTAGCTTCAAGCTCGGCGTATTTTTTTCGGCTTCTACCGCGTCGCTATTTTTTTAGCTTTTTAGCTTTTTTTACCTCGCTTAAAAAGCTCTTTATTTTTAGCGTTCATTGCTTCTTTTTCGGCTTGCAAATCACTGATTTGCTTTTTTTAGCTCCTCAATATCCATTTTGTCCTCCACGAGAGTTAAATTTAAGGCACGGCCTTTGATAGAATAGTAACTTAAATTTTAAATAGGGTTGGTTTTGAAAAAGTGGTATAATAAAAGAAAAGGATTTTATTATGATTAGTTTTAATGAGTTTGCACAAAATAGCTCAAATGCAGTTCGCGCCTCTTATCATTACGCCCAACAAAACAACCTAACAAGAGACAAAGGGTGGCGCGAATTCAATAAGAAATCAAAGGACAAAGATTTTCTTTTTAAAATGGTTGCGGGTCGCTTACGACGCAACCTACGGCTTGCGCGTAGATGAAAACGATAAATGGGTCAAAAAGCCCTCTGCGGTAATAGTAAGCCCGGACGGCGGAGTAATGAGCTTCGACGAATTTGAAGCATACGAGAATTCAGGTGGCACTATTACGCTTAACTACTATCTAATGAAAAACGAAGCAAGGATAAAAAGAAGCCTACGACGAATTTGAAAGAAAACTCCACAAACAAAGGTTTTTCTTTTTGGAATGGCGTAAAAAAACCCTACAAGGCCTATGCTTCCGATTGGCTTTTAACAAAAAGTTATTCAATATAAACGACCGTAACATTATCGCCGTCTATTACTTCGTCTTTTTATCTCGATTACTTTAAATCTTTCACCGCCTTTTACCAAAACCTCCTTTTTCCTCGTAGTCTGAGAAATCATTTACGTAAAGCTCTTTGCCTCGTGATTTCGTTTTTTTAGTATTATCTCTTTATAGCCTCCGTTGCGACTACTGAAGTGTTTTGCTACGCTTTGTTCTAATGAAAAAAACTAGAAATAGCTTTTATCAAAATATTCATCACCGGCTTTTTAACTTCGCAAACATGCTATTTTCGTAAGCTTCAATCTTATCAAAGCCTATTCCCCTATATATGTCTGTTCCTTTTTATATTGCTTTCGTATTTATTAAATAAGTTGATAAAGTTATCAAAACTTTCTTTTTTTCCTCGGGGTATAACTGCTCTTTCAGTGTGCCGGTCATATACTCACGGATTTTTTTCTACTGCTAGCTCCCGTCCAATCGCGGATAGCTTCTATTTCGTTTATACTTACGTTATCTTTTGAAAATACCGTTTTTAGCGTCTTTTTTTCTTTGCTAAATCCTCTAAATTTACGCTCCGCCCCTGCTGCGTTATTAAATCGCGCATAGTGATTTTTGCCCTGCATAAATAGCTCGGCTCTGCCTTTGCCTAGCGTCTTTTCTATCACTTCGGGGCTTTGGGTTTTTAACCAATCGTCAAATGTCATATCCTGCGGCACGTAGCCGTTCATACTTTCGACCTAGTGCGACCGCTTGCTTCGTCCATTCCTTCGATGCCTAGCTCGTCCCAGCTTTTTGGTTACGGGTATTATGGTGCTACGACAATTAAAATGAGTATTTACGCGCGGTTTGCGAAACGGGAAGTTATGCCCGATAGGCTTGTAGTCTTTATCCCACATTAGGCCATCGTAAGCTCTGCATAGTGCAGACGTACGAGTATCTAGCGTGGCTTGGTATTTGTAGCATTTTATGACGTCATCGTTTGCCCTCAAAAAAAGGCTTGGCGAATTTTCGCTTACTATCGCGCCCGCTCCGGTTAGAGCGATAGCGGTAGCGTCACGTTTATTTTTTTCTCTAAAACGTGCGCTATTCTTTGCGCTAGCATCGGCGTCGTCTCGCCTAAGCTCACGCCTATTTTCAGCTCGCGCTCTAGTCTCTTTTTCTGATCGGCGTTTAGCCCGTTGTTCCACGCTTTAATGGTCGCGCCCTCTAGCTGTGCGCTATCTACCAGCCGCTCGATGCTACTCTCTGGTAATACGCTAGAAAAACAGATTAAACCCCGCTAGCTCGTTGTAGTATAGTAGATGGTCTTGCTCGTTTTGTGCTAGCGTTAAAAAAATCTTTACGCAGATCGGGCGTTTTTAGGCTTTGTTTGAGGTCGCTTATCGTTTGAGCTAAATTATTCGTTATATTTTTTTCTTTTTAGAAATTTGAGCCTGCAAGTCCGCGATCATGTCGTCGTGAAATTTCGCTACTTTTTTTGCTTAGCCCGTTTTTTTATCCGCTCGTGTAAAAGCGAGCGCGCCACCTCTAGCTCGGCTATTAGTTGATTAAACGGCTTCATCGCTCGGCGTTACCTGCGGCGCGGCTTGTTCTAATTTAGCTTGATAGTCCTCGTAACTTTGTATAGTTTCAGGCATTAGCTCGCCTTTTAAAAAGGGCGTCGTAAAGCACTTCGTTTGGAATATCCCCGCTTTGAATGCCGGCGATTATTTGTGCTAGTAGCTGCGGCTCGATCATTGTTAGATTATAGTCGGTGTTGATTTCGTAGATTAAATTTTCGCTCGCGATATTCTCAAAAAAGGCGACGTCTTTTAAAAACGATACTATCCCCTCGCTAATCGTAGAAGCTACGCTAGTTAATACCGCATTTTCGCCGCTCTTTCGCATTTGCAGCGTTTCGGTCGCTTCTGCGGTCTTTTTTCTCGTCTAGTAGCAAGCGTGCGCCTAAAATCGACATCCTTTTTTTCTTTGACCGCGATACGGTTTTCAAGCGTAGATAGCCCCGCGCCGCTAAATTCTAAAAAGCCGACCTTTGCGCTCGGGTCGTTTATTACCCAAACGGCAGTAGAGCCTATTTTTAGCTTTTCGCTGCTCTCGCCTTGATAGCCCGTGACGTAAGGCGTAGGCAATGCCGTAAAATGCGTGCCGTGTTCTAAATCGACCTCGCTTCTAAAATGGCTAATATTAACTTTAGCTAGATCAAGCAACGGCGGCTTTTTCTACCGACGTTTTCAAGTCGTTCACGTTAAAAAAACGTAAAGGGCAAATATTCAAGCTTTTGCCCGTTCGCGCTCGGATAGATTTCGCTAACTACTTCAAAATTCCCCCGCCTTTGTTTCGCTAAACACCCTTTGACGGTAGTAGCCCCTCGTGTAAATCAAGCACTCGGTAGCGCGTTTTTTTATCTTGTCTACAAACTCGTCCTGCGTCGGCTCGGCGTAGGTTTCTGCTAGCACCACGAGCGACGTAACGTTTGAGCCGTTTATTTTTCGTGGTTTTCCAGTTGATAATGTTTTCGGCTTTATAAAGCGTGGCGTAGGCTCAATTTAGCCTTTCGGCTTCAAGTTTGGAATAATCCGCCTTTTTCAACGCTCGGCAAATCTACAAGCACGCCGCAACGCCCGACGCTTAAACACTCGTCGGCGATATTTTTTTAGCTAGCGCTTCTAACGTGTCGTCGTCTAGGCTGATATTTTCGCCGATCGTCTTTAGCGCTTCTGGCAACTCCACTTTAGGCGGCTTTGGCAAACAGTAGCCCAGTTAGCGCAACCTGCGTTCTAGCCGTCGCGTTGTAAAACTCCGCGCGCCCCACGTAGGCACTGTATTCCTCCGCTTCTTGATCGCTTAATTTAGGCACGTATTTTTTTCTTTTTGCCACCTCGCCCGCTAGCGCATCGCGCATTAATTGCCACTTGATTAAATTCTTAGAATATTCGGGATGTTTTGCATTTACCGCCATAAGAAGCCTTTTTTCTTTGCATTATACGACTAAATGCCCACTACCTTGATTTGGTAATCTCGCGCCGCGATAGGGTATTTATACGCGATTAGATACCCCAGCGCGTCATTGTAATCATCGTTTGCCGGGTGTGCGTCGCTTTTTTTCGGGTAGCTGGGTTTTTATTATCCCACGCCTGCTGTTCAAGCGCCTTTGTCAAATTTGGGCACTTAGCGACATTTACGAGCAGGCGGCGTTTGTCAAATAAGTTATTTACGCAGTTCACGCGGTCTTTTATGCTAGGGTTTGAGCGATTGACGAATACCAAATGCCCCGCGCCTCTTAAAAATTTGCGCGTCCGTTTCGCTAGCACTCGTTTTTCTATTCTGCCCGCTGGCGTCCGGGTAAATAATAATCTTATGCCCCTTGTATCTATTGCGCAATGTTTGAGCCATAGCGTAAGTGTCGTAGCTGATAACCCTCACCCACTGCGTGCGTAGTTATATTGCCTTTATCATCCGCTCGCTCTACGCAGACTATGTTTATGCAGCCGCCGACGTTAAAAATCCGCGCCTATGTGTAGCGTCTCGCCCTCTTTGATAGTTTCCGTGCTTGCGTGAGTATCGCGGCTAAAGTAGCTATACACCGTGCCGCTAGTCAAACTTTACTAAATTCGCCCTCTAAATATGCCTTTAATAAATTCTCGGGGTATTGTTCTTTTAGCGTGTCAATGAAGTCGGGCGGCAGGTATTTATTGTCGGCGGTCTTTGCTTTTATTAGCCGTTTAGTATCGCCGCCTTTTTTTCTATGAAAATTTGATATGTGGCGCGGAAACCCTCGGGTGTGGTTGTGATGATAAATTGCCTAGTATTGCCCGCCCTTAAACGCCCCTAGTAGCTTCTCGTAAGCTTTTTAGCGCGATCTCGGTCTTTGACGTATCAAACTCGTCGCATATTACCCACGCGGCATTTATGCCGATTAGTCGCTCCCAGTTTTTCCATACTGCGGCAAAGTATCGGCGTTTTAGCCCCATTCACGTCCAGAGTAAATACCGCGCTTGATTTGTTAAACTGATACGGCACGCCCCACTCAATAAGCGCGTTTTTCTAAGTCGCCAAACAAAATATCTCGCAAAAAGCGGGTAGGTTGGCTCTGTTATCACGCCGGCGCAACCGGGGTTTAGAAATGCTAGTTGTAAGGCTTTTTCTAACCGCGGCGTAGGTTTTTGCCCGCGCCGTAGCCGCTGACTAGGCCGATGATCTTTGTGCTTGTATCGGCTAATAACTCGTATTGGTGCGGGAGTAGCTTGACCTCTATTTTTACTCATCTTTGCTTATGATTATTTGCGTATTGTTCTGCTGGGCGTTGGTGTTGGTTATTTGTGCCGTCGGCTCTTTGCCTCAGCACGGTTTTCTTTTATTGCGCGCCGTTATCCTACTGTGGGCGTCAAGGTCGGATAAGTCCTCGGCAAATTCTAAAAAGCTCGTTTGCCTTTTTGCTGATTTTTTTAATAGCAGAGTTTTTGGAAATAAAGCAGGTGTTTTTGTTTTTTTCGTCGGCTATTTCATCTAAAACGGAAATAATATTTTTCCCTTTCTTTCCCTTTCCGCAATCGTCTTTTTAGCTTCGATGTAATCGGCGTTCTTGCCTTTTTTTCCCATTTTTTTCCTTTTTTTAGCTCTTTCGCTTATCTTGCTTATGCTTATGCCCGTCTTTTGATTTATCTGCGATAAGGTATATTGTCCGCTTTCAAAGTATGCTTTAGCGCGCTCCCATTTTTTTCTATACTATACGCCACCCGCTCCCCTTGAAAATTTAAACTCTAATTGTTCTTTTTAACCCTACGCGGGCGTTTGGTTTTATTTCTTAGCTTTGCGCCGCTTTTTGTCGTACGACTTTTTCAAATACGCTATACGCCTCAATATTTGCGAAGTCGTCGCGCCTAAAGATAACGTCCGTTTTAGGGATTGTAGCCAATACGGCTTCTTTATATGGTTTCATCGGATCGGCCTTTAAAATCCGCACGCACGCCCTCTAACGCGTCAAGATATTCAGGCTTATATCTGGCAAATTCTAAGTCTTTATACGCCCGCTTCGGCTCGATGCCGATTTTTTTAGCGATATTACGCACGCCATAAGACGGAAGTCGTCATTAAAAAAACCCGATAACGCATAAAAATCTATCGACGTCGTATTTCAATCAGCGCGTTCTCCCTAACTCACTCTTGATAAAATCTATCGCTTCCCCGAGCCGTAGCACACCTTGGCCTTTGCGTAGTCGTAGCAGTTGATAGTATCTACCCAATCCTCTTGCTCGTTTGATACCTTGCTTAGGCTCTTTTTGGCGCGCTTCATCTCTACAAATACGATCTTGTCTGGCAAAAAAATACGAGCATATCGGGGAAGCCCGCGCTAGTGCCCATTGCTTTGAGCTTCTTTTTTTATATTGCACGCTAGCTACTCTCTCGTTGGCTACGTGCGTAAACGGGAGCTTATTAACTCTTAGCCAATTAGCAAAATACATCATTTCGTGATCCTCTAGCGGTACTTGCCCCGCCCGTTTTTGCATACGCTAGAGTGTTTTCGTATTTTGGCATCATCAAAACAAACTCCCTTGCTCGCCTTTTTATTCTTAGCTCGCCGTCCGTTAGCTTTACGCACTCCCCTGCCGCCTGCGACGAGTATCACGACCTCGCCGCTTTCAAAGTCTATCCGCGCCACGTCGTAAAAATTCCCTCTATCGTTTGGCCTAAACTCTAGTTTCATATTGCTAGCTCCTCGTTAAAATAAACTTCTTGCGGCTCTTTTTTTGTAAAAAAATCAGGGATATTCACTTTAAAAAAAGCCGCTCGCCTATTCTGTCTTTTGCCATTTCAAATTCTCTTTTTTTACGACTTCTTTACGGTCGTTTGTGGTCGCTTTGAGATAAATAATCATATCGCTATCGTAGACTTGATCGCCGCTACCTTTTTAGGCTGTTTCTGCCAGCTTTCAGGTCGGCTTCGCTGATTTGATTGATTAGTATCACGATCACGCCTAGCGTACGCGTTAGCTCGCTTAGCTTGCTTGAAATTTCGTTGTTTTTTCTCATATTCGCTAGCTTTGTCGTTGCTCACTCTGATTTTTCATACGGCTGTCGATTGCAAATATCTTGTAGCCCTTTTTTTCGATAGTTTGCGTATCCTCGCGGCTATCTTGTCTATTTGCGCGCCGTCTTGATAGATTTGGATATTTTTGTAGCACGTCCCAGCTAGCAAATTTAAACTTTCTGATTAGTATTTTTTTCGTACATTTCGTAGCTAAAAAAACATACTTTTTTTCGCTCTGCGCCATTGATTTTTAAAAAGCTCTAGCGTAAAAGTAGTCTTGCCCGCAAAGCTACCGCCTGCTATGTTGATAAAGCTCCCTTCGGCTAGTCCTGCGCCCTCTAGCTCAATATCTAGCCACCGTAAGCCCGTAGGGTAGAATTTCAAATCTCTGTTTTTTTCTACGCGCTTGACAAACTCGCCCATATTTTTCGCCCTCGTCGTTGCCGTCGTCTAGGGTCGTTTATTTTTTTCCTAGCGCCGATCCGAGTACCTCGTATGCGTTTTTCTAGCTCGTCTTGCGTTAGTTCAAGCTTGTTTGATAGATCGCTCTTGCTTAGTTTTTTTAGCGTTTCTTGTAGCACTGCGCGACTCTTGATTTGTTTTTATCAGCCACAAGTAAGATTTTTTTCGCCAAATAACGGGTTACGTGAAATGATCTCGTCGCACTCTTTTTGATAAAACAGCGTCCTTCCCTGCATTGCATCACCACAGCTCTGCTTATACTCTCAAAGTCTAGCCCTTCTTTAATTTTGTCGTTTATTATTTTGGCGATTTTTTTATTCTTGTACCGCTAAATAGGCTTTCATCTAGCCCTTGTCTCAAGAGTGGAGCTAGTTCACTATCGGGGCTATCGTATAGTGCGGTAGCTAGTAGCGTTTGCTCTAAGCCTATTCTCTCGTCACATTTCATAATTATCTCCTAGCTCCCAGCACATATCGGGATAATCTTTGCGTAGCTTGTCCGTGCCGAAAGGTTTTATTTCTCTAAAGCCGCCTTTTTATACAACGCCTTACGATCTCTAGTTGAGAAACGCCAACGTATTTGGCTAGCTCGGCGCTTATGCGTTTGATCTCAAAATCTTGTAGCGGTCGTCCTCGTTTGTCCTCTAGGTACGGGATTAGGTGCGTGTATAATATGCCCTCAATATTCCAGCCCATAAGGTCGGTCATTTTTTTAACGCCGCGTACCACTCTTTCTCGGTCGCGTAGTTTTTTTAGGGCTTGTGTAGCTTACGTAGTCGCTATTTGATTTTCTAGCATCTAGGCTAGGGTTTAGCTTCTAGCGTAGGCTTGCTTGCTGGGTTAGATTTCTCTACCCCATAGCCGACTTGATTTTTTTGTTTAGAGGTCGATTTTTTAAAATTCTCGTTCGGATTTTCTTTTAGAGTCGGAGCGTTTAGCGAAGTTTGATTTTTCTCGCGTGCGCTAAAAAGAATTTGGTTTATCTATTGGTTTGTAATTGTTACCTATTATGATTTCCGTATTTGTTTCATCCATTTCCGTATTTGTAAAATGGATTTCCGTATTTGTTTCATCCATTTCCGCGCCGATGAGATACATAAATTTATCCGTTAGAGCATACCAAGACGATCTATCAAATTTATTCTTATTATAATTGCCCTTTATTATTGCGCCCATTTTTTTCAAGTTTTTCAAGTAGCCCTGAGATTGGCGTCTTGTCCAATACGGAAACTGCTCCGTGAGGGCTTGAGCTGAATTATAAGTCCAATACCTGCCATCATAAAAGTTTCTATTATTATCGCGGTTATTTTTAACCCAATAGGCGACAAAGCCAAGTATATTAGCTTCATCAAACCCTACTTTTTTTGCTAGCTCAACATCCACGCTGTGGGTTTTTATCATCACATTTCCCCTATCTTGTGTCTAGCCATATTGCCCGGCAGATACTCGACCTTTATTACTCCGCTTATCATTAGTTCACCTCTGGCTCTCACTAGATCGGTCGTGCTAAAATTTTAGGTCGTTTAAAATGTCGCAATCGGGCACTATCAAGCCCCAGCCTTTGTTTTGCAAATACGCGTAGAGCAAAAGCGCGTTTGTAGTCGCCCAAAAGATTTATCAGAGTTGAACTTTCGTTCATTCCTCATCCCCCTTATCACCTCCCGAAATGTGAAATACGCCCTCAATCTTTTCAATGTAGCCCAGATTTTTAAGCTTTAGTTAGCCGCTTTGCTAGTAGTAGAATTAGCAAGACCAAAAAGGCTTTGATAGCTCTAATATATCGCCGCTCGGATTACTCGCTAGATACAAAAAGCAGTCGCAAGTCCTCAGCGCTTAATTTTTTTATCGAATATCCACGTATTAACGCGTTCTTTGGTTCAATTTTTCATTCCTCATCCCCCTTACATTTCTCTACCGTCACAGCCTAAAATTGAAGTAATTTATGAGCTCAAACAAAATAATGCCGATCGCAAAAGAGACGATCGCAAACTCAACGCTAGGCATCACGCCACCCTCTCGACGGCTTTTTAAAATCTCCGCACTGTGCCCCGTAACGGCGTCTTTTTTTAGTGCCGACTACTACTAGATAGCCTCGCTCTATCAGTTCGTTTGCACGACCGCATACGCCGCACTCTTTTGAACTTATATGTTTCGCCGTACCAGCGCGCTATTTCTTGCCGTGTCGCGCCGTTTGGATGCAATTTAAAGCATTCATATACCTGCGCCCGTTTGCCGTTTAGAAACGGCTTTTATGGCGCGATATGCTTTTTAACGAAGTTTGGGCTATCATTTTTTTAGCCTTTCAAATTTCTTGGTCTTTTTGACATTCTTGGTCGCCTCTTTTTTAGCGTCCCTCATTGCCTCGTATGTATTTTTCAAAGGCTACGCGGGCGTTTTTAAGGGCGTCCATTATCGCGACCGGGTACGGCAAATCATCGGCTTCCGTTTTTTCCCTCGGCGGGCAGTGGTATCACAGCATCTGGGTATCGCTTAAAAACGGTATCGCCGTCGCTATTCTTTTGAATATCCTCCTCAATCCGAGCAACGGCACTTTTTTTATCTGCGCCAGCTCGTAAATCATATTTTCTTGGCGGAGTTTTAAGATTTTTAATCTCGGCCTTGAGTTTTTGATTTTTTTCATCTACTCTCCTTTTTTTAGCCTTTTTTTGAGTTGTTTGGCTTCGCGTTCGGCGCGTTCTAGAGCCTCTTGCTCGGATAGCCAAGCGCGGATATTTTTCCCAAGCGACGGCGGGGACCCCGTGGTTTTTCTAAAACTATCATTAGCGTGCCCGATGGCTTATGTTTGCCCTTGTTGCCTTTTTGCTAGCAAGCGCTTTACCCTATCAATTTTTTAGATATTGCAATAAAAATGTTTTTTTAGTGTTTTGTAATTCATGCTATAAGTGTAGTATTAAAACCCTTAAGAGTAGTTTAATTGGTGTTGTATAGAAACATTAACTAAATTTTAAAATTCGGTATAATAGTGCTCAATAAAAACACCTATTTGGGGAGGTAAAAAAATGGCTAAGATGTTTGATTTTAAGCGTGCAAAAGAGATTATGCGAGAAAAAGGGATAAATCAAAGCGACATAGTATTTTTTTCTTGCCGATCAAGGGATAAACTATACTTTGGACGGGGTAAAAAATTGGTTTAGAAAAGACGAGAAAACAAGGAATAACCCCGAAATTAAAACCTTAAGAGCTCTTGCTGAGCTTTTCGATACAAGCCTTGACGAATTAATAATCGGCGGATCGGACGCGCTTAAAGACTTGCCGCTCGATAATATCGTGTTTTTATCAAAATCAGAAATGCGCGTCGGCGCGGGTAGCGAGGGCGTATTTGACATAGAGATGCTCAACAGCGAGGAGCGCAAGGTCGCGGTAGATAAAAGCTTCATAGCAGGACTAAAACCCCTGCGAATTTAAAAAGTATTCGAGGTAGTGGGCGATAGCATGTCCCCAGAATACGAGGAGAATGATTGGGTTATCGTCGATATGGTAAACTGCCGCTACGAGTTTATTAAGATAGCGGGCATTTACATTGTTAGGATTGGCGAGATCGTGTATGTAAAGAGGGTCGAATTTTTACCATACGGCAAAGTTAAGCTCATTAGCCTAAACCCGAAATACGGCGACATATACCCGCACAAAGAGGGCTACGACGATTGGGAAATACTAGGCAAGGTTTGTGGCAAGATACATTATGAGGGTCTACAAAGGGCTTACTTTTTAACGATTATGGGATCAAATAGACGCCCTAGCCGGTAGCTACTCCATAAATTCAAAGAGGTTTTAGGAAAGATACGGAGCGAATAAAAAAACAAATATGAAAGTTTTTGTAAAATTTGAGCAAGGCGTCGTCAAAGAAAAAAACGCCCCCAAACGCAAAAAAAGAAAAAAATCAAAAAAAGCTATTTAAGCGCAAAAAAATATAAAAAAAGCGGGCGCGAGCATCCGTTTAATCCTCCGCACGACGTTTGCCATAAAAAAACAAGGTGCTATATAAAATCGATATGCCAGAAAAAAATGGTTTTTTTCCAGAAGATATTAAAATATTAAAATCTACCCTAGATAAACTCAAAAGACTACCAAAGCAAAAAGTCACAGCCATAGGGATGTCGATAGATCATAGAAAAAAATGCGCGTAATAGACAACGCGTCGATCCTCTTAATGACCGTCGGCATCAACAATATCTTTAACGGAGAAAAAAATTGATTAGAAGCGGCAAGGTTTCGCCCGCAAAGTCGATAGACCAAAGATTGGCAGCCATAGGATATTGGAATGCATTGTGCATAAACCCTAAAAAGAAACCGTCGAAGAGGGGCGAAAATATCTAAAGATAGATTATCGAAACGGCGAACATATAGACAATGAATTTCACTACCCTATCATAGATTTTTTCACTGGCAAAGACGAAATTTTAGAGAAAAATAAAGACGAGCTATTCGATGCGATATTTGAGGCGATGGCAAACTCTAGCGAGCATGCGTTCGTCAACTTTGACGGCGATAAAAAGATATGGTTTATGGGCGCCTATAACAAAAAAAGAGAAAGAAATCGAATTTATTTTTTTACGATACGGGGATTGGGATATTTAAGTCGCTAGAGACAGGCAGGAGCGCATTTGTTCAGAAATTTCTTTACCGCATATCAAGGCGTATCGGCAAAGAAAATACGCTAAGAACCTTATGTAAGTCAAATTTATCGAAATACAAAGACAAAAACAAAAAAATAGAGGCTTTTGGGATGATAGCGTTTAGAAAATTTCTATAGATACCATCCGACAAGACCCAAGCAAAGACGCATCTTTAGAAGTCGCTACCGACGGGTTCTTATATTTAACAAAAAAATGATAGTATAATACGGCTAAAATCTAAGATACAAGGAACGTTTATTAGGTGGTCCGTAAGAGATTTAAGCACGGGAGAACGCAATGAAAGATAAAATCATATATAATTTTGCCGAGAAAGTCACGGACGCCCCCGGCCCCTAGGTATAGAAAGCTCGGGGACAAGTCGGGGCAAGAATTTAGAGAGGATGTTTTAGAAGCCCTACTAAACGAATATGATATTATAGAGATAGACGGCAGCGGGATAAAAAAACCTCTTTCAACCCCTCTTTTTTTGTCTGAAGCATTTTCACCTTTATATGAAAAAAACTAGGGAAACTGAGTTTTTTAGGAGAATAAAATTATTCAGCAATGATAATCCAAAAGCTAGAAGAAAAAAATTTAGGGCTTTTTTTCTAGGTCGCTAACAAAGCAGTAAAAATTATGAGCACCCCAGCTTGGCTCTCTTTAATAGCTATAATTTTTTACCTTTATTAACTTTGTATATTTATTAACTAAAGATAGATTTCAAAAAGTTGATAGTGAAAGAAAAGAGTGCTTAGCGGTTCTAAAAGATTGTTTTTTTCTAAAATTCTAAAAAAAGACTATGACGGCAATATTGCGGAACTTACGTCAAATATCGAAGCACTCGGTTATTTAACTATTATTCGGCTAAATTACATAAACGTCGATAGATTTGCGCTAGCCGTTAGCGATTACTATGAAAAAAATATATCCGAAGAACAAATGCTCGGAGAGTATAAAAAGGTTAATAGAGCAAATATATAAAGCGGACATTTCGCTATGCGAGTATATAAAAAGAACTCTCCAAAAATAAACGCGGTTACGGCAAATATGAAGCGCTAATTGACAAACTGTACAAAAACGGATGTAGCAATGTGCAAATTTATAAAAAGAGCAAAAAAAATTTCTTTTAAAAAGACAAAAGGCGTTTAAAAATAGCCCTATTGATTGCCGCTCTTTTATTTGCCCGCCTGCTTACTTAGCTAGCGCCGCATTCGCCGCGCGCTCTAAAAACGCCGATCTGTTTTTTTACTCACCGCGTCTATGGCGTTTAAGAGCGACTGCGACAAGCTCACGTTTATGCGTACCTTTTTACCTCGTCCGCAGGCTCTTTTATCGGCTTGCCCTCGGCTATGTCGGTAGCGATGACTAGCTTAAACGCCTCCCTCGCGTCAGCTATCGCCTCGGCCTCGCTGTCGCCGTCGCCCATAACGTAAGGAAAATCCTTATATCTAGCAAAAATACCCTCCGCCCTCATCTTTACTAAGCGGTCGCACTAAAATTTCGTAAGGTAAATTTAAATAGTAGTCCAAATCTTTTTTTCATTTCTCTTCCTTTATCGCTTTTTAGCGTCATTTTTACGTAGATAGGCTTTATAGGGCGTTTATACGGGATAGTTATCGTCTCGCACCCGCTCTTTCTAAACTGCCAGTGGCTAGACCCGTTATTGCTCGCTACGTAGCCAGCACCCTCAAGCAAGCCCTTAAGCGTCTCGAACCTCACGTTTAGCGGGCTGTTTTTCCAGCTCTTTTATCAGTTTATCCCTCTTGCTCACGCCTTGCCTTTGTTTCGTGTGTAGATATACACAAGTTTTTAGAGATTATACCATAAAAAAATATTTTTTTAAAAGTGTTTTTATTTATACTCTTATTTAAGCATCTCTTAAGTGTTGTAATGATACACTTCACTTATCCAAACGGATAGGCGACCCACGCCGAGGTTACGTAACCTAAAGCTACGGGTTAGCGCACTAGGGAAGCGATATTGCCCTAGCCAGATCAGCCCTGATCGCGCGTGTTTTGCCTTTACGGCATATTCAGAGCTTGAAAAAAATCCACGCAATTTTTATATGGCGGACGTATGCTAATCGGAAAACTCTTGGACGTCCGGAAAACGAGCTTTTTGGAATGCAGGTTCGACTCCTGCCGTCCTGCCGCCGTATCTTAACGCAAGTCCCGCAAACTCACGCAAGCATTTAATCTCCTTAGGGTAAAAATTTGGTTTAACACAACTCTCGCGGGGCTTGCTTTTAGGATACAAAAACCAAAGGAGAAAAAGATGAACAAACTAAAAAAATACTGCCCTAACGTATGGGTCGCCGAGTGCGACGAAAAGCACGACAAAGGCGAAGTTATCACCCTTGAAACACAATACGGCAAAGAGGTTGAGTGCGAGGTCTATAACCCTAATAGCAGAAGGAAATGGCAAGTTTTATTATTCCATTGTAAGGCTAGAGGGGAACTACGCGGCGAAAAAAAGCCGATAAATACAGAATTCGCAGGCGTTGCACGCAAAAAAAGAGCTTTGAGTGGTATCAAAAAGCAAAGAGGGCGCAGAATTTCTAAAACTCGCCGAGCCGATAAAGGTCGGACACCACAGCGAGCGCAGGCACAGAGCGTTAATCGAGCGCAACTGGAATAGGATGGGCAATAGCGTAAAAGAACGAGAAATCGCCGACGAAAGAGCGCGTAAAGCCGAGTATTGGGAGGCTAAGGCAGAGGAGATAACCCTATCGATGCCTGAAAGCGTAGAGTATTTTTACGGCACAGCTAGAAAAAGCCAAAGCGCACCAAAAAGGGCTAAAGGACGGCACGATAAAGCGCGAGCATAATTACAGTTTGACTTACGCGACAAAGGCGGTTAAAGACCTAACGCAAAAATTAGAAATTGCCCGCGTCTTATGGGCTTAAACTCTAGTGGCGGGCTAGTCATCTCTAGCCCGAGAAAGGATAAAAGCCGTGCGGCTATTTAGGTTATTTAGGCGGCTAGCGAGTTATTTCCGAAAAAGGAAACAACTCAAAACGGCTAATCAAAAATATCAGGTTTTTTAAATCTGAAAGGATAAAGAATGAGAATAAGCATAGACGCCGTAGCCGATGTGGAATTGGCGGATTTATTAGAGCGCTGCAACTTAGGGCAGATATTAAAAAGAGCTACGAGACGTTAGGCTCGATACCGCCGACCTCGTGGGGCTGGGGTTGTTTTTTAAACACGCTAAACGAAAACGAGCTGCGCGACGTGATCTACGGCACAGACGAGCAAACGGCGAAAAAGATAGTCGAAGCCGTTAAATCTTACGGCAAAGTTAGCTAAAATATACCTTTTATATCCCTTTTAGCTTATTTTTGGGTAATATTTCTGTCCAACCCTAAAACAGAAAGGCTTTTAATATGGGAGCGTTAGATTTAAGCGTTTTTAAACAAGCCAAGCAGTTACAAGCCAAGAGAAAAAAATAGCATAGTAAAGGTGGTCTATAAGAACTACAAGGGGTTAACTTTAGAAATTGAACCCGTAGAATTAGCCGTCATAAAAAGTTCACTAGGGCTAATAGCACAAAGCAATAACGGCTTTTTTGGCTAACGTAAGAGGCAAAATATGGCTACTGAGGGCGAAATCATAGAAGCCGAAGCTAGCGATGTGAACATTAGCCCCGAGGTCTTAGACCGCGTCGGGGATGTCATATCCAAGGTAGAAAGTAGCAAACAGCAAACCGCCTTAGCTCAGATAGAGGCTGCCGACAAAGACAATGAAAGGCAATTTGAATATGCCAAACTACAAAGCGAAATTTCAAAAGACAAGTGGAATAAGTCTTTTTTTAGTCGGAGTGGCGGCAGCCGTAGCTTTGAGCGGCACAGGACTTTATCTACTTATAAAAGGCGATACTACTTTTAGGGCTTGGACTTCTTAGCAATACATTCACGGGCGTTTTCGCCTATCTCGCAGGCGTCGGCGCTAGCAAATAACGCGCCGTCCGCCTTTACTTCAAAAAAACTTACCGTTAAGGAAATAAAATGACCGCAGAGGATAATATCGTAAAGCGCGTATGTAAAGAACTAAATATCACGCAAAGGGAGCTGGCGGAGATAAGACTAAACGCAAAAGGAACAAACTATGCAAACGCAACTAACGCTTTTTTTGACGTAGATAACAGGGAAAACGATAAATCTGAGCTATCGTCGCATAAAAATGGCACTACGTATTGGCTAGCGAGCGACTTGGCTCAAATGCTCGAATACGATAGCGTAAAGTCGCTAAACAAAGCGATAAATAAAGCTATCTCCATATGCTCTAACATAGGCCACAATATCTTAGAACATTTTACTCCGATTGACGGCGGTGCCGACTACAAGCTATCGCGCTTTGCCTGCTTTTTGACGTCTATGAATGCCGACTCTAAAAAGCCCGCAGTAGCAAAAAGCCCAAGCGTATTTAGCTACTATAGCCGAAGCCTTACATCACTATATCGAGGCCGAGCAGCTCGAACGCCCTGAGACGTTAGAGAAAAAAACGAAAGACGCGAACAAAGCCTTAACGGGCGTAGCCAACTCTCACGGAGTAGAAAACTACGCTTATTTTATGGATGCGGGGTATATGGGCATGTATAATATGCGCCTAAAAGACCTTTTGCGTATCAAAGGGCTTACTCTAAAAAGATAAGGTATTTGATTTTTATGGGGGCTCGCGAGCTAGCCGCAAATCTTTTCAGACTTCAAGAGACCAAAGCCAAGATCGAAAAATAACCGAGATTACGGGCAAAAAAACCTAGAAAACACGGCTTACGAAGTCGGCCGCAAAGTGCGAAATATAATGATAGAAAACGACGGCGTGCGCCCTGAAATGCTCGCCAGAACGGAACATATCAAAGAAGTATCCAAAGAGCTTAAAAAGATAGATAAAAATTTAAAAAAATAGATAAAACAAAGGATCAGTAATGGCAGAAGAAAACATCGTAAAAAAAGTATGCGCCGAGCTAGGGCATAACGCAAAGGGAGTTGGCGGAGAGGATGGATATACCAGAAAGCACGGTTGCAAGAGTGGAAAGGCGACGACTTGCCGAGACTTGCTGAGCTGTATCTAAATGCCTTACTTGAGAAATATCGAGCTCAAATCAAAGCTAGAAACAATCAAAAAGCCCACGAAATCGTATCTAATCGTGATAGCGCGTTGAAAATTTTCAACACGCTTTTTTTATCATTTTTCGAAAGTATTTTTTTAATATTTTTGCAAAAAAATGAATAAAAAAACACTTGACAAACTTTCAAATAATAGCATATAATCTCACTTAAATATTTTCAAACAAAATGAAAGGTTTGAAAAGATGTACCTTTATTCGCACAACCAGAGCCCGCAAGTTGAAATTCTGAAATTTCCAAACATTCACTACCGATTATATTGCTAAGCGTTACGGCGTGAGTGAGGCAACAATACGAAGACCACAAAGAAATTACACGCCGACGAGATAGTCGAGAAATATTCACTTCGTAAACCGAGCAGAAACAATCTCAAAAGCGTAAATGAAATCAAATGGACTTTGCGCGGTATCATCAAACTAGGTATGTTTATCCGCTCGGCAGAGTCAAAGGCGTTTAGGCTATGGGCGGAGCAAGAGCTTGAAAAAGATAATCCTAAAAACAAGCGCAGGAATACGCCCAAACTAGAGCGCGAAACCCAGCCCCTAGCCGATAAGGTAAGCTCACTACAAGCTTGCGCTATCAAGGACGCTAAAGACCGCCAAAACCAAATCAACGGCTACAAAGGGCAACTAGCAAAGCATAACGCCGTCATCGTAAAGCTAAAAACCGAACTAGCCAAACGCGGCAAGATTTACGACGCGGAGGTTATAGAGCGCTACGAGGATAGAGAGGAAAACCTGCGGGCCCAGCTACACAATGCCAAGGCCGATCGGGACTTTTTACTTTAAGCGCACGCAAGAGCTAAAGCAAAAGCAAAACATCAAAGATAGCGAAATCGTGCGAATACTCAATAAGATACAAATCCAAATGGACGGCGTTTATAGCGAGATAGGCGCGGTTATGGCGTATGCAAACGACAACGACCGCTTTTTTTATAGAACAAAATGAAATTTTCGAAAGGATAGACAAATGAGCGCGACAGACCACGTCGATTACGACCTTATGAAATACGAGCGGGCGCAGGCGGTTTTAGGTGCGAGATTTAACGAGTTTCGCAATCAGGTGGCGGACATCATTGCCACAGCCAGAGATCATCTTGGTAAGCTAGCAAGCGAATACGAGGAGCTGATAAGCTTTGATGATCTGGCATACGAGATAAACGACCAAATCGAAGCGGAACTGAAATTTTAAAAAGGAGGCAGTAGATGAAAAAAATCATAGTGAGGGTATGGGATATGGACAAAAGACGGTTTATCTCGTCTGGCGAAAAAAAGACGGAGAGTGGGAAACGATTTTTTTATCGCAAATGGGTGGAGCATATCCCCGCTAGTGTTCGACAACACGGGCTTAGCGGGGAACCTGAACTTTGCGAGATGGGAGGCAACTATGAAGCCTCAATAAGCACAGAAATAAAAAGATAAAAAAACGGCAAAAGAAATGTATGAAGGCGACATCGTCAAAAAAAGTAGCGGGGCGATTGGGCAAGTAGTATATTTAAAAGCGACCGCAGGCTATAAGCTCTACAACAACGGGCAGGTATTTGGCCTCTTTGAGGCTGACGCGCGATATTTAGAAGTCGTCGGCAATATCTACGAAACGCCTAACCTACTAAAGGATAGCAAATGAACATCAACTACAAAAAATATCTAAAAAACAAAGACAAACTAAGAACAAAGAGTATCAAAACAATGCGCGAATTTGAAGCACGCGTAAAAATCTTTTTAGGGGGTAAAAGATGATAGAAACGCTAAGTAAAATACAATGTGAGCTAAAAGCTCCAAAAAAAGCCAATTTAACAAATTTGGCGGGTATTCATACAGAAGCTGCGAGGACATAACCGAAGCCGTTAAGCCCCTACTAGAAAAAAATACGGCGTTGCGCTAACGATAAGCGATGAAATAACGCAGGTAGCCGCCCGCATATACGTCAAGGCTACGGCGACGCTAAGAGGCAAAGACGGCGAAATAAGCGTGGCGGGCTTTGCTAGAGAAGCCGAAACGAAAAAAAGGTATGGACGAAAGCCAGATCACGGGTAGCGCGTCGAGCTATGCGCGCAAATACGCCCTAAACGGGCTTTTTGCTATCGACGACACAAAAGACGCAGACGCTACAAATACTCACGACGACGAGCCAAGGCAGAACAAGCAGCCGCAAAAACAGCCGACGTTTTTTTAAACGCCGATCAGCTAAACGACCTAGTGCATTTGTGCGAAATAACAAACACCAACCCTGACGCAATAGTAGCGGCGTATAAGGTTAAAGCCTTCGCAAATCTACCGTATGAAAAAAAGTGCGCGGGCAACTACTTAAAAAGCTTGAGCAAATACAAGCTCAACAAAGCGCGTAAAGGATAGGCGATGACAATAACACTAACTCAAAATACCCCCGAGTGGCTAGAATACCGCAAAGGCAAATTCAACGCTAGCGAGGCGGGCGACGTTATGGGCGTGGGCTTTAACAAGCCCTACCAACTAGCGCAAATCAAGTATCAAGGCAAGCAAGTTTTTTTCAAAATGACGCTATGAGGCGCGGGCAAGAATACGAGCCAAAAATCAGAGATATACTGAACGAAAAGCTAAATTTAGACCTCTCGCCCGTCGTAATGCAAAGCGACACCGACCCTAGATTTTCGGCTAGTCTTGACGGGTATGACATAGTTACGGACACGTTTTTGCGAGATAGAAATTGAAGCGATACCGAGCTGGAGTATCTACGCAAAAACGGCAAGCCTAGCGAAAAAAATACTTTTTGGCAGATACAGCACCAATTCTACGTGAGCGAAGCTAAAAAGTGTATTTTTGCCGTCGGTTACATAGATGAAAAGTACTTTGAAGTGCAATGCGAATACGTAGAAGTTGAGCGCGACGAAAAAAAGCTATTAAAAAAAGCTAACCAAGGCGTGGAACGAGTTTGAAAAACGTATAAAGACGCCGCCCCGACGAGGAGTGGCTAAGCCTAAGCGAGAATATCGCCGAGCTAACCGAGCGCAAAAAAAGCAAATCGAGGGCGAGCTACAAGCTCTAAAAAGATAGAGCGATAGCAAAAAGCTGCGGGCGTGGAAATGAAGGTATACGGGCTAACCATTAGCAAGACCGAATACAAAGAAAGCTACAACTACAAAGCGTTTTTGCGAGCATACGGGCGCGGTAATACCTAGCGAGTATCTAAAAGCGGGGTCAGTTAGCTGGAGAGTGTTAGTGTCGTGATCATCAGCTCGCAGTTTAACCGCTTTATGCACGGTGTAGTTTTTGCGGGAGCTGGGCGCGCTTAGGTATTTGCAAATACGCGAGCATAAGCTAGCCCTGCGCCCTTTTTACCTTACACACGACACGCTAAAACAGCTTTTTAAAAAGTGCTAGACTTCGACTACCCACGAGAAAAAGGCGGCAAGCCTTTTAGCTACAAAAAGCTAACCACCCACGATATGCTAGCCCATATTGCTTTTATTGAGCTGGTAATGGCTGAAAACGGCTTTGAGCCAAAATATTTACAAGAATTCAAAGAGGAAATTAAAAATGTTTAACAGAGTAGTTTTAGTCGGAATGTGACGCGAGATATTGAGTTGCGCTACACCCAAAGCGGCGCGGCGATAGGCGAGCTCAGGCATAGCCGTCACCCGAAAATACACGCTAAACGGGGAGAAGCGCGAGGAAACGTGTTTTATCGACATAACGTTTTTTTGGAAAACAAGCAGAAATAGCAAATCAGTATCTCTCCAAAGGCTCAAAGCTTTTAGTAGAAGGTCGATTGAAAGTGACCAATGGACGGACAACAACGGACAAAACAGAAGCAAACACACGGTAGTCGTCGAGAATATGGAAATGCTAGGCGGAGGGCAACAAAGCAATCAGGGCTATCAGCAAGGCGGGCATTCAAATCAGCGCCCACAACAAAGCGCGTCTAAGAAACCGCAACAGCAAAAACCGCCTGAAAGCTACGACGCGCCAGAAATAGACGTGGACGCCGACAAATACGATGACGGCGACGAAACGATACCATTTTTAGAAATTTAGCAACAAGATAGTAAAATACCTTTTAAATTTTAAAAAGGTTGTTTATGAGCGAGAGTAAAGTTTGACGAGTGGAACGAAGTAAAAGAAAACTACAAATTCCCAAAGCCCAAAAGAAAATCAAAATAAAAAGTAGGCTCTATCTACTGGGTAAGGGTAGGACAAAAACGTGGGCAGTGAGACTTATGGCAAAGGAGACGAGTTTATCCGTCCTGTGCTGGTGGTAAATAAAAATTTACATATCCGAGTTTATTAACGCCTTTATCGGTATCCCGCTAAGCTCGAAAACGAAAGACAAATCAGGCTACTTGTATCATCAAATTTACCACAACAAAAGGCAAGGCTAATGTCGCGCTTTTGGCGCAAATACGCATATTTGACGCTAGGCGTGTGAGCGATTATTACAAAGGCAAGATTTTTAAATGCTGATTTTGAAGCGATAAAGGAAAAAGCTAAAAAGTAATATCATAGGGTAATACCCCGCCACTAAGGACGGGTATCCAAGCCACGCCCAAAAAGAGCGGGGGACAAATCTCCTTAAAAAGAAGTCGCTAAACCTTAGCTTGTAAGACTTAACGACTTCCTTAAAGAAGTAACGTAATTATAGCGCAGTTTAATTAAACTGAATTGAAAGGAAACAATATGACCGATGAAAATCTAATCAAAGCCACGTGTAAAGAGCCGAAAAACGCCAAAGTAACTCACAAGGGCGACTGGAAAATCGCGGACGACATCACGATAGAGTGCTACGTCACCGACGATAAGCGTCGTCTTTTATCTCTGCGCGGGACGGCTCGGGCTATGGATTTAAGAGGCGGAGGTAGCGGCGCATTGCTTAGAAATTTAAAAGCCGCTTGGATACAGCCTTTTTTATCGGACCATCTAAAAAAATATGGATTTTAGGGGCTGATACGCAAAGTTTGGGTAAAATTTCGGGGTCGTCGGACCGGCGTTTATCCCGTTTGAAGCCGAGCTATTCGTTGATGTTTGCAAAGCTTACGTTATGGCGGACAATAGGGGTATTTTAAACGAAAATCAAAGCGCGATAGCAAAAAGACTGCTCCATATTATGTCTGCATTTGCCAAAGTCGGTATCGTCGCCCTCGTTGATGAAATAACGGGCTATCAAAAAGAGCGCGAAGAAGACGAACTTCAAAAAGATACTTTCTAAATACATCTCCGCCGAGTTTTTTTAGAATGGACGAAGCGTTTCCCCGACGAGGTTTTACGAGCAAATTTCTTAGGCTCAAAGAGTGGGGCGAGTTTCAAACTCACCACAAAATGCCGCAAATCGTAGGCAAGATAACAAACGAAATAGTGTACAAGCAGCTCCCCGATGGCGTGCTTGAGGAGCTTAGAAATAAAACGCCCAAAAGCGAAAGCGGAAACAACTTATATAAATTTCATCAGAGCTTAACGCTAGACACGGGCATACCGCACCTTGATAAGCACCTAATATCCGTTATTACGCTTATGAAAGTAGCCGACGATTGGGACGATTTTATCTATCTTTTTAACAAATCGTATTCTAAAAACTATCAGCTACGATTTGATTTTGACAAGGAGAGCAAATGACCGCAGAGGAAAACATCGTTAAGCGCGTATGTAAAGAGCTAGGGCTAACGTATAAACAGCTAGGCGAGGCGATAGGGCTAAGCGAAGGAAGCATTAAGCGACTAGCGACTAGCGACGAGATAAACACGCAAGCTATTAAATCGTGTGAAATGTTGCTTGAAATCAAAAGCCTAAAAAGAACGCCTATCAAACACCGAGACGCTAAAAACCGCGCTAAAAACGCTCTTAGATTAACCGACGCGCTTTTGCGTTGGTTAAAAAGTCTCAAAATATTACTCAATTTTTTTATAAAAAAATCTCATTCTAATACTAAAAACTCTTAACTTAGTCTCAAAATAATGCTATAATTCTTTTATCAAGCAACAAAATGATACTTGTTTGATAGAAAGGAGTAGCACAATGCAAAGGTTAGATTTTTTTAATTCGACTCGCAATGTTGATTTATCTAATCTGCAAAATCCTTAAAAATCTGGATTTAGCAGGGGCGAAAGCCCCTAACCCAAAACATTGTGCATACTCCTATTTTAGCAAAAGGAGCTTAAGATGAGCAAGTATAGAAGTTTTGCAAGTGGTACTTCTGGCATACATTGCATTAATGTTAACGAGGGGCGCAAATGAACGCCCCTAACAAACAAAAATTCGTCCAGTATCTGGAGCACTACAAAATAGAGCCGACCGATACCGACGAGGAAGTGAGCTACAAGGTGTTGACTGCGCTTATGATCTATTCTGCGCTTTAGACGCGCTATCGAAAAAAATCATAATGCGATGAGAGCCAAAATTTCTAAATATACTTCAACCTAAAGGAGAAACGAAATGAATTTAGAAATTTTTCAAGAACGAAAATATTTTGAGGTTAGAGTTGCGGTCGATGAAAATAACGAACCGCTTTTTTTGCTTAAGTGATGTTTGTAAGGTTTTAGAACTCACTAACGCAAGCGTCGTTAAAAATGCGATCGCGTCAGAGTTTGACGATGACCTAAGTTTAACTTACCCCATCTTTGACAGTCTAGGCAGGGAGCAAAACGCGACTTTTATCAGCGAGCCACAGCTTTACTTCGTACTTATGCGAAGCGATAAACCGAACGCAAAAACCGTTTAGGATGTTCGTCAATAAAGAGGTATTGCCTAGCATTAGAAAAACGGGAAGCTATACGCAAAAACCGCTAACCCAAGCCGAAATTGTAGCGCAGAGCGCGGCGTTGCTAGTTGAACAAGAGAGGCGGACGGCGGCGTTAGAGGCTGAAACGGAAGCTATCCGCAAAAATCAACTAAAAATCGCTAATTGCGTAAACCGCTTGACCAATAGTAATGAAAATTTGACGGTTATCGCTTACGGAATTTTAAATAAAGTGAGATTGGATAAAAACAAAGCCTCGTCATTAGGGAGAAAAGCGTCGAAACTAAGCAGAGAGCGAAACCTAACGATAGGGCGCTGGCGCGATCCGCATTGGGGCGAGGTGGGGTTATATGATATTAGCGTATTGGAGCAAGTCTTTAAAGATGCCGGACTAACAAACAAAGGAGCGCAAAAATGTTGCACTATAAAAAAACTACAAGATACTAAAAAGAGCTTTACGGCAGGGAAACGGGCGCAGATATTTTTCATCCTGAATATGTTACGAGGGATTACGAGGTTGCGCTATCTTTTAAAAAATTGAAATTGGGACGCGATTATGAAGTATCGCCGTATATTATTCGAAACGAGAATGGGCTGCGCATAGCAAAAACATGAATTGCGCTTTACTGACAAAGGGGTAAAGAAGCTTTTTAAAAATGAGCCAAAAAAAGCTCGCGACAGGATTGATGAATTGTGGAAAGATTTTATCAATGATTAAAAATGACGTAGCCTAATCTCCTACAAAAAGGCTACAAGAAAAACAACTCAAATTATACAAATAGCGGGATTAATCCCCGCTTACTACGAGGCAAAAATATGACTACCAACGAACTAAAGGACGCCGCTATTTTCGTTATGGCGTATAGTTTTTTTAAAAATGGATAGCACGCAGGAGCTAGGGCTATTCATAAACAAAAAAAGCGAGCAAATTTATTGATGAGCTTTTTAGCGGCGATGTTTCCTACCGTCCAATACTACCACGAATTTAGAAAACGGATTGATACCCAAATTAGCGCACTTGATAACAAAGCCGCCGTTAGAAAAGAAAAACTTTCGGCACGACAGCGCCCCAGCTAGCCTGCGATCTGCTTTTATTTGCGTTTCGCACCGAATGAGCGCAAAGGGGCAAAAGGCTAGCGCCGATACTAGCGAGATTTTACGCGTGCAACAAAGAGAAAATAATGTATATCGCGAACAAAAAGCTACGATACGAAGTATCGCAAAGAGGCGGAGGATAGCCAACGCCCTAGCGTATTTTTTTATATCGAGAACATATGATGAAAAGAAATAGCAGACGATTTGCGCGCGATAATCGACGAGCTGATGGCGCTTGAAAAAAACGGCTCGACGCGCTAAAGCTAAAGATAGATTTGGCACACGGGGCAAACAGGGAGCCGTACAAGTCCTGGATAGAGGACGTAAAAGAAATAAAAAGAAACGATTGAAAGGATAAGACGATGAACACGGACGAAATGATCGAAGTAATGCAAGCCTACACACGGGGCGAGGCGATAGAGGTAAGCGACAAAGGCGCGAATGACTGGAGCGAGATAAAGCACCCGCTTTGGGATTGGAATAGTTTTTGAATACCGCGTGAAGCCAAAAAAAGCCGGAATTTAAGGATACTAATTTAATGATTTGGAAACTAAGCGAAGCTGAACCATTGCACCCGAGAAACGATTTTTTTATCAGAGCTCATACATAAAAAGAAAGAGGCGATAGAGATGTAAATAACTATGTTTATTTTGACGACGTGCTTTGGTATTGGGAGTTCAAAATGTCCGACGGTTGGCACATAAGCCAAACGAGAATGACGAGAGCGCAGGCGCAGGCATTTGTCGGCCAGAGCGTAGAAATCGCTCCGCTTTATGCGCTTGGATTTAGGATAAAGGATGAAAATGAGTAGTCCCGAAAAAGAAAAATGCAGGCGGCGATTGATAGCTTTTGCGAGCACTGCAAAAACAAAACGAGATAGCAAGCGAGCAGGCGAAACGACGCGCCAAAAATCGCGTGGATAGCGCGAGAAATTGAGAAGTTTAACGATGGCCGGCTTAACCGCATTGTGATTTTTGGTAAAAGCAGATAAAGGATTAGAAATGAAACTATTAACTCAAAAAAAGAAGCGTCCGTAATGCTAGGGTATAGCCCTAAAAGCGGCATTTTGGCAAAAAAATGCGAATGGAAAAAAATACAAGGGCAAGTGGGAATTTACTCCGCGCTACATTGAATTTAACGGTACCATAAGATACCCGCTTGATTGGCTCGAAGCCGACCTAAAAAGCTTGGCGAGCATAAGCTCAAAGGGGCGTAATTATGCCCCTAGCCCCTCTAAAAACTCACTCCACCACTCTAAAAAGCCTTTTTATGTTCTCGCGAGTTAAAATCTCTAAAATATGCTTTATCTACTTCGCTGCCTCTAGTATGTAGCAGCACTTCGTCTATTATCCGTTTTTCAAATTTCCCCCGCTCTACCCCGTCTACAACCTCAACCGCACGTATAGCAAAGGTCGCTAGCATCGAGCGGAAGCCGTGCGCGTGCAGGTCGTCTATCCCCAAACTTTTAATGGATTTTTAATAACGTATTTTCGCTTATTTTTCCACCCGCCGCGAGCCGAACAAATACTAGATTTAAAAAAACTATCCCCTCTCCACCGCTGATTTTCGCTTGCTCCTCTAGGATTTTAACCGCCGCCCTCGGTAAGGGCAAACGAGCATTTATTTTGGTTTTATTGTCGCTCTCCCCAAAATATACAAACCCCTCTTTTAAATCCACCCTATCCCAAGTAAGCTCGCGTATTTGATGCAGTAGCTGTGCCATAATAAGATTAAAAAAAGAACAAGTTTTTTTATCGTTTCGTTAATGTAGGCGTGCTTTACTATGCCTATTATCTCGCTTAGCCTAGCTTTATCGGTTACCGCTTTGCGCCTAATTACGGGCTTTTTACGTACATTTCGTCCATATCCTCTAAAAATCTCGTAAATAAAAGCGATGTCTGAAAACGGCGTTTTGGCTACGCGCATATTTTTAAAACATCCCTTAGCACCGGCAAGGCTTTTTTTGCGCTCGTTAGATGTGCTTTCTTTGTGGCTTTTATCACGGCATCTTTATTTAGCTCGTTTAAGAATTATCGCCCAACGGTGCTAATATCCACTTATTGACCCTGTTTTTTTAGCTTCCTACGCTTCTGGTAGGCCGCCTCGCTGCCGTCGCCCTCTATCTTAATATCTAGCCACTCGTCAAAAAGCTTCGGCTAGTTTTACTTTCTTGACGCAAACGTTGGCCGTTTTGGCGGTTTTTAGCTCTATTGCTTTTTGTCTAGCCTCAGACAATGTTATATCCGCAAAATTTGCGATCGTAATTAGTTTTTTTATCCCGAAATGTGTAGAAATTTAGCGCCCGTTGTCAAAGCATACTAGATAAAGACTACACGTGCTGTCTATGCCGTAAACACTTGATCTGCCTTTGCCTGCATATTTTAGAGCCTTAACCTGCGCCGCATTTAATACCTTTGCCATCGGTTTTCCTTTTTTTGGAATTTGTATGTTGTTATACAATTTGTTGTACACTTTGAAACGGAATTATTATAAATACAAAAGAATTAAAAAAAGAATTAAAAAGTAAAAATAAGCCCTATTTTTTTAGGGCTTATCGGCGAGTAAATACACGCCAAAGAATTAAAAAGAAAACTTGCGGTAGATTATTTCAGGGTAACCATTAACCCCACTTTAAACCCCCAAAATACGGCACTTTAAGAAGATTTGTTATACAGTTTGTTATACACTTGTTGATTTTGTTAGGCCTACACCGCCAAAGCTCTATTTCTCCAGCCGTTGGCGTAAATCCTAAATTTCGGATTTTTTCTCGATCAGACGATTGTAATATTCAAGCTCGGCGCGATCGAATTGCTTTGTCAAATCGCTCCTCGTCGTATCGGTTTATCGCCGCTAACGTCTGGTCGCCTACTATGCCGTCATTTACCACGCCTACCAACTGCTGCGCAACTCTTACGGCGGGTTTTTATGCCGACGTTCACGGCAAAAATAAACATCTCATTGGCTTTTGAGTTGGCTCGCGACTTCGTCAAGCCTCATACGATCCCAATAAGCTTCTTTGTAGAATGCTCGCACCTGCGCGCGCAAATTCTCGCTAGCGTATAACGCGCGCGATATTTTCTCGATATTTCCGCCAAGAGCCACTGCGCCTAGTATCTCGTCCCAGCCAGCCCAGTGCGGGTGGGCATCTTTGGTATATTCCCATAAACGTCCAACTCTTTTCTGTTGGGTTTTTTTATCTAGCGCGTTCTCGGGTTTAGAGAATTCAAGTCTCATTAAAATTAAAAAGCTTCGTTAAAATTTGCCATTTTTTTCGCTCCTTGTGTTAATTATTTTTTTCAAATTTTTAACGCTTTTTCTCTGACGCGTTAAAAATTTTTTCCCTCAAAAATATTCTCTCCTTATGCTCGCCTTTTTGCCTATGTTAAAGCCCCTCGACGGGGCGGTGGTAGCCCATTACGCGGCTCCATACGGTGCATTTCGTGCGCTGTGTCTGTACCGCCTGCAATATCTCGCTATTTGTCATCTTCCCGCTCCTCGTGCTTAAAGCTTCCGCCGTAGTCCCCGTAGTCGTAGCTATTGCCGTTTAGCCCTTCTATCTTTTTTTCTACGGCTTTTGTCTATCATCGCGGTAGCCCACTCCGCGCCTCGCCAAGCGAAAAAACCCGCCGACTGCTAGCGAGAATTTGGGCGCCTGCGTGAAGTAAAAACGTCGTTTCATACGCTAGCCAACATACAAACATCGAGCTAGCCGTGCCTACTGCTAAATTTACGAGCCTTTTGCGCGCCCTTTTTGCCACTATTTGCCATATTGAGCAGTCCGCCTACTAGCCCCACTAAAATCACCCCAAAAAAATAGAGCCCCTATCTCCTCTATTACGTCATCCATTTTTCTCCCTCACTTCGTGACTAGCCACATTAGCAAGATTGATAAAACGATCTCGATAATAGCCTTTTTGCTTAGCCAAATACTTTTCTTGCTTTAATTACCAGCTCTATCATCTACGCACCCCTTTAAAAGCTCCTCGCAGGTTTTGAAATACTCCATTAGCTCGCGTGCGCTTTGTGGGTCGTTTGCCTCGAATTTCGGCTTTTTGGGGGCATTTTTTTCGATGCAAGCTACGGGCGTTCTCACTTCTTGATATACGGTTTTTTTGTGATGATTTGCGGTTCTTTGGCGCACCCGCCGAAAAAAACAGCGCGCAAATAGCTATCGTTACGGCTTTATTTGCCTGCTTCATTTATCAGCTCCTCGTAAAATTTGAGTTTCTTTTCGCACTGCGCGTCTTTGACGGGGACTTCTATTTTTTTAAATTTCGTCACTACGCGCTCCTGCGTCTTTACGACGTCGGGCGGTTTCACGGCTAGCGCCTTGATTTTTCTCGTTTTTGAAAATCTATGCGCGTATTGCACTCGCTTCAAATTTGCCGCCGAGATTTGCAGGTTTGCCTCTTTTATCGCTAGCTCTTTTTGCGCGGTCTCTAGCCCAGCTTTTTGCTTCTTTTGATGTCGCCTTTTAACTTCCAAATTTCAACCCCAAGCCCTAGCATTACGCCCGCAAGTGCGCCGATTACGATTAGCCAAAGCTTGTTTGCGATAAAAATTCATCACGCTCCCTTTATTAGCTTTATGGCGATGACGACAACTAAGACAGCCGCCGCAATGATTGCAAATTTGACCGCCGAGCTCATTGTTTTATCCTTTTAAACGGGTTTATCGCCCAAACCGTCTGAAGCACTTTTTTATCGTTCTCGTCCATATACGTATGTTTGTTATCCTCGCGCATACCGACTATGTCCATCAGCTTCCAGCCTAGATAGATACGGCAGTACCATTTTGATTTGCCGTATCTGATCTCGCGGTAGTAGCCAAAACGCTCGCGCCCGTCTTTCATCTTGCAAGCCACTAGGCACTCCGTGTTCTTTTGCCCTTTGTTGTATGTTGCAAATACGTCGCCTTGAGCGCGCACGCTGTTTGCGTCTATGTCCTCTACTCGCACGCCCAGATACTTCGCGCTAAATACACCTATGCGGTTGCGGTATAGCCAGCGTAATCTAGCCCAATACGTGCGGTTCTTGCCGTTTGGATAGTGTTCGCCTCTCCACCCGTCGTCGCCATTAACCCCGTAATCGGGGTCATCAAACCACGCTGCCCATCTTGGCAGCTTTTTCGCTCTCTTTACCGCAAAAAAGCAAAGCGATGGGCACGACGAGAAACTGCAAAATTTCAAGCGGTATTTCTAACGCTACGTTTTTGCTATTTGAAGTTTTTTTGTTTCGCCGTGAGTTTCATCGTCATACCTTTCTGATTTTGCTTGCGCCTACGCTAGATTTGAGATAGTATTCGCCCATAGATTTTATCTCCGCGCTTACTACTATTTGACTTAAGGACGTTAGGTCTTTAAAATTGTTCTTCATGCTAATTTGTACTAATTTCCTCATCGTTAAATAAAAATACGTTTGGCAGATTGCAAAAATTGCCTTGCCCGTTTATAGTATGCAAACTAGGAAACGTAAAATCATTAACTACGCTAGGGTTGCTTGAAAAGCAGTTATGCCTAACGGTTTCTAGCAAAGGCGCGTCTATCTTTGTTAGCGCAGTCGTAGAAAAGCTTTCATCCGCTGCTCTTAGCAGAGGGACTTTCAAGGTTTTTATATCCCCGCTTAAGTCATTAAAGCAGGTAGCCCCAAGCGTCTGTAACGATTTTAAATTTGAGCTCCGTCATACCAGGAGCGACCAAAATTAGAGAAAAATCATTAAAATTATTTTTGTCCCGATTTTCGTAAATTTGCTAAAATCTAGTTTGTTTTTTTGTGGTAGTTAGGAGCCTCGCAAATGTTTTTTGGTATGTTCTCGTAAAACTATTCGGAACCTCCTTCCCCACAAAAACATAGTTTAGCCCGCCTTCTTTGACTATCTTTGTTACTTCGGGATAGGGTTCTTCGCCCCCGCCCCCGAAAAATGCGCCTTTTAACATTACGCAGCCTTTATGAAAGAAATTAATACTTTGTTGTCGCCTGGGCGCACGAAGTAGCTAAAAAATACGTATCCTTGCCCGTACGTCGCTTCGCTTGGGTTTAGGATTACAAAGTCGCTTGAAAAGCCGGATACGCCTCCGCTAATATACACTAGCCCGCTTTGACCCTGCCTCTCTAGACCCCTGCCGTTATTTGCCCGCTTACGCTACCCGTGAAATGTACGCCTTGCATAAAATCTATCGTATTACTAGCGACAGTTTGCGCTCTGGTGTATTTATTTAGCGCGTTATCCAGTTGCCCGCGCGTGAGATAGTTTCCTAGCGAGCTAGTCGTAACATACGCGTTTAGTTGCGATTTGAGCGCAAACGTCGGTTTGTCGGCGGCGTATGCCGTTAGATCCACTTTGCCGCCTAGAAGCGAGTTTATTTCGCTCTTGGCGTATGTATCCGTCTGCGCGCCCTTTTTTTCTGAAACGTATCTTCGATCTTTTTTACTTGAATACGTCCTGCTCTCGCTTATAGCCGCGTCGTCTATGAAGCCGTTTGATACTATCTTTTTCATCTCTTCTAGCGTAGCGCCCGCGCTCGCTAAAGAGTTTTTAGCCGCCTCTATGGCTTGGGCTGCGCTCTGCGCCTTTTGCGCGGATTTTTCCGCATCGGCTTTTATGTTTTTGCGCAGCGACTGGTTGGGTAGTCGCTGCGCTAATAGCCCGCAACGCCTCGTCTTTGGCGTCGAGTATGGGTTGCGCCGAAAACGCGGCATCCTGCACGGTCTTTGCCGCCGTTTCGACCGCCAAAGCTAAGGCATTAGCCTCGTCCGTAAATCTGCCTAACGCACGCACGAATTTGTCCGCGTCCTGGTTAAAAGCTGCCCGGTCGTTCTACGCTCGGGGCGTCGGGTAGTTTAGTTATAGTTTTTTTGCCATTAGATCACTCCTTTTAAACGTTTATGCTTAATTCGCTTGTTTGGGCGTTGCTTATCACCACCTCTTTGTCCTTGAAATATCCGAATACCGCCAAGCATTCAAACCCGTCCTCGCGCTCGTCGGCAATGAAAAGGTTTAGCTCCCCCGCCGTCCTTGCCAGCGTTTTTTTCTACGAAATCCACCTGCGGGCTAGGGCACTCATGGCTTTGACCGCGCAGTATTTCGCCGTAGCCCCTTTGCGAAGCCTCGTAAACCCCCAGTCGTCGGTAAATTCTTTCGAATAATCGATCATCGAGACGCTAGGCTCGTAAAGCGTATCGCCTAAAAATATCTTGCGGCCTACGACTAAATGCCCGAGATTTGCGCCTTTTTCGTTCGGCTCTATCTTGATTTTGATTTGCCCGCCGTAGTCTACGTCGCCCTAGGTGCCATACGTCGTTACGGTAAGTGAAAGATGCGCCGAAAAAGTATTGCCACCAGCTGGCGCTATCGTTTCTAGTCGCCAACGCCCGCTCGAAAATCAAAGCGTCGTTTTTATCGTAGATCAGGATTTTTGCTCCGTCCGCGTTAAAAAGCCCGAATGAATTTACGCTAGCCTCGGGGACGTTGATAACTATCTCCAGCCTAGTATCGCTTTTTTTGTTTGGGTATTTACGTACTCGTCTTGAAACCTAGTAGGATTTGGGCTACCCGCCTCCACCCACTCGTCCACGGTCATATTGGGCGCATTTTTGCTGCTGTTGGGCTTTTGCGCAAATGTAGATTTTGTTAAGAAACAAAAACCCTGTCGTCCGCCGCGTATGCTTTGTTTTCTTGCCACGCGGGAGTGTTTTTCGGGCGGAGCGTTATTGCTCGCCACCGTATAGCTCGTTTTTTTCGACTAATGTCATTGATTTGCCACCTTTCTGTAAACATTTGCTCTAAATTATCTATCGTTACCACTACGGCTTGCCCGTTGGTAGTATCTTTTGTATCGTCGCGCTATCTTTGGCGTATTTGAGCAGTTCCTTTCCTACGCTAACGAATTCCCTCATTAGCCGCGTCTGCTCCCCGTTGTCTCTCGCCCCTACTATCTGCGCTCTTACCGCGCCGTTTTTGAGCGGAATAACAGCCTCTGCCCCCGCTTCGCCTATGAGCGCGCGGGTAGGACGGGTCACGATGCCGCCCTCTGCGTAAGGTTTTTAGCCCTTGGCGTTTGCTCCACTCTATCCAGTCGTTTTTTATTGCTTGACCCCGGTGATCGCGGTCTGCGGTTTTTTCTGATTTGCTCGCGGATTTGCTGTAAGCTCAGATCTTTCCATTAGCGCTTTTGCGTTTCCAGGCATCCAGTCCCGCTTTGCTCTACGCTGCGACCCTAGCACGTCTTTGTAGATAGCGTTTATGTCGCGGTCTAGTTGCGAGCTTAGCACCGCGCCGTTTGCGGTTACCGCGCCGTTATTTACGTTGGCTATCGCCCCGTTATAGTTTGGTACCGCCTTGCCGTCTTTTAGCGCGGCTAACACCTCTTTTAGGTATCTCACTATCGGGCTATCAGCTGCCCAGTAGTAGCTCCATAGCATTGATTTGATCGCTCGCGCCTTTTATCAAGGCCTCTTTTTTTGCGCTTCAAGCGCGCTTAGCTGTGAATTTGAGCTACTATTTAGCAAGCCCCTCAGCCGTTTTATCTGGCGGTTGATGTCATCAAGGCTAAGCTGCGCCCGTTATGCCCTCTATTTCGCTCGCCATTTTTAGGATGGATAGCTTATACTCGGCATAACTTCCCGCGGTTTTGTTTTAGGAATTGCTCTTGTTTTGCTACCGCAGTATTTAGATTTTTCATACGCCTTGCTGTCGTAGTCTTTGGCATTGTAGGCGATTCTTGCGCGCTCTAGGGGCGAAACGATAGTTTAACCCGCTCGTGTTTTCGTCTATGACGCTGTCTCTTAGCCTCTGCGCGGTTTGGGCTACTTTTCAGGACGCTTTTTTTGCTTGTTTGAGAATATTTAGCTGTTCGCGTTGCAAATTTAGGGGTATTTTTGCGCGGCTTCGGCTAGCTTCAGGGCGGCGATTTGTTTTGCGATCGCCTCGATGTCGCTAAAGCTTTTTAGCCACACGTCGCGTCCGCCGTTTGACGCTGTGAACGTTCGGTATTCGGCGGCTAGTTTGACAAGTTCCGCCCTCATTTCGACGTTTCCGGTAGCTAAAAAAACTCTTGCAGTTTTGCCGAGCCCCATATCGTGGAAATACTTTTGCCCATACTCTAGGATCGTTTGAGTTGCCGATTTTTGCGACGTCTGATTTTTCTTTGTCGTCTAGGTCGCTCTCTAGCGCGCCCCGCGATGTTTCGTAGGCGAGTATAGAGGTTTTGCAAGGTTAAAAAGTTCGTATCAAATCCTAACGCCTGGTAAAAATCCGCCCTTGCGTGCCTGCGACGCTTTGAGTGAAAGGGTAATATCGCTTTTTAAATAATCGTCCTGCGCTTGCTTGGCTTTTTGTAAGCTTCGGTTAGCGCCCTCATATCTTTGCACCGTCTCTTTTGAAAAAGTCGTTCTTAAGAGCTTCGCGGTAGGCTTTTTTCTATTTGCCCCGCCATATCTTTGCCGATGTACTCTATCTCGCCCTGAGAATGCCCCAAGCCCCGCGTTTAGGGTTTTTAGCGCGTCCATAGCCTCGTCTTTGGCGAATTTCATTCTTGCCAGGCTGTTATTTAGACTTTCAAGTTTTAGGGATTCTTGATGTTTGAGTTTATTTTTCCCTACGTATTCGGCTAGCAAATCGTAAGTCTCTTTTTATCTTGCTTAGCCTGCTCCATCCAGTAGCGGTAGGTTTTCTCTAGCTCGCCCTCATTACCCGCCAAAGCTTAAGGCCTTGTCGTAGTTTTTTTACCCATTACGCCCGCGATCAAAGCCCCGCCAAAACCCTCGTCTATTAGAGTGCGTTTATTGTATGTACGAGCCGGTAGATTAAAAATCTCCGCCGGTAAAACTCTTTTAACAAAAACGCTATTAGTGCGGACGTATTGGTTTAGCATCTTTTGCGTTTGCTCGTCTATCGGCGAGGTTTGATTTGAGACGCTTTTGCTAAACCAGCTTTTTTTGGTCTTTTTCTTTCCAATTATTGACGCCGCCGTCAAGCCCTTTATCGAGGCCTAGCGATAAATCTTGTCCCTACCTGATAGCCCCAGTCGGTAATCTTTGATTTTGCCGATCATTCCGCCTATCGCAAGCACTACGGCTGCGGCTATCCAGCCCCAAACCGGTACCGCGAGAGAGAGCCTGCTATTGCGGCATACCCGCCTACGGCTGCACCTGCGGCAGCTCCGGTATATGGCGCATAAGTCTGAGCGCCGAAAGCTTTATCAAGCCCAGTGCCTATGCCGTAACCCACAGCGCCGCCAACCATAGCTCCGCCCGCAGCCGTGCCTGCCGTATAATATGGGCTAGTTCCTATCGTGGTGCCTGCCCCCAAGTAGCTACCGCCCATACCCGAAGTAATGCCCGGTGTCATACCCGCAGGCACATTCCCTGCGCCAAAAAGCGTGCCTATGCCATTTCCGAAACCGTGGGTAAAAGCCCCCGCGCCGCCAAAGCCAGCATTCGCTAAATAACCGCCCGCTTTTTGCAAAGCCCGAGGTTATACCGCCCGTAAAAAGTATCATATGCGGTTTTTTAGGTTTGAGATTGAGCCCTAATAAATTCGTCGTGCTTTTGTCCAGGGCGTCCGCGCTGCGAAGTATTTGCCCCGTACTGCTAAGCTCTACCGTAGTGCCGCCGATAGCGCCGTCCCAGCCGCCTCTGTCGTTTTTGGCTAGTCCTAAACTCGAAGCGACACTCGCTAGGTTTGAGCCGCCGCCAAGCAATGCCCCAAAGCCGCCTGCTATGCCTTGCGAGAGAGTTCGCGCGTATGGGCTGATCAGATCGCGCATCAGGTTTGTGCCTATGTCTTTGAGGGGCTGTTTTTAAGGCTTTTTCGTCTTGCCGATAAAGAAATTAAAGAAACCGTCATCGACGGTCTTTTGACATAGACGAGACGGTATCCGCCCAGACTGTTTTTGATGTCTTTAAAGGCGACTTTTGACAGTTTTTACGTCTCTCGCAAACCGACTTTTTGAAATCGTCTTCTTTTTTTCTTTAGCCATTTGTCGGCAAATTCTTTTCCCGAATTCTTTTTATTAGCTTTTTGATAGTCAGCTTCGTATTCTTTACGCTTTATTTGCCACGCTTCCTCATACTTTTTCAAGCGCGACGTAGTAGTCCAAATATAACGCGTCCTGCTTTTTTATGCGTTCGGTTTCGTCTTTTAGGCCTTTTTCGTTTAATTCTTTTCGCTTGGCTTCTAATTGTGCCGCAGCCTCTAACCTAGTTATCCCGCCGCGCTTAACGGCTTCGTTTAACTCTTTTTTTCATATTTTATTAGTTTGGCGGAATTTGCCTTTTTCTATGTCGCCTATTTGCTCGTAGTACCTGATCTTATCGTCTAGTCTCTGCGCATCAAGTCGCTTTTAGCTCCTCGGCGCGGCGCTTAGCTTCGGCGCTCGCTTTATTACTCCCCTCTTTGCCGAGATTTGATATTTTCTCCTCTGTTTTGGCTATCTCTTGGAGTATCGCCGCTCTCGTCGCATACTGCTTTTTTGATGTTTTTCACCATCTAGATAAGAGACTTTATCGACTTCGCTTAGGTCTTTTTTTAGCGTTTCTAGTTTTTCGTATAGCGAAAAATTCCCGTCTCTACGTTGCCGTATTTCTTTTTTTAGTTCGTCGAGAGAATTTATCGCGCCTTTAAAATGATTGTTAGCGCTTGACGAATCGCTTACTATGCCTAACTGGGCATTGACTATTCTTATTTGCTCGTTTACCTTCTCTAGCTTATCTCTAAATTTATCAGCTCCCGCACTTATATTGTTAAAAGCGTTATCTCTTAGAGTTTCGTCGTTGATTTCCTCGTCGAGCCTGCTTAGTGCATCCTCTATGCGTTCTATATTATCGAGCAGACCTCTTTGCTCTTTTTGTAAAGTTCTTAAGTCCCTTTGCAATTCTTGCGCGGTTAATTGTTTTTAGTTGTTCGTTTGTTTTTAGATAGCGCCGCCGTTAATTCGTCGGCATTTACTTTGTTTTTTTGTTTATGCTGTCTTTTTAAGGCCATAAAAGCCCCTCGACCGCTGCCCAAATCGCCAAAGTCGGCAAAAAGCCAATAAATGCAGCCTTTAATGAGCCTACGGTAACGCCGATTTTTCATTAATACGCGATCCATCAATGTGAGCTGTATCACACCCGCCAAGTAGTAGCTGCTACGGTTTTTCGTCATAGCTGCATACGCCGCCATAGAGCCCTTTAGTGCCAAATAAGAGTCGCCTAGTATGCCTAAATGCTTAATTAGTGTGCCGATACCGCTAACTACGCCTACGATAGTATCTTTGTTTTTCTTTTAATGCGTTTGCGAAGCTAGTTATCGCCCCGCTTATCGTTTGCGTCGCTCCGGAAACCTCATTTATATTGCCTACGATTAGATTTATTTCGGTTCTTAAGTCAGTAAATGCCTTGCCGACGGTTACGGGCATTTGTGCAAAATCACTATCTATTCTATTCTTAACCTTTTCAAATGCGCTGCTTAAAAGCTTCGGCGGTTAATTTTCCCTCGCTGCCTAATTCGCGCAGCTTGCCTACGTTTACGCCTAGCCCCTCGGCCATATACCGCAAGAGCGTCGGGCTTGCTTCAGCGATGGAGTTAAACTCGTCGCCCCTTAGCGCGCTGCTACCCATAGCTTGACCGAATTGCTTTTATCGCCGCTGCCGCTTCCTCTGCGCTAGCTCCGCCCTGAGTTGTAAGGCTTTAGTAAAGCTCGATACCATATTATTAGCATCCTCGGTACTTTTGCCGATATTTTTTTAAGGGCTGGGGCTAATTTTTGCGTATAAATCTATAGTTTCTTTGATGTCTGCGTGCGTATCTCTAGCGATAGCGTGTAGGGCTTTTGTTGTTTTGCGTATTCGGCGGCCGAGCTAGTAGCCATTTTTAGGCGCGAATTTACTAAGCTCATATCGTCAGCGACTTTGACAAACTCGCGTAGCATTGCAGAGCTTGCTACAGCGGCAATGGCTACTCTTTAACCCCGTAAATGAATTAGCTAGCCCTTGCGCCGACTTTCTCGGCTTTTTCGCTTCGCTTCCTATGCTATTTAAATCGCTTTTTAGCTTGTCCGCGCCCTCGACTCTGGCGCTAACGATCAAGCTTGCGGTTTTCAGTCATAATTCGCCCCTTTTTTTAATCTAGGGCAAATTGTATATGAAATGTAAGGGGCGTTGGTTTAGAGTGTTTTTAATCTGAAGCGGGTTGTTTTTTCTCGGCTATTTGTTTTGCCCTATTGGTAAAGTAGATTATTACACTAGGCAAGGCCGAGCCTACTAAAAAAAGAAAAGCCGGCTAAATCTTTATCGTTCATAAGTAAGTAAGCGCCTAGCCCCATAGCCGTGAGGTGATGACCGTGGCGCTACCCCAGCCCAGAAACCGCAAAATATCCATTTTTGTTTTTGGTGTTTGTATTGTTGTTCTAGGTTGTTCTCGGTGAGTTTAAAAAAATCCTATCGGGAAAGCTTGGATCGATATTTGCGTATTCTTGCATAAACTCGGGCGACGGGATAGGGCCTTGATAACCCTTATGCATCGCCACGAGCCGCTCGCGTTCAGCCGTTATTTCAAGACTGTCTTTATTAGCCGTTGGCGACTTGCTTGTTTTGGTTTTTTGTATCTTGTTTGACATTTTCGCGTATTACTTTTTTAAACGCCTCGCCGACGTTTTTGAAATCCGCTCTCTATCGTGATAAATTTTTATCGTCACTACCTAAAGAGCCGAAAACATCGTATGCTTTAGCTGCACCGCTAAAAAGCTATAACTTTTTCGCCCATTTCCGCCTCCTTTATTTTTTTGTCGTAATATACAATAATATCGCGGGCTATGTCAATAAAAAAGTAGCCTTAAAAGGCTACTTCGCAAATTTTGCCATTATAGATGAAAAGCTTTTTGGACTAAACTCGCCCATATAAGGCGCGTATGCGTGCTTGTCGGTGTTGTTTCGCTCGCCGCAATAAACGGTACTTAGCTTTTGTAGCGTCACTATCTCCCACGGACTAAATTGAGCGCCCGTTAGATCGCAGTAGGCTTTTATCTCGCCGTAATCTATCGGCACTGCGCCATAACCACCGCTTCTGAGCGAAAGTTTAACTCTGATAGGGCATTTATAAGATGTTCGCCCCAAGTTAGAGGCGGATACGATTGCTCGCACTTCGCCCCGCGACACTCTTTGGCGTCGTCGGGCGTCGTGCTATAAAAGGCAAACTGCCGCACCCATAGCGACAGCTCGTCCTCTACTTTTTTAAGAAGTTCTTAGCGTCCTCCGTAAAGCGCTCCACTTGACCCGCAATGATCGGGTAGGTTTCATATACGCGCACGGCTTCCTCACGACTGAATTTTAGCTCTTTTTTCGCCCTCGCTGATGCCTTTCCAGCCCACGGTAAGCCCTGCTAGTATCTCGCTTTGAGATTTGGCTAGAGTGCCGTCGGCATTAGTTTTTCTAAGGGTTTCAAGAAACACCTCGCGCCCTTTTCTGCTATGAAAGCTTAACACTTTGATCTTAATGTCGGTCGGTTTGTTGTCAAGATCAAGTATGGTTAGCTCGACGCCCGTTTCGCCCGCTGAAATATCGAAAGTGCTTTTAAATCCATTTTTTTACCTTTTACGCCGAAGCAGGGATTATTTTATCAAGACGAGTTATTTTTGATAACGGCAGGCACGCGTATGACGTCGCCTTTATTGATCGTTATGCCTGCTTTTGTGTTGATAAACTCGCCCGTGATGTAGGTTGGGTGCTTAGTTGCTCCAGTCGCCGGTTCATCGTCCCCACAATAATAAACTGCTTGCGCTGTTTTTTTGTCAAACATCTCGCTAAGCTCGTTTACGCCGTTATCTTGGCCTGCTTTATAAAAAAAGCTTTTAATTCGGTTTCGCCGTAGCTTACCGCGCCTTGCGATACTGCGACCGCGTCCTCGTCTATACATTTGTATTCAGTGGTTTCACGGGTTTTCGTAAAGTCGCCCAAGTCCTCTAAATACGCTATGCGCTTTGCAGATGTTAGCGCGGTTTTAATTTTCGTTGCATCGCCTAAATCGACGCCAGTGTCGCAAATATAAATTGGTAAGCTGCGCGTCGGTGACTTCAAGATTTGCTGCCATTTTCACTCCTTATAAGATTTAAAATAAATAGAAACGGCCACGCCGTAGCGATCGCCGTCAACGCCTAGTATCTTTACCTCCGTAGGGCTGTAAATATACGTCTTAATGCCTGCGTGTTCAGATTTTGCCCCTACGCTAAAGGCTTTTTCGTAAAGCCTCGCCCTCTCAAGAACATTTTTTAACGCCCTCGCCTGCGGGATAGCGTAAAGTTATCTGAAACACGCCTAATACTCTGAAATACTATCATCAATTACCGCCGCCTCTGGTTTTGGCGGGTAAAAAAATAAAGTTGCTGATAAGGCTTGCCTGCTTTTTGGGCTAAAAGTAGTATTTTCAAAACGCCGTATCAATCGCAGGCGTAACCGCTAAAACCGCTTTTTCTAAAGCTTGCCTAATTCGTAGCATCTTAACTCCGCGGACGAGCTAAGCCCGTCCTTGCGGCAAGGGATTTCATCCCCTTGACCCCTCTAAAGCCCTGCCTTACGGCGGGTTCCAGTTTGCGATTATCCATTAGCCGCCCTTTTTACGATTTGTTTCCAGCGGATAGCATTGCGCCTTACCATACCTTGCGGAGCTTTTACCTTGCTCCACCCCTCAAATTCTATACGCAAAGCGTAAGGTAAATTGTTTGTAAAATAAAAGGTTTTTATCTAGCGCTAGCTGATTGCTTAAGAAGCTATTAGCCCTATCTCCCGCCTCGTTTGCGGTCGCTTCAGTCGTCTGCTCGCTAGCCGCGCCCACGCTAGGAAACCAATTATTTTTTTAAGCCTACCCGTATCTACCGGCGTATCGCTGATGATGTCCGATGTTAGGTCAATGATTGATTTTTCTAAAGATTTTTAGCACTTTTTCCTGCGCTCTCGCGCTAAAGTTCTCTATCTGCCTCTCTATCATTTCGCCACTCCGATTAGCTGATGCAGCGCCACATCCTCGCCGCCCCATACCGCGTCGTTGTATTTGATAGTATAGGAGCAGTGAGGAAACTCTATCACGTCGTTGTTTTTGCGGCATAAATGGCAAAGATTTGGCGGCTATTAAAAATCACGTTATCGCCCCTCGTTTAACAAGCTTTTTTTCTATTAAATTTGGGTAGCTTTTTCGCACTATCGATATACGCCTTTTACTTTGTATTCGCTTGTTTGCTCGGTCATTCCGCCCGTTTCGGGGTCGTAATCTGACCGCCTTTTGCGCTTTATACGTGCCTACTTTGCCGAAATTTCTTTTCAAGCAATCTAAACGCCGTGATCTTGGCTTTTTTCGTTTAGCATCGCTCTAGCCCTCATTACCATTGCGCTTTGCAGATTTTTAAAAACGGCTTTAAAAGGCTAGCTACGTAAGCGTATTTGGTGGCAGGGTCGGCATTTTGCGCATATTCCACCTCGATACTGCCTACTTTTTTTCTTTGGTGGTTAGCCGCTCGACGTCGCTCATCAGCTCGCCCGCGTTTGCCCTTATAGCCAGCTCGCACACGGCGGATTTAAACTTAGCAGGGCATTCCAAAAGGCTTGCGAGGAAATGCCAGCGCCTGATTTGCTTTTTAGCTTCTCACCCTGCCATTTCTCCCAATAAACCGCCTCTAAATAATCCGTCGCCTTGATAATGGCGCGCCTCTTTGTCCGCGCTGCCCTAGCCCCGCCCACGCCCCGTTGCCGCGTGCCGAAAAAAATACTCATCGGCAAACTCGACCGAAACGTAAGCGTTGGCGTTAGATAATCCGGTGCCGTCCTCGGGTATCATCTTAACTCCTCGCTTGGGCTAAACCCAGGCTGCGGCAAGCCCCATCGGCTTGACCCCGCGCTAAAAGATGTGGTCGACTCTGCGACCTACGGTTTTTAGCTTCATTGCCCCGAGCTTCTCTTTTATCGCGGCTTTCGTGCCGTCTGCGTTAGTATATTCAACGCCCAAATACGCTGCTAGCGACTTCAGCTCGCCCAGCTTTTAACGTATCAAGCCTTGAAATCAGCTCGTCGTAATCGACTTCTTGCGTCGCGCCCTTTAAGGTCAAAGCGGGCGGGTCTTTTATGCCGTCGCCCTCGTCGACTGAGCGTCGATGATTGTTAGCCCTCGCTCTTTGGCTAGGGGCTTTGACGTCCCTCGTTATACTGAAACGTCGGGAATTCTACATACCATTTAGACATTTTGCTTCCTTGTTAAATTTTATTGCCCGCAAGTATCGCTAAGCTAGGGCGAGGCGCAAATAAGGGCGGCAAGGGCGCATATATGAAATACGTAACCGCAGCCGCGCGAATGCAACGACGCATAGCGACGCGATATGCTGCGAGGGTTAGTTTTTAGCCGCGTCGCCTATTAGCAGAGACGCCTGCGGTATCTTTATCGCTAGCCGCGATCTTATCCCAGTTCGTGCCCGTGCCTAGTTTTTGCGTTATCCGGGCTCTTACCGCCGTTTGCTGTGTCCCAAGAATAGCCTTTGAGCGACAAGCCCAAAGGTATAATCGGCTGGTAAGTAGTTTCTATGCGCTCTTTGCCGTTGTTGGTTTGGATATTTGTGATTAGATCGCCTGCGTCGCTTACTATCGCGGCTCCGGTAGTTAGGCTTAAAACATAGTCTTTATTCGGTGTTCCCGCTTTGTATAGCGCAGGCGCGTCCGTTACCACTACGCGGCGTCCTAAAATCTCGACTACGAGCACGTTTTTCAGCCTTAAATAGCTGTGCGGCGTTTGCTACATTTTGCCCGATTAACTTGCTGAAATACCGCGCCCCTCATTATATTAGCCGTTATCGCCGAGCTTCTATCGCCGATTTGCATACGCGTTGTTTAGGTTGGCCTGGTTTATGCTGCCGCTTGCGCTTACGTCATTTACTACGCCCGCGTTATTGCCGATAGCCCCTACGAGTGCGGAGATAGCCGTATTTAGCATATCGCTTATCATCGCCTCGCTCATATTTCTTGAAATCACTTCAAGCGCTACGGACGGGTCTTTTTATCCACGTTAGCTGACCTGGCTCAAATACGACGGGTCCAAACCCTCCAGCTATCTTTACGGCGTTATCTTGCTCTTGCCTTAAGGTCGTAGCCGTAGCCGCTGCGTTGGTCGCGTATCTATCTACCCTGCGCTGTGCGGAGTGGATGCCTCTAAAAAGCTTTCTTGCATAAAATCGCCGTCTATGCCCTGCGCGTTTAGAATTATCGTACCGCTGCTCAGTCGCGTTAATTTTCTATGTCTTGACTTAGCGTCTCGATCGTAGTGCCTGCTAGGTATTCTGAAAATACCTTCATATCGCTTAGTGCCATATTTTTCATTCCTTTAGGGTTAAATTTCTCTTTTTATCGCGGCTATTCGCTCCTCGCGAGTGCCGCCCCATTTAGCGCCGATATTTACGCTACCGCTGCCTCCGCTCGCTCCTCCGCCTTGACCTTGAGGTGCGGCTATAAAAAGCTTTACCGTCTTTTTGCGCCCACTCGCTCACAAACTCGCTTATAGGCTTATCCGCGATATACGCTTTTAGCTCGCCCTTGTCATCCTTTTAAGCTAGCATTGCTGCGTAAAAGAGCTTTTGGCTGCTTCTAAAAACTCCGCCTTTACGCCCGCTTTTGCGAGATTATCGCTAGCCCCGCGTCGATTAGATACTTATTTAGCGAGCCGTTAGCATTAGCTAGATCGGCGTTTAGCTTTTTCGTATCGGTATCGTATTTTTTTAGCGAGCTTGTCGTTCTCTGCTTTTTAGCTCGTCGTATTTTGCTTCAAGCTCAGCATATTTCTCGGCTTCCACCGCGTCGGCATTTTTTTAGCTTTTACCTTTTTTTAACTTCCGCCAAAAAGCTCTTTATTTTTGGCTTCCATTCTCTCTTTTTCTGCTTGCAAATCACTGACTTGCTTTTTCTAGCTCCTCGATCGTCATTTTGTCCTCCACGAGAGTTCAAATTTAAGGCACAGCCTTTGATAGAATAGTAACTCAAATTTTTAAATGGGGTTGGTTTGGTAAAAAAATATGGTATAATGACGGCAACGAAGCAAGCGAACGGTCAAAATCGATAACGACCCAGCATAGCCTGCCCGGGGTTTCCCTGTGTAGAGGAAGGTGGCTCTACCGCTTGCTTCTCGCTTCTTTCATAGATTTATCCCATTTTTTTCTTATTTAAGTGAAAGATAACGCCGTCTTTTAAACTTATTCCTATGTCGATCATCTTTTTGTCGCTTATTGCTTTGCCTAGAATTACGCTCCCGTTTCTTTTGGCGTCTTTTTTAAATTCAAAACCTTGTAAAATATCGCCTGCCGTCTGAGAAATCTCAGCCCTGTCTTTAAACATTCCCTTATGCAAAGAATAAAGATGCGTTTCGCTGCCAAAAATCCTATCTACTTTTTAGTCCTATCGCTTCTTTAAACTCTTTTGATACCTTATAGCTAAACGAGCGAGCGCTGCTATACTCGTTTAACCCCTTTCTTTTTACGAGCTCGCTTTAAATCCAAACTCCGCCCCTGCTGCGTTATCAAATCCCGCATCGTGATCTTGCCTTGCATAAATAGCTCGGCTCTACCTTTGCCTAGCGTCTTTTCTATCGTTTCGGGGCTTTGGGTTTTTAGCCAGTCGTTAAACGTCATATCCTGCGGCACGTAGCCGTTCATACTTGACCTAGTGCGACCGCTTGCTTCGTCCATTCCTTCGATGCCTAGCTCGTCCCAGCTTTTGGTTACGGGTATTATGGTGCTACGACAATTAAAATGAGTATTTACGCGCGGTTTTGCGAAACGGGAAGTTATGCCCGATAGGCTTGTAGTCTTTATCCCACATTAGGGCCATCGTAAGCTCTGCATAGTGCAGACGTACGAGTATCTAGCGTGGCTTTGGTATTTGTAGCATTTTATGACGTCATCGTTTGCCTCAAAAAAAGGCTTGGCGAATTTCGCTTACTATCGCGCCCGCTCCGGTTAGAGCGATAGCGGTAGCGTCACGTTTATTTTTCTCTAAAACGTGCGCTATTCTTTGCGCTAGCATCGGCGTCGTCTCGCCTAAGCTCACGCCTATTTTCAGCTCGCGCTCTAGTCTCTTTTTCTGATCGGCGTTTAGCCCGTTGTTCCCACGCTTTAATGGTCGCGCCCTCTGGCTGTGCGCTATCTACTAGCCGCTCGATGCTACTCTCTGGTAATACGCTAGAAAACAGATTAAACCCCGCTAGCTCGTTGTAGTATAGTAGATGGTCTTGCTCGTTTTGTGCTAGCGTTAAAAAAATCTTTACGCAGATCGGGCGTTTTTAGGCTTTGTTTGAGGGTCGCTTATCGTTTGAGCTAAATTATTCGTTATATTTTTTTCTTTTTAAAAGTTTGAGCCTGCAAGTCCGCGATCATGTCGTCGTAAATTTCCGCTACTTTTTTTGCTTAGCCCGTTTTTTTATCCGCTCGTGTAAAAGCGAGCGCGCCACCTCTAGCTCGGCTATTAGTTGATTAAACGGCTTCATCGCTCGGCGTTACCTGCGGCGCGGCTTGTTCTAATTTAGCTTGATAGTCCTCGTAACTTTGTATAGTTTCAGGCATTAGCTCGCCTTTTAAAAGGGCGTCGTAAAGCACTTCGTTTGGAATATCCCCGCTTTGAATGCCGGCGATTATTTGTGCTAGTAGCTGCGGCTCGATCATTGTTAGATTATAGTCGGTGTTGATTTCGTAGATTAAATTACTCGCTCGCGATATTCTCAAAAAAAGGCGACGTCTTTTAAAAAAACGATACTATCCCCTCGCTAATCGTAGAAGCTACGCTAGTTAATACCGCATTTTTCGCCGCTCTTTCGCATTTGCAGCGTTTCGGTCGCTTCTGCGGTCTTTTTTTCTCGTCTAGTAGCAAGCGTGCGCCTAAAATCGACATCCTTTTTTTCTTTGACCGCGATACGGTTTTCAAGCGTAGATAGCCCCGCGCCGCTAAATTCTAAAAAGCCGACCTTTGCGCTCGGGTCGTTTATTACCCAAACGGCAGTAGAGCCTATTTTTAGCTTTTTCGCTACTCTCGCCTTGATAGCCCGTGACGTAAGGCGTAGGCAATGCCGTAAAATGCGTGCCGTGTTCTAAATCGACCTCGCTTCTAAAAATGGCTAATATTAACTTTAGCTAGATCAAGCAAAGGCGGCTTTTTCTACCGCTGTTTTTAAATCGTTCACGTTAAAAAACGTAAACGGCAAATATTCGAGTTTGCGCTCGTTTGCGCTCGGATAAATTTCGCTAACTACTTCAAAATTCCCCGCCTTGGTTTCGCTAAATACTCTTTGACGATAGTAGCCCTCGTGTAAATCAAGTACTCGGTAGCGCGTTTTTTTATCTTGTCTACAAACTCGTCCTGCGTCGGCTCGGCGAAGGTTTCTGTTAGCACCACGAGCGACGTAACGTTTGAGCCGTTTATTTTTAGTGGTTTTCCAGTTGATAATGTTTTCGGCTTTATAAAGCGTAGCGTAGGCTCTTCAAATGTAGCCTTTCGGCTTCAAGTTTGGAATAATCCGCCTTTTTCAACGCTCGGCAGATCCACAAGCACGCCGCAACGCCCGACGCTTAAACACTCGTCGGCGATATTTTTTTAGCTAGCGCTTCTAACGTGTCGTCGTCTGGGCTGATATTTTTCGCCGATCGTCTTTAGCGCTTCTGGCAACTCCACTTTAGGCGGCTTGGCAAACAGTAGCCCAGTTAGCGCAACCTGCGTTCTAGCCGTCGCGTTGTAAAACTCCGCGCGCCCCACGTAGGCACTGTATTCCTCCGCTTCTTGATCGCTTAATTTAGGCACGTATTTTTTTCTTTTTGCCACCTCGCCCGCTAGCGCATCGCGCATTAATTGCCACTTGATTAAATTCTTAGAATATTCGGGATGTTTTGCATTTACCGCCATAGAAGCCTTTTTTTCTTTGCATTATACGACTAAATGCCCACTACCTTGATTTGGTAATCTCGCGCCGCGATAGGGTATTTATACGCGATTAGATACCCCAGCGCGTCATTGTAATCATCGTTTGCCGGGTGTGCGTCGCTTTTTCGGGTAGCTGGGTTTTATTATCCCACGCCTGCTGTTCAAGCGCCTTTGTCAAATGTGGGCACTTAGCGACATTTACGAGCAGGCGGCGTTTGTCAAATAAGTTATTTACGCAGTTCACGCGGTCTTTTTATGCTAGGGGTTTGAGCGATTGACGAATACCAAATGCCCCGCGCCTCTTCAAAATTTGCGCGTCCGTTTCGCTAGCACTCGTTTTTTTCTATTCTGCCCGCTGGCGTCCGGGTAAATAATAATCTTATGCCCCTTTGTATCTATTGCGCAATGTTTGAGCCATAGCGTAAGTGTCGTAGCTGATAACCTCACCCACTGCGTGCGTAGTTATATTGCCTTTATCATCCGCTCGCTCTACGCAGACTATGTTTATGCAGCAGCCGACGTTAAAATCCGCGCCTATGTGTAGCGTCTCGCCCTCTTTGATAGTTTCCGTGCTTGCGTGAGTATCGCGGCTAAAGTAGCTATACACCGTGCCGCTAGTCAAATTTACAAATTCGCCCTCTAAATATGCCTTTAATAAATTCTCGGGGTATTGTTCTTTTAGCGTGTCAATGAAGTCGGGCGGCAGGTATTTATTGTCGGCGGTCTTTGCTTTTATTAGCCGTTTAGTATCGCCGCCTTTTTCTATGAAAATTTGATATGTGGCGCGGAAACCCTCGGGTGTGGTTGTGATGATAAATTGCCTAGTATTGCCCGCCCTTAAACGCCCTAGTAGCTTCTCGTAAGCTTTTAGCGCGATCTCGGTCTTTGACGTATCAAACTCGTCGCATATTACCCACGCGGCATTTATGCCGATTAGTCGCTCCCAGTTTTTCCATACTGCGGCAAAGTATCGGCGTTTTAGCCCCATTCACGTCCAGAGTAAATACCGCGCTTGATTTGTTAAACGTATACGGCACGCCCCACTCAATAAGCGCGTTTTCTAAGTCGCCAAACAAAAATATCTCGCAAAAAGCGGGTAGGTTGGCTCTGTTATCACGCCGGCGCAACCGGGGTTTTAGAAATGCTAGTTGTAAGGCTTTTTCTAACCGCGGCGTAGGTTTTGCCCGCGCCGTAGCCGCTGACTAGGCCGATGATCTTTGTGCTTGTATCGGCTAATAACTCGTATTGGTGCGGGAGTAGCTTGACCTCTATTTTTACTCATCTTTGCTTATGATTATTTGCGTATTGTTCTGCTGGGCGTTGGTGTTGGTTATTTGTGCCGTCGGCTCTTTTGCCCTAGCACGGTTTCTTTATTGCGCGCCGTTATCCTACTGTGGGCGTCAAGGTCGGATAAGTCCTCGGCAAATTCTAAAAAGCTCGTTTGCCTTTTGCTGATTTTTTTAATAGCAGAGTTTTTGGAAATAAAGCAGGTGTTTTGTTTTTTTCGTCGGCTATTTCATCTAAAACGGAAATAATATTTTTCCCTTTCTTTCCCTTTTTTCCGCAATCGTCTTTTTAGCTTCGATGTAATCGGCGTTCTTGCCTTTTTTCCCATTTTTTTCCTTTTTTTAGCTCTTTCGCTTATCTTGCTTATGCTTATGCCCGTCTTTTTGATTTATCTGCGATAAGGTATATTGTCCGCTTTCAAAGTATGCTTTAGCGCGCTCCCATTTTTCTATACTATACGCCACCCGCTCCCCTTAAAATTTAAACTCTAATTGTTCTTTTTTTAACCCTACGCGGGCGTTTGGTTTTATTTCTTAGCTTTGCGCCGCTTTTTGTCGTACGACTTTTCAAATACGCTATACGCCTCAATATTTGCGAAGTCGTCGCGGCTAAAGATAACGTCCGTTTTAGGGATTGTAGCTAATACGGCTTCTTTATATGGTTTCATCGGATCGGCCTTTAAAATCCGCACGCACGCCCTCTAATGCGTCAAGGTATTCTAGTTTATACCTAGCAAATTCTAAGTCCTTATACGCCCGCTTTGGCTCTATGCCGATCTTTTAGCGATATTACGCACGCCATAAGACGGAAGTCGTCATTAAAAAAACTCCGATAACGCATAAAATCTATCGACGTCGTATTTCAATCAGCGCGTTCTCCCTAGCTCACTCTTGATAAAATCTATCGCCTCGCCCGAGCCGTAGCATACCTTGGCTTTTGCGTAGTCGTAGCAGTTGATAGTATCTACCCAATCCTCTTGCTCGTTTGATACCTTGCTTAGGCTCTTTTTGGCGCGCTTCATCTCTACAAATACGATCTTGCTCGGCAAAAAAATACGAGCATATCAGGGAAGCCCGCACTTGTTCCCATAGCTTTTTAGTTTCTTTTTATATTGCACGCTAGCTACTCTTTCGTTTGCTACGTGGGTAGATTCTAGATTATTTCTTTTTAGCCAGCCGGCAAAAATTTCATCTCCCAATCCTCTAGCGGCACTTGCCCCGTCGCTTTTTGCATACGCTAGAGTGTTTTCGTATTTTTGGTATCATCAATACCCCTACCTCTACGTATTCGCCCTCGCCGATAGTGGCCGCGGCCTCTGCGCGTAAGCAAAAGTAAAAATAATCCGAATTCGCATTAAGTCCCGCCCCCGCGCAAAACTCTACCGCGTCTTGCTCGCCAGCAAACACTGCTACTAACCAACCGTCTTTTATCCGTCCCGCCTCTTTGAGCGCGTCAAATAAAAACCGCTCTTTGTATTTGAGTCTACCGTCGGCATCAAACCAATCGTCGCTATTTTCTATCTCTTCAAGCTCTAGCCGATACACGGCATAACTTAAAATTTCGGTCATAGTAATCCCCTTATAGTTTCTCTTAATCTTTTCTCGGCGATTTCGCAATACTTAGCCTCTATCTCGCAGCCGATGAAATTTTCTGTTTAGTTCTTTTGCAAGCCGCCGCAGTCGTGCCGCTACCCATAAAAGGGTCAAATATTAAATCGCCCTCGTTTGACGCGGTTAAAACTAGCTTTTTGATTATCTCCAGCGGTTTTTTTCGCTTGGGTGTCCGTATTTGCTTTTTTTCGCGCATTGTGGGTAAAAAGCTTTGATCTGCCATTGATTTTTACGCCCTTTTTCTCTGATGTAGATTATGTTTTCAACATCGCTCTTAAAAAGTGTTGTTCGTAAAAGGCGCGGCGTTAGGCTTGTGCCAAAAAGTTCGGCTACGTTACAGCCTCTATCGTATCCCCAGTTCATTATGCGCGGTTTTTTTGTTTCGTCGAGCAAAAATATGAAAAATATTGACTTTCTTGCAGACGCGCGCGATCTGCTCTAGCGTAGCCTCTACGTCAAAGCCCTGCGAGATTTTATCCAGCGCGCCGTTTTTCGTAGACGGGCGTTTGCCTAGTCCGCCACCTTTGGTCGCTATTTCATACGGCGGGTCGGTTACGACCAGATCGACGCTATTTTTCAGGCATACTCCTCATAAACTCCAAGCAGTCGGCATTGTAAAATTTTATTTAGCTCCATTAAAAACAACCTCCCTGCTCGCCCTTTTACTCTTAGCTCGCCCTCGCTTAGCCTTACGCACTCCCTGCCGCCTGCGACGAGTATTACGACTTCGCAGCTTTCAAAATCGACTCAAAAGCACGTCGTAAAAAGTTCTTTGGTCGGTTGGTCTAAACTCTAGTTTCATACCGCCGTCCTTATCGCCAGCATTGCGCCGACTTTAGGGCTGATAGGCAGCGGCGCGTCCGGGTCTTTGTTTATTTTGTCGATGATTTGATCTTGCCCTTTTTCGCGTAGTTCTATTTCTTGCTTTTTGGCTTGGTATCTGGCCGAATTCTCTACGCTGATAATTTAACCTCGCCTATGCGGTATTGATGATTAAACAGCCACCAAATACCGCCTGAGTATCTTCGCCGCTTAGCTTAGGGTATTTGCCGTAGCTATTTACGGAAAATTTATTTATGACGTCGCCGTCCTCGTCGATAGCTAGCCGCACCACGTCGTAAAACGGCGGCACCCCGTAGCAAAACTCCTGCCCTTTGTAAGCTTGCCTAATAAAATCGATCATCGCCTCAAGGCTATCAAAGGCGTATTTGCCCTGTTTTATCGCCTCTTTTGCGAGGATGGTTTTATATGCGGTGATAGCTTTTTTCATAGCTAGTTCTTTTGCTCACGTAGCGCTCTAAGAATTGCAGCCTCAATCTGAAAAATCCATAAGTCTGCTATCGGGGATGTCCTTGATTTCGTCCTCGTAAATCATCGCTTGGACTTTGTTGCACTCCACCGCTTGCATTATCAGATCGACCCTATCTATCGCCATAGTCCGCCCTTGTTCTAGTATCTCGCACTCTATCGCGTCGTTGCTTCTAAACCCGAAACGCGCTAAATCGCCATAATCTACCGTCGTCGCATCCCTGCCTTTTGTCTTTTGCAATAGGCGGCGATCCTCTTTAGCTATTCGCTCCGCTTCGCTTCTTTGCCAGTTACGCATAGACGCTCGCCAGTCTTTCATAGGGGCTTTGCCTACCGCCCAGCCCTTGCTTTCGTAGAAGTCGTAAAACGCAGAGCAATCGACGAGATTTAATTGCCTCTTGTTTGTAGGTTTCAAGCTCTTTAGGGTCGGTTTTTTTAAATCGTTTAGGCGAGGGCTCTTCACGCGTGCGCACGTGCGTAGAAGCGTTAGCTTCTTCTGTCTCTATCTCTTTCTCTAACTCTATCTCTTTCTCTAGGGTTACGTTTTTTGTTACCGGTTGTTACCGTGCTGTTACAATGTAACGCTTTAGCCTCTTTTTGTTTGGCTCTAAATCCCCTAACTCTCTTTGCGCTGTCGCATTCTCCGCCGCTTAGGCTTACCGCTTCGGGGAGCCTTTACGTCGTCGTCTTCGCCCCTTTGCAACAGCCCCAAGCTCTCAAAAATAGCCATAGCGGCCTTGACGTTTATCTCTTTGCTCCCCTTATTTTTAGCGCGATCTCGGCTTCTATCGTCGGCTCTATGCCGTCAAAAAAATATAACGCCGTCATCGTCTAGGCTTTTCAATAAAAGCTTAAGATAGATGCAGGTGTAAGTATCCCCGCCGGCTACGCTTCTTATTTTTTAAAATTTTCAGGATCATCGAAAAATCCTTTTTAAGTTTTATCCAAAATAGTTTTTACTCACAGCTCACCCCCGAAATTTGAAATACGCCCTTAATCTTTTCAATGTAGCCCAGATTTTTAAGCTTTAGTTAGCCGCTTGCTGGTAGTAGAATTAGCAAGACCAAAAGGCTTTTGATAGCTCTAATATATCGCCGCTCGGATTACTCGCTAGATACAAAAAGCAGTCGCAAGTCCTCAGCGCTTAATTTTTTTATCGAATATCCACGTATTAACGCGTTCTTTTGGTTCAATTTTTCATTCCTCATCCCCTTAAATTTCTCTACCGTCACAGCCCTAAACTTTGAAGTAATTAATGAGCTCAAACAGTAGCACGCCGATCGCAAAAGACGCGATAATAAACTCAATGTTAGGCATTGCCTGCCGCCTTTTTGCTTTTTTTATAATACTCTTGTTCATCGAGTGATTTTCGTTAAAAAGCACCACTTAACAGTCACACCAGTGATAGGGCATTTATCTTTGCCTCGCTCTTTTATGCGCCCCTAAATACACAAGGGCATTAACTCTAGCGCTTACGGTAGCAGTAGGTAGCCCCGTAGCTACCGACAACATATGCCTTGACGCGCCGCTTGGGTATTTAAAAAGCGCTTTCATTATCTGCGTTTTTTTGTATCTCGTGTTGGTCTGCGCTCGCTATGTAGCCGTTTATGCTTGTTTCTGCTATCATTTCACGCTCCTAGCCTAAAAATCTTTATTTTTTTCGCGAGCTTTATCTGCTCGAAAATCATTTTTACGACGTTTATGCTCATTGCGTTTCCGGCTTGCTTATACGCCTGCGTATCGCTCACTACGATTTTTAAAGCTCTCGGGAAATCCTTGCAGGCGTAAGCACTCTAGGGGTTAGCTTGCGTATGTGGGGCTCTTGTAGTATCTTAGGGCTCTTTGATTGCCGCCTTGCGCCGTGTGTATAGTAGGGGCTACCCCGTCGGTAGCATAAACGCGTTTTAGTATGTCGTTGCCTTTTATGTCAAGCTTGCCGATTACTTTTATGAAGTTATCAGTGCGACGACTTCCTGCGGTAGTCATTATGCAATTTCCTAAATCGCATAATGACTTTGGGGCAAAGCTACCCTGAAAGTTGTTTTCTTTTTTCTTAAGGCACGCGATCATCTTATCGCTCAAAAAGTATTTTTTTCATCTACTTTGTGATCTCAGCATATCGCCCGACTCTAGCTCTAGCGTCTGTTTGGGCGCATAAGAAAAAGCGTGATATTCGTCTGCGTTCAAAAACCCCACGATATACAACCGTTCTCTATTTTGCGGGATGCCGTAGTCTTTGGTATTCAAAACTTCGGCGTGGCAATGATAGCCTAGCCCGCGCAAAGCGTCCAAAAATCTCTGATAGCTTTTGCCGCCGTTGATTGATAAAAACCCTTTGACGTTTTCATAGATAAAAACGCTAGGGCGAGCCTCGCTAACGACGCGGTAAAATTGCCATATCAAGTTGCCTCTTTCTCCATCCTCGCCTGCGCGTTGCCCCGCTATTGAGAAGTCTTGACAAGGGCTACCGCCGATCAAAATATCTATTTGCCCGGCGTAAGCTCTAGCGTCAAGATCGCAAACATCCTCGTAAAAAGCTAACGGGGCGTCGTGATTGGCTAGGTAGCTAAGTCGGGCGAATTGTCTATCTCGCAGGCAAATATCGTTTTAGCCTCGCTAAATACTTCGCGAGCTGCAAACTCGGGCGCGCCGATACCCGAAAAGAGAGTGGCGAGGGTCATTTTTTTAGCCTTTTTGAGTTGTTTGGCTTCGCGTTCGGCGCGTTTTTAGGCTCTTAGCCACTCCCCAACGTCTTTCCAACGTTCACCGTATACCGTCCTCCTCGTTCATTTTGATACATCTTGTCGTAAGACGGCCTGCATACATTGCTCTTAACGGCCTTAACCATTGGATCGCTATAATGTTTTTTAGCACTTTTTGTAAATTGTTCTCTTGTCATAGCGTAAGTATATACTACATATACTTACTTATAGCTTAAAAACTTATACATAAAAATATACCGCTCAATTTCTATAAATAGGATATAATTAATATACTTTTTTTATAAGGAGTTATCTATGGAATACATTTTAAAAAGACGTAGTTAAGGCGGCGCTTAAAGAAAAAGATGAAATACGTCGATCTGATGGTTTCAATGATAAACAACGGCTACGACGTAGCGGAAATCTCTTTAAAAATGGCTACAGCCTAAAAGCACATTGCGCCCTAGTATAGACAGCATAAGCGCGATCGCGCAGGCTCTTGATTTGCGGTTTGATGATATTGTGGAAATAGACGAGGATACAAATAACAATATTTTCGGCGGGCGGATAGGTATAAGGAAAAGTCCCTATATGGGGCTACGCCAGTTGCGGCGCGCCCGAACTGAACGAATACAGCGGCGACGAAGCCGTGTATTTCCTGAAAATTATGGGACAAACATTTATACGGAATAATCGCTTGCGGCGATAGTATGAGCCCCGAGATAGACAACGGCGACATCGTAGTGTGCAGCGAAAAAGAGCCTATACGGAATGGAGATTTGGTGCACTATAAAGCTTTTCAACGAGGACGCGATAAAAATCTACTACAAAGACAAAAATGATACGATCAAACTCGTCCCTGAGAAATCAAAGCCCGTGTTTTTTTACGAGAACGATAGCCGCAACCGATAGCGAACTATTAGAAAACTTTAAGGCGGCAAAAGTGATTAGAATAACAAAGGCCGACATAAACAACAGGAGCGCAAGGCTAAAGGCGGTTGGCATAATAGACGCCTAGTCGGTAGCTACTCCATCAAATTCAAAGAGGTTTTAGGAAAGGATAAAATGACAAACGAGCAGGCGCAAGAGCTTATTGGGCTTTTAAAAAGAGTTAAAGACGCCAACTTCTGCTTGATAAAATAGCCTTTTTATGTTAAAAAAATATTGAGCTAGAAACAGACGAGGACGCCTATAAGGATATTTCGCTATTGCTTGATCTTAGTATATCCAAAAAGCAATCAAAAAGGACAACTATCCAGCTAAGAGCGAACAAAAACGTTCACTTGCTGAGGAATGATTTTTAACGTCCACACCAACCCGCCGTTTATAGAAAACAAAGCCCCTAATGATGATAATTTAAGGCTACTTATGCAAAAATACTCCGAAACAAGACTAGGTCTTGGCGGGCATTTGCACGTGTATATCGACGGATATGACGACAAATGGGCGTTTCCTATAAGCGAATTTGCGCTTACGGACTGTGAGGATAATTTCTTGATGCAGATAGAGCGATTTTGCGAGTTTTGTAATATAAAATAAAAAAATAGAAAGGGCGTTATTTTTAGCTATGCTTGATATTCATAGGCTTTTTAAGTTCCTACTACGAATATTTAAACGGCGGCTTTGAGGTTAATACTATTGCCCCTAAATGCCACGAGATTATTACGCCTTTTTAGATAGGCACAATGACAATATTTCGTTTTTATGTGGACTTTATAGACGACGATGTCGTTAAACTTAGCGATGGCGGGGAAACTATACAAGATTTAAAAATGTCGGGGTTCGAGTTTAACGGGCAAAAGAAAAATAAGCGGCTTGAAACGACTTTTAAATGGGTTTGGTATTTTTTAAAGATAATGACGAGCTTTTTGTAACGGCTACCCCGTCGGACTTCGCCAAAAACAGCATAATATAATCCAAGCATTGATAAGCGTAAACGATATGTTTGCTCCCGGGCAAGGTTGGTGGCGGATTTTTATGACGAGGTAGAGAATTTTTTAACTCCATAGATGCCAGATACGCGCCCAATATCTCAATAGAGGGCAGATCGCATTTATCGCATAAATTCGAGTTTTTAATAAGCCGCTCAAAAAAAGAACCTGAAAGGCTTATTAAGCTCTTAAATAATCCCAAAAAAAGATAATTTAAAGGCAACTCTTTTTAACTTTACGGATTTAAACGACGATAGAAATTTAAGCGACAAGATTATTATTTTTTTAATGATAGCGATGGGGGAAAAATCAAGACATAACCCTCGCAACTAGAGAATTAAATATAAAGCTTTTTAAAATGGAGTTCAATAAAAAGATTATTCAGGCTATTTGGCCGCATAGCGATTCTCATCCCGTCGCTACTTTTTGCCCTCTCCGGCAAAGTCGTCTCTATCTCGGACGGCTACACGATCACGATACTTCAAAATAAAAAAATCAAGACCGAGCCAGCGCCGCATTCGCCGCGCGCTCTAAAAACGCCGATCTGTTTTTTACTCACCGCGTCTATGGCGTTTAAGAGCGACTGCGACAAGCTCACGTTTATGCGTACCTTTTTACCTCGTCCGCAGGCTCTTTTTATCGGCTTGCCCTCGGCTATGTCGGTAGCGATGACTAGCTTAAACGCCTCCCTCGCGTCAGCTATCGCCTCGGCCTCGCTGTCGCCGTCGCCCATAACGTAAGGAAAATCCTTATATCTAGCAAAAATACCCTCCGCCCTCATCTTTACTAAGCGGTCGCACTAAAATTTCGTAAGGTAAATTTAAATAGTAGTCCAAATCTTTTTCATTTCTCTTCCTTTATCGCTTTTTAGCGTCATTTTTTTACGTAGATAGGCTTTATAGGGCGTTTATACGGGATAGTTATCGTCTCGCACCCGCTCTTTCTAAACTGCCAGTGGCTAGACCCGTTATTGCTCGCTACGTAGCCAGCACCCTCAAGCAAGCCCTTAAGCGTCTCGAACCTCACGTTTAGCGGGCTGTTTTTCCAGCTCTTTTATCAGTTTATCCCTCTTGCTCACGCCTTGCCTTTGTTTCGTGTGTAGATATACACAAGTTTTTCAGAAAATTATACCATAAAAAAATATTTTTTTAAAAAGTATATAAAATATATGCTTTTTTAAGTTTAGAATAAGTATATCTATTATATACTTCACTTATCCAAACAAGGATAGGCGACCCACGCCGAGGTACGTACTCTAAAAGCTACGAGGTAGCGCACTAGGGAAGCGATATTGCCCTAGCCAGATCAGCCCTGATCGCGCGTGTATATCAGAGCTTGAAAAATCCACGCAATTTTATATGGCGGACGTATGCTAATCGGAAAACTCTTGGACGTCCGGAAAACGAGCTTTTTGGAATGCAGGTTCGACTCCCTGCCGTCCGCCACCGTATCTTAACGCAAGTCCCGCAAACTCACGCAAGCATTTAATCTCCTTAAGGTAAAAATTTGGTTTAACACAACTCGCGGGGCTTGCTTTAGGATACAAAAACCAAAAGGAGAAAAGATGAACAAATTTAAAAAATACTGCCCTAACGTATGGGTCGCCGAGTGCGACGAAAAGCACGACAAAGGCGAAGTTATCACCCTTGAAACACAATACGGTAAAGAGGTTGAGTGCGAGGTCTATAACCCTAATAGCAGAAGGAAATGGTAAGTTTTATTATTCCATTGTAAGGCTAGAGGGGAACTACGCGGCGAAAAAAGCCGATAAATACAGAAATTCGCAGGCGTTGCACGCAAAAAAGAGCCTTGAGTGGTATCAAAAAAGCAAAGAGGGTGCAGGGATTTCTAAAACTCGCCGAGCCGATAAAGATCGGACACCACAGCGAGCGCAGGCACAGAGCGTTAATCGAGCGCAATTGGAATAGGATGGGCAATAGCGTAAAAGAACGAGAAATCGCCGACGAAAAAGCGCGTAAAGCCGAGTATTGGGAAGCTAAGGCGGAGGAGATTAACCTATCAATGCCAGAAAGCCTAGAATACTTTGCAGCACAGCTAGAAAAAGCCAAAGCGCACCAAAAAGGGCTAAAGGATGGCACGATAAAGCGCGAGCATAGTTACAGTTTGACTTACGCGACAAAAAGCCGTAAAAAGAGCTAACGCAAAAATTAGAAATAGCCCAAAAATTATGGGCTTAAACTTTAATGGCGGGCTAGTCATTTCTAGCCCTGAGAAAGGATAAAGCCGTGCGGCTATTTAGGTTATTTAGGCGACTTAGACCGCGTAGATTTGTGATTAGAAATATCAGGTTTTTCAAATTTGAAAGGATAAAGAATGAGAATAAGCATAGACGCCGTAGCCGAAGTGGAATTATCCGAGCTTTTAGAGCGCTGCTCCTTAGGGCAGATATTAAAAGAGCTACGAGACGTTAGGGCTCGATACCGCCGACCGTGTGGGGCTGGGATTGTTTTTTAAACACGCTAAACGGAAACGAACTGCGAGACGTGATCTACGGTGCAGACGAGCAGACGGCAAAAAGATACTCGATGCCGTTAAATTTTACGGCAAAGTTAGCTAGGTTTTTTTGTATAATCAAGACAAAATTCGTAAGCAAAAAGGATAATAATGAATGATGGGCATTTTTTTCAATCAATACGTTGAATGATTTACGTTTATTACAGGAAAAACTAGCTAACGGAGAAAATGTAATCATAAGCCAGATCGGGCAAATAACACATAGTATCAAGCTTGAAGGTGGCAGGTTTAATGATTATGACGATGGCTACATAGATGCAGATATTGCAAAAAAATAGTCTTATCTTATCAAGACAACTTTTTATAAGATAGTTTCTATTTTAGAGAAAAAAACTACGGAATTACGGGTATTGATAAAACACAACTTCTAACTTTTAAATTAGAACGAGGTTGTTTAAAAATAGACCTTGAAAATATGATTAAGGTATTATTGGAGGGCATAAAAGGCATGAGCGATATTGCAAAAAGTTATTATAATAGTGTCGGTAGCATTGATGATATTGGGCGGCTATTCTTATAGCGAGTATCTTACACATAATGAAAATTTAGCAAAAAAATAAGCGCAGAAAGTGAAAAATAGACGCATTATCGCAAGTTTAAAAGCTGATAAAGATTTTACAAAAAGCCATAAATGAACCAAAGGCAAAAATAGCCTCTGCCCTACAAGAAAAACGAAACAGCGACGTTTAACAACGAAAGCGAGCCTATAACTTATCAAAAAGTTAAAAAAATTATGAATTCAAAGAACTCATAGATACCACGGCTACTTTTGATAAAATAGATGATTTTTCTATTTTGGGATATGAAAAGACTAGTAACGGCGATAGGAAAATTTAAGATTGATATAAACGGTATCAAATGGGTAAGCGCAAATCTAATAAGCGCTGAAGCTCGCATTAGATTAGCCACTGCTATCGAAAAACGGAGAAAGTATAAAACTCAAAATAAGAACCGTCAAGGAATATAACAAAAATAAAAGAAGTGATTATTTTTGGATCTGATAGGGAGTGAACAATGACCGCAGAAGAAAATATCGTTAAGCGCGTATGTAAAGAGCTAGGCATCACGCAAAGGGAGTTGGCGGAGAGGATAGGGATGAGTGCGGACAGCTTGCGAACACTAAGCGCAAAGGGACAAATCAGCACGCAAACCGAAGCCGCTATAAATTTGGTGCTTGAAAATGAAAATTTGAAAAAAGGAACTTGAGAACTACAAAGCGTTAAGAACCGCGATAAAAACGATGATTGATTAATGGACGGGATTTCCGTCTATTAAAATTATCCACACTTTTTAAAACTTTTTGTGAATAATATTTACAAAACTACTTGACTAATCTAAATAATATTGCTATAATTTCGCCAAATATTTAAACAATATCCACACAAGGGGCGAAAAAATGCAAAGTTTATTCCAAACAGAGCCAACACAAGTTGAAATTCTAAATTTCCAAACCTTTACTTCTGAATACGTGGCTAATCGTTATGGCACTTCAGTAACCAATATCAAGGACCATAAGCGCGAACACGCCGACGAGATAATCGAGGGCATTCACCTGTCGTAGTCAAAAACGACCGCAACCGCCCCGTCATCAAATGGACACTCCGCGGCATTATTAAGCTAGGTATGTTTATCCGCAGCAAAGAGGCTAAATACTTCAGACTGTGGGCGGAGCAGGAGCTTGAAAAAGATAATCCTAAAGCAGGCGCAGGAATACGCCCAAACTAGAGCGCGAAAACCCAGCCCCTAGCCGATAAGGTAATTCACTACAAGCTTTGCGCTATCAAGGACGCTAAAGACCGCCAAAACCAAATCAACGGCTACAAAGGGCAACTAGCAAAGCATAACGCCGTCATCGTAAAGCTAAAAAAACGAACTAGCCAAACGCGGCAAGATTTACGACGCGGAGGTTATAGAGCGCTACGAGGATAGAGAGGAAAACTTGCGAGCCCAGCTACACAATGCCAAGGCCGAGCGGGATTTTTTTACTTTAAGCGCACGCAAGAGTTAAAACAAAAAGCAAAATATCAAAGATAGCGAGATAGTAAGGCTACTAAACAAAATCCGGCACCAAATGGACGGCGTGTATAGCGAGATAGGCGCGGTTATGGCGTATGCAAACGACAACGACCGCTTTTTATAGAACAAAATGAAATTTCTGAAAGGATAAACAAAATGAGCGCGACAGACCACGTCGATTACGACCTTATGAAATACGAGCGGGCGCAGGCGGTTTATAGGGACGCGAGATTTAACGAGTTTCGCGATCAGGTGGCGGACATCATCGCCATAGCTAGAGATCATCTCGACAAACTAACGAGCGAATACGAGGAGTTAATCAGCTTTTGACGATCTGGCATACGAGATAAACGACCAAATCGAAGCGGAACTGAATGTACAAGGATAGTAAATGAGTATCAAAAGAATTCATTTATGCCTCTTTGTTTAAAAGAGGTAACGAAACAGACAAGCATTTAACGGCCGGCGATTTTTGTCGCCTTTGTAAAAATCATTTAGGGGGCAGAGATGACGAACAAAGCGTATCACGCTCGCCCCGAAATCTCAAAAAGCGATCTTGATTTGCTAGCTCGTAGCCCTTATCACTACAAATACAAAGACGAGTTTGAGCGCAAAAGACAGCGCGGCTCTAGTCTTAGGCTCGGCGGCGCATAAGCTGATTTTAGAACCGAAAGATTTTTTTAACGAGTTTAGGATAGAGCCGGACGTCGATAAGCGCACCAAAGAGGGCAAGGCAATCTACAACGAGTTTTTTGGCAAATTCGGCGATAAAACAGCTATTAGTGGCGAGACTTACGACATAGTCGAGCAAATAGCAAACGCCGTTAATTCTATGCGAGAAACGGCGGTTTTTAAGAGACGGGCTAGCCGAGCAAAGCTATTTTAGCGAGATTGACGGCGTAGCGGTTAAATGCCGCCCCTGATTTTTTTAACGAAAATTTAGGGCTTTGCATAGACTTAAAAACCACTTCAGACGCTAGCGCGGACGGCTTTGCCCGCTCGGTCGCTAGTTTTAACTATCACGTGCAGGCGGCGTTTTACGGCGATATTTTTAAGAAGTCTCGGCAAAACGGTTAATAACTTCCCTTTTTATCGCGGTGGAGACCAAAAAGCCCTTTATGGTCGGCTTTTATACTCTTGACGAAGCCGCGATCGAGCAAGGGCGCAAAAACCTACCCTAGCCTTGCTTGAACGTTACAAGCTTTGCCTAGCGCGTGACGAGTGGTGGGGATACGCCAATGTGAGCCGCAAAGCGAGCGAATAGAAGCGGTGCAGACGCTAAGCTTGCCGACGTGGAAGTTTTTACGAACAGATAGCCCTAATTTGAAAGATTATTTAAAATCAAAGCAGGTTTTTGTATAATCGCGTAAACTTTAAGAAAGGACGAGCAATGAAAAAAAGCGTCGATAAGATAATCAAGATAGAGTATCGCTGCAAAGAGTGCGATACGCAGCTTATTTTCAACATAGACGAGTTTAAGACCGCTCCGATAGGGTGTAGCGTATGCGGCGCGTCGTTTAGGCATCAGAGCAAAAAGCGACCCTATCGTATCGCTTAGCTCGGCGTTAAAAGAGCTAAAACTAACGACCAACGCCGAGATTTGTTTAGTATGCGAGGACGAGCAATGAGCGAAAATATCGTTAAAAAGTCTGCGCCGAGCTTGGCATAACTCAACGCGAGCTGGCGGAGAGGATGGATATACCAGAAAGCACGGTTGCAAGGTGGAAAGGCGGCGACTTGCCGAGACTTGCCGAGCTGTATCTAAATGCCTTACTTGAGAATATCGAGCTCAAATCAAAGCTAGAAACAATCAAAAAAAAGCCCACGAAATCGTATCTAATTTATAGCGCGTTGAAAGTTTTTCAACACGCTTTTTTTATCATTTTTGAAAGTATTTTTCAATATTTTTTGCAAAAATGAATAAAAACCCTTGACAAACTTTCAATAATAACATATAATTCACTTAAATATTTTTCAAAAATGAAAGGTTTAAGATGAATCTTTTATTCGCACAACCAAACACGCAAGTTGAAATTCTAATTTCCAAACATTCACTACCGAATATATCGCTAAGCGCTACGGCGTGAGTGAGGCAACAATACGAAGCCACAAAAAAATTACACGCTGACGAGATAGTCGAGGGTATTCACTTCATAACCGAGCAAAAACAAATTCGGCGTAAATGAAATCAAATGGACGCTCCGCGGCATTATTAAGCTTGGTATGTTTATCCGCTCGAACGAGTCAAAGGCGTTTAGGATTTGGGCGGAAAGAGAGCTTGAAAAAATAATCCTAAAACAAGCGCAGGAATACGCCCAAACTAGAGAGCGCAACCCTAGCCCCTAGCGGACAAAGTAGCTGCCTCGAAGCTTGCGCTATCAAAGACGCTAAAGACCACAGCGACCAAATCAACGGCTACAAAGGGCAACTAGCAAAAGCATAACGCCGTCATCGTAAAGCTAAAAAAACGAACCAGCCAAACGCGGCAAGATTTACGACGCGGAGGTTATAGAGCGCTACGAGGATAGAGAGGAAAACTTGCGAGCCCAGCTACACAATGCCAAGGCCGAGCGGGATTTTTACTTTAAGCGCACGCAAGAGTTAAAACAAAAGCAAAATATCAAAGATAGCGAGATAGTAAGGCTACTAAACAAAAATCCGGCACCAAATGGACGGAGTTTATAGCGAGATAGGCGCGGTTATGGCGTATGCAAACGATAACGACCGCTTTTTTTATAGAACGAAATCAAACTTAAAAGGATAAAAAAATGAACCAACTACAACCCCTCGACCCGCAAGGTCAAAAACTAGAACTTGAAGTAAAGAAATCTGAGCTGGAGCAAAGGCGAGCCAGTATGTTTATAGCAACCGACTTTTTTTCCCCAGCGCACTTGCGCAAGGGCGATAAAAACGCCACCATAGGCACGGCGGTCATAGTGCTAGACCTCGCCCAGCGTATGAATTTAGGCGCGCTGGAAGTGGCGCAAAAGTATCTACATCATCCACGGCAAACCCTAGCTTTGAGACGAGTACTTTTAGTCGCGCGGTTAAATCCCCAGCGGGCTTTTTAAAAAGGGCGACTAAACACCATTTTTGGCTCCCGACGGGCAAAAGCGCGCACTGCGAAGCCGTGGACGCTCAGACAGGGCAACTACTGCGCGGCACTACGATCACGATGGATATGGCGCGGCGCGAGGGATGGCTAAGCAAAAACGGCTCGAAATGGCAAACGATGCCCGAGCTGATGATGAAATACCGCGCGCAAAGCTTTTTCATAAACGAGTTTTTTTCCCCGAGGTCAAATACGGGCTAAAAAAACTAGTGATGAGGCCGAAGATATACCGGCGGCGGAGATCGTCAAAGAACAGCCCAAAATCGAAATGCCCGCGACGGCAAAATTTAAACGACCTCGTGAGTAGTTCGGAGAAACCGAACAGCTCAGTTGGTGCAAAAAACTCACAAACTGACGATGCCGAATTTATCGAAGCCGCGCCCGTTGAAGTAGAAATAGACGTGAACGAGGACGTGCTACCGCTTGACGCTTTGCAAAGCGAGCTAATGAACAGAGGCGCGAGCGAAGCCGAAGCCGAAAAGCTTTTGGAAAGAGTGTCGCCCGATGAAGCTAAGGCGTATCTAGCCGATCCGAACGCGATCGATAATTTAATGGAAAATCTAAAGGGATAAGATGAACGTAGGATATTTCAAACACAAAACCGTAAAAGATAAAAAAACGGCGCGGAGCAAAAATTTATAGGCGGGATGATAAATATCCCGTTTATGCGCCCTATCGAATGCTCGCTAATCATAACCCCGCACGAGGAACTAGCGGGGAACCAAAAAGCCCCGATATACAAAATCGCCCAGTATAAGCCTAAAGGCTGGGAGGGCTCTAGACAGATTATAGGCGGGATCTGGAGCGCGGTCAGCAAAGACGGCAAGGTTAATTACTTCAAAGGGCACATTGAAACGCCTTTTGGTAGCGGGCGGACGAGTATATATCGCATTGTTTGAACCCAAAGAGGACAACGGGCTAATGTTTGAGGTTACTTGGAGCGCGCCTAAATCAAATACCAGCGCATATGTGCCTACGGCTAGCGGCGAGGACGCAAGCTATTATGCGGACGACGACGCGATGCCTTATTAAGGGCTAGCTATGGGCAAAAACTTCAGCGGCAACACGAACAAGCTCCGATCGAAAAGCGACTTCTACCAGACGCCCTATAACATCACGCGGAGGCTTTTGGAAGTAGAGAAATTTGAAGGAAGCATACTAGAGCCTGCGTGCGGGGCGGGTGCGATAACGGCGATTTTAAAAGAGGCGGGCTACGATGACGTCACGGCCTATGATTTACTGCTAGACGGCAAGGATTTTCTGGCCGAAACGCGCAAACTTTGACGCGATCGTCACAAACCCGCCTTTTAGTCTAGCCAAAGAGTTTATCTTTAAAAGCTTGCGAAATCGCGCCCTAGATTTGCTTTTTTTGCTGCCGCTAAATTATTTACACGGCAAAGAGCGGCTAGACGAGATTTATTCGCGCGAGATTTTTAGAAAAAATCTACGTTTTCGCGCGCTACCCTTTGCTATCAGCCCAGATACGCCCGGATGGCAAATACGAAACGGGGATGATGGTATATGCTTGGTATATTTTCGATACTAGGCACAAAGGCGCGCCTACTATACACTGGATAGATAACGATAGCGACGTAGTGAGGAAAGGGAAATGACATACGGCGAAGCGGTAATGTTTCAAAAATCGACAATGCGTATGCAAAACGGACAGTGGGTTAGCGACCCGTTGCCCGAGCATATTAGGCTAAGCGAGGCGGACGCGTTTGAATACTACGGCGAGAAGCTTGACGAGTATTGGGCAAGCCTACCACCCAGCGCGCCCACGCAAAAACCTACGCAAGGAAAGCGACGCAAAAAGGAAGCTCTGCCGCCTAGCACGATAGAGCTTTTGCTAGGAATTAAGGAATTGGCGCAAAAGGGACTAGAAGCCACGGCGATGACTACGAAAGACACCAAGCTGCGCACTATAATCAAACGGATCGGCAACCCGTAAGGGCTTTTAAATGTAGGTTTTTGTAGATTAGGATTTTTAGAAAGGGCAAAAAAATGAGCGAGAACATAATAAAAACCACCTGCAAAGAGCTTAACCCTAACATACAAAACAGCTAGGCGAGGCGATAGGATTAAGCGAGGGAAGCATTAAGCGACTAGCAACGAGCGACGAGATAAATACGCAGGCTGTTAAATCGTGCGAAATGCTACTTGAAATTAAAAACCCTAAAAAGCAATTATCGAATACCGAGACGCTAAAAACCGCGTTAAAAACACTTTTTAGATTAACCGACGCATTTTTTGCGTTGGTTAAAAAAAGTCTCAAAATATTACTCAATTTTTTATAAAAAAATCTCATTTTACTACTAAAAAAACTATTGATTTAGTCACAAAAATAATGCTATAATTCTTTTCATCAAGCAACAAAATAATACTTGTTTGATAGAAAGGAGTAACGCAATGCAAAGGTTAGATTTTTTTAATCAAACTCGCGATACTGATTTATCTAATCTCGAAAATAATCCAAATCTGGATTTAACGAAGGGGCGAAAGCCCCTTGACCTAAAAACATTGCGCTACCCTTATTTTTAGCCAAAGGAGCTTAAAATGAGTGAAAATTTTAGAAGTTTTGCAGGTGGTACTTCTGGCATACATTGCATTAATGCTAACGAGGGGGCACAAATGACCGCCCCTAACAAACAAAATTCGTCCAGTATCTGGAGCACTACAAAAATAGAGCCGACCGATACTGACGAGGAAGTGAGCTACAAGGTGCTTGACTGCGCTTATGATTTATTCTGCGCTTTAGACGCGCTATCGAAAAAAATCATAATGCGATGAGAGCCAAAGTACTTTAAAACATACTTCAACCCAAAGGAGAAACGAAATGACAGAGCTAATCCCTATCAACAAAGCGGATTTTTAACGGCGCCGAAATAAATTCGGTCAATGCAAGAGAACTACACGAAGTTTTGGAAAGCAAACAAGACTTTTCAACGTGGATAAAAAGAGGCTGGACGAGGTGGACGCCGTCGAGAATGTGGATTTTATTAAGCTCCATAAAAATGGAGCTTTCAAAAACGGGGCAAGTTGGCGTCGAATACATCCTCTCGACCGACACAGCAAAAGAGATCGCAATGCTGGAGAGAAACGAAGTCGGCAAAAAGGTCAGGCGCTACTTCATAGAGTTTGAAAAAGTGCATAAACAAAATTTTTATCCCGCAGGATTTGCCGACGGCATTAAGAGCGTATGCAAACGAAGTAGAGCAAAAAGAACTCGCGCTAAAACAAAGAGATCAAGCACTGGCTACTAAAGCGTGGATAGGCTCAAAAAAAGAGAAGCTACGGCTATGGCTACGGCGAGCGCGGCAAAAACGAGAAGCCCAAAAGCTACAAATCCAGCTAGACCAAAAACGAGGACTGGGCGACCGTCAAAAAAAGTAGAGTTTGCGCTAGGCGGCGCTTATGATTGGCGAAAACTTACGGCAACGAGCGCAGAGCTGAAAAATCGAGCGTATAGACGTGCCCGATAAAAACTACGGCACGGTAAAATCGTATCATAAGGACGTGTGGCTTAAGGCTTACGGCATAGATATTACAAATTTGGATTTTTAAAAAAAGGAGCATAAAATGAGAAAAATTTGAACGTAGTGGTAACGGACGAGCTAGTCGTATCAAAAGCCCTTTTTCGCAGATACGCTAGAGGAAGCTAAAGACAAGGCGGACGCTGATTACAACAATATGATCGTCGGCGTTTTTAGAGCAAAACGGGTATAAAAAAATATGAGCGACAAAGAATACGAACTCGGCGTCGAACTTACGCGGGAGTATATGCTCGATGAAATACAAGACGCTTACGGCAATTTCTGGGACGCTACCGTAGCACTAAACAAAGAGTTGAACGACTGGACGCCTGAAAGTGTGGCGACTATCTTTAGCAAGGGCGGAACTCTAAGAGAGGAACTAATGGCACTACAAAGCACTCTTAGTAAAATGCAACGCAAGATTGAGGATTACGAGAAAATAAAAAAACAATGTAGCCTAATCTCCTACAAAAAGGCTACAAAAACAACTTCTAATTATACAAATCGCGGGATTAATTCCCGCTTACTACGAGGCAAAAATATGACAACAAACGAACTAAAGGACGCCGCCATTTTCGTTATGGCGTACTCTTTTTTAAAAATGGACAGCACGGAGGAGCTAGGGCTATTCATAAACAAGAAAGCGAGCAAATTTATCGACGAGCTTTTTAAAGGCGATGTTTCCTATCGTCCAGTACTACCACGAATACAGGAAAACGTATCGACATACAAACTGATGCGCACTTAGCAACAAAGCCGCCGTTAGAAAAGAAAAACTTTGGCACGACAGCGCCCACAGCTAGCCTGCGATTTGCTTTTATCTGCGTTTCGCACCGAACGAACGCAAAGGGCAAAAAGCTAGCGCCGATACTAGCCGAGTTTTACGCGCTCAACAAAGAGAAAATAATGTATATCGCGAAATAAGAGCTACGATACGAAGTATCGCAAAGAGGCGGAGGATAGCCAACGCCTAGCGTATTTTTTTACATTGAGAATATCTGATGAACAGAAATAGCGCAGACGATTTGCGAGCGATAATCGAGGAGCTGGTGGTGCTTGAAAAAAACGGCTCGACGCGCTAAAGCTAAAGATAGACTTTGGCACACGGGGCAAATAGAGAGCCGTACAAGTCCTGGATAGAGGACGTAAAAAGAAATAAAAAGAAACGATTGAAAGGATAAGACGATGAACACGGACGAAATGATCGAGGTATATGCAAGCCTACACACGGGGCGAGGCGATAGAGGTAAGCGACAAAGGCGCGAATGACTGGAGCGAGATAAAGGCACCCGCTTTGGGATTGGGAATAGTTTTGAATACCGCGTGAAGCCAAAAAAAGCCGGAATTTAAGGATACTAATTTAATGATTTGGAAACTAAGCGAAGCTGAACCACTGCACCCGAGAAACGATTTTTTTATCAGAGCTCATACATAAAAAGAAAGAGGCGATAGAGATGTAAATAACTATGTTTATTTTGACGACGTGCTTTGGTATTGGGAGTTCAAAATGTCCGACGGTTGGCACATAAGCCAAAACGAGGATGACGAGAGCGCAGGCGCAGGCATTTGTCGGCCAGAGCGTAGAAATCGCTCCGCTTTATGCGCTTGGATTTAGGATAAAGGATGAAAATGAGTAGTCCCGAAAAAGAAAAAAATGCAAGCGGCGATTGATAGCTTTTGCGAGCACTGCAAAAACAAAACGAGATAGCAAGCGAGCAGGCGAAACGACGCGCCAAAAATCGCGTGGATAGCGCGAGAAATTGAGAAGTTTAACGATGGCCGGCTTAACCGCATTGTGATTTTTGGTAAAAGCAGATAAAGGATTAGAAATGAAACTATTAACTCAAAAAAAGAAGCGTCCGTAATGCTAGGGTATAGCCCTAAAAGCGGCATTTTGGCAAAAAAATGCGAATGGAAAAAAATACAAGGGCAAGTGGGAATTTACTCCGCGCTACATTGAATTTAACGGTACCATAAGATACCCGCTTGATTGGCTCGAAGCCGACCTAAAAAGCTTGGCGAGAGCATAAGCTCAAAGGGGCGTAATTATGCCCCTAGCCCCTCTAAAAACTCACTCCACCACTCTAAAAAGCCTTTTTATGTTCTCGCGAGTTAAAATCTCTAAAATATGCTTTTATCTACTTCGCTGCCTCTAGTATGTAGCAGCACTTCGTCTATTATCCGTTTTTTTCACATTTCCCCCGCTCTACCCCGTCTACAACCCTCAACCGCACGTATAGCAAAGGTCGCTAGCATCGAGCGGAAGCCGTGCGCGTGCAGGTCGTCTATCCCCAAACTTTTTAATGGATTTTTAATAACGTATTTTCGCTTATTTTCCACCCGCCGCGAGCCGAACAAATACTAGATTTAAAAAAACTATCCCCCTCCACCGCTGATTTTCGCCTGCTCCTCCAGGATTTTTAACAGCCGCCCTTCGGTAAGGGCAAACGAGCATTTATTTTTGGTTTTTATTGTCGCTCTCCCCAAAAATATACAAAACCCCTCTTTTAAATCCACCCTATCCCAAGTAAGCTCGCGTATTTGATGCGGCTGCTGCGCCATAATAAGATTAAAAAGAACAAGTTTTTTTATCGTTTCGTTAATGTAGGCGTGCTTTACTATGCCTATTATCTCGCTTAGCCTAGCTTTTATCGGTTACCGCTTTGCGCCTAATTACGGGCTTTTTTTACGTACATTTCGTCCATATCCTCTAAAAATCTCGTAAATAAAAAGCGATGTCTGAAAACGGCGTTTTTGGCTACGCGCATATTTTTAAAAACATCCCTTAGCACCGGCAAGGCTTTTTTTGCGCTCGTTAGATGTGCTTTCTTTGTGGCTTTTATCACGGCATCTTTATTTAGCTCGTTTAGAATCTATCGCCCAACGGTGCTAATATCCACTTATTGACCCTGTTTTTTTAGCTTCCTACGCTTCTGGTAGGCCGCCTCGCTGCCGTCGCCCTCTATCTTAATATCTAGCCACTCGTCAAAAGCTTCGGCTAGTTTTACTTTTCTTGACGCAAACGTTGGCCGTTTTGGCGGCTTTTTAGCTCTATTGCTTTTTGTCTAGCCTCAGACAATGTTATATCCGCAAAATTTGCGATCGTAATTAGTTTTTTTATCCCGAAATGTGTAGAAATTAGCCCCGTTGTCAAAGCATACTAGATAAAGACTACACGTGCTGTCTATGCCGTAAACGCTTGATCTGCCTTTGCCTGCATATTTTAGAGCCTTAACCTGCGCCGCATTTAATACCTTTGCCATCGGTTTTCCTTTTTGGAATTTGTATGTTGTTATACAATTTGTTGTACACTTTGAAACGGAATTATTATAAATACAAAAGAATTAAAAAAAGAATTAAAAAGTAAAAAAATAAGCCCTATTTTTTTAGGGCTTATCGGCGAGTAAATACACGCCAAAGAATTAAAAAAAGAAAAACTTGCGGTAGATTATTTCAGGGTAACCACCTAATCTCCAAAATCCCAAAAAAACTCTAAACCTTGATTAAAACAGTTAAGCGATTATGCTTTCACTGAATTTGCGCTGCCCATCGGCTAAAATTCAGTACTTTCGAGTTATTCCGTGTTGATTTTTAAAATAGCATTGAAGCTATGCTTGGTCGAATCATTTACCAAATTGGTTTCAAGCATGATATTTAGCGAGCCCTACTCCGCCGTTTTTTTGAAAACGTAAATATCTTTTTAAGCTTCACAAGCCCGAGCTTCACGCCGCTATATCTCATTATCTTTGCCATCTGCGTCCATCTAGGCTTTTCATAGCACGGATGCGGGCATTTGCGACAGCTCGGTTTGATATCATGGGAACAGGCCAAAAGCCGCTCGTGAGCGTAGAAAAAAATAGCTGCTCGCACTCGGCGCAAAGCTGCGTCTGGACGCTATAATTTAGACTTTCGCCCTTATAAATTAGCTCCAAATTTATCTCGCGCTTCGTCTCTAGCGCATGTTTGTCGCCGCAGTATGTTTGCAAAGTACTTCGCCAAAGTCGTGACCTGTTCGGTACATTTCTCATTCGTCATGCATTTTTCTTTTGGGCACATTACCGATTTCTAGGGCTTTGGGCGTTAATCTATCTCAACGCCAATTTTGCCCGCGCCCTTTGCAGATCCTCCTCGCAATCTATGCCGATGCTGTCGCTTTGCACTTCAAGCATGAGGATTTTTTTCGCCGTTTGATAGAGCGCGCAGTTGCTCGAGCTTTTCGATATTTTTCGAGAGTCGACGGCGCAAATGAGCAAAAATCTTTTTCAAATTTGCCGCGCCGTAGCCGTAGATACCCAGATGCGCCTTATACGCGTTAAACGGTGCGCGGTCAAACGGAATGCGAGAGCGCGAGAAATAAAGCGCATAGCCCGCGTCGTCGGTCACGACCTTGACCATGTTTTTATCGTCAGCTAGTTCGCTGTCGACAAATTTAAAACACGAAAACATAAACGCTCTCTCCGCGTTTTTTTCTCGCAAAATCTCTCAAATTTGACGATATTTTTCAGGCTCGATAAAGGGCTCGTCGGCCCTGCACGTTTATTATGATTTCGCTATCTTTGACACCGAGTATGCCCACAGCTTCGTTGATGCGGTCGGTTCCGCTTTGATGCGCCCGGCTCGTCATCACGGCTTTAAAGCCGAATTTTTGCGCGATCTGCACCACGCCCTCATCGTCTGCGGCGATCACGACCTCATCAGCCGCGCTCACTCTGCGCGCCGTAGCGACAAACATCGGCACGCCGTTTATTTCGCGTAAAATTACTATTAGGGCATTCGCGTCGAAGCGAGCCTTGCAGGGATGATGATCATCGCTCGATCCAGGCTAGAAATTTTAGCCTCTATTTCGCTCTTTGCGGCGATTTCATTATGCACGGCGGCTTTTTGTAAATAGCGACTTTATCGCGCCTGGCACTTCGTCCTTAAACTCTGCTGCCAAAGCCTCAAGACCTCTTTTTTCGTCTTTTAGCGTTTCGTTTTTTTAGCGCCTTAAACATACTTGGAGCAATTGACCCAGTGCGCGGTCGATGTTATCACGGACGGACGCGTTCAAATTTGTCGCCGCTTTAAAGCATGTAGCCGTGTGCGGATCGACGGCGACGCCCTTTGCCGCCCACTCTTTTATGTATTTCTCGCACTCCTCGTCGCTGCAAAAATCAGCGCAAAAATCCTCTTTTAGCGCGTCTAGCTCGCTCTTTGAAAGCTCGTAAAAAAACCATCGCTAGCAAGATTATCCATCAGCTCTTTGGTTCTCACGGCGCCAATTATCAAAAAAAGTAGCCTCTCGACGTTTGAAGAAACCAGGATATCCATCGCCGGACTGATCGTCTTAACCAGACTTTTTGCCGCGCAGATCGTATCGCCCCAGCGTGAAAAAAACTCGGTAAGGATGTTGTTTGCGTTTGAGACGATTTTTGATTTTTGCCGATTTTTGCGCCCATTTTTTTGGCGTAGTATGCGCCCTAGTGCGTTGCCGAAGTTGCCGCTAGGGCACTGATGATGTCAAATTCGCCCCTTTAGCGCGTCCGTTTTTAGCAGATAAACGTGGGCGTAAACGTGATAGATGATCTGAAATAAAATCCGCCCGGAAATTTACCGAATTTGCCGCCGAGAGCGAGAGTCCGGCCGCGCTTAGGCGCTCTTCATCTCTCGCTAGCTAGCAGGCTTTTTTTAGCGCGCGCTGCGCATCGTCGAAGTTGCCCTCGATGCCGATTACTTTGAGGTTTGCGGCGTCTGCGTTTATCATTTGTAGGCGCTGTACTTCGCTAGTGCCGTCTTTTGGATAGAGGCAGACGACTTTGACGCCCGGTGCGTCCGCAAAGGTCTCGAGCGTTGCAGGTCCCGTGTCGCCGCTGGTGGCGCACATTATGAGGTATTTTTCGCCTCTTTTTGCGGCTAGCTCGCTAAGTAGCGCGCCAAACGGCTGCAATGCCATATCCTTAAACGCGCGCGTAGGCCCGTGATAAAGCTCGTTTACATAGATGTTTTCGCCGATTTTTTTCGCACCTGCACGGGATTTTTTTCGGATCATCAAATCTCTCGTACCGCTTCACCGCCCTCTCAAACATCGCCGCGTCCGCGTCAAATCCGAATTTCTCTATGATTTTTTTAGAGCGATTTGCGCGTAGTTTAAATTATAGCCTCTGCAAAAATTATCGTCCAGCTGCGGCAGCTGCGTCGGCGCGTACAGCCCGCCGTGAGCGGAGCTAGGACTCAGTAGCGCCTGACTAAATTCTACGCTTTTTAGGCTCTCGCCCGCACTCGCTCTAGTTTGAAATAACTTCATTTACTTTCCTTTTTTTATCCATTTTTTTGTATTTTTTTGCTAGTATTGTCCGCCTTTAAAAGCGACTATCTCAGGCAGCTCGTAGTCGTGATGTTTCGCGATAAATGAAGCGACTTTTTTTAAAGTTTGACCGCGGTTTTTTTGTGAGCAAGACCCGCTCCTTTTTCATCCTTTACCTCGCCGTCCCAAAAATAAACGCTATTTGCCTTAAAAAAACGCTGACGCAAGCGGCAAATTTAGCTTTTACGAGCTTTTTGGCTAGGGGCTTTGGCTGCGGACCTTATCGGCGCAAGAAGTTAGTATAAACTCATTTAAAGCGTCCCTAAAATTTCTTTAGGAGATTATAGAATTTTTCTCTTTGATAATTCGTTTCAATTTATCCGCCAACGTCGTTTTTAGCGCGATGACGGAGAGTGGCAGACCAAACTCTTCCATCTTTACGGCGTCTTTTTCGCGTTACCAAAAAGCGAGGTTGCGCCGTAGCGGGCTAGGATTTTTGCTAACTCGTCCCGCGAAAACGCGTAGTGATCCGGGTACATTCGCGCCCGATGCAAAGGTCAAAATAAGGCTCTAGGCGCTGCGGATTTGCGATGGCTGTCACTAAAACCATTTTTGGAGTTTGATTTATGGTTTCACTTGTGCGCGTAAAATCCTCGCCCTCTTTTACGACGTGGTCGGCTTTGGCGTAAAATCTGCTCGGGTAGCGATACGCGCCGCTAGGGCAGGACAAAATCAAAATAGGGCTTTGCCGATGGGTGGATCAGGACGTTCAAATTTCTTTGATGTGAAAATTTACCGAAGCCATCATCTAGTAGCACGTACTTTGCGCCCATTTTTTTGGCCTCGTTTATCGCGATATCGCGGTTTTCGCTCACGATGACGTTTGCGTTTTTTTACGCTTTTTGCGTACTCCATCGCCTCGTCGCCGCTAACCGTGACGCCCACTGAAAACTTTCGCCCGAGATAGCGACTTTGACGAGCCCTTTTGAAGCTCTACCATAGCCTCGCAGCACGACGCAGCCGCCCTCAAATTCGTTTAATATAGAAATACCCAGCGGCGTCTTTCCGCTACCGCCCTAGGGTTACATTTCCGATGCTGATAATCGGTATGCCAAAATCAAAGTTTTGCTAAATTTGGATCTTAAAATCACGCCCGCACAGTAAAAGCAAGCTCAAGGGCAAAAGCGCGACAGCCAGGCACTTTTTGCCACAAATTCGGAGCGTAAAAATACTCCTGCGCAAAGGCGTAAAGTACTCCTTTTAAACACGCGTTTTTGGCTACTTCTCGCACGCTTTCGCAGATATATGCGACCTCTTCGTCGCTAAGCGCGTTGTAAACGGGCAGCGAAAGCACCTGCTGATAGGTTTTTAGCGCATTCGGGAATGAATTTACTTTAAGCCCGTATTTGCTTTTATAGTAGCTCAAAAGGTGCATCGGCTTGTAGTGAAGCGCCGTGTGGATACCCCGCTCTAGTAGCTCCTTTGCAAAAGCCGTCGCGGTTTTTTGTCGATCTTGATGATGTACTGGATATAGACGTGGTCGCGCTTTTTGATCGGTGGCGAGACGTGCGGGCAGCCCTGCGAGCTCTTTTGTCGTAGATGGCGGCAATCTGTCTGCGTCGCGCGATAAATTATCCGTCTTTTCAAACTGCGCCACCGCATACGCCGCGCAAAGCCCCGTTAGGTCATACTTTACGCCGATATCTACGACGTCGTAGACGTAGCCTAGGTTGCCGTCTTTATCTATGCCGCCATTCACGATCGCGTGGTTTCGCAGCAACCTAGCGCGCTCGGCGATGGCATCGTCGTCCGTTAGCATAAAGCCAGCCGTTGCGATCGGGTTTTGTGAGCTGCGAATGCACGTTAAAGCAAGAGATAAGCGAGCGGTCGTCAGAGCCGATTTTTACGCCGTTATAGGTTAGGCCGACGGACTTACCAGCATCATCAAGCACCTTTACGTCATACTCCCGCGCGATAGCGTAGATCTCGTCCATATCAGAAGCTTGCCCTCCGACGTGATTTATAAAGATACCTTTTAGCTTTTTGTGATTATGCACTTTTAGCGTATCTCGCAACGACTGGGGGTTCATATTAAAGTCGTCTTCGTTGATGTCAACGAATATCGGCTCGGCGTCAAAATGCCTAATCGCCTGCGCCACGCTCGGAGTAGAGTTTACCGAGCAGATGATCTTGTCGCCGCGTTTTAGATCCATCGAGCAGAGCGCCAAATGGTGAGCGGCGCTGTTGTTATTTGTCGTAACGGCGTGCTTTACGCCAAAAATACTCCCTAAGCTCGGACTCCAGCCTCTCCACAATCACCGAACCGTGGTCTTTTAGGGCCTCTTTGATGAGCGTAATCTCGGCCTCGTCGATAGTAGGTCTATAAAACGCTATCTCTTCCATTGCGCCTCCTTGTTTTTTTATTTTTTTATCTTACTTTCTGCGTTTTCTTTTTTTGTTTTTAAAGTATTTTTGCCGCCAAATTTGCGGCAGTTTTATCTATTTTTTTACTTTCAGAAAAAAATCATCGCGACTTTGCCGTTAAATTACCGTATCTCAAAAACCGAGTAGATTTGACGCCGAACCAGTCATCACATTCACCGTTTTTTTGACTTTCAAAACCTCAGTTAAAGTTATCGTCCAAGCCATAAATTTAACTCGATTTTCTACTCGCCGTCCACGCTAGCAATCGGCGGCTGCGAGAGCTCAATTTATTTGCTCTCATCCTTGAAAATACCGTCGAAACGAGCTTTGGGTCAAACTCGCACGCCAGCTCGGCCTCGCCTTTACTCTGCACCAAACGCAAAACCTCATCTAGCCGCTCGTAGCTGTAGCCTATATCAGCCTCGTCGCTTTGCCCTTCCCAAAGGTCGGCAGATGGGGCTTTTGCGATGATTTTTCATCGATGCCAAGCTCTTTAGCCAGCTCGTACATTTCAGTCTTAAAAAGCTCGCCGATCGGATTTAGCGCGCACGCCATGTCGCCGTAGATCGTGCCGTATCCAAGAAGGCGCTCGCTTTTATTACTCGTGCCAACCACTAGCGCGTTTATCTTTGCCGAATAGTCGTAAAGCAGGCACATCCTGGCTCTTGCGCTTAGATTTCCCATACGCAATTTGACAGTGGCTCGCCGATCTGCGCAGTAAAACTATCCAAAATCGGCTGGATTTCGATGATTTTATGCGTTATTTTTTAGATCTTCGCAAAGCTTTTAGCGCGTCGCTTACCTTTCGTTCGTTTGAGTACTTCGTCGGCATCAAAAGCGCATGCGTTTCAAAGCCCGTACGCGCGCAAAGAGCGGCTACGACGGCAGAGTCTAGACCGCCGCTAATGCCCAGAACAAAGCCCTTTGCACCGCTTTTTCGAGGTAGCTCTCTAAAAACTCGGTTAGCTTCAGGCTGATTTGCGAATAATTTTTTTCATAACGATTATCACCGATAAATTTATTTTCTAAAAATATTATACAATTTTTTTATAAATTGAACTTTTTAAGCTTAAAAAAATATACAATTTATTTTAATTAAATTTTATAAAAAGGACAAACGTGAGTACTTTTCTTCAAAACCATGCGGAGATTATCAAACCAACTGCTACGTAATATCCAAAAAAACGGGCGCGAGATTATCATTGATCCAGGTCAAGATTCATATGACTTTGTCGTAAAAAATTCACACGCGCCACTCACTATTTTAAACACTCACGGGCATTTCGATCACGTTCTTGACAATGTTAGCTTAAAAGAAATTTTTTAATGTTCCGGTTTACATCCACAAAGACGATAATTTCATGCTTCATGACGATCTTTTGGGATGCGGGTCAGCAGCCGATGTACGACGCGATTTGCGTCGGCGGAGCGAAATGTGAGGACGTTAACGTTAACATAGAGGACTTTGAGATCGAGTTTATGCACTTTCCTGGACATACGCCAGGATGCTGTATGGTACGCGTGGACAACGTTATCTTTAGCGGAGATTTTTTTATTTAGAGGCTCGATCGGGCGTTATGATTTTTCCGTTTTCAAACGCCGAGGATATGCGCCAAAGCTTGCTAAAATGTAAAAATTTGTACAGGAGATTTTTATATTGTATCCAGGTCACGGCGACAAAACGACGCTAAAAAGCCGAACATGCAAACCTCGACTTTTTGGATACACATGCTAGAAAATAGACAAGATTTAACAAGGTAAATTTAGCTTTTATTGTTAGAAACTAAAAAGTAGCCGCTACAAATTTGAAAGTAGTTAAGCCATACAAAAAAACAAATTTAAAGGTGAGAACTTAGCATTATTTATGCAGACTTAGCCCAAATGTCGCCAAAAAGGACGGCAAAAAATCAAATTTAAAAACAAAGGCGGCGCAAAAATTTTACCGCACCGCCTAAAATACTTTCAAATTTGACTTAGCTTATGCGTTTTGCCTTGCCTCTTCCTACGCTTTTTCTTCGTTTTTCCTTTGAGCTGCTTGCCTTTGTAAACTGGTTTTGTAAATTTTAAAAATATGATCATCCAAAATCACGACCTGAAAAGTACCCTCAAACACCTTTATATCGCTTGTCTTACCAATCACTCGTACTTCGCTTTTTTGCTCTCATTAAAATGCGAGCGTGCGTCAAATCGATTGCCTCATTTACTCTAGTCGGAGCAAAAAAATGTATTTTAGCTCCGATAACTACGCTAAAAGTCTCATTTACCGCCACCATCGCTGCGTAGCTAGCCGCCGAAAAAAACAAACCCGCTGTGTATAAGCCCTTCGCTATCGACAACCATATCATTTGTAGCAAAAAAACGCGTTTTAGCGTGGTTTGGCTCGAGCTGCGTCACGGCGCCACTTAAGCTGATTTTTTTATATTCGGAGAGGTTTTTAGTTCGTTGCGAAACGGATTCTCGTCCTCGGGCAGAACAACCCCGTCGCTACTGTTGTCGTCGTAGATATTTTCGTCCATTTTTCACCTTTTTTTATACGCTTAGTTTTAGATAGGCTCGTTTTGGCGCTGGATAGCCCTCGACCGTGCGCGCCGGGTCTGCGGGATCGAGAAAATCGCCCAAACTCTGACCCAAGATCCACTCCGTTTTTCGCTGCTCGTACGCGTCCGTCGGCTTTGTGGCTAAAATTTGCGCGTCTTTAAAATGTGCCCTCTCGCACCAGTTTAAAAGCGCGCTAATAGTCGGCACGAAGTAGATGTTTGGTATCTTTGAGTATGTATTTTTCGGACTCAGGGCAAAATCGCCATCCATATCAAGATACATCGTGTCCAAAAAGAGCTCGCCGCCCGCATTTAGCGCGCCTTTTAGCTCTTTTAGCGTACGCACAGGATCGCTTCTGTGATAGAGCACGCCCAGGCAAAAGAGCACGTCAAATTTGACGCCGTAGTGCGGCAGATGCTCGACGCCCTAGTAGCTCGTACTCTATGCCCGAGCGCGCAAACGCGTCGATGAATTTAAACTGCAAAAAGCTCATAACGCCGGGATCAAAGCCAATCAGCTTTTTGGGACGCTTGGGCAGCATGCGAAAGAGATAGTAGCCATTGTTGCAGCCGATATCGCCCACGACCTTGCCCACTAGATCCATGTGCGGCGCGAGTAGGTTAAATTTGACAAAACTCCTCCACTCGCTGTCGATAAATATATCGTCTATCTTAAAGGGCCCCTTGCGCCACGAGCGTAAATTCAGCGCCGTTTGTAGAGTCTCTTCGCGCTGGGCTGGGGTTAAATTTGCACTTATCTCGACTATATCGTCAAATTGAGCTCAAATTCGCGCTCCGTAAATTTAGCCGCCAGCTCCTCTATCTCACGCATCAAAGGTGCGTAGATTTTGCCCGCCAGCTCCCCTAGCCTTCGCCGCTCTAGCCGCTTCTAAGCTCATCACTCCGTCCAGTCGATGATATTTTTTTAGGGCACTCTTTGTGATAGACGCCCGTCGCGTCGTAGTACTCCTTGCACTCGTTGTAGTACTTCGTCGTCACGCCGCGATCGTTTAAAAACACGCATCCGCCCAGCATAGCCGCCAGAGCCGAAAAAAAGTAAAATTTCGCGCTAGAGTTTTTCATTTTGAAAAGAAATTGGCGTGCTTTTTCTTCATATATTCGACGACTTCGAGCACCTCGTCCACGCCCTCGGCATCGCTGCTCTCCAGTGCGTCGTCGATACACTCGATGTAGGTCTCGGCGGCGTCTTGTAGCCTATCTTTTTTTCACGCCGGCATAATAAAGCATCGCCTCTAACATCATCGAAAGCTCGTAGCTTAGCTCGTCCACGGTAGGTTCTATTTCTTTTCATTTTCTATCCTTGTAAAATCGTTTTTTTAGTTATTAGGTCGGTTATCTGCGCTTTTTACGTTCTCATAGCTAAAGCTATCCTTAAAGCCCGCAAAAAGCCCGCCGCTAGCGTTCACGTGTCCGCCGCCGCCGACTAGATTTTCCAGCCATCTGGCTGACGTCTACCTTGCCGTTAGCGCGAAAGCTCAGCGTCTTTTTGCTCGTAACGTCGATGAAAAATCAACATCGGGATTTGCGACTAAAAAAATCATTGCCTATAACGGAAGTATTGCCGATATTATAGGTCAAAATACCCTTAAAATCGTTATACTTTATGCTAAATTTCTCTTTTTCTTCGCTTAGTTTTTTAACGACGAAAGCCGAGATAAGGTTGCTTAGCGTATCGTTTTTATCCTCTTTAAAAAAAGTCCTTTTTAAATCCAAAAATCGCCTCGTCAAGCCCGACATAGTCGTCTCCCGCGTCGAAAAAAACTCCCGCGCTCGTTTGATTAGATAAAAAAAGATAGCGCGAGTTTTCTGCTTCAAACATCGTTTTGTTTATCTCTTTTGCGTTTGCGACGAGTCCCTAGCCCGACCTTACCCATTTCAGAAATTTCACGTCCTCTTTTAGCCAGATGTCGACTGCGTTTACGACGTCGCTAAAGTGATTTAGGCTCGCATCTACGCCGTAAATTTTAGCGAAAAAATCATGCGTGATCTTAGTCGCGCACCTTGAGCTATCTAAAAAATACCAGCCAGATTTGCTCGCGCACTCGGCGCCGCTTTGGTGATGATCTAGGGAGTAAAATTACAGCGTTTTTTTATTTGCGAGCGCCTTTTCGTAGGCCTCGCACTGCTCCACGGTTAAAGTTTAGATCCGTTATCAGGATAAGCGCTTTTTCGTCATTTTTAATCACTTCGGTTTCCCCGTGATTTCCGGACACATTTTGCGAGATATCGTTTTGCCCGCCGCCCAATTTGACTCCGCCGAGACTGTGTTTTTTATCCGAATGAGCCAGAAATTTGATCAAATTTCTCGTCAATCTCCCTTGCCATAGTTCGAGTTATAAAAATTTAACGTTTTTAAAATAGTGATTCGTTATTACCTGCGCGCCGTATCCGTCCAGATCGGTGTGCGAGAGGTGGTGGATGGTCATTTTATTCCTTACCGATTTGATATTTCTATCGTGCCCTAGCGTCTCAAACGGCGTATTTGCTGCGACTTCGGCAAAGCTAAGCACAGTGATATCTATGGCGAGATTCGCGCAGATATCGGCGATAAATTTACGCAAGCTAGGGCTCCACGCAAAAGTATCATCGAGCCGTATTCCGAGATCGGCCGCTTCGCCCTCGCCTCGCGCAGAGCCTGCACGATCGCCGAGGTCTGCGAGACGTTTATCATTAGGGTGATACGCGCCGTCTTTATACTGCACGGCGTCGATCAGTTTTTGCTGCGCGGCAGGCTCCATCACGTAGAAATTTAACCGCCCTCCCTCATCGACGTAAAGCGAAGTGATAGCGCGAGCAAGCGCGGTGCGGACATGCTCGACGATCATATCTAGGGTTCTTGCTAACCTCGGCTATGTCGCTTAGCGCTTCTAGGGATGCTTAGCATATCTTTTATCGGGATGTGGTCTTTTAGTAGCGCTTTTAGCACCTTTTTGAATCACTCCGATAGGCGCGATGCGCAGCGTATCCCTCGACGATGACGGGGTATTCTGATTTTAGCTTGTCGAGCAATTTCTGCGTCTCTTGGCGGGTTAGGAGCTCGGCGGCGTTTTGCTTTATTAGCTCGCTCATATGCGTGGAGATGACACTCGCGGGATCCACGATCGTGTAGCCGCTTAGTATTGCGTCCTCTTTTACGCTCGCATCGATCCATAGTGCATCGAGACCAAACGCGGGCTCTTTGGTCGGGATGCCCTCGATGTTGTCGCTAACTAGCCCGCTATCCATCGCGAGAAAGTATCCGCGTAAATTTCCCCCTGTCCGATCACGACGCCTTTTTAGTTTGAAGCGGTATTCGTTTGGCGGTAGTTGGAGGTTGTCGCGGATGCGGATCTTTGGCATCAGAAGCCAAGCTGTGCCGCGATATTTCGTCGCATCGCTCGTATGCGCTCGATGAGATCGGTCTCGGCGATCTTTAGCAGACCATATCCTAGATCGAGTTCTAAACATTCAAGCTTTAAGATATCGTTTATCTTAGCTTCTTCTTCACGGGCGATCTCTTCTTCGCTTTTTTTAGGCGGTTTAGGCGCTGTTTGCCCTTCTTCCTCGCCCTGCACAGAGCCTATACTTTGGGCTTTAGCGGTCAAATTTATCTTGCCCTCTTTTACCTCTTTCATTATATAGCCCATACTTAAAAATAGAAGCGAGATAAAGCCCAGAGATAGCGTCGGCAGTCCCGGGACTAGAGCAAAGATAAATAGTATAAAGCCGACTATCAAAAAGCGTTTTTGTATTCGCCTAGCAGCTGCGTTAGCGAACCCTCGGCGAAAATTTTCTCATCATCCTTGCTAGCTCGCGTGATGATGATCGCCGTAGCCGTTGACGTGATGAGGCCAGGGTATCTGGCTCACTAGACCGTCGCCGATAGTTAGGATCGTGTAGTTTTTGCGCCGAGGGTAGCCATGTCTAGGGCCGTACTGAAACGAACCGATGAGAAAGCCGCCGACGATATTTATAATCGTGATGATGATGCCAGCAACCGCGTCGCCTTTGATAAATTTGAGACGAGCCGTCCATCGCACCGTAGAAATTCGCCTCGCCGATGATGGCTTCGCGGCGCTCTCTAGCTGTCTTTTCATCGATCAGACCCGCGTTTAAGTCGGCGTCTATCGCCATTTGCTTACCAGGCATCGCATCGAGCGTAAATCTCGCCTGCACCTCGCTCACGCGCGTCGAACCCTTGGTAACGACCATGAAAAGTATAAGAACTAGGATCGTAAAAACTATCACGCCGATGACGTAGTTGCCGCCTACGACGAACTGCCCGAAGCTCGATATTATCTCGCTCACGGCATCTGGACCGTTGTGCCCTTCGCTTAAAATCATGCGCGTAGTGGCGATATTTAGAGAGAGTCTAAAAAGCGTGATGATAAGGATTAGCGTCGGAAAGGTACTAAGATCGGTGGGCTTTGGCACGTAAACGGCGATCAGGATGATGAGCACCGAGATAGAGATGGAAAGCGCAAGAAAAAAAGTCCAAAACTGCACTAGGGAAGCGGCACGATGATGATCGCAAGGATGGCGATTATGACGCCGACGATCGTGAGCCCTTAAACCTTACGATGGGCTCTAAAAACGGTGCGACCAGAGTTAGGATATTGCGCTTTTGTTTTGCCAAAATTTACTTCTTGATTATATTTGCTAACGTAATTGTATCTAAAAAATCGTCTATTTTAGACTGCAGCGCACTAAACATCGGCCAGATTTGACACATTCCGCCCTTGCTAGAGGCACAACTATCGGCCGAGATAGAACACTCAAATACCGCCATTTTACGCTTTTTCTGCGCTTTCGATTATTCTTTTTATGCTGATTTCTTCAGGTTTTTGCGCGAGCATAAATCCGCCGTTTGCACCCTTAAACGAAACCAAAAATGCCCTCTCTGGCCAATTTTGCAGAAATTTCTAGCCAAAAAGCTTTTTGATATCTCAAGTTCGCCCGACATCGTATCGACGTCCGAGGGAGCGTCTTTTTGCGCTATATAAATCAGCGAAAGCAGCGCATATTCGCTCGCTTTTGTCAAAAGCATAAATCTCTTCAAATTTTTGCTGATATTTTATTAAAATTTTATCTGCAGTTGATTAAATCAATATTTTTTTAAAACAGGTGCCGCATTTTTTTGATTTTTTTATGATATAATCGCCTTTTTAATCTCACCAATCAGGAGGTCATTATGGCTTTGGATTCGGCTAAAAAGCAGAAATTGTTGCGAAATTCGCTAGAAAAGAAAAAGATACAGGTTCTCCGGAAGTTCAGATCGCATTGCTGACAGCAAGGGTCGAGGAGCTAACCGAGCACCTAAAAATCTACAAAAAGATCACTCGTCTCGCCTCGGACTACTTAAGATAGTAGGTCGCAGAAAACGCTTGATGAAATATCTAAAAGCTAAAGATTACGCAGCTTACACAAAAGTTATCGCTGAGCTAAATCTCAGAGATAAATAATCCTAAGCCCCGAATTTGGGGGCTTTTCTTTCAAATCTACTTCTTATTATTTTTTTCAAAATTTAACACATCAAATTTTAGATTCATAAAATTTCTAGCAATAAAAATCAAAGTTAACCTACTCTTACATTAAATTTATTCAATTTTTTTCCCGCGCGCCACTCACCACACCCAATTTTTTTACATTTCTAACCTTGAGCTAACTACACTAAAGTTATCTAAACAATTTTTTTAACTATAGCCCTTGACAATTATCCGCTCAATGTTGTATAATGCGCCTAGCAATTTAAAGGAGAGAGTGCTAATATGATAAAGGTGAGCAAGCGAGATCTGATACTTGATTCTATCATTCAAGCTTATCTTAGCGACAACGCTCCGATCGGCTCTAGCGAGCTTGGTTCGCGCATGGGGATGTCGATCCCGGCCTCTACGATTAGGGTTTATTTTAAAAAGCTCTCCGACGAGGGCGCGATTACTCAGTTTCACGTTAGCGGAGGCAGGGATACCGACGGTTGCGACGATGAGAGATTATTGGCGAGCTAGGGTTAAATTTCGATGAGACGCTAGATATCGCAAATCCTAACCTACTAAAGTTGCTAAGCGATAAAGTTTGAAAATTTACGCGATGGTTTTTGAAAGCAAAACCCAAACGCTAAACGAGGTTTTAAATTTAAACAATAGATTTTTTTGATTTTGAGCTTTAGCGAGGACGAGATCGTGCTCACATTTAACTATAAAGTCGAAAGTGCGAGCAATCTCATCGGCATAGACCTGGGCAGACTCGAGCTTACCTGTATGCAGGTGGGTCTAAACGAACTAAGAAATAAGATAGCCGAGCTAAAAGCGCACCAGAATTCGCTTTTTAGAAAACGAAAAGATAGCGCTTGAAAGTTCTCGGCGAGAGCTTTTAAAAGCGCGCTAAGCCCTAGTTTTGAGATGGTTTTTGACTCAATTTGAGTCTTTTTTTGGCGAAAGTTACCCTGGGCATGAAGCTTGACGTAAATTACGAGGGTAAAGAAGCTAAAATGCTTTGCGCGGGCAGTATTTATAATGATTATGAAAGATTTTTTTAAACAACCTAAAGGAGGCGGCATGAACGAGAATGAAAACGTAGAACTTGAGCAGCAAATCCCGTCAAATTTCGACGAGAGTATCAGTTTTGAGGGCCTTGACGCGAAATACGTCGAGCTTCAAAAAGCAGCTCGAGGAGCTAACGGATAAGTATTATAGAGCCAACGCGGACTTTGAAAACATCAAAAAAAGCGTTTCGAAAAGGAAAAAGCGGACATCGCGACGTATGCGAACGAGAAATTCGCTCGCGATCTGCTTCCGGTGATAGACGCGCTTGAGATGGCGGTAAATTTCCGAAACCGAAGGCGACGAATACGCGGCTAAAAATAAAAGAAGGAATTTATATAACGATAGATCAGTTTAAAAAAATGCTTTGAAAAAAACGGCATCACCGCGATCGAAGCGAACGAGGACTTTGATCCGAATTTCCACAATGCTATGCTGCAAGTAGAAAGCGAAGACGTGGAAAAAGGTAAGATCGTGCAAGTGATACAAAAAGGTTACCTCATCAACGGCAGAGTTTTGCGCCCTGCGATGGTGTCGATAGCGAAGTAGATTGAAAGAAAAAAATTTAATAAAAAGGAAAAACAATGGCAAAAGTAATAGGTATAGACCTAGGAACGACGAATTCATGCGTGAGCGTGTATGAGCGTGGCGAAAGCAAAGTAATCCCGAACAAAGAGGGTAAAAATACTACTCCTTCGGTCGTGGCATTTTACCGACAAGGGCGAGATACTAGTAGGCGACAGCGCAAAACGCCAAGCCGTCACAAACCCTGAAAAAAACCATCTACTCTATAAAAAGAATAATGGGTCTAATGAGCAACGAGAAAAATGCACAAGAGGCCAAATCTCGCCTACCGTACCACATCGTAGATAGAAACGGCGCGTGCGCTATCGAGATCGCGGGCAAGGTCTACACTCCGCAAGAAATCTCCGCAAAAAGTACTCATAAAGCTAAAAGAGGACGCGGAAAGCTACCTGGGCGAAACCGTCGTGGACGCCGTCATCACCGTACCTGCGTACTTTAACGACAGCCAAAGAAAAAGCAACTAAAGAGGCGGGAACTATCGCTGGACTAAACGTGCTTCGCATAATAAACGAGCCTACCGCGGCGGCTCTTGCTTACGGTCTAGATAAAAAGAGGCCGAAAAGATCATGGTTTACGACCCTAGGGCGGCGGTACGTTTGACGTTACGGTGCTAGAAACCGGCGATAGCGTGGTCGAGGTTTTAGCTACTGGCGGTAACGCGTTCCTTGGCGGCGATGACTTCGATAACCGCTTAATCGATTGGCTAACGAGCGGATTTAAAAAGCGACTCGGGTATCGATCTAAAAACCGACGTGATGGCTATGCAGCGCCTAAAAGAGGCTGCCGAAATAGCTAAAAAAAGAGCTAAGCTCGGCTCAAGAAACGACAATAAATTTACCGTTCATCACAGCTGACGCTACTGGCCCAAAAACACCTCACAAAGACGCTAACTAGGGCAGAAATTTGAAGGCATGATAGAGGATCTAGTCGCTCAAACGATCACCAAGATAAACGAGGTCGTAAAAGATGCCGGACTGGACAAAAAAAGATATAAAAGAAATCGTCATGGTAGGCGGTTCGACACGCGTGCCTCTAGTTCAAGAAGAGGTCAAAAAGCATTTGGTAAAGAGCTAAATAAAAGCGTAAATCCAGACGAAGTCGTAGCTATCGGCGCAGCAATCCAAGGCGCGGTTATCAAAGGCGACGTGAAGGACGTGTTGCTCCTAGATGTCACTCCGCTAAGCCTGAGGCATCGAGACTCTAGGGCGGCGTGATGACAAAAATCATCGAAAAAAAGGCACGACTATCCCGGTCAAGAAAAAAATCAGGTATTTTTCAACCGCCGAGGATAACCAAAGCGCCGTCACGATCCACGTACTCCAAGGCGAGCGCGAATTTGCCCGCGACAACAAGTCTTTAGGTCAGTTTAACCTAGAAGGCATCCCTGCTGCTCCTCGCGGAGTGCCTCAGATCGAGGTTGAGTTTGACATCGACGCCAACGGTATCCTAACGGTCTCAGCTAAAGATAAAGCCACCGGCAAAGCCCAAAAATATCACGATCTCAGGGCTCAAGCGGTCTAAGCGAGGATGAGATCAACAACATGGTAAAAGACGCCGAGCTACACAAAGAGGACGACAAAAAGCGCAAAGACGCGGTAGAGGCGCGCAACCAAAGCCGACGCGCTAGCGCACCAAACGCAAAAAGAGCCTTGACGAGCTAGGGCGAGAAAATCCCAGCCGAGGACAAAGAGCGTATCCAAAAGGCGCTTGACGAGCTAAAAAGAGACGCTAAAAGACGAAAATGCGAGCAAAAGAGCAGATCGATGCGAAGGTCAAAACTCTAAGCGAAGCCAGCCACAAGCTAGCCGAAGCGATGTATAAAAAGACGAGCGCTGCTGGCGAGCAAGCAAACGGCGGCAAGAAAAAGACGACGACGTCATCGACGCCGAAGTTGAGTAAAATTAGCCCTTGTTTCGGCAAGGGCTTTAAGTTCATTTAAGGCTCAAGCTTTTTGCGCCCCCTTAATTTGCCCCGCCCGTTAAACGTTGACGGGCGGATTTTTTTATCAAATCTCTAAATTCGTTATCTCAAATTTACCCAATCCAATTGACTTCAAGTAGTTTTTTGTCCGCTTATTTTGCAATTTGCCGCTTCGCCGATAAATTTCCCAATTAACCCTCTTCCGCGCAATCCTTAACCAAAATCATCCATTTGGGCTACCGATTTAAATATAATCAAACAAAAAAAGGTCTTAAATGTATCTATTTTTCCTGATTGTTCATATTTTTGAGCGCCGTAGCCTTCGTTGGTTACGTATTTTTTTCGACGTTTGTATATTTCCGTTTGCCAAAAAAAGCACGTAGACGAGGATACGCTCGCTCGCGTCAAAAAAAGCCTACACCAAAAAGCAGCGCAAAGGTGTTTGGCACTGCGTTTTTTTACTCCTGATTATCAGTGGCGTTTATATGGCAAAGGATTATTTTTGGCGGCGAGAACGGATGGTTCGGTAGTCCGTTTCAAATTTTACTCGCGACCAAGATCGGCGTGCTAGGGGTTAATGTGCCTAATCACGGCGATATCGCTCTTTTATGTCTATAAGCTTAAAAAGCCCGATCCATTTGGCAAATACTCGCACGTCATCGCCCTTGTTTTTATGTGTCATAATGATAATCCTGGCAAAAGTAATGTGGAGGGTTTAGGTGGATTGACGAGTACGCAGCCCGACTCGGCAAATTTAACTGGCGAGCATTTATATTTTAATCGCAAAGCATGAGAGTATATTAGACGCGAAAGTAAGTAAAATTTGACTGATTGATTTAAGGCACGATTAGATAGCAAAAGTAGAAGCAAGAAACAAAAAGCATTTTTAGCCGCCAAGGAGCGTAGCGGCTAAAATGTAAAGCAACAATTAGCCCAAAAGCCTGTTAAACTGACTTTGCAAGCTTGCAGTATTGTGCGCTTGAGCTAGGATCGCGGCATTTGCTTGCAGGTCGTTTTTGCTTAAAAGGCGCTTATATTTTTTAGCGATGTCGTTATTTTTGCAGCTGCGACTCGCTTTGCCTTAGCGCAACGTTTTTTGGTTAGGGCTTGCGTTGATGCCCGAGAGTATGCCGTTTTGCGCCGCACCGATCTCGCCTCGCAGAGTCGTTTACGCTACCGATAAATTTACTCACGCTCTCGCCGTTACTCACATCAATACCGCTAAAATCGGGCGCGTTTAAACTTACGCTTGCCGTACCATTACCTGTTAGGAAGCTCATCTGCCCGCCAAATACGTTCTTGCCGTTAAAGCTCGCCTGCTGCGTGCTCTCTCTCATCGCGCCCACGAGCGCGTCCGCCTCGCTTTTTATCATCTTTTGCTGGTCAGCGTTTAGGGATGCCGCCGTTATATCTCACCGATAGTTCGCCGATACGGTCGGCGCTTTGCGTGATATTTGCTAGCGTAGAGTCTGCGATCTGCAGGATGCCGATAGCGTCGTTTGCGTTTGCGACGCCCTGCTCTAGCGTGGAGCTTTGAGAGCGTAGCGAGTCCGCGATAGCTAGATTTGCGCTGTCGATACCGCTTATAGCGCGCTGTGCGGAGATGTTATTTAGGGCTTTTTGCGCTGTTATTTTTGAGCTTGTTCTAGGTATTGATTGCTTAGGCTTGAGTTTGCGGAAAGCATTTCCCAGTTTCATTTGCACTCCTTTTAAAGTTTGACCCGATTTTTAGCGAGAAATTTGATTGAAATTTGCTAGCGACGAGCAAAGACTGCTACAACGTCGATTTTTTATCTCACGCAAATTTTTTTCATGCTTGTTAATTTTTATAAAACTTCATTGTTCTTTTAGGGTTTTTCGGCTTACCGTCAAGCGTAAAAATATTTTTTTGTTTTATTGTCATTTTTTGGATAAGCGTAGATTCCATCACTATGTATAAAAATCATAAAATACTGTGCGGGTATGATGATTTTTACCGTTTATATCTATCACGCCAAATTTTTGTTTTCTTCAAAGGTCGAGACGTTATGATCGCCAAAAAAATAACGCTTCGTTATATTTTTGGTTCAACTATCGGCTCTACTATCGCCGTATAACCCCCATTTTTCCGTTTTCATTAACATGAAACACATTTTTTTCTTTATAGGATCGAGTTCTATCATGTCGAATTTCGGCTCGATCTTTTTATCCGCCGAGGCAACTAAGCCCATTTTACCATCCTTTCCGTAAATAAGAACTCCGGGATTTGATATATCAAAATCTACTTTTTTTCATACTCTATAGGCACTACGATCTCATACGCACGATTTATAACGCCGTATTTGCCGTCCATGCTTATTAATTGATATTGCTCCTTATCATCATAAAAGATCGGATTATAGTCAAATTTTGGAGGAAGCACCTCTTTGCCGTTTTTTTATAGATGACGCCGTGTCTTGTTTTTGTCATTTGTTTTTTTACCCACGTTACCGCAAATCCACTTTCCTTACATTCTTCTATCATATAATACTTCGGAGCGATCAGCTCCTTGCCGTCTCTTGCATAGATACCGTATTTACCGTCTTTGGCAGCGATTATTATCTCTTCTTCTAGTCTTGCATCGTCAAATTCCATATTTAAAACCATATCCCCAAAAGCGATTTACCGCACCCCATTTTTTTATCTAAAAACACCAATGCCACGCCGTTTCTAAACTCTGAGCCGTTGTCGTATTTTTATCGGTATAACCACCTCACCTTTAGTATTAATAAATCCCATTTTTTGATTCTTTTTCGTTAAGGATAGCAACAGCCGCGAGGCCCGTCTTCAAATCGCCTACCTTGTCGTATTGCGCTTTTATTACTATATTGCCGTTTTCGTCAGCAAAACCGTATTTTCCGTTTTCTTGAACGGAATTTAGATATACTTCTTCGCCGATACCGTCATTTAAGTCATATCCGTTGAGTAAAAGACCCGCAAAAAAACTAGCGAGCTAAGTGAAAATTTTTCTTCACGTTTTGTCCTTATTGATAAATTACGATTTTATTCTACAGTTTTTACTAGAACAAGAAACAATTGCTATCCAAGTTAAATTAAGCCGTTTAAATTATTATCGAGGCCAAAAAAACGAAACAAGACGAGTTTTTTTAGCATAACGACCTTTACAAGGATATATTTTATGATTTTTTTACTTTGTTTTCATATAAATCTTGTTTTTGTTGCGAGCTCGCCTTGCTCAGGCACGAGCCGGATTAACTCCGCTCATAGCTAGATTGCCGCAGTAGACGGCGCTTTCGCCCATGCCGACGTTTCGACCGCGATAACCACCCTGTCGCAAGGACCTTAAGTTTATCCGCCCGCACGCCTTCTAGCTCAATTTGCCTCCGCTTGGGATGAGCGCGTAATTTTACCCTGCGGCGTAGCGTAAAATTCGCTGCTACCTATCTGGGTAAGTCGTTTTTCTTCTTCGTAGCTAGCGATGTAAACCATGAAAAATACCGTAAAAAGCACGGCAAAAAGCGCAAATAAGCAAAGTAGTATAGGTTTTTATCTTTCAAAGTGCCGCCTATTTTTTTAGAAGCTCTTTTTTATCGAACTCAAATTTCTACGCAAAATGCCTCAAAATTTCTAAGTGACACGGCTGCTCTCACCGCGAGATAGCAGGTCGTACAAAAGTATAGCAAGCGTCGTAATATCGCCAAAACCAAACTCTCCGCTGCTCGTAACAAGCGAGGTCACTATCCCGCTAAATAACAGCAAACCAATGCAAACAAAGCAAATAAAGGCAAAAAAATGTTTAGAAAATTTCGCTCTTTTTGCTCGCGTTTTCGTTGTTTTTTTAGCAAGCGTCTCAAAGGTAAGAATTTTATTTAAAAAGCCGTCTTTTTTTATACTCTACCTTTTGACTAGGGTCGCCCGTTTCGAGATCAAATTTTTGCGGCGAAAAACGTCCCGCTAAATATCTGACTGCCAACCTCAAAGCTAACAGCAACGGCCTCGTTTAGCTTGATCGTTCTCGTGTATAGCCCGCCGACCCCTGCCGATTTTTGGTAAATTTTCAATGTGATCCGAAATTTCTCGGCAATTTCTAAGACTTCAAAGTATTCGTTCTCTAGTGTTTCAAGCTCGCTTTTTGCCGCTTCTAGGTCGTTATAAAGCGTGGTTAGGCCGATTTGCTGATAGATTTTTGGATCGCTAAGGCCGGCGTTTAGCTCTTTTATCTTAGCTTCCAGTGCGGCGATTTTTTTCGGGATGCGAGGATAAAATTGCGTTTGCTTATAGCTTAGCTTTGCGCTGGTTTTTGCTCTTTTGTTTTTTTGCGCTTGCTCAGCTTCGCTTGCTAGGCTCGCTTCACGTTGCCAAGCTCGGCTAATTCGTCTTCTAACTCAAGATAGACGCTGTATTCTTGATGCAGCACCTCTATTTGCGTGCCCTCAAAGGCCCAGAGCTTGTGCGCGATCTTATCGACGAAGTAGCGGTCGTGGCTCACGATGATGATAGCGCCTTCAAAGCTTTGCAGGTAGTCCTCAGGATGTTGATAGTTGCGATATCAAGGTCGTTTGTGGGCTCATCTAGCACGAGCACGTCGTACTCCTTGCTAAAAAGCAGCGCGAGCGCCACGCGGTTTTTCTCGCCACCGCTTAGCACGCCGATTGGTTTATCGAGGAATTCTTTAGGGAAATAGGAAATTTTTCTAAGGTAGCCGTAAACGTGCATATTTCGACCACGCACCATGACGTGATCGCCGCCGTTTGGGCAAAAATGTCTCGATGAGGCTCTTGTCGTCGTCTAGCGCGCTTCTAGACTGATCAAAGTACCCCACTCGCACTTCGCCTCGCTTGATCTCGCCGCTGCTAGGCTTTTTCAAATCCGAGTAAAATTTCTAATAAGAGTACTTTTTGCCGCTACCGTTTCGTCCGACTATCGCGATACGTTCGCCTTGCAAAACGCGCGCGTTAAAAATCCCTAAAAAGCTGCTTGCCGCCGATAGTTTTGCTTAATTGCTTGATCTCAAATAGCATTTTTTTGCGGTTTACGCTTTGAGTTTGATTAGAGTACTACTCGCGCGCTCAAGCTCGAGCTCTAACACGGCGTATCACGCCCGGGTTTTTCTTAGCTTCCTCGCGCATGGCTAGCACTCGCTCTTTGCGCCCTTCGTTGCGTTTTAGACGCGCTTTGACGCCGCGGCGTAGCCACTCCTCCTCAGCTTTTTAGCTGTTTTAGCAGCGTTTCGTGAGATTTGGCTAGGCTGGCCAGGATTTCCTCTTTTTTAGCTAGATAGTTTGCATAACCGCCGTCAAAAGACGCCAGCGCGCCCTCCTCGATCTCGACGCTTCTAGTTGCTAGCGCGTCGATAAAGTAGCGATCGTGCGAGATAAAAACTATCGTCTGGCGCGAGCTTTTTAGCATATCCTCTAAAAAAATCTCACCATATAAACGTCAAGGTGGTTCGTAGGCTCGTCAAGTAGCAAAATATCGGGCTTTTTAAGGATCAAAGCGCCCAGAGCCACGCGGCGTATCTCGCCTCCGCTAAGGCTTGCAACAGCTCGGTTTTCGTACTCTTTTAGCTTAAACTCCTCCAGCACGCGCTCGATCTTGCGCTCGATCTGCCAGCCGTCTTTTTGCTTCGATAAAGTTGATTAGCTCATCTTGCCTCGCGTTTATTTCTTTGTTGTGCGGATCGCTGCCGAGCGCTTCTAGCACCGCGGCATACTCGTCACGCGCGTCAAAGATCTCTTTTAACTCCAAATTTAGCGCGTCTTTTACGGTGGCCGCATCGTCAAATTGGGATTTTTGCGCGAGCATTTCTACTTTTACGCCGCCTTGCAGGATACGCCTGCCGCTATCAGGCTCTAGCGAGCCCGCGACTAGCTTCATCAGCGTACTTTTGCCGCTGCCGTTTTTACCGATGATTGCGATACGCTCGCGCTCGTTTACGCTGAGGCTTATTTTGTTTAAAATTTCATTGGGGCCGAATTTTTTACTAACGTCGATAAGGTCGATTAGAGCCACGCGCGAGCCTTAAAACGAGATATGCATGCTAAGCGCGATGATACAAAGCGTAAGCGCCATCGGCACGTATATATATCTGCCCGTAAAATACCAAAACGCGCCTTGCTTTTTTGCCGCGCCCGTATTTATCTCGTCCATGATCTCTTCTTTTTTGATAACCCAAAACCACGACACCGCACCGATCACCGCGCCGATAGGGATGATATAGATCGACACAAAGTCCATCCACGGCCCCCAGCTAGTTATGGCTTCCATATTTACGCCGATACCAAAGCATATTATGCAAAGCGCGATTAGCACGACGCCGCGCTTTAGCTAGGAAATGGTGCATGATCGACTCGGCGACGGCTTCGAACATATTTTTGCAGCGAGGTCACGCCGCCAAAAAAATCACCGCCGTAAATAAAATAATCGCGAAAAATTTGACCGCCCGGCATGTCTTGTAAAATTATAGGCAGCGTTACGAAAAGTAACCCAGGCCCCTGCCGCAGGATCCATGCCGTAAGCAAATACCGCAGGCAGCATAACTAGCGCCGCCGTCATCGCAGCGATCGTATCAAAGATCGCCGTTTTTGCGCGCTATCTACGACGTCTTCGTCCTTTGATAGATACGCGCCGTAAACTATCATACCAGAACCCGTGATAGATAGCGAGAAAAAGGCCTGACCCATCGCCGCAACCCATACCATCGGGTCGGCTAGCTTGCCCCAGTCGCTGTGAAAGACGAATTTATACCCACCAAAGGCCCCGTCTAGAAACGCTACTCTGATAGCTAGGATAAAAAAATAGCACGAAAAAGAGCGGCATCATGATTTTTGTTTGTCTTTTCGATACTGTGCGCGCCGAAAAATAGCGTAAACAGCGTGCCTGCAACGACGATAAAGTGAAACGGCACGACCGAATAGGACGAAAGCGCAAAGGACTCAAACCAAGTGTTCGTATCCACCGTCATCAGCGAGCCCTGTGATCGCCTGAAATAGCGCCTTTAAAACGTATGCGATGATGACAGCGTAGCCGATAGCGATACACATCGAGCCCGCTAGCGGTATCCAGCCTAGATACTTTACCAAACGTGCCCCAATTTCGGCTCTTCCACGCGTATTCGTATGAGCCTAGCGTGCCGGTTTTTGGCGCGTCTGCCGATAGCGTACTCAGCAGATAGCCCGGCATAGGGAAAATATCGCGACAAAAACAGATAAACGAGCAAAAACGCGCCGCCGCCGTTCGTACCGACCTTATAAGGAAACCCCCAGACGTTAGCCATACCGATAGCCGAGCCCACGCAAGCGATGATAAACGCCCAGCGTGACGTAAAAATTTGTTTTGTGCATTTGATATCCGTTTAGATTAAATTTTTTTCAATTATACTTGATTAAGCTAATAAAAAGATTATGCCTGCTCGCAGGGAAAACGTGTAGCTCCGCCTTAAAACGCTTTAAATTTATATTTGGGTATAATCGCACGTTATCTAAAAATCCACGTTACAAAAGAGAAATTATGAATTTATCGCTCAAAAGCTCACTATCCCGATATTTTTAGATATGTTTTTGCACTTCGTGACGCTCATCATAAACACCTATATGGTGACTAAGGTCAGCGTCCATCTAGTCGGCGCCATGGGCGCGGGCAATCAGATAATGGATCTATTTATGACCATTTTTAGCTTCCTTAGCGTGGGCTGCTCGGTCGTGGTCGCGCAGGCTCTGGGCGCTAAAAATATAAATTTAGCCAAACGCGTCATACACGCTAGCATCACGTTTAACACTATCATCGGGCTTGGTAGCGCGGTTTTTATTTACTTTTTCGGATTTGAGATTTTTAGAGCTTTTTAAACGTCCCTGAGCAGCTTCGCGCCCAGAGTTTTTGGCTACTTGCATATGCTCGGTATCGCATTAGCCTTTGACGGCATCGGCATGGTGCTTGCAGCCGTGCTTCGCGTTTATAACTTTGCCACCGCCGTTATGCTAGTTTCTTTGCTTATGAACGTCATCACCCTTTGCGGCAACGCCATCGCGCTTTTTGGCTGGCTAGGACTGCCAAACTACGGTCTCTACGGCGTCGCGGTTTCGACCGTCGTCGGAAGGCTAGTGGGCGTTATCGTGCTATTTTTTTGATCCTGACTCGCTACGCCAAAGTTAATATTTTCTTTTAAACGCCTATTTAGCCTGCCGTTTGCCATTTTGCGCAAAATTTCTATCCGTCGGGCTTCCGAGCGCGGGCGAGAAATTTACTCTGGATGGCGCAGTATATGGTGGCTTTTTGGCTTTGTAGCGAGCATGGGCGAGGCCAGCCTAAACGTGCAAACCATTTACTTTCAGATCACGCTTTTTAATCCTTCTTTGCGGAGCCAGCATCAGCGTGGCAAACGAGGTCATCGTCGGGCATCTAGTCGGCGCGATGAGATTTGACGAGGCCTACTCGCGCACTTTCCGCGCGCTTCGTATCGGCTTTATCGCGAGCCTTACGGTCGTTTTGGTGGCGTATTTTTGGCAGATCGAGATCATGGAGCGGTTAACGTGACTGAGGAGCTAAAAGGCCGTTATGCTGCCACTTTTTACGCTTTCTATCGCGCTTGAGACGGGACGAACGTTTAACATCGTAATCGTAAACGCTCTGCGCGCGAGCGGGACGCTACATTTCCGCTGATGACGGGCGCTGTGTTTATGTGGGGCGTGAGCTTGCCGCTGGGGTACTATCTAGGCATCGTGCAGGGGCATGGGCATCATCGGCGTTTGGATCGGATTTACCGCCGACGAGTGGCTGAGAGGTCTTGTTAATACCTGGCGCTGGAGAAGCAGAAAATGGCAATCAAAACGCCTCGTGTAAAAACCGTTTGCGTAAAATGCGGCGAATTTGACGTCGCGCCAATTTCTAAAAAAAGGCATCAAAACCACCCGCCTAAAGGTCGCTAAAACCGGCGAGATCTCGGTCTCGCTGCCCTTTTACGCCGCGCAAAAACAGGCGCTAGAGTTCGTACAAAAAAACTACGACTGGCTAAAATCGTCTTATGAAAAACCCTATCAAATTTGCCCGCGCGAGGACGAGTTTAGGCTGCTGGGCGAGGTTTACCGTATCAAATCTGAGCCAAATTTAAATGGCGTAAATTTAAGACGCTTTGCAGGCGATTCGGAGATTTTTAACGGCTTACTGTGAGCTCGGACGGGCTAGACCCGTACCTTTTACGGCGCTAAACTTTGAAGCGCAAATTTGACGCTAGCAGATTTAACCCGCACCTTGACGTGGCCAGATTTAAAAGCTCGGATGAACGCAAATTGACGGCGAAATTTACGCTTCAACTTTGGCGGCACTCGAAAACTACAAAAAGCCTTTGCAAGGCGTGTTTACGGGCATTTTATAGCTAAATTCGCTCCAGTCGTAAACTGCAAAATAAAACCGCGTCGTCGTGCGCAAAATGGCCACGCGCTGGGGCAGCTGCAACTCGCGCAAAGGCTATATACGTTAAGCTTCAGGTTTGATCGAAAAAGCACCCGAGCTAGTCGAATACGTCGTACTCCACGAGCTAGCTCACCTCATCTACCCCCACCACCAAAAAGCTTCTATAACTTCATCGCAGAGCTTATGCCTGATTTCAAAACGCGAGAACAACGGCTAAACAAAAAAATAATTTTAAATATGCTAAAATAGAATATTTTTTTAATTTAAAGGAGATAATGAAAAAAACTTCTAATGCTAGTTGCCGCGGTTTTTTTGCTTTGGGCGGTGATTTTGAGGACGGCGTCAAAGCCTACGAGAGCTCTAATTTTGTAACGGCTCGCGAGAAATTGCAGTCGCCTGCGACGCGAACAACGGCCCTAGCCTGCGCAAAACTGGGCGCGCTTTATCAGCTGGGCAAAGATATCCTGCCTGACACCAAAAAAAGCGCTTGAGCTATACGAAAAAGGCTGCGAACTAGGCTCTAAAGAGGCTTGCTCGGGTGCCGGCGGCATATACGTATCTAGCGACAAAGAAAAGGCGCGTGCGCTGCTAAATAAAGGCTGCGAGCTTGGCGACGGCTTTTTCATGCGCGACTGCGGGATCGTATCTGTTAGAGGAGAAAAATTTAAAGAAGCCTACGCGCTTTTTTTGAAAAAGCATGCAAGATAGGCGATAGTCTCGGATGCCAATTTGCAAGCGATCTAAAACGCTCAAAAAGACTTTAATTCTGCTTACACGGGTTAAATTGACGGTTAAATTAACCCGGTTTTATCTTTCTTATATCCACTAAATTTACAAAAACAAAGCTAGGTTAAATTTAAGAAAGCGCAGGCCCTAAGCGCCTACGCCGGCTCTCTTTTCCGCTTTATTTTGTATCCATTGAAATGCAAACAGCGCCGCGTAAAGCGAGACGCCGATCGCGTAAGAAATGTATTCGTTCGCAATAAACGGGATATATTTAGCGCACATATTAGGCACCAAGGTTAGCGGCACTACGCACAAAAAGTAATGCGCGCTCTAGCATGCTTACGCGTTTAACAAAATACCCTTGAAGCGCCGAAGAAAAGGCAAACATACCCACTAGCGCCGTACCGAAAATCAGCGCCATCTCGAGCGGATTTGTTATCCACACTATGCCTTTGGCGTCGTTTGGATTGGCCGAGTCTACGCTCTCTATCAAAAGCAGCTTGTTGTTAAACACGAAAGAAAAACGGCAAAATCGTCGTACGCAGGTCATAGAAAAAGCCCTGCACGCCCACGGTTACCGGGTTTGCTTTTGGCGATACCGGTCGCAGCGTATGCCGCGATACCCACCGGAGGCGTATCGTCGGCTAGGATACCAAAGTAAAAAGACGAAAAGATGCACGGCGATAGCGGGAATGAGAAAGCCGTTTTTGTGCGCCAAAAACAAAATCACAGGCGCGACTAGCGAGCTAACGACGATATAGTTTGCCGTCGTTGGCAAGCCCATGCCAAGTATGAGCGACATTATCGCAGTGAGAAATAGGATGAGCACGATGTTGTTGCCGGCTAAAGTCCACGACTTCAGATAGCACTTGACCGACGCCAGTTAGCGAGATAGAGCCCACGATGATGCCCGCTAGACCCGTAGCTATCGCGATCGTAGTCATGCTTTTTAGCCGCCGTTACCATCGCCCAAAATATATCCGCAAAGCCGATGATGAAGTCCTCTTTGCCGACGTCTTCGCCGTGGGCCATTTTTTTAACAGGCTCTTGAAAAAGGATGATCAAAAAAATAGCACGCAAATGGCGTTAAAAGCTGCTGAGATCGGAGATTCGTTTGCGATTAACAAGGTATAGAGCAAAAACCAAAATCGGATAAGGTAGTGCAGACCGCTCACGAAAATCTTAAGCTTAGATATACCTGCGCCCTGTTCCATGCCTTTTAGCCCCTAGCTTACAGCTCTCAAGGTGCACGATGAAAAAAACAGCGACAAGTAGCACACAAATGCCGGAATTACAGCCGCTATCATGACGTTTGTATAGCTAAGGCCCAAAAAAACTCGGCGATGATAAAGGCCGCCGCGCCCATGATAGGCGGCATCAGCTGACCGTTTACGCCCGCAGCCACCTCGATAGCGCCCGCTTTGGTGCTAGTTAGTCCCGCCTTTTTCATCAGCGGGATCGTAAAAGTGCCCACCGTAACGACGTTTGCCGTGGAGCTACCGCTCACCATGCCGGTTAGTCCTGACGCGATAACCGAGGCTTTCGCCGGTCCGCCGCGAAATGTACCCAGCAGTGCAAAGGCTAAATTATAAAGTACTGCCCTCGCTCCCGCGCGCTCCAAAAAGCGAACCGAACAAGACAAAAAGATAGATAAAGCTCACGCTAACGCCAAGCGGCACGCCAAAAACGCCCTCGGTCGTAAGATACATGTGGCCTGCTAGTTTGTTTAGGCTAGCGCCCTGGTGCGCGATAATGTCGGGCATGTATTGACCGAAATAATCATACGCTAAAAATATCGCCGCGATGATAGGAAGCGCTGGACCGATGATCCTGCGGCCCGCCTCAAACAGCACGACAACGGCGACGCAGGACACGGCGATATCAAAGCTCGTGTAGTCTCCCGGGCGCTGTGCTAGCGCGTAAAACTCTATAAGCGGATAGAGTGCGGCTAGCGTGCCCACAACACAGAGCGCGATGTCGTAAAACGGCAGGCTGGAGTGGGCTTTTTGTGATTCTGAGCGGATAGAGCAAAAAAAGAGCAGACAAATAGCAAACGCAAGGTGCGCCGAGCGCGACATCGTCGTGTTCATCGGAAAATACGCGATGTAAAGCTGAAAAACCGACCACGCAAAGCAGATAATGCTCGTGAAATATATATAAAAGTTCGAGTTTATCTCGCGCGTCTTTACCTCGACGAACTCCTCCTTTTCCTGCGTCGACTCGGTATTTGTTCGTGTTTCGTTTAGATTTTTTTATCCATATTTGCTCTTAACCTCTTCAAATTTTCTTTTTTTATAGAAATTTGGCGATTTCGCCCGTAAAATCGGGCTTTATTTTTAAATTTGACTAGCTTTTTGTACCTTCAAATTTATCGGCAATTCGAACCCAGCACCCTAAAGATACAGATTTTGCAAACGGCAAACAAAAATCAGCCGTAAATTCGCGCATGAGCCAAATCTAAATTTGACGCTTACAAGCGACTTAAAAACCGCCGCCTAAAAAGCTAGCAAAGCGTCAATTCTAAATCCTCAAAGACTAAAAAAACAAGCCCTCAAATTTAAAAAAATAGGCCGCGCAGGTCAAATTTAACCCGCACGGCTCGGCTGGTTTATTTTATTATGCCAGCTTTTTTTAAACTCAGCCTCGGCGGCCGGGTGCAAAGGCGCAGAAAGCCCCTCTACTAGGCTCTCTTTGGTAACCGACGCGAGTGCCGGGTGCAGGCTCTTATACTCGTCGAAGTTATCTAAAATGGCCTTTACGACCGCAGCTACCGCAGTATCGCTCATGCTCTTATCCGTGACCAGGACGGCTTTCACGCCGATGCTGTTTACGTCGTGATCCACGCCCTCATAGGTGCCTTTTTGGTATCGTTCCTTTGGCAAAAATACGGCATCGCAGCTATCATCTTATCCACTTGCTCGCCCTCGATGTTCACGATGTCGATAGGTAGCGAGTTTGCCGCGTCGGTGATATTGGCCGTCGGGTGACCGACCATGTAGAAGTAGCCGTCGATTTTCTTATCTTTTAGCGCGTGCGGGCACTCACCTGCTGTGAGTACGCCGTGATGTTTTAGCTTTTTCTCGTCAAAGCCAAATGCCTTAAACACGCCAAGCGCGGTCATTTCGTTACCGCTGCCAGGGTTGCCGACGTTGATCGCTTTGCCCTCGAGGTCGTTTATCGAGCCGATACCGCTTGATTTTTGATACGACGAACGCGAGAAGCTCAGGGTAGATCGAGACGACGGCGCGCAGATTTTGATCGCCGTTTCCGTCAAATTTGCCCACGCCGTTAAATTTGATCATAAACCACGTCGCTTTGGACGAAACCGAAATTTAGCTCTTTTTTAGCACGTTATTTACGTTGTAGACGGAGCCGCCGGTTGATTGCACCGAGCATTTCATCTGCGGATCTTTATTTACGAGGCGACATATCGCTCCGCCGACTGGATAATACGTGCCCGTCATCGCTCCCCGTACCGATAGATACGAACTCCTTTGCGCCCAGCGCAGACGCGAAAAAGCAACCCGGCTAATGCCAAAGATGTAGTTTTCATTTAACTTCCTTTCAAAGAATTTTTTTCTGATTTTTACTCTCAAAATCCGCATTTTTGCGTATACATTCGCTCTTTTAACAAGCTTTTTTTCATAATTATCGACTATTTTACACACTTTAGCCTTAGAAAAAAATATTTCTTAAGGTAAAATTTATATATTTTTTTACAAGCGAAGCGAAAAATCATATTTTTTGCATGGAGATATTTCTAAATTTTACGCACCGAGACTTGCGCCTTTAAGATGCTAAATTTGGATTAGTTAAATTTGAGGTTACAGCTTTGATTTCTTTGTATAGAGTTTTTCAAATTTTCAGCATTTTCAGGGTACGGGTCTCGGTGGGTCAAATTTGCAAATTTGAACGCAAGAACGATAAGACGAAGTATTGCGAGATGGATTTAAGGGCTTTGCTTCCTTTGCGGTCGCAACTGCAAGCAGAAGCGACGTAAAAATTTAGCGAAGATAAGACACGTAGTCTATCGAGCTAAATTTCTTTACTAGCTCCGTTAAAGACGCTCGCGAGACAAGCTGCTAAATTTATTATTTAAACGCGACAAATGTCGCAAAATTAGCCCACCTAAATATGCATTCCACATTTTTAAACCCCGCGCTAAGCGCCAAGTTCCTATTTTCCGCTTCGGTGTATGGTATGAGCACGTTTTCTAGCGCCTCGCGTTTTTGAGCGATCTCGTAGCGTGAATAGCCCTGCTCGAGCTTGTATTGTTCGTAGATTTCGATAATATTTTTGCTTAGAGTCTTATCCTCAAATATCAGCTTCTCGCTAAAAACAAACACGCCGCCGTCATTTAGCGCACGGTAAATTTTAGCTACGAAATCCTGACGCTTGGGCGGGCGGATAAACTGCAGCGTGTAGTTCATCAAAACAGCATCGCGAGCGTCAAATTTGCACTCCAAAATGTCTGCTAGCTCAAGCTCGATCCTAGCGCCGTACGCCTCTATCTTGGCGCGCGCATTTTGCAGCATCGCAGGCGCGTTATCCACGCCTTTTAGCGCGAGGTCGTTTCTCTTGCGCCAAAGGGCTAGTAGCGTCGAGGCGGTCGAGCAGCCAAGGTCTATCGCGCTAGAGTTTTGCGGTAAAAAGTGAGCTAAAAAAATCTGCGATCAGCTTTTTGCGAAGCCGCATAATACGGCACCGAACGCCCGATCATATCATCAAACACCGACGCCACACTCGCGTCAAATTCAAAACTGCTTTTTTTATCGGCTCTTTAAAGATTTCGTCTTTCACGGCTCGCTCCTTTGAGGCGTAGCATCACCAACGACGTAGAGATCGCACACACCGACGAACTCCATCGCCTGCTTGATGTCGGTCCCGATTTGCTCCTTTAGCTCCTCTAGGCTTTCAAATTTACGGTTATCTCGCAGTCGCTTGATAAAGCAAACCGCAACGTCGCGCGCGCCCTCGATATTTTCGTTTAGCACGTGCGTCTCGACGCTAAAGTTGCCGTCCGTGCTTACTCGGTTGCCGATAAAGGTAACCGAGCCGTAGGTCTTGTAGCCGATGCGAGTCCTCGTCGCATAGACGCCCTCGCGCGGCAAAAGGTAGCTTTTGATATCCAGATTTAGCGTCGGCACGAGCTCTCGCGACCCGATACCCTGCCCCTTTATCACGCGGCCTTCGATCGAGTATTCGCGGCCCTAGCAGACGGTTTGCCTTATATATCTCGCCTTGCTTGATATACTCGCGTATGGCCGAGCTATGCACGCCCATACCGTCAAAGCAAACCTCGTCTACTACGACCACCTCACCATCAAAAATTCTTTTTAGATCGTGCTTGTCCCACGCTCTGTTTCTGCCAAATCTAAAAATCAAACCCAACAACGATCTTTTTTTAAATTTTTAAAATCTCGCTTTAAAAAGTGCGATAAATTCCTCGCCACTAAGTCCTTTTTATACTCTCAAAATCATACAAGAAGCAAGGATAGTCTGAGTACTCAGCTCGCTTTTAGCTTCGGCGTGATGTTGGCTTTATTTTTGTCGATGACAACAAGCCCACCAAACTCGCCTAGCTGCTTTAAAAAGCTGCTTGTGCCCCCTGTGTACGCCGTCAAAGTGCCCTATCGCAACGGCAGTGATGTTATCTTTTGTTAAAAGCGTAGAAAAAAACTCGGCATTTCCTCCCTTTCCCTTGACCTCGCACTCTTTGCAAGCTATCAGTTCAAATTTCAAACCACTTGCTAGCACTTCAAAGCGCTTCATAGCTAAAGTTTACAGCCTTAGCGTCGGTGACAACGCCTTTTTATTGCGTTTTTACGCCAACGCCCACTTCAAACTGCGGTTTTAAAAAGTGTGATAATGAGCGAATCCCTGCTTGCTAGCTCACAAATAGCTGGCAAAATTTCAGCCAAAGAGATAAAAGCTCACGTCACAGGTTATGAGATCAAATTTACTTTGATTTTTGCTTCGCAAACTCCCTGACGTCAGTTTTTTTCATAGATTTTCACTCGCTCATTATTTCTTAGGGCTGGCGTCTGGCTGATCAGTGCCCACATCGACGCCAGTCACACTCTTTACACCACGCTCAAGTAAAATTTGCATAAAGCCGCCAGTTGAGCTACCGATATCAAGTGCGTTTTTTTGCCAGCTAGATCAAACTTTCATCGCTTCCAAAAAGCTTTTTTAGCTTAAGCGCGCCTCGCCCAACGTAAATTTCATCAAGCAGTGAATTTTCTAGCCTCGCTAACTTCGCTTGAAACCTTGGTGCCAAATTTCGCCATTTATTAGCACCTTGCCAGATTTAATGAGCTCGCTCGCCTTGTTTCTACTGATATTTAAAACGCTTGCGACGTAGTTATCAAACCTCAAGTTTTAGCCTCTCATATTCGCTCTCATCGATCACTTGCACGCCTAGCTCATTTGCTTTTTTTCTAGCTTGCTGCCAGCCTCCTCGCCGGCTAGCACGAAGTCCGTTTTTTTAGAGACTGAGCCAGAAACCTTTGCGCCAAAACTCTCAAGCTCCGCCTTTATCTCGTCCCTTGGGCGACTTAGTGTGCCAGTTATCACCACCGTTTTTGCCACTTAGCGCATTTGAGACGCTTTGCACCTGCGTCACGCTTGGCTGCACGATCTGGCTTAGGGCTGACATTCTGCTCTATTTACCTCGGCAAAGTCGATTAAACTATTTGCCATCTCCACGCCAAAGCCCTCAAGCGAGGTTAGCTCTTCAAAGCTAGCATCAAGCCAGCCCAGCCCAAAGCTACTAGCTAGCTTCTTTGCCGCCACTTCGCCGATGTGCTCGCAGCCAAGACCCGTGATAAAGCGCGATAGTTCCGCACCTTTGCTAGCCTCAATGGCATTTAAAAAGGTTATTTATCTTTTTCTCTTTAAAGCCCTCAAGCGCCATGAGATCATCAAATCTAAGGCCGTAGATGTCCTTTATGCAAGAGATGAGCCCTTGTCAAATAGCAAATTTACTATCGCATCGCCAAGGCCGTCTATGTTTAGGCATTTCTTCGATGCGTAGTGGATTATCGAGCCCACCACTCTTGCTCTGCAGCTCAAATTTTCGGCACTTTACAAAGACCCCCTCATCAAGCAGGTGCGAGCCACAAACTGGGCAAAAGTAGGGCCTATCAATCGCTTGCTCGCTGCCATCACGCCTATCTTTATAGACCTTTGTGATCTTTGGTATGACGTCGCCTGAGCGGATAATGCCGATGTAGTCGTTTTTTTCATAACGCCAAGGCGCTCGATCTCGTCGAAGTTATGAAGGGTGGCTGATTTTACATTTGCGCCGTCTATATTTACCTCATCAAGCACGCCAACAGGCGTCACCACGCCGCTTCTGCCAACTTGAAGTGCTACGTCTCTTAGCCTTGTGACTTTCTCAATGGCTGGAAATTTAAATGCCACCATAAATTTTGGAAATTTGACCGTGTAGCCTAGCTGCTCGCAGCGAGCAAGGTCATTTACACGTATCACCATGCCATCCATCATCACGCTTTTTTTGCGTCACGATTTGCCAAGAGCTCGTTATATGCGGCCTCAAGCTCATCTTTTTTTAAAATTTTGAAAAAAATCATCTCTTTCAAAGCCAAGCTCACGCACATTTCATCACCTCGCTGTGTTCTTTTAGCCCAAGGCTCTGCTCGCCCACGCCCCAAGGTATGAAAAGTAGCTTTCTTTTTAGCAGTGACTGCGCTATCAAGCTGTCTAAGGCTTCCTGCGGCTGCGTTTCTAGGGTTTGAAAGCAGCGCCTCGCCAGATTTTGCACGCTCTATATTTAGTAGCTCAAAGTCATCTTTTCTTATAACGACTTCGCCACGAATTTCAATGAGCCCTTTGTAGCTAATGCTCTTTGGCACCGAGCTAATGGCCCTTGCATTTTGCGTCACGTCCTCGCCTGTAACGCCGTCGCCTCTGGTTATCGCTCTTACTAAAACCCCATTTTCGTAGAGTAAATTGAGGCTCGCTCCGTCAAATTTCGGCTCAGCGACAAAGGTCAAGTCTCCTTCTCGCCGCGCTTTTAGCCAAGCATCAAGCTCGCTAAGGTTAAAGATATCCTCCATGCTCCACATGCGCTTTATGTGGCTTGCCTTGCTAAAAGCCCTCTTTTACGCCTCCGCCCACTCGCTTAGTCGGCGAAAATAGCGAAATTTCACTTGGGTTTGCCTGCTCGAAGGCCAAAACCGCGTGATATAGCGCGTCATACTCCTCGTCGCTTGCAAGTGGCTCGTCCTCGTCATAGTAGGCCTTTGCCCACGCATTTAGCGTATTTACCGCTCGTTCGTACTCTTGTTTTTGTCATTTTCGCTCCAAATTTACACCGCATTTTATCTTAAACATACTTTATAAATGATCCAAATTTAGCTCATTTTTATCGCATAAATGGACGTTTTTATAGACCTTTACTATCTCGTCCCTCGCCCTCATCAGCGCAAAGCCAAGCAAATTTTGCCCACGCCACTTCACAGGATTGTGCGCATTCTCATCATCAGCACTCATGCCTATGCCCCAAATTTTATCAACAGGGCTTGCCTCAACCAAAATTTTATCCTTTGTCGAGAGTAAAAATTCTCGCAGCTTGGCATTTTGGCTAAATTTTAAATAGCTCGCATTTAACACAACGCTAAATTTTACCTCGTCCCAGACCTTAGCGTCAAAGCCACGCACCTGCCTACCAAGTGCCTTCATCTGCGCTGGATCTTTGACGGATAAAATGTGCTCTAAAGCCTCTTTATCGCCAAAACACTCAGCCTTTTTAGCCATCATATATTGCTCGGCGCAAACGTAATGAACCTCGTCTTGCCAAAAAAACTAGAGCCGTACCACTGGCTTGAGACAGCTAGTACTTATGCTTGCACTCTTTTGATGACCCCAAAAAAATAGAAATTTATCCGCCTTGCCAGCGTTGTAGCGCTTTTTTAGCCACGCTAGATCATATCTTGGCTCACGCTCCCAAAGGTCGGTGACAAATTCATCGTTGATAAAAAAAGCGTGCTTTCATCACCCCCTAAGTCTCTCATCCCAGTAGCCACGCCACGTCGCAGGCTCAGTAAAAAGTCGCTGGTACTCGCTACGATTATCTTGGCTGAGTGTTTTTAGCCAGTCATTACATTTAAACTTATAACCCTCGCCAACGCCCATCCTCCAGCCGATGGAAAATGGATCTATACTTGGAAATTTGATCCAAGGTGGCGGAAGTAAATTTCTCATCTAGCCTCTTTTTAGCCAAGCGCCCTACCAAAGCGTGGCTTGGCTAATCGCCTCGTGCATATCAAAAAGCTGCTTGTGCTCGGCTACATCGTGCGTGCGGATGATCTGCGCACCATTTTCATAAGCTTTTAGGTGCAGATAGAGCGAGCCCGGCAGACGATCTTTGACCTCGCTTGGGTAGTAGTGGTTTATGACTGATTTGCGGCTAGCGCCAACTAATAGTGGGTAGTCAAATTTCTAAAAATGCTCCAAATGTTTAATAAGCAGCAAATTTTGCTCAGCTGTCTTGCCAAAGCCAATACCCACATCAAGCACAAGCTTTTTTTAGCGCCAAGCTCCCTTGCAATGGCTATCTTTTTGCTCAAAAAAAGTCCGCTATTTCACCGATTAGATCATTATATTTTTGGTGCGATCTGCATAGTAGCTGGGTCGCCTTGCATATGCATCATACAAAACTCAGCGTCATATCGCGCTGCAAGCGTGGCAAGAGAGGCATTTGCCGTGATGTCATTTATCATTTTAAAGCCGTGATTTAGAGCAAATTCAAGGCAATAAGGATCAAAGCTGTCAAGGCTAAATTTCGCCTTTTTCGTGTAAATTTAGCCTATACATTTTCCTCCACGATATCTTTTATGCGCCTAAATTCCTCCTCACGGCCGCAATACTCGCTCCCTGGCCTTGAGCTAACGCCGCCAAGGTCGATGTAATCTGCGCCCGCTTCGATCATGGCTTCGATTTTTTTCGATACCGCTTTTTTTCGTTCACGCGGCTTGCGGCGTTAAAGCTATCTTCATTTACGTTTACGACGCCCATTATCTGCGCACGCTGCGGTTTTTGAAAGTGGATTTTTAGAAATCTGGCCAAATTTTTAGACCAAAATCCTGCGCGGACTCTTTTTTGGCAAGTGCCTGCACCTGCGCATCGGTCGCCATCAAAAGCGCGGCGGAGTTTGCACCGTTTAAAAATAACGTCGCGATTAGTGACGAGCTCCGCGCCCACGCTTAGCGCATCTTGCTTTTAGGATATTTGCGGCCGGCGAGCGTAAATCTTTAATCAAAAAAAGTTGATCGCCGACTTTTTCATCACTTCGCCCCTCGTCGCTAGGGACGGATAATCTCGCAAATCTCATTAAAGCCCGTTTGCGGATTGATTTTTAAAAATTTTTCATCTAAGCCCTTTTTTTCGTAAATCATAAGAAGTATCGGTGTAAGAAGCGCGTGGGTTTTGGTATTTAGATCAGCTAGGCGCACGGCTTTGAAAAAAATACTCAAGCTCTTCGGCGCTAAATTTAAACCCCTGCGCCGTAGCCTCCAGAGCTATTGCGGCGATTAGCTCTTTTAGGTCGTTTTTTGCCGAACTTTTTCGGAGCGCTCGAGAGCTGATTTTTTTCATCGATAAACGCGCACATTTCTTTTTAGCTCGAGGCGTTTGTAATCTAGCCCCGTTTTTCGCGCTGCTTTTTTTCAAGCCTATTTTTCGGTAACTCAGGCGCGAACGAACGGTCGGCAGGAGCATATTTTTAGACTCGCAAGCTATGATAAAAAAAGATATTTTTTTAGGCGGCTCTTCGATGATTTTTTTAGTAGAGAGTTTTGAGCCCTCGACGCGGAAAGTTCTTTAGCGCCTAAAACTAGCAGCTTAGGGCTCGCTCTCCGCGATATATGCCTCGGCGGCGACCTCTTTTGCATTTTCTAGCAAAAAGTCCTCGACGAAAAATCTAACCGAGATTTACGCCGTAAAGCCCTGAAAATTTTCCTCTTTTAAGGCTTCAAAAATCGCTCGTGATTACGATTTTGCTTCGCATAGATTAAAGCGTTACTTTCGCAAATAAAGCGGCGTCTATGCTCTTATCAAAAAGCCTAAACAGCGATAAGAGCTTGATGTCTAGCGCACCGTCGGAGGAGCTTAGATAAAAAGCTATTTTTGCGCCTGCTCGTCAAAAAGCCACATATAGCTATCGTCCTTGCCTTTTGGCGATCTGCGAGCTTTTTTTCCGCGCTTTTGCCGACATAAAAACACGTAGCCGTTTGGAAAAGCAAGACTAAGCATATCTAAAAAGCAGCGAGACTTCCTCTTTTGAGCCGATATTTTTCAAAAGACGGGTAAAGCGCCTTTAGCGAGAAAAAAAGGTAGCACGGGGCGGGCGTTTGTCGGCTTGTTTATATTTTTTTAAAAAATACTCCCTCAAACCATCCGCGCTCGCTATCTGTGATCAAGATAAACGCGCGCCCTTCGAGTAGTAATTTAAGCTTCGAGGCGAGCAGAGGCGTCCACTCGGTGCGCCTCTCCTCCATCCAGCTCATCAGCGAACCCTCCTCGCGGATCGCCTCGAGCGTCCATTTTTATAAAATCGCTCATTTATCGAGTTTATAAGCTTCGTGTAGCGCGCGAACCGCCAGTTCGCCGTATTTTTGATCGACGATCATCGAGATTTTTTTATCTCGCTAGTCGAGATCATTTGGATATTTATACCTTCGTTTGCTAGCGTTTGGAAAGCTAGCGAAGCAACTCCAGTGTGGCTTTTCATACCTACGCCTACGACCGAGACTTTAACTATCTCGTCGTTGTATAAAATCTCCCTCGACGCGCTTAGTTTATCCATGCACTCTTTTGCGACGTGAAGCTCGTTTTGCGGTATAGTAAAGCCCAAATTCGTCGTGCCGTCCTGACCTACGTTTTTGGATTATCATATCTACGTTTATGTTTTTTTCTGCAAGCGCGGTGAAAATCTCTGCCGCGATACCCGGCTTATCGACCACACCTCTTAAAGTTACTCTAGCTTGGTTTTTTTATCTAGCGCGATACCGCTTACTAGTACTGCTTCCATACTCTCTTCCTTTGTTATTAGTGTTCCTTCATTGTGATTAAAGCTGCTTCTGGTGACTAAATTTACGTTTAGCTTTTTAGCTAGCTCGACCGAGCGGTTTTGCAGCACTTTTGCGCCTGGGCTCGCAAGCTCTAGCATCTCGTCGTAGCTGATTTTATCTAGCTTTTTTTGGCCTTTGGCTCGATGCGAGGATCGGTGGTGTAAACTCCGTCTACGTCAGTGTAAATCTCACAAAGATCCGCATTCAGCGCGCCCGCGATTGCTACGGCGCTAAGGTCGCTACCGCCGCGCCCTAAAGTCGTCACGTCGCCCTTTTTCGTCGATACCCCTGAAAGCCGGCCACTACGACGATCTTGCCCGCCTTTAGCTCCTCTTTCATACGCTTAGTATCTATCGCTTCGATCCTAGCCTTAGTATGCATGCTATCGGTGATGATGCCCGCTAGCCTACCGCTTAGACCCACCGCAGGATAGCCTCAAATTTATCAGTGCTATCGTTAAAAGCGCGCAGGTAACGCGCTCGCCGGAGCTAAGCAGCATATCCATCGCCACGCCGTCGGGAGCCTTCGTATAATGCTCGGCGTAGTCCACCAGCTGATTAGTCACGCCGCTCATCGCCGAGACAACGACCACGATGTCCGCGCCGCTTTTTTTAGTTTCTATCACTCTCGCGGCGACGTTTTCTATCCTCTCAAGCGTCCCAACGCTCGTGCCGCCGTATTTTTGGACGATTAACATTAAATAAATCCTTTCTCTTTAAAGTAGCCGATAACCTTACTGTAGATCGGCTTTTTTTGAAGTGGTTTACGTCGCTCAAAACCTCGCTTGAGTTTATAAATCTATATTCGTCAAATTCGGGCTTTTTGGTGTTTTATATTTATCTTCGCGCTAGGTCTTAGCCGCACTAAAAAAATACTTTTTGCGTCTGCCCGTCAAAGTTATAAAAATTTTCCTACTCGTCGTACCCTCAGGGAAGTCGTAGCTAAGCCACTGCGGATACTCGCTACACATCCACGTCGTCCGTGCCTATCTCCTCTTTGAGCTCTTTTTTTAGAGCCTCGCGCGGCGTCTCGCCATCGTCTATACCGCCCTGGGGAAACTGCCAAATACCCGCCATATCGCATCTCTGCGCGATAAATATCCTGCAATCAAACGGATAAGAGGGCGCAAGTATGACCGCCGCGACATTTGGTCTATATTTCTTTTCCATCTTTTTTTCCGAGAATTTTTAATTGTCGATTTTTAACGAAAAAAATAGTTAAGATATAGCTAAATATCGCTAGCTTAGCAGAAAAATTTGACGCTTAGGCTTAGAAATTTCTTTATTTAAATTTTCAAAACTACGAATTTTACTTTTTGCGGCGCGGTAAAAATTGCGCGTTTTTTCTTCATTTTTCCATCAAAGTTTAACCGCTTGGCTCGTCAAATTGAGCCCTTTATTTTTAGCTCCAGTATCGCCCCTCACCTCTTCGTCTGTAAACAGGCTCGCGCTTTCGTGCTTTTTACGCTCGGGTGCGGCTTTTTGGCTCGGCGCGCGGCGGCAGATTTCGAGCAGATTCGTTAAAATCAAATAGCGCAGCCTGCGCGGATTCGTCCAAAGCGGCCGTTTTTACTGCGTCATTAGAAGCGGGTATTTTTACTAGACGGTGCCGTTTGCGTAGCTCCGTCAAAAACAGGAGTTTCGCGCGGAGCGGTGGTTTGCGCGCTTTGGCTAGTTGGCGCAGTTTTGGTTATTTCGCTTAAAGCGCTGGTTTGCGAAATATCTTTTCCTTGCAGATTAGCGTCTTGACGCGGCGCAGAGCCCCGCCCATCTTGCAAATTTTGCTCCCACACGGAAGCGGTTTTTTTGCTCGCTCTCGGCTATTAATTTTTGCTCACATTTAGCGCCGCTGCTAGCTTGCACACCGTCAATTTTACGTTTTCATCAAATTTGACCGCCGCACTCTCGCCGCTCCCGTCAATTTATTATCTTGCAAAAAAACAAAGAGCTGTCCGATAAAAGCTCGTCCCGCTCGTATTGGCGTGCAAAGAGCTCGCTTACGTTGATGGCATCGCTATTTTTCTAGGCTTGGCGTCCTCTCGTTTACGCTCTCGCCGAGCTCCTCGATACCAGTTATACGCAGGCTTGGCATCACAGCCTTAAAGCTTTGTAAAATCGGCAAAAAGAGCCGTCAAATCCGTCTAAAATCACTCGCATATTTAGCCTTTTTCAGTTTTTTTCGAGCGATTTTTATCAAATTTATCTTTTGAGCCGTTTTAAGCTCATCCAAAAACCGCTTATAACGAAAAACAAAACCGACGCTGAAGCTAAACAAAATATAAATTTACCGACCGCGCCCCAAAAAAATATCCCGAATGCAAGCTCAAAAACCGCCTTTATGAATCGCAAAAGGCCCTGGGCATCGAGCTTTTTAGCGTTGTCAAACCTCGCATGCCTAGTAATTTGCCCCTTGGCGGCGTTTATCGTCATCGTATTTACCTTATCGTCCTCTTCCAGTCCCTTTGTCAAAGTAAAATATCATAGAAATTTCTCGCCGTCTTCTTGCGTGATGACGTTAAAAAGCTCGTAATCCTCTCTATCTCGTTTAAAAAAATATCTATCACGGTTTGTAAATTGGCTATCTTAGCCCTCGTCCTCCAGCGAAAACCCCCTCACTTGCGTAAAGCTCTTTTTTTCTAAAAATTTCTTTTTCGCCAAGCGCGTTATTTACGAGCTTTGCCGCCCAGTCGTACGACCAGTAAAGCCCCGGTGACGCTCATAAAAGCCAAAAAAATAAACAAAGATAAACGCCGACAAATCCGTGCAGGCTGTATAAAAAAACGCATAGCCTTTGGTCTTGATTTTTTTAAAGTAAACGCGCGCATACGTTTAGTTTTAAAACTAGGGATAATAGATTATCAATCCAGATACAACTAAAATAACCAAAGCGATAGAGCAAACCGCAACGATATGCTTACCTATAAGCCGTAGCATCTCGTTTTTCGCTAAGCCCAAGGCCTAAGTTAGTATGTAAATTTAACACTAGTCCGATAAATTTATCGCCGAAATTTTCGCCCGTTATCTCGCCCGTGTATTGATTTATAAAATACGACTTAAACTCGCCTTTAGCATCCGTACCGGATACGCCTAGAGCGCGATTTGCGTCCGAGTTAATCTTGTAGTAGCTAAGCGTAAATTGGTTCCTTAGCTTTAAAAATATCTAAACATTTCTCGTGCTAAGCTCTTTTTTTCGCCTCGCTCGACAAAGGTTTTTTGCGAGTTTGCAAGGTCTATAATCTCATCGTGATAGGATATGACCGCGCCGCTAAGAGCGACTATAAGCAGCGGCAAAACACAGGCTAGACTTAAAATCAAATGGACATTAAACCAAAATTTCTTTTTTTCTTTAAAAACGGCATCTTTCTCCTTAAATGTAAACTCAGATTTTTAAAAAAACCGGGCGCAGGACGGCGATCGATATGCACCGCCCCGCTTCAAATCGGCTAAAGTTAAAAATTTACGTTAAATCCGAGTCTATATTTAACCCCGTCGGCGATCAAAATTTCATAGCGTCCGGATTTTGTCGTTACGTATTCGTTAAAGATATTATAAATGCTAAAAGTTTACGCTCGCGTTTTTAGTTAGCTTGTAGCTTGCGCCCGCGTCAAATAGCGTATAATCCTTTATCTCCTCGTCTCCCGGTAGGCCGTAAACGGCTCTGGTTTTGCCTAGATAGTTCATCTGCGTCCAGAAATTTAGATCAGGCGTCATATCGTAGTCAAGCCCTAGTTTTTACGGTATGTACGGGTAGATTGTTTAAAGATTTACCCTCGTACGCGCCCGATTTTTGCTTTGATCTAGTGTAAACGTAGCTTGAGTGCAGTGCTAAGTTTGATAGTATCTGCCAGTCTGAGGCGAGTTCGACGCCCTTTACTTCGGCTTTGCCGATATTTACGCTCTCCCAGATGCCGCGCCTATAAGTCTTGCCGTTATGCACGCAAGGAACGCCCGGGCGCGCGACGCAAAACCGGCTTTCGTACCTAGACCGTCTTTTTATCCGCGTATAAAACGCCATCGCCGAGACGTTAAGGCTCTCGTCCCCGTATGCGACGCCGGCCTCGTAGTTTAGGCTGGATTCTGGTTTTTAGGTCGCTTTTGCCCAGCTGCGCTCCCATGCCGCCGGCAAAAGGCAGGGCAAGCCCGTCGGTTCGCATCTTGATATCAGGGCGTCGAGTAGCCCGCCGATACTCCGCCTTTTAACGATAAATTTTCGCTTAGATGATATACGGCATAGCCGCGCGGAGATACGTGTCCGCCGTAGTCTTTGTCGTGATTATACCTTAGACCCACAGTTAGCGTGAGTGCGTCGGTTACGTCAAAATCATCTTCGCCGTATGGCGAAAAAAATCATACCTCTTTACGTTTGCGGCGTCGGCTGTCGTTGCCTTTTTCGTTTTAGCCTTTCTCTTCTGTATTCAGCCCCAAGGCTCAGCGTGTATTATCAAAAAAATACGTTCCCTTGGTATTTAGCGTCGTCGTTTTTTTAGCGTGAGGTCTTGCTGGCCGCTTTCTTTCATATTATCGTGCATTAAAAAGCTTTTCAAGCAGCAGCTTATCGTATTTGCCCGTATGCGAGAGCGAGGCGGTATATCCGCTCATCTTCTCAAAAAGCCACACTCGTGTTATCGCTAGCCGTGCGGTTTAGCGTCTTGCCTTCGGTGCGCTCGTATTTATTTACTACGCGGCGTAGATCCAGCGCTATTTCGTCGTTTTTCGGTGGCGTTATACATTATTTTCGCGCCGAAAATTACGTCCTCGTTTTTTTACGGTTAGTAAACGCTCGCTCATCTTCGAATCTGTGAAAATACCGCCCGTAAAGCGCGATGCCTAGTACGTCCGGGATCACTGCGCCGTTTGCGTAAAAACCGGTCTGATAGTCGTCATTTATCCCGCTTTTTGCCCGCAAGCGTGTAGTAGCCGTTTACGTTACCGCTAAAGTCGTTTGAAAAAGCCCTTGGTGATAATATTTATGACGCCTCCCATCGCATCTGAGCCGTATAGTGAGCTCATCGGCCCTCGCACGATTTCGATACGCTCGATCGTGTTTGCGGGCGGGAGAAAAGTACGAGCGCTACCGATCGCGCGAAGCCCTCTATACGCGCTATCGCTGGTCGCAGGGACGACCGTCTATTAGAAATTTCCAGTGTATTTTTTTGACCAAGGCCTCTCATCGTGATACCGCGTCTGCTAGCAGCTCCCAGCGTCGCACCGAAAACTCCCGGAGCGTCTTTTACGACGCTTTCTATATCTTGATGGTTGCGCCTGGCTATCTCTTTTTGCGTGATTACCGAAACGGAAGCGGGCGCGTCTTTGATATTTTGCTCAAAACCCGTCGCGCTAGTTACGGTAACTTCATTTAGTTTTCACTTCGTCGGCCGCCTGCGCGCAAGATAGCGCCAAACAAGCTAGCATAGAAATTTTAGGCATACTTTTTCATCTTTAAACTCCTTATTTAAATTTAAACCCTATTTTACTATAATCAGATAATTATTATCAATACTCCGATAAACGGTAGAGGGATTTTTTTATCAACGCTAAAAGGATAAAAACAAATGAAGGTCGAGTTTAAAGATATTTTTACGCGCAAACGAGCAAGAAGTCGCGCAAAATTCGGTGCGCTACGGACAAAGCGCATGGCAAGAGCAATATAGAAAATGTAAAGGTTGAGTTTTTTTAAAGGGGCAAGTAGCGCAAGCTACTGCAGAAGCGAAAATAATCTGCAACAAAAAAACATAAAAAGACGGCTTGAAAGAGGCGCTGGCTACTGCTTTTTGCTCTTTAACGACGCAAGGCTCGATACCGGGCTTAAAGCGGATAAAAAAACTTTTTATCTAAAGGCCGGAGAGTTTTGGATGGGGCGCGTGGATAGCGGATTTGAGGGTATTTGCGAGTATCAGAGCAATAACTATACGGGACGATGTATCGTACTAAAAAAACGAACTAGCCAGCGAACTAGCGGCATTTAAAAAAACCTAGGCGAAGAAAACGAAATCTGCATCCAAACAGCTAAGATAAATTTAGCCCAAAGCCTGATTTTTACGGGAGCTTTTTAGCTGCGAGCGAGCTTGAGGGCAAGATGCGCGAAATCTTTATGGAAGCTAGAAATTTAGAGCTAATCTACAAAAGCTTAGGCGCGCCTAAAACGCCCGAAGCCGATGAAAAAAAGCGCGATTTTAGCGACGAATACGTAGAAATTTCTAAATAAAGCGAGGCAATTTACTAAGCGATGTCCAAAATCCGCCCAGCATAAAAAGAGCTAGCCAGAGCGTGCGCGACGAATGAATTAAGCTAAAAAAAGGCTTTAAAAGCTACTTTGGCAATACGATCTACGGGCTGCTAGCAAGCGAGCGTCTAAACGCTGCGAAAAAGCTCTTAGAGCGCGGGGATATCGGCGTGAGCGAAGCCGCAAAAATCGTCGGATATGCCAGCGCTCCGCATTTTGCAAAGATTTTTAGAGAAAAATTCGGCGTTTTGCCGACGCAAATTTCTAAAACAAAAAGAAAATTTTATACGTAAATTTAAACGTATCGGCGCGACTTTTTAAACGTTTAACGGGCGGCAAAAACGGCGGTAAATTTAGAAATTTAAAAAGCGTCAAATAGCTTACCGGAGTCGGTTTTGCGCCCTAAATCCGACCCTAAATTACCGCAAACCGACCACCAAACGGCGCAAAAACAAAATATCATACACTGCGCGATAAACCCGCAAAATCTGCTAAAATACGGCAAAAACAAAGGTCAAAATGCTTCTTTACGTCCACATCCCGTTTTTGCGAGAGCAAATGTCCATACTGCGCCTTTGGCTCGGTCGTTGGCAAACGAAATGTAACCGGCGCGTATTTTGACGCGATGATTGCGGATTTTAGGGAGCAGATTTTTTAAAATCTGACGTGAAAAACGGCGATATCGAGACGGTTTTTATCGGCGGAGGGACGCCCAGCGCCGTGGACGGGGGCTACTATGAGCGGCTATTTGAGGCGGTCGCGCCATATCTGGCAAAGGACGCCGAGATCACGACGGAGGCAAATCCAAACTCGGCAAGCCTAGCGTGGCTCTCGCAGATGAAATCATACGGCGTAAATCGCGTGAGCTTCGGCGCTCAAAGCTTTTTTTGAGGATAAATTAAAATTCCTCGGGCGCATCCACGACGCGAGGCAGATCTACGAGGCAGTCGCAAATGCCAAAAACCGCGGGGCTAGAAAATATAAACGTCGATCTCATCTACGGTACGAAGCTAGACACCAAAAAAACGACTCGAGCAAGAGGCGCAAAATATCCGAAAGTGGGCGTTTCACACGTGTCGGCGTACTCGCTAACGCTTGAAGAAAATACGCCCTTTGCCAGCAAGATAAACTACGCAAAAGATAGTCCGAGGCTAGCTAAATTTATGATAGATCGCATCGAAGAAACCGGACTAAAACAGTACGAAATCTCAAATTTCCGGCCAATTTGCAAGCATAATCTTGGCTACTGGCAGGGCCAAAATCTACCTTGCCCTGGGCGCTTACGCAGTCGGATTTTGGCTGGTTCATCGCTTTTATAACGCTTCAAATTTAAACGCTTACGTAAAAAAATCCGCACGCTAAGAAAATCGAAAAGAAATTAAGCGCGGACGAGCTAAATTTAGAGCGGATATTTTTAGGCGCCAGAAGCATCGTCGGTATAGAGCAAAAGTAGCCTAAACGCCGAGCAAGAGCAAAAGAGCGCAACTGCTAAAAAAAATAGCGGAAAATTAAAATTTAAAAACGGGCGATATTACGCCAGAAATTTCCTCACCGCGGATGAAATTTCTTTATTTATCGCGGGCTGATTTATGCAGTTTGAGATAAAAAAACGCTAAAATAAGCGCTTTAAAATAAAAAAATTAGGATAAAAAAATGTTTGGCATGAGCTTACCCGAGATCATCGTCATAGCCGTCATCGCGGTGCTATTTTTTTAGGCCCAGATAAGCTTCCTAGCGCGATGGTAGAGATAGCGAAAGTCTAAAACCGTCAAAAAAACGGTCAATGACGCAAAAAGCAGCTTCGATCAAGAGATAAAAATCCAAGAACTCAAAGAGGACGCAAAAAAATACAAAGAAAGCATCGCAAAAACCACCGAAACAGTGCGAAAAAAAGCTTACCTTTTGAGGGAGCTCGACGAGCTAAAAAGGGCGTAAACGACGTCACTAGCGGCATCACTGACGGCCTAAACGACGTAAAAAAAGAGCGTCGAAGCGGTCAAAAACCCGGGCGAAGCCGTCAAAAACGCCGTTTTTAGGCGATAACGAGAAAAAAAGAGGCGTAATGTTTGAAGAGCTAAAACCGCATTTAATAGAACTTAGAAAAAGGCTTTTTCATCAGCGTCATGACCGTGATCGTGATGTTTGTAGTGTGCTTTAGCTTTTTGGAATCAAATTTTAGACTTTATCATCGCGCTGCTGCAAAACACTCTGCCCGATAACCAAAAAAATGGTCTTTCTCGAGGTACAAGAGCCATTTTTCGTAGCGATGAAGGTGGCGTTTTTTTACAGGATTTTTGCTCTCGTTGCCCATCATTTTTTTGGCAGTTTTGGCTGTTTGTAGCGCCTGGACTCTACGAAAACGAGAAAAAAAGTACGTAATCCCGTTTGTTATTTCGGCGACTTTTATGTTTCTAGTTGGCGCTGCTTTTTGCTACTACGTCGTCGTTCCTATCGGTTTTTGCTTTTCTTATAAATTTCGGCCAACAGCTCTTTTTCCGCGATGCTAAACATCGGCGGCTACGTCGGCTTTTTTTACGAAACTAGTCATTGCATTTGGCATCGCGTTTGAGCTCCCCGTTATCACCTTTTTTTCCTCGCCAAACTCGGCCTAGTCGACGATAAGATGCTAAAAACTCCTTCCGCTACGCTATCGTCGTGATTTTTTTATATTTGCCGCAGTCATGACGCCTCCAGATATCCTCAGTCAGTTTTTTGATGGCTGTGCCTCTCATCGGTCTTTACGGGCTTTCTATCTTTATAGCCGCCCGCGTAAATCCAGCTAAAAACGAAGAGCCCTGAGCAGGAAACCGACGAAGAAAAAGAGGACGAATAACTATGAAATCAAGTAGGCTAGCCAGATGAGTCAAATTTTAAATCCAAACTCACTTGACGCCTACGACTACGAGCTACCGCCGGAGCTAATCGCCAATTTCCCGACCTTTCCCAAAGAGGACGCTAGGTTGCTAGTCTACGAGCGAGCTAGCGGGAAAAATCTCTCATCTAAAATTTGGCGATTTGCCAGAGATTTTTACCGCCTTGCGATATTATTTTTAACGACACCAAAGGTGGTGAAAGCTCGAATTTTCGGCAAAAACAAAGCGGTGGCGAGACGGAGCTTTTTGCTAAACTCTCCGCTAGCGGACGGTAAATTAGCGTCTATATAAAAGGCAAGGTTCACGCGGGCAGCGTTTTTAAATTTCGGCGAAAATGTAACCGCCGAGGTCTGCGAGCTCTTTGGCGACGGCTCGCGCACGGTCAATTTTAGCCAAAATGACCAGCTTTTTGGATGCGGCTGCGCTTTATAGAGTCCTATCTCACATCGGCCACGTGCCTTTGCCGCCATATATCAAACGAAGCGACACCGAGGATGACGAGAGCTGGTACCAAAGCGTGTTTGCTAAAAAAACGAGGGCGCGGTGGCGGCTCCGACGGCAAGCCTGCACTTTAGCGACGAGATGATCGCGCGCCCTAGCCAAAGGCCGCGAGATAGCCTACCCTCACGCTGCATGTGGGCGCTGGGACGTTTAAGAGCGTGGAGAGCGAGGATATCACGCAGCACAAGATGCACGCGGAGTTTTACGATATCCCGCAAGATACGCAAAATTTGATCCGCTCAAATAGACCGATCCTGGGCGTAGGCACGACGGTAACGCGCTGCGTAGAGGAGTTTGCCAGAAGCGGCAAATCTAGCGGCGAGTGCAGGCTGTTTTTAAGTTTAAACAACAAACCCATCCGCCAAAACTACCTGCTTACGATTTTCACCTACCAAAATCAACGCTAATCATGCTAGTTACCAGCTTTATCGGACTTGAGCAGACTATGCGGATTTATAAAACGGCTGTAGAGCAAAAGTATACATGTACTCCCTACGGCGATGCGATGCTGGTTATATAGCCGTGAGCTTTGCATACATTTTTATTATTTTTCGCAACACTTTATATAGTAGCGCTAGGCGGTTTTTTTATTTTGTAGATAAACTTTAAAAAAACCAGATAAAACCGTGATAAAAACAGATGCGACGCAAACGACCCAGATTAGCAAAACCGGCGAATCTCTCGAAGCAAACACGCTGCCAAAAGTCGATATTGCAGGCGGTTTGTTATTTTTTTAGTTTCCTCGCTAAACGAGGATGCTCAAAAAGGAAACTGCGTATTACTAGACTACGACATCGCCTATCCTAGGCTGTTTTTACGCCGATATTGCGACTCTTACGAAACTTATCGACTCAATTGCTCAGATTTTCCTTTTTAAATGTCTCTAACTCAACCGTTACGATCAAACTCTGCTCTCAAACTACTATAAAAGCAACATTAGATTTGCAATTAGCGTACACTGCGACCGCGCTTTTTTTACTTACAAAAAAATACGCCCCTACATTAATATAAATGCAAAAAGTCGCAGATTTTACGAAATCGCAAAGACTATAGCCAAACAAAAATAACTCGAGTATTAGATTTGAGTTTGATCACGGAGTACGCATCTGCACATATATTTCACTACACATTTGCGACGACAAGATTGATCTCATAAAAAGCCTTAAAAATAAAAAAATCCGAAAAAAATTAGCGCTCTTGTCGCAGAGCCTAACCTTTACGCATTTAACATACTTAAAAAGATTTAGAATTTATCGGTATAGACGTGAAACCGAGCGGCGATTGGAGTATCATAAAAACGTCACATAGAGGATATGATATTTCACCCAAATATCGTCTTTATAAAAGAAAGTTTATTAAGCGAGATAAACAATGCTTTAGTTGCGATCTTGATAGAAAAAAAGATTGCATTGGTCGTGTTAAAAACCACTAACTCGGCGGCACTTTAAACCCGAAAATTCGCGTCTGGACGCTAGATCAGCCGTATCTATCCGACACTCTTGTGCATATCTTAAACGAAGCTTATGGAATTTGAGACGCAAAACGGGGATAAAATTTAGCTTTTTGAAATTTTACTCGCATTTTTAAAGCTCATTAAACCGCCCTGCTTTGTTTGATAACGTCAATGTGATCCAAAACCGCTACCGCCAAAATGATATAATAAGCCCAAATAACGGAGGCCAAAATGAATAAAATAACCTGCATCTGCCTAGGCGTGCGAAGCATGCAAAGAGCGCTCACACTACCGCGAAGGCCTGGGGTTTCAGACGGATTGCAAAGAGGACAATCCGCCGGTATGTTTTTCAATACGCCTGGGACTAAACTCTGAGCTCTACCCGCTAGACGCGCTGGCTCGAGATATCGACGAAAAACGATCCGCCGAGAGGAAGCGGATTTGCCGGCATCACGCTAGCCTATAACGTAAAAAAACAAAGAGGACGTGGGTAGCGTCATAGAACTAGTAAAAAAAGGCGGGCGGAACTATCGTCAAAGAGCCCCAAGATACGTTTTTGGGGTGGATACCACGCGTATTTTGCCGATCCGGACGGATACTACTGGGAGGTGGCTTGGGGGCCTGATTTTCAAATTTGACGAGGACGGACTGCTCAAATTTAGAGCAAACGGCTCCAAAGCGCGCTTTGCATCATCCGTCCGCTTGCTGCAAAGCTAAATTTTAGCGGCAGCAAAAAAAGGGAAAAACCATGAAAAACATAGTCGTGTACATACACGGCAAAGGCGGAAGCGCGCAAGAAGCGGCTCATTTTTCAACAGTTTTTTTGCGGATAGCGACGTGCTAGGGATTTGATTACGAGGCTCGCACTCCGTGGGATGCGAAAGAGGAATTTGTGCTATTTTTTTGAGCCTATCCTTAAAAGCCGCAAATCCCTGACGATCGTAGCAAACAGTATCGGCGCATTTTTTGCCATGCATGCCTTTGCAGGGGCATGGAGATAAAAAGGCGTATTTTTATTTCGCCAATCGTAAATATGCAAATTTTAATCGAAAAAGTGATGTCGCAGGCGCGCGTGAGCGAGGATGAGCTGCGAGATATGGGCGAGCTGGACACGGGGTCTGGGGAAAAACTTTCGTGGAAATATCTTTGCTACGCCAGAGAGCATCCTATCTGCTGGACGGCGCCGACGCATATTTTATATGGCAAAAAGGACGGTCTAACCTCTTTTGAAACGATTTGCGAGTTTGCAAACCAAATCAAAGCGACGCTTACCGTCATGAAAAACGGCGAGCATCGGTTCCACACGTTTTTTTAGATGATTGGATACGGCGCTATAGCTGATCGGCTGGCTAGGTTTGGATAAATTTGACTCCGAGTCGTAGCACGCCTAACCCACAAGTCAATTGACTCGCAAATCAGCCGCTCTTAATCTACGAAAAACCTCGGTTAAACTGAGCGCCGAGACGTAAATTTAACTCAAATTTTACTCATCGTTAGCAGCTGGCTGCGAGGGCTTCTTTGGCGTAGACCTGCGTAAAAACTCAAATTTGCCGCCATCTTACCACGCGCCGAATTTTGCAAACCGCCTCAAAGCCCCAGATACCGCTTCAAAATAATCATCGCAGCGATGCTATCTAGCCGTCCGTCGCGCCTGCCATCGGCGTACATTTCGCTCGCCTCAAAGCTACTCATCGCCTCGTCCTGATAGACCACCTCGCCGTCAAACTCGAGCAGCGACACGAAGTGCGCGATCCGCCGCCGCATCTCGTCCTCGCTAGATCCCCCAAGCGGCACGCCCACGACTAGCTTTTTTGCACCGTATTCGCGCAAAACGGCGCTAACGTCGCGCGCAGCTTGATTGCGGTTTTTGCGCAGTACGGGCGTTTGCGGCATCACGGTTTGCCCGACGGCTAGCGCCACGCCGATACGTTTTAACCCCACGTCGATGGCCATTATGCTCATTTTCGTCCTTTAGATTTTCTCCGATTTAGCGATAGTTTGACGACGGGCAGGCTCACGTTGATAGCCACGCTCCATCAGACTTTACAAAATCAAACGTCGCTAACACATTTACCGCCGTCAAGCCGATAATTTACTTCAAATTTCTACCGCCGTTTTATCAAAAACTCGCACGGCGTAAATTTGAGCTCAAAAGCCGCTAATTTTACTCAGCAAATACCGTAAGCCCTGATATTCGCAGCTTGCCTTCTAGTTCGTATTCGTAAATTTTATCGCCGAATTTTGCCAAAGCCGCATCGAGGCTCGCGCCGTTTTTACATAAATTTTATCACCTCGTCCTCTTGCGCGGATACTGGCTTACCGCCGAAACGAAGCGCAAAAGCGTCAAAATCGTTTATCAAATTTGCCGCGCCGCTAGCTATTAGCTCGTTTGTCCCGTCGCTCTCGCCCTAGGCGCTGAGGCAGCGTAAATATCGGCACGCCAAGCTCCTTTGCCATACGCGCGCTTTGCATCGAGCCGCTTTTAGTATCGGCCTGTGCCACGACTAGAGCCTGCGAGAGCGCGACTACGATGCGGTTTCGCTCCAAAAATCTATAAGCAAGCGGCGGCTCACCCGGGTCGTATTCGCTAAGAGCCAGTGCGTTTTGGTAAACTTCTTTGATGATTTTGGCGTTGCTTTGCGGGTAGATTTTATTTAGTCCGTTGCCAAAAAAACGGCGATGGTATGCGGAAAAGCGCCCTTGTGCGCGGCGATATCCACGCCGATGGCCGCTCCACTAACCACGCAAACGCCGCTGTTTGCGAGCGTCCCTAGCCAGCGCCTCTACGCACTGCCCTAGTGTAAGCGCTTGCCTTTCTAGAGCCCACGATCGAAACCATCGGTCGCTCAAGCAGGGCTACATTTCCTCAAAATATAGCTTTGCCGGCAGCTTTTTAAGACGCAAAAGGCCGCGCGGAAGCTCGGTTAAAACGTTCAAAAAAAGGTCCTTTAAATAGACGACCTCGACCTCTTGCAGGAGTTTGGCGCTTTCTGCAGGACTTCTAGCGTATTTTTTTGTGCGGATGTCCGATCGCGATGGCGTAGGAGCGCTTTTTGGCTAGCTCGACGGCGTATTTTAGCTGCTTTCGCACGGCCGCCTTGGAGCCGTCGTGATCCAAAAACACGTCGCGCGCGATGTATGGCATCGAGTATTTTTTTCGCCGCGCCGTAAACCTTGGTCGGCGAGGTCGTCTTGCTATCGACGAATATCAAACTTTCGTCCCGCACCGCCCGCATCATCCTATCCATCGCGGCCGCATCGCTCGTAAATCGGCTACCCGTGTGGTTGTTGATGTATTTTTAGATTCGGAAAGTCTCGCTTGATACTTTGCAGTTTTTTTCGCGATCTTTTCATAGTCGTCGTCGACCGTGAGAGTGCCGATCTCAGCACCCTTAAAGCCGCCTAGAGCCTGCATAGGCAAGTGAATCATATAAAAGCTAAAACGTCGTGCCAAAAACAGGCGTCTCGGGGTGGGCGGAAGTAGCCGGGAAAAAAAGGATGGCGTGAGCTTTAGATTTACCGATTTTATCGCGTCTGCTTGGTGCTTGTACGCCACGTCGTCGATAATGATGACTAGGCGCGGTTTGTAGCCCGCTTTTACGGCGGCTTTTTACTTCATTTGTTTTGGTCGAGCTTTTTTATCCGTCTTTTTGCGAGTCTGCAAAGTTGGCCTTTTCGTCATTTTTTAAGCCTCTCTTGCCTGTTTGACTCGTCAATTTGCGGCGCATTTTTCGGCGTCAAACCTCGCCTCGACCTGCCCCGCCTGATCGTTTGCGTCGCTCAAATCTGATATTAATTTTATCTTTTTTTAACGTTTGCTCGAGGGAGTTATTTTTGCGCCTGCGACATAGGCGTATCGTCAAAGATCACGGCTTCGAATTTGCAAAAATATGCGTTCTTTGAGGCGTTTGCGAGGCGTCAATCTGACGGTATCGCCTCCATTTTGAGCAGTTTTTAGCTGGCTCGTTTTTTTAAAGCTTACACTGACGACTTTAGCTCGCCGACCTTTTTGGCGTTTGCGCCGTCCAGCTCGGAGGTATCGCGGGAGGCCAAATTTCCGCCTTCAGCGATTTTATATCTTTGACTGCAGGCGCGCCCTGCCCGCTTTTTATCAAATTTAGCCCTGCACGTTTGGCAATTTGATCGTTTTTTTCTTCGGCTCTAGCTTTTTTTCACCGCCGATTTTTTTATTTTTACCTTTAGCTTCCGCCTCATCAAAAATCGCCTTTATATCGGTTAAATTTGCTCTAGAGTGCGCGCCAGATGCAGCCTGTGCGTCTTTTTATGGTGACTTTTTTTCAGAGCTGTTTGAGGCCGAAAGGCTTGGTTTGTGGCTTACTTTGCTTTTTGCTCGGGCTCGCTTTTTATCGCCGAAATACCGCTCGATTTTAGCTATCAGCGCATTGTCGCTTTTAACCTTTACCCTGACGTCCAGTAGATAAAATGCCCCAACAAGCAAGATACAGGCGATGAGAAAAACGGAAAGTAGTAGCTTTAGTCCGCCGCTAGAGCGCCCCTTTTTGGAGCGCCTTTTCGCGGCCTTTTTTCTAGGTTTCGAGTTCAATTAATTTTTGCTTTGGTCGATGAGTTTGCCCGCACTTATCCAAGGCATCATGGAGCGTAGTTTTTGCCGGTTTGATTTAGCAGACTTCTCTCGGCGATGCCGCGCTCTGCGTTCATGCGCACGTATCCAGCCTTGCGCTCGAGGATAAAGTCTTTTGCAAATTTACCGTTTTGGATCTCTTTTAGGATCTCTTTCATTGCTTTTTTGCTATCTTCGCCGATGACGCGCGGACCGCTCACGTAATCGCCATATTCTGCGGTGTTTGAGATAGAGTAGCGCATATCGGCCATGCCGCCTTGATACATTAGATCCACGATTAGTTTTTAGCTCGTGCAAGCACTCAAAATACGCCATCTCAGGCTCGTATCCGGCATCTACCAGCGTCTCAAAACCTGCGTTTACCAGCGCGCAAAGTCCGCCGCAAAGTACCGCCTGCTCGCCAAAAAGATCGGTCTCGGTCTCGTCTTTAAATGTAGTTTCTATGATGCCCGTTCTGCCGCCGCCGATCGCGCTAGCGTAGCTTAGAGCTAGCTCTTTAGCCTTTCCGCTTGCGTTTTGCTCTACAGCGATTAGATCAGGGATGCCGCCGCCTCGTACAAAGTCTGCTTCTTACCGTATGGCCAGGCGCTTTTGGAGCAATCATGATGACATCGATGCCCTCAGAAGCTTTTGATCTGTCCAAAATGCACGTTAAAGCCGTGTCCAAAAGCTATCGCGTCGCCTTCGTTTACTCTGACTTTTATATCTCGCTCGAGACTTTCTGCTTGAAGCTCATCCGAGTCAGTATCATTATGACGTTTGCAGCCTTTGCCGCTTCGGCTACGGTTTTTTTACCTCAAAGCCCTTTGCTTCGGCTTTTTGCCCAACTTTTACCGCCCTTTGCTAGACCCTACGATCACCTTTTACGCCGCTGTCGCGTAAACTTTTTCAGCATGCGCGTGGCTCTTGCGAGCCAAAACCCTATCATCGCTACGGTTTTGCTTTCTAATCAAGCTCAAATCGCAATCTTTGTCATAGTAAATACTTACTGCCATATTCTCTCCTCTTAAAAAAATCTGTGAGATTATACTATTTAGTCGCTAAAAATAAGCTTTAACATATGTATTTAAGTTTTTAAAAAGCCTTTTAGTGTAGAATTGTGGCTTATAAAAATCTCGATGCAAAGTGTAAAAAAATGAATGAATCAATTTATAAAACATATAAAGGCTCTTCCACCACTTGACGATACAATAATAAAAATTCAAACCGTTTGCTCAGACGACAATAGTTCGCTTAACGACCTATCTCAAATAGTCGAAAAAGATCCTATGTTAACAGCAAATATATTACGTTCCGCAAACTCGCCTCTTTATGGATTTAGCAGAGAAATAACCACGATATCAAGAGCAATTACGCTGTTTGGCATGGCAACCATACGCGGCTTTGCCCTATCAAGCGCAGTAAAAAAAGCTTTAAGATAAACTTAGATCCATACGGTATTACCAGTCAAGATTTTTTTAAATATTTCTATAATGCAAAATGCTCTAATGTATAACTGGTATTCAAAAATCAACGCTAGCGATCTTGCAGTTTTAAGTCCAGCCTCTTTTATGCTAGAAGTAGGTAAAAATCATCATCTCTAATGAACTAAATGAAACCGGAAAAGTTGATGATTTTTAAGGCAAAATTAAAAAAATATTTCAAGTCCATTTGACGTATCTGAGCTAGAAAAATGAAATCGTAGGCATTTCAAATGAAACAGTGACTGCCAGAAATACTTTTGAACAATGGAATCTTGAGCCTGAGCTTGTCGACGCAATCTTATATTCAAATAACCCAGACGATGCGCCTGAACACATAAAAAAAGCTACTCAAAAAGCGCTCAAAGTAGTAAAAATGCCGTAAATCTATTTGATCAACTAAACGACGATAATCTGCAAAATACGCTAATGTGTCTCGACGAATACGGCTTTGCGCAAGACAAATTCCTAGAAGCCGTTGCAAAAGTCAAAAGCAAACTCTAGGAAAGATTTTTAACCAAACTACTTGATGGAGTGAGCGAAAAAGGAAGTCGCCTCCTCTGATAAAGAAATCCTACGAAATTTACTACCTGAAACGCCGCAAGCCACCACAAAGATCGCTACTACCTAAATAACGGCTTTGTTTGCGGCAAGCTTGATATAAGCGCAAACGGCACAGGTTTTTTGTCGCCTTACGACAAACGCTTTTAAGCAAGATATAATAATAGAAAACAAAAATTTAAACGCCTCGCACTACGGCGATATCGTACTCGCAAAAGCTTTTTGCCGCTAAAGAAAAAAACGTCAAAGCGCTAAAGTCGTGATGACGCTAAAACTAGCCAATGAAACAAGCGTTGTTTATACTAAACAAATAGGCTCGGTAATTCTTGGCGTAAACGTAAAAACAGCGCTTAGCTCGCCGCTAAAAGCCCTCGCAAAAAAATCGCTAAAAATGCTGCCGCCCGGCACGCTACTAAAAAAATCGGCAACCCTAAACAACGAAATAGTCGAGGTTATCGGCAACATAAACGACCCGCTCAGCGACGAAAAATCTCGCTCGCCGTCTTTAACAAAAACGATGATTGAAGCGAAGAGTGCGAAGCTGAAGCGATCGCATGGGGCGACGAGGTCGATCCTGCGATGTACCCGCAGCGAGCGTAGATTTGCGGGAGCTAGCCATTTTTGCACGATCGATCCCGTCGATGCTAAGGACTTTGACGACGCGATATATTTTGACGAGAAAAAGCGCGAATGTACGTCGCGATCGCTGACGTGAGCGAATACGTCACCCCCTACCTCCGATAGATGCAGAGGCCAAAACGCGCGGATTTTTCTATATATTTTCCGCACAAAGCCGTGCCGATGCTGCCGACGAAATTTGAGCGAAAATATCTGCTCGCTTAAAGCCAAATACCGTGCGCCTTACATTTTGTTTCAAAATCACGCTAGGCGAAGAGGGCGAAGTTATAAAAGAAGAGCTCCTGGAGGCTCTAATCGTCTCACAAAAGGCGCTTTAACTACGACGAGGTCGATCACATTTTACGCGGCGAACGCGAGGATGAAATCGGCTGGATAAAACCTCTTTTCGCACTCACCTCGCGTCTGCGCAAAAAAACGCCTGAAAAAAACGCATTTGACTTTAGGACGCAGGAGCTTCGCATGAGCCTTGACGCAGACGGTGGGCTTTCATCTACGAGGTTTGAGACTGATACCGACTCGCACAGACTCGTCGAAGACTGCATGCTGCCAGCCAACGTCGCGGCCGCAAAACGCATCGGCAAAGGCGTTTTTAGAAATCACGGCTCGCCGGATCTGCGAAAAATACAAATTTCTGCTCGAAGATCTCGGCGCTCTAGGCTTTGACTTCGTTTATGAAAGCGATATTGCAAATTGGTTCGCAAAATCCAAGCTCAAGCCGACGCCGTAGGCAACCGCGAGGAGATCGACAAACTCATCATAAAATCGCAAAAAAAGGCCGAATATGGTGCGCAAAAATTTGAGGCCACTTCGGACTGGGATTTGAGCGCTACACGCACTTTACGAGCCCGATCCGCCGCTACTCCGACCTCACGCTACACCGCCTTTTTAAAGGCCAAACTGCGCAACGACGAGAAATTTCTTTAACTACTTGCTTTTAAATATCGAAGCGACTTGCTCACTTTAAGCGAACTCGAGCGTGAAGCCGATAGGGTCGCATTTGACTTTATGGATAGGAAATTCGCACGCTGGGCGAAAGAGCGCATCGGGACAGCGATTTAACGCCTATATCAGCGAAAATCAAAAATGTCGCGTGTCGCCAGACTGAGACGACGAGATAAAGGGTGCCAGGATATTTTTGGGCGCGTACGGCGTAAATTTGCTACAAAAAGTCATCGTCGAAATCACGGATGTAAATATCGCGACGGCCGAAATTTTCGGCAAGGTAGTAAAGAAAATCGATGTATAGAAAAGAGCTTGAGGCCGCGCTAAATGCGGCTACTCCAAATTATTTTTTTGCTTTACGGCGCGGACGAATACCAAATCGAGCTTTTTGCGAAGGAAATTTTAGCCAAATTTAAAGATTTTGAAATTTTGAGCCTTTACTACGACGAGTACGATTTCGACGCTGCGCGAGCGCATCTTTGCGAGCCTTCGCTCTTTGGCGGCAGCCCACTTTTTGCACGTAAAAAGCGACAAAAAATCCCCTGCAAAAGAACTAAAAATCCTGATAGATGGTTGCAAAAACGGCGGCGTATTTATCTTCGAGCTTTTTGAGCCCGATGCTAAAGCCGTTTTTGATACGCAAAAGGCTTTCGGGGTAAATTTTGCGAGATTTTTTAAACCGGGATCTCCCGAAGAAGCCGTAATTTACTCGGCAGACAAGCTGCAAAAATGAACCTAAATATTACAAAAACGCGCTTTTTGAACTCTACCGCATACATAATGAAAATCTATATCTGGCTGCAAGCGAACTAAACAAACTAGCCTCTCTAAACGAGCCCATAAACGAAAATATCGTGAGAAGCTTAGTTTTTTTCGCTCTCAAGCGTGAGTTTTTGATGATTTTTCGATAAATTTATCGCGCTAAAAGATATCAGGGTCGATTTTTTTCTCCTGCGCGGACGATGGAAAATTTTAATGAAATTTTGTTTATTAACTCACTTTACCGCGCATTTTTAGACTCTTTAAACTGCATGCGGGTATCAAAATAACTGGTAAATTTGACATAAAAGAAACGCTAGGTTATACACCGCCGCCAAACGTCACAAATGAACTAAAAAGGCAGTGCTTGGCTTTAAATTTAAAAGCGTATAGGGAAATTTTCTACCGCATTAATTTGGCAGAATCTGAGCTAAAAACAAACTCCACGCTCGATAAAAAAACCCTTTCTACTCTCCTGCGTGCTGGGCCTGCAAAATCTTATCGGTAAAAAAACAGCAAATATTAAGTAAAAAGATAAAAATCAGCTCTTGTCGAAAGACTTCCTTGCCCGTTTGCAACCGTGCAAGGAGCTTAATACCCACAAGGAGAATCAATGAAGCACTACGAGCTTTTATTCATTTTGAAGCCTACTTTGACGGAAGAAGAAGTAAGCGCAAAAAGTTGATTTCGTTAAAGAAATCCTAACCAAAAAAACGGCGCAAACATCGCGTCTGTTCAGTCTATGGGCACTAGAAAAACTAGCCTATACCGTGAAAAAAATACGAGCGCGGAACTTATTTCGTCGTGTATTTCGAGGCTCCGACCCAAGCTATCGCAGAAGTCGAGCGTATCGTCAGAATCACCGAAGAGATCATCACCCTTAACGGTCAATCTGAAAAACAAAAAAAGAGATCGCCGCTTGGGAAAAAGATGAGCAAGGGCATCAAACTAAACAGAAAAGAACCTAAAGTCAAAGCAGAAGAAGCTCCGGCAGCGCAAGAATAAGGACAAAAATGTTTAATAGAGTCGTTTTGGTAGGAAATGTAACACGAGATATCGAGCTTAGATATACGACCGCGGGCGCAGCCATAGGCAACAGCGCTATCGCCGTAACGAGAAAATTTAACGTGAACGGCGAGAAACGCGAAGAAACGTGCTTTATAGACATAACATTTTTGGAAAAACAAGCGGAAATAGCAAAACCAATATCTTTCCAAAGGCTCAAAAGCTTCTAGTAGAAGGTCGCTGTAAATTTGACCAATGGACGGACAACAACGGACAAAACAGAAGCAAACACACGATCAGTGTGGAAAATATGGAGATGCTAGGCGGAGGACAACAGCAAGGCGGATACAATCAAAATAGTAATCAAGGCTATCAACAAGGCGGTTACCAAAATAACAGCTACAGCGGCAGCTATCTAGGTGGACAAAATCAACAAAATAGCTACGCTCAAAACAGTACGCAAAGGCAAAAATTTTAATAAACCGCAGCAGCAAAAGCAACAGCCAAAAAGACGATTACTACGGTGATAACGTCCGAGAAATAGATATAGATGCCGACAAATACGATGACGGCGACGAAACGATACCATTTTTAATTAAGGAAAAACAATGGCTGAAAAAAAGAAAAATATTCACGCAAATACTGCAAATTTACAGAGGCAAAAATAGAATTTATCGACTACAAGGATACTTCGCTTTTAAAGTACTGCTTGTCAGAGAGATTTAAAAATCATGCCAAGACGACTAACAGGAACGTCTAAAAATACCAAGAGATGGTCGAAAAAGCTATCAAACGCGCTCGCCAAGCAGCTTTTGATACCTTACGTAGTCGATCGCGACGACGTAGTAACCAATCCTTTTGAGGGACTATAATTTTTAAGCCCTTTTTAGGGCTTAATTTTTTAAATTTATTTCCGAACCCCTACATCACTTTTTCTAAGATTGATAAGACAAAAAAACAACGATATGTAACTTCAGTAGACTTTTTGGTTGCTACTTTCGTTACCATCCTAAGACCTCTTGTTGTCTTGAATAAAATATGATAGAAATCTTTTTGTTTCTTTGCCACTGTTACACCCTAAACTCTTTTCCGCCTTTTTAGTGTAATCTTTAGTATAATCATCTTTATTGCCTTATTACCTCCCGCCAGAGTATCATCTCCTCCATTTGCACCTATGAGTATATTTTCGGCATTTCTATCGCCTGTTAGGACGTGATCTATCTCGTTTAGAGCCAGTATGTTTGATTCTACCAATACTTTGTTTTGCAGGAAAGATACACTGCCTTCATCTACCAGCCAAGTATTTAGTTTTAATAAGTCTTTAGTAATCATACCGTTTTTTTGGCTATGGCTAATAGAGTATCTCCGCTTTTTACTTTGTATATTCCCTTGCTTCCCAGATCCAGCTCTTCGCCCGTTCTTATTAATATGTCGGAAAGCAGGAATGATACGGGAGGTATCTTATCGATCGCATTTCTTATTTCTAAATTTGAAAGGTTTCTTATGTCGTAGGTGTGGGAGTTGAGGGTTACGGATTTTATAAAGTCATATTTAGTTATTTCTTGGACTATTGATTTTTCTATTTCACCACTATGCGTCTTATTGATATCTCTTACAGCTATATTGCTTGTTTGAGGGCTGTATGACATATTATAAACCAAACTTCCTTCATTGCTTGATGGCGGCCTTCCAAAGACGTATTTTTAAATCCTCCCAAAATTGCCCCAAGGTAACTTCTGAATAATATTTACCTATTTCACTAAAAATTTGGAAGTAAAGATTTAGTAGTTTCTAAAATTTTATCTCTATATTCTTTATCATTATGTAGTCTTGTATAAAATTCGTCTGCATTCCTCACATAAGTATCAAAAAAACATCAGACATATAATCGCCAAGCGGACTGAAGTGATTTACAGTATATGAAAGTCCGCCATTTGATAACAAGTTTAAGGCCGTTCCCGGTTTGAATATTTTATCTATTCCTTTGCCCCCCAACAACTAATGATATTGTGTCACCAACCACTTTTCCCCATGCTTGATAAGAATTCTTACCTTTAAGAATATTTCTTGTATAATTCAAGCCAACAGAATGAGAATTTACATACCAATATTGTAATGCATTTTTCCCAGTTGGGCCTCATGGCACAGCGCTAGCCCCTAACGGCCAACATAGTGTCTGCAACATTTAATATCTCATCCATAAAATCTTTTGATTCCATTCAAAACTCCTTGAGTGCAAATTTTAATTAATCTTTTTAAAAATCATAGCGCAATTATTATCCTATTTTTGGTTTCTTCAGTGCGAAGTATATATTAAATTTGATTTATTTTTACGGCTATATTTTTTTACTTTTAAAAAAATGACAAAAGCTCATTAAATTCAACCTTATTGTTTGGAACAATATTTAAATAACCACCGTCTTTTAAAAATACTAAAAAGGTTTTTATGGATTTGCGAGAAATAAATTTAAAAGGCAAAATAAAAAGCATATATCAAAACTATTAAAAATTTTAGTAGATACATAAAAGAAAAAGCTCCAAAAATATCAGTTTTGAAAAACAAGATTGAATAGTGATTTATCTTTATAAGCATCTTTTTCCATATTCGTGATTTGCTGCCAAAACAAATTCTACATTTTCTATATTATCAACCGCAAAATCAGCCTTTAAATCGAAAGTTGAATATTTGATATTTTGGTTATTTATCTCAAAAAAATCTGTTTGCCATTTTTATAATATTGGATATTTTTATGTATGCTATAAAATAGCAAACCAATAGACATTGTAGCAAGTATGATGGTTTTTAGTAAAACATCACTGTTGTAAGAATACGCCAAACAATAAAAACAATAGCGGAAGCATCACTAGGGTAAGCGTAAAAATATCTATAAAACCTACTTAAGTCTCTTATTATTATAGGCTCTTTATCATAATCTCTCTGTATTTTACTCACCAAAATTCAAATTTTATGCATTTTTACCCACAATCCTCTTAAACTGCATTTAAGTTATAATCGGTATTTATTTTTAAAATATTATTGATTGTTAGGTATTTTTAATGCTTTATTAAGAGTCATTATGATTAAACTCTAGACCCTAAACTTTCAGAGTAGTTAGGAAAGTAGAGTTTGCAAAGGATATCTTTTTGTTTTTTATCGTTTACTTGTTTGGCGTCTCTTTATCCGCCAAATCCGTATCCTTCTCCTCCCTTGCTAAATCCCTAGAATCCACTAGCCCATCCATCCTATCTTCTAAGCTTCAAACTATGCTAGCAAACGAAGAAATAAGATCAAAGCATATATCCCAGACTTAGCCTAAGCACAAATAGCAAATACTAAGAAATACGCGCGCTCAATAAAACTTAAGTAAATTACTAGCGCGGCTTGGTTTTATTGTCTGCAAAGCATTTTTATCGATTTTTAGTAAAATGCAATATAATCTTTTTCTAACTTTACAGTTATTGCATCTAAACTCTATTTCATCATGCTCGTTACTTTTGAAAAATATCAGTAAAATCATGGTATCTGTGCCATACAAAAAGTTCTAACTTATCTTGAGCCTAAGTAAAATTTTAATCATCAATTGATAATATTAAAGTAGAAATTTAGCCCCACTATCGAGGCCAAATTTAATCAAATTTTGTAGTTATTTTGCGACGAACGCATTTTTTAGCACGTCTTCGATGACGTCCACAGGGACGATTTGCATGTCTTTTTTGACGTCTTGCGGGATATCGCCAAGGTCTCGTTCATAGTTTTTGCGCGGTATCAGAGCGGTTTTGATACCAGCCTTATGCGCTGCGATGAGCTTTTCTTTTTAGTCCGCCGATAGGTAGCACGCGGCCGCTCAGCGTGATCTCGCCCGTCATTGCTACGTCGCTTCGCACTTTGGTATCCGTTAGGATCGAGGCGATAGCCGTCACCATCGTGATGCCCGCACTCGGGCCATCTTTTGGCGTGGCGCCCTCCGGCACGTGTATATGTAAATCATAACGACGATACACTTCGCTAGGGGCTAGGCTCTTTTTCACGCCGTCTTTGACGTCGTCAGGCAGGCTCGGGATGATTTTTGCAGGTACTTTTTATCTTTTTGGTATCGATTAGTACCTTTAACGAGGCTAAATGCGATATACGCGCTCTCCTTCATCACGTCGCCCAAAGAGCCGGTAATCTGCAAGCCGCCCTTACCCTGTATGCGTATGGCTTCAATCTTTAGCACGTCGCCGCCCACGCTCGTCCATGCTAGCCCATTTACTTGACCGATCTGCGGCTTTTTATCGGCGTGCTCGATCTCAAAGACCTTCTTTTCCAAAGAAATCCGTTCAAATTTTTAGTCGTCACGGTTATCTTTTGTGCTTCGCCCTCGAGTAGTCTTTTTGCTGCTTTTCTAAAGATATCTGCTAGGCGGCGGCGAAGATTTCGCACCCCGCTTTCGCGCGTGTAGTCCGAGATGATGAGGCTTAACACTTCTTTGCCCTAGAGTCACTTCGCCAGGCTTTAGCCCATGTTTTTTTGAGCTCTTGGGGATTAGATATTTTTAGCGATCTCAGATTTTTCCTGCGGGGTGTATGAGCTAAGCTCGATAAACTCCATCCTATCGCGCAGTGCGGGCGGTATGGCGCTCACGTCGTTTGCCGTCGCAACGAAAACAACCTTGCTTAGGTCGATATTAGAAATTTAAGTAATAATCTCTAAATTTGTTATTTTTGCTCAGGGTCCAGGATCTCTAGCAGCACTGCCGTCGGATCGCCGCGAAAAGCTCTTGCCGACCTTGTCGATCTCGTCTAACACTACGACGGGATTCATTTGCTTTGCTTCGATTAGCCCCTGCACGATACGTCCCGGCATCGCGCCGATGTAGGTACGGCGGTGTCCGCGCAGCTCGTTTACGTCCTCCAGTCCGCCCAGCGCCACGCGCACTAGCTCGCGTTTTAGAGCCTTTTGCGATAGAGTTTGCTAGGCTCGTTTTACCGACGCCAGGAGGCCCCGCAAAACACAATATCGCGCCGTTATTTACCTTGCCAGCTACGCCTCGTAGCTGCAAAAGCTCGCGCAGAGCAAAATACTCCTCTATCCTATCTTTTGGTCTTTCAAGCCCGTAGTGATCGGCGTTTAGCTGCTTTGTGACCTCTTGCACGCTTAGTTTTTTGTTCGCCAGGTTTTCAAACGGCACCTCTACGACCCAGTCGAGGTAGCTTTGCGTCGTGTTGGCGTCGGCGGAGTCAGGATGCATGCGCGATAGTTTGTCGATTTGCTTTTTTTATCTCCCTTATACGCGTCCTCGCCCATAATTTTTCTTAGCTTCTAGTTTTTTGCGGTACTCCTCGATCTCCTCCTCGCGGCTCGTGTCGGAGCCGAGCTCTTGCTGGATCTGCTTTAGTTGCTCTTTTAGAAAATACTCCTTATTTACCTTATCGATCCTTGAGTGGACTTTGTTTTTTATCTCGCGTTGAAGTTTATTCGCCTCGATCTCCTCGATGACGTAGTCGATGAGTTTTAGTAGCTTTTGCTCCCATCTTTCCTCGATAAAAAAACTCGTACGCCGTCTTTTTCTTTAGCCTTAGCGAGCTCAAAATCAGATCGCAAACGCGGCTAGGCTCGGCGCTCTCCTCATCGTTTTTTAAGAGATCCGGCGGGAAAAAGTGGCTAAGTGCAGCCAGATCTCGCACCTTTTTCGCGAAGTACGGTTAGTAGCGCGTCGCTTTTTGGTGTTTTTCAGGTCTTTTTCGTGCAACACGTCCACGACCGCTTGTAGCGGCTTTGAAGCGACTTTTTGAGACTATGCGACCCTTGCTAGTGCCTTGAAATAAATATTTTACCCTACCGTCAGGTAGCGGTACCCGCCTCATTACGGTGCCTATTACGCCTGCGTCGTAGATGGAGTCAAATCTCGCGCGCCTTCGTTTTGAGCTTTCGTCGGTACGACTAGGATGGGACTTTGCGACTCGAGAGCCAAATTTGAGCGCTTCGATATTTTCCTCGTCACTCAAAAAAAGCGGCGTGATCATAAATGGATATAAAAACAGCTCGTCCTCGACGATGACGGGTAGTTGTGTCGGGAACATTTTTGATTCGTAAATTTCCGTAATTTAGCTCCTATTCAAACATTTTTTTCTATACCAAGGAAGCTGCGGAGGTACGATATTTGCGTCGTTTAGCGGCGAAGCCTGAACCTTTTCTTTATAAACTTTGCGCCGACTCATCCCTGCCAGTGCGCTCGTATAGATCAGCTATCTGCACATCTAGGGTTGTAGATCGCGAGCTTAAATTTAACCAGCATAGTTTCGATCAGCGGGCGATACTGCGTGTTTGGGTAGATGTAGAGAAAATTTTTCTATCTCGGCGATGCTGTCTTGCATTAGCTTTTTGGTTGCGATTGGGTTGCGAGAACGAGTCGAAATTCGCTTTTTATCTTTAGATACTGCGCAAATTCGCTTCTAGGGCCGTTGTCACCGTATCTTTTGAGGTATTCATCGAGGTAGAAATTCGCCATCAGATACTCTTCGTCGTTAGCGTGAGCTTGAGCTAGTATCAGTAAAATTTGCTCCAAAAGCGGGCTAGCTACGTGCTCGCTAGACATCGCCGTATAGTGTTTGTCGGCGCTTTCTAGATCGCGATTTTTGATATCGCCGATGATCTCAGAGTACCACTGATCGGGCGTTAGATTATAAAGCTCGGTGTATTTGTCGGCACAACCGCCGATTAAACAAACAAAAAAATACCGCAGATAAAAATTTGATCAAATTTTTCATACGTTCCCTCAATCTAAATTTTTTTTAAAACGGACTATTTTTACCATTGTTTTTATTGCTTTTCGGTAAATTGATTTCATTTTTATGCTTAAAAATAGGAAAATTTTGGATACAATTCACGCAAAAAAAGTAAATATTTAATTAAGGAGATATATTATGATTTTTCAAGTCAAAAGTCCGATTTTAGGCTTTGAGCATATTAAAAGTTATGAATTAAAAGAACTGGATCAATTTTTCATAAAGCTTCAAAGCAAGGACGACGATACGTCTTTTACCGCGATAAATCCATACGCCTTGAGAAATTACGAATTTGAGATACCGACGTATTATCAGGAGCTGATGGACATAAACGACAAAAAGCGAGTTAAGGATTTATAATATCATGGTCGTTAGCACTCCGATCGAGACCTCAACGGTAAATTTATCGCTCCTATCGTTTGCAATATGACAAATATGACGCTCTCGCAAATAGTCCTTGATGCATGGGCATATCCGATGTATAAACAGGCTGAAAAAATTTCGGATTTTATTGAGAAATAACGGTTAATGGAGAAAAAAATGATTTTTTTAAGAATCTTTACGATTCCCTTGCTGATAGCTACATGTTGCTGGAGTGAAACATATACCGACAAAAATGGACTCACTCATACAATGAGCACAACGGTTAGCCACGGTAGAGAGCGCAGTATAGACAATAAACAAACGCCTGATTTTTAAAAAGCTACCAATTTATACGATAGTAAGCGGTGAAAAATCTGAGGCTAAAACAATATACGGCGACGTAGAGATCATCGGCGCTAGTATCCTCAAGATGAAAAACGGAGGATATAATTTTGAGCCTACACCATGGCAAACCTCTATCTCAGAGGTAGTATACGAAAAATGAAGACTTTGGATACACGACAAACTCCTGAAAGCTACCTTTAACTTTTCCGACATAAAAAGATCGAAATGGGGGCAGTATAGACAATGAAATAACCGGGAAAAATAGTATTTGCAAGGCTATTTTTGGGCTGGACGTATTGTTGGTCGCAGTCAATACCAAATGACGAGAGATGGATATTTTAATATAATAAAGGATTTTTAATAAGATAAGATTCAAAACCCCTAAAAGGTATATACGATTTAGTCGCCCCAGAAGAAAACACCTACTGGGATGGTTCATATAGCTCGCATGACAGATCTTTTAGCTTTCAGTATCAAGCTAGCGTCGACGTAACACAATTAGTTAAAGACTCACTAGGAAATACTGCGGCTAGTAGAACATTTAGCGCGGGCGACATAAAGACTACTGTAGAAAAACCTATTTTGGCCGTTATAAACGTAGATGGATCGTTTAGAAACGTATATACTCCTCGTTATGGCGGATGGGCTTTGGCAATAGTTTACGACTTCGGTCCATCAAGCGTACAAAGAATAAAACCAAAAAGGCGTAAATATATATGAAGGCATAAGCGTATTAACTCCTATAAATAGAAGCTTGGGACTAGAAAGAAGCGCCACTGTTACATTGATGGCTTTTTTTACTCCATTAAACGGCAATATCGTCTCTAGTTTTACAGCTTTATCTTTCGGCGCCGCCAAAAGAAATCAGTGCGGAAAAATAGAAATAAGAGAGGATAGCACAAAGCCTTTTTAAATCTGTAGATGATGGGGGATTAAATAAAGCGGGAGAGCAATTTAACTCTACTATATCAAGATTTGGAAAGCATCTAAATTCAAGTAAAAAAATACAATGCTAGTATGGATCTTGACACCTATGATATAACAGATAAACTAGGAAACGGTCAATCTAAGGCCGAAGTACGACTAACCGCACAAATAAAAGGAAAATTCTGGTGACGAGGCCACTCTTGGCATGGTTGCTTTTTCTACCGACGCTTATATACCAGAGGTTTGCTATGTGGAAGAGCTTTTTGTGAGTTCAAACAACGGCACTAGCTTTGCCGAAGTAAGCACTGATCCTGGTGCCAAAACAGTTGTCAGCAAGGGCAGCATACTAAGATCCAAACTTAAAGTCACCAACGAAGGCAACGAGGATGCTCACTTCATAGAAGTATCAGCTTTAATAGACGAAAAAGCGCAAAGTACAAGGAAAATACTACCTATGTAAATCCATACACCACAAACTCAAGTTTTACACTCGGCGCTTTACAAACCGACAACAGTCCAACAGGCCTACAAAGCATATTACCTCTAGATAAAGGTATAGCTTTTAACTTAGGGCAAGGCGCAACAAGATCTCAAGGTGGAACGATTAAGAAAAACGACAATGCTTATATCCAATATGATATGACGCTAAATAAAGAGTTTAAATTAGTGAATTATGAAGTTAAATTTAAAAATGATCTTTTGAAACTTAAATATGGCGGCGTACTAAACCCATGTCAGGGCAATAAAAAAATATTACCTAACCATAATGGATCCGGGTAAATACAAAGTCCTAAATGAAAAATTCGCAAAAAAAGGCGATAATGAAAATTTATTTACTCAAATTGTAGGAAAGCCATTTGATGTCAATATTGCTTTCTTATCTAATAGCTTAACAGCAGGTCAAACACCAACAGGCCCTAGTGAAACGCAAAAAGTCAGACTAGATGTAGTAACTAGTTGTGATGCTACTGGAGTTTCAGTCTTAAACGGCCCTAAACCTGCAGTAGAACTTGACGAAAATCTTGGGATAGTAAAAGTGCAAGGACTTTTGATAAATAATGCCTATAGTAAGCTATTTTTTTAATATTTCCGTTTTCGATAAAGAAAAAACGCTTGGGAATCCCAATGCGGTTATTCTGACGTCTTTGCGGTCAGGCCGGAGAAATTGTCGCTCAAAACAACGGATCGATCGTAACCACTTCAGAAGGCTCCCCATTGCTACTAGTCGGTGGCACCCCATATACAAACGTGGGCATGGCTGCAGTTTATGGTACCAACAATATCGCAGACGGTTATGCTCAAACCCTAATAACCGATATGTCGCAAAGTGATGATAAAGATAAAAACAAATAGTAAGATTTACACCGATACTATCTACTACTTGTGAAAATGCGATACCTGCTACCGTGGTGTCAAATTTAAAAAAACATTAATGCAAAAGCCGTATTTAGTCAAGGTAAAGGCGTGCTAAATAGCAATAGTAGTACGAATTTTTTTCATATCCTGATATAGGCTTGACCAAGCTGTATATAAAGGATGCAAGCTTTACATCTGTAGATAGCGTTGAAGACGACTGTGTAAAAACATAGCGATGCCATAACAAAAGACGCAAAATGGAAAAGTCGGCTGCGACATCAAAGGCGAAATGTTTTTTTAAGCTTTGCGCCAGATTCAATAGCTATTTCCAATCTAGTAGTCTCAAACTTTCTCCAACGATATGACTTACCTTTCAAACGATAGAGCCATGAGTTCTGCCGCTACATTTGATATACAAAGCGCGTTTAGGAGATAGCGCTAGTAGTGTTGCAAAATTATATACAAAAAGTTGCTACGCACAAAATGTTAATTTTAAGATGGATATAGATCAAATCATTCCCGGTTATACCGATAATAACGGCGAAACGACAAACTCAGCAACCACTAATACTGCTGTTTTAGCAAGAAACCTTGCGAGCGTAAGAAACGAAGTAGTATTTTTTGACAATAACGCCGGCACCAATGTAACAAAAGTGACTCCTAGCGCAGCTAACGATGGTAAATATAGAGTCCTAGCAAATGCATTTGCCGATAGCGATGCTACAGCAAAAGTAAGTATAAGATTTAACTTCGCTAGAGCTACAAATTGGCTAAAAAAATCCATTTACAGTTTCTAGCGACGTATTTACATTTAACAACATCTCATCTACGGCTTCTCCTACTATGGCTAGCGCTACCGGAGCTACATACGTTAAACCTGCGGGCACAAAAATAACAAACACCACCTTTTACTACGGTCAAGTATATGCACCGACATATACCGGACCGGCAACTGGTTTTAATGCGGATATATACTATGGCATCTACTGCAATGGATGCAGTACAACAAAATATCCTTTGATAGCAATAAACAACGCACTGCCTCAAGCGAATCATTGGTTTAAAAATACGGCTCACAATAATGTTATTCAAGGAACGCACGGTGTATTTACAAATGCCGCTACCACAACAGTAGCCGCAACCAACGCCATAGTAAATGGCGTGGAAAGCGTAAGGCTATCAAGCACCATAGCCGGAGCCGATATCGTATTAATGAATGGTTCAAGTTGGTTAATATTCGATCCTTCTAACGCAGCGGCTACCGCAAATCGATTTATCGTTAACTTCACCTCAAACAACTCATCTTGGGGCGGACGAGCACTTAATGAAAAAGGTAATGACGTAGGATGGGCAACGTAGTAGGTGCGGACGGCCAAGGCAAGTTGAACAATATCGTCAATAAACCAAGCAAGAGACTAGAGTGGTAAATATGAAAAAAAGGCTTTTCTTTACTAGAGCTCATAGTAGCCATCGTCATTATAGGCTTGACGATGGCTGCCTTGCCGAAAAATATTTTCTACAGTATCAGATAACAACAAAATGGCTGTAATACAAGAGACGGTTATGGACTCCAAAAACAAGACTCGCCATCATATCTACGGCATCATGGAGTTGCACTGGAGACGCTAACTATGTGCGACTTTCGACTCCTATATTTGGAGGTTTAAATAATTTTTATACCACAAACAATATACCGCAAGAAGGCAGAAGAATATTTTCCACTATCGCAAGAACAGGAGTAGCATGCGCAACATGGGAAAAATAGTACTAGAGATTTAGCATCGTTTAACAATATAACAACACAGATAAGGAGTACTGCCGGATACGATAGAGATAGTATAATAACAGCAAATTTCGGTTAGTAGCATTGGCTTATCCGAGGATATGTCCGGAGCAAACAATCCCGACATAAGGCGAATTAGCGTAACGGCAACCACTCAAAATACTGCTGGTCAGGGAGCCGGTCACACCATAACCCTTCGAGCATATTCGGCAAATATCGGTACAAGTCCTGATATCTATACTAGGTCATGGTAAAATGAAAAATACAAGAAAAGGATTTACTCTAATAGAACTTACAGTGGTACTAGTAATTACTGGATTACTAGCTTATGCAGGCATTCAAGCTACACTAAATATCTACAAAAACTATTTGCAAAGTAGAGCTATAAATACGCTCGAAACGCAAACTGAGCTAGTTTTTAGAGCACATTTCAAAAAGGCTTTCTATACGAGTCAGAGGCTCTACAATAGGCAAAAAACCCGACGGAACTATTATCCCGACATCAGCTGTGGGACTAGATGCTACATATACTATCTTAGAATGGGTTAGCTATAGCTACGAAAGCTTTCAGGATGGAGGCTGGAGCGGCATAGCCGACCTAGACAGTCCACTTACATCTACTAGAAATGCCGCAGATAATAGTGGCACAATAGCAACTCCAGGAAGTAGGCTGGTTACGCCAGTACCAAATGAACAAAGTACTGCAAATCAAAATATAAGCGACCCTAACAATCACCTCTAACAATCTAGCAGCTGGAAGGGCAAGCATAGCAAATCAAAAATATAGGCATAATGTTTAAAGGAGTAAACATAAACCCTCTTAGATCTTTCGGATATAACAAAAACCCAAGCTCAATCAGTAGGCGTAGTTACAAATTTAACCACCAACAACAATGCAATAGCTTTTTAGAAATTACCGCTCGAATTTTATATCTGAACAATATTATCTACTACATACTGCATATGTCGTTGCACCGGGCGCTACAAATCCAAACGGAGACTTTGATTTGTTGCTTTACTACAACTTTAGACCATGGGTCGGTGAAGAGTATGATGACGCCAATACTCCATCAAGTTTGCTAGCTACAAACGTCACTAGATTTAACTTTACCGAAGCAAACGGAGTTATGGCGTTAAAATTATGCATAAGAGATGCCGGTAGGTCTCTTAGCCAAGCCGAAGCAGAAACTACGGTATGCAAAACAAAGGCAATCTACTAATGAGAAAAGGGTTTAGTTTAATAACAGCAATCATATTTGTAGTTTTAGTGGCTACATTGGCTATGTTTTCGATAAACACTTCGGCAACTACCGCAAAACAAACATCAGACGTATTCTTGCGAGAACAAGCCGAACTCTTAGCTCAGGGCGCTACCGAGATAGCCATTTTTAATCTCCTAAACACAAATTTTACACAAGCAGCAAACTGCACATTGTTAGACACAAATACCAATATAATGCAAACGACTTTTCCAACCAACAACGTAGCAACGTCTTTATTTACCGTAACCGTAACCGTCAACAAAGTATTCGGAGCTATCGGGCTTTGCGACGGTACTGCCGGTAGAGGCACAGCAGTAATTCCAGTCGGTACATCTGCATCTATAGGAACGATAATACTGGACGTTACGGTAACCTCAACAAAACCAAACGTCTTTCCGGTAAGATATACCAGACGAACGATTCAAAAAAACTCTAAAATAATACTTTATATGCTATAATGCTAGCACTTTAACGTAAAGGAGAGATGATGAATCTAAGCATCGTAGGTAAACAATTTGACCTAACAGACTCAATCAAACAACACATAGAAAACGCATTTGATGCGCTTAACAAATACGGACTGGATATTATTTCGGGTCGTTGCGTAGTTTCTGCGGACGAAAAAAAACGGCAAAAAAAGGCTTTAGCGTAGAATTTGCGCTCAAATTTGGCAAAAAAAGACACGATCGTAATCCGCCACAAAGATAAAGATCTATACGCTGCAGTTGATCTTGCGCTTGAGCGCGCTTCAAAAGTACTTCGCCGCGAGCACGACAAAAACACCACCGTCAAAAAAACAAAGACGACGGCAAAGCCGTTAGAGCCTCGATTGCAGACGAGCAGACGACTGACGGCGAAGTAGATGAGATAATCCCTATGGAGCTTGAGCTGTATAAACCCCTAGAGATCTAGGAAGCTATGCAAAAAGCTAAAAAGATAGCGATGCACAGTTTTACGTATTTAACGATATGGACGCCAAAATGCGCGTGATCTACAAGCGCTCTGACGGCAAATTCGGGCTTTATTAATCAAATTGGGCGAGATAAACTCTCGCCTTTTTACTTTTTTTCAAATACACAAAAAAACTACTAATCAAATCTCAATCATTTATTACCGACTTTGCGACGCATTGCTTAAATTTTCAATGATATGCAAATTTGTGTAACACCGATAGGTAGTTTTAAATATAAGTTTGAAAAGCTATTTTTTTAATTTTTGATGATTGTAAGAGAAAAATAGCCATTTTATGTGAAATTTTTTCATCAACCAAAAACTCTATAGGCAACCACACTCAAAACATACAAATTTAGCCTCGGCGAGCTTTTTAAGGCTTTGATTCTTAATTAAATTCATTCATGCCGATTCTCGCCGCGACTTAAAAACTACGCCAACTTTACACGATGCCCAAAACCGTACTTAACATCGACGGATTTTTATTTTTGTAAAGATTGCTGTTTTTTTCTAGCAAGGAGTTGCTTTGCAAGCTGGCTCGCAGCTCCTTTTTCGTATTTACTCAAAAAGATCGTCCAGTATGGTTTCAAGCTCATCTCTTAGGCTTTTTTTCATATCGGTATTTAGCCCCTAGAGCCTCCATCAGCTCCTCTTTTTTTGATACTTAGCTTTTTCCTGGATTTTTTTGTTCGTTCATCTGCGATAAAAAAATCCTGCCGCGCTAAAGCTGCGTAAGAGTCTTTTTTTAAAACCTTCCACATCAGCCTCTTTGGCAGTTTTTATCGGCTCAACGGCTTTTTTGAGCTCTTTTTTCAAAGTCGACGCCTTTTTGCCGCCTTTGCAGTCTTTTTCTATGGCTTTTTGCGCAAGCTCGGCCAAAATCTTTTGGATAAACTTTTGCTCTTCGATCGTCATTTCGCATCCTTTATAAAAGATACATTATTGCAAGCAAATTTTATTCCTTAGCTCTATCTGCGATAAATTTAGCAAATTTATCATCGTCGTTTGGGCAGCCTACGACGTCGTAAAAATCAAATTTTAGCTCGTCCGCGATACGCTTAAATTCCTTTGATAGCTCAAAAACGGTTTCAGAGTTATCAATACAAAACGAGATCGGATAGATGAGTGCTTTTTTATCTTTTAGCTCGGCTAAGACCTGATTTAGCGAGGGTTCGAGCCATTTTACGGGACCGAGTCTTGATTGATATGCCAGCATCGTTTGCTTAAATTTAACCCCTCGCTTCTCCAAAATTTCGGTTGAAAATTTGAACGTGACGCTTGACGTGCTCCTCATATATATCGCCCGCATCGACCATCTTTTGCGGCAAAGAGTGAGCCGAAAAATACCAGCGTTATCTCGCCCGAGTTTAGATTGCTCTGCAGCTTTTTTTCGATGTCGTCCGCGACAACCTCGTTATATCTCTCATCCTCAAAAAAACGGCTCGATGATTTTTACTTTCGCCTTTAAATTTAGCTCGGCTCGCGCCTTTTCAAAGTCGCTTATACTAGACGTTACGGTCGTAAACGAATGGTGCGGATAGAGAGGGAAAACGACGACCTCCGAAGCCTCCGTAAACTCAGCCAAAACGTCCTTTGCAAAAGGCGGCGTATAGTTCATCGCAAATGTCGCCGTCTCGTCGTCCTCTAAAAAATGCGAAATTTTACCGCAAAGCCTAGCCGTAAGCTCGCAGATAGGCGATTTGCTGCCGATTTGGCGGTAGTTATTTTGCGCGGTTTTTAGGCGAGATTTGGTTATCATAAACGCTACGAATTTGCGCAAAAGCGGGCTTTTTATCCCCAAGATATACGGATCGTTAAACATATTTTTTAAAAACACCTCAACCTCGCTAAGGTCGTTTGGTCCGCCCATATTTAGTAGTAAAATTAGCCTCATTCGCAAACCTCCTGAGCCTTTTAGTGCGTCTTCGAGCGTACTTAGATCGCTTTTTTGCGCCGCAACATGCCTGATAAAACTCGTTAAGCAACGCTTTAATCGGCGAAACGTCGCCGTAAACTTTCAATTTTGCTGCCCGTCGAGTGTGTATTTGTTTAGCTTAAGGCCCAGCATATCACCAAAATACACGCCCCCGTTCGCGGCAAATTCGATCGTAAAGCGTTCTGCTTTAAAGCGCTTTGAGTTGTGGATACTAGCTAGCGTCTGGTTTTTAAATTTAAGCTGGAAAAGCGAGTCTGTTTCGCTTCTTTTTGTCGTCGTTTTTGGATTGAAACTTTATTGCTAAAGACTATCTCGCTACCGGTTATAAATCTTGCGACATCGATGTTTTGTAAAACTTTCAAGCTGCAAATTTACACCCCTACTAAACCCTCGAGCGATATTTATCGAAAAAAATATCTTTTTCTTTGGCGAGTTCTTTTTTATAGAGGCGATAACGGGATTAAATCTATCAGTAAAAAGCCACATAAGCGCCTATATTTTTGGGATTTAAAAGCAGTATTTTAGCTCCCTTTATCTCGCCTGATTTGCAAAGCCAAGGATCAAGCATAATCAATTTATAAAAATTTAGGGCATTTTGGTATCAAAGTTTAGATATTTATGCGTATCAGTGACGATAATAGCGTCGATCCGTACGGAGTCCAAAAAGGTCGTTTATATTATCGTAAAAAGGAATCCGTCCGCAAATTTCGCTATTTTTTTAACGCCGTCAAAAATCGCCGCCATCTCGAAGTGCTCGGAGCGACGAAGCTCGTTATAGTAGTGCTTCGCGTCGTTTCAAATCCTATTATCGCAACTCGTTTTTTTCATAATATTTTTTTCCAAAATTTAATGTTTTTTTAGGGCAATTATAGTAAAAAAATAGTAATTAAACGGATAATGCGAGCGATTTTTTAAATTTACCAACGCCTTTTTATAGCAGGCCTCAAACAAGTTTTTATCAAATTTATGCTAAAATCAGCCCTATTTTAAAACTTTAATCAGGAATAAAACGATGGATATTAGAGAAGCTTATTTAAATTTTTTCCGCAAGCAAAGGTCATGAGGTCATCCCGTCAGCGCCGCTAGTGCCAAACGACGCTACGCTACTTTTTTACAAACGCCGGCATGGTGCCGTTTAAGAGTATTTTTCACCGGCGAAGTACCGCGCCCTACCCCGCCGATCCGCACGAGCTGTCAGACCTGCATCCGCGCAGGCGGCAAGCACAACGACCTAGACAACGTCGGCTACACCGCACGCCACCACACGTTTTTTTGAGATGCTCGGAAATTTTAGCTTTGGCGAGTACTTTAAAAAGACGCGATCGCGTATGCATGGGAATTCGTCACGCAGGTGCTAAAACTACCCAAAGACCGCTTGTATGTCACGGTTCACGAGAGCGACGACGAGGCGTTTGCGCTATGGGAACAGCACATCGCAAAGGAGCGCATTTATAGATTTGGCGATCACGATAACTTCTGGCAGATGGGCGATACGGGGCCATGCGGACCGTGCTCGGAGATATTCTACGACCAAGGCGGCGAGCATTTTAACACGCCTGAGGACTACATGGGCGGCGACGGCGACAGATTTCTTGAATTTGGAACCTGGTTTTCATGCAGTACGAGCGCAGTAGTGACGGCAAGCTAACCCCGCTACCAAAACCCAGCATCGACACAGGCATGGGGCTTGAGCGCGTCACGGCGATAATGGAAGGCAAATTTAGCAACTACGACAGCTCGCTTTTTATGCCGCTTATAAACGAAGTAGCCGCACTTTGCGGTAAGCCTTACGCTTACGAGAGCGGCGCTAGCTACCGCGTCATCAGCGATCATATCCGCTCGGTGACTTTCCTGCTAGCTCAGGGCACAACGTTTGACAAAGAGGGCCGCGGCTATGTGCTTCGCCGTATCCTGCGCCGCGCGATCAGACACGGATATTTGCTAGGTATAAAAGAGCCCTTCATGTACCGTCTCGTAGATAAAGTCTGCGAGCTAATGGGCGGCCACTACGCCTACCTAAACGAGAAAAAGGGGCCGTAAAAGAGCAAATCAGACTCGAAGAAGAGAGGTTTTTTAGCCACGATCGCAAGCGGGCTGGAGCTTTTTTTGAGAGCGAGTTAGCTCGCACGAAAGATATTTTTTTAGCGGCGAGGCTGCGTTTAAGCTTTACGATACATTCGGCTTCCCGCTAGACCTCACGGCCGATATGCTACGCGAAAAAGGACTCAAAGTCGATGAAGCAGAAATTTGACGAGCTAATGAGCGAGCAAAAAGCGCGCGCTAAGGGCTGCTTTGGAAAGGCAGCGGCGATAAGAGCGCAAAGGGCGATTTTAAGGCGCTTTTTAGAGTAATTCGGCGAAAATAAATTTAGCGGCTACGAGGGAGCTTGAGCGCACGAGCAAGGTTTTAGCGCTACTTGACGAGGACTTTAAAGAAACTCAAATTTTAAAAGCGGGCGAGCAAGGCTGGGCGATGTTTGACGTGACGCCTTTTTACGCGCAAAGCGGCGGCCAGGCAGGTGACAGCGGCGAGATTGCGGGCGCGGCCGACGTGCTAGATACGCAGAAGTTTTTTTCGGACCACATTATCAAACGTCGCAGTAAAAAAAGAGCTTAAAGTCGGCGACCCGTAAAGCTAAAAGTAAGCGAGCAAAGAGCCGAGATCGCGCGCCATCACAGCGCCACGCACCTACTCCATGCTGCGCTTAGAAGCGTTCTGGGAACGCATATCGCGCAGGCCGGATCTAGCGTCGAGGCTAGCAGACTCAGATTTGACTTCTCGCATCCAAAAGCCGTAACGGTAGAGGAGCTAACGAAGATCGGTAAATCTCGTCAATAGCGCAATCGCCGAAAGTATCGCGGCAAAAAAACAGAGATAATGGACATCGAGGACGCCAAAAATAGCGGCGCGATCGCTCTTTTTGGCGAAAAAAAATACGCCGACAAGGTGCGCGTGCTAAGCTTTGGCGAGGTCAGCAAGGAGCTTTGCGGCGGTACGCACGTGAGCAATTTAAGCCAGATAGGCGCGTTTTTCATTACTAAAGAAGGTGGCGTGAGTGCGGGCGTGCGTAGGATCGAGGCCGTATGCTCTAAGGCCGCGTTAAATCTCGCAAAAGCCTGGCGCGGCGAGATCGAAGAACTAAAAACCGAGCTAAAAAAAGCGCCGAGCCTATGAACGCGGTAAAAAAACTAAAAAGCCGAGATAAAAAAAGCCTAAAAAGATAAAAACCAAGCAGGCAAAAAGACACGCACGCGCTAGCCGTGGTAAACGTAAACGAGACAAAGCTTTGCGTCGCGGTGATTGACGGCGGCGACATAAAGGCGACGATAGACGAGTTTAAAAAAACGAGAACGAAAAAGGCGGCGATCCTACTCGTGCAAGTAAACGAAGAGGGCAAAAATCGCTCTGGCTGCAGGTGTGAAAAAAACGCGGCACTGAAAGCCGGCGAGTGGGTCAAACTTTACAGCTCAATTTAGGCGGAAACGGCGGCGGCAAGGATGATTTCGCCACCGCAGGCGGTAAAAACGTACTTGCGATCGAGGATGCGATCAGACAGGCGTTTGAGTTTGCTAAAACGAGGCTTGAAAAAAATAGGCTTGCGTCGGTCAAATTAAGAAAAATCGCTTACATTTGACCGTGGTTTTGCGGCGTGAAATGTAAAAGCGAATTTGGAGCTAGTTGTAGTAAGATCACGTTTGACGCCGTAAGGCAATTTGGAAATGTGCCTTTTACGAGTCGATATAAAAATCAAAAGGAAAATATAAGTTTATGAATTTATTTTTATTCGCGCATTTTGGTGCCGAGTTTTGCCACCATCAAACTTTACTTTTAGCGCGAGAAAAATTTCTAGATCAAAGGGGACAAATGCCCGAATTTAACATAGCCTTTGCAAAGATTAGCAACGCCCTACCCTTTATCCATATTCTCTCAGTGGTAGTTTTTATCGGATTTCAAAGCCATTTCTTTACTCATCGCTACTTTTATGAAAAAAATATCGAGGGCGATACGCAAAAAAATATCAAATGATGATCTCTATGTTAAAGCGCTTGGGCTATGCCGTTTATAGCTCTATCATAGTTGTGGGGATAACAGGCGCGATACTAGCTAAACAAAATGCGATCAAAAAAATGCCGATCCCATGCTAAACACGATCCTAACGACGGAATGGGCGATCTGGGGATTTTTTTATTTTTTAAACGTCATTTACGTCACGTACCGCCTAAACAAAGCCTCAAAATCCTTGCAAAATAGCGAATACATCGAGCTTCACGAAAACCCTCATCGTTACGATTTATTATTTCATCCCGCTAAACGTCGCGTTTGCGCTGCTGGCGGCGTATCTTGGCATAGCATATAGGGAGTTTTTGATGATTATTTTGGCTTCGAGCTCGATCACTAGAGCTAAGGTTTTGCGAGATCACGGCGTTAAATTTAAGCAGGTTTTTTTCGACTACGACGAGGGCGGCGTAGATAAAAATTTACCGCCGCACGTCTACGTCCAAAAGATCGTCGCGGCAAAAAGAGCAATTTTTAAAGGCGAATGAAAACGTAAAAAAACGTCAGTTTTTGCCGATAGCGTCGTAGTATGTGGCGGTAGAAATTTCAGGCAAAGCTAAAGACGAAGCAAAGAGGCGCTAAAAATGCTACAAATGCAAAGCGGGAGCAACGTCGCTAGAATCGTAACCGCGATGATATTTTTGGGCGAAAAATTCGAGCTTATTAACGTAAGCTTTGCCGAGTATAAATTTGCTAAATTTGACGAAGCCGACCTGCACAACTACCTATCGGGCGATCTTTGGCAGGGCAAGGCCGGAGCCATGACGATAGAAAATCTTCAACAAAAAATACATCCTGAGTCAAAAACGGCGAAACTAGCACCGCAATGGGACTAAAACGTGAAAAATTTTAAAGGCATTTTTATGAGAATTTTAGCTTCGATTTTGTTTATTATCTTTGTTTCGCTGAGCGCGGCGTTTGTTTATCTTTATTCGCAAGTCACATTTGACGCGTCAAATATCATCGACTTCAAGCCAAAGCTCACGACTCAAATTTACGATAGAAACGGCGAGCTCATCGCAAAATATCTTTGACGAAAAACAGGATCTACGTCAGGTACGAGGACATCCCACCGCGCGTCATCGAGGCACTGGTAGCTATCGAGGATACGAGCTTTTTTTCGAGCACGGCGGCGTAAATCCCGAGGCCATCACGCGAGCTATCGTTAAGGACATAAAGGCGGGCAAACTAGTCGAGGGCGCTAGCACGCTCACGCAACAACTCGTTAAAAAAACATGGTATTAACCAGAGAAAAAAAGCTAACCCGTAAGCTAAAAGAGATGATCATCTCGATGAAGCTGGAAAACGAGCTAACCAAAGAGCAAATTTTAGAGCGCTATCTAAATCACGTCTATCTAGGGCACGGCTATCACGGCATAAAAACCGCAGCAAAGGGATACTTTAGAAAGGAGCTTAACGAGCTCACGCTAAAAGAGATTGCTATCCCTAGTGGGCTTACCAAAAGCGCCCAGCACTTACGACCCGACTCGCCACCTAGATCTATCGCTAAGCCGCGCAAACAACGTTATATCAAGGATGAACGCGCTAGGCTGGATCAGCGACGCCGAGTACAAAGCTGCGCTAGTCGAGCAGCCCGTAGTCTTTGACGATACGCTCACGCAAAAACAAAGCCCCGTACATCGTGGACGAGGTGCTAAAAGAGGCCTCAAAGCGCTTTGAGGATATAAAAACCGGCGGCTACGTCATCGAAACCAGTGTCGATTTAAAGGTGCAAGATATGGCGTCCGAGGCGCTAAAAATACGGCTACAACGAGATACTAAAAACGTAACAAGGACGCAAACGCCAGTATCCTAAACGGCGCTATCGTCGTTACGCTACCAAAAACCGGCGAGATCCTCGCGCTAGTAGGTGGCGTAGACTACGCCAAAAAGCAGCTACAACCGCGCCACGCAGAGTATGCGCCAGCCAGGCTCTAGCTTTAAGCCTTTTATCTACCAGATCGCCCCTAGATATGGGCTACTCGCCGATGAGCAAGGCCGCGGACATTTCAAGAGTCTTTAACGAAGGTAGCCAGTACGAGTGGCGTCCGAAAAACTATAGCGGAGGCTTTCAGGGCTATATCACGCTGCGCGAGGCCTTGCGTCAGTCGCGCAACCTCGCCACGATAAATTTACTCGACGAGATCGGGCTTGATACGGCTTATAAAAAGCTATCCGAGATGGGCTTTAAAAAAACATCCCTAAAAACCTTTCCATCGCGCTTGGCAGCTTTGGCATCTCGCCATTGGAGTTTGCTAAATTTACTCGATGTTTCCAAACGGCGGCGAGATCGTGGAACCAAGCCTCATCAAACGCATCATAAACTATCGTACTTAGAAGCGGTTTTTGAGCCTGAGCGGACGTTCGTCACCGAGCCCGAGCAGGCCTATCTGATGACAGATATGATGAAAAACGGTCGTGGAGCGCGGCACGGGACAAAGCGCCAGGCTAAACGGCGTGCAGGTCGCCGGCAAGACCGGCACGACGAACAACAACATCGACGCGTGGTTTTGCGGATTTACGCCCGAGGTCGAGGTAGTAGTATGGTACGGCAACGACGACAACACGCCGATGAGAAAGGTCGAGGGCGGCGGACGCACGGCGGCTCCGGTGTTTAAGAAATGTATGGAAAGCTATATGAAGGAGTATCCGCTAAAAACAAAAAAACCTTCATCGAGCCAGAGGGCGTCTTTCATACCGCGTACGAGGGCCTGATCGAAGTCTATACGAAGATCTCGCCGGTACCGAAACAAGACGCGCAAGATACGCTAATTAAACAAGACGACGAGGGGCTGATTTTTTTAAATTTGACCCAAAAAGCCGGCTAAATTTGAGCGATTTACTGCTTTAAATTTAGCTGCCGCTTCGTCAATTTGAAACCCATTTGCAAAAGCACCTTTTACTCTTACTTCACTTTATGCTCGGTTTTTACGGTCAAATTTGATCTTGTTTGCAGTTTAATCCAAATTTTAAAGCGGTTTTTAAATTTGCTTGTTAATTCTAGTCTCATCAAATTTAAGCTTGCTCGCAAATCCAAAATAAAAGACGCAGTAAAAATTTAAAGCCAATCTAAACAGTCTAAATTTTACAAAACCCTATCACTTTATCATGCGCCGCAATTTGACCAAGCCCCAAAAAAACAAGCCGTGTCCGTGCCGCTTAACTTTACCGCCGCACCAAGCACAAAAACCGTATCAAACGCCCCTCAAATTTGCAAAATTACGCTTCGTCTTTTGGTATATACGTACTTCGGTTAGACAGATAGCATGCCGCAAAGACAACCAGACAAGCCGACAATACGTTTGAGCCATCCAAAAGCAAACTCACCGTCTTTTTCGTCATTTCTAGCGATCAGAGCCGCTACTATGAGCACAAGCGGGTACAAGATCAAAGCAATACTAGCTAAACTTTTCCAACCGTAAAAATCACCAAGCAAAGTCGCTGATTTTTTTATAAAGTAATTGCTGTATTTTTAGTTGGGTGGCTTTTTAGGTATCTCGTGAAAAAAATACGGCAAAAATCAACACAACACCAAGGTATGCAGCTCCTAAGATGTTTCCTATAAAGCTCGCAAACCACGAAACCATAAGCACAAACCCGATAAACGCCATACTAGCGCGCCTGATAAGTCTATGCACGTCGTAACGGTTTTTTTGGTCCCAAGGTATTTGATCAAATCCCCACGTCCAGGTCGTTTAGCTCGCCGAGTCTTTCCTCTACTGATTTCGCGCTTTGAGCTACTAAGCCAGACCCCCTGCGAAGATCTGCAGCTTCGGGTGCGGGCTCATATGAGCTTTTGTTGCGAGAGTAGCATATCGCAAAAACAAGCAAGCAAATCGGAGCTACGACAAGGCCATATAAAAACGCATAATCGCCGTATTCGCCGCCGCTATCCTTCACGAAAAACGACCCGATAATAAGCAAAAACCGGATATAAAATCAAAACTATGCTGGCAAAGTATTTTTCCATCCTAAAGGCTAGAAAAACTATCCCACTGATCCCTCACAAAAAGATAGCTGTATCGTTTGGTTTGATCTCGTTTTAAAACATAAATCGTCCAGAAAATAGGCGCAACTATCATCACGGCACCCCAAATGTAGCTAAAAACTTCAGGCGGCAATTCTATGCCGTTGCTTATAAAAAAAGACTCCATATACGACGCTAGGATCGAAAAAAGATAAAAAAAGGCAAACGTCGACGACCAGTACATCATATCGCCCGCCTGATAAATCTATGCCTATCATACTGCCTTTTATCATCCTCAGAGATTGCGGCAAACTTTCTCGTCCAGCTCTTTCATCTCGGCTTGAAATTTTGCGTTCACGGCCAGCTCCCTTTTACAAGCGCTTATTTTTAGAAATTAAACCAAACTTTGACGTAGTAAAGCGCCCTAAACTTTGGGGATTAATTGATAGCAAAAAAACGTAGCTACGTTTTGAGAAATTTTACGTTTTGCCACCGCTTAGCACGTTTAATCAGACAAAAAGTCACTGAATGTCAAATCGCTTTAAATTTGACCCGTTTTCCGTAAAATATCTGCGGATAAAAAGATAGCGCCGCGTCATCTCGCACGAGCCCTAGTGCCCGATGACTAAAGCGCGCCGCCTATTTACGGCGATCAGACTCAGCTTTAGCCGAACTTTTGGACTAAAATTGAGCGGGTTTAAAAAGCAAACAGAGGATACTTTACTCCACGAGCTTCATCTGCTCGGCGCAGATGGCCTTCCATGAGCTTTTGGTAACTGTGAGCCGACGCACTCCTGCAGATACGGCTTTGCTTCGCTTTCTCGTTTTAGTTTGATGTAGATTTCCGAGATCTGAGCTAGCGCACGCAGCCTGTTTTCGGGATCTAGACGCGTATCTACGAGCTCCTGTGCGGCTTGCAAAGCCTCGTCCAGTCTATCTAGCTTGCTTAGCGAGCCGATGTACTCAAAGTCGATTTTCGGGCCAAAGGTGGCGATATGCAGGCGCTTTTTGTAGGTCGATCGCCTTTTTGGCGTAAACCGACGCGTTTAAAAAGTCGTTCGCGCCGTACGTCGCCTCGGCCATGCGGTCGTAAAGTTCGATGACCTTAAAGTCGTTTTTGCGTAGCGTCTCGACGGCCGTTATCGTCGCGGCAGCATCAGTGAGCCTGCCTAGCCCCATCAGCGCCTCAAATCTATAAAAAAGCACGGGCGAGACGTCGGCATACTCCTGCCTAGACGCGATAGCCAGCGCCTCGTCAGCTACGCGCAAGGCGTCGTTATACTTCTGCGTCTTTATCAAAACGGAGGCTAGTTTGATGAGCCACCCACGCGGTCGAGCATGTCTGGGCGCAAGGATATTTTTGCGAGGCGAGCTCGTGCGCGGCGGCGAAGCGAGAAAGGCGCATATAGCAGTCAAAGAGCTTAAATTTAGCTCCGATTTTTCTCGCCCACGCCGTAGTTTTTCGGTCAAACTTTACAGCCGTAACGCAGTCGTTTTGACGGATGGCTTCATTTGCCAAATTTAACGCCGCCTGATCCAATACCGCACTAGCGTCCGTATCGTTTAGATCGCGCACGGCCTGGGTATAGCGTAGGACGGAGTCAAATCTACGCTCTTTTAGATAGAGCGCGACCTGCTCTTTTAGCGCCTTGGCGCCGACGTCCGTTTTACCGTATTTTTTTCGATGAGCGCGTCGTAGTGCTCGTGCAGCTTTGGTCGCGTTGTTCTCGTCGTTTCTAGCGAAAAAAATAGCTTATCTAGCGCATTTTGCACGATAGCGGCATACCGTCCGTCCGCAAACTCGCTTTGGTATCTTTTTAGATATTCGTATGCTTTTTTTGCGTGTCTGGCGTGCCCGTTAGTGCGATACCCTAGATTTTTCAGCACGGTTTCATACTCGTCGTCGTTTTTTTATTTAGGCGCGCGAGTAGGATTTCATATATCCTCGCGGCGATATCGTCCATATTTTTTTCTCGTGAAATACCCCAGCCAGCGTCGTTAGCTTGGACGCGTCGTTTAGCAGGTACTCTTGATTTCTGTTTAAGATTTTGAGCATAAAGTCCTTGGCGCGGTCAATGGCCTTGTCGATGCTGCCTTGCACGAGGCTCAGAGCCGCACGGCTAGCGACATCTAGCGTCTGCGCCGAGTATAGCACATCCTCGTACATCTTTACCGCCTCGTCCTGCCTGCCCGTGACGTAGAGCCCTGTCGGCAAACTCAAGGACGGCTAGCTTGGTAGACTTGAGTTTGGATGCTCGTTCGCGAGGATATCTAGCGTGTAGTTCGCGTCGCTAACGAGCTCCCTGTCTGAGGTAGGCTTTGGTCACCAGATAGAGCACCTCGGGATAGTTTTCGTCCGACACGAACCGCCCTCATCCACGCGCGACCCTCGCTCGCGACATCCGCCGCGCCAAGGCCCCTCAAAGCTATTTTTGCGAGTCTGAAATTTTATCCAAAGCGCGCAGTCTGTATAGCAAAAACTCGCTGGCAAAAAGATGCTGTTTGGGATAGCGCCTTAGCGCTGTCTGCGATCGTGGCTATCGTGTCGTCGTAGCGTTTGGCATCATAGCTTTTTTCACATCCAGGTACATATTTATGTCGTTGCTATCGCCGCTTTCTATCGGGGCTTTGTTTGAGATCGAGCGGTCCCGACGCTAGGAGCGGTCATCTGCTCAAATATCGGGGCGAATGTATCCCCGCGTTTGTTTGCTTTTTAAATTCGCTTTCAATTTTGATCTATCACGATGGCGTGGCGTTTGGCTGCGCCGCCGTTTTTTACTAAACGGCACTGCGGGCGCGCCATAAAGAGGCTCGTTAGACGAGATCAGGCGAGAGCTCGCACGCGGCACGACGTAGATACGCATACCGTCCTTTTCCTCGCGAAATCTAACTTCAGCCAGGGCTGTAAATTTTATCGTCGACTTTCGGCAGCGCACCGCCAGCTACATCGCAAAAATACAGCTTGCGGTCGTAGGCGAGGATCTCCTCTTTGCAGACGAATTCCTTCTCGTCGCTGATGTTTATCACGGTGTAGGGCCTGCCGTCCCTCTGCGCCCGAATTTACGCTCAGGCTAAAAGAAAACGCCAAAATCGGTAAAAAAATCAAAAAAATATTTTCTCATGCGGCCATTATACCCTTTTTTTCGTTTAAAAAGCGCTATAAAAGCGAATATCACGCGCTTTTTGAGGCGATTTTTTTACTAAATTCACGCATCTGGATTCAAATTTTATTTAGCCTCAATTTAACTTTGGCATAAGAGAAAAATTTGGATTTTAAAGCGTTGCGGTTGCGAACGGTTTTTAGTTCGGCAGTCACTTTACCCGCTCCTCCAGCCAAAAACCATACCTGCCGAGTCAATTTGACGTTATGACGCCGAGTTTTTGAGATTACCTACATAGCCTCGGCGGATAAATCCATCCGCCAAATTGCTAGCTACTGCACCGTTTTTTTACGATTTTAACCAGCTTAAAGGCGTATCCGCTACATTTCACCCTACAAAAGCGCGACCGTGCCCTTCATCTGCGGCTCTAGCTTACTGTAGCCACAACGTCGGCGCCATTAGCCTGCACGCTCACTGTATCGCCGTCTTTTACCTTTCGCGGCCGCGGCAAACGATGCCGAGCCGATTAGTTCTTTTCGTTTCATCGCTCAAATTTGAACCGCCCAGCCTCATCCATAAAAACACGACGCTACCGTCAAAGCTCTCAGGCTCTTTTTAGCGGCGTTAGCTCGCCGTCCGTCTTTAAACTCGCCCTGCTCGCCGTCAGCCAAAACGACGTTTTTACCGAGCATTTGCAAAAACTCGAATATGTTTTTCGCGTCCGCATGCGCCAAAAAGGAGCTATCGATTACGATATTTTTCGCACTCCTCTAAAAATTCCGCGATCTGCTCAAACTCCTCCTCGCCGACGTTGCACTCGCCGCTTAGGTATCCTTCGTCCAGCTCGTCAAAAGTATTCACGCGTTTGCTTGTCACATTTAGCCGCGTCAAGCGAGTATTTGCAAAGCAGCGCCAGCACGTAGCTAGCTGATCCGATCTCGCAGCGAACGAGATTTTCAGCGCCTATAAATTTTATCCTCAAAGCAGGAAATATATAAAAACTCATTTTTGCTTTTATCAGCTCTGCTAGCTGCGGGTTTTGCTCGCAAAGCAGGCTTGCCAGACTCAAAGTTTTTTTGCATTTTTTAAATCCCGCCGAATTTCATCGTTTATCCTTTAAATTTAGCTTGGATTTTTATAAAAATTTGTTTTTAAGAGGGGTAAACTTTGCGCCGATTAGACGCAATTTGGTTATTTTTCTAGGCCGAATTTGACGGCTGCTTTTAGCAAGCTCGAGAGTAGCGTCTACGAATTTATCTTTTTTTCGTCGCATACGGTAAAAATAGCGGTATCTCCGTGCAAGCCGCGATATATGCGTCAGCCTCGATAGCCGCGATCGTGTCGTTAAAGAGCCCCACGTACTCTTTTAGCTTGTTTGCTTTTGCGCCCTTGTAGATGCAGTCCATGATGTTTGTCATCAAATTTTCCCGGGGATTTTTACGCACTCTAGGCCCGCGGCGATCAGCTCGTTTTCATAATTTTAGCCGCGGTCGTGCCGGTGGTGGCGATGACGGCGATCTTTTTAGCGTGCGGGAATTTGACTTTATCGACGCGGTCGCGATTTTAGCGATGTGCAGGATATTTACGCCGCACTCCTCGCGTTAGTCGCTTGGCAAAAATAGTGAGCCGTGTTGCAAGCTATACAGATAGCCTCGCAGCCCGCGTTTTTGAGCCCTCGTCGCGGACTCTTTCATAAAAGGAAACGGATCCTTGCCTCCATGCAGGATATACGCCGTACGGTCGGGGATCTGCGGGTAGTTGTCGATGACGATAGGGATGTTATCCTGATCTTTTGCGGCATTTGTGAGTTCTACGATCTTAGCGTATAGATCTATCGTAGCTAGTGGTCCCATACCGCCTAAAATTCCGATTCGTTTCATGAAAAAGTCCTTAAAGTTAAAAAAGCCGAGAGCGAAGTCTCGGCTAAATTTGGCTCAAAATCCTCAGATAAGAACAGGAGCGATGAGGAATGCTAACGCAACCGAAAGAGCAACCATGATGGTGCCAGGTACGAAGAATGAGTGGTTAAATACAAATTTACCGACTCTAGTCGTTCCCGTATCGTCCATAGCGATAGCACCCAAAGTCGTAGGATACGTAGGAAGTACGAATAGTCCTGAAACAGCGGCAAATGAAGCAACTAGGATCCAAATTTGACCTGAGTTTTCAGGTGTAGTCATACCTAGCGCAGCAGCGACCGCAGGCATCATAACGCGAGTTGTTGCAGCTTGAGAGTATAGCAAGCAGCTTAGGAAATATAGCGCGACGGCTAATATAAACGGATACTGCGTAACGACGTTTTTAGCTACCTCTTTGATGCTATCGATGTGACCGTTAACGAATGTAGTACCAAGCCATGCGATACCGATGACGCATATGCACGCGTTCATACCGCTTTGGAAAGTGCTGGTTGAAAAGCAATTTACTAGTGTCGACCTTACAAAGCGTAGCGATAAGGAAGCCAATAGTAAGCATAAAGCTGATGATCGCAGCGTCTCTAGAGAGGATAGGTTTTGCCACGATGCCAAGGCTCTTTGAAATAACAAGCGCATAGCAAACGACGACTAAAACGCCGACGGCAAATATCGCAACCGATCTTTTCGCATAAGGTTTTAAGCTCTTGATACTCTACCTCTTTTATCTCAGAAACAGCGCCTCTAGCTAGTCTGTCTTGATAGATAGGGTCTTTTGAGAGGTCAAGATCGTGTACTATTTACGATGAAGGCCGTAATAATCATAGCTACGAAAGTAGTAGATATGCAGATGAAAAGTAGCATCGGATAGCTAACGCCAAGAGGCTCGCAAACGCCCGGTCATAGCAACAAAAGCCGCAGATATAGGGGCTAGCGGTGATCGCTACTGAGATGAAACGACCGAAAGCGCAAGAGGCGCGCTAGGGTTTGATGTTTTGCGTTTTAGCAACCTCTACGATAACCGGGGATCATAGAAAACGCGAGTGTGGCCGTACCCGCTAGTATCGTAAGCAGATAGGTAACGATAGGCGCTAGATAGTTGATTTGTTTTGGGTTTCTTTGCGCAAAATCTAGATGCGACCTGAACCAAATAATCAAGTCCACCCGCGACTTGCATCGCAGTAATGGCCGAAATAACGGACGCGATGATTAAAAATAACGTCCATCGGGATATCTTTCATATCCACTTTCATACCGAGCATCGCCAAAGATAACGACGCCAAGACCGCCGGCATATCCGACGCCCATACCACCCTAGCCTAACGCCCAGATAGATACCTCCGAGTAGGACTATAATCTGTAAAAATCAGCATTATATCCATAGGAAAACTCCTTATATTAGATTTTTTTACTTACTAAACTTTAAAAAGGCGCCGAATTTGACTTCGGCGCTTTAAGACTTTTTGCTCAAATTATTTGCCCATGTGAGGGTTTAGCATATTTTTTTAGGCTCTAGGATCTTATCTATCTCCTCTTTTTTCAAATATCCTCTCTCTAGGCAGATATCGCCTACGGCTTTGCCTGTTTGCAACGCTTCTTTAGCGATGCTTGCAGATTTTTCGTAGCCGATGTATGGGTTAAACGCAGTCACGATACCGACTGGAGCCGAGTACTGATTTTAAGCATGCCTCAGGGTTTGCAGTTAGTTTTCTGATAGCTTTTTCAGCTAGGGTTTTCATCGCATTTTCAAGGATAAAGATCGAGTTGAATAGCGCGTAAGCGATACCTGGCTCAAATGCGTTTAGCTCAAATTCGCCTCTTTCGCTGCAAAGCATGATGGTTACGTCGTTGCCGATTACCTCGTAGCACGCCCTCGCCTACGACCTCTGCGATGACAGGGATTTACTTTTACCAGGCATGATGGAGCTACCTGGTCTGCATCTGTGGTAGATTTATCTCGCCAAGACCGCATCTTGGGCCTGAGTTCATTAGTCTTAAATCGTTTGCGATCTTGCTTAGGCGAACGGCAGCAGTTTTTAGTGCGCCGCTAACGTGGACGAAAATCGGCAGTATCTTGAGTAGCTGCGATGAAATCATCGGCAGGTTTGAAGTTTACGCCGGTGATTTGGCTTAGTACCCTATGAACGGCGACTTTTATAATCAGGATGGCAGTTGATGCCCTGTGCCGATCGCAGTCGCGCCCATATTTAGCACAGCCATAGACTCTCTTGCGGCGGTGATTTTTTTCGATATCGCTTTTGATGTAGCTTGCAAATGCGTTAAACGTGTTGCCAAGAGTGGTAGGAACGGCATCCTCTAGCTCGGTTCTACCCATTTTTGATGATGTCTTTAAAAGTCTTTTGCCTTTAGCTTCTAGCTCACTTTTTTTAAGTAGCTCCATAGCCTTTAAAAAGATCGGTTAGTTTAGCATATGTAGCGACTTTGATCGAACTTGGATAAGTGTCGTTGGTGCTTTGGCCGAGGTTATGCATGGTCGTTTGGATGCAGATACTGATACTCGCCTTTTTGTGTCCCTAGGCTTTCTAGCGCAACGTTTGTGATAACTTCGTTTGAGTTCATATTGGTGCTAGTGCCCGCACCGCCTTGAATCATGTCTACTACGAATTGATCTCAAATATTTACCCGCAATTAGTCTCGTCGCACGCTTTTGCGATAGCGTCAGCTTTTTGCGCATCTAGAACGCCGACTTCTTTGTTTGCCAGAGCTGCGGCCTTTTTTTGATTTGAGCAAATGCTTTTACGAAAATACGGATAATCTTTGAGCGGTCGTCCGCTCATGTGGAAAATTCTCAAGCGCCCTAAATGTTTGTACGCCATAATATACATTATCAGCTATCTCTAGCTCACCCTATAAAGTCGTGTTCTCTTCTGGTTCCCATATTGATACTCCTTGTGATGAAATTGAATAGTGAAACTATAGCGCAATTAAACTGATATTTAAATTAAAAGTTTAATTTTTCTATTTATTTTTTTATTACTATTTTTGTTATTTTTTTATCTATTCATGCTGAACTTAATTTTATCTTTGAAAAGTAGCCTAAAATAGCGCAATTATTGCAACTTTTTAAATATTATATATTTTTTTAAATACAAGCACCAAATAAATTAGATAATGTTTCTAAATTTCTAAAGTATTAACTTTTTATTTTTATTATTCTATAGTTAAAATAGAGCTTAAACTTAAAAATGTTATATTAATTTTTTTCTTGAAAGAGTTTGATGGTTTGAATTTTTGATTTTTTTGAGCGGTTTGACGGCTATAATTTTTATATAGTTTTTAAATTTGTATTTTTTTAATGCAGACTGACAAAAGCTTAGTTTTTTTATAATTTAAGAAAATTTTCGAGCATTAAATTTAAATCTGCTTATTTTTTTATATCTGGTTTTTACTTTGTTTTTAGGCCCATGTAGTAGATTGACAAAAGCGCTTCTAGTTATGCGCTATTATATAAATTTTATAAAATTTAAAGCTAAACCTTATACACATAAGGCTTTATGGAGATTAATGACTTCGCCGCTGCCACTTAGAGACAAACCGATTATTAAAAAGGCTTAAAACACCTTATGAAACGATACCAATATGGTAAATTTTGAACTACTCATAATGTAGGCAATCCCGCCAAAGCCCCAGCAGAGTTGCCTATATTAAGCTCTTTTCATTGTCCTGTTTTTGGTGTCAAAAACTTCCTTTGCGTAGCACCACTACAGCTATTCTATAGACTAATTATTTATCGGTAGCTTTATAGCAAAAACCACAAGAACAGATACTAAGTTTTTAAGACTCTAAAAACCCTACTTACATCGTCATTTTTGCTCAAGCTAAGTCTTACGATGCTATTTTCCAAAGCAGTCAAAGCATGAATGACACTTGGCTCGAGCGTAATCATATCTAGCGTATCCAAGATAACACTATTTTCTCCAACGCTGAAATCTATCTTGCCGCTTAAAACCTGCACCATGATAGCGCCAGGAGCCTTATGTTCCTTCATTTGAGCGCCTTTTTCTAGTATGCGTATTTCCTTGCTGTGCGGCCCATCAAAAAGCTTAGCTATAGTAACGCCGTTAAATACGTCATTTTGCCATACGATTTTTTTCCATTTACAACCCTTATTATAAAAATAATAATGACATTGTAACTCTAATTTTTAGATAAAAAGATTGATCCTGATTAAGTGTTTTTAAAATTTAAGAATATAGAAGAAGGCAAAAGCCTAAAACTAGACTTTTGCAAGGAGTAAAATTATTTTTAAGCTCTTTAATACGAGCGGCTTTTACCGCGTCTATCACGTAGATAAAATAGCTTAGCACGGCGAACGCGACCTTGTCTTAGAACGGTTATGCTCTCTAGACTTTCACTATAGATAGGGAAAATTCTCTCTACACCTACGCTATTTGCACCGATTTTTCTGATGATAAATGTTTCGCCAGTCCCGCTTCCGCGTCTTGCTATGCAGATACCTTCAAAGATACTTTGAATTCTCGTTTTATCGCCCTCTTTAATGCGGATAGCTATACGCAAAAGTATCTCCAGCGCGAAAAATTAGGCACAGACTTTTTGAGCTATTTGAGTTTGTTCAAACGCCTCAATATACTTGTTTCTCATATTTTTTTCCTTAGTCGGCGGCTCAAATTACCGGTATAAATCCGGACGAAAAAAACCTAGTTTTTAAGAACGCCATATTATTTTTCAAAGCTCTGATTTTAGCATGGTCTCCCTTTAAAAACGCTGAAACCACACCCAGAACCTTTGTAATCACTGGGTTTTGTAAAAGACGGAGCCTCAAGTAAATTCCCTTCAAAAACTCTCAACTTCAAGACTTTCATTGTTTCCTAAAACTCCGTCTATATTGCGAGAAATCGCATCAGAAATACAAAGCGCCCCCAGCTCGCCACCCGTCATCACAAAGTCGCCGATACAAAAATTTCATCTGCATATTTTTTTCCACCATACGCTCGTCTATACCTTCATACCTGCCGCAAACTAGACAAATATGCTCTTTTTTGCCAAACGTCTAGCATCGTTTTTGAGTAAATTTTTCCCGGCAGGCGCAAGAAAAAAACAATGTGAGTTTTTGGTTCGTTTTTTTAGTAAAAAAATTTAAAGTACCATCAAGAGGTTGACATGCCATAAGTAGTCCCGCACCACCGCCAACCATATAGTCATCTACTTTTTTTATGCTTATCCGTGCTAAAATCACGAGGATTTAAAAAAACAATCGAAATAAGTTTCTCTTTTGTAGCGCGACTTAAAATACTATCCTCAAAATAAAGGCCGCACAAGGCTTTCAAAAAAAGCGTAACAAAGGTAAAATTCATTAGAATTTTTCTAAAAATCAAAATAGCGTTTTTTTGGTGTAAATTTTTATTTTTCCACATCTACTTTTTCTATATAGATGTCGATATATGGAATGTAAAAACTTTTTCCAATCCCTTAGCATTCAAATTTTCATCGGTTTTTTACCAAAAAAATAGATGATTTGCGCCAACCTCGTCTATATCCTCCACCTCGCCTAGCCTTTGGCTATTTTTCGTAAACTTCGCAACCAATAACATCAAAATAGAAAAAAACTCGCCTTTTTTTGAGCTTGCAGTTTTTTTCTAGTTTCTTCTTTTGTGGTGTAGATTATTTTATTGGTGAGAGTTTTTTTGCGCTATCTATATCTTCAAAACCAAAAAAAGAGATTGTATCATTTGCATGATTGTAGCTTTTTTACGACAAGTTCTTTGCCATCTTTGTCGCAAAATATAGCGTCTTTTTTAAATTGATTAGGAAAGTCGCCCTTATTATGAAGCTTGACAAACCCCTTTAGTCCTACAGTTTTGCCAAGAAGTGCGACTTCTATAAGTTCATTCAAGAGGCTTTACCGTAACGCGGTATGACGTCGCATCTTTAGCTTTATAGCCTACGATTACGGTCTTTATCGCGTTTATCATCCCTGCCGTCTTTGCCGATAAGTTTGCCAGTATCGACTTTATCGGCGTAAAATTATCAGCTCGGCAAAGATTTTCCGCCAAGCTCGACTCGCTCGAGTTTCACTTTTTCAGGAAAAATCGGCGATGAGCTTAGCATATTCAAGTAAAAAATTTTCTACCATTTTTAATTATTTGCTAGTTATTTTTGCAACCCTATCGCTAAGTTTCGCACCGACACCTTTCCAATAAGCCAAGCGCTCAGCGTCAATTTTACCACCTCAGGCTCAACCATCGGGTTGTAGTAACCGATCGACTCTATCCAGCCGCCGTCTCTTCTTTTTCTGCTATCCGTTACGACTATACGATAAAAAGGTTTTTTTCTTACGTCCCATCCTCGTTAGTCTTACTACTGTTGCCATTATATTTCTCCTTCTGTTTTTAAATAGGCTCAAATGTAGCCACGCTCGTAGCCAAATTTAAGCCCTTTAATTAAGGGTGAGTATTTTTTTAGCTTGGTTTAGTAAATTTCAAGCCCTTTTTAGGCCTTCTTTACCAGAAAACCTCTTTGCTATTTTCGATGCGTTTTTCAAACTGCTTTAAAAAGCGATTAACCTCTACTTGAGATAGCCCAGATCCAGCGGCTAAACGTCTTTTTTTCGGCTGTTGTTTAGCAAATCAGGATTCTCGCGCTCTTTTTGTGTCATCGAGATTTATCATAGCTTTGATATGCAAAAATTTCCTTCGAGTTATCAAGGTCTATGTCTTTTTATCTGATTTGCCACGCTTGAGAGGCCCGGTATCATACCGATTAAGCTTTTTCATATTTCCAAGCTTTTTGACGCTTTCCATTTGCGACAAAAAAATCGTTAAAGTTAAACTGCCCTTTTTAATCTTTTTTTATTTATTCTTTTTGCTTCTTGCTCGTCTATCACGGCGCTAGTTTTTCTCAACCAATGTTGCCAAGTCGCCTTCGCCCATTATACGGCTCACGATGCGTTCAGGGATAAAAGCTCTCCACATCTCCGACTTTCTCGCCGATACCTATAAATCTAAGAGGTATATTTAGCTGTTTTGCTATGCCTATAGCTACGCCGCCTTTACTATCCGAGTCAAATTTGCTTAGCACTACTCCGCTTATTTTTTTAGCGCGTCGTTAAACGTACTTGCCGTTTTTTACGCCGTCTTGTCCACTCATGGCGTCTGCTACGTAGAAAATTTCATGCGGCTCGAGCGCAGACTTGATATCTTTTATCTGCTTCATCAAAGATTCATCTATCGCTAGACGTCCTGCAGTATCGACCAAAAGTACATCATAAAGCCCGCTTTTTTTGCTTTAGCTAGCGCTTGCTTAGCTACATTTAGCGGATCGGTTTCGTTATCTATACTAAAAAGTTCTATTTCGTTTTGCTTCGCAAAGCTGGCGAAGCTGCTCGACGGCCGCCAAGCGTTGCAAATCGCACGCCGCGACCAAAAACTTTTTTTCTTTCTAAGCTTTAGATAATTTGCCAGCTTTATCGTCGTAGTGGTTTTTCCGCTACCTTGCAAAGCCAGCCATTAGCACGATCGTAGGAGCCACGGGCGCAAAGACAAAGCCTTGATTGCCCGGCGCGGTTAAAACCTTCGTCAAATGTGACTTTATCGCATCTAAAAACTGCTTTTTGGCCTATTCCGCTTTGCTTTAGATCAGCCTCGATGAGAGCTAGCAACTCTTTGGTAACTTTGTGATGAACATCAGCTTTTAGTAGTGCTTTTTAAGCACGTCAAGCGCGTTATTTAGCGCTTTTTCATCGTCTACGAAACGAATTTTACTAACGGCTAAACGAAACGACTCGCTGATTTGTTCAAACACATTCTACCTTTTATTTACATTTATAGCTAAAGCGCGTATTTTTATTAAATTTAAGCTTTATCACTCTTTTAAATCTCAAAAATTTTCTTGAAATTTCAAAAACCGAGCCTATTAAAAATCATTGCTCAAATTTGACCCTAAATTTATAGCCTAAAAAGCTCGATTTTATAGGCGTGCAGATACATTCTTGCGGCTTTATTTTTTTAGCGTATTTTTTTCGTCTCCTACGATCCCATATCCAGCGTGATTTAGATGTACTCTGATTTGGTGAGTTCTGCCCGTTTTTTTATTTCGACTTTTACGAGGCTTTTTTTGCCTGCGACCATCACTGGAGTTACGTGCGAAAAGGCCTCTTTGCCGTTTGGCGAGATTTTAGAAAACGCGCCGCCTCTGTTTTTTTAGCGTGATTATAGGGTTCGTTTACGCTCAAATTCCTCGCTCACGATACCCTTTTGACCGCTGCGACGTACTCTTTTTTTACGCGGCAGTTTTTAAACTCCTCGATCGCTTTTTGAAAATTCCTCGTTTTTCACAAGCAAAAGCACTCCCGCTAGTTTCCTTATCGAGCCTGTGAAGCAACGGAAATGTATACAGTTTCGCTCACTTTTTTTCCGATGTTAAAAAAATGCCGGTTTATCAATCGCAATCAGGTTTTCATCCTCAAAAATCACGCTTGGGACGCGGCAGCTTTTTGCACGTTAAAGTTTAGTCGCCGCGCTCATCGTCGCGCGCTGCTACGGCGATCCTTTGCCCCTTTGGCGCTAACCAGCCCCGCGTCGATCAGCTCCCTTTGCCTCGTTGTTTGAGATGCCCTCCTGGATCGCCAGTAGTTTATAGGCTTTTTTTCTTCTTTCATACATTTTCCTCAATATCTTTTAAAATCTCGCTTGCATCGCCTTTGGCGACGATTTTTTGCCTTTGAGTAAATCTTGCTTTAAAAAGCGAAATTTATCTCGTACGCTTTTTGCAATTTCATACCATCCACCACGCCATACAGGGCTTTTGATTAAATATAAACTCCCCGCTTATCACGGCGTTTTCAAACTGCGCCGCCTCGATCGGATTGTGTCCGCCTACGTTTGGCACGAAAGCTACCGCCAAGCACGACGACGTCGCTACAGTTTATAAATATTTACCAGCTCGCCCATCGCATCGACCAGCACGCACTGCGCATCGAAAATTTTTTAGTTTCGCTCAAATTTAGCAAAAACTAAGTCCGTTTTTTACGGCAAATTTAGCCAAAATATCGCCCGCCTCGCAGAACCTCTCCGGATGACGCGGCAGCTAAAATCAGCTTGTCGTCTGCGCTCACGTTTAAACTCGCGCAAAATCAGCTCCTCTTCGCCCGCATGAGTACTAGCCAGCACGATCACGCGCTCTTTTTGGCTTGTCGTAAATTTTTACTCGGGCTTTGGCAAAAAGGCTGATTTTTATATTACCGCTAACGACGATATTTTTTTGGCGCCGAGCCGCTGTAGACGCTGTTTATCCATATCGCTTTGAGCGTAAATTTTATCTATAAATTTAAACAAATATCTGTAAAAAAAGCTAAATTTGAGATAACTTTTGTAGCTCCTGTCAGAAATCCTAGCGTTTATCAAAATGACGCGAGAGCCTTTAAATTTGGCCCAAAAAACAAGCCCCAACCAAAGCTCGGCCTCAAAAATGACCGTGATTTTTGCAGGCTTTAGCCAAAACGGTAAAAATATCTCAAACGGCAAAAAGCGCGTATTTCGGCGTGATCTTTTTAGCCTCATCAAAACCGGTTTTGGTTACGACCGAGACTGCGGCCGTGTCTTTAAATTTACTAACTAGCGGCGCGATAGAACGCACTTCGCCGAAACTGCACGCGTGAAAATGCACGCGAGAGGCGTCAAATTTGGGATTTTTAAACAAAAAAAATCTAGCGGGGATAGAGACTCTGTACTTTTTTTCTTAAAAGCTAAAAATCGCAAGCGGTAAAGCCCCCCAAGGCAAACGCCGCGAGGACTAAAACGTAATAAATTATTATCAAATTTAAAGGCTAGTTCGCCGCTTCTTTGTATAAAATTCGGCCGCAGTGAGGGCATGTCACGATATCTTCGCCCCTTAATAACGGCAGAATAAGTCTTGTCGTTTATCTGCATAAAGCAGCCATAGCAGGCCTGCTTTTTGACAGGCACGACGGCTGTGTTGTGCGCCCATTTGCGGATTTTTCTCGTAAAAGGTCAAGATTTTTTTGATTCATCTCGCCGACTAACTTATTTTTTTCTTAGCATACATTCATCTCTTTGCTGCTCGATGGCGCCAACCTCGGCCGAAATTTCGCTCTCGATTTTGGCTAAATTACGCCAAGCTCCGCAGCCTTCGCCTCAAGCTCGCTTTTAAGCGCATTTTTGCTATCTATGATTTTTTTCTAGTCTTTCGACCTCTTCATTTGCGGCTTCTAGCTGCTCTTTAGCCAGCTCATCTTCTAGTTGAAGCGCCTTTATCTCTTTTTCGGTTTTTGCCACGCCGCTTTTTTTGGCGACGTCTTTTTATTTTTCGCGCTCAATTCGGCTATATGTGCGTTGGTTTGAGATTTTTTTGATTTTTTTAGCTCGGTCACGCTCGTGGTCGCTTCCTCGATCTGCGCCAAAATCGCCGCCTGCTCGTCCTTAGTCGCTTTTTAAAAACGCTTTGAACCTTCTCAAGGCGCGGCGTGAAATCGTCGATATCTTTATCAATGGCTGAAAGCTCGACTAGCTGTTCTAAATATTTATTCATCTTTTTCCTTTAACTGTATGAAAACGGGTTTTTTGAGTTGGATATTATAGTAGGAATCGGCAAAGATCTGCAAAATATTTTGCGAGCGACTCCCCAAAATACCGCTCGCTCTCAAAGTGTCCGATATCTAACATAGTAAGATTATTTTTGCGCGGCGCTCATGGCTTGGTGGTACTTCAGATCCCCGGTTAAAAAAATACGTCCGCCTTAACGCCATCTATCAAATCTCCGCCGCTTCCCGTGCAAAATGCAAGACGTTTTATAGGTGCATTATGATCAAATTTTCGCCCTTTGCAAACTCTTAAATGGCTTAAATTTAGCTTTGTTTTTACCGTCTCGCAAAGCTCGTCAAAGCTCAAATTTACATCCGCATAAAGCACGAATCCATCACGCTCTTTTGGCACAAAGCCCAAAATTTCGCTTAGTACGTATTCGTTTAGGGTGGCTTAGATCATAATTCGTATGCATAGCGATCAGGCTTAGATTTGCAGCCATCATCTTTGCGATTAGGGCTGCTTGGGTATTTGTCCAGATTTAACGACTTTAGCCCCTTAAAAATGAGCGGATGATGCGTGATGATGAGCGAGTTTGGCTGCGCTTCGTCTAAAAGCCCATCATCGACGTCAAGGCTAAGATAAACGCGCTCCGCGCTCGTCTCAAACGAGCCCACGAGCAGTCCGCTATTATCCCACTCCTCTTGACTCGCAAACGGGCTAATCTCGTCTAAAATTTTATAAATTTCGCCGATTTTCATCAAATTTTATTCGCCCTTCGCGCCGTTTTTGGGCTGCGGCGTCGATGCTAGCTTTATACGTCAGCGCGCACTCTTTGGCTAGCTCGCGGATTTTTAGGATGTAGTCTTGTCTTTTGCGTTACGCTGATCGCTCCGCGCGCGTCAAGGACGTTAAACGTATGCGCTGCAAGCATGCAGTAATCATACGCCGGTAGTGAGTACAGCCTCCAAGCAGCGCTTGCACTCGCCAAATGCATTTTCAAACTGGCGAAATAGCATATCTACATCCGCGATTTCAAAGTTATATTTGCTCCACTCAAATTCGCCCCTGCTTGTGAACGTCGGCATAGGTCACGATATTGCCACCCCTGTCATCCCAAACGATATCATAGACGCTATTTACGTCCTGCAGAGTACATCGCTAAGCGCTCTAGTCCGTAGGTGATCTCAGCCGAAACCAGCTCGCACGCGATGCCTCCCAACTTGCTGAAAATACGTAAACTGCGTCACCTCCATGCCGTCTAGCCAGACCTCCCAGCCAAGCCCCCAAGCGCCCAGCGTCGGACTTTCCCAGTTATCCTCGACGAAGCGGATGTCGTGATTTTTTTCAAATTTAATCCGAGCTTTTTCGAGGCTTTTTAGATAAAGCTCCTGTATGTTTTCAGGGCTCTGGTTTAATGAGCACCTGAAACTGATAATATGCGCCGAGACGGTTTGGGTTCTCGCCCATACCTGCCGTCGGTCGGACGGCGAGAGGGCGCTACGTACGCAGTCGCCCACGGCTTTGGCCCGAGGCTCCTTAAAAATGTCGCCTGATGATATGTGCCCGCACCCGCCGGCATATCGTAGGGGCTGTAGTATCACGCAACCCTGCTCGCGCCAGTAGTTTTTGAAGCGTTAGTATTATTTGTGAAAATGTCATTTTTTTGCCTTTTTATTTTATTGATATGTAAAATTTCTATTTTTTTCGTTTAAATATTTCTCAAAATCCGTTTCGTAGGCTCTATTTAGCTTTGAGCCTTCAAAATATTTCCAAATTTCTCCCCAAAATTTCGCTACGTTTTGCGGCTCGTTTGGAAAACTAAAAACGGCGTATTTACCGCTTTTTATCTCTAAAATTTCGCCGCCAGGGCAAAGCGACTTCGTACCGATAAATAAATCATAAAGCCCATTTACGCCGTTTTCGTAACTACAATAAACGCTGTAAATTTCGCTTTTACCGTCATAAAATTCTTTTGTAAATTTAGCCCACAAGGCCGGGATTTTACCGTCGCCGTTTATCTCGTCGGTATTTTTGGTGCGAGTTTTTAATCCGCAAATTTTAAAACCATCTATCTCTAAAATTTTCCACGGCTACTCCTTGTCGCCTTTGAAAATTTTTCAACCGCTTTGTTCCACATGAGCTTGTATTTTCGCTTTAAAAACTCGACTTCGTCTTGCAGATTTTTTAGCTGCGACGTTAGCGTCTCGACTGTTTTTTCTATCCTCGTCGTAGAGCTCTTGCATCGAGATTAACGCCTCTTTTAAAAAAACTTATTTTTCGTTGCGCAAGGTCTCTAATGTCTCGTCTTTGGCGTCGAGTACCTTTTTCGTGTAAATTCAGTATCGTACCGATCGTCTTTTTCTACAAAGCTAAAGCCATCGGCGCCGATCTGGGGCGCAGGTACGGCCACGACGCTAGGGCACCACGCTCATCGTGCCCTGGCTAGCCTCTATGAGGATCTCGCCGCCCTCCTCTTTCGTATTTAGCACGCCGCGGTTTATCATCCCCTCAATCACCTCGCGCTCTAGGGTGTACGAGCTTGCAAAATTCGTCTATACTTAAGTATGTCTGCATCTTTGCTCCTTTAGGCGAGTAAAACTTCCACCTTCGCCGAGTCTTCCTCTACTTGCTTGGCTTTGGCTGCTCGGTCGGCTTTTTAGCATTTCGTCTAGATTTTTGGTCGTTTAGAGCCCAAATTTGTAGCGCCAGATAGGCTGCGTTTACTGCGCCGGCCTTGCCGATCGCTACGGTGCCAACAGGCATGCCGCCTGGCATCTGCACGGTCGAATAAAGTGCGTCCACGCCGCTAAGCGCGGAGCCTGCCATCGGGATACCGATCACCGGGCGAGTGGTGTTTGCCGCGATCGCGCCCGCTAGATGCGCTGCCATGCCGGCCGCCGCGATAAAGACCTGCGCGCCTTTTTTTCCTCGGCTACGGCGACGTATTCGCTAGTTCGCTTCGGGCTTCTGTGCGCGGAGCTAATAATCAGCTCGTAAGGAACGTTAAATTTCTCAAGCGTTTTCGCCGCCTCGCTAACTACGTCGTAGTCGCTTTTGCTTCCCATTATTATAGATACGAATTTCATTTTATTTCCTCTCTTAAAAAGCTAAATTTAGGCAACTTCGCGCCCAAATTACTTCGTTTTTCGTTGCCGCTGTGGATTTCTGCTATTTCCTTGCCTTTTTTTGGTTACGAGCTTTTTAAAGTGATAAATTTCTTACCGTCGCGACCGAAAATTTGCGATATTTCGCTCTCGCACTCATCTATCTGAGCGCCCAAGGGGCCACGATCTCGTACTCGTTGCCCGGGAAAAATTTTATATTTACATTTAAAAAAACTCGCCGTCAATAGTCATGGCGTTTACCTGATGTGTGCCCTCTTCTGGGCTGCTAGCGTGATTTTGCGTATCAGCCTTTTTCAAACGGGCGATTTACCAGGTAGCCGTCGGTAAAGCCGCGATTTTTTAGCGTATTTAGCTCGTTCGCGTAAATTTGCGCGTCAAATTTGCCGGCCGCTGCGTCGTCGACGGCCATACGGTGAGGCTCTAGTCGCACAGGCTGCATAGTATTCGCTTTTCGTGCGGCCTTCGATTTTTTTAGGCTATCGACCGCGCCGCTTTCGATGATATCCTTGATATGCGCGGATAAATTAAGTCTTTGGAGTTCATTATATGCGTACCGCCTTCGTCCTCTTCCAGGCGAAACAGCGTTCCGATTTCGGGATTTTTGGCGTAGAGTTCGTATTTAAACCTGCAGTCGTTGGCGCAGCTGCCGCGATTTGATTGGCGGCCGCTTTGCACTGCGCTAACCAAACAGCGTCCCGAGTATGCAAAGCACATCGAGCCGTGTACGAGAAATTTTCGATATCTAGCGTCGGGATTTGCTCTTTTATTTTTTTACGACGTCTTTTTAGGCTCATTTCGCGCGCCACGACGATGCGTTTTGCGCCCATTTCGTGGTAGATTTTTAGCGTCAAGCGCATTCATGACGTTTGCCTGCGTCGAGAGGTGAATCTCGATGTCGGGGGCTATCTCTTTTGCCAGGCTCATGACGCCAGGAGTCGCGATGATAAAGGCATCGGGCTTCATAGCCGATATCGTTTGCAAGTGGCGTTTTAGCGGCTCGATTTGTGAATTAAAAAGGAAACGCGTTTACAGTCGCATGTCCATTCTTGCCTTTTGCGTGCGTATACTCGATGGCTTCCTTAAAGCTCTCAAGATTAAATTCGCGAGCCGAACGGGTGCGAAGCGAAAAGCTCGCCACCGATGCATAAACCGCGTCCGCACCGTATTCTAGGGCGATTTTTAGCTTGGTTAAATTCCCTGCAGGAGATAAAAGCTCGGGCTTTAGCACTATTTTTTTGCCCAAACTTTCTATCAGAGCTTCGATGTCGTCGTTGCTGACGAGATTTTCAGTGTGCGTATCGCCCGCGATATGTACGGCCGAGGCTACGCGCTTCTCGTCGTCGATCTTGCCCTCAAACAGACTGCTCATATACTTGCTAAGCGCGCGCATGACGTTGATAACGCGCTCGATCTTTTTGACGGTGGATGTCTTGATACTGCATCATATCCATCGCCATCATTATCTCGTCTTCCGCCATTCTAACGTTATCTAGCGTCATTTCGGCGGAGCTTTTTAGGGCGTTATTTTTTTCTCTAGCGCTTCAGAAAAAGCGGTGATATTTGGGGAATTTTTCGTGTAGTTTGGTAAAAATTTCGATATTAGCCTCTATACCGCTAATAATCTTGCTAAGCCCGTTCTCCCGCGTCCATAGAGAAGTTATTGATCGCATCAAAGCTTTATCAAACATCTGCGTGGCTTTTTTTCCTCGCTGTCCCTTTGTGACGTCGTCTAGCTGATGAACCATCTTATGATCATCGGTTGGAGGCGGCGGAGGCCACGGCATATTGGATGATACTTTATAATCTATGGAGTCAAATTTGGAGTTATCTTCTTTGTATTCAGAGATGCTTTTATCGGCAGTTTCCGCATATAAATTTTCATCTCCGCTAGCTTGCGCGTCGCTCTCGCCTGCAGCGACGATGTCATCCAGATCGCCCGCCATCAAGGCGTCAAGTTCTTCTTGCGTCATAAAAATCTCCTATTTAAATTTGGGCTGATTATATAGAAAATTAACGAAATATAAGTTTAAAAACCCAAACTTTATCCTTAAATTTATCAAATTTCTAGGTAGCATTTGCAAAATATTTAAGGATAAAAAAATGAGAGTCGATCTGCACAACCACACGCCGCTTTGTAAGCACGCCGTAGATGAGCCCAGAGGTACGTTTTTAAGCGCGATAAATTCGGACTGCGAGTATTTTTGGCTTTAGCGATCACGCGCCGATGAAATGTGACGAGGCGTACCGTATGGGATTTTCGCAAATGCCCTCTTACGAGAGCGAAATTTTCGCGCCTCAGAGACGAGATTTGACGGGCAGATCAGAAATTTTTGCTCGGCTATGAAGCCGATTTTTTTAGAGGGCTTTATCGACGAGCGGGTTTTAGCGCGCAAAGTTGATTACCCTCATCGGTTCGGTGCATTTTTTTGGGCGGCTGGGGCTTTGATAATCCCGAGTTTATCGGCGAATATAAAAAGCGCGACATAGACCAAATTGGCGGGATTATTTTTTTACTGCGTAGAAAAAGATGGCAAAGTCGGGTAAATTGACATCGTCGGGCATTTGGATTTGCTAAAGGTGTTTAGGTATGCCAAAAACCGACGTTAGACTCCTCGCTAAAGACGCCATCGATGCAATAAAAAAAGGCAGTTTGACTGTCGAGATAAATGCGGCCGGCTTTAGAAAACCGATCGGCGAGCAGTATCCGAGCGTAAATTTACTAGAAATGATCGCCGAAAAGGATATCCCTATCACGTTTGGCTCGGACGCGCACGCAAAAGACCAAGTCGGTCTAAACGGCGAAAAAAATGCGAGCAAATCGCTAGAAAGTGAGGCTTTTAGCAAGTGCGCGGTATTTAAAAAAACCGCGATAGAGAATTTGTAAAATTTTAGATCGGGTAGAAAAAAATTATTTAAATTAATCTTAAAAAGCAAAATTTATATGATAAAATTACGAAATCAATAAACACAGGAGCGAAAAAAATGGGAAAAACATTGTAAAAGCGTCGATCATTTTTTTGATTTTTGCAAAAGAACACGAGGTTAAATTGTGGATTTTTAGATTTACCGATATGAACGGCGCTTGGCACAGCATATCTTATAACATAAAATTCGTAGAAAAAGATCATTTCGTCAACGGCATACCGATGGATGCGAGCTCACTAGGAGGGTGGCAACCGATCGAAAGAAGCGACATGCTGATGTGCCCTGAGGCGACCAGCGCCTTTTTAGATCCTTTTACCGCCGACGTTACGGTTGTGGTTTTTGCCGATATTTACGACATTTACAAGGGTCAAATTTACGAAAAATGCCCACGCTCAATAGCCAAAAAAGCCATGGCCTACGTAAAAGAAAGCGGCGTGGGCGATGTGGCGTATTTTGGGCCGGAAAATGAGTTTTTTATATTTGATAACGTAAAAATAGTAGACAGCCCAAACTGCGCGATGTTTGAAGTAGATAGCGAAGAAGGCGAATGGAACGACGCTAGAGACTTTAAAGATAGCTACAACACCGGCCACCGCCCAAGAAGAAAAGGTGGCTATCTGATGACGCAACCGACTGATAGCATGGTCGATCTGCGCGCCGAGATGATGCAGGTTTTAGAACAAGTTGGCCTAGAAGTCATGCTAGGACACCACGAGGTCGCTCAAGGACAAGGCGAGCTGGGCGTTAAATTGGCACCCTTCTCGAGGCCGCCGATAACGTGCAAATTTACAAATACGTCGTCAAAATGGTCGCTCACCTAAACGGAAAAACGGCGACGTTTATGCCAAAACCGCTCTACGGTGACAACGGTAGCGGCATGCATGTGCATCAGTCTGTATGGAAAGACGGCAAAAATTTATTCTACGGCGAAGGTAAATACGCAAATTTAAGCGATTTTGCGCGCTGGTACATCGGCGGAATCCTAAAACACGCAAGGAGCGTAGCGGCGTTTACAAACCCTAGCACAAACAGCTATAAACGCCTAATACCGGGCTTTGAAGCGCCGTCAATCCCTAACGTATTCTAGCCAAAACCGCTCCGCCTCGATCCGTATCCCGTACGGCTCAGGAGAAAAAAATCGGTCCGCGCCGAAATGCGCTTCCCTGACGGAACTGCAAACCCGTATTTAGCGTTTTTCAGCGATGCTGATGGCTGGACTTGACGGCGTAAAACACAAGATGGAACCGGTCGGTCCGATGGACGAAACTATTTAAACTGCACCTAGATGAGATCCGCGAGCGCGGTATCGAACAGCTCCCCTCATACGTTAAGAGGTAGTTTAGAAGCATTGATTCGCGACAACGAATATCTGCACCCGATCATGACGCCAACGTTTATAAATGCGTATCAGCATTATAAATTGAAAAGTCAAGTATGGCCGTATGAAGCGCGCCCTACTCCGTATGAGTTTAAGACTTGCTTTTTCTTGCTAAATTGAGGGACGCTAAAAATCCTTTTTTTAGTTTTTTTCAGTCAAATTGACCTTTTTAAACTGAGGCCATTTGACTTTTTTTATGCGTTTTTGACGAATGCAAAATTTGTCAAAATAAATCAAATTTGAGGCTAAATTTGAAAAAAACAGCGGCTTTTTTTGTCTTGACAAATCAGCCTTTTTTTATATAATCACGTTTCATTTTTTTGAAAAAAATGTCTTGTTAGCTCAGTCGGTAGAGCATTTCACTTTTTAATGAAGGGGTCGCTGGTTCGAGTCCAGCACAGGACACCATTTTTTTACATAGACCCTTTCGTCTAGTGGCCCAGGACTCTACTCTCTCAGTGTAGCAACAGAGGTTCAAATCCTTTAAGGGTCGCCACGATTTAGTCTTTTGGTCGCTTAGCTCAGTTGGTAGAGCGCCACCCTTACAAGGTGGATGTCATAAGTTCGAGTCTTATAGCGACCACCATTTTTAGGTGCAGCGGTAGTTCAGATGGTTAGAATGCCGCCCTGTCACGGCGGAGGTCGCGGGTTCGAGCCCCGTCCGCTGCGCCATTTGTCTTGTTAGCTCAGTTGGTAGAGCATATCACTCTTAATGATGGGGTCGTTGGTTCGAGTCCAGCACAGGACACCATTTATTTTTTTGTTAAAGTCGGGTCGCTTAGCTCAGTTGGTAGAGCGCCACCCTTACAAGGTGGATGTCATAAGTTCGAGTCTTATAGCGACCACCATTTTAGGTGCAGCGGTAGTTCAGATGGTTAGAATGCCGCCCTGTCACGGCGGAGGTCGCGGGTTCGAGCCCCGTCCGCTGCGCCATTTGCCCTCGTTAGCTCAGTTGGTAGAGCATATCACTCTTAATGATGGGGTCGTAGGTTCGAGCCCTACACGGGGCACCACGATTTATTTTATCATTGTTGGCCCTTTTCGTCTAGCGGTTAGGGACACCAGCCTCTCACGTTGGTAACACGAGTTCGATTCTCGTAAGGGTCACCAATCTACTTTTCAAATTATTACTTCAATTTTTAAAATTGCCTTATACAAAAACATATTTAAATATGAGTTCACATTAATATATTTCTAGCTTTTTACAAAAAAAGCAATAACCACAAACATTTAGTTTTTGCACCAATTCTGTTTTTTTAATAATCCGCAAAAAGAAACAATAATAAACCATGCAAACATGAGAGCTTTAATTAGATTAAAAAAAGCTCCAAAAAAACTATCTCTAAATTTGTTTCAAGTAAATTTTAAAAATCATAAATTTCTAAACTTAAATTTTCTACCGATTTTTATTTCAAATTTAAAAATAAACAGAGAAATACTCAAGTTGGCAGCCAAATTTTGCCGACTCAAAGACAAATTAGCTAAATCCCAAGCCTATCCTTCGCCGCTTGCGTGATTTCCTCTTCGTAGTCGTAGTATTCAAATGTCGCACCATGTTGAAACGCGCCGTTTAGGATGTCGCCGCTTTGGCGATTTTTTGAGGTCTATCTCGGCGATCTTAAAGCCATCCAGCGTCTCGCAAAACTCCCATCAGTCGCGACGGTGGATTTTTGAGCTTTGTAAACAAAAAGCAAAATCCGCTCCCGCCGTTTCGCCCTACGCGTCCCGCGCAGCTGATGTAGACTCGCTAGTCCTAGCCTCTCTGCGCCCAACGATCACGATCGTGCTAAGCCGCGGCAGCGAGATACCGACCTCAACAACCGTCGTCGAGAGTAGCACGTCTCCGCGCTCGCGAAAATTCGCGCAGTGCCTGCTCTTTTTCTTTTGTCCTTGCCGTGCGTGACGTATACGTTTGCGAAAGTGCCCGCCAAAAACCCTGCGCTTCCTCCAGCCCCTGATAGTTCGAGTTTTCGCTACTTTCAACCAGCGGATAGATCACGGCGACCTGCTTGCCTTTGTCGATTTGTGCCTTGATGTGCGTTAGCAGCTCGCCAAAGTCAGCGCTTTGTAAAATTTGCGTGTGTATGTGTTTTTCAAATGGCATCTGCCGCAGGAAAACTAAACTCCGCGAAGCTGCTTTGTATCATGCTTAGCGTGCGTGGGATTGGCGTTGCCGAAAACTGCACGACGTGAGCCCTAGTTTCATCCGCAGTTTTTGTTTGCCGGTTTTGGGGCGAGATTTCAGTCAAATTTGACTGCTCACCCTCCTTAAATTTACCGCCAAATTCGCCGTCCGCTTCATCAAGCTGCGGGTCTCGCCCAAAAGCTCCCCACTAGCTAGAGCGTTGATTTTCTCGCGCTGATTCGAGCCGAAACGGTGCTGCTCGTCTATCATAACAAGCGGTGCAGCCGGCAAATTCGATACAGCAAAACGTGCGTGCCAATAATGAGATTTACACCGTCAAATTCGGGTTTATCGCCGCTTTTAACTAGCAAAACGCGCATAAAATCCGGCAGCAAGCGCACCGCCTCTGCGTAAATTTGCTCGGCTAGTATCGATGTCGGCGCCATGATGAGCGCAGCGCGTCGGATATACGCTAAGCGCTGCGGCTAGCATCACAAGAGTCTTGCCGCTGCCCACGTCACCCATCACGACGCGCCGCACCGCCTGCTCGCCGCTAAAGTCTGCACGCAGATCAGCGATAGCATTTCAGTTGGTCATCCGTGGGAGCAAACGGCAAATTTCTAAGCCACTTCGAGATATCAAAAAGCTTGATTTTGGGCGCCTTTAAAAGTGAGTTTTTTGGCGTTTAGCTTTTTTTAGGTAGTTATAAATTCTACAGATTTCTAGCACGTCCTCGCCGGCTTTTTTTCTCGCACGAGGGCATCTAATATCCGGACGCTTTTTTTCGTCTCCCTCTGTGCAGATCTAGCAAGAACTCAGCCTCTCTGGGCGTGAGTCCCGCCTCTAGTAAATTGGGCAAAGTTTACGTACTTTTTGGATCAAATTTCTTAAACGAATCGTCTCTGAGAGAGAGTTTGTATTTGGGTATGATTTCGTTTATTTTTCGTGACGATTTTTTTGGATTTGTTAGCTGCCACGAGCCGTAGGCGTATGCGCATTTGCCGCTTACAAATACGCTTTTTGCCGACCTTAAAAGCGCCGTGATGCCAAGGCTTGGCATTAAAAACCACGATTTTTGACATTTTGCTCCCACGCCTCGCACCAGCATACGGCGTGTAGCATTCCGCCTTGGCGATACGCGCTTTTTATCTCCACGGCGACGCTCACGTGTCCGTCTTTTTGGTGCGGCGACTAGACTCGTATCCTCAAAGCTTTTAGGAAGCTTTAGCGCTAGGTCGAGCAGAGTGGTTACGCCGATTTTTTTAGATTGATTTTTGTCTTTTTCATCACATTCATTGTAAAGCACGGCAAAACTGAGCTTTTCTATCTCCGCATGCTCCGCGATAAATGCGTTTAGCTCGGCAAGCTTTAGCTTTGAGATTTTTTCTAGCTCGTCTTTAAAATTTCCTAGTTTAAAGCCGTTATAAAACTCGCTCTGAGCGATGTTTAAGCGGTTAAAAAGCGTCTCCTGGCGTAGCGGCTGAGAGCCCTAACAAAAAAATCTTTTAGCCTGCGCTAGTTCGCCCTGCCTTTCACGCCGTTTTTGACGAATTTCCGCAAATTCGTCTTTCACGACTGCGACCGCCTCGCTCCTGCTCTCGTTTTTGGTTTGCAGATAGCCCCACATTTGCGAGTGACTAAGGGCAAATTCGCTCCTAGCATACGCCGAATACGCTAGCCCCCGCTTCACGCGGATCTCCTCCATCAGCCTACTGCCAAAGCCGCCCTCACCCAAAAATAAACGTCGCGACCTTAGCTTTGTACCGCTCCTCGCGGGAAACGTCAAAAGGCGCACCAAAGTAGATATAGGCTTGCTCGCTGAGGCTTGATTATGGACTTTTGGCCGCATTTTTTTCATCGGTTTTTAGTAGCTTTAGTTCGCGCGCTTTCGCCTTGCTTTAGCGAGCTTAAAATCTCGTCCAATTTAGCTCCCCGGCGTCACTTCGCCGCCGAGCACTACGAACAATGTGCCAGATCAAAGCTTGCTAGAGATGAAGTTTTTAACGTCGTCTAGCGTAATACTCTCCACGCTTTGCTTCGTGCCGATGCTAGGGCCTTGCTAGATTCGTACCGGGATAGAGTAGTCCGTTTAGCGCGACTCTAGCCAGATAGTCGTAGTCGCTCTCGTTGCTAGATATCTCGCCCAAAGTCAGAGTTCGCACCTTTTCAAAGCTTTTTTTGCTTAAATTGGCTCCTCTAAAAGCTCTTTTTAGCTTGGCAAGCGCGAAAGAAAAGTGCTCCTTTAGGCAGTTTAGCTCAAACGCAAACGTCTCAAATCCCGCGCTCGCGTAAAGGCTGATCGCGCGCGTTTCAAGCTCTTTGGCAAAGCCCGCCGCGCCCTTGCTTAGCGTGCCTTCGTCGAGTAAATTTCTCGCGACGAATTGGCTAATCCCGCCTTGTCCTCTACGCAAGCTCCGGCAACCTTGAAAATGAGCTTTAGGCTCACGGCGGGCAGAGTTTTGCTGGCCTCGTAGACGGCCGGGATTTGTAAATTTGCGGCTTTTAAATTTATGATTTTCATCAATAAAACCTTTCTAAAATATCGTAATTTGGTATTGCGTTTGGCGGGTTTTTTTCGCCGATATCTTTGATGAGGCGTATCATCTCGTCTTGATTCATGCGGTAGCTAGCGCCGGCGAGCCTTGACGACGTTTTTCTTCCATCATCGTGCTACCCTAGGGTCGTTTGCGCCAAACAGCAAGGCCAGCTGCCCAATATAGCTGCCCTGCGTGACCCAGCTACTTTGGATATTTGGCACGTTGTCTAAAAATAGCCTAGAGACGGCAAGCAGGCGCAAATAACGGTTCGAGCTTTGCTTTTTGATCTCGGGATGTTCGGCCGCTAGGCGCGTGTTTAGCCCTGAAAAGCTCCACAATATAAACGCTCTAAAGCCACCAGTCTCATCCTGCAAACTCCTGATATGCTCCCAGTGCTCCACGATCTCGCCCGTGGTTTCGACGGTGCCAAACATCATCGTAGCAGTCGTCTTTAGCCCCTCTTCGTGCGCCTCGCGGTGGATGCGTAGCCAGGTTTCTACGTCGCATTTTTTAGGCGCGATCACGTCACGGACGCGGTCGCTTAGTATCTCGGCTCCGGCTCCGGGCATCGAGTAGAGCCCCTTTTCTCGCAGCCTGCGAAGCACCTCCCTCGTGCTGATACGCGAGATCCTCGCGATATAGTCGATCTCGACCGCGGAAAATCCGTGAATCGTGATGCTTGGATATTTTTTTGCTATAAACTCCACGAGATCCTCGTACCATTCGATTTTTTTAGCTTCGGGATGTACGCCGCCTTGAAATAAAAATTTGCGTCCCGCCGATAGCGATGAGTTCCTCGATCTTTTGCCCGATCTCGTCAAAGCCGAGCACGTAGGCGTCCTCGTCCTTGTGATCGCGGTAAAACGCGCAAAAGTACAGTCCACCCAGCACGCGTTCGTATAGTTGATGTTTCTATCCACGATAAAGGTCGTGACGCCCTGTGGGATGCAGCTCGCGTTTGCGCGCTAGAGCCATCGCTCCAAGCTCGTTTAGATCGGCGTTTTTCTATCAAATTACCGCCTCGTCTACGCTTAGTCTAGTCAAATTTTTTTCCTTCAAATTTTTACGCGAGTTTAGCGAAAAAAACGCTTTTATCTTTGATAAATTCACGTTTTTGACGTCTTGCGGATATCATTTTACGGCATACGCAAAGAAAAGAAATGATTTTTAAAATCCGCAAAAGACGCTCTCGATCTAGAAATTTAGCCTTTTGTCGCTAGCTGCTACGCTCCGCACCGTCACAGATGCTCGATCGCAAAACAAACCTAGAGTCAAATGCCGCGACCTGTCAACCCATTTTGCCGCGGCGCTTCAAAGTTTAACCCTGATTTATAAAGCTTAAATTTGATAAAAATCCCGAGACATTTTTATCAAAGGAGAAAAGATGAAAAAGTTTAGTTTTAGCTGCGATTGCGGCGCTGTTTTTTTGCAGGCTGCACGGCGAAACAAACCAGCTCCAGCCGAGCAAAACGCGCAGGAGTATCGCCACGCTACGCAGATAAAAGACGCAAGCTGTCCCGCATCACGGCATGACAAACGCTAGCTGCGCACAGGGCTCACGGCGCGATGAAAGAGTGCCCCTCATCACGGAAATCACGGAGCAGACAAAAAAATCTCGGCTGTAGCGGCGACTGCGCCAAATCAAAACCATGCCCAAAATGCGACGCGAAAAGCGCACGGGATGCGCGCAACATAAAAGAGTGCGCTCATCACGGCAAAAAGCAGCGCAAGCGACAAAACGCACGCCTGTCCTCATCACAAACACTAAAATTTAAATGCGGTCAAGGTCAAATTGGTCGCACTTCCCATCGAATTTACGCCAGCTGGCAACAGCAAAATTAAGCTCAAATTTCGCCGCAAAGTAGTTAAAAATCGCTTTTAGTCTCGTCGTCTAAAATTTTAAGCAGGCTAGGCAACCTAAACTCGCCGCTCATTCCCTTTGCGAGCCGCGCCGCTTCGTCCACATCGATACCGACCGCGCCAACAAAAAGCGGCCTCTTGCTACTGCCTCTGCAAATTTCTCTTACGAGCTTACAGCTACCTTTAAAAGGCGATTTAGCTACGCCCACGATCTGCACTCTACGCTCCAAAGCGCTCGTATAAATGCCCGCCCAGACCGTATCTGCCCTCGTCATCAAGATAAACGAAACCGTCGATCACGATGAGCGAGATATCCCCACATCCAAATCCTGCAAAAAGCGAGACGATGCACGGCAGCTCCCTTTTTATAAAAAGCTTCCCGCTCTCATAGGGCGCTACGCCGTCGACCACTTTTTGATATGATTTTCGAGCGGCTTTTTCGTCGCTAAAGTTTTCAAACAAAACCCCTACGACTTTAGCCTTGCTTCCCAGCATAGTACGCATCTACAGCAAGCTTTCATCGCTATCCTTTTTGTTTTAAATTTGAGCAGCATAAAAAGGCGACTTAGATTAAAAGCATTAAGCCGCCTCAAAAGCTCACATTTAATCTCGCTCCAAAACGACTTTATTTCCCTTCGTGCCGCGCACGCGCACCTTTGACGCCCTCGGCTAAATCACCGTCGTAGCGCCACAAAGTGCCCTTTAAAATAAACCATACCCTCTCTGATTTCGCCCTCGCCGCTCTCGTTTAAAAAGTCGTCCTTAACTTCGCTTTCGTGCTGGTTACAAATTGGCCTTTAGCGGCTTTCTGAGCGCAAAAAAAGCAGGACTAGCGAGACGATAGCGATGAGTAGAGTGATACTCCCAAGCGATATCGACGAAAAATCCCAAAACTCCGACCGCCAAAAATCCAAGCCCGAAAAAAATAGCACGAAAAAAAGCTACCGAGCATAAACTCGAGCATGACTAATCCGACGCCCAGCAGCTAGCATCAAATATGCGGGTATCATTTCGCCGCCCTAGTGCCCAAAAAGTCCTTTAAAGACGCTTAAAGAGCCGATGAGCTCGGTCGCTTCGTAAGGGACTAAATTTCTATCTTTTCGAGCCGTTTTTTTGGCTAGCTCGTTAAAAGGCTCCTACGCGGTCGCGCGCGAGCAGGAACTCGGCAGCCTTGGCATTTTTGCGCCATGCTTTCGTTTATCATGTCCATCGCCTCTTTTTGAGCCGTGGCTAGCGCTATTTGCTCGTATTTTTTTCGCATCGGCCATACGCTCGATGGCTTCGGCTTGCAATACTTTTTTTCTTGCTTTTAACGCCTCGGCGTTTGCGGATGAGCGCCTCTTTTTCAGCCTGCGCTTTTAGCTCAATCGCGCGTTTTTTTCGCGTTCGGCTTTCATCTGTAGATTCATCGCCTCTTCGATGCCGTGCGGGACGGAGATCTCGGAGATCTCGACGCGCATGATCTTTACGCCCCAGTTATCGGCGGCGTCTCCGAGCGCTCTTTGTAGCGCGGAGTTTGAAAGCGGTCGCGCGAGCTAAGCGTATCATCAAGATTCATCGCGCCGATTTCGCCGCGCAGCGTCGTCATGGCTAAATGTGCGATCGCGCGCTTGTAGCTATCGACGTTATACAGGGCCATTTTGCCGTCTACGACCTTTAAAAACACGATACCGTCTACGCTTATGTTTACGTTATCTTTTGGTGATGACTTGCTGCTTCGTGATATCTACTAGCTGCTCTCTCACGGTGATCACGGCGCGGATCTGATCGACAAAAGGGATGATGATGTGAAAACCGCCGTCAAGCACCTTGTGAAAGTACCCAAACGCTCGACGATGTAGATATCAGACTGCGAGATGATCTTAATGCCGGCTTTTTAAAAAAACAAGACCGCAAAAGGCCAGCACGACCACGGCAAATACGATAAACGGGATGCTCTCTTCCATGACTACTCCTTAAAAATATTTTTTTCATCATTTTAGCCGCTTTTTGCTAAAAAAATCGCCATTTTAGCGGAAAAATTTTTAGTATAATTAGCCAAAATTTACAGGGATAAATCATGAAAAAAATATTTTATTTTTTTAGCCGCGGCTGCGATGATATTTGCTGGCTGTGCGGCAAGTGGCGGTGCAAGCGCGGTAAATAACAAAAATGCGGCGGTACGGAGGTTTTTTTGAAACGTGCGGCACCGAGGTAGATAAGGAAAAAGTTTGATCGGCGTTTACGAGGCTAAGGTGCTTTTGCGACGGATGTAGCGAAAAACTCAAAAAGCACGCTAACACTCAAACGCGGACGGTACGTTTAAAATCGACACCGTTTATCAAAAAAAGATCGCGCAAAGAGAGACTACAAAACGGGCAAATTTACGAGATATGAGGCAACGTCCCTAAGAGTGACGAATCAATACCGCGAAAAGCTAAATTTCGAGATTAACGGCGATACGCTACGCCAGATCAGCAACCAAAACAGCTTTATCAAAGAAAATTTCGCCCAGGAGCGCATCTACAAAAAGCTAGAAGCAAACTAATCGGCAAATTTAGCGCTCAGTTTGACCCGAAAGCCCAAAAATGAGTAAATTTATCGACCCTACTAAAAAACCCAGCCCGTTTTCGCGCGCCTCTCGCTCATACAGCTGATTTGTTATTTTGGCGTTTGGTTCTCGCACACGGGCATTTTTACGCTGCTTATCGAGCTTGAAGCGCCCGTTTGGGCGATCACGGCGGCGGCTGCGCTAGCTTTCGTGCCAGGCGTGCTACTATCGCCTTTTAGCGGTATCGTGGTGGATAAAGTTTAGCCCCAAACCGATGCTCATAGCGCTCACGGTCGTGGAGATGGTGACGGTTTTTATGCTCGTTTTTTATCGACAAGCTTTCATTGATGTGGCTGCTATTTCGTGATAATATTTATCAGAGTCGGAGCCGGCGGGACGTATTTTTCAGGTCGAGATGAGCCTGTTTCCCAAAATTTCTTAAACAAAGACGAGATAAAAAAACCGCAAACGAGATCCACTCGCTCATCTGGGCCTTTTTCATACACTGCAGGTATGGGGCTGGCGGGCATTTATATCCATTTTTCGGGATAAAAAGCGCCTTTTGCTAGACTGCGCTCTTTACGGCGTGGCGCTTATCGTCCTGCTTGAAACCGATATCGCCGTGCGGGCTAAAAAAGGCGGCGAAAAAAGTCCGCGAGATGCTAAAAAAACGGCCTAAAATACGTAAAAACAAAACCCCACTCATCGCACACCTCATCATGCTGCACGCGGTAGTTGGCGTGACCAGCTACGACGCGCTCGTGGCGCTACTAGCCGACTATCCGTACGCTGGCCTGCTCTCGGCATCTCTCATCATCGGCTACATAAACGCCTGCCGCGCCGTCGCCCTCATCGTCGGTCCGCTAGTGCTTAGTAAATTCGTCTCAAACTGCAAACCTAGTCTATATCTACGCCGGGCATGGGCTTGGCGTCATCGCGTGGAGCGCGCTGCAGTTTAACTTTTATATCGGATTTATAGGGATTTTTTTGCGCGGGATTTTTCACCTCGACGCTTTGGAGCTACACCTACACGCTCATCCAGCAAAAGTGCGATCCCGGCGTTTTACGGCCGTATCATCGCCTATAACGATATGGTTTATCTAGGCGTCGCGGCGGTGATATCTAGCGGTATAGGACTGCTTTTTGAGCTCGGGCTTTAGCCTCTCGCTGATCACCGCGCTGATAGGCTGCATCTTTTTGCGGGAGCGATTTATTGGATATTCGTGCGTAAAATTTACAGAGACGAGCTAGCGTAAAGTACTCTGCGGCGCGGGTTTGGCAAGTGGCGTAATCATTGATCCCGGCAAATTGCCGTCCGCATCAAAAAAACGCAGCCAGTCTCGCTCAGGTCAAATTATCAAATCAAATTTAACGGCAATTTACCCCGCTCAGGCCTTAGTGTAGTAAGTCGTTCCGTTTGAAATATGCTTTTTATAAAGCGTCGTAAACGGCACCAGATCGGCGTGTCCCGACGTAGAGTCTGCCGTGATCGCTCAGAAATTTCATGAAAGCGCTCGACCGTTTTTTTAGCTTAAAATCCTCGTTAAAATAAATCATCATATTTCGCGAGAAAATGATGTCAGATTTACCGAGCTTTAAAGATCGCGTCGTCAAAGATATTTGCCACGCTAAACTCGCATCTAGGCAGCATCTCGCGCTTGATTTCGTACTTGCCGTCGCGTTTTGTAAAGTAGATATTTTTTTGATTGTCGTTTAGGGCGGTGCAGCGAGCGCTCGCTATAAACGCCCTTTTACAGCTATCGATAGCCTCGGGTTTATGTCGACACCAACGATGCTGACGCGGTTTTACGTCGAGCAAAGTTGAGTGCGCGAGCATACCTAGCGAGTACGCCTCATCGCCAGTCGAGCACGGTGTGCACAGTATCCGCACGCTATCAAGCTCCTCTCTGGCGTAGTAGACCGCGGCCTGTAGCTGCGGCAACTCTCTGTAAAAATAAGTCTCGCTCTATTTAGTTTTACCGGGACAATCTTGTTTAGCTTAAGTTGTTTAAAAAAACTTTAAAACACATTAGGCCGACAGAAAAAAACGCTGATTAGGAATAGTTTTGTTTCAAATTTGTTCCGTTCCTGAGTTAATTTCACAAATACCGTATATTTATCTACATTAATTTTTAACCATAAAGTAAAATACATAAAAATAATGCGGATAATTTTATGATAGCTAAAACGGTACATTAAAATTGGATGAGAATTCAGTATTCGCCACAACGGCAAAAAGAGTAGTCAAATCTTACTTGATAATCACCGGTTTTTTTGTCCGTTTTGGATAAGACTATATTTTTATTAGTATGCATTACTACAGGCAAAAAAATAGAAACCAAAAAAACAAGACAAACAAAGGCGAATCAAAAAGCATTATTACAACCGCCTTTTTTATTTAAATTTCCTAGTTCGCACTCAAATTTACGCTTGCGATAAGCCTGATCTCGCCTTGCTTTTACGATAAACGTCCTATTTTTTTATTCGTCATTTGATATAAAAAAAGCTAAAGATTTCTGCGACCGCTTTATAGAGATTTGGCGGGACTTCCTCGTTTAGATCGACTTTGCTTAGAACCTCGATTAGATCGGCGTCCTCTTTGATAGGGATATCGTGGGATTTGGCTAGATTTATGATATTTTTTCGCCACTTCGCCAGAACCCGTAGCTAGCACCTTAGGCGCGTTATCTTTTTGGCGGTTGTAGCCAAGAGCCACGGCCTTTTTAGTTTTTTTGTACTTTTGCCAAATTTACGCCTTTTTATCAAAGCCCATATCAAGCTTTATCCAGACCACCGTAAACGCCGCTAAGACGCAGCTTTGGCATGGTTTTTAGGCTAAATTCGACACTATCAAGCCCTGTTCGCCGATAGCCTTTTTTTAGCTCCTTCGCGCCGCTTAAAAATCAGCTCCTTAAACTCCTCTTTTTGCGTCGCGATTGCTAGGGTCGATGTATTTATTTTTCGCTAAGCGCCACCATGATATTGATTTGGCCGAAAGTACGAAAATTCAGGTCGATTTGCGCGTAGTGTTTTTTTGCTTTTTGCCTTGCTTAAACCTGATATTTCCGCCATCTACGCCCTCCCAGACGTAGGGCAAATAGGTCTGCACGCCGCCTGCGACCGCGGAGGCTAACTGATGCATCTCGATTTGAGCGAGTAGCTTTGAGGCGGCGTCTTTTACGGGGCTAGCGTCGGGAGACTTTGACTGCATATTTAAAAGCGCGCTTTTTTACGTCGTTTTGCAGCACCTTTGCCGTCTCTTCGGCGCTTTTGGGCGTCACTGCGCCAAGCTCGCCGCGAGCGATGTTTTGCTGCTTTATTAGCTTGCCAACTTCATCGAGGTTATTTTTTTGCTTCAAAGCCAGCTTTATCGGCGATTTGCAAGGCAAAATTTAGCTTTCTAGCCGCATTTTGCAGCTTGTCTTGCAGCGTCGCTCCCTCGTTTCCCTCTGCGCCGTCTCGGACGATTTTTTGCGCGAAGTCGTTAAATTTATCCTGCGAGCCAGCAAGCGCGCCAAGCTCGTCCGTTAGCTCTTTTTAGGGCGTTTTTTTAGCTCGGCGAGGTAGAGCAAAGCCCCTATTTTGACTTAGTTTTTTTCGCTACGTACTGCATTTTTTTCGCCCGCGCTTGCCAGCAACTGCGAGATTTTATTTAGCTCGTTGTTTAGCGTTTTTTCGTTTAGGCTTAGTCCGCTACCGCTCATCGCGTTTGCCTGTTTATCCATAAATGTAGCTGCGTTTTCTAATTTGTCAGAGGTCTCAAAAAGCTGCTTAAACGGCGAGCTAGCCAACGTATCTTTGGCTGCGGTTTTGGCATTTTGTAAAATGTGATCAAGCCTCGCAAAGCTTTCGTTCGTGCTTAGGCTGTCGTCCTTAGCTAAGGCTGAAATTTGCTCTAAAAGCTGCTGATTGGAGAGATTTTTTATATCGCCAAACAGCTTATTTATCGCGCTAGGTAGGTTAAATTTGCCGTTTAGCGCCTCTTTTAAATTGCCTCCAGCATAATGCCCGAGCTTTTTATCTGCTCGTTTAGCGGCGCGTTTTTTTAGATCGGCGACGGGCTTTAAAAACTCTTTTTAATTTAAGCGCGAATTCCTTTAGATCGAGCTCGTTTTCGGCAAGAGCTGCGAGGCTTTTCATATCTTTTGCGAGATTTGGCGAGAGTTGCAGATTTTTCGCCTGCGCGGCGAGCTCTTTGGCCTGCGTCGGGCTTGATTTTAGCTCGTTTAAAAGCTTATTTACGAGCTTACCTAGATCCTTTACGGCGTTATCTGCGGCCTCGAGGTCCAAATTTTGCGAGGGCGCGGGCTGATTTTTAAAAAGATTTTTTTGGTTTCGCCCGCCTGACCCGTCTGTCCGGCGCTTGGGCCGCCTACGCCGCCCGTTTTAGGGCAGAGCGCCGCTGACTGCGGCCTGGGTCGCGATTTGCGAACTTACTGAGTTACTTACTGATTCCATACGGCTATATCGTCAAATTTGAGATTTTTCATTAGCTATTTGCCATCGTGCCGGGACTATGCTCAAAGTCGCTTCTGCTTTCAAGCGGAACGGTCTTTTGCGTGAGGCAAAACGCGATGAGAAACGCAAGCAGCGCCACATAAACCCACATAAAGCCGTCAAAGCCTAAAATTGCATGCTAGCGCCCATTATCACGGACGAAAGAAGTGAGCCAAAAGAGTAGCTAAAAAGTACGGCGCGCCCTACTTCGATGCCTTGATTTTTTTGTGTTTTTAAAACGTCGTTGGCGCGAGCAAGCTGACAGCGCATAGAGGCAAAAAGCGCCCGAGCCTAGAAAAAAACGACAAAACGTACTGCGCGTAGATAGATGGTTTTAAGCGCCAAAAACAAATAGCCGCAAATAGCGACACGCCCGCGCAGCACATTATAGCGGGACGGCGGCCGGGTATCCGAAAAAGCCGCCTATGAGAGAGTGGGCGATAAAGCCGCCCGCCATCGCGACGGTCATAAAAAACGAAACCTCTCTCGCACCGTATCCTTGCAGCAGGATATAAACGCTAGCCATCGTAAAAAAGCCGTTTATAAGGATGCCGGCTACGATACTGGTAATGAGCGCCAAAGGCACTAGCGCAAATACTCTCGGGATCGAGACGCTCTTTTTTTCGGGGATCGGCGGCTCTTTGATGCGGATCAAATTAAAGGAATACTCGAAAACAAAATAAACGCCGCGCTCAGTAAAAGCACGTGCGAAGTGGATAAATTAGCGATAGTACGAGGATGCCCAGCCCAAAACATACATAAAACGTGATCTCGTAAAAGGCCAATACTCGCGAGCGAACTTCGTTTCTGGCGCGCGCGTTGAGCCAGCTTTCGATTATCATCAAAATCGAGTAGTAGCAAAAACCCAGACATCCGCGCAAAAAAAGCCCAAAAAAATAGAGATTTTTGGCTAAGGTCGTGAAACATCGCCGCGATACCAAAAAGCGACGCAAATATCCCAAAGCTCCTGATATGACCGACTTTTGAGACGATTTTATGCGAAAATATCGTAGCCACCATAGCACCAACGAAAAATACCGCGATAACAAATCCCGTCTCCAGCTCGCCTGCGCCCATTTTTTTTAGTTCGACGCCCGCAGAGCTGATGATGAGGCCGTTTCCAACAAACAAAAACGCCATCCCCACAAATAGTGCAAACATCGATCTGATCGTTATTATCGAGCTATTTCTCATTGCTTCTTACTCCATATATCAAAGCGCCCGCAGGCATCGCCGCAAGCGCGATCAAAAACGCTGCGATATCAAGGTTACCGTGCCTTTTTAACGCCAAAAATCCGACGACCAAAACCGCATACGCAATCAGCCGAAAAGGCACGAATGCGGTGAAGTAGTTGGGCGAATTTTGCTTTAAATTACGCGCGAAATTTTGCTTTTTTGACGGCTTAGTTTCGCTATCTTTACTTGATTTGCTCAAATTTGACTCGTTTGTCTGGCTTAAATTTGACCCGCTATTTTGGCTTGCACCGTTTAAATTCTGCTCGTCAAATTTGCCCTGCGCGGCTTCATTTTGTTCTGTTGCCGCGTCAAATTTAACCCGCTCGTTTTCGCCGTTTAAAGTTAACTCCACCGCTTGGTCAAATTCCGCGTCCGTTTTTTTGCGAGGCCGTTCACATTGACACATCCAAACGCTTAGCATTTTTCGCAGTGCGGGTCATGCCCGCCAGTTAGCCTCCGCGGGGCGATCAGGAAAATTCCTCGTGATTTTCGCCCCACTCGTCTATGTCGTCCTCTGCGGAGGCGTCGTAGTCTCGCACGCCGTTTTCTACGCGTTTTTTGTAGGCTCTAAATGTCGCGGCCAGCACCAAAAGCGAGCCCGCAAACGCAACCTGCGAGCTATAAAACCACGCGTGGCCAAATGCCGCCGAGCCAAGCAAAAAGCAAAGCCTCAAACGTACCGTAAACGGCAAGGAGCTTAAGATTCACTCATCGTCCTCGTCATCGTCTTTCGCGGGTTTAAATTTACCTTTATCTTTTAGTTCATCTAGGGCTTTTTTTATCTGCGCGTCGTAGGCCTTTTTTTGATGTTTAGGCCGGCTGCGGCGATACCAACTGCGATACCTGCAAACAGCGTCCATGTCCAGCCGGTTTCCTTCATCATCCAGTAGCCAAACCCGGCTCCGATAGCAAGCGCCACGACGATAGAAACGCCCAGACTTAGCTGCTCGGCACCCTTTACGACATCGCCTCAAATTATCTTCGCCATTAGGCAAATCCCCAGCTGTTTTTTTCATGCGTTCTTGTATCGCTTCACGCTCTTTCCTGGCCTCTTTTAGGCGCTCTTCTAGATCGGCGATCCTTGCTTTTACCTCGCGCATTTCTTCGTTTTTCGCCAGCCGTCTGCGCGACTATCTCGGCAAAAGCTCTCGTCCGCGGCCTTAATCGCAAATTGATATCCTCTTCGCTCATCGCGTCGCAGATAAAGCCCGTCTCAAACTGGCTGGGTGCTAGATAGACGCCCTTTTTAAGCATTTTGGCATGAGTGGCGTAAAGCTTGACGTCGCTTTTTAGCGCGTCGTCATAGTTTTTAACCTCGCTTGCAGTAAAGAAAAAAAGCCAAACATCGAGCCTCGCACCGTCGTTTGCAGAGCGATGCCGTGCTTCGTGGCGACACTTTTTAGCCCGTGAGCAAACAGTACGGCTAGTTTGTTTAGACGGTCATAAAGATCATGATCAGCAAAAATTTTACTCAGGCTTGCGATGCCGGCGGCCATAGCTACGGGATTGCCGCTTAGCGTGCCCGCCTGATACACAGCACCTTCGGGGCTTAGGGCGAGTCCATGATAGCAGCCTTTCCGCCAAACGCCGCCGCCGGGCAGCCTCCGCCGATAACCTTACCAAAGGTCACGAGATCAGCCTCTATGCCGTTAAATTCGAACGATCCGTGCCTGCTCGCGCGAAAACCGCTCATAACCTCGTCGAAAATCAGCACTGCGCCGTTTTTCGTCGCAAAGGCGTCTAAGCTCGCTCAAAAACTCGTTATCAGCAGGCACTAGACCCATATTTCCCGCGATCGGCTCGATGATTAGCGCGCCGATTTTGCCAGGATTTGCCTCAAATATCGCCCTCACGCTAGCTATATCGTTGTAGCGCGCTAGATATGTGTTTTTTTCACCACGTCTGCCGGCACTCCGCCGCTGGAAGCGTTGCCGTAGGTCGTAGCACCACTGCCTGCTTTTTACCAAAAGCGCATCGCTGTGTCCGTGGTAGCAACCTTCAAAATTTTTATCAGTCCATCTTTGCCGCTAAAACCGCGCGCCACGCGGATCGCGCTCATAGTGGCCTCAGTGCCGGAGCTTACGAAGCGTACCTTTTCTACGTTTTTTTAAACTCGTCGCAGATTAGTTTGGCTAGCCTTGTTTCTAAAGGTGACGGAGCGCCAAAGCTTAGTCCCTTTTTAGCCGTCGCTATCACCGCGCTCTCGATATCCGGATCGCGGTGCCCGAAAATGAGCGGTCCCCAGCTCTGGATGAAGTCTAGATAGCGGTTACCCTCGATATCGACTAGATACGCGCCCTCGCCGCGGTCCACCACAAACGGCTCGCCGCCGACGCTGCCAAACGCGCGAACGGGCGAATCCACGCCGCCCGGGATATATTTTTAGCTAGCCCAAAAGCTTCTTTGTTAGTCATTTTTTTATCCTTATTGAAATTTATAACGTATTCGTAAAAGCAAATTATCTCTTCGTCGGTTAGAAAGTAGCTAGGCATCACGCTTCTAGCGCTTAGCACGCCCTCTTTAAACGTCTCAAAATCAAGATTGTTTATCCTTGGCGCTCTTAGCTCGTCGTCGATGACCTGCTTGGTTTTTTTATCGAAATGTCTATATTTTGATATGAGCGAGCCTTCGCCGCCGCTGCCGTGACACTTGTCGCAGCCGATGCCGCGCGGGTTTTGATAGAGCATCCTTGCGTATTCGTTTTTCGTGATAAAATCGCTCGCAAACGCCGCACCGTAAAGCAACCAAAAAATCAGCCAAATTTTCATAAATTCTTTCGCTTTTTCGTAATTTTAATCTAAAATTAGCTATCATACAATCTTTGCGATTAAAAAGTAATAAAGGACGAAAATGACGATATTAGACGGCAAAAACGTAAGTGCGCAAGTAAAAAGAAAGAGTAAAAAAACGAAGCGTTAAATTTGAAAAAAATCAAGGCATAGAGCCTGCGCTTGCGGTGATACTAGTCGGCGAGGATAAAGCCAGCCAAACCTACGTCGCGGCAAAAGAAAAAGCCTGCATAGCCTGCGATATAAAAGCGTTATGCACCGCTTGCCAGAGTCTACGACTCAAAGCGAGCTAATCGCGCTAATAGACGTGTTAAAGTGAGACGACGGTATCGACGGCATCCTAGTTCAGCTGCCGCTACCAAAGCACATAGATACGAATAAAATTTTAGAAACCATTAGCCCTGAAAAAGACGTGGACGGCTTTGCCGCGATCAACGCCGGCAAACTAGCTAGCGGGCTTGACGGGTTCGTACCGTGCACGCCGCTAGGCATAATGGAAAGTACTAAAGCCTACGATATAAATTTAGAGGGGCAAAAAAACGCCGTCGTAATCGGACGCAGCAACATAGTAGGCAAACCGATGGCAAATCTACTGCTAAACGCCAATGCGACCGTAACCGTGACGCATAGCAAAACGCGAAAGTAAAAGAAATTTGCGCGGACGCCGACATCCCTAGTAGCCGCTATCGGCGGGGCCGATTTCGTAACGGCTGATATGGTAAAAGACGGCGCCGTCGTGATCGACGTAGGCATAAACCGTATGGACGACGGCAAGCTAAAAGGCGACGTCAATTGACGAGGTAGCGCCAAAATGCTCATTTATAACGCCCGTTCCAGGCGGCGTAGGTCCGATGACTATCGCGATGCTACTGTCAAACACCATAAAATCAGCCAAAAACCGCGCAAAAAGGCATGATTACGAAAAAAAAGCGTTTAATAGATTTTTAGATTTTTTTCAAACAGCTGGACGGGCACTGTCATCATCGTCTTGCTCGTGATTTTTCTTTGTCGCACAGGCCTTCGTGATACCGTCTGGTTCGATGAAGGACACGCTTTTAGTCGGCGATCATCTTTTTGTTAAAAAGAAATTTGAGTTACGGCATCTCGACTCCGCGCATTCCGTGGATCGAGGTCAAGGGTTTTGCCAGATTTTTAACAGCAACGGCCACCCTCATCGAGGGCGCAAAACCGCAGCGCGGCGATATCGTGGTTTTTCGCTATCCGCACGATGAAAAAGATCCACTACGTCAAGCGAAATTTCGCAGTCGGCGGCGATGAAGTGATTTTCACCGAAAAGGCACTATTTTTTTACACCCGCACGAGGGCGAGGAGTTTATAAAGGCGAATTTACGACGAAAAAGATATAGTAAATTGGCGGTAAGCTTTTTCGTGCGCGAGCCATATCAAATCGGCGGTATCCACTACGACGAGAAGGTAAAGTATTTGAACTAGCCGTAAACTACCTAAACGCGAGCAAATTCGCCATGCAGCCCGTTATCGTAAACGAGCTACCCAGCGTAGGCAACTATCCGTTTAACGCATTTTTATTTTTCAGGTTCCAGAGGGCGAGTTTTTCGCGATCGGCGATAACCGCGACCACTCGAACGACAGCCGATTTTGGGGGCCGGTAGCCTACAAAAAAACATAGTCGGCAAGCCGTGGTTTGTCTACTTTAGCTGGGATGACGAATACAAAATCAGATGGAACAGAGTCGGCAAGAGCGTGGACTTTATACAAAAACTCGCCTGAGCTGCTAGACGCCGCCAAAGCCGAAGCTAAAAACGACGGAAACAAGATCGAATGAACCTTGATAACATCGATTTCGCGCAGGTTGCGATCCTAGTCGCCGTGCTCGTTATCTCAGTCGTCGGACACGAGATCGCGCACGGATACGCGGCGTTTCAAATTTGGCGACCTAACCGCCAAAGTGCGGGGCGGCTCAGCATAAATCCCATAAAACATGTCGATCCGCTAGGCACTATCGTCGTGCCCGCACTAATGTATCTTAGCACGGGGTGACGTTTGGCTGGGCTAAACCCGTACCCATAAATTTACGCACGGTGCTTTATAACGGCGGCTACAAGGCCGCTATCATCGTCGCGCTTGCGGGCATCGCATACAACCTCGCTCTTTTTGCGCTAGCGTTTTGCCCTAATTAAATTATAGGCTTCGAGGGGTTTTTGACGGCGCGGTAGCGGAGTTTGTATTTATGCTTGCAGCCGTAAATTTGAGTCCTAGCCCTCTTTAATCTCTACCCCGTCCCGCCTCTTGACGGCTCAAAGGCGCTTGAGTATCTTTTGCGCATTTTTTGGGCTTCACGGCGCGGCAAACTGGCTAAATAGCATGCAAAGATACGGCTTTATCGCGCTAGTTATCATCGTGATCTCGCCGCTAAAAGATTACTTTTTCGAGCCGATACGATATGCCGTGGCGATCATGAGGGATGTTTTTGTAAACGGCAAATTTCTAAAATTGGCCTAAAATTTCGCCCCAAAAGGCTAGCGGCGAGATTTCACTTTAATGCTTTTTTTGCTATAATTAAGCATTTTTTTAGCTTATGGAAATTTCATGAAAATAGACAAAATTTTTATCGCGAGCGACCACGCGGGCTTTGATCTTAAGGCGCAAATTTGCGAGCTTATAAAAAAACGAAGGTTTTGACGTATGCGACCTAGGAGCGCATAGCAAAGATAGCGTTGATTATCCCGATTTTTGCCGAGCTTATGGCGCAAAATGTACGCGGCGATAACGAATACGGCGTACTAATCTGCGGCACGGGTATCGGCATCAGTATCGCAGCCAACCGCCATTCGCACGTTCGCTGCGCTCTTTGTCACGACATTACAACGGCAAAACTAGCTCGAGAGCACAACGATGCAAACGTGCTAGCCATGGGCGCTAGAACGATCGGCGACGCCGTAGCGGCAGATATGGTAAAAGCCTTTTTCGCTACCGAATTTGCCGGCGGCAGACACGAAAGACGCGTGAAAAAAAGCTAGGGAGGCGAAAAAAATGATAGATTGGCTAGTGCTTACTGTTTTGATTTGCATTTGCATCTATCTTATCGTTATGGTGTTTTACTTTAAAACTCTACTTAAAAAAGAACGTACGACGCGCGAATTTATGAAAAATAATCTCCAAGACACCGAAGTCGTCATCCGCAAACTACAAATTCAGCTCCAGCGCGGCCTTGGCAATATCGACATCCTCACCGACGAACTCAATAAAGTCAAAAACGACGCCAACGCCCTTCGCACTAGAAACTCGCAGTACCGCCTAGAAAACGACAAACTCCGCCAGCGCATCCGCGAACTAGAGGGCAAAATTGAAGCGCTACTATAAATCAAATTTAAAGGCAAAAATGAAAGAACTAGACAAAGCGGGGAAGGAGTTTTTATTAAATTCTATCCGCTGCATAAACGATTTTTCCAAAACCGGGCATAGTATTTCGCGACATTACGACGCTACTAAACAACAAGGAAGCGTTTAATTTTTCTAATCGACCATCTCGCAGCTCGCTACGAGAATGTTAGTATCGACTTTATCGCCGGCATCGAGTCGCGCGGATTTATATTCGCAGCGGCTTTGGCGGCTAGACTGCGACTGCCTTTTGTGCCGATTAGAAAGCCTAAAAAACTACCCTACATCACGATCTCGCAAAAATATAGCCTAGAGTACGGCGTGGACGAGGTGCAAATCCACATCGACGCATTCGGTGAAAAAAAGCGGGCGCAAAGGTGCTTTTGATCGACGATCTAATCGCTACGGGCGGCACCGCAAAAAGCAAGCGTAGAGCTAATCAATCAAACAAACGCCGTTTGCGTAGAGGCCTGCTTTTTGATTGATTTAAAGGATCTGGGCGGTAGCGAAAATTTACGCCCTCTAACCAAAATTTACAGTATACTAGAGATCTGAGATGGAAGAATTTTTCATAAAACTACTCACCGAGTACGGCTACATCATACTTTTTTTATGGTGCATAATGGAAGGCGAGATGGCGCTCATAATGGCGGGCATACTCGCACACACGATGCATATGCATATCGTGCCGGCGATCTTTATCGCGGGGCTTGGCGGCTTTGTCGGGGATCAATTTTACTTTTATCTGAGGCCGCTATAATAAAAAAATACATCGCCAAAAACTACACGCCCAGCGCCGTAAATCTGCCATCGCGCACATAATGCTGAAAAAAATACGGCTGGCCGATCATCTTTATCCAGCGCTACATGTACGGCTTTCGCGTCATCATCCCGATGTGCATCGGTCTAACGGGCTATAGTGCGAAAAAAATACGCCTTTATAAATTTAATCAGCGCCTGGTGCTGGGCCGCGATAACGGTAATCCCCGCATGGATCCTCGGCGAGCACATACTTGATATACTGCACAAAGCAAAAGAGCATTGGTATGTCGCTGTGCCGATAGTAGCGGTATTTTTGGGCATTTTGCTCTACGGCTTTAGGCGCATAGAAAATAAAGTACCCTAAACGATAGGAGACACAGAAGTGCGGTTTCAACTCACTAATAAAAAAACTAAACGAAATCAAGGCTGATTTGGAGCTGATTTTTCGTCGTAGATAAAAAAACATAAAACATAAAGTATAAAAGACGAAAAGGCGTTTAAATTTGCCAACTACAAAGGCGACAACGTCTTGCTTTTTGCTAGAAAGCGGCAGGGATCTACGTTCCGCTTAGCAAGCTTGGCTACGACGAGCTTCGCATAGCTGCGGCAAAGGCCTACAATGCGGTAAAAATCGCTAAACGTCAAAAGCATTAAACTAGCCTCGTATCTCGCAGGCTGCCAAAAATGAGCTTTCAAGCTCTAACCGAGGGCTTTTTGCTCGGAGCTTACGAGATTTAACAAATACAAAGAAAAAGAAAAAAATACGCTCTAAAAAGATATTATTTTTTAGCAAGGAGGAGTATAACGACAAGGAAGTCCGCGAAAACGACGCGCAGGACGGCTTTGCTCACGGCGAGATAATCGCTTCTGCGACAAATTCACCAAAGACATCGTAAACGAAATACCTGAAATCTACACTCCGCAAAAATGGCCGAAGAGGCGCAAAATCTAGCCAAAAACTACCCAAATTTAAGCTGCAAAATTTACGACGAAAAAAATTCGCGAAAAAAAGAAAAAGATGAACGCATTTTTTAGCCGTAAACAAAAGCCAGCGTCCATCCGCCTCGCCTCATCCACCTTATCTACAAACCAAATGGCGCGAAAAAAACGCGTAATCTTCGTCGGCAAGGGGCTAACATACGATAGCGGCGGACTTAGCTTAAAAGCCAGCTGATTATATGCTAACGATGAAAGCCGATAAAAGCGGCGCGGCGGCGGCAATGGGTATAATTAAAGGCGCGGCCGAGCTCAAATTTACCGTTTGAAATTCACGCTATTTTTAGGCGCGACCGAAAATATGATCGGTGGCAACGCCCTATAAACCAGACGACGTGCTGATCTCTCGCAGCGGCGTTAGCATCGAGGTGCGAAACACTGACGCCGAGGGCCGTTTAGTACTAGCAGACTGCCTTAGCTACGCGCAGGGATTTTTAAACCAGACGTGCTAATCGACATGGCGACACTAACGGGCGCTTGCGTGGTAGGCCTTGGCGAATACACAAGCGGCATAATGGGCAACAACGAGGAGCTAAAAAGCGGGAATTTAAAGCAAAAAGCGGCAAAGAGCGGCGAGCTAAATACGATTTTGGAGTTTAACCCTCATTTGCGCGAGTTAATCAAAAGTCAGATCGCAGACGTCAGCAACACGGGATCTAGCCGTTACGGCGGCGCGATCACGGCGGGGCTTTTCCTAGATAAATTTATAAAAGACGAATTTAAAGACAAGTGGATACATCAAGATATTGCAGGCCCCGCATACACCGAAAAAAAGCTTGGGGATATAACCAAGCGGGCGCGACGGGAGCTGGCGTGCGAATGAATCTTTATTATCTATGCGCTATGGCAAAGGAGCTGTAATGGGACTAGCAGTAGGTATCGTAGGGTTTGCCAAACGTCGGCAAATCAACCACGTTTAACGCACTAACGAAGGCACAAAATGCCGAGGTGCGAACTATCCGTTCTGCACGATCGAGGCCAAACAAGGCCGTCGTGCCGGTGCCCGATAAGCGCCTAGGGCGAGCTAGCCAAAATCGTAAATCCAAATAAAAATCCAATACTCAACTATCAGATTTGTCGATATCGCGGGCCTCGTAAAGGGTGCGAGCGCGGGCGAAGGGCTAGGAAATAAATTTCTCTCAAATATCCGCGAAACAGAGGTGATTTTACACATCGTGCGCTGCTTTGAGGACGAAAAACATCACGCACGTAGAGGGCGGCGTCGATCCCGTCAGGGACGTCGAAATCATCGAGACCGAGCTCATCCTCGCCGACATCGAGCAGCTAAACAAAAAAATCGAGCGTCTAACTCGCGAAGCCAAAGCAAACGCAAAAGGCGCGAAAGAGGCGCTAGAGACTGCAAACTCGCTGCTAGCCCACCTAAACGACGGCAAAAGCGCGAGCAGCTTCGGCGGCAAGGACGAGGAAGCGTTTATAAATTTAAACAAAGAGCTAAGGCTACTCAGCGCAAAAGAGGTCGTTTACGGTGCAAACGTCGATGAAGACGGCATCGCGCAGGATAACAAATACGTACAGGCGCTCCGTGAGTTCGCCGCGCGCTCGGGACACGAGGTCATCAAGCTTTGCGCCAAGATCGAAGAGGAGCTCGTGGGACTTAGCGACGAAGAGGCGCATGAGTTTCTAAGCTCGCTAGGCACGAACGAGAGCGGCCTGGAAAAGATCATCAAAACGGCGTTTGCGAAGCTAAATTTAGTCAGCTACTTTACCGCTGGCGTCGTCGAGGTGCGCGCATGGACGATCGTAAAAGGCTGGAAAGCGCCAAAAGCCGCCAGCGTCATCCACAACGACTTTGAGCGGGGCTTCATCAGAGCCGAAGTCATCGGCTACGAGGACTACATCGCTTGCGGCGGCGAAAATCCGGCCAAAGAGGCGGGCAAAATGCGTCTAGAGGGCAAGGACTACGTTGTTCAAGACGGCGACGTGATGCATTTTAGATTTAACGTTTAAGTATAAATCGGTCAAATTTGGCTTTATAACCGAGCGGTTTTTGGCCAAATTTGACCGCCTCTGTTTTATGCCGCGCGGCTATAAACATAAATGCTAGCAAAATAAAATTGACGCCTTTTCGTGTCGACACTGCGCCGCAAAATTTATTTTAGCCCTTAAGAGCGCGTTAAATTTAGCTCGGCACGGTTTTTGCCGCTCAAATTTGACTCGACGCTAAATTGGGAAAAAAATTGAAAAAAAGATTATAGCCGTTTGCATAGCCACTCTAATTTTACTCTGCGCTCAAATAAATTTCAAAGGGGCCAAAGCCCACGATGACGCCATAGTAGCCTACAACGAAAAGCGATTTAAGGATGCGGCAAAGTTTTTAAAAAAATATCGCTAGCGACTGCTTTAACCTCGCATTTTTTTATACGAAGAGAGCGAAGGCGTAGCCAGGGGACGATGCCAAAGCCGCACAGCTCTACGACAAATCCGGCTACCTGGGCAGCGCATCCGCGTGCAACAACCTCTCTATCCAGTACAGACAAGGTCGCGGCGTAAAAAAGACGTCGAAAAAGCAAACGACCTAGCCAAAAAAGCATGTGACGCAAGCGAAGCGCGCGGCTGCGTAAGGCTTGGGTTTTTATACAAAAAAACGGCAAAGGCGTGGAGCAAGATGACGTAAAAAGCCGCCAATTACACGAAAAAAAGCCTGTGACGCGGGCGAGCTATCAGGCTGCGATAGCCTAGCCTCGCTCCATCAAAACAGCGGCGAACACGCCAAAGCCGCCGCGATTTTTTTGAGCGAGCCTGCGAAAAAGGATTTGGTTTAAGTTGCTATAATCTAGCTCAAATTTACGAAACGGGCCTAGGTGCCACAGCAGATGAAAGCAAAGCGTTAGAGCTCTACGTAAAGGCCTGCGAGCGCGGATACGCGGTAGTTTGCTACTATCTAGGCGGCATGTACGCGGACGGTGCAATGGGCAAAAAAACGACGAAGCCGCGAAAAACTCGAAAAACGCGCTCGATTTCTACCCGCTTGCCTGCGATGGTAGAAATTACGAAGCGTGCGAAGCTTTGGGCAGGCTTTACGAGGACGGCGAGGCGGGTTTTGCGCAGGATATCAAGGCTGCTAGATCCTACTACGACAAAGGCCTGCGCCGCAAATGCCTACAAATGCAGCGGCAGCGAGCGTCTGGACGAGCTATACGGCGGCAGGGGCGTAGCAAAACGGCTGCGCAGCGCCAGGAGAACTCTACGCAAAAGGACTAGGCGGAGCGCGGCAAGATGGCAAACAGGCGGTAAAAACTTCACGAGAAGGCCTGCGAAGGTGGCTTTGGAGCTTCTTGCGCCGAGCTTGGCGAGATGTTTTCTCATGGGACGCAACGTAAAAAGGACGTTTCTCGCGCGCTGGAGCCTTTTTGAAAAAGGCCTGCCTGCTTTGGCGGCTGGATGCCTGTGAGAGCCTAGCGGACGCGTATTTTTGATGGGATCAGACGTGCCGCAAGATATCCCAAAAAGCCTTTAACTTTTACAGGATCGCCTGCTACAACGGGCTAAAACAGGCCTGCACAAATCTAGGCGCGATCTATGAAAAGAGGCATAGGCGAAGTGGTAAAAGCGGACGCCAGCGAGGCTACGAGCCTTTTTCGTGAGGCTTGCGAGGCGGACGACGCACGCGGGTGTCTAAATCTAGCGCGTCACCTTGAGCGCAGCGACAAAAACAAAGCCGCCGCGCTACGCCAAAAGGCGCAAAAAGCTGCACGAAAAAGAGTGCAAGGCTGGGCTGGCTAAAAGAGTGCATGGAGTTTAAAAAAATCAACTAATAAAGGAGAAAAAAACATGAGTTTTAAAAAAAGTTTCATTTTGCCGCCGTTGCGGCCGTTTGTCTATTTTTTTGGGCGGCTGCACCCAGCCTAGAAACCACGCAGATAGAGCTGCCAAAAAAAGCGCGCTAGATAGCGTAAATCTACCAAACGAAGTAACCATAGACGGCGAAAAAAAATTCGTCTTAAAGCAAAAACGCAAGAACGGCTGAGTTTTATCTACCCAATGAAAAAAAGTGGGCTTTAAATGGAGCAAACTAGTAAGCGTCACCGTCGATGAAAAACGCCGATATCAACGAATATCAAAAGACCTTTGTAACCGCGTTAAAAAGCGGGCAGTTTGGCAAAGCGGAGTATGATTTTCAAGCCTATAAACGATAAAAGAGTATCAAGCTTTATACGATCTACTATCCGATCGCGGGCAACCCGGATTTTGACAACTACGAGATCAATCTAATCCACGTCAAGAGCCTTAACTGCGGGCTTAGAGTCACGCACTACGCGCTAAAGTTTCTAAATATCGCGGATAGAAAGCCATTCACACGCTAATCAAGCAAAAATTGCCGATATTTTTTTAGCGCAGATGCCGCAAGTCGAGTGTAAATAATTTTTAATTTCGGGCGTTATTTTTTTAGTTTTTTGCTAAATTTAGCGCCCTCTTTTTGGGTCGATATTTCAAATTTGACCCAAAAAATGCTGCGGCAACAGTTTGGCGAGCGTAACGGCTGCAATTTAACGCCGCCTGGTTTTTTAGGGCGACAATTTACGATTCATACCTGCTTAAAGGCTAGATAAACCTACCCAAAGGAAAAAAACATGGAAAACAGCGGACTGGCGGTATATTTTTGGAGAAAAATTGGCGCAATTTTATCGCAAAAAGATAAAGGCGGTTTATCCCTAAATTTGATGCGCATAGCTACTGCGGGCAAATCGCGGCGACCACGCCAAAACTAGGCTATTCGCAAAAGAATATTGGCGCACGCAAACGCGCTAAATGAACTTTTGCCGCCGGATTTTAGGCGCGCGGCGGAGATTTTGGTCGCGATTTTAGGGCGAGGAAAATCCAAGCGAAACTGGCATGTTTAAGCATTTTTACTGGACTTTGCCGCTGGCAAAAATACGTCGAAAGTACTGCCCTAGACGACTTTGAGGCCTCGATGAGCGCGATTGAGGAAATCACAAAGCGCGGCACGGGCGAGTATGCGGTGCGCGCCTTTATCAAAAATACCCGCAAGACTCGCTAAAAACCATGACGCAGTGGGCGTGCTCGTCAAATTTTTCACCTGCGTAGGCTGGCGTCAGAGGGCCTACGACCAAAGCTGCCGTGGGCTAGTAAGCTGGAGATTTTTCATTAACGACCCAAGCCCCGTTTTTGCGGTGCTGGAGATACTCAAAAGAGGACGATGTGCGCTTCGTGCAGCGCTCGGTCGCAAACAACGTCGCAGACTATCTAAAAAGGTAGATTTTCGCCGCCGCAAAAGAGTTGCTCGTGCGCTGGCAAAGCTCGCAAAACAAAAAAACACGCAGCAAATCATCCGCCACGCCACGAGGAAAATCAAAATTTAGCTTTTTTTGGGCAGATACGCAAGTCGGCGGCTAAACTGGACTTTTAAATTTTATAAAAAAATCAAGAAGCAAGCGCGCTTGATAGACGATGCGCAACAAGTAGATGCGAGCTTAATGGCTGTTGCACCAAAATACAAGATCAAATTACAACCGCTGCCCGAATCAAATTTGAGCCAAACTCGCAATTACATGCACATTTTAAAAAGCCTCCATGCTCAAATCTAAAAGCCAAACACCCAAGCAAATCCAAAAATCAAAGCGTCAAATTTTAGTCTTTACGTCCAAGGCGCAAGCAGTCGCGCGATTAACAAGTCAAAGTGCCCAGGCAAAAACCGAGCTCCCAGCGCGCAAGCATTAGCAAAGCGGCCGAGTAAAAAAATCTAGCCTGCAAAGATCCTAAAACGCCGCCCAGACGCAAACAGCGCCGACTAAAATGCCGACGGCAAAGGCCGAAGCGACGTAGAGTTTTTTTGCTTTTTTTCTGATCTGCTCACATTTCTTTTTCGTGATGCTTTTTCACGCCCTCAAAGGTCAAATTAAGATCTTTTTCATTCGTTTGATTTAGCGCATCGGCAAAGCTCTTTATCTGCTCGTCGTTGATGTAGCGCATAGTCTTGCGCGTCGCGTTGGCTAGGCGCTCGTAGTCCCTCGCTGTTTTCCCAGAGATCGACGACGGTGTTGTTTTTCGATGCGCTCTTTTAGTTCTAGCGTCTCTTTTAGCTCGTTTTGTTCGACTAGTTGCGTTCCCATCACGCCTCCTTAGTTGATAGTTCCTATTTTGTCGCCGTATTTTAGCTTTTGCTCGGCTGCTAGATCAAATTTGACCGCGCCCTGCTCGCTCAGGATGAGGATCGTAGAGCCCAGCTCAAACATCCCCAGCTGCTCGCCCTTTTTCGCGCTTATTTCTCGTATTCGTAGAGCGCGACATTGCCGGCGCAGGCGTTAGTCTGTATGCGCGCGTCAAAGTCAAATTTCATCTTGCCCACGTTTAGCGCGCCGACGAAGACCAGCCACATCTTTTTGCCGCTTGCAAGCTCGCATTTTAGCACCACGCGTTCGTTTTTAGCGTAAAGATTTGGCACCTTTAGCAGTGCGCTAACGGCCACGCTATATAGCTCGCCAGGCACGTAGAGTGCGGATAATATCCTCATATCGCAAGGCGCGTGGTAGCGGTGATAGTCGCGCGGGCTGAGGTAGATATTTACGTACTCTAGCTCGGCGTCTCGCTCGCTGCGGTCCATACTATCGCCCAGAAGCTCTGCGATACCGTACTCGTGCCCCTTGACGCTGATGGCTTTTTAGCTCCTTGCTAACTCCGCGCTCAAGGCACGTGCCATCGCTAGGACTGATGAAAGCCTGCGGCGAAACGTCGAAATCTCGCGGACGCTGAAGCTCGCGGGTAAAAAGCGCCGTGAGGCTCTCGTACTCCTTTGGCTGCTTTAAACTCGCTCATGTCGATTTTAAAGCCGCTTACGTATTTTTTTCATTGATAAAATGTTTGCAAAAACCTCGGAAATCTAACCGCCGCCACAAACCCGAATATCCTAGAAATAACTCCCCTCATACCTCTCCTTTTTAGTCTTAATAACGAAATCTCGCTAGGCGCCATCACGCGCACCGGCGGCCCCCAAAATCCAGCTCCGCGGCTAACGTAAATTGCGTATTTTTTTGTTCGCGCGGTATAGCCCCGGCGACGTATTTTTGATCGAGCCTTACCAGCAGAGAAAAAGGGAAAAATCTGCCCGCCGTGCGTATGCCCGCTCACCACCAGATCCACGGGCGCGCTTTCGTCCATGTATTTTTAAAAACTTAGGCTGATGAGCGAGCAAAACGGTAGGCAAATTTACGTCGCGACCGCCCTAGAGCGGCGACTAGATCTGGCTCTATGCGCTTTAAATCTAAAACCGATGAGATCGTAAACGCCGGCTAAATTTTATCCCGCCAACTCGCACGTTTTCGTTGCCTAAAATTTCTAAAATTCGTCGTCTCTCGGATCGCTTTTTAGCGTGCCCGTCGATGCCGTTATAGTACTCGTGGTTGCCGGGCACGTAAAAGGTGCCGTATTTACTCTTTAGCTCGTTAAATGGCGCGATAAACTCGGCCAAACGGTGCGGCGGCAGATCCGCGATATCGCCCACTATCGCGACCGCATCGGCACGAAGCTCGTTTACGCGCCCTAGTTATCGCTCGCGCAAAATCCGCTCCCAAAAAAATCTCCCAGATGAATATCAGTTAAAACCGCGATCTTTAGCTCGCCCATTTAGCCCCTTTAGCTCGATATCCTGCGCTTTTACTTCGGGCAATTTTACGGCGTTAAAGATGCCCCTAAAAAGTAGCTAAACGCCAAAAATAAGTATCGTGACATCAAGATAAAGACGCAAGATTTACGCCTGCTCTCGCTAAACGCGCGCTTGGTTACGGGACGGACGGCGAAAGCGCGACGACGTTTCGTAAAAGCACGAACGAAAAGATAATAAACGTCAGCGCCAACATCAGCGAACAGGCGATGCGAAAGCTAGGACCCAAAAAGTTAAAACCGCAGCGAAAAAAGCCAGCGCGATGCCGCCCATGGCAAGCGTCAGGAAAAAAATAGCCCAAAGCGCCCTTTTATGCGTAGCAAGCGGCCTGAGCGCGGCATCTGCAAAAAAAGCCCGCGATAAGAAACGTAATTCATAAAAAAATGATGATCAAAGATGATAGAACATAAAACATTTCGTAAATTAGCCAAAATTATTAAATATCTAACCACTGCGCGCAGCAAATTTGAGGAAATTTGAGCGAGGCGGCGAAGCGTGTGTCAGAAACGTCTTTTTACGCGACAAGTTCGGCATAGGCGGACAGGGAAATTTGATCGCTTGCTCGGGGCAAATTTGACTCGCGCCGCGTTTGCGTTTTGGTTTGTAAATTTTTAAACAATATGCTATTTGCGGGCTCAAATTGAGCGATGTATTTAAAATTTCTACCACTGGTAGCTACTTTACGCTTGGCATAACCCGCACCTTTACGAAGCTAGCGGAGTGTAATTATTCTCGCCAGCATCCTGCGTTCGCACGATGAGACTCTTTGGTAGGCTAAACTTCTCGATAACCTCGCACTCTTTGGCCCTCATCTCGCCCGCGTCGCTTTTCGTGATCGTAGCCCAGCACGTGAAGCAGTCCGTGCGTGAAAAAGCAGCGCCGTCTCGTCATCCTCGCTGTGACCCAGCTCGGCGGCTTTGGCGGCGACTAGCTCGGTGTTTATCACGATACAGCCAAGCGGCGCGTGCAGCTGCATCTCAAGCGGGAAGCTTAACACGTCCGTAGTTTCATAGATGCCGCGCTGGCGGACGTTTATCTCCTTCATCTCCTCGGCGTCAACAAAGCTTAGCTCCACCTCGCCCGCGGTCAAATAATCGCAAATTTGATCCAAAATCTTCGGATAATCGTCCTCGCAAAGTATCATTTTTGGCTTTCCTTTAGTTAAATTTGAGTATGATTTTAGCGAAAATTTTGGTCGAATTTAATAAAGCCAAATTGTAACAAACGACATCGGCGTCAAATTTTCTACTCGCTTTGTATAAAAATTTTAAAAAAACTCTAATGCTCAAATTTCTTTAAAATTCACTCGCTCAAAGCAGTTACCTACCACTCGGCTTCGCTAATGCTTAGCACGAAAGGTGGAGGCGAAAGCTTTTTGGTCGTAAATCTACAAAATTTTTAGAGACAAAATTTAACATTTTTCAAGGTGCGGGTTTCGGTGGGTGAAAATTTAAAGCTGAAATTCTAATTTGACTTCAAGCTTGAATAGGAAAAGCAAGGCGAAGTATTTTGAGATGATTTTTGGGGTTTTGAAGTTAAAATTTGACGAAGATAAGGCATGTAGTCTATCGAGTCAATTTTTAACGAAATCCGCAAAAAGCACTCAAAAGACAAGCCGAAAAAAAGGAGAAAAGAGTGAAAAAGCGGTTTGCATAATGAGCGGCGGCATGGACAGTACGCTGTGCGCCGTCCTCGCCAAACGCGCAGGCTACGAGATCATCGCGCTGCATTTTGACTACGGACAACGCACGATGAAGCGCGAAAAAGCTAGCCTTTGAACAGATCTGCGAGCGTATCGGCGCGCTAAAAAGGCAAATTTAGACACTAGTTTCATAGCAAGCATCGGCGGCAACGCTCTAACCGATGAGAGCCTTGAGATCCGCAAAGACGGCGCCAAAGCCGACACTCCTAGCACCTACGTGCCGTTTCGTAACGGCATCTTTATCTCTATCGCCGCCGCGCTGGCCGAAAAAGAAGGCGCGCAGGCGCTATACATCGGCATCGTCGAGGAGGACGGCTCAGGCTACCCAGACTGCACGGCGGACTTTTATCGCCAAGATAGAAAGTGCCGTAAACGCCGGCACCTCAAAGGACTTTTAGCCTGCGCATCGAGACGCCGCTGGTAAAGTTAAGCAAGGCTGACATCGTGCGCAAGTCGCTGGAGGCCGGCTCACCGCTAGAGCTAACATGGAGCTGCTACGAGCGCGAGGATGAGGCCTGCGGCGAGATGTGACAGCTGCCGCCTGAGACTGCGAGGATTTGAGCTTGCGGGCGAAAAAAAGATAGGATAAAAGTACGTAAATCTAAAAATAAAACTTTCTAAAAATCGGCGCAGCTCTGCCAGCGAGTGGCCCGAAATCAAATTATCCGCCAAAAACGCGCCCAGCCAGCTCTGCTGCCGTTTTTGTTCGTCAAATGTGATCGCGGCGGCGGTTTTACGGATTTTTAGACGGTAAGTATTTGGCAATATCCACTTTTTAAAAACTAAAAACAAAACGCCTACTTTAAATTCTCTCGCATCTGTGCCGACACTCCAACCACCCTATGCAAAGCGACCGCGGCATGCCTCGCGGCAAGAATGTTTATTTAATGCTTTCCTGCTTTTTAAACATTCTTATGCGTCAAATTAGCAACAAGTCGAGACTATAAAACGTATGATTTTAAGGATTGAGTCAAATTTGCAGTAGATAAAGCCGCCAAGCTCGCACTAAATTTAAGCTTTTTTTATAAAGTTTCGCCGAACAAATCAGGCTCTGGCGCGGCTAAATTAGCATCGCTTCAAGCTCCTCTTTTTGGCATTTAACGAGCGCGTAGTGAAAAGTGAAAGATTTTTTTAGCTCGGCAAGATCCTTAAATCTCATCGTAGCAGTCGCGCTTCCAGCAAAATCCTCAGGCACGCAGATCTCGATACCGCCGCTAAATTTCGCCCTAGAAACGCCGCCTCCATATCAAAAAGCTCGTCGTCGCTCTCTGTGATAAAGGCTTGAGAGCTAGCGCCAAAAGGCACGACGCGAGAAATTTACTATTTATAAAAACAGGCTCAAAATGCCCCCAAATTTCGCGTATCGCCAAGCTTTAAAAAGAAAAGCCAGCGCGGATCAGATACTTTAAGAGCCCACACAGGTAGTGCGTGAAAACTTTAGGAAAATTTAAGTTTGGATAGTAAACGCCCTCGCAAACGACGCTAGAGGCAAACAGCGAGCCGCCCTGCGCGCAAACCGCATCCACATCGCTAAAAAAACGGTATCGTATAACGGCGCGATCTTGGATAAAATTTTCAAAGATCGTCGGTGAAAAAAACAGATCCCCTGCGCCCGCTTTCATTATCTTTATAAAAAGCCGCATCGCATCCTCTGGCAGCAAGCTAGCCGCGTTGCCATCGGCGTTTTTACCCAGACTCATGCGCGCGAGTAAGGCTTTTTGTACGAGATTAACAGAGCAAAATTTGAGATTTTTATAGCTAGCCTCAAAGCGCATTAGCCGCATCAGCGCGGCGCTCAGACTATCGACCTTGATAAAGGCTACCTCGGGATCGATGACCTCGCATCTTTGCTCGACGAGTACGGCATAGGCGCCGTTTGCGACCGCCGCGGCTATCTCGTCCGCGCCTGCGCCAAGCCCGATGTAGGCGTAGCCCTGACGCACGTTTTTACTCTCAAACGCAAAGCCCTCCACGGCGCTGACGCTTGGTTTAGTTTAGCGCTTCGCCGTTGATGAGGCGCCTTTAGGGTTTTCGATATTCACGCGGTTTTAGCCTATTTCCGAGCCGTTTTTTGACCGCAGCCATCGGTGCGATGAGGCACAGCGACCCATCCTCGGCGCTAAGGATCATACCCTCTGATATGTGACCGAAAAATTTTAGCGGGTTTTAGGTTTGCCAGCACGCAGACCTGCTTGCCGACGAGGTCCGCCGGAGCGTAAAATTTGGCTATGCCCGATAGAGTGACGCGGTTGCTCTTCGCCCTAGATCAATCTTACAGTAAGCAACTTCTCGCTACCTTCGATATTTGAGCACTCAAGCACCGTGCCTACTTTTTATAACGCATTTTTAAAGTCATCGATTTTTATTTTCGTGTCTGATTTTTCTTGCGGCGCAGGGGCGGTTTTGGCAGGTTCGCTCACGCTTGGCACCGCAGTAGCCATCAGCTCTTTTTCGATTTTTGGGAAAAGCGGCTGCGTTTTTTGCGCTTTAAAGTCCAAAATTTCGTTGTTTAGGATGATTTTTTTATAAGTAGCCGTCGAGATCTCAAAACCCTAGCGTCTGCGCGATCTTTTCGCAGGTTTTTGGCATCGCAGGGCTTAGCAGTACGGCTACGCGAGCTAGCAGGTTCGCGCACAGCGACACGAGCGCGTTTGCTTCGTCTTTTTGCCGCTTTTGATTAGATTCCACGGCTCAGATTTAGCTATCGAAGCGTTTGCGAGCGTTAGCGCCTTAAATAACTCCTCAAGATAGCGGTTTGTGGCGAAACTTTCGATTACGATAGCGTTTTTGCAGGGTATTCATTGCCGCTATCTAAAACCTCGCCGTAGAAATTTGCGTAAATTTACCGCCCTTTATCTCAAAGTCCGAGTATTTTTCGCTCATGCCCACTATGCGGCTTAAAAGATTACCCAGATCATTGCTAAGCTCGGAGTTTATGCGCTCGATCATAGCCTTTTTGCGAGAAATCGCCGTCCTGCCCAAACGGCACTTCGCGAAGCATAAAGTAGCGGAAAGTACTTTCAGCCCGTACGCGTCTGCGACATCGCTTGGATTGATGACGTTGCCCTTGCTTTTGCTCATCTTTTTCGCCGTCTCTCGTCCACCAGCCGTGAGCTGCGACGCAGCGAGGCAGCGGCAGATCAAGACTCATCAAAAACGCCGGCCAGTAGACCGCGTGAAAGCGCAAAAATATCCTTGCCCACTATATGCGTCGCGCCCTTCCAGTAGTTCATCTTATCATCGCCGCGCGTGTAGCCAAGCGTGCTGAGATGGTTTATGAGCGCGTCCAGCCAGACGTACATAACGTGTCTTGGCTCGTTTGAGGCTCGCGGGAAGCTTGATACCCCCACTCAAAGCTCGTGCGAGTAATCGAGAGATCGCGCAGACCGCCTTTTTACGAAGCTCACGACCTCGTTTTTTTCTTTCCGCGCGGCACGATACAGTCCTCATTCTCCTCGTACCACTTTAGTAGCGCATCTTGGTATTTTTGATAGTTTGAAAAATAGCTCTCCTCTTTTTACCAAATTCGTCGGTCTGCCGCAGTCCGGACACCTCTCGTCCTCTAAAAGCTGCGTCTGCGTAAAAAGCTCTCGCAGCTAACGCAGTAGTACCCCTCGTACTCGCCCTTGTAGATGTCGCCTTTTTGATACATTTTTAAAGAAATGCATTTTGCGCGGTGAGCTTGTGATAGTCGTCGGTCGTGCGGATAAAAATGATCGTAGCTGATCTCAAATTATCCCACAGCTCCCTAAATTTCGCGCTTATCTCGTCAGCGTAGGCTTGCGGCGTGTAGCCCTTTTTTTGCGGCGGCTTGCTCGATCTTTTGCCCGTGTTCGTCGGTGCCGGTCATAAAAGTACGTATCATCGCCCTTTAGCCTCGCAAATCTCGCCATCGTATCCGCGATCACGGTCGTGTAGGCGTGTCCGATGTGCGGCACGTCGTTTACGTAATAAATCGGGGTCGTAATATAAGTCGTGTTCATATCTTTCCTTTTTAAATTTAAAAATCAAATCCGCCGCCGTCGCCTTTAGACATCGAGCTATATACGGCGTCCACGTAGTTTTTGCGGGTTTTGCACTCAAACATCGCCTCGCAGGCAAAGCACGAGCTTAGCCCTTTTTCGCGCTGACAGGCTTGCAAAATCTCTCTTTGACGGTCAAGCTCCAGCTCAAATTCGTCTTTTTGAGTTGCGTCCGCTGCGTGCTCGCTCATTTCGCGCTTCCGTAAAATGTATGCAGTAAATTTATCTCGTCTTTGGAGCCGAAAAAGCAAGGCGTGGTTTGATGGATTTTTTCCACTTTCATATCAAAAAGCGTCGCCGAGTGTCCGTCGCTAGTCGCACCGCCCGCGCGCTCGTAGATGAAGGCAAACGGCGGCACCTCAAATAGCGCTCTTAGCTTGCCATTTGGCGCGTCGCTCGTAGCAGGATAACTAAATAACCCACCGCCTTTTTAGTAGAAATTGATGCAGGTCGCTCACCATGGCGCCTGAGTATCTGAGGCGATATCCCTGCAAAAAAACAGCTCGCGGATAAATTGGCGTGAGTTTCGCTCCAGCCTTTTTTTGCGTCGCGCCCGTAGCGTTTAGCTTGCCTTTTTGCGCGAGCGCTAGATTTTTGATAAATTAAACTCGCCGTCCCCTGCCCAGGCGGTAAAGTGCGGAACTGCCCCCTCCTCGCAAAGCACGAGCTCTAGGCGCGGGCCGTAAACGACTATAGGCGGCGGCTTTTTAGATTTTGCGGCGTTAGTTCGTTTTCGTAAATGCCAAAAATCGAGCCGATGGAAAAATTTACATCCACCAGGCTAGAGCCGTCTAGCGGATCGTATGCGACGATCAAATTAGCACTCTCGTTTAGCGTCAGCATATCCTCTTTTCCTCGCTAACGAGCGCTTTTACGCTGGCTAAAGTGCAAACTCGGCCGTGATGATCTCGTCGCTTCTCACGTCTAGCTTTAGCTGCGTGTCGCCCGTGGCGTTAGCATGGTCGGTGTAGCCCAGATCGGCGTACTTTATCTCTTCGCCGATTTTTACGGCGATCTTTTTAATCGTTTCGAAAATTTCGTTCATTTTAACACCTTTGCGTTTTTTTAATATCCACTCGCAGATGGCCTGCGTATCGTCTGAGATCGAAGTTTGGCTTATCGATCTCGTAGTCTTTTTGATAGCTTGCGATCGCGTTTGAAAAGCTAAGATAATCCTCGTTTATCTCGTCCTTAAACACGCTGATGCGCGGTAGTGGCAGAGTTTTTAGCCCCTCAACTAGCAGCAAATCAAACTCACCCGCCATCGCTACGACATCCTCCACGCTCTTGCTCTCCTGCGAGAAAAAAAGTCGTGCGCGTCGGACTCGCTGACCGCGACCTCGGCGCCTGTTGACTCATTGCAGCTATCCTTGCCCTCGACGTCAAACCTCGCCTTGTCGCCTGGGTCGTGTTTGATGATCACGACTTTTCAGCCCGTCATCGATAAATTACGGCGACCTTTAAAATAAGCGTGGTTTTGCCGCTATTTGAAGGTCCGGAAAAACGCCATCGCCGCTTTTTTTCATTTTTCTCCAGATTTCTTTGAATTTTTGCGCGAATTATAGCAATGTAGGCTTTTTAAAAGCAAAATTTATCTAAAAATAAGGCCAATTAGCGAGGTTTTAAAATGAAAAAGAGCATATTTTTAAGTTTTATTTTTGGCGTTAGTCGGCTGTGCGGATAAAAAAATATCCACGAACCGTTAAAAAAACGAGCTTTTAGCCTACACTAGCAAATCTGAAATCATAGATGCCAAGACGAATATCCTAATCGTCGCGACTTATCTAAACCCGATCTATAGCGAGCTTGTGGGCGAGCAAAAAAAGAGATATTCGTCGTGGCCGTGCATCCTAAAAGAGGCTAAAATTACAGAGGATAGTTTTAGCGCAAACGGCTCGCAGCGAGGCATCATGGTTGAGACGCCTGACCGCCAACGATCCGCTTTTTGGAAAAAGTGAGCTTTGAAGTGCCGTGGGCTCAGTATTTCGAGGTCAGCACTCCAGAGATCAAAAAGCGATAAAATCAATATTAATTTCGAAAGTATCCGTCAAAGCAGGTTTCTTTGAGCTTTCAAAAAGTGTCGAAATCGATGTACTGGAACGGAGAAGCCTTAGGTAGATAACATAGTTTGCGAGTACCTTTTTGCCGTAGTCGCGGCTCTCGGCGAAGGGTACTAGCTCCATGGATAAAAACGGCTCATATTTGCCTTCGTTAAAAAGGTCGCCTCGCTGAAGCATCTTTTTAGTAAAACCGATACCGCCGTTATATGCGTAAGCGACAAAAAAAGCGGATGGTAGAGGTATTTCTCCAAATAATTTAAGTGGTGGTCCGCAAATTTTCAACGCAAGACGCGGATCAAAACATATCGTCCTGATCAAGTATTTGGGATTGCAAGCTCTTTTTTTGCCGATATGGTTAGCCAAAAAAACGGCATAAACTGCATCATACCAAGCGCGTAAGAGGTTGAGATAACAGCCGGGATAAAGCGGCTCTCTTGCCTGCCGATCGCATAAAGTAGCGCTTTTCTAGTCGCGTTTACGTCTTCTAGCTCATCAACAAACGGCATGACGAAGTAGCTATCCTTGTAGCCGCTTGCCTTTTTCCATCAGGTAGGCATACTGCCCCAGCGTCTCTTTGGTGTTAAAAGTCTCGGAGTGCTTTGCTGCATCCTCGGCGCTCATCTCTTTTTATCATTTTAAACGTCTTTTTGCCACAAAAACGGGTCTTTTTATATCGTAGTCAGCTACCTTTTTCTTTCGTAGGCGTCGGCGAGACGATGTTTGCGGCCGGACTTGCGCCCGTTAGTTCGTTTGCATAAAGCGTATAGATATTTACGTCGCGGCTTTTGATTTAGCTTTATCAAGATAGATTGTATTTTTTTACTTAGTAGATACAGCCAAAACACGGCGTTATCTTTGCGATCCTGCCTATCAAATGCCGCCTCGGCTCTAGCAAAAACCTCATCGCGTCTTTTGGCGAGTTAACAAAAACCGCGTTTAACGCCGAGCATAAAGGCATCCTTGCCAGCAAGCTCCGTTTCTTTTATCGCGAGAAAAAGTACGCCCTAAATTGGCCGATTTTTTTATCGATTATCAAATCATTTGCTAGAACGTGAAACTCTTTTTAGCTGCGAGCGAATTTATAAAATTGCGTCAAATATCTTGTCAAATTATCCTTATGCGAGGACTGTTTAAAATAAACCAAAAAACGCGTCCGTATCGTTAAATTGGCAGATCGTCCTCTGGATGCTTTTCGTTTAGCGAGCTCAAGCGGCGGTAAAGAAGCGGATCGGAGTCTTTAATTATCCGCTAGCTTTTGCCTCGTCTCCTTTTTAGCTTCATCATAAAAAGGCACTCTGAGGCACTGTTTTTTTGGCAGGTTACGTTTGCATCCAGGATATTTTTCACGTCCACGCTATCGCAGTTTCCTTTAACCTTTTTTTGGCGGCAAAATCTCAGCCAGTTTCTTTGCCAGTACACCCGCTCGGCGAAAGACGTCTTTGTTTAAAATTTGCGCCTGCTCCTTGGTGTAGTCGCCTTCGGTTAAAAGACGGTAAAAATAATAATCCTTGGCAAGCCCCTTAGGGCTCGTCTTTTATCTCCTCAAAAACTCTTAACTCCGCCAAACGCCGCCACCGCAAAAAAATCGCGGGCAGGATAAATTTAAGCAGCGTACGCAAACATAAGCCTTACGAAAAAAATCTATCTATAAACTGAAGCGCCAAAAGCACGATAATAGGCGCTATATCTATACCGCCAAAAACCGTCGGTATCACGCGGCGGATAGCGGCATAGACGGGCTCGGTGAGGCGGTAGAGCAGCTGCACGATAGGGGTTATATGGATCAGGGCGCACCCAGCTTATGATCGCTGCGCCTATGATGATCCACGTGTAGGCGCTGATAACGATATGCAGGATACTGCCGACTGCTTCTAAAAAAATACCGAAAAATATCATCGTAAAATTTCCTTTAGATACGGTTTGATGAGCGGATATAGCTCGCTAAGCTCGGGACCGTGTTCGGCGCCCGTGAGCAAAATCTAAGCGGCATAAAAAGCCTTTTTCCTTTTAGCCCGGTCGCATCCATGAGGGCTTTTTTTAGCTTGTTAAATTCATCAAAATCGCTCAAATTGGCAGATTTACAGCGGCTTTTATAGCCTCGCAACCCTCTTTAAACTCATCTGGGATAAACTGGTCGCGAAAATCGCATCAACCTTGGCCTTTATCTCGGTTAGCAGGCTGCTTTCTTGCGTGTAAAATCTAGCTATAGCGGCAAATTCGGGCTTTATACCCATTAGCGCGGCTAGCCTTGCATCGCTTGCTCTTTTTATGTGCTCGCGGTTGATGTGCTCTAGCTGTTTGACGTCAAATTGGCCGGAGGCCGAAACTTTCGAGATATCAAACCACTGCGCCGCCTCCTCGATCGTAAAGATTTCAACCGGCGCCTTGTAGCCCTAGCGAAACGATGTAGTTTGCGATGGCTTCTGGCATAAAAGCCTTGCGAGAGTAGCCATTTTACGCTACTTTCGTTCTCGCGTTTGCTCATTTTTTTGCCCTCGACGTTTAGGATGATAGGCAGGTGAGCGTAGTTTATCTTTTGCGTATAGCCTAGACCCTCGCGGATAAGGTCTTGTTTTGGCGTGTTGCTGACGTGATCCTCGCCGCGGATGACAAAAAGTAACGCCCTCTAGCATATCATCGACCGCGCAGGCGAAGTTATAAGTCGGCGTAAAATCAGCGCGCATAATCACGAAACTATCGACGTTTTTCAGGCTCAAAAGCTTATCTCGCCCTTTATAGCGTCTTTAAATTTCATCGTGCCTAACGGTTTTTTCATACGCACGACGAAAGGTTTTTGGTTATTTAGCACTTCGTTGTCGCTTAGGTGCTCGCATGTGCCGTCGTAGCGGTAGGCTTCGCCTCTAGCCTTTGCGGCCTCTTTTTTTGGCTTCAAGCTCGCTTTCGGTGCAAAAAGCACGAAAACGCCTTTTTATCTATCAAAAAGCTTTGCGGCAAACTCGCGGTGAAATTTCAAATTTTTACTTTGATAATAAAGTGTGTCCCATTTTATACCGAAAAGCTCTAAAATTTCTAAAATTTCCTTGTCTTTTCCGGGGATATTGCGCTCCCTGTCGGTATCCTCGATGCGGATGATAAAGCCGCTTTTATCCTGAAGCGAGCAGACGTAGTTTAGGGATCGCAACCCTCACATTTCCCAGATGCATATCGCCTGTCGGCGACGGCGCAAAAAACGATACATTTTTGCTTCCTTATTGATTTTTTAGGGGCGATTATAGCATTTTAAGAATTTAACTTGGCTTTTTTTATCTTTTGTGAAGCTAAAAATAAATATAATTGATATCTAATTTTTAAAATGCAAAGGAAAAAAACATGAGTTTCATTAAAGAATTCAAAGAGTTCGCGATGCGCGGTAACGTCATCGATATGGCTGTGGGCGTCGTGATCGGCGGCGCTTTTGGCAAGATCGTTAGCTCACTAGTGGGCGACGTGATCATGCCAATCGTGAAGCGTACTAACGGGCGGCGTCAAATTTTTACGGATTGAAATTACGCTAAAAGACGCGGTCGGCGATACGGCTGCCGTAACCGTAAACTACGGCTCGTTTATACAAACAATGGTCGATTTTACGATTATCGCATTTTTGTATTTTCTGCGTCGTTAAAGCTATAAATCGCTCAAAAAAACCAAAAGAAGAGCCAAAAGCCGAAGAGCCTGCGCCGATACCTGAGGATGTTGCACTTCTAACCGAGATCAGAGATCTTTTTAAAAAAATAAATAAGAACGCCAAATGCTAGAGCAAATCCCGTTTTTTTCAGGGGCTAAACGAGGCCGAGTTAAAAAGGCTAGAAGATATCAGCATCCTAAAAAAGTATAAAAAGGGCGAGTTTTTATTTATGGAGGGCGAGGAGTCAAAGTGGCTCCACCTCCTCATAAAAGGCTCTCTCAAGCTCTATAAAATAGGCCCAAAAGGCAAAGAAATTTCTATGCATCAGTTTAACGGGATTAGCTTCGTAGCCGAGCTTGCCAACTTTGAAAAATATCAAATTTCCGGCGACGGCGATATTTTTTTAACAGGCGGCGAAGTGCTCAAAATCGACTACGATAAATTTTACGCCGAGTTTTTATCAAACCCGCGCGTATCGCTGCAAATCATCAAAATCGCTCTCGCAAAAAGCTAAAAAAATCGCAAAGCGAGCTAATACATCAAGAACTCGTGCTAAACTCCGAGGCCAAAGGTCGCAAGATTTCTCGTTAATCACGCCGATCTTTTTGATGAGCTAAAACACATCAAAATCAGCTTCCATCCTAAACATCACGCCAGAGACGTTTTCGAGGATCTTTGGCGAAAAGTAAAACCCAGAGTGATCGAACTAGACGCAAATAATAAAAATCGTAAATATCGCTACAAACGAACTTTCGGAGATGTTTGAGGGATAGCTGCGGCTACTGCTCATTTGTTAAATTGAACTCTCAATTTGCTCGAAATCTTAATCAAATTGACACTATTTAACGCCAAATTGAGGCACAGATTTTTAATTTTTTTCTTCTTTTGCGCAGCTTCGGTATCTGCTATCGAGGTAATTTCGTATTTTTGATCGATATAGCCCATTTCTAGTAGCTTATTAAAGATTTTAGCCGTGAGAGGTCCCGCAGCCAGACCGCCGTGTCCGCCGTGCTCGATGATAACGGTAACGGCATAGCGAGGCTCCTCGTAAGGTCCATAGGTCGTGACCCACGCGTGCGAGCGGCGCAGATACTCCATGTCCTCTTCTTTCATACGCTTTTTTTCGGCCTGCGAAATACCCACGACCTGCGCGGTACCAGTTTTCGCCGCTAGCGTGAGCTTAGCCTCTTTAAAATACTTATGCGCGGTGCCTTTTTTGTGATTTACGACCTCATACATCGCTCTTTGGATATACGGCAGCTGCTTTTTCTCAAACGGCGTGAGGATATCGTCGGCAGGCTCAAATGTGACCTCCTCGCCGTTTACGCTGCGTAAAAAATGCGGAACGATATTTTTCCCGGTCGCCAATATACCAGTATATCGCACTACCTGCATCGGCGTCACAAGAAAGTTGCCTTGCCCAATCGAAGTAATGAGTGTCTCTCCCTGATACCACGGCTGAGCGTACTTTTGCATTTTCCACTCGCGTCCAGGCACGATACCGACAAATTCATTTGGCAGATCCACGCCGCTTTTTTGCCCGAAACCCAGCCGCTCTAAAACCGGCGAGATAGCGTCGATACCGACCTTTAAGCTGCCCTTTATAAAAAAATAATCGTCGCAGCTCTCTCGTATGGCCGAGTTCATGTCTACAAAGCCATGTCCGTAGACGTTCCAGCAGCGAAAATTTCGCCCTCCAAGCTCAAATGAGCCCGAGCAGAAATATCCATCGGCGCGGTTCATCTTGCCGGTATCTAAAAACGCCATCGCTACGCCCATTTTTGATAACCGAGCCCGGCGGATAAAGACCGTTTACGAGCTTGTTCGTAAACGGATGATCGATACTTTTAACGAGCTCGTCCCACTTAGCCTGCGATAACCCCGTAACAAACGGGTTTAAATCATACTCGGGGAAGCTGCCCGCAGCCAGTATCGAGCCGTCTCTTACGTCCATCACGATAATGACGCCCGCGTTATCGCCGAAAATTTCCTCGATGTACCTTTTGCATCTCAAGGTCGATCGTGAGCGAGATATCCGAGCTTTGCGGATAACTCACGGAGATCTCCTCGACCTCCTGATTTAGCGCATTTACTTTTTACCTTTCGCACGCCCTCTTGCCCCTGCAAAACGGAGTTATAAAAGCGCTCCACGCCGCTTCTGCCCGTGTGATTGGTTAGCTTTGCGACGGTATCGGACTCGACGTCTTGCTGATTTGCGCGGCCAACGTAGCCGATGATGTGAGAGGCTAAGCTGTTGTATGGATAGTGGCGCTTGGAGGCCGGTTTGACCTCAGATTACTCTCGCAGTGATAGCTCGGCTATACGCGGTATCATCTTGTCATAGTCCATAAAATCAATAATCTGAATAAAATCTTGATTATAAGGCGAGTCGGCCTTGACGTATTCGCGCTTTAGCTTCGTGACGTTTAGGGTCCTCGAATCAAATTTTTGCAAACGTTGCAAGCTCAGCGTCTAAAATTTCCGCCCTCTTGCCGTTTAGATGCGGCTTTTAGGGGCGACGGAAAAAGCCGAGGCGATTTACCGCCATCGGACGGCCCTTTGGCATCTAAAAATAAGCCCCGCGCACCGGAGCTAAATACTGCGTTTTTACCGCATTTTGCTCGGCGATCTCCTCGTAAAAATCGTTTGATTTGACGCTTAGATAATAAACTCTCACCAGCAAAAAGCACCCAGACGCTAAATATGATGCCAAACACTATGCGCATCCTCATAAGCGTCCCCTAAACAAAATCACCGCCAAAAACAGACTCCACGCCGACATAGACCAGGTACTCGTAGTCAGATTTTAGCATCGGCAAATTTGCCGCGTAAGATATAAAAGAGCTCGTCGCACAGGTCCAAACGTAGCCGCTAGCGACAAATCCTGCTGCCAAAAAGCTCTCTTGATTTTAGCGTAACGATGAGCCAATCAGACATAAAATGATAAAAAAAGCATAAACGCGATCACTGCCGAAAACAGCGCAAATCCGTGTGCCTGCTCGGCAAAAGTGAGGTAAAATCAGACAAAAAAATACCACTCCTTGCCAAACTCTTTGAGCGTCTTTTTGTTTCTGCAAAGGTTAGCGTGATCATATGGGTAAAAAAATATCCCGATAAGAGGCGGCAGGTACGCAAATACGGTCGTTAGGCTCTGATAAAAATACAAGAAAAAGACACCCAAGCAAGCTGTTTTTAAAAATCGCTTCTCCGCGCCCAGTCTTCGCATCGCCGCACTCGTTTGCATGGTTATAAATTATAGCTAAATTATAAACTTAGCTTTTTGGCTGCCTAGATTTGTAAATTAGCTAAAAGAAATTTGAAGACAAGAGCGCTAGAAATTTGCCTGCGGCTTTTTGATTTCATTACAGCCCCAGTGCGTTTAGATATATAAGCTCGTTTGCCTTTTCTACGCCGGTTTTTTTAAGCGCCGAGACGAAATGCGCGCCTGGATGAGACCTTTAAAACAGCGCTTTTTTGGCTTTGATTTAGCTTGTCTGATTTTGTGAGGAAGTTTAAAATCTTTTGATCTGGGCGCAGGAAGCTTTGCAAATAGTCGTTTACGTCTTTATCTATCTGCATATCAAACTGGCGCGAGTCGATGAGATGCACGAAAAAGCTTGATATTGGCTCTAAATTTTCAGATATTCGTCGAGTTTTTTTCTCCACTGCGCGTGCATGCTTTTGGCAACTTTTGGCGTACCCAAAACCAGGCAGATCAACGAAAGTCAAATTTGCCCTCTCCTCGCTTAGCTCGTCTTGCTCGTTTTTGACGCCACGCGCATACTCAACCTCAAAAAAATTTATGAGGCGCGTTTTGCCGGGCGTCGAGCTGCTCTTAGCTAGGCCCTTTTTGGTTTACTAGAGCGTTTATGAGACTGCTTTTGCCCACGTTTGAGCGCCCCAGAAAAGCCACTTCGCTAGAGTTTGCAGGGCGGAGCTAGCGAGATGTCGGGCGCCGAGATAAGAAAATTTTGCGTTTAAAAACGCGGATCACTTTTTGTCCTCGACTTGGAATATACGTTTGACCGGCTCTTTTTTTGCCACTATTTACGTTATACATGCCGCTATTTTTGGTTGACGGTAATCTTTTCACCATAGACTTTTTTTATCGGTTTCTATCTCGTGCAAAAAGCCGTTGCCGCTTTATCGTATATACATTTGGTGCAGGCTCGTAAATAAGCTCGCTACCGCTACCGTCGTATGTTTTATTTTTTTGATAAATACTCTAAATTTGGCATTGCCGGAAGCGACGTATTTTAGCGGATTTCGCTTTTTGTCGAAATATATCACTACCAAATTGCAGTGAGCGTATCCTTGCCTTTTTAATATTTACATTGCCTTTAAATTCGCTTATTTGCTTGCCTTCATCGGCATAAAACTCATCAGCAGTGATCTCCACCTGCTCTGCCAAAAAGCGGTAAAGCGCTAAGTGCCAAAATTAAAGTCACTTTTTTTAAAACCAAAATTTATCATTTTCCATCCTATCTTTTTCTATCTTGCTCTATTAAAGCAAAGGCCTTTTTTTGATATAAGCTTTTTTTAACTCAAAGTCATAAACCAGGGCTTTGCCGACTATTTTATCTTCGTTTTTCGTTAGCGTAAAAGGCGTTTGCGTAGTAGCTACTTTTTGTTGCAGTACTATAAATGACCTCTTCTGATAAAAAGGTCAGATTTTTCATTATTTACATAGCGCGCATTACCCTTAAGTATAATTCGACCGCCGTTATAAAACGCTTTATCGGAGCTCACGTTATGCTCTTTGTTATCTTTAAAAAATTTCCGCTCTAAATTTTGATAATTCGTCAAATTCAGAGTATCTATTCCACGTATCGGCTTCATATCTGGCATTTACTACGGTAGCATTCATCTCGTAGTCAGTGACTGCGTTCATCTGCATGTTTGCACTCACTTCGCCGCCCCTTAAGAGCTCGCTATAGTAAGGCTCCTCAATCGCCAAATAAACCATCGCCACGCTAAAAACGCTGACGACTAGGTAAAAAATCCTTATAACCAACGCTTAGCCCACTCTTGCATTAAGCCCTCGCTGCGGATAAGTATCTCTATCATCTCACGCACCGCGCCGTTGCCGCCTTTATAGTTGAGCCTCGTTCTTACTTCAAGCTCTTTGATCGCGTTTTTTTGGCTTAAAGCTCCATCCGACGCTTTTTTTAACAGCTTGTAGTCGTTATAATCGTCGCCTATTGCTGCAGCGTTTTCAAACTCAAGTCCTTCAAATTTGAGTATCTGTTTTGCGGTTTCAAATTTATCGCTAACGCCTTGATATACGTGCGTTATCTTTAGATCTTGCGCCGTTTTTTTCGACGATAGGCGAGCTTCTGCCGGTGATGATCGCGACTTTTTTTACCGAGCTTTTAGCCAGCTCTCGATAGCATATCCGTCCTTAACGTCAAAAATTAAGCTCGTCACCGTTTGGGCTATAAACGATCTTGCCGTCGGTCAGACAGCCATCTACATCTAAAAATATAATCTCTATCATAGCACGCCTTTCGTGCTAGGTACGTCGACTCTGGCATTTTTGAGCTAGAGCTCTTCTTAGCGCGACGGCGCAAGCTTTAAAAGCTTGCCTCCAAAAATATGATGAGAGTTTCGTCCGCGGATTTTAGCGATATGCAAGGTGATTGCGGCATTAAATGCTAGAGCCTGGAAAAAAACTCGTTCACTAACTCTACGTCAGATTCGCCGACTTTGCCCTCGTTTATACTTTCATATACCAAAAACGGGCGATTTGAAAGATCAAGAGCGCAGTTTACCGCCGCCTCGTCCATCACCACCGTCGCCTCACCAAATCTCTCCACACCGCTAAGCGGATAAACGTTTTCTCGCGCAAAAGCTTGCCCGATGACAATACCTACATCCTCTACGCTATGATGAAAATCTACATGCAAATCGCCCTTGCAAACAAGCTTCATATCAAAAAGCGCGTGCTTACAAAAGGCCTCAAGCATGTGGTCAAAAATCCTATGCCCGTGCTTATCTCGGCTTTGCCGCTACCGTAAATTTCAAGCTCTAGGCTAATATCCGTCTCTTTTTGTCTTTCTTTGCATTTTATTCCCTTACGAAAAAGGCGCCAGAGATATGTCCTGCGCTTATGAAGTCTTTTGCTTCCTCTTCGCTTCTAAAGCCGCTTATAAATACCCTGTAAATTTCTACCGCCGTCAATATCATACGACTTTATAACAGTATCATAGGCGCCGTTGCCGTATTGTCCAGCGTGCTGCCGTTTATGAGCATTTGCACCGCTGAAATTTCTTTAAATGCGCCGATTTGCACCATAAAAAAATACCGCCCACAAAAGACTGTTCCTGTTGCGGTTGCGCTTTGGTTTTGCGCGTTCGTTTTTTTGCGAGTCGCTAGGTTGTTTTGAGCTAGGCTGCGAGGATGCTACGACCGCACTACCGACATTCCCGTTAAATCCAACGACTTCTAGTAAAACAGGGGCCGTGCCGGCATTAAATACGTCAAGCTTAACCGCGCCGGTTTTTGACAAATCTATCACGCGCCCAGCAACGAAAGGACCGCGGTCGTTTATGCGCACAATGATATTTTTACCGTTTTTTATATTCGTCACGCGCACCATCGTATTCATTGGTAAAGTTTTATGCGCCGCCGTCATAGCGTGCATATCGTAAGTCTCACCGCTTGACGTCTTTTTGCCGTGAAAATCCGGACCATACCAGCTAGCAATACCGCTAGCTCTGTCGCCGACCTTGACGACCGTAGGATAATAGGTTTTTCCATTTATAGTGTATGGGCGCATAGTAGCCGCATGCATGCCTTTTGAAGAGCTCATCTTGCCGCTTTTTTTAGTGCCGCCACTAGCGGTAATCCCACCGGAAGGTGAAGTTAAAAACGAACATCCGCTCATAAAAAAACAACAAATAGACTAAAAATGTAAATTGGCCCTACTCAGTCGCTGCAAGTTTTTGCTCCAATCGAGCTATTTGAGCTCATAAGCGTATTAGCTTCTTTTTAAATCTTCAAGCGCTACATCAAATTTCTGAGAAACTTCGCCGAGCGTATCGCCGCTTTTTACCATATATTCGGCTGAGATAGTTAACATTTTGTTCACTTGGGATAACTAATTTTTGACTAGGGCTTTATCTCGCTTGAAGCAAGACCATTATATTCTTTTTATAATTTTTATGATTTACACCTGTTTTTTTCAGCTATAGTTAGCAATGTATCATTTTCTTGAACGGTATAAAATTCAAATTTTCTATTTTTGAATAGCTTCAAAGTTATCGCTAAACATTTTTCTTTTTTTATTTGACGGAATATAAAGATAATAAAGGCTTCTCCGTAGGTGGAGTATAAACAAATTTTAGATGCATATTATATTCTTTCATCTTTTTTTAGGCTAAGCCCTATGCTGTCTCCGACTTCCATCAGCGTTGTACCGCCAGGAACGTCTATCTTTGTTAGTTCTATACCCTTTGTGCCGCTTAAAGTCTGCGTTTTTAGCTAGCAAAATTTTTCTTGCTCTTTAGCTATGTGTGCAATAGTTAGAAATTTCTTTCTTTACGAAATTTTTGTTTCTTTTTGGGATATAATTCTTTTTATCATCTAGCAACGTATCTAAATCAGTAGTTCCTGCTTTTTGATACCCTCCCTCAGTCGAGTATCGCCGCAATTATAAGCCATCATAGCAAGATACCACTTGCCAAAAATCATCTTTTTAGGCTCTGTAGATATTTTTGTAGCTGCCAGCGTAGAAGCTATCGGGTCTTTTCGCTCGTCAGTGTATTTATCGACCCTAAGGCCGTAAAAGTTTCGCCGTAGATTCCATAAACTGCCAAATTCCGATGGCTTTTTACTAGAAACTATATGATTTGAAAAACCCGACTCAGTCATAGCAAGATATAAAAATGGTTCCGGAATACCAGAGTCTTTTTATAATCTTTTTGAAGCATCGGGATATGCCTATAACCACTTTTTGACCGTATCCACAAACTCTTTTCTCTTACCGTCTTTAATGGAATTTTTATAGAAGCATAGTGAGAACTTTTTAAAAATTTGGCGTCTATGTCGAATTCTTTTTAATATCATCTTTTGGGTTTTGTTCTGCATCGTTACTGGCTGGGGCCGCAAGAAGCCACCCAATACATGCCAAATACAGCATTATTACTCTAAAGATTTTCATTTTTCTCCTTGATTACGTGTTAAATTCATAAAGATTTTCTTTGCATTTTTTGTCGTTATTTTTTTATTACCTCTTCTTCTTCTAAATTTAAAATCTCAGCCATCTTGGTTGCAACCAAGCGCGTGAAGGCCGGCTCATTTCTACGCCCCCTAAATGGCTCAGGCGTTAGATACGGCGCATCTGTTTCAAGCAACAACCTATCTCGCGGAATTTGCGGCATAAATGTGAACCAAATTTTTTTGCATTTTTTTAAAGGTTAAAACCCCGCCGATACCAAAGTAAAAACTCGCCCATTTTTTGCAAGCTCTGGGAGGAGGGGCGAAGCGTTATAACAGTGTAAAACTGCCCCAACCAACCTGCCTGCATACTCTTTTTAAGATATTAAAACTATCTTCGTTTGCATCTCTAATATGCAAAAATAACCGGCACGTTTAACTCTGCCGCCATATCAAGCTGCGCTCTAAATATGCGCTTTTGCTCTGCTTTTTCAAGCTCTTTTTCGTTTTCGTCTCTGGGCAAGCGAAAATAATCAAGCCCACACTCGCCCACGGCAACGCATTTTTCGTCTTTTTGCACGTTATAAAGCGTTTGCACGTCAGATTCATCCTTGTCGTACGGATGAACTCCGACAGCAAAAAAATACATTTTTCAAATTCTCGGGCTATTTTAGCCGCTTTTTGGTAAATCATTAATATCAGCCCCCGGTATCAGTATCCCGCCGATGCCGCTTTCTCGAGAGCTTGCGATAACTTTTTCTATATCGCTATCAAAAGCTTTTATCATCCAAATGACAGTGTGTATCTATTATCATCAGGCTATTTCTACCCCTATTTCGACCATTTTCTTTTTGCTCTATGAAGAGCCCTCATCGGCTATATCTAAAATTTCATCTACAGCATAATCTGTCTTACCAAAAGTAACCCCTATTGAAACTGAAATTTTAACAGGCTCGTTTTTTTATGTTTATCGGATTGGCGGCCATGCCTGCCCTTAGACTGACTAAAAATTTCTCACCGCATCCTCTTGTGGCATATTTTTTTCAATACAACACAAAATTCCCCCACTGCCAAATCTAGCAACAATATCATTGCTTTTTTTGTGTCGTCTATTAGTCTTTTTGCTATGTGTTTTTGTAAATTTTATCACCGCCGTCTTGCCCATACTTATCATTAATATCTTTTTAGTCCATCAACATCTATCAAGGCAACTGCATAAGGCGCAGGATTTTCCTCTATACTCGATAAATACTCCTGCATATCATCATAAAAAAATATCTCCTATTAAATAACCCTGTTAGAAAATCTCTATTGGCAAAATCAGCGATTTGATTTATATTTTTCCATCGCTTCGATTAGATTATTTACCCTGCAGACAAGCTCCTCTTTTACAAAAAGGTTTTTGCAATAAAATCATTTGCTCCATTTTTTTCAAAAACATCGCGCCGTTTACGCCATCTTCGGGGCTAGTCATCATTATAACGCCTATTTGATCTTTATCTCCGGCGGTCCTTATTTCTTTTAACACCTCAAGGCCGTCTTTTACTGGCATTTTTATAATCAGAAACAATAATTTTAATATCAGGGTTATCAGCAAAGTAATTCATTGCCTCCTCGCCGTGAGCAGCGGTAAATACATGAAACTGAAGGCTGGTTAATATTTTTTTTAGAACACTCCGAAGTTGCGCAGAATCTTCAACAACCATTGCCTTGTACCGCCTGTTGTCGCTAAGACGATTTATCGTTTTAAATATATAATTTATGTCGTCCATATTGCCTTTATAGACGTAGTCCACGATATCTTTATGAATAAAACTCTCTCTGGTGGCGTCATCTATACTGCCCGTTAGCACGATACTGGGCAGACCTTTTGAGATAACGTAGTCCACGATTTCTCCGTTTGGCGCGTCTGGCAAAGTTTAGATCAAGTAGCGCGATAAAATAATCTTTTGAATTATTTAAAAACACTTGCGCTTCAGCCATAGTGTGCGCCACATCGATATCCATCTCGACCTTGTCTTCCATTTTTGCGATTAGCTTGGCTAGAGCTTTATTATCTTCTACTATTAAAATTTTATTTTTTTCCATATATTCCCATTTGAAAAATTTACTGCAAATATACCATTACTTTTCTTTTTTTCAACCTCAAATTTTAAGCCAAACTTAAACAACCAAAAAGCTGGCGAGCGAAAGTGTATCGCCTCCTCAGTTATACGTTCGCCGCTTATCATTCTAGCTAGCTCAGATACGCGCTCTTCGCCTTTTTAGCTCCCCTTACGTTCGAGGTTTCGCGCGCTTTTTCGACTAGAAAATGCGAATCAGCCTTAGAGCTAAGTTGCGGCTGATGCGAGATAGCAAGATTTGATGAAATCGGCCATTGGCAGCACGTTTGCGATACTCATCGCCTCTTTTCCGCTTAGATTCGCGTCTATTTCATCTAGGATTATGACGCCCTCGCCGCCTCCCATGATCTTGCTTTCGCTTGCGATAAATGCTAGCCTTAGGCGGTTTAGCTCGCCCGAGCTTAGATTTTTTTAGCGCCGTGTCGTTTAGGCTCAAATTTACCTCGTCCCTACCTGCGGCATCTAGGGTTTTGCTATTTATCTTTAATGAAAATCTCACCCATATAAAGCTCTTTTAGAAACAGATTTATGAGCGACTCAAGCTCTTTTTAAATTGTCGCGCAGAGCCTGGCTGATTTTATCCGCCAACGCGTTTACCGCAGTTTCGTTTTTGTTTAAGTTTACGCTCCAGCTCGCTTTTTTCAAAGCTTATGTTTTCGTATCTTGCTAGCTCTGCCTTGCGCGTTTTTAGCGTCTCTAAGGCCTCCTCCTCGCCGCCGTAGCGACGCACGAGCGAGTTTATCGCCTCGATGCGGTCTAGCACGCCCTCGATATCCACATCCTCTAGCTCGTCCATGTTTAGATTTTTCACGCGCTACTCGCAGTTCGTTCATCGCCTCTTCAAAAAGCTGCTATCGACGTCGCTGATGTTTAGCGCGTCTACTACGGGTTGCTCGAAATTGGGAAATTTGCTCCGCCCTATTCCACGCTTCTAAAATTTTTATCTTTTTACTTAGGCGCTTTTTAGCTCCATTAGCTCGTCAAACTCGCCGATTTTCGGGCTCACGCTTTCTATTTTATTGATTTCGAAAGAAGCGAAATTCTTTTTAGCTCCTCCACCCTTTTTTTCTTCTTCGATTATTTTTTTCAGCTCGCGAGAAAATTTGGCTAAATTCATCAAATTTGAGCCTAAATTCGCTAAAGACTTTCGTTAAATTGAGCGTCTTTTTTTCGCCTGCAAGCTATCTAGCAAATTTAAAAAAATCTCTCGTTTTCAAATTCGTTTATTTCCTTTTGCGGATAGGTATTTTTACGTGCTCTTTGGCAATGCTGGCTAGATTTTTAGAAACGGCTTGCGAGTTTATAAAATACCGCGTCGTTTTGTCGCGAAATAGCTTTAAAGGTATTTATCTCCTCACTCTCAAGGCCGATTCCTCAAGGTCAATGTATGCGAGACGTCGGCCTCTATCAGCTTTTGCTTCGCTATCCTTTAGCCCCAAAACCGCCATTATCGAGCCCATCAGGACCGATTTTACCAGCACCACTCACGCCAGTAAACACGCTAAGTCCGCGCCCGAAATTTAACTCGACGTTTTCAAAACTCAAATTTCTGCTTTTATCAAAATCCGCTCAATCATTATAACCCCAATGCAGCTTTTTCTTTTAGAGTGAAAATAATCTCTCCCGACGTGGCGGATTAGCCGCGCCGTGTTCGCGCTTAGCGTCATGCTTACGCTCTCAAGCTCGCTCATCTTATACCTATCCTGCCCGTCGATAACCAGCACCGCCGCGCTCGCGGTTTTAAATTTGATCTCAAATCCGCGCGGAAGCACGACCGGGCGCTGCGTGAGCGAGTGCGAGCAAACGGGCGTCACCAAAAACACCTCGCTCAAAGGATAGGTTATCGCCCCGCCCGCGCTCATGTTGTATCCGGTTGATCCCACCGGCGTAGAGACGATGACGCCGTCGCCAAAATACGCGTTAAAGTATTTTTTTCGTTCCAAAAAGGCCTCCACGTGCGTCATGGAGCCAACCTTTTTCGCCCACGATTACAGCGTCGTTAAATGCGATTTTGCGTAAATTCGCCGCTTTTTTTGCGCAAAAACGTCAAGCATAAAAGGGTCTCGACCTCAAAGTTTGCCCTCGAAAAAAACTCGGCGAAAAACTTCTCGCATTCATTCATCGTGATATCGGTCAAAAATCCCAGCCTGCCCGCATGAATGCCGAGCACGAAGGGCGAAATCTCGGCCGCGTTTCTACAAAGCGAGATGATCGTGCCGTCGCCTCCGAGCGAGATCAAAAAAATCGCACTCCGTAGCCAGCTCGCACACCTCAAATCCTTGCAAATTTGAGCCCTCTTTTACATCTAGATGTTTAGCCGCCGCGTTTTTCAAATAAAAGTTTGAACGCCGTACCCTAGCCAAAATCTCGCGCAAAAATTCGCATGTTTTTGACCGCGTCGCCGTTGATTTTTCGCGACTAATCCGACCGTTTTTATCTTGGAAGGAAGCAATAAATTCTCTTTTTTCATAGAGCGGATTTTATCACATTTTGTTTTAAAAAAGCTGGGAAAAAGCAAATTTCTAGTATAATGGGCGCGTTAAAAACAGCAAAAGGAGTGAAAATGCGTAGCCATTACTGCACTGATTTAAGCAGTGCCGACATAGGCAAAGAAGTTACGCTTTGCGGCTGGGTAAATACCTACCGCGACCACGGCGGCGTTATATTTTTGGACCTGCGCGATCGCACGGGACTGATCCAGATCGTCTGCGATCCTGCAGATAGCAAGAGCTCTCACGAGGCAGCGTCGCACATTCGCGACGAGTACGTTCTAAGGATAAAAGGCAAGGTCCGCGCTCGCGGCGAAGGCCTGGTAAATCCACGCCTAAAAACGGGCGAGATCGAAGTAATCGCTAGCGAAGTGATAGTAGAAAACCCGAGCGAGGTGCTACCTTTCGTCATCGGCGACGAGAGCGTAAACGAGGACATTAGGCTAAAATATAGATTTTTAGACCTTAGAAACGAAAAACTTCAAAATATCTTTAAAATGCGCTCAAAAGCGGCAATCGCAGCTAGAAACAGCCTAGATAAAATGGGCTTTATAGAGTTTGAAACGCCGATTTTTAACGCGCGCTACGCCTGAGGGTGCGAGAGACTATCTAGTGCCTAGCCGCGTATATCCGGGCCAGTTTTACGCCCTGCCGCAAAGCCCGCAGCTTTTTCAAACAGCTTTTTGATGTGTTCTGGCTTTGATAAATACTTTCCAGATCGCAAAATGCTTCCGCGACGAGGACTTGCGCGCCGATAGACAGCCTGAATTTACGCAGATAGATATCGAGATGAGCTTCATCGAGCAAGAAGACATCCTAAATATGGCCGAAAATATGCTAAAAGACGTATTTGCCGCATGCGGATACGATATACAAATCCCCTTCCGCCGCATGAGCTACAAAGAGGCGACCGAGAGCTACGGCAGCGATAAGCCCGACTTGCGATACGATCTAAAGATGATCGACGTTATCGATATTTTTCGCGCGCTCTAGCAATGAAATCTTTAGCAAAATCGCAACCGAACCTAAGAAAAACCGCATCAAGGCGCTAAAAGTGCCAAACGGCGATAATATCTTTAGCAAGCGCGAGATGAACCGTTTTGAGGAATTCGTCCGCAAATTCGGCGCTCAGGGCCTTGGCTACTTCCAGATGAAAGAGGACGGGCTAAAAGGACCGCTTTGCCAAATTTTTTTCGAGCAAAGCGACCTCGACGAGATCGTGGCTCGCTGCGAGCTAAAAGTCGGCGACGTCGTATTTTTTGGCGCTGGCAAGAAAAAAAGTCGTACTTGACTACATGGGACGATTTAGGATTTTTCCTCGCCGAGCAAATGGGCATCATCGACCAAAAACAAAATGGAGTTTTTTGTGGGTGCTTGACTTTCCGATGTTTGAGCAAAACGACGACGGCAGCTACTCAGCCATGCACCATCCGTTTACTATGCCTAAAAACATCGACGAGCCCGATCTCGAGGACATCCTATCGGTCGCTCACGACGTCGTGCTTAACGGCTATGAGCTTGGCGGCGGCAGCGTGAGGATACACAAAAACGACGTTCAGCAAAAAGTATTTAAGTTGCTAGGTATCGACGAAGCTGAGCAACGCGAGAAAGTGGCTTCTTGCTTGATGCGTTAAGCTTTGGCGCGCCTCCGCACGGCGGTATCGCGATCGGCTTTGACAGGCTAAATATGCTAGTAAATAAAACCAACTCAATCCGCGATGTCATCGCCTTCCCTAAAACTCAGCGCGCTCAGTGCCCGCTAACAAAAGCGCCGAGCGAAGCTAGTGCGGAGCAGTTGAGGGAGCTAGGGTTAAGGCTGCGAGAAAAAGAAAAAAATAAGCTTGAAAGCGTCGTCTCGCTGCGCTATACGTCGTTGGTTTTGCATTGGCACTCCGCAGGCTACACGCCCTAGCGCACGCTTAGATTTTCAAAACCGCCTAGTCTAGCTTGGCGATACTTTCGCTACAAATTTGATTGAATCTTATTTTTATTTTTAAAGAAAAGGCGAAGTATCTTGCGATGAATTTAAATGTTGCGAAGAAGGTACTCGACCGAAGATAGAACATATAGTTCATCGAAGGAGAAAATTTCTAGCTCATTTAAAAAGCGCGCAAGAGGCAAAGCCGTTTAAAGGAAAAGTATGAAAAAAACTATTTTTTAATCATCGGCGCTCCAGGCTCCGGCAAAACCACCGACGCATCGCTAATCGCGCAAGAGGACTCCCAAATTTGCGCACTTCTCAACGGGCGATCTGCTCCGTGCAGAGGTTGCTAGCGGCTCAGAGCTAGGCAAACTAATCGACGGCTTTATCTCAAAAGGCAACCTAGTTCCGCTTGACGTCGTCGTAAATGCGATCGTCTCAGCGATCAAAAGCTCGGACAAATCAAACGTCATCATCGACGGCTATCCGCGTAGCGTCGAGCAGATGACCGAGCTGAGACAAGGTGCTAGCTGCACAAAACGAGATCACGTTAAAAGGCGTGATCGAAGTGGACGTTAGCGAAGCCGTCGCACGCGAGAGAGTACTCGGACGAGCACGCGGAGCCGACGACAACAACGAGGTTTTCAACAACCGCATGAAAGTTTATTTAGAGCCGATCGAGGGCGATACGTAATTTACAAAGAAAAAGGCCTACTTCACGTCGTAAACGGCGAGCGCGCGATCGAGCCTATCGTGGCCGACATCAAAGCTCTCGTAAATAGCCTATAAACATTATTTTTAGAGCCTCAAGCCAGGCTCGGTAAGCTTTTTCCATAAATCCAAATTAACAAAAAATTCACGAATTATCATTAAAATCCGCACTATGATTTCACGAAAATCGCATAAGTCTCAAAGGATACATAATGTTTAAAAATAGTTTTATCAGCGGCCCTTGCTAGCGCGATGTTTGCAACGAGGCGGATTTACTGGCTCAAGCGCACAAAACGCAACAAATCAAAGGCGGCTTCGTCGGTAAAGGCGCCTTGAGCGCAAGCACGGTGAAACAAGCCCTAGCGCTACCAGATGACGCTCGCGTCGTGCTTAAAGGCAAGATCGTATCCGAGTTTCACCCAGAGCACTATCAATTCGTCGATAAAAACGGCGACACCATCGAAGTCGAGATCGATCACAAAAACTGGAGAGGCGTAACCGTCGATGAAAACACGCCCGTGCGCATCTACGGCAAGGTCGATAAGGACCTTATGAAAACCTCTATCGACGTAAAAACTATCGAAATAATCAAATAATTTTAGGGCGGTTCGCCGCCGTAATGTCAACCAAATACGGCCTACTTCAACTTCCGTTTTTACTCCAAATTGAGCCGAGATTTTATATAATCGCTTACTTACATTCAAGGCAATTATCTCAAAGCGTTTTTGCTACAAAACGCCGCATGATAGGAGCTTTACAAAGGATAAAAAAATGGACGTTTCAAAAATCAAAGCAGGCTCAAACCCAGACAAAATCAACGCCGTGATCGAGATCCCGTACGGCTCGAACATAAAATACGAAATCGACAAAGATAGCGGCGCGGTCGTGGTCGATCGCGTACTCTACTCGGCGATGTTCTACCCGGCAAACTACGGCTTCGTGCCAAACACGCTCGCAGCAGACGGCGATCCTGCCGATATCTTGGTGTTAAACGAATACCCTCTGCAAGCTGGTAGCGTCATCCCGTGCCGCCTAATCGGCGTGCTCGTGATGGAGGATGAAGCTGGCATGGATGAGAAGCTACTTGCCGTACCGGTTACCAAGATTGACCCGCGATTTGACGGGATCCAAAAGCTACAAAGACCTGCCTGAGGCCACTTTAAATAAGATCAAGAATTTCTTTGAAACTTATAAAATTTTAGAGCCTAACAAATGGGTCAAGGTTAAAGAGTTAAAGATGCAAACACCGCAAAGAGATCCTAGACGCGGCAATCAAAAAAACTACAAATAAGCCGCTGCTAGGCTTGCTTGGCCGCCGCCTCGTTAAACAAAACAAGCGGCGGCCAAAGTTAAACTCGCGAAAAAAATCAAAAGGATAAAAATGGATATATTAAAAGCTACTCTTGAGCAACTCTAGCGGTATGATAGACGCGATGTCGCAAAAAGCGGACTGGGCACAAACGACGTAGAGGCCGTGATTTCTAAGATCGCGCCGATTTTTCATGCAAAAGAGCGAACGAGAATTTTAAATCTGACGCTGATTCGTCACACTTTCCTAGAGATGATCCGCCGTTCAAACCTTGACGAGATGACTGGCGCCCCGCAAAACATCAGCGTCGCCGAAGGCAACGAGCTACTAGGGCGTACTAACGGGCTCGGAAGAAAACAGCAGAGCTCTAGCTAGCGACATAGGGCTCGCAGCTGAGGCATCAGCGCAGACTCTATCAAGACTCTGCTACCGATGATCGCGCCGATGATTGCGGGCATGCTAAACAATCAACTCAAAGCATCAAATTGCAAGACTCTGCAGATAGCGGCTCCATGATGTCGATGCTTACGCAGTTTTTTTGGATCAGAACAAAGACGGCTCGATCGTGGACGATATTTTTTTAGGATCGCGGGCGACTTTTTCGGTAAAAAAATAGGCGGATTTCGCCTATTTTTAGCCGTTGCGCTTTTTAGTTTTACCAAATTACAGCTTTTTGACGGTTCGCTAAAAACCGCTACTTTTGTACCATATCGCGTAAATTTATTCCACTCTTAACATTTTTGATATACACCCGCAAACTGCGCTCGCTCCCTTTTAGCTAGAACGTTAAATTTGTAGAATAATTTTAAATTGATCAATGATTTCAAGCCAAGATTACATAAACTTTCAAGTAAATTTAAAATCAAAAAGCAGCAATCTTTATATAAATTTTCAGTATTTTTAAAGGAAGCATCGCGCGAATAAAATTTGAGTTTATGCTCATTTCAGCCCTTTTTTTGAGCTTTCTAACGAGAAATCTCGCCAAATGAAGCTCGTCAAAAAGCGATTTTTCGATACAAAGCGGACGGTCAAAAACGAGGTCGCAGATGAGCTCGGCGCCAAGCACAGCCGTACAAAGCCCGCGCGAGCCGTGAGCAGTGCTAACGTAGACGTTTGGTACGTATTTTTGGATGCGGATTGGACTTGCCCTTCGTCCAAAGCGAGCGACTTGTAGGTATCTTTATAAAAATCCTCGTCGTAAAAGCCGCCCGATGAGCGGAAAACGGTCGCCGCTATAGCTGCGATAGCCGACTTTTCGAGCCGATTATTCGGACGTTTTGCGGTATTTTAGCCGCGATGTTTGAGCTTTTTCAGGCGCGGTCAATTGACGCATTTCGCGCCTGTGCCGAGTCTACAGAGGTTTTTGGCGCGCAAATCCGTATTTTTACTCAAAGTTATATCATTCCTACTCGTTTCCAAACGATCCGCATTTTTCAGCGTCGCCGTCTCGGCTGATAACAAAATTTAGATCATGCATGCCGCTTTCAATTTAGCCACTCGCTTTTTGGCAAAGTCGCCACCCTAAAAACTCGGCAACGTCAGCTCAATTTTTTTCTCGTCGTCGCTAGAGCGCGGCTCGTCTAAAAAGATTTCTATCATAGGTCGCGCCGATCACCTGCACGCCCTCGGCAGGCGGACAAACATAGCCTTTGGCGCTAAAAGGCGCAGGCGTCCAAACGGCAGGCGCGATATGCGTGACCTGGCCGCGCACAGAGCTAAGCCTGATGTCGTAGTCCGCAAAAAGCTCCATACTCTCGCTGCCGATGGCAAGCACGAGCATGTCGGCGTCGATGGTTTGCCCGTCTTTAAAATGCGCCCCTAACCGCGCCGCCCTCAAGCGTCTCAAAGCCCGTAAATTCGCAGTTTAAAAGCGTTTTTTATGCCTGCGCTTGCTGCCTTGCACATTTTTCTAGGACGAGCTTTTTGCGCCATTAAAAAAATAAACGCGCTAGCGTAAGGCCTCGTCATCAAATTTCTAGCTCAAAAACGCCGTTGTCCGCGTCAAATTCGTGCCACTCGTAAAAAGCGCTTCAGCGTCTTTTGCTCGTACGCGTAGTCCATCGCGCCGCAAAACTCTATCTCCTCAGCACCCGACTTTCGCTCATAAAAGCGAGCCGCCTGCAAAAACGCATTCATGTGCATGCGGCTCAATTTACGGTTGGCTTTCGTGATAAGCGGCATCAAAATACCGCAGTGATTTCCAGAGCCGTTTAGCGCGATGTCGCTGCGCTTTTTCGGCGATCGTGACCTTTAAACCGCGCTCGCGCAACTTAAAACGCGCAAACGCAGCCCAGCCACTCCGCCGCCGATCACTAGCGCCGTCTTTGGAGCGGTCGTGGCGGCCGGATCAAATCTGCTAAACCACTTTCATTCTCGGCTTGCCGTTCACCCGCAAATTGGCACGTAGCATCTCTCGCTTTTTGCCGTAGCCTTTTAGTAAATTACCTCAAAGCCGCTATTTTGCAGGGCTCTTTTTAATGCGCCCGAGGCCGAATACGTGCAAACGCTAGCACCCAAAGCGCATAAATTTGCGATTTTAGCGCAAACCAGCTCACTCCCACATCGCTTCGTTTTTTGGCCGGCGCAAAGCCGTCCATAAAAATGGCGTCCGCGCTAAAGCTAAGCTCATCCAAAAATGTCGGCCACGTCGCCAAAACACAGCGTAAGCGTGACGTTTGAGCCAATGTAACCTGTGAAATCCGCAAATAAGCGGCGGATAGGCACCCAAAAGCTCACCCGAAACGTCCGCTAGCTCGCTAGTAATTCGCGTACTCCTAGCCAGATCATCTTTGGCGATCGGCGCTTTTTCGATACTGACGAATGTAGTAATGTATCCGAGTTTTTTTAAATCTTTTAAAGGCGCAGAGGAAATTTGAGCCCCGCGCCAAATCCAGCCTCAAGCACGTTAAATCGGCTCTTTTTCTCCCATCTCATCAAAAAAACGGAGTTAAAAACATACTCGCTCTGGCCGATAGGGTCGTCTGCGTTAAAGTAAATGTCGTCAAATTCGGGATTAAACGGGATGCCGCCCTTTAAAAACGACTCGCGCGCTTTTTCATTGCTGGTTTGAAAAATAGACGTCTATGCCGTCTGCGAGCCCATTGGCTAGGGGCGTCTTGGTATTTTTGAGTTATTTATGAGATTACCTTCGCTAGGGTGAGTGATGTAGCCGACCTCGCGCAGCACCGCAGGCATCAGCGCGCCCACTAGCACCCAAAAAGGCGCCTCGCGAACGCCGCCGTCGGAGGCCTTTGAGCTCACTGATTTTGCTCGCGCTAAAACTTCGCGCTGAACGTCGATGGCAAGCTTATTTGAAGCGATGATTTTTCTCGCGGTTAAGGAAATTTAAAAATGTCTGCTTAGAAAAATAGTTCATCTCCTCGATGTCGGATTTGTTTTTCCAGGGCAGCGGCGTTTTTTTGCTACGCTCAGAGCGAGCCGGCGAGAGGAAAAAAACGTCTCTATGCCGCGCATAGTCGCTGCCTTGGTTTTGCTCGGCGCGGCGTTTGCGTGGATAGAGATAAAGAGGTCAGCGGCCTTTGTCGTTGGCGTATTTCGTGCGGTCGCGAAGGTTGATAATTTATCCTTACTACGAGTGTAATACACCTTGTAACCGCGTCCTTGCAGCTCCTTGCCCGCCTTTTTGCGCGATGCTTAGCACGATGTTTTTCTTTTTAGCGATCCGTTTATGGCGCCTGGATCGTCGCCGCCGTGCCCTGCGTCAAGGACGATAACCTTGCCTTTAGCGCTTGTGATTTTTAGTGCTTGCTGTTTTTTACGGGCGCCAGCACAATTTCTTGCTCATCCTTTTCGGCGGTGCTTTGGGTACTTTTTAGCATCCGTCTTGGTCTGCGCGGTAGCTTTTTCTTGCTTTTGCTGAGTAGGCTTGGTTGTAGCTTTTGGAAGCTCTTGTTTAGCTAATTGCTGATGATTTTTGTTTACTGTTTTGACTCGTTAAATTTCGGCTTTGCGTGGGCTTAGCCTTTGAGAAAATTAAAGACTGATTATCGACTCTAAGTTTTTAATGGCTCGAATTGACTTATGAATACCACCCTAACGGTTTTTCGTCAAACTGACTTATGCGGATCTCATCCACCAAGTAGTTCTTAAATCTTTGCAGTTTTCCGCCACTCCAAATTCCTTTTAAATTCATATATCGTCTTATAAGAACCTTTTTGATTTAGGTCGATTTTTGATATCGTTACCGTTTAACTGGCGGCTACAATTTTTAGCTCGAAAATTTCCGTCGTTATCCAAAAGCTTCTAGAAGCTGCAAAGTTTGATTTTTTGACGGTTTTGGCATTTTGGGCGGCCAGCGGAGCCGAGGATAGCTGGCTCAGTTTTACTTCTTGTTGCTTTGGCTCTTGTTTTTTTGTTGTTCTTTTTGACCTGCTTTATTTCTTGTTTTGGTTTTTTTCTTCGCTTGGCTTTGCAGACTGCGGTATGCTCGCGAGCTCTTTTTTTCATACGGTTTGGTATCTCAGCCCTAGGGCTTTTTGAGCTTTTTATGAGCCTAGTTAGGCTTTGGACTCTTAAAGTTTACGTTATTTTTCCATAATGGATTTTACGTAAAGAGTCCTTAGCTCTTGATGCATTGCGATTTTTTTCTTTATTGCTGGCGCTATTAGAAATTTCTTTATCAAATTTATCTCAAATTCGATAAAGCATTTGCGTAAATCGCGCTATTAAAAAAATAAAAAAATATTAAAAAGAATTTAAATATCTTCGCCATTTATCAGTTTTTTTCAAATAGTTCTTTCACGCTTATTATCTCGTTTAGCTTGTAGCCGTTTGCGCCAGTAAAAAAACAGCCCCGTCTCCTTGCGCCCCTCAAAGGCGTCGTAAAGTCGGTCTGCGATACAGTATCCTACCTCTTTAGCCTCTTTACCGCGCTGGCACGGGCTTACGCAGTTGCTTACGCAGCTGATTTTGGGTCCTTGACGTTTATCAACTCAATTTATCAAATTTGTCCTGACGCCGCGTGCCGGATAGCCTACGGGGCTTTTTGATCAGCCTCGATGTCCTCTTTTTGCAGTTTACAAAGTACTTGCTTAAATTCCTCCGAAGCGTCGCACTCGTGCGTACCGATAAAGCGAGTGCCCATCTGTACGCCATTTGCCCCTAGCGAAATCGCCTTCTCGATATCGTTTTTATCCCAGATACCGCCTGCCGCAAATAATGGAAAATCTCCCCACTGCTTTATCTCTTCGCTAACGGGCGTTATCAAACTTTTCGAGGCTATACGCGGGATCGATACACTGCTCGTAGGTAAATCCCTGGTGCCCGCCGCTAAGAGGCCCCTCGAGCACCACCGCATCTGAAGCCTGCCGTAGCGCCCCTGCCAGCGTTTGCAGATGACTTTTAGAGCCTTTGCCGAGGATACGATAGGCACCAAAGCCACGTCCGGGTAATCTACGGTAAATTCAGGCAAATCTCGTAGGCAAGCCCGCGCCCGTGATGATCACGTTTATACCGTGATCGCAGGCGTCTTTTACGATACGCTCGTAGTCGTTGCTGGCGTACAAAATATTGACACCAAGAGGCCTGTCGCCGCAAATTTTACGCGCATTGTCGATAACGGCTTTTTAGCCCCTCTCGCGAGTAGAAATTTCCGCTACCGTAGGGCTTTGCGTTTAGCTCTTTGGTGATGTATTTTCGCCCTTCGTAGTAGCCCGTTCCTACCGAGCTTATGACGCCCTAAAAGCCGCCTTCTAGGCTGACGTTTCCGGCGAGCCTATCCCTAACTGATACCAAGCCCCATTCCGCCTTGGATTATCGGGTATTTTTATATCGTATTTTTCCGATTTTTTTACGGGTTGCATCAGGTTACCTTTAGTTTTTGCAAATTTACGCTTGCCGACCTGCAAGACGTATTCGCCAGCGCCCAGCTTTAGCTGCTCGTCGGCGATCTTCTCTTGATTTAGGCTGACGGCGTTTGCCGCGATATCTCGGCGCGCCTGAGAGCTGCTCGCACATAGTCCGCAGTGAGTGAGCGCCTGCACGATCCAAGCGGGAGCCGAGAGCTCAAACTCGTCCATCTCGGTCGGGATCACTTTTGCGAATGCACGCGGTCAATTCAGCCTTCGCCTCTTTCGCCGCCGCTTCGCCGTTATATCTAGCCGTGATTTCTAGCGCGAGAGCCTCTTTTACGGCTTTTGGGTGAGCTTTGCCGCTAGCTACGTCCGCTTTTAAACTTTGCGATTTCTTCCGCGCTTTTTTTCGCTAAGAAGCTCGTACCAGCGCCACATTAGCTCGTCGCTTACGCTTAAAACTTTAGCAAACATATCGTTTGGCTCGTCGGTCACGCCGATGTAGTTGCCTAGGCTCTTACTCATTTTATTTACGCCATCAAGCCCCTCTAAAAAGCGGCATCATTATGACGGCTTGTTCCTTGCCGACGTTATAAACTCGCTGCAAAGTTCGCCCCATCAGAAGGTTACATTTTCTGATCCGTGCCGCCCATCTCGATATCGCACTTCATCGCGACGCTGTCGTAGCCCTGGAGTAGCGGATATAGAAAATTCGCTAATCGAAATCGAGGCGCCGCTTTTTATATCTTTTTCAAAATCATCGCGCTCAAGCATCCCTAGCCACCGCAAAGGTGCTAGTTAACTCCACTATACCCGCGGCTCCCAGCTCGTTTAGCCACTTGGAGTTAAACATCAGCTTCGTTTTTTGCGGGTCTAGGATTTTTAAAAACCTGCTCCTCGTAGGTTTTTGGCGTTTGCCACCACGGTCTCGCGGTCTAGCTTTTTTTCTCGTCTGGCTTTTGCCGCTAGGATCGCCGATCTGCCCCTGTAAAATCGCCTATCAAAAACTGCACTATCGCGCCGTGTTTTTGCAAAAGAGCCATCTTTTTGAAGTACTACGGTGTGGCCCTAGGTGCAGATCCGGAGCCGTCGGATCAAAAACCTGCTTTTAACGTAGAGTCTTTCGCCCTTTTCATAGTAGTTTTTTTACTAAAGTCTTTCGACGCGTTCCTCGTCTATCATCTCGGCGACGCCCTTTTTTTATATCGCTCATTATTTTTGCTCAAAGTCCCGCCCATTTTTCTCTCCTGAATTTGATTAATGTCCGTATGCGTCGTCAAGCGACACGAAGTCTATAATCTTGTAGCGATCTCTTAGTCGCTCTTTTATCTCGTTCACGTTCAAATTTTCGCCAAGCTCGATTGTTAGCTCAAAAAAGTCCGCCGTCGCCTCTCTGGTCTCGGTAAGGCTGATAGTTACGAGATCGACTTGCATTTTCGCCATATACGTCAAAAACTCAGCTAACGACCCGCGTCTGTTTTCGAGGCTCAAGATAATCTTAAACCTATGCGGAGCGACTCGCGTCCATTTGACGAAAAATCATCTCGTTTTTCTTCGGCTAGCTTCATAAACCGCTCGCAAAGCTTGTGGTGGACGGTAACGTGATGGTAGTTTCTAAAACCCACAATATCGTCGCCGCGCTTTGGATTACAGCAATAGTCAAACTCGATGCTGTTTATCTTATGGTTCGAGTAGATCACGATGTTTTCAAATTTTTGCTTTTTGACGTTGTATTTGTCCGTCATCGCTATGGCAAACGGACGATCTCTTTTTTTACGTATTTTTAGCGCATTTACCACGTCTTGTAGGTAAACCGAGTCAAAGGCGGCTCTAAAAACTTTTCTTGGTCAAATTTTTCCAGTCTCTAGCCACTGCTCGATGGTTGTTGAAGGTACTGCAAAGATACCGCTTAAAAATTTCGATCGCGACCATGTTGTTTATATCTCTTATCTTCTGTTTGCAGTACGATCGGATCGTGGCTCTAGCCTTGCCCGGTTTTTTTACGCTACCTAGCCACGAGCAGCGGTATTTTGGCTCATCTCCGGTTACGATACTTACGATATCGCCATTTTTTTAGCTCCGTTAGTAGCGGTACTCGCACGCGGTTTACGTAGGCTTCTTTGGCGTGCAAGCCTACGTGCGTGTGTATCTCGTAAGCATAGTCAAGCGCCGTAGCGCCGCGCGGAAGCGTGAATATATCGCCCTTTGGCGAATAAACCGCGACGTCTTCGACATAGAGGCTATCTTTTGCGTATTCATAGAGCTCCTCAGGGGTTTTCGCTCGCTTCCTCCATACCGTTTTTCTATGCCACTGATGTCGCTTAGCCAGTCAAGTTTTGGGTTTAAAAAGCCGCCGCTTTTTATATTTCCAGTGCGCTGCGACGCCGTACTCTGCGGTTTTTATGCATATCAAAGGTGCGAATTTGAACCTCAAAAGATGCTTTTGTTATCAAATATCGTAGTATGTATCGTCTGATAGCCGTTTTGCTTCGGAAGCGCGACGTAGTCTTTAAAAACGCGAGATTAAAGGGTTAGACTTATATGCAAATTTCCAAGCACCAAATAACAATCCTGCGGCTCTTTAACCAGCACGCGCGCAGCTAGCAGGTCTAGCACCTCCTCGATCGAGATGCCTTTTCGCTGCATTTTTTTAGGTAGATCGAATAGTGATGTTTGATACGTTTTTGTATCTCAAAGTCGTTTTCGCTAAAGCCGTTTTTTAAGTAAAAATTTGAAAAATTTTATCGGTAAACGCGTTTAGCTTTTAGCACGAGCTGCTGTTTGTGCTCGGTTAGGTAGTCGTCGATTTTTTTGTACTCTTCTGGCAAAGCATACTTAAAGCTAAGATCCTCAAGCACGTTTTTGATTGACGAAATGCCCAGCCTATGCGCGATCGGAGCATAAACCATCAGCGTCTCTTCAGCTATTCGTTTTTTTGCTTTTCAGGACGCAAAGCTTGCAGAGTGAGCATGTTGTGTAGCCTATCGCAAAGCTTTACTACAAGCACTCTCACGTCTTCGATGGAGATTAGCAGCATCTTGCGAAAGGTCATCGCTGACGCCGCCAAACGCTCGTTTGACTCCGAGCTAGCGAGTTTATCCTCTCTGATGGCTACGATTTTTGTTAGCCCCTCGACTAGCTTTGCCACCTCTTCGCCAAAGTCCTCTCTCACGCTCTCTATCGACCTATCCGTATCCTCAACCACGTCATGAAGCAAGGCGGCAACAATCATATCCTCGTCCCCGCCCATATGCGCCACGATGCAGGCCACTAAGATAGGGTGTATAGCATATGGTTCGCCGCTTTTTCTAAACTGCCCTGCATGCGAGATGACGCAGCACTCGATCGCGCGCTCTAAATTCGGCGTAAAATTTATCAGCGAACTAAGTAGCTGTCTCGCCTGAGCGACGTCTTTACAAGCACTTATATCGTCGATTAATTGTTCTAGTAAAAAAATCCGCTATTTGGCTGCTTCAACTATACCCTCTAAAGCTACCTTGCCTTCAGCTACTTCGCGTAGGGCGATATCGGCAAATTTCATCTTAGTAACGTCGATATCAAGCAAGCTTTTTGCGCCGCCGGCTAGGGCCTCGGCTCTTTTTGCTACGACTAGAGCCAGCTTATATCTATCGTCTCCGACTAGTTTTAGAGCCTTTGCCGCTACTTCTTCAGATCTCATTTATTCTCCTTAATTTAATTTCTCACGATAGAGCAAAAACGCACTCTCGTCGCCTTGTATGATTTTTGAGCAGGTTTCCGTCTTTAAACATATTACAGACTAAAATCGGTAGAGAGTTGTCTTTAGCTAGCGCTATGGCCGTATCATCCATCACTTTGATATCGTCGCTCATAGCAAGCTCGTAGTTTAGCTCTTTTAGCAACGTCGCATTTTTCAAACTTTATGCGGGTCTTTGTCGTAAACGCCGTCCACTTTCGTAGCTTTGATTATCATATCTGAATCTATCTCGATAGCGCGCAGGGTAGCCGCCGTATCGGTAGTGAAAAATGGATTTCCAGTTCCCGCGGCAAAGATCACGACGCGGCCTTTTTCAAGGTGTCTGTTTGCGCGTCCGACGATAAAGGTCTCGCAGATAGCCTCCATCTTTATCGCACTTTGTACGCGCACGTCTAGACCTACGCTCTCTAGTGCCTCTCTCATCGCGATGGAGTTTATCACGGTAGCTAGCATACCCATATGGTCGCCGCTGGTGCGCTTTATGATGCCGTCTCTGGCCGCGCTAACGCCGCGTATGATGTTGCCTCCGCCGATAACGATGCCCACCTGAATGCCGTTTTTCGACTAGCTCTTTGATCTGCTTTGCAATAAATTTAAGCACAGCGTTATCTATACCAAAGCCGCTGTCTCCAGCTAGCGCCTCGCCTGAAAAAATTTAACTAAATTCGCTTTTTTTCGCTCCATTTTTCATCTCCTTAAATTTCTCGGATTTTAGCTAAATTTGCTTTTAAATTTTGCTAATCTCGGCGCGCAGGTGCTATTTTTAGGCTGATTAGCTCGAGGGGGTCTATGTGGTAGTTTTTTTGCGTAACTTCAAAGGTCAGATCTCGCTGCACGCGCCCGATGACGTAGCCTTTTTTTGCACTTTTTGCGCCCACTTTTTACGGTAGGGGCGATCTGGCTAAGGTGCGCATAGATCGTGTGGATGCCGTTTGGATTTTCGATGATGACTACTTTATCTAGCATCGCAGTTTCTTTGGCAAAGACCACTTTGCCGTTAAACACGCTTTTTACCTTTGCGTCAGCCGAATTTGCGCTAAGCACGACCGATTCGTTAGAAAATTTCTGATGTTATAGATGGGATCTACGTAGTTGCCGAGATTTTTGCTTAACCGTAAAGCCGTCAAGTGGTGCGATAGTCTTTTCACCGCTGTATTTTTTTCACTAAGACTCGTTTGATAGCTCGAACCAAACTGCTTTACGTCGCCCTCAGATGCGCTTGCCGCGGCCTCGCCTTTTTTTATTTTTTTCTTATTTTTTTGAGCTTTTAGCCTCAGCCGCTTTTTGTGCGGCCAGAGCTTTTTAGCCTCCTCGCTCTCTCTTTTGGCGACGATTTTTAGCTCTTCTAGAGTCTTTCTGATCTCATCTTGTTGAGCTTGTAGGCGCGAAAAGCTGCTTTTGATAAACTTCCTTATCCCGCTTTTAAATTTGCCAGCGTTTTCATCTGCTTATCTTGCAAAGAAACTAGCTCGGCTTGCTTAAATTTAAAGGTTTTTAAAGTTTGACTTTATACCGTCGATCTTGTCGTTTTGGGTTTTTATCAAATTTTGCGTGCTTTCGTACTGCTTGGCTAGCTCGTTAAAATCATCCTTTAGCACCGAGTTTAGCTTGCTTAAAATCTCAGTCGCAATGATACTATCCACGCCCTCCTCGTACTCTTTTTGGCATTATAAGGTCGAAAGAAAACTCGTCTGATATGATACGCACGATACTTTTTTTGGATATCTTTTTGATTTTTGGGTTAAATTTTTATTTTTGATTTTACCAGCTCATCAAGCTCGTTGCCTGCGCTTTTAGCGCTATTTTTCCAGCTGCGCTATTTGGACGATGAGCTCTTTCATCTTATCGTCGGTTTGCTTGACGCTTTTTTTCGCCGCCGAGTATGTCGCCGGCCAGGTCGTCGAGCTTTTTTTATTTAGCTGCTTTTCAAGCTCTTTTGAGGACTCGAGATAGGTCGTTTGATTTTTTTATCTTTTCGCCCGTGCTTGCGTTTAAGCAAATCATGGCGGCCAGCAAAAACGTAAATTTTTTCTCATATCGCCGTTGCTTTTTCTGGTTACGAGATAAGCGGCTAAAAACTAATCACAAGCGAAACGCCTAGCAGTACTCCACCCTCGTAAAAGCAGATCAATCGCTGGCAAAGTTTATATTTAGATCCGCAGCGACCTCTTTAACAGGCTGCAAATCCGGCAAAAATAATATAAAAACCGCCACCAAAACGGTCGCTATAAACGAATCAAACAGCGCGTTTTTTTGTATAACGCGCCCGATTTTTAGCCACGACGGAGCTCCCAGCAGCGTCATTATCTCTATGCGCTCCTTGTGCTCGTATAGCCAAAGTCGCATCTGTTTTTGCGATAAGCATAAGCCCGATTAACCCGATTAACCCCGAAAATATCGCCGAAATATTTTTTTAATCAGCTGCATGATTTTATAAATTTTTATCGTGCGTTTTTTTGAAAATGTCTCAACCCCTGCTCACGCCGTTAATCTTTGAAATTTTATCCTTGATTTCCTGCATATATTGGGTACTTGGAAAGGCATTTAGCTTTAGCGAGTAAAAATTAGGCAAAGCGTTTTTGCAAAACGGCGATATTTTTTGATGAAATATCTTTAGAGAGCTTCTCTAGTACGGGCTTTGAGCTAAGCGGCTCAAGCGATTCGAAGGTATAAACTAGCGGCTTTACGTCGGTAGCGTTTAGCTCATTTTGGCTCACGATGATGATACTGTAGTCTTTGTTCATCACAGACTCGTACTCGTCCACCACTCGCCCGACTAGCAATATAAACTGAATGCCCACGAGTAGCGCCATAAGCGGAATTATAGTGCTTAAGTGGTTTTTAAAGAATTTCATATAGGCGTCCATTTTCTATAGCAAGATGTCTGTAGGGTACTCTTAGCGAGCTTGGTACTTTGTGCGTGACGACCACGATGCAAGTACCCAAAAACTCCTTAGCCGAGTGCAAAAGTCCCCAGATAACGTCGCTTGAGTATTCATCAAGGCTACCCGTCGGCTCATCGCAAAGTAGTAAATTTGGATTATGCGCGAGCGCCCTAGCCATCGCAGCTCGCTGCTGTTCGCCGCCGCTAAGCTCATTTGGATATTTGTGCGCTCTGTGGAGCAAATTTACGTGCTTTAACAGCTTGGTCGCCTGATTTTTTTACAAACGTTAGCGCTAAGGCCTTTTTATCATTAGTGGCAGCATCACGTTTTTTTCGATATTCCATTCGCTTATCAGGCGGTAGTTTTGAAAGACCACTCCTATGCGCTGTCTCAGTTTATCTAGATTTTGCCCGCCAAGATTCATCATATCGGTTAGGCAGACGTTTAGCGAGCCAGCACTTGGCTTTATCTCGCCATAAAAAAAGATTTTTAAAAGCGTTGATTTGCCGCTACCGCTTTGACCGGTGATAAAAAAACGAAATCATTGGCGTAAATGTCAAACTCGCGTCCGTTATGAGCTTTTCGCAGCCCTCGTATCCTAGGCAAAGCCCGCTTGCGCTAATTATTTTTTTGCATCCGCCAAATACTCCTTTAACGCAAGATGCGCCTTTAAATTTTTCAGCCGTAACAAGCGGCTTTTTTTATAAAATATTCTGCGCCTTTTTCGCTGAGCAAAAACATAACAATGCTCTGGCGCGTTAAATGCGCCAAACGCGGCGCGAATCAGAAATCTCGCCGTCTTTTTTCGTATTTTTCCTCTAAATGCAAGAAAAAAATCATCCTCTTTTATCGTTTGGTTGCTAAATTTGGCCGCAACCTTGCTCGCGTCGTAGCCGTTTTTCAAATTTTAGCTCGCCCTCGATCAGCTCTAGGTTCGCTTTGCTTTTTCGCAGGTAAAGATAACGTCGTAAATATCTTTTTGATGCCTTTTCCAGCGGTCTTCATATTTGCTGCTTATTTTTTTAGATCACGGTTTTTTTGTAAACTGTGACGTCGGCGTTGCTCACATTTAAATTTGCGCCAAAGTAAAGTCCGCATACTCGCGGCTATCGGTTCTTAGCTCAAACTTTGCCGCCCGCTTTTAGCGTTCGTTCACACTCCAGGGCAAACTGAGCCGACGCCACGCGTCTATGAGGAGCGTCATCCCAAGGCACCGGAAAATGAAGGAAAATCTTTATCTATAAAATTTGACTCCACAAGCGATAAAAGCAGCCTCGCGTCGCAGTTTACGAGCATAATGTTGTTTAGATTTTCGAGCTTTTGCCAGCTTTGCAACCTGCTCGAGCGAGGGCTTATAGACTTCGATGCCGATAACTAGGGTATTTGGGTTATTTTTCCGCCTGAAATAGCAAATGTCTACCTGAGCCAAATCCGATCTCGATAAACTGTACTTTTCAAACTCGCTCTGTTTTAAATTTTCCCAGCAGCTCGCTCACATCAAAGATCGCCGAGTCTTTTTGCGTGAGGCGCGTGTTTTTTTACCGCGATGGCTTCGCTTAAAAGTTTGATCGCAATAAAGCTCTTCGGTTTAACCAAAGCATTTTTGCAAAAGCCCTATTTTTAGCAGGCTTTGTTAGCTTTTTCGCCTTTTACGACCCAGTCGTTTTTCGCGCTTTTTTTAGCGTGATAAAAAAACTCCTCGCTAGAGCTTTTTGGTATAAACGAGGCTAACGCTCTGCCTGCCGCGAGCCTCCCACAAAAAGCTTATCTCGCCGCACTCTTTTGGAGTAGATCTACGTTTTTTTAGCTATAAAATTGGGCATTATTCGACGGCTATCTCTGCTTTTTGAGAAGCGTCGGAGCTAATGCCGTATTCATCTACGGCGATCACTTTATAGCTATATTTTTTTGCCCGTAAGCAACGCTATTATCGACAAATTCATTGCCCGTTATATTTGTAAATTTCTGCTCGCTTCCGCCGCCGTCTCTTATAACGGTAAAAGCTTCTGGCCTTATCAGAGGCGCTCCACGTAAGCTTTAACCGCTGTGCTGTCGGCCACGATAGAGGATACGACCGGCGCATCGATAGCTCCCTAGCGTCATACCGATGATAGGTTCGCTAGGTTTTTTAGACTCTAGGCCGTCTTTATCGACGATGGTGATTTTTATAGTATCTAGTCGCGCCGTTTTTCGTTTATGAGATCCTCGTAGCTGTTTGACGTGGTTTTTGACGAGATAGGTGTATGGCATAATTTTTGCTTGACGTGCTGTACATTTCTATAGTAGCCAAAATCGTCGCTAGCCACGCTGTCCCACGTTAAAATAATCTTTTTAGGCACGTTTTGAGTAGCCTGCGCGTTTACGACCTCGCTTGGCGGCTGCTTCGTCGTAGAGTCAACGATCTCGCTAGGGTTTTGAGATCGTACCGCTAGTAGTTTTTACGAAAACTCTATATTTATAGCTTCTGCCTGATTTTACGTCGTCATCGATATATTCGGCGTTTAACCTACCTTTTACCTCGGCGATTTGCCTCCAGTTTTTCTTTTATTTATATCGGCTTTTTCGATGACGTAAGACGCCACGCGAAGGTCTGGATGCGGTCTCCAGATGAGTTTCACGCGCTCGGGTAAATTCGTAAGCGCTCTAACGAAAGGCACGGAATCCATAAGCGCCTTGGTTGTGGCGCTAACGATCATGCCTGGGCCTGAAATGTGTTTGCTATCGCTATATGTCCTCATCTCGTAGGTATAGGTCGTTTCGGGAGCCAAATTGCATCCACGTAATGGCTAGCAAAGCGGTCTTTTTATATCGGCTACGACTTTCATTTTGCCGTTGTTTTCGTTCGGATTTGAGCGGTATAGGTAGTAGCCGGCGACGTTTGAGGTAGGAGTCGGAGTCCACTCAAAGCCAACTTCGGTCATATCGCTTATAGTTTTTAGGCTCTGGACGGTAGGCAAATTTGCATTTACTTGCGCAGGCCCACTAGAGGATACGCATCCACTCATCACAATGGCTAAAGAGCTCGCTAAGCCCCATAAAAATCAATCTTTTCATCTATATTCTCCTTGCTAAATTTGCTAAGTAAATTTCCACTAAAATCATCCCAAATAGGCGCGACGAAGCTCATTTGCTCGCCCGTGCGCGGATGCGTGAAATACAGCCCGTAGGCGTGAAGCATTACTCGGCCGATTTTTATCCTTTTCGCTCTTAAAACCGTATAAAGCATCACCCAAAATATGGCGGTTTAGGCTAGCTAGATGCACTCTGATCTGATGAGTCCTGCCTGTAAAAAGCTTTGCCGCGATCAAATTTACGCCTGCGTTTTTGCCCTGCACGGGGCCATCAAATTCGCTAAAAAGCAAATTCGCAAAGGCGCTTTTTGCCGCGCGACCATCCGATACGATCGCCTTTTTTTAGGGCGGTTGGCGGGGTTTCGCCCGATAGCTCGCTCTACGGTGCAGTTTTTGCTTGAGCGGCAGATCGGTTAGCGCTAGATATATGCGCCCCATGCTTTTGTCGCTTAGCTGCTTTGAAAGCGCGGCGTGAGCGGCATTGTTTTTAGCTACGACGATAGCTCCGCTAGTGCCTTTATCCAGTCTATGCACGATGCCCGCCCTACTTTTGTCCGCTTAAAGTGATAGCAAAAACCCCTTCGCCCCGAGCCAATCCACAAGCGTGGGCTCCTTAACGCTGGGAGCGGGATGCACGACTCAAATTTGCCGGTTTATTTAGCACGAGCAAATCCTCATCCTCGTAAATGATCGGCACTTCAAATTCCGCTTCAAAGTTTAGCCGTCTCAGGCTCGTTTTGCTCAAATTTGATCCTCAAAACATCGCCCAAATTTAGCTTTTGCAGAAGGCTTATTTAGCAGCTTGCCGTTTACGCTAACCAACCCGCTTTTTATCAAATTGAGCGCTTGGTTTCTAGCGACGTTTAGCTCAGCGGCCAAAAACGTATCCGCCCTCGTCTGCGCGCAGTCTAAAATTTCTGATCTCTTTTTCCGTCATTTTTTTAGATTTGTTTCCTTTAAAATGCTATAATCGCTCAAAAAAAGGCAGATTTCGATAAGACTCGATAGGCGAATTTCTAACCCATTTTGACTTCGTTCAGCCGTTTTTTTGATACTTCCTATTATTATTTTATCATACATTTTGGTTTCTGAGGCAAATTCTATCCTGGCCGGCAAACAGCTTGTATATTTTGGCGTGGGGCTGGCGGCGTTTTTATTTTTCTTTTTGCTTCCCATTCGCAAGATCGCCTGGCTCATACCGCTGTTTTTACTGGATTTGCGTCGTGTTGCTCATTTGCGTCGACCTTTTTGGCGCAAGCAAACTGGGCGCAAAAAGATGGCTAGAGTTTCCTTTTATCCACTTTACGCTTCAGCCCTCTGAAATCATGAAACCGGCACTTCTTTTGATGCTAGGCTACCTCATCAAACAGCGCCCGCCCAGCGAAGAGGGATACGGACTTAAAGACTTTGGACGCCTTAGCCTTTATATCCTTTTTGCCTTTCGTACTGATTTTTAAAAGAGCCCGATCTGGGCACCGCTTTGATACTGCTCATCGTGGGCTACGCCGTGCTTTTTTTATCATCGGGGTAAATAAAAGAAATTTGGGTCGTGATATTTGCCGGGGTTTTACTTTCTGCGCCCGTGATTTACGGAAATTTACACGATTATCAAAAAGCGCATTACTGATTTTTTTAAGCGAAGAGTCTAACTATCACGTACGCCAAAGCATCATCGCTATCGGCAGCGGCGGACTAAAAGGGTAAACCAAAAAGACGAAGCGACGCAGACACATTTTAAAGTACGCCAATTTCCACTAGCGATTTTTATCTTCGCGTACACGATCGAACGATACGGATTTTACGGCGGACTTGCGCTACTTAGCTTTTACGGAGCACTGATAGCTCATCTGCTCAGCTTAAACTACGGGCTAAAGGATGATTATTTCACCCAAACGATGGCGTCAGGGGATCGGGATACTTATTTTTATTTACGTGAGTATAAATATCATGATGACGATCGGCTTTGCGCCTGTGGTGGGCATTCCGCTGCCGTTTTACAGCTACGGCGGCAGTAGCTTCGTTACTTTTTATGTGCCTTTTTTTGGGATTTTTGCAGAAATTTGCTTTGCGTTTAGGTTTGATCCGACGTATAGGCTGGTCAAATTTAGAAATTTAAACATAAAAAAACTTTACTAAATACATACGTGAATTTTGGATTAAAATAATTTTTCAATCAAATCCCAAATAGAATTTGAAGTTTTTTTAAATATTAACCGCATTTGTTGTTAGGTCACTTTATTAACGACGTTTTTTTGACAGCCTGCCCCGATCATACAAACGCATACATACAAAAAGCTTTTATATGTATCAAATAAACTTACAAAATAATAAGATAATGTACTTTAAAGTATTTGATAAAGATGAATTGAAGTGGTGGGTTCACCAGGACTCGAACCTGGGACCATCCGGTTATGAGCCGGATGCTCTAACCAACTGAGCTATGAACCCGCCAGTTGAAGTGAGGTTGTGATTATAGCAACGCAAAAGCTTATTTACTGCTAAATTTCTGATTTAAAAACGCAAAAATGTATAATATGCCAGTGAATCCAAGGTAAAAGATGAACGAAAAATTTAAAACGACTTCATAGACGCGTTTTTTTACTAGACGGCGGCGAGCAGAGTGAAAAAGACGCTAATAGCAGCGCTAAAGAAGGCCGAGTTTTTTTGGCGCCCGTACTCATAAACCAAGCCCTAGCAAAACCAGACGGTAGCGCAGTTTATGAAGAAGAGGGCTCAAATATCAAATTGTCCTACTAGAAGACGAGGAGAGCGGGCTTAGCTATTTTCCGGCGTTTTTCCAGTAGAACCGAGATGATGAGATGGCGAAACGACGCCGAGCAGGAGGCGATAAATCTGCGCCTAAAAGACTACGCCGCGATGCTAGATGGCGCTGAGGGCAAATACGCCGGAGTCGTGATAGATGCATTTTCGCATAGTTTGATTTTTAGATCTTGCTAAGCTCAAGGCGATGTGCGCTGAGTAAGTGATCCAAAAATAGCAGGTCTGCTCGGTAGATGAAGATAATCCCGCACGCAACCGCAAATTTAAGGGGAGAAAATGGACAATTTGAGAAAAAAATATCGCGCTTCAAAAAGGCGTTTTGGGACACAGACGGCGGCGCGGCGAGTATTTTGGCGCTATTTGAGTTCAAAGACGAGCTCGAAAAAAATGCGATGAAAAAGAGGCAAAGCTCGTGCTAGTGGACGTTTATGAGTTGCTGGGGCTCAAAAAGAGCGCTTGCGAGCTGCTTGATCAAATTGCGATCCAAAGGACAGAAAGCAACTCAAAAAGCTCGGCTATCTAAAGCAGTATGCGCAAAACGGCGACGCGGGAGCGATAAAACGCCCAAAAACCGCGAGCGAAGCCGCACGCCAAAGCAAAAAGCTAAAAAGCCTGCCTCATTTTCGCTACCACCCGGATCCCTTCAAAACAGGCGTGTTTAAGGACGACGCGAGCGTGGTTTGCGAGTGCTGCGAGCAAGCGACGGACGTGTATTATTGCAGTAGCGTTTACTGCGTGGAGGACGTGAACTGCCTTTGCCCGCACTGCATCGCTAGCGGTGCGGCTGCGGCGAAAGTGACGCCAGTTTTATCCAGGACGCCGACCCTCTGCCGCCGGGCGTTGCGGACGCGAAGAGCAAAACCGAGGAGCTATTTAAAAGGACGCCTGGATATTTTTAGCTGGCAAGGGGAACACTGGCTTGCTTGCTGCGACGATTACTGCGAGTTTTTTTGGGCGACGTAGGCACGAAGGAACTGCAGGAGATGGGTATTGCCGATGAAGTCTTTGCAGACTACGCCTTGCGCGAGGAATTTGCAGTAGAGGACGTGCGTGATTACCTCGTCGCGGGCGGCGATATGGCGGGCTATCTGTTTCGTTGCACCCACTGCGGCAAGTATGAAAATGCGTCGATGCGAGCTCAAATTTTTAAAAATCGACGACGTGGCGCGGCAAGCACCCTAAAACAGCCAACAAGGCGGCGCACCAAAGTAAAAAAAGCTAAAGGCGTTACCTCATTTTCGCCATCACTCGGGTCTATTTAAAACGAACGTGTTTCGGGGATGATGTGAGCGCGATTTGCGAGCGCTGTGAAAGCGACGGCATACCCCAAGAAAATGAGCTAAAAAGTTTAAAGCCCGCAGATACAAAAAAACTTTTAAACAATAAATAACGACTCAGACAACAGCAATATCGTAATGCTTAAAGGAAATTACACTGAAAGCAAAGATAAAGAGCAAAAAGGTGGCCGATATATATTTTTAATGCAGACACCATCTCTTCAAAAAAATATAAAAATGATATAATCTGAATTGAGAGCAAACCAGTCAGACAAATTCGCAAAGTAGCCGATTTTTAAGAGATCTAAATCTAGCAGTAGCCTAAACATAAACAGTGATAAAAAAACAGAAGGTTATATAATTATGAAAACTATTTTTATTTTTGGTTATTTACAGAGATCCAAAGTAAAGAACTTGGATTTATTGCTATTAGACGTGGTGTAGTTTTTAAAAAAACTTAATGAATTTTAGTAAGTATAAAATTCTTATCATTTTACTTTTGTTTGTTTTATTGTCTCAGTATTAATATCACAAATAGATTTGATTTGTTTGTATATAACTTAGCTTATTTGATTATTAAAATATCATTGCCATTGTTTATTCTTTATACTTTTCATAGATAAAAACAGCATTATAAAAACATATTAATATCTCAAAAATAGACTTAACGCCACATCTTATGATAATTCTTTCAGGCTATTTTATGATGGTTATATACATATATGCAAAAGAGTATTTTTTTATACTTTTTATTTATAACAACAGTATTATTTTTTTGTTTTTTTGCAATTAGAAGTATAAGTTTTGTTTTATTTTTATATGCCAACTTGCGCCAAATTCTTCTCTGATTTCATTGATATGTTTGTTTATGGCGACTTTTAAATTTGATGTTTTTATATATCCATTTTTTTATTTATTTTAATGGTATTTCTATACGACAAAACAAATAAAAAAATTAACTTTAAAAGGATAAAAATGAAGCTAACAAATAAGATTGCTCCGCAAGGAATGTCTTTGGGCATCAATACTATGTCTCATACTTATTCATAGAAATTACGCAAATTGATGAAATACGTAACCGAAGCGGATTTCAAATTTTAAAAAGCCTAAAATCCATCATTTATAAAAATTACTCCTCGCCCGCATCAAACCCCAGCTCCAGCGTCTTTATCTCCCCTATCGCATTTCCCGCGATCCCCTTTATCGAGCCAAACATCTCGATCGCGTTGTCGCGCACCTTTTCGATCTGTTTTTTTCGCGACTCTTCCAGATGCGTTTCATCGCGTTTTTTCTCGCGCTCCAGCTCCTCGCTCATCGCAGAAAAAGCCCTCCACGATAGCCTCGATGCGCATCTTAAACTCGTTGCTAACCAGATACGAGTAGAGCATCTCCATCTTGTTCGAGCGGTTTTGCGCGGAGTTTCGTGCAAAATTTAGCTCCACGACGCCCTGTCTTAGCACGAAACAAAGCGCCTTAAACTCCTCGTAGTTGCACACCCATACGCCGTCAACCAGCCCCATACGCTCTAGTTCCTTTGGGCGAGCCTCGCTAACTAGTACCCCGACGTCGGCGCCCGATGCGCGCATATCGGCCTTAAATTTTTCTATCCATTCGTTTGAGAAATTTTTCGTGCGTTTGCTCTCGTAGTAGATTTTTGCCGCAGTTTTGCGCCTCGCGGGTATTTACGATCTGCATCACGTCCGCGCCGTTTGCGCCCTTTTTGACCTCGTCTATGGTGTCAAATACGAACTTCTCCCGTAGCCACGCCTCGATGGCGAGCTCTTGCGTCTCGCCTTGTAGTTGCTCGCTACCCTGCTCTATGCGCCTTTGCGCCTCGTTTAGCTGCTTTTTTTAGCGCTTCTAGCTGCTCGTCTTTTGCTTAAAGTTTTAGCTCGTTTTTGCTCGGCTAGAGCCTTGCCCAGCCGCTCTTTTTTTCCTCGTTTAGGCGTTTGCTTAGCTCGGCCTCGGTTTTTAGCCATCAGCGCGCTTTCAAACTCGCTCTTTTCTCGTTTTAGTTTTTCTATCTCAAGCGTCTTTCAATTTAGCTCGTTTATCTGCTTTTGACTTTGCTTCAAGCTCGTTTTTTTAGGGCATTTACTATGTTTAAATTTTTCGCCCTCGAGCTTTGCTTTTTTATTTCGTTTTTCAAGCTCGGTTTTTAGCGTTTAGGGCTGCGACAATTGAGCGTCGAATCTTTTTCCTTCGCGTTTAAAGCATCTAAATGCGCCTTGTATTCGGCTCTTTTTAGTTTCAATCTCTTTATCAAATTCCCCGCCCTAGCCACCGCCATTTTTTGCTTCATTTCAAGCTCAAGCTCGGTTTTTAGAGCCAAAGTTTACATCGACCTCGGCGCCAGCAGTTGCCGCATTTTACGCTACTTTGCATTTATAGCCTCGTTTTCATTTTTTCAATTCATCCTGTACGGTGGCCGAGTTTGGCTCGTTGCTCATCTTGTCTATAGCGTCGCCGTAGAGGCTTGTTAAATAAATCACGATGCAAGAGACCGCAAAGCCCGGCAGTATCTCGTAAACGTAAGCATGTAGCCCCAGCGCGATCCACGCGATCACCGTCGCTCCGCCCGTTATCATACCAAGAAGCGCCGCTAGCGCGCTCATCTTGCGCCAATAAAGGCTAAAAAGCAGCACCGGCCCAAAGCTCGCTCCAAAGCCGGCCCATGCATAGCCCACGACGTTTAGCACGCTTTCGTTAAAGCTAAAAGCAAGCGCGGTAGCCACCAGAGCGACAGCCACGACGGCGTATCTGCCCGGCTGCAACCTGAGCTTTTTTGCGAAATTTCTTTTTATAAAAAGGCAAATACAAAATCCTGCGTCACCGAGCTTGCGCTAACCAAAAAGCTGGCTAGAAATCGTACTCATGATGGCTGAAAGCACGGCTGAAATGATAATACCCACGAAAAAAACGGATGAAACAGCGTCTCGCCAAGCTGCAAAAAGACCTTTTCGGGGTCTGCTAGAGGCAAAATTTAACTCGCTGTAATACACAAAGCCGATCAGCCCGCTCATCATCGCTCCAGCAAGACCGATCGCCATCCAGCCGATACCGATGCGGCGCGCTTGAGCTAGCTCTTTTGAGCTTCGTATCGCCATAAATCTAACGATGATGTGCGGGCTGCCCGAAGTATCCAAGCCCCCACGCCATGAGTCCTAAGATACTTAAAAAAAGTCTGGTCGTAAAAGACGTTTAGGTGGTTTTTGCCGTATTTTTTGCCACCTCACTCCAAAAGGTAGCGCCGTCTGGCACTGAGATTACAAAAACGCTACTACCGGCACGGCGACTAAAACCAAAAAAACATCAGCATACCCTGAAACGCATCCGTGATGCAAACCGCGCGAAATCCGCCGAAAAACGTGTAAAAACGACGATAGCGAGCGTAAAAATTGCGCCAAATTTAAAATCTAGGCCAAAAAAAGCTCTCAAAACTCTTACCGCCCGCGATGATGCCACTACTAACATAAAGCGTGAAAAATATCAAGATCAAAAAGGCCCTGAGACTATGCGTAAGTACTTTAGTCTCGTCCTTGAAGCGGTTTTGTAAGAAATCCGGAATCGTGATGCTATCGCTAGCAACCTCGGTATAGACGCGCAAACGCTTTGCTAAAAAAATAGATAATTGCAATACGCTCCTATAACGAGCCCCAAAACCATCCAAATCGTAGCAAGACCCGTAGCATATAGCGCGCCAGGCACGCCAAGTAGCATCCAGCCGCTCATATCGCTAGCTCCGGCGCTTAGAGCGGTTACGACCGGCCCTAGGCGGCGATTATCGAGCAGGTATTCGCCCATATTGGCGTTTTTTTGTTATAAGAGTATCGCCCCACGAAAAGTAAAAATCCAAAATACAGCGCGATGGCGATATAGCGTGCATAGTCCATTACATTTCCCTCGGTTCTTTCAAATTTGAGTTACGATAATATGATAAATTTGTTTTAAAAGATAATTTTTTTCACGTAAAAAAAGGTTAAACGTATATTTTTCGTATTATTAACCCTCATTACACTTTTTAAGGTTTAAGAAATGCTAAACGAAAAATTTTTCAGGGCGCTGTTTTTTTCGTCGTCATCGTCTCCGCGGGCGTTTATTATTTTTTTATCCGACGGAGTTAAACGAGGCTCAACGTCTCAGCCTACCTTAAAAGCTACGGCGTGACGCTGGGACTCACCATAGGCGGCACGGCTATAGGCGTGACTTTTGGGCTTTATTTTGGCGTTTTTTTAAAGTTTTTTAAATATCGAAATTTCTAAGCTTTCTCATCGACGAGTACGTAGATATCCCTACGCGGAACACCGATTATTTTGCAGCTTCTTATATTTTTCGGTCGTGATTTTCGCGACTTGGAGCGATAACTTTTACGTCGCTTTGATCGCGCTTGGGCTAAACAGCTCCGCATACGTCGCAGAGATCGTGCGTAGCGGCATAAATAGCGTCGATAAAGGGCAAATGGAAGCCGCAAGGGCTATGGGTCTAAACTACTACGTTTCGATGCGCGAGGTGGTGTTCCCACAAGCGACCAAAAACATCCTGCCTGCGCTTGCAAAACGATTTATCTCGCTTTTTAAAGAGACGTCAGTCGTTGGCTACATTAGCGTCATCGATATCACGATGCAAAGTAAGAGTCTGCAAGCGGTGTTTTATAGCCCAGAGCCCGTCATTTTCACGGGTATAGTTTACTACGTCAGCGTGAAGTTCTTTACGTTTTTGGTTAAAATTTTAGAGAGGAGACTAAATCGCCATGATTGAGATTAGAAAATTTGAGTAAAAATTACGGCGATTTGCGCGTCCTAGACGATATCAGCGTAGATATCAAACAAGGCGAAATCATCGCTATCATAGGCCCTGAGCGGCGGCGGCAAGAGTACATTTTTACGCTGCATAAACCGCCTGGAAGAGCCAAGCGGCGGGCACATCAAGATAAACGGCGAGGATATAACGGATAAAAAAACGGATATAAATAAAATCCGTCAAAAAGTGAGCATGGTTTTTCAGCACTTTAATCTTTTTGCAAACAAAAACGTCTTGCAAAATTTAACTCTAGCTCCGATAAAAGCAGGAATTTTAGATAAAGAAAGCGCGGAAAAAAGAGCCGACGAGCTACTAAAAAGCGTGGGTCTAAGCGATAAAAAATATGCCTTCCCGCACAAGCTCTCAGGCGGTCAAAAGCAGCGTATAGCAATCGCTAGAAGCCTAGCGATGAATCCCGAGGTCATACTCTTTGACGAGCCAACGAGCGCGCTAGATCCCGAGATGATCGGCGAGGTGCTAGACATCATGAAAGACGTCGCAGCAAAGGGTATCACGATGCTAGTCGTCACGCACGAGATGGGCTTTGCCAAAAACGTGGCCAATAGGATATTTTTTTCATGCACGGCGGAAAAATAGCCGTGGACGACTACGCCTAAAAATATTTTCGAAAACCCTAGCAATCAGCGTTTGCAGGATTTTTCTAGGGTAAAATTTTAAACCACTAAAAGGAGGTCAAAATGTCACAAAACATCGTTGCGGCTTCGTCCGCCGGCAAATTTTAAAAAAAACCTTTTCGTTTTCGTAGCCGCCGCTTTGATGCTTTCAGGTTGCGGTCAAAGCTCGAATGAAAAAAAGCAAGCAAAGACGCCGCAGTAAAAAACGAGGCAACCCCCGTAGTGGTACAACAAACGATAAGAGTGGGCTCGAGCGCGGACTATCCGCCGTTTGAGTATATCAACGAGCACAACAAGATCGTAGGCTTTGAAATCGATATGATAGAAGCCGTCGGCAAGAAAATAGGCGTCAAATTTGACGTGCAAAACATGAGCTTTGACGGGCTAATCCCTGCTCTAAAAACGGGCAAGATAGACGCCGCGCTAAGCGGTATGAGCGCGACCGAGGAGAGAAGAAAATCGGTCGATTTTTACGAAGCCTTTATTATTTTTTTCGGATAATCTTTTCATCCGCAAAAAAAGGCACCGACGTAAATGCGACCAATATGCATCTCAAAAATAAGCGCGCAAATAGGCACCTTACAAGAGAGCGCAGCTAAATCCATCTGCGGCGACCCTAGCCGTGCCTGCAGAAACCGTAGCGGCTGCGATTTTGTCGCTAAAAGCGGGCAAAATCGACGTCGTGCTAACAGATAGCCCGATCGGCTACGAGTACCCTAAAGCAAAAACTCTGATTTAGAAGAGTTTTTAAAGCTTCCAGACGGCACCGAGGGCTTTGCGGTCGCGTTTAATAAAGGCAAACACCTAGAGCTAATCGGCAAGATAGACGCCGCAATAGAGGAGCTAAAAAAAGAGCGGCGATTTGACAAGATGATGGGAAAATACGGCCTAAAAATAGATTACGAGCCCGCACCAAAATGCGGGCTTAAATTGAAACCAAATTTAAAGGAGAGAAAATGAAAAAGATTTTTGCGCTGCTTTTTAGCGGCTCTAGCTACGCTTGGCGCCGCCGAGCTAAAGATCGGTACCGCCGCCAACTATCCGCCGTTTGAGTACGTGGACGAGCAAAAATAAGATCACGGGCTTTGATATGGATCTAGTGGCCGAACTCGCTAAACGCGCGGGTTTTGAGTACAAGATCGTAAACATGAGCTTTGACGGCCTCATCCCCGCTCTAAAAACAGGCAAGATCGACGCCGTAGCAAGCGCGATGAGCGCGACCGACGATAGACGCAAATCTATCGATTTCACGCAGGCTTACTATGCGACGGAAAACATCTACTTGCGCGCTAAAGGCAACGACGCTATCGCGAGCAAAGACGCACTAAACGGCAAAAAAAGTAGGAGTACAACAAAGGTACGGTCCAAGAGATCGCCGCTAACGCTATCGCGGGCGCCAAAGTCGTACCTGGCGAGGATCCGGTTCCGTTAATCATGGGACTAAAAAAAGGGCAAGATAGACGCAGTCGTGCTAGATAGCTCGATCGGCTACGGCTTTTTTAAAGAAAAATCCGGAGCTTGAGGAGTTTTATAAAGAAACAGACGGTAGCGAAGGCTTTTTCTATAGCATTTGATAAAGACAAACAAGCCGATCTAATCGCTAAAATAAACGCCGCGCTTGACGAAATGAAAAAAAGACGGCAGCTACGATAAACTGCTAGAAAAAAATACGATCTAAAAATAATGAAAAAAAGCGCATTTTTTTACTCTGCTTAAAATTTGCGCTTTAGCCTTGCTGTCGGTAAATTGGTAGCCCAGTTTACCGACATGCAAATCACGCAGACAACCAAATCCAAACGCGAAAAAAAGTCACCAAAGAAATCCTGTTTTTTTAGAAAAAATTTTAGACTACGATACCTTTTATCTTTAGGCTAAACGCCGCTGTGATCGCCCCTTGCAAGCTTGCAAACGTTAATTTACGACGGCGCAAAATGCATAAAAAGATAAAAAGAGCTGGAAAAATTTCACCAAATCCCTACGACAAAGAGATAAAAAAAGATATTTCGTCCGGAGCGCAACTACTACGTGCTCACGCTAAAAAAATCTAGGCGACAGATGGCTATGCGAAGTAAGCGACGAAAGCAGAATCCTAAACAAAACCCTAGTTAAAAAAACGGCCTAGCCGCGCCTACCAGCAAAGAGTACCAAAAAAATCGACGTCAAAGAGGACTGGGCAAAGAAAAAAATCACGCGAGGGAATTTACGAGTGCCTAACCGGCAAAAAGCTAGAAGACGAAAAAAAGCAAAGAAAAAGTCGAAAAAAAGTCGAAAATAACACCACCAAAAACGATCAAACCGAGCAAAACCCTGCGAGCGAACAGCCTAAACAAACGCAGCCGCAAACTCCGCCGCCACCGATGGAGTCGCAAGGAAACAGCCCCGTAAATTTAAGGGAGCTTGGAGTCGAGTTCGGCAAGGATTTTTGGCGACAAATAAACGTCGCCTAAAGACACGTTAACAAAAACCGCTCAAGGTAAAAACAATGAAAAATACTAAAAATATCCTAATCATCGCAGGCGGCGACAGCGTCGGAGGTGCCGGCGTGCAAGCTGACATAAAAACCTGCGAGGGCTTACGACTGCTACAGCGCGACTGCGATCACAGCGCTAACTGCGCAAAACACGAACGGCGTGAGCGCGGTGATGCCCGTAACGCCAGAGTTTTTTTAAACGCGCAGCTAGAAGCAGTCTGCGCCGAGCTGAAAATTGACGCAGTAAAGATCGGCATGCTCTTTTAACGAACAGCTCATAGCCTGCGTCAAGGTCTGGCTAGAGCAAAACCGCGGCATACCAGCCGTGATAGATCCAGTCTGCGTGGCAAAAATCAGGCGCCAAGTTGCTACAAGAGGGCGCCATAAACGCACTAAAAGAGCTTTTTAAGCCTAGCTCGCATCGCGACGCCAATTTAGACGAAGCACGCATTTTGGGGTTAAAGTACGACGGCGAGCGGTTAAATTTAAGTGCGGATCTGCCCTGCGACGTAGTGCTAAAACGCACGCGAACGAGCGAGATTTGCGAGGACACGCTTTTATAAAAAGCGGCGAGATAGTTAACTTTGGCGAGCCACTAGAGCATCCTACGATCATGCACGGCGCGGGATGTAGCTTCGCCACGGCTATCGCATGCGCCCCTAGCTTGCGGGGCAGACGAGATAACGGCGATCAGGCACGCCAAAAGCCTTCGTCGCAAACGCGATCAAAAACGCCCACGGCTCAAATCCCCGGCGTGCGGCTACTAGATCACAAAGCCGCCGGCGCAAACCGTGGCTAAAATTTACGCTATCACGGACGACATCCTAACGCCCGAAAGCAGCGTGCTAGTGCAGGCCGGGGAGCTGCTAGAGTGCGGAGTGAAGCTTTTGCAGTACCGCACTAAAATCGAGCCAAAAAACGAGCGCGTAGCTGTTGCGCTAAAAGAGCTTTGCGAGCGTTACGGCGCGAGATTTATCGTAAACGACGATGTCAATTGCCGCCAAAATAGGCGCAAACGCCGTGCACATCGGCAAGGATGACGGCGGAGTAAAGGCCGCTAGAAAGATCCTAGGCGAGGACGCATTTATCGGCGTTAGCTGCTATGACGATCTAAATTTAGCCCTAAAAGCGCAGGATGAGGGCGCTTCATATGCAGCATTTGGCGCCGTGTTTGCGAGCCCGACCAAACCAAACGCTCCGCTTTGTAAATTTGAAACTATAATGCGCGCAAAGGAAATTTTACGTATCCCCGTTTGCGTGATCGGCGGCATAAATGCAGCAAATATCGCGCAAATCGCCGCACTAAATCCCGACTACATCGCCGTTATCTCGGCACTCTACCGCCCGGCATCCATAAAAGAAAATTTGAAAAAAATCTACAAGCGTTTTTGTAAAAATTCACTAAATTTGCGTCGCTAGCCCGCGCGATGCTCCGACCAAATGTAAGCCAAGTTCGCTAAAATTTGCTCCGATGGGGTTTGAAACGAGGCACTAAAAGAGAGCGGCGAGCCTATCATCAACAGTGCAAATTTACCCCATTGGAGTTTGAAACACCGTGCTTAATAGCTCTACGGTAGTGCCACCGGCGCACGTTACCTCGTTGGAGTCCGAAACCCGAGCCTTGCGATACCGCGTCCTCGTCTAGTGTAAATCTATCCCGTTGGGTTTGAAACAGCGTGTTTGCGAGCTTTGAGGCGGCGCTTGCCGACGGTTAAAATTTGCTTGATCAAAAAGGAGAAAAATAAAAACTCTAATCATCCTAGCCCACCCAGGCATCCAAAACTCGGTCATAAACAAACGCCTGCTACAAGAGGCTCTCAAAGAGCCGCAGCGCTTTAGCGTTCATGATTTGACGCAGGTTTACGGGGGCGGCGATATCGACGCCGCGCGAGAGCAAGAGCTCATCAGAGCCCACGACGCCCCTCGTTTTGCAGTTTCCGCTTCACAACTTCTCCTGTCCTCCGATTTTAAAATCATGGATCGATGCGGTGATGACGCACGGCTTTTGCCTATGGGCGCGGCTCGGACGGTATCGCGGGGCGTAAGGTCGCGCTAGCCGTGACTGCGGGTATCAAAAAGAACGACTACTGCCCGCAAGGACGCTATCATTTTAGCTTGCGCGAGGTTCTTACGCCGTTTGAGCTCGCGTTTAAATACTATTTTTCGCGCCGATTACCGCGACTTTTTCGCATTTTTACGGCGCCGAGGAGACCCCGGGCGTGGACTACGTATCAAGCCAGGACGATTTAGAGTGCGGAGCTAGAGAGTACGCGGAGTTTTTGCGAAAGTAGGTTAGATTAATGAGCTTAATGGATACGTTTATGATTAACAAAGTATAACAGACTTAAATTTATCTCGCTTGCATAGCAAAATAAAACATGCCAAAGCCTAAATATCGTTTTTGTGAAGCATACTAGAACTACTACGCAGATAGATTTTTAAACTTTAGCATTACATGTGTAAAAATTAAAGCTATGATTAAGCAAGAAAAAGCATTGAGACTGTTATACTTTGACTCTAAACATTGCCTATACATTTTTTTCACAAACTCAAAACCAAGTGGCGTAAGTGTTGTCTTATTGTATCCGGTTGGCACGGTTCCACCGCCTATTAAAACTTGGCTAGGAGTGTCTGATTGTGTTATTAATCCTAATCTCATAAGAGAGCTTGCATTGAAAGTAAAAAAATATCTTCATCTATGTCCAAATGTCTTAAAATTTCGTTCTTTACGACTACTGCTTTAAGAACTTTGTTTTAAATTAAGTATTTCTCTTGTATTAGTTATGACTTCATAGTAAATTTCTAATATTTTTTTGCCTGTAAGGGAGTTATCTCTTTTAGTATATTCATAAAAAGTCAAATTATCTTTATCTTCATTATTGTTTACAGAATCCACAATAAGTCTTGCCCACATACTTTGCAATGTTTTCATCTTCCTCTAAAATGGCATGCTGTTCAATAACCGCAAGTTCTCTTAGGTCTATACTAGCAAATTGTTCCACTGTTAGATTTAAGCTCTTTGCTTCCTCTTGTATTTTCTTGGCAAATTTCAGTTGATTTATTTTTCTTCTTTCTCTTATCTTATCCTTAAAAATTCCCAAAGGACTCAGTTACCAAGCCAAAAATATCACCCAACCCCCTTGTTAATGCCTGCGTTGGCTCTTTTGCCGACAGAAAGCTTCACACTATCTTTTGTCAATTCAACTTCTAACTCTTTACTCATAATAATCCTTTAATATTTTTATACACATATTATATCGAAAGTAGTTGAAAAAAATATTTTCTCCTTTACCTCAAAAACCCTTAGGTCACGCACCGCGCCGCTAACCTCGCCACTAGACTTGGGCTCTTTTTGCGGCGCCGAGCACCGACCTAACGCGCAAGCCCAAAAGACGCCTCGCGGTGACATTTAAACCAAGCAAAAAGCAAGAGAGCCCAAACCAAAAACAAGTAGCAAATCGCTAAAAGCGGCTGCCGTTCGTCAAACCCCGAAAAAAACAGCCCAAACGCCGACCGCGACAAACAACAAAAAAACAGCATGAAAAACAGAGTCGCAAAAAGGAGCTAGGCTCATAGGCATACCAGGCTGCAGAGTTTAAAGAGCGGTTTTTAGCCCCAAAACCCGCCCCCTTTTTATCGCAAACCGTCAGAATCTCATCGCCGTCATTTACCGGCAAGAGCGGGCTTTGCAGTGAGCGAACACTTTGAATTTGACCCTCCAAGCTAAAGCTATAATCAAACCCGCTTTTTGTCTTTATAGACGCACTCAAGCGAATTTCACGCGGCCGCCGAGCAGTTTTAAACCGTTTTGCGTTTCTTGCAGGCTAAATCCTTTTAAATTTTTAAGTTTTCGCGCCCGAAAGGTGAGCGATATCAAATTTGCGCGCCTACAATTTGATCGCTCGTTCGCCCTGCTAATTTTAAAAATAGACGCCGATTTGCCGCGTTTGGCAGCGTTTTTGGGCGGGCGAATTTGACGACGAACTACAAATCCGCTTCTTTTAAAAATTTTCTCAAAGCTAGATACGCGTTTGCCTTATCGGTCGGGGTTTTATCGTCTGTATACATCAAAGGTACCGATAAAAAGCAAACAAATAAAAAAACCGCAAAAAAATAAGAAATAAAGAGACGGGCGTCGGGAGATAATTGCATAGGTAAAAAAATTGGTATCATCAAGACAAAACCATAAAGTTCTGGCCTCGGCAAAAACTTAAGCACAGCCTCCTCAAAAAAATCATCAAATGCGCGCACCAAGAGTAGTTTTTTTAGCCACTTGCCTGAGGTCAAATTTTCTAAAATTCCAAACCTCGTTTTTTCCCGTCGTAGGAGATGGCAAGGTGATCGTTTTCGCGGGGCACGAGGCGATCTTTGAGGTTTTTTTAACGTTACATTCGCGCCCTCTATCTCAAAAACGCACTCATCCGTAGCTGCATTCCATCTCACGTTTTTTTACCTCGCCCGCTAAGACCTGAAACTCGCGCAAATCTTGCATCTAAATTTCTCCAAAGTTTTTTTGTAAATTCAGTAAAAATTAACGCCGCGCAAATTTGAGCTGGGCGTAAAAATACGTCAGATTTGAGCAGGGCAAAAACCCGCGCGGGCGCGTAAATTTGACCGCGCGCAAAAAGCGCAAGCAAAGGCTTTAAGCCCTGACGACCGAGTTGCTCAAACGCTAGCAGAAATTTAGCAAATTTACGCCGTAAAGATAGCCGTAAAGCCCGCCAGACAAAAAGCTCGCAAGCCGCAAAATGCCCACCAGGAGCGAGCTAAAGTTTATCCGTAAAAGGCGATCAAATTTGAGTAAAGCAAATTCTGCGCCGCTCGATAAATTTACCCAAAAATCGACCTAAATTTAAGCCTAGCAATTGCCGACGCGTCAAATTTGAGCCAAGTAATCTGAATTTGAGCCAAACGCGAAGCCGCCCGCAAAAAGACAAAAGTGCGGACGGTCAAACGTGACGGATCGCCTGGCCGAAAAAAACAAATTTACGCCGCAAAAGCCCAGCAAATTGAGCGCGCCGCTAGTCCTTCTAGCTCTTTTGCCAGCGAGTTTACCTTCGAGTCGTCCATGCCGTTGCGCTCGATGTCGCTCACGACGATGTCCTCCCACGCCTTGGCAAACTCAGCCTGCGATAGTCCAAGACCGCCCTCGCCCTTTGGCAGCATACCGCTAATCACCAGCGCGCGGAAGCACACGTGGCGGTCGCCTTTGTAGGCTTTGCACTGCTCTAGCGAGTTTTTTTAAACTCGGCTCCTAGAGTGCTGCGCAACCTTATCGTCCGGGTACTTTTTCCGCCGCGTGAGCTATGTCAAGTGCGGCTTCGTAGTACTGCGATATGGCTTTAAACTCGTCGTTTTTGGCAGCGTACTCGAGTAGTTCGTCCGCCCTTTTGCTATCTCTTGGCGCGCCTAGACCAGTAACGTAGAGTAGCCCCAGATCGCCGCACGCATCTCTTAGACCATCGTCGCAGTATTTTTTTGCGAAGCTCGAATTCCTCTTCGATTTACCGCTTTCAAAGTAGTTGTTCGCGCCCGCAACGGAGTTAGTACTCACGCAGTACCTTTGCGTACTGCTCGGGGCTAAATGAGCTTTGCCTGCGCGCAAACGGCGCAAAGGGCAAACATGGCTGCGGCTAAAAATTTTATTCATTTCTTTTCCTTTTTGGTTTCGATTTTTCTAATAGTTTTTTTGATGGCCTTTTAGCAGATATGCGACGTCTTTTTGGCGTGTGCGAATAGTGCAGGCTCACGCGCACCCAGCCGGGCTTTTGATCAAATTTCTGATCGTCTTTTAGTCCGAGCAGATCGTGTCCGTACGGACCGGCGCACGCACACCCCGCGCGTGTCTGCACGCCGTAGTCTTCGCTCAGCGCCTCGGCGAAATCATATGGCGAAACGCCTTTCACGTTAAAAGCAAAAAAATCGGCAGTCTCGGAACTCCGCGCGGGCAGTAGCTCACGATCTCGGGGATCTCGTCTAACCCCTCGCAAAAACTGCTTTCGTTAGCTCATCCTCTCGGCTTTTTATGACGTCTAGGCCGACTTCGTTTCGCAGTCTGTATGCTAGCGCGGCTCTGATCAGCCCCATCACGTGCTGGGTTCCGCCCTCCTCCATGCGCTCTACGCTTGGCGCGAAAAAATGCGAACTGCGGCTCACGTAGCTAACCGTCCCGCCCGCGGCAAAGGTCGGTTTGTCTGATTTTACCAGCTCCTTTTTTTATCGCGAGCAGTCCGCAGCTGCCCACGCCTCCTAAAAAGCTTGTGCGGCGAGAGAAATAGCGCGTCGAAATAGTCGGCGTCAAGGTTATCGTGCGAGCTAAAACTGGCCGCGTCAAAGGCCACGGTCGCGCCGTATCGCTTCATCATCACGTAGATTTTTTTGTAGTCGCTGATTATCCCCGTGACATTTGAGGCCGCGCTAAAAGAGCCGATGATCTCGCGCTTTGAGTTGATTTTGAGCAGTTGATCTAGCCTACCGAGATTTATCTCCCCGCTCTTGCTTAGCGGTATGCGCACGACCTCGCACAACCCCTCGCGCAGGCTAACCTCGTTTGAGTGATGCTCGTAGGGCGAGACGATGACGAGGGGCAAATTTGCGCCCTTTACCGCCTCTTCGCCTAGGCGCTTTGCGCTCATAGGCGGTAGATAAAGCCCCATGATTTCCTGAAATTTCTTTATCGCTCCCTGTCGCGCCGTAACCGGCGCAGATCAGATAAAATCGCTCGTCAAGCGCGAGCGCGTCTTTTAGGCTTTGCCTTGCTTTTTTTCGTAGCGTTTTTGCGTCTTTAGCGCGTTTGAGGCGCTTTCTGAGTGGGTGTTGGCGTAGGTTTTTAGGTATTTTGCGATCTTACGCTCGATAGGCGCGTAGGCTAGGCCTGAGGCCGTGTAGTCAAAGTAGCGCACGCCTTTTTTTAAAAATAATATTTTTTTCCTGATTTCGTCGATGCTAACCAAAAATTTTTCCTTATAAAAAAAGAGATTATAACCAAAGTTGTGCTAAAATGGGCTAAAAAGGAGCAAAAATCTACGCCTTAAAATCAAGCTACGCGCGCTTTAAGCACCTTGATATCCTGCAGCTTATTTACTTTCATTTAGTATTTGACGCGCTCAAATTTGAGGCAAATTATTACGATATTTTCGAGGCGATCGAAAAAGGAAAATTTTAGATAAATTTGAAGATTTGTCGCTCAAACTTAGCTTTGACGCCCCTTTTGAAAGCGAGCTTAATTTGCCCTTTGCAAGCTTGCTAAAAACGACCGGAAAAAAATACGCTCTAAATAAATTCTTGCCCCGCCCTCTCATCCTAAAAATTTACGCCGCCGCGATCAACTCAGGCATAGTCAGCATCGAAAAGACGCTGGAAAAACCGTGCATAAAAAGCAAATATCAAAAAGCCAAAAAGCTGCTCGAGCGCGATAAGGCGCAGGATAAGGTGGTCTTTAACGACAATTTTACTAGATTTTGGTTTTATTTCATCGAGCCACGTTTAGCCCTTTTTAAAAAAACGGAGAAAAGGCCGCGCTGATGGAGATCATCAGACGAGAGTTCGACTCGTACGCGGGCTTTGGCTTTGAGCTACTTTGCCGCGAACTTTTTGGCGTTTAGACTAGGCACGGAGCCTGCTCGGGTACGGAGCCTGTGGGCGAAAAAAATATCGAGATAGATATTTTTTTGAGCATCGAAGGGCGCATAATCGTCGGAGAAGCTAAATCGTAAAGAGCACAAAAATTTGCAAAAAAACGTGGTAAATTTACTCCTTAAAAATGCGAACGCCCTAGGCTTTGTGCCAGACGCCGTCGCGCTATTTTTTCCAAAAAGCGGCTTTTAGCAACGAAGTGCGCCGCCTAAAAAAACGAGCAGATTTTACTTTTTTTGATTTAGAAAAATTTTCGAGGAGCTTTTATGACTCAGATCGATAAAACCAGCGTCCAAGACGGACTAAAAAGCCTGATCGAGCAGACCTATCTGATAGAGCGCGAGTACAAAAACCTGACCGCGTCGTATGCGAGTCTGCAAGGCTTCATCAAAGATATCGTGGAGATTTTGCCAAACGCGATCTGGGTTTTGGACGAGGCGGGCGAGATATTTTTACAAAAACTCAGAAGCCCCTAAAACTCGGGCAAAGTTTAAAATTTATCCCGCAAAATGAAGGCGAGATAAGCGCCGCGGGGCAAATCTACCTCATCAAAATCGCCCAAAAAGAGGGCAAAAATCATCTCCGCAACCGACATAACGACCGAAAAAGCGCACCGAGCGCCTAGCCTCGATGGGTCAGGTCGCAGCCCACCCTAGCCCACGAGATACGCAACCCCGTGGGCTCGATCTCGCTGCTAGCCTCGACGCTGATAAAAAAAGGCTGACGAGCGCACTCGCCCGGTCGTCGAGCAGATGCAAAAAGGCGATCTGGCGCGTCGAGCGCATCATCAAGGCTACCTTTGCTTTTTCACCAAAAGGACTAACAATAAACGCGCGCGAATTTAACCTAGCTGAGCTAAAATCCGAATGCGAGGCCGCCATAGAGTGCTACACATACGGCAAGGAGATCAAACTTTAGCCTAGATTTCCCCGACCTGCCCTATGTCGGGCGACCGCGATCTGCTGGCGATGGTGTTTCAAAATATGCTGTTTAACGCGATCGACGCGGTCGAGGAAAACGAGGACGACGAGGGCTGGGTGCGCGTGGACTACGAGAGGTGCGGCGACGAGCATAAATTTGCCGTGACCGATAGCGGCGTGCCGATCAAAAACCAGGCCATGGTCTTTGAGCCGTTTAAAACGAGTAAGCTAAAGGGCAACGGACTAGGCCTGCACCTGTGCCTGCAGATCGTCCAAGCCCACGGCGGCAGTATCGAGATCGAGCTTGAGCCAAAGAGCTTTTTGCGTAAATTTGCTCGCAAAGACGCGTGGCTAGGCGGGTAAATCTGATGAAATGTGACGCTTCTGGCGGGATTAAATTTGAACGCGAAATTTAGGGCGACTCGCGGTTTGAGATTAGCTTGGGCGAGCCGAACAACGAATATAATAACAACCAAAACAAGGAGAAAAAATGAAATTTGACGCGAAAATTTTAGAGGATTTAGCGGAGTGGTTTGAGGGGCTAAAGGAGATCAAATTTAGCGAAATTTTAGCGGGCGACGCGGCAAACACCGCCTTTATCAGCGTGGATATGATAGAGGGATTTTGCAGCACCGGGCTGCTAGCTAGCCCGCGAGTGGGCGCGATCGCGGACGGTATAGCGCAAACTCTTAGCGCGGCTTACGCGGCGGGCGCGAGAAATCTCGTGCTGCTCGAGGATAGCCACGAGGCAAACTGTGCGGAGTTTGACGCATTTCCGCCGCACGCTATCAAGGGAACAGAGGGCGCAAAGACGATACCTCAGCTGCGCGATCTGCCGTTTTTTGACGAGCTAAAAATATTTCGCAAAAACTCCCTGAGCGCGGCCTACTGCGCCGAATTTAACGCATTTCTCGCACAAAATCCGCAGATTGATACCTTTGTGGTGCTGGGCGACTGCACAGATCTTTGCGTCTACCAGCTAGTCTCGCACCCTAAAAGCTTAGCGCAAACGAAGCAAACATCAGGCGCAAAGTCCTAGTGCCGGCAAACCTCGTCGCCACCTACGACGCGCCGGGGCACGAGGGGGACTTTTATCACGCGATGTTTTTTTGCAGCATATGCAAACGGGCCTTGGCGCGCAGGTCGTGCGAGGGATTAGATTTCAGCGCCGATTTTTGCCTGCGAAGCGGCTAGTAAATCGAGACCGCTAGCGGCGTCAATTTCAGCCTAAGCGCGAATGGTTACCTGCCGTGCGTTTATAGAAAATCTCTTGGATGATAATTTGCACGCCTTTAGCGTCCGTCTGCGCAGCGGCGATGACGGAGGCTGCGATATCTTGCGCGCTCATCGGGCGGTAGTTCGTTAAGATAACTCGGGCAAAAGCCCAAACAGCCAAATCGTAAAGAGCTCGCCCATACGCACCCGCTCGCGCTCGCTTTTTTTATCGCAGGCAACCGCGCGATTTGCACGCTCTCGTATTTTTAGCGCGACGATCTTTTTCTCCGCCTTGCCCTTTGCGCGCAGATAAAAATCTCGACCGCTCGTCCGCGCCCTGCGACGAAATGAGCGCGAAACGGCGCACGCCTGATGCAATGCCCCATTTTGCGATATTTACGGGATAGCTCACATCCACTTTATAAAACTGCCCGCGGCTACCGGCTTGCTTCATTGTCGTGCCAAGCGCGCAAAATATCTCGTCTATCTCGCGTGGCGGCATGTCCCTTTTACGTCGCTAAAAATTTACGATCTGCGTCTCTAGCTTTTCATGGCTAATTTCTAGCTCCCTGCGCGCCCAAACGATGATTTTTATCGTAGTTTTTCATTCTCGCAAAGCCCGCGCACTATCTCGCGTCCGACTGCTCCAGTGGCACCCACAACCAAAGCTGTTTTTCCCATTTTCGCTCCTTGAATCTCTTTAATTTTAACGCGCTTTGAGGTCAGTTTAGCCCCGATATTACGTTGTCTCAATTTTACGCCTCGTCGCGCGACGCATAATGCATAAATCTTTAACGTTTGCCCGCGTAGTCAAATTGCGCAGCTTGCAGGCTAAACTCGAAGTTGTTTCGATCCACCGCGCCCACGCACGCGTCGCTGTCATAAAGCGCAAGTAGAATCCCGCCATCTCCTCGCTTGAATGATAGCGCTTAAAAGCCGCGTCGTAGTCGTAGCTCGCGTCATCCGTCGCCACGGGACCAAACTCCGTCCTAGTCGCGGCGGGCGCTAGAACTTTAGCCTGCATTTTGGCGTCTTTATCCTGCGCTAGCTCGTGGTGCAAGCCCTCCGTAAAGGCGCTTACGAAAAAAACTTGCTCGCGCAGTAGGTGACGGCGTTTGGCACCATGCTGTAGCCGCCCGCGGAGGAGATATTGATGAGCTGGGCGGGCTTGCGCTTGTAATCGCGCACGAAGAGGTGGCTTAGCAGCGTAAGCGAGATGACGTTGAGCTGCAGCATCTGCGAGATTTTTGAATAGATCGCGCTCGCCGACCGCGCCGTAATCTCCCAAAACCCGCGTTGTTTATGAGCGCCTTTAGCTCGTAGCTTTTTAGCTCGTCCCAGAGCGTCAGGATGTTCTCGCTGCGCGCAAGGTCGCAAATTTTAATCACGACGTCCGGTTTAGGGCGCGATCTGCGCGATCTCGTCCCTTTAAGCTTTGCAGTAGCTCTGCTCTGCGCGCGATTAGGATCAATTTTTTCTCACGCCTCGCAAACGCCTTTGCCGCGGCTGCTCCGATACCCAGAACTCGCGCCGGTGATGACGATATTTTTTTCATTTTCTATCCTTTCTTGAATTCTTTAAGTTTGAAATTTTACTAAAACTCGCCGCGTATTCGTGCGCGTATCTCATCTTAAACTTTACGCATTCACCCGCGTTTTTGCGAGGGCGTTTTTATTCGTCGCCTTATGGGCGTGCGCTTTGGTATCTACCGCTTTGCCGTCCAGATAATACCGACCGCCGGCGACGTAGTGGAGCGTTTTTAGCTCGTCAGGGATCTTTTTCAAACAGCCAGTGTCCGCCGTCAAATATCCGCTCGTCCGCATACGCCGCGACGACCTCGCTGATGAAAAGATCGTAGCTCTGCTCATTTTGAGGCTCCGTGATACGCTTGCAAACGAGCCACGCCGCGCAGTCCGCGATCAGCGGCACGCGGGAGTCATCTTGATAGAAAATTTCCACGTTTTTCATCTTGTCCGCGTTATCAAAGCGCGAGTTGTTTTTCGGCGCCAAGCTCGCTAACCAGCTCCGCCTGCGCTGCCGTTGGGATCTGCACGGCGAAATACCCGCTCTTTTCGATGAGCGTCCCCGCGCATGAGCCGTTGTGCGGCACGATGGTAACCTTGTCATAATCAAGCGCCTGCGCCCACGTTATCGCCATCGCATTGCCGTCGCCATCGTATTTGGCCGATACGAGCGTGGTCGCGCCCGGGTTTGGGATATGATTTTTGTAGATCGACTTTTATGATCGCCATTTTTGTTCCTTTGACCTGGTTTTTGTTAATGTGCCCGCTTTTTTTGAGCCGCCTTGGTGAACTTTTCAATTGACTTTTACATTTTATCTAGGCTCGCCGAGGTCGCCATCTCAAACCCAAAAAGCCGCAAAGTTTAGCTAAATTTACCGCGCCGCTTTCGCAATATTCTCCGTACGGCATCAGCTCGCAAAGCCGCGCGTATAGCCGCTTTACCTCATCCTCACCGGAGATATCCAGCAGCTCTTTTTCGTGGTATTTAAGTGCGATGCAGCCTGCTGGCATATCGGTTTTCGTGGCAACTTCTAACAAGCGCTTTTATAGCTTCCTCTGCCCCATAAGGCATCGCCATAGTGCCGAATCTAAAAACATCGCCAAGCGTCCATCTCGCACGCGTCAAACTTGCTCTCTTTGCACGCGCCGAGCAAAATTTGCATCGCCTCGCGGATGTCTTTTTTTCGTTTTGCTTTTTGGGCTGTTTTTGGTAAAACAAGATCACTCGTATCTCGCACTTAAAAAAACGCCTCTTTTTCGGGGGCCGAGTTCGCCTTTTTGGGCTCGCCAGCCACAGCCGCGATAGCAAAAAGTATCAACACAATCAAATTTTTCATTTTATACCTTAAATTTATTTTCTTAGTGCCTTTGCGAGGCTAATGCCCATTATTATAATGAGAAATTTGCAGCTTTTTACAAGGTGTTGAGGATAATTTAAAGGGCAAATTTGCCCTTTAAAGTTTAGTTTAGTAGAAGCGATTTTTATATCTATTTTTTTGCTCGATCATCTTACTTTCAAGCATAAATCCCTTGCGTAGCTTCAAGTGCTTTTATATCTTCAGCCGTGATCTTTGAGCTAAAGTCGTACTGAGGATACATGCTCTTTACCGCCTCTATGCTAAGCCCAGTCTCCTCGGCTGTGAGTTTGAGCGCCTCGTCCTTGTTTGCTTTGATGTAGTCTAGTATCTCATCCTGAGCCTTTTTAAATTTCTCAACCACATCTTTATGCTTTTTTTATAAAACTCTCCGCTTGTAGCCGTGACGATGACTGGAGTGATGACCCCTTTGCCAGTTGTCACGATGTGTAGGCCTGATTTTTTTGAGCGTTGTAGGCCGCTGGCCCTGCAAGAAGCGCTGCATCGACGCTGCCGTTTTTCAAGTGCAGCTTGCGCAGCTGGGATACCCATAGAGATGAACTCTACGTCGTTTATGCCTAGACCGCCAAAGAGCTAGGTATCTAACCAAAAAGCTCGTTTAGGATAGTGCCCTTTGGGCCTGCTACTTTTTGCCTTTTTAGATCTTTTTGGCGACTTGATATTTTGATCTTTGGCAAAATATCACAAAGGCTTCAGGTGCCCTTGAATAGGCACTTATGATCTTTATATCAGCCTTATTTGCAGCCGCTAGTATGACCGAAGTGCCGCCCACGCAGTTTAAAAAAACTGGAGCGATTTGAAGCCAGAGCTTGCGTCTGCTTCGCACCTGAGGTGATCTCAGAGTACTCAACCGGCACGCCAAAAGACTTTGCGTAAAAAGCCTTCAAATTTATCGACGATAGATGGGACGTTTAGCGGCGATTTGACGTAGGTCATGCCGATCTTGTCTAGGCTCTCACTTGCGTTTGTGACGAGGCAAAAGCAAAGAGGCCGCACATAAAACCTTGAAAAACTTTCTCATATTTGCTCCTTGTGATTTTAAATTTTTCGTGGATTATATAAATTTTTTTGCTTCATTTTTGGTTTTAATTATCATATATCTTTATCCCTACTCACTCGAAATTTCTGCGCTTTATCGCTATTAGCTCGCCACTTAGCAGATCTCGTGGTCTTGCTAAATTTGATAGATCGTAGTTTGATTTTATACCCGCCCTTTTTCAAGCAAGATGATCTCATCAGCCAAAAAAATAGCGCCTCGTCGATGTTGTGTGTGACGAAAAGGATAGTTTTGCCGGCTTGTATTTTTTAAAATTTCAGCCTGCATGCTAGCTCTCGTAAAGGCATCAAGCTGCCGCAAACGGCTCATCCATGAGGATCAAATTGCCTCATATGCAAGCACTCTTGCAAGCGAAACGCGCGAGCTCATACCCCAGAGAGCTGCGAAACGGCGGCAAATTTAAAGTCGCTAAGTCCCTATCATGGAGATCAGGCTATCTATCTTTGCTGGCTCGATCTCCTGCTTTTTAAGCGCAAAAACGATATTTTTCATAGACGTTTAAAAATGGCATGAGGCGGGCTTCTGAAAGACAAAGCCGATCTTTGCAGGCTCTTCAAATTTTATCTCGCCCATGACTAATGCTTTCAAGGCCTGCAATGAGGCGCAAAAAGGGTAGTTTTGCCGCATCCACTCCTGCCAAGTATGACGGTGATCTTATCTTTTTTTATGCTTAACTTTAGCTCTCTCAAAACGTCGATACGCTTTTCGCCGATATAAAAATGCTTAGATAAATTGAAATTTCTATCATTTTTCACCTCGCAAAAGGCTAAACTTTAGCTATCAAAAGTAAAAATATCCCTATCTATGAGCACGCCGCAAATGCCGATCGTAAAAATGCCGACAAATATCCCTATCTGCACGTGAAAGCTCCTCTGCGTCAAGTATGAGATATCCTAGCCCGCTTGAAGCCGCTATCATCTCAGCTCCTATGATCGCGCGCATAGCGTAGCCAAAGCCTATTCGCATGCCGACAAAGATATCTTTTAGCGCACTTTTTAGAACAATCTTGTAAAAATCTCAAATTTGCTAAAGCCAAAGTACTTTGCCAACCTCGATAAGCTTCACGTCGCAGCTCAGTTAGTCCCTTTTGAGATACTAAGAAACATCGGAAAAAAACGAGGCTAGGATGATAATGATGATCTTTGGTGTCTCGTTTATACCAAACCAAAGTACTAAAATGGCGATCAAACTAAGCGGCGGGTATGTTTCTAAAAAAACTCCAGTATCCCACTCGTAATAAACGCTGATCTTTGGCAAAAGTGCTGCTATTCCACCAAGCACGAGCGCTAAAGCAAAGGAGAGCGCGTAGCCTGCAAATATACGCTTGAAGCTGATGACCGTGTGCGTGACGAGCTCGCCGCTTTGTATCATGGCTAGCATCGTCTTAAAATGTCGTCACCGGGCTTGGCAAGATATACGGCGTGAAAATTTCTAGCTCGCAAACGATCTGCCAGATGGCAAAGATCACGAGAACTAAAATGCTCTTTTTAAAAATTTCCTTCACAGCCCATCTCCGTTGTGACAGCCGTTTTCGCAGTATAAAAAGCTCGATGATCTGGTAGTTTTTAAGCTCGCTAAATGTATATGAAAGGGTGTTTTTGTATATTTTCTTTACTACCAAGACTTAGGGTCTTTACGCCCAGTTATAAAAAAATCCCGGTGGTATCGGACTTTGCTCGATACTACGCATCTTTAAATTATAGCGTTTTTGCTCCCTAAAGCTCTTCCATGTCAAAAAGGTGGTTCGCGCCAAATTTAGCTCCCCTGCCAAGCTCGGCCAAGTCCTCACAGGGCGTCGTCACGTAAAGCCACTCGTCCTCTTTTTAGCCTTTGAGCTAAGCTCCATGGCGCTTTCAATCAAAAATAGGGGTTTAAATTTGATACGAGGCTAGCATGCTCTTTGAAATGTGCCCTGATGAAATTTGACAGCCCCTAGGACAGCGACTATCGAAAGATGAGTTTCTTTTTGCGCGAGAGCTATTTTTTTGTATGCGTTTTTTTGACGCTATTAACGTGGTCTTTTTCGCACTCCATTACGCTAAAGCCCTTATCTTGCAAGCTCTTTTTAAGCGCCGCAAAGTCGTAGATACTTTTTTTACAACAGGATTTAGCCAAACCAGTTTTTTTCATGAGAGCTCCCGTCAAATTTAAAAGCTATAATTTAATAATTGAAATCAGAATTGTATCATTTGAAAGCAAAAAGACGGCTTTGGAAGCTAAATTTATAAGAAAACGGCTGGACTTTTACGTCCAGATTTTTTTCTTTTCTGCGGTTTTATCTATGGGTTTTTAGTATATTTACGCCGCTTTTTCAAGCTTCATTAGCTCTTTTTGGATAGGCAAATTTCTCAACTTTAAATTCAAAAACAAGCCGTCAAATTTAAACGGCTTGCTTTTAAGCTTAACGCTCTTTCCCTCAAACCCATCCCCCACGATAAACTCCGTCGTATAAACCAGCGCGCGACCTTCCTGCGCGTCTTTGATGCGGATGATCAGTCGTTTGTTATTTTTTTATCTGCTGCAGCTCGGTGTTCGCCGATGGCGGCACGGTAAATTTGTGTGATGAGATCCTTGCCCGTTTCGTCCAAATTTAGCTCTAACACGAGATCCTCGAGCTCTCTTTTGCTCCTGCTTTTCGCTAGCAGCCGAGCCGTTTTGATAGCTGCCGCCGCTACTTTCCTTACGCTGTTTAAAGCTTCTGCTTTGAAAAATTCATATCGCGCGCGTCCTCGAGGCTTACGACGTCGATTAGATTTATGCGAGCGCCCTGATCGTCGCGGCTGTAGCGCACCTTAAAGGCTAACGGGGCGTCCTTTTTGCTCGTCGCTTAGGGCTCTCAATAAGTCCCTTTTCAGAATCAAACGCCGCGACCTTAAATGTACCAAAAAGGTCCATGACGCTTAGCATCATAAACTCTTTGCCGGTTTTTACTAGGAATTTTAGCGATCTCGGCGATCTTGCCGACGACTAAGATCTCGCTGGTCTTATCTATCTTGCCAAAGTCCTTGCTAGGCGTGTGTTTTATCTGCTCGATTTGCTCTTTTGTATTTTTTTCAAGCGGATGCGAAAAGTCCATACTCATAGCTTCATCAAGAGTCGAAATTTTATCCAAATGTATACGCATGAACTGCCCGTCTTTGGAGTAGCGAACCTTAAACGCATGCGGCAGATCGCGCTCGTCCGCACTCATCGACTCGACCGCGCCAAGGCCTCTGTCAAAGACCGCGATCTCGACCGTACCGTGAAAAATCGAGCATCTCGATCGTTCCCATTTTTTTGCCGTTTTTCTTGCTGATCCTTGTCGTTAGGTCCTCGATCTTGCCCACGAGCAGCATCTCGCCGTTTTCAGGTAGCTCGTCAAATTTATCGCTTAGCGTGTATTTTATCTTTGAGATTTGCTCGCGGTACTCATCTAGCGGGTGGCCGGAGAGATAGATACCCACGCTTTCTAGCTCAAACTTTGAGCTTGGTTTTTAGCTCTAGCTCGGAGTCGTCGCGCACGAGACTAGTTTTAACCGTTGCCATACTCTCGTCGTCGCCAAATAGGCTCTCCGCCGCATTTTTCTTGATAGTAGCGGCATTTTTGCACGCCTCCACGATGTTATCTAGGTTGTTTAGCATCATCTTGCGCGTGAGGCCGAAGTTATCAAACGAGCCCGATTTTTATCAGGCTTTCAAAGACTTTTTTTATTTACCTTAAAGTTATCCACGCGCGAAACGAAAGTCATCGATATCCTTAAACTCGCCCTTTGGCCTGCTCTTCTAGGATATTTTTCATCGCCGCGCCTCCGACGCCCTTTTATCGCGCCCTAGGGCCGTAGATGATGGCGTCCTTGCCTCCTTCGCTAACGACTGAGAATTCTTTTGCCGATTTGTTGACCGATGGCGGCAGGGATAGCGATATCTGAGGCGCTTGCACTCGTCGATGTAGCGCGAAATCTTATCGGCGTTAGTCTCCTCGCTCGTGATGAGAGCCGCCATAAATTCGGCCGGATAGTACGTTTTTCATATAGGCCGTTTGAAATGTCACGTAGGTGTAGGCCGCGGCGTGGGATTTGTTAAATCCGTACGAAGCAAAATGCAAAATGAGCTCAAACAGCTCGTCGGCCTTTTTGCCGTCTCAGCCCCTGAGCCTGCGCTCCTTCGATAAATTGCCCTTTAGCCTATCCATCTCCTCTTTTATCTTTTTACCCATCGCGCGGCGCACGAGATCGGCTCCTCCTAGCGAAAAGCCGCCGATAGTCTGCACGATTTGCATAACCTGCTCTTGATAGACGATGACGCCGTAGGTGGGCTCTAGGATCGGGCTGAAGTTCTGGGAAATATACGTGATAGGCTCCAGACCGTGCTTTGCGCTTTGATGAAATCAGGTATTAGATCCATCGGGACCCGGGCGATAAAGCGAGATCATCGCGATGATATCCTCGAAGCAGTCCGGGCGCATATCGGCTCCGACTTTTTGCATGCCTTCGCTCTCTATCTGAAACAGTCCCAGCGTCTGGCCGCTACTGATCGTCTCGTAGGTTTTTGGGGTCGTTTTTATTGACCTGCTCCCAGATGATCTCTTTGCCAAATCTCTTTTTTTGACGAGCTTGACGGCGTTATCGATCACGGTTAGCGTCTTTAGGCCCAGGAAGTCAATTGATGAGATCCACGTCCTCTAGGGTACTTTAGGCTATACTGCGTGACGAAGTGATCCTCCTCGGCGTTTGGCTGACGGAAAAGCGGGGTTTTGTTCCACAGCTCCTCGTTTGAGATGACCACGCCTGCGGCATGCATGCCGGCGTTTCCTGTTTAGACCCCTCCAGGTCCAGGGCGAATTTCCAGATTCTGTTTGCATTTGAGTTGGTCGCTATCAGCTCGCCGATCTTTGGCTCTTTTTTTCAAAGGCTTTGTTCTAGCGTGATGCCCTAGCTCGTCCGGGGATGAGCTTTTGCCATCGCGTCGGCCTCGGCGTAGGGCATATCGCATACGCGCGCGACGTCGCGGATGACGCCTTTTGCTAGTAGCTTACCAAAGGTTATAACCTGCGCGACGTTAAACTTTACCGTACTTTTTTTCGATGACGTAGTCGATGATCTCGCCGCGGCGATTTTTGACAAAAGTCCACGTCGATATCGGGCATACTCACGCGCTCCGGGTTCAAAAAAACGCTCGAAAAGCAGGTTGTACGGCAAGGGATCCAGGTCCGTGATCTTTAGACTATACGCAACCAGGCTTCCCTGCCGCAGAGCCGCGTCCCTGGACCCTACCGGCACGCCGCGCTTTTTAGCTTCGTTGATAAAGTCCCAAACGATCATCATGTAGCCTGGGAAGTTCATCTTGTTTATGATATCTATCTCGCGTTGCAGGCGCGTGCGATACTCCTCGTGGCGCTCGGCAGGTACGAATTTCAGCCTATCCTCCAGCCCCAGCCTGCACTCGTGCTCAAACAGCACGCTGTCGTTTGGTATGCTATATCGCTTATCAGGCTCGGGCAGGGCTCACCTCGCTCGGCGGCGTACTCGAGCGTAAATTTAAAATTGGGCGGCGTAGCGTCGCCTAGCTTTGATCGCGAGGTCGCATTTATCTACGATTTCTTGCGTATTTGCGACAGCTTCTGGGATATCGGCGAAAAGCTCGCTCATCTGCGCAGGCGTCTTGACGTAAAACTCGTGCACGCTGTGGCGCAGGCGGTTTGGATCGTCTAGCAGTTTGTTCATTGCGATACACATGAAAACCTCGTGCGCATCGGCTCGTTTGCTTAAACGTATAGTGCGTGTCGTTGGTTGCGATAACCTTGATATTTAGCTCTTTTAGCTAGGGCGCAATATCTCATCGTCGATCCTGCCTCTGATCGCCGATGCCGTGACGCATGATCTCGAGGTAAAAAAATCATCGCCGAAAGACCTCTTTGTACCACAGCGCGGCTTCCTTTTGCCGCCTCGTATCCCGCCCAGCGCCGAAACGCAATTTCTCTCGCTTTGGTTGAGGTTCCAGTTCACCTCGCCTTGCAGGCACGCCGAGGAGCAGATGATGCCCCTCGCTGTGCTCTTTTTAGCATCTTTTTGTTGATGCGCGGATAATAATAAAAACCCCTCGATGTAGCTCATGGAGCTAAGATACATCAGGTTTTTGTAGCCGATTTCGTTTTTGGCGATGAGGCAGAGGTGAAAGCGCTGTTTGGTGCTTTTATCCCCAGCTCCTCGCCGTTGTGGATGTAGGCTTCGATACCGATGAGCGGCTTTATGCCTTCGTTTTTTCATCGTTTTATAAAAGTCTATAGCGCCGAACATATTGCCGTGGTCGGTGATGGCTGCGGCTTTGACGCCTTGGCTTTTTAGCGTTTTTGGCTAGCTCTTTGATACGGTTCGCGCCGTCTAGCAGCGAATACTCCGTGTGCAGGTGCAGGTGCGTAAAAATCTGTAAAATCACTCATTTTTTTCGTCCTTTTTTTAATGCTTTTGATTTTACAAAAACTTTGCTTTTAGGGCGGATAAATCGGTCTTGTTTAAATTTAGCTAAATGCGGTAAATAGGCTGATCGCGTGGATTTTTCGTCAAAGTTTGAGCTCAATTTGACGCGGGCTTTGGACGCAATTTGGGGTTGGCGATATAGATAACTCGGTTTAAATTTACGGCTCCAAATTTAGCCCAATTTAAGCGGTAAAATTGACGAAACCTTGCGGGTGTAAATAGAAATTTGAAGCGCTATTACGAGGGGATTAAGAAAAATTTAGATAAGCCGGTAAAAGTTTACCGCGCTTTTTAAACAATCCAAGTAGCGCGTTTAAATTTATCGGCTAAATTTATCCTTAAACATCTCAAAGCCAAATCTGACAAAGCGTCGCATTTTTGACGCGTCAAGACCAAGCTTAAGAGCGGCAAATTGATAGTGGATTTTGGCACTGTCCGCTATGCTTTACAGCCGGTGCGCTCGAGCTTTTGGATAGCTTTTTGCCGCCATGCGCTAGCAAAGCCATGATGGATGAATGCGCCCGCAAAAATCGTAGCCCAGCATCTGCGCCATGTACTTTTTGCGCCGCCGAGCACGCGAGCAGATCCTCGCCCTCGCACGAGCAAACTTTACGCCCAACATCTCATCATCCACGAGGCTAGCGAGATTATAAGCAGGCGTATCATCCTTTTTCCAAACAACGAAATCACCCAAAATTTGCGCCAAATTTATGCTTTGGGCTTGCGCGAATTTTTCCATTTCAAACGCCGCTTCGTCCGTCAAATTTGAAGACGCCCAATTTGATGAATTGAAATTTCTTTCCGCGGCGTTAGGGCTAAATTTTTTTCACCGTCAGGTTTCTCTCTGCCTGAGCCGACCAAATCTGCCGAATTTTTAAACCGTTTGCCGTACCGTTTTGCGTTGTTTGCTCATTGCCGCAAAAAGCCGCTCGTTTGGTTTGCTAGACCGTCCGCGTCAGCGCGCAGGGCGTCGTAATCTATCAAACTTGCCCAACTAAAAATTTGCGCTCCGTCGATGGTGCTTAGCCGCATAGCCGTTTCGTCTTTTTTTAACTGAGATTTTTCTTCGCGCAAACCCGCGTGTAAATGCCGTTTTTAAACGAGTTTTTTTCATCGAGTGCGAGCACTCGCAGGCATAACAAACGCCCTTTTTGCTCAAGCTTTTTTTAGCGCGTTTTGTATAGGCGCCGAGGCGAAAGTGGAGCTAAATCTGGTTTCAAATTCCCCCACTCCCGCCAGGTCGCCGTCAAAACCAATGCCCAGCATATCAAGCACGCGAAAGATATTTTTCCACATATTGCCTGCGGTAGCGCGGCAGGTCGTAGTCGTCGATCCCTAAGTATAAAATCCCATCAAAAGCGCGGGTAAAAAGATAGGGTTAGCAAGAAGTTATAAACATTGCCCGCATGCAAAAAAAGCCGCTTGGCGTCGGAGCGATACGAGAGGTGATTTTTTTGGTTCATTTGGAGTGAATGTGATTAAAAAAAGCTCAAATTTAAAAATTGTTAAAAGCCGTCAGATTTGACGGCCGGATTATTCTTTAGGTTTAGATTCGTTTACTCTTAGAGCTCTGCCGCCTACTTCCTTGTTGTTTAGCGCTTCGATCGCTTTTTAGCGCGTCTGCGTCGTTTTCTATCTCGACGAATCCGAATCCTTTTTGAGCGATTCGTGTCGCGATCTTTGACGATTTTCGCGCGTTTTACTTCGCCAAACGGCGCAAATGTATCCTTAAGTTCTGCCTCAGTCATGCGATATGACAAGTTACCGACGTAAATATTCACAGTAACGTTTCCTTAAATCAAACTCCCGATAAAATCGGTTAATAGATGATACCTGAATTTTAAATAAAAAAAGCTAGATAAAAATTGATATTTTTTATAATTTTTTTGTAATTAAATCTCGCCGGGAGTTTTTGGAAATTTATTTTTATTCGAAGGTTTGGGGTTGCGTAAATTGCCGTAATGTAAGACACATTTGGCGTAAAAACGTCGGTCGATCTGCGCAAATAAACTAAACTAAAGCGCAGCCTTGTCGGCAATTTTTATAATTTTATAGCCGCAAATTTGATGTTTTCAGCCTTAATGTACTGAAGCCGCACCTTCGCCAAAAACTGGCAAAACGTGCGGCATTTATCAATTTAATCCCGCAAATCTTTATTTGACAAATAAAAGTCCGTTTTTCACTTCGTTATAAGCTTGCTCGCCGTTTAAAATTTTAACCAGCTCCAAGGCAAACTCCATCGCCGTGGCAGGACCCCTTGAGGTGATGATACGGCCGTTTATCACGACATTTCTATCACTTACGTAGCTTCCGCCGCGTACGGCTTTTTTTCGCAGCTAGGATAGCAGGTAAACTCGCCTCTAACGATCTCTGCAGCGTCAAGAGCGATCGGCGCGGCGCAAATGGCGGCGACGAATTTACCTTTTTTATCGAAACGCTTTATAATTTCTCTCATTTTTAGATTTCCTTCGATATTTGAGACGCCCGGCTGACCGCCCGGCAAAACTAGCATATCATACTCGTCCTCCCTCAAGATCGTAAAGCGTCATATCGCAGACGATTTCACACCGTGAGTGCCCGTGATAGGTAGCTTATCAAGCCCGACTACATGGGCCTCCACGCCGCCTCGTCTAAGCACGTCCACGATACTAACGCCCTCTATCTCCTCAAACCCGTCGGCAAAAAAATCACGGCAACTTTTTTCATAATTTTCTCCTTAAATTTTTTTCATAATTATACCTCTGTTTATTAAATTTACGCTACAATCCAGCTCACTTTAAATCTGAAAGGAAGGAACATGGAAGTAAAGATTACATATTGCAATTCTTGAAACTATAGACCGGTAGCTTCTCGTGTAGAAGAAGAATTTCTAAGTCAAATACCCAGGTGCTAAAATTAGCAAAATCGTCGGTAGCGGCGGAAACTTCATAGTTGAAGTAGATGGAAAGATAGTATTTTTCCAAAAAAAGATCTCATCGGCACGGAAGTAAATGCCCTGCCAAATCACGAAGAGATCGCGGCTTTTGGTCGATAGCGTTAAAAAAATCAGCCTAAAGTCTAAGCCGAGGCTTAGGCCTTGGCTTTTATTCTTTCAAATTTATCTCGTCTTTTTTTATATTTTTTTCAGCAAATCGTTTATACGCCTCTCAAAAGTATTTTCCATCTAGCTTCATGTCCGTATTTTTTTCAAACAAATTTAACGCGTGATGGATCAAAACTTTCTTGTTCATTCTTTATGATTAAATATTCAAAAAGCTGATCAATCACCGCTAGACCGTTTTCGATCTAATATCAAATCAATCACTTTGTTCGGTTTTTTTATCTCGCCAAAAAAATCTAAACACCGCCGCTAAATCATTTGTTACCCTTTGACAAAGGGCTTCGGTGTCGGTATTTTCGTTGATTTCATAATAAGCAGCCTTTGGAGCCCGTGATGGATGAAATCCTTTTCTAAAATGACACTCGTATTCTTTGGGTTTTTGAGAAAGTTTCTTTGCCGGTCGTAGTATCGATAAATGCGCCGTAAATGCCGCAGTTTACGTAAAATCTAGTTTCAAAATGCAGTATTGCCGCTACTTTTTTTGTAAATTTACGACAAATATAAATTTGGGGGTATTTTTTTGTAGAAATTTAGTCCGCTTTTTGGTAAAAGCCACTATCTTTAAATAGCGGCTTTACTTGGGCTATGAGCTCGTCAAATTTTGCTTTCATCAAATTTGACGGTTACTATTATTTGTTTGCGCGTTCGATGTACTCACCGCGGACGGTATCTACACGGATAACCTCGCCTTCAAGCACGTGAAAAGGTATCTGCACGACTGCACCGCTTTCAAGCGTAGCTGGCTTTTTACCGCCCTGGGTATCGCCTTTGAAATTCGGCGGAGTTTCGACGATCTTTAGCTCGACGACTTGCGGCACTTCTACGCCGATGGCCTTGCCGTTGTGAAACAAAAATCTCAACCATCATGCCGTCGATCATCCATTTTTTTAACATCGCCCACATCCTCGTCGCTGATAGCTACTTGCTCGTAAGTCGCAGTGTCCATAAACTGGCAGAACTCACCGTCGTCGTAAAGATACTGCATCTCTTTTTCTTCCAAATTCGGCTGATCGCATTTGTCGCCCGCGTGGAAGGTCTTTTTCAAGCACTTTACCGTCGATAAAAGATTTGATTTTTCGCGCGAACGAAAGCTGCGCCCTTGCCCGGCTTTACGTGCTGATATTCGACGACTTTTATAGGGAACGCCGTCTAGCTCGATCTTTAGTCCTTTTTAGGTCGCCCATAGAATAGGTTGCCATTTTCTCTCCTTGTAGTTTTGAAGGGTGATTATATCAAAAAAAATTTTAGTTTAGTTTAAGAAGTAGCGAGAGGGCAAATTTAGCCGCGCTCGCCAAAGTAAAAAAGCTCAAATTTATGGCTTTAAATTTAAACTCGCCCTTTTCCTTGCTTTGCTCAGATTGCGAATGAATTTCTCTTTTCATTTGCTTTCGCTTACGCTAGGTTCGTCTTTTTTTATCTTTTTGAAAATTTCTTTTTTCGGTCAAAATTTTCTCAAAATTTCTTTTCGTACTTTGTTTTTGTGCTTCACCTCACAGCCAGTAAGCAAAAAAATAAAATCGGAATTAAAAGTGAAAATTTTCATACTCAAACCCTCCTCAATTTGGTCCCCGATTCGGGCTTAATTTAGACAACTGCGTATTTTGCCCATACGCAAACATCAAGATCGTTTAGCTTAGCCAGCGTCTCTTTGGTTATTTTTTCATCCACAAGCACGACCGCAAGCGCCATGCCATGATCGTCGCGCCCTAGACGGAAGTCGGCAATATTGATCTTTTCTTCGGCTAGGATAGATGAAATTTTAGCGATAACGCCTGGAACGTCATTGTTTTTTTAAAGATAATCATCTTGCCTTTGAGGCTTAAAGTCTGTTTTAAAGCCGTTTATCGTCACGATGCGTTGCTGATTTTCGCCAAACACCGTTCCGCCGATCGTTACAACATCATTTTTCGGTCGTAATGCGAACGGTGATTTTATTTTTGAAAATACTATTGCCGCCGACGGTGCTTTCTGTCGTTATACCTTTTTTTCGTCGCACAGAAAATTTAGCGTTTACGTAGTTTATCGTATCGCCCAAGCTCTCTTTTAAAGCGCCCACGATCGCAAAATGTAAGCATAGAGTTTGCGTACTCGCTGATAGGGCCGTGCGTCTCGATGCGGATGGCCTTGATAGCTTTTTTTGTTGATCTGCGCGGCGAGGAAGGCCATCTTGCTCGTAAGTTCGATATAAGGCTCCACAAAAAGGCGGTAGATCTTCCGTTTTTATCGGTAAATTTAACGCACTAGGATAGCTGATGCCGCGAGCCGCAGAGATAGCCTGCTCGGCTGCTGCGATAGCGATGTTGGCTTGAGACTCGAGCGTATTTGCGCCAAGATGCGGCGTAACGCTGACGTTATTTAGCTCAAGTAACGGGTGATCCGTCGCCGGCTCCTTCTCAAACACGTCGATACCAGCAAACGCTATCTTGCCGCTTTTTAGGCCGTTATACAGAGCCTCTTCGTTGTAAAGGCTGCCGCGAGCGCAGTTGATGAGACGTACGCCGTCCTTCATTTTTGCGATTTCGCTTCGCCGATCATGTTTACGGTTTCTTTATTTTTTTAGGAGTGTGTATGGTGATGAAATCGCATGCAAGGATATCGTCGAAATTTCGCGTATAAACGCCACCCATATCGGTTACTTTTGACGGATCGATGTACGGATCGTAAGCAACGATTTTCATACCGAAAGCCGCAGCCCCTAACCGCCACGCGAGAGCCGATGTTGCCAAAGCCGATGACGCCCTAAAGTCTTGTTAAAAAAAGCTCAACGCCGTACCATTTCTCGCGTTTCCAAATTCGGTCGATTTTTAGGTCGTTGTGAGCGTACGGAAACGAGCGAGCGGCAGCTAGCATATGAGCCATCGTTAGCTCTACCGCGGCGATTGTGTTTGCCGTAGGGACGTTCATTGCGATGATGCCGCGTTTTGAACAGCCATCGATATCTACGTTATCGACGCCCACGCCGGCGCGCACGAGAGCTTTTTAGATTTTTTTAGCCGCATTTAAAAAAATGCTTCGCCGACCTCGGTTGAGCTTCGCGTGATAGCCACGTCAGCCTCGCCTAAAAATCTCCAAAAGCTTATCTTTAGGGTATATTTACCGCGTCGATTACCTTTATATCCTCTTCGCGATTTAGAAATTTCAAAGCCTACTTTATGTATTGCGTCGCACACTATTATCGTTTTTCACAGCTTAATCTCCTTGAAAGTTGAGCGTATCTCGTACGCTTTAAGTTCGTTTATAACGCGGTCTAAAATGCCATTATCTTGCGTGTTGATGTAAATTAAATTTTGCGAATTTTCTTTTACTACACTAAAATCCACGGGTATATTTTTTTAATGTTTGAGTAAGGCAAAACATCGAATATATATCATTTTTTTATCTATAATCAACTGATAAGTTGTTTTAATGGCAACTCTCGGCTCGTCTTTAAACTCTACAAATATCTCGTTGCTTGCCAGGGTATATTTTTCTAGGGGCCAAATTTGCCATTTCGCCGATCCATGAAGTATGGCTAGCGGTCAAATTTGACTCCTCGCTATTTTGCGGTATTTTTAGCTCCGCAGGCGCGGACTCTTTTAAATTTACGTCCGCATACTTATACAGCAAAGTGCCACATACGCAGACGAAAAATAAGCAAAAAGCCATCGCGCCCCAAAGCAGATATCGCTTCATCTACTTATGATAGTTTTTTTCTTTGATAATGTCGCCTAAAGTAACTTTATCGTCGCTATTTATCTCGTTTAGTACCTCGCGCTCTTTTTTTGTTTAGCAAGGCGTCTTACGCTCAGGCGAATTCTATTTTTCTTCTCATCGATAAAGGCTATTGCCGCTTCGATACTGTCGTTTATATTTAGACTTTCAGCGCTTACGCTACCTAGGTCTTCTTTGCGGATAAGAGCATCGACATTATCTCCAAGCTCTACAAATACGCCAAAATCTTTAATGTCGCGACTTCTACCGGTCACGATGTCGCCTACGTTAAATTTCTTCGCGTAAGCTTGTACCGGGCTTTGCTTTTAGGTCTTTTTGGCTAAGCGAAATTTTTCGATCGTTAGAATCGATTTTTGATGATTTTTACCTCAATCTCGTCGCCTACTTTAAATAAATCTTTGCACTTATCGTTTCTATCCCATGAAGCGTCTTCATTGTGAAGTAGGCCTTCTACGCCCCCGATTCTAACAAATGCACCCAAAATCTCGTTACGCTAGTAACTACGCCTTTAGTGATGTCGCCTTCTTTAAATTGGGCTTTTAAATTCGTCAAACGGCTTTTTTTAAGTAATTTCTAAGACTGACTCTTAGGCGGCGATCTTTTGCGTCTATCTCGATAACCTCGACGTCAAGCTCCTCGCCTTCGCTTATGTGGTCTTTTGGATTTTTGATATTTTTATCCCATGAAATTTCAGAAATGTGCAAAAAGCCCTCTATATCGTTGCCAAGATCGACAAATGCGCCGTAAGGCTCGATGTTACTGACTGTTACTTTTTATAGTATCGCCCACATCTAGTCCGTCTTTTTATCTCTTCCCAAGGATCCGGAGTCGCAGCCTTGATAGATAAAGAAAGGTGTTTTTTCTCGTTATCGTATTTGATAACTTTTACTAAAACTTTATCGCCCTCTTTGTAGATAGAGCCTGGATTTACCGGTCCTTTATAGCTTATTTCGCTGTAGTGTACTAGCCCATCCACTCCACCCTACATCTACAAACATACCGTAGGTAGTGATTTTCTTAACCACACCCTCTATCACGTCCGTATTTTCAGCGACAGCAGATATCGCTTCTCTTTTTTTCTTTCTATCTTCGTCAAGCAGTTTTTTTCTCGACACGATAATACTTTTGCTCGTCTTTTGTCTATTTTTTTATGACTTTTTACTTTAAACGACTTTCCTACTACCGCGTTTGCGTCTTTAAACCCGCCTTGCGAGCGAGGGCAAGAAAAACTCAATGCCGTCGCTGTTTTTGAGCAACGAAACCGCCTCTATTTTTTTACCGATTATTTTTTTACGTCGAATATGTCTTGATTTTTCTTCGTTATATGAGTCTATATAGGCTTTTTACTTTTTTTCTTTTCTAAGCGCTTTTTTTGTGAGAAACGATAGGTTTACCGCCCCTTGAACCGGTTATTACGACTTTGATCGTGTCGCCAGCCTTAAATTTAAGCTCTCCGTTTTCGTCCTGGATCTCGGAAATATTTAAAATCCCTCTGATTTTTTTACCGACATTTACAAAAACCTCGTCGCCCTTAATATCGACGATTATTCCGTCGCTATCTTCTTCAGTCTTTTTAAAAGACTCCTCTAACATCGCGGCAAAAATCGTCGTCTTCGATACCGTCGTTTGCCTTACCAAGCTGAACTTTTTTTGTTCACCGCAGCCATCTTGTTCCTTTTTGTATATTTTTGCTTTTTAACACAATTAGACTTAATTTTACTTAATATTAACTTATTTGTAGATTAACTTGCGAAATTTTCAGGGCTAAATTTGAAATTTTGTTTAAAAAAAGGTAATGGGTATTTATTAAATTTGAAAGCTCTCCAGCTTGTCAATCACTTTTTGGATAATCCAATCAGGCGTAGAGGCTCCAGCACTCACTCCGCAGAGATTTTTTCCCTTCAAACCATGTACGCTCGAGTTCCAACTCATTTTTCCACGAGATAGCTATCCTCGCAGGCGGTTTTTGAGATAAGATAGAGCTGCTTTGTATTTGAGCTGTTTTTTTGCCGCCGACTACAACCATAACGTCGGCTCTAACGGCTAAGTTTTTTTAACAGCTTCTTGGTTTTCAAAAGTAGCATTACAAATCGTGTTAAAAACACGCACCTCTTTTACGCGCAGCATCAAATAATTTACGATTTGCATAAATTTTTTTCTACTTTTGCGCGTCGTTTGACTGATGACGGCTACTTTTTTGAGCCAGTTTTTACGCTCTCTAGCTCACTCTCTTCTAGCACGACGAAAACCTTACCGACGGCGTATGATTTTTACACCTTTTTATCTCGGGGTGTTTTTTTCATCGCCGAAATATCACGATATCGTAGCCCTCTTTGCTCATTTTTCTCGCAATTTGCTGTGGCTTGGTGACAAATGGGCACGTAGCATCGATCACCTTTATGTCGCTTTTTAGCTCTGCTAGGTCGCCCTTTGTGATACCGTGCGTGCGGATGATTGCTTTTTCTCACCGTCGATTTCGTTTATGCCTTCAAGCGTTTTGACGTTAGAAATTTTTATTTAGGCGATTTATCTCGTCGTTATTATGGATGATGGGGCCGATAGTTACTGCGTCCTTGGCGTTTTCGGCGATTTTTATAGCGCGCTTGACGCCAAAGCAAAAGCCGTAACTGCTAGCAAGCTCAATCTTCAACGCTAGCTCCGAGTTGCCTTAAAATCCCGCTGTAATTTGGAAACGAAGTAGCGATAAATTCGCTCTTTTCTATAACCATTCCGCATTTTTAGCCCAAGCACCGCAAAGCTCATCGCGATACGGTGATCACCGTTACTATCGATGATAGCACAGTTTGCCTCGCCGCCTTTTACGCTAAAGCCGTCTTCGATTCTTCGACTTCAAGCCCGCATTTTCGTAGTCCTTGCACCATGATCGCGATCCGGTCACTCTCCTTAACGCGAAGCTCTTTTTGCATTTCTCACGCTACTAGTGCCTTGCGCGTTTGCAAATGCGATGGCAAGTGCGGGCACCTCGTCGATTAGCCATGAGATATTTTTCACTCACGTCCACGGCTTTTTAGAGGCGCGTGTTTTATCTCGATCTCGCCGATGCTTTCGTATGTGCCGGAAGTTTCTTTAAACGTTACTTGCGCGCCCATTTTGGCTAAAATTTTCAAAAGGCCTCGACGCGCGTTTTTGTTTAGCAACATATTTTTTTAGCACGATATGAGATCTCGGCGTTATCGCTGCGGCTACGGCAAAGAAAAAAATGCCGAACTAGGGTCGTTTGGTACGCACATTTCAAGCGGTTTTAGCGGCGCGCTCATCGGCTCAACCTTAACGCCGCGGGGGTAATGTGCAGGCTCGCACCCATACCTTTTTAGCATGCGTTCGGTGTGATCTCGGCTAAGCTCAGGCTCGCTAAGCTCGCAGCCGCTCGACTTTAGCCCCGCTAAAATCAGTGCCGATTTTACCTGCGCAGAGGCGATTTTACTATCACATTTAAAAATACTCCAGCTTCTTGCCTCGGATAGCCAAAGGCGCATGATCTCCGCCGTTTGCGCCGTCTATCTTGGCGCCTACGCTTATTAGTGGTTTAGCCACGCGCGCCATCGGACGACGGTTTAAAAAACTCATCCCCGCTTAGCACGAAAAAAACCCTCGCTAGCGGCCAAAAAAATCCCATAAAAAGCCTCATCGCCGTGCCCGAGTTTCCGCACTCTAAAACAACACTAGGTTCTTTTTAAATTGCGCTCGGAGTTATGATTAGCTCGCCATCTTTTTCCTCGATACGCGCGCCGAGATTTCTTACGATCTCTAGCGTATTTAGCGTATCTTCGGCCTTTAGGTAGTTTTTTTCACGCGGCTTGGCTTATCGCTCAAAAGCGAAAATATCGCGCATCTATGCGAGATGGATTTATCGGCCGCGATGTTTTTCCAGGCTCGCGCTTATCGGCGTTCTTAATGCGTAAACTTTCATCTTAGTCCGATATTTAAATCTTTGCTTTAAAGCGTCCAGTAATTTTTATCCATTATCGCCGCTACTTCCTCGTCCTCGAGCGTTTTTTGTATATCTTGAAGTTAAATTTGACGCTCAGACTCACGTCGTCTCCGAGCTTTTTCGTCCGAGTATATATCAACCGGCGCAAATTCTTTTTAGGCACTCGATTTTTTTAGCGCATTTATACACTCTTTTATCGCTTCATCTCATGGTTTTAGGCACGATTAGGCTCAAATCTCTGCTGATAGCAGGGATTTCGAGTATGGCTTGACGACTGCACCGTCAAATTTAAGCTTCTCGAACTCTATCTCGCAAAAGATAGGTTCGCGGCAGATCACGCGCGGCCTCGACTCGCACGTCCACTCGGCCGATATAGCCCACGCAAACGCCGTTTTGATAGATTTTCGCTTGTTCACCTCGCTTAGATATTTTACGTCGTCGCAGGCTTTTTAGCTCACTCGCCGATCGCGTTTCTAACGGCCGTTGCAAAGCCTAAAAAGTCGATATCGGCAGGGCTTTTGCGCCGTTTAGTAGGCTAGGCTCTTTTGTAAGTCCACTAGCTACGAAGCCAAATCTCTCGCTTTGCTCGCCGTCCTCGCTAAATACGCTACCGAATTCAAAAATTTTGACCGATTTTCGCTGATTTTTTACGTTTCGCTCGGCCGATTTTAGCAAGTGATTTGCCAGCGTCGGTCTTAGCGTGTTTAGCTCGCTATTTATCGGGTTAGCTATCTCGGCTTTACAAGGCGCAAAACCAAGCGCGGCCAGTTCGTTAGCGTCATCAAACACATAATGCACGCTCTCGAAAAATCCGGCTGCGGCCGCTTTTTTACGCAAATTTAGCGCGTTTTTATAATCCGTAAAAGTATCGTTTATGCGGTTTGACTCGCTAAAATTTAGCGGCTTTGAGACGATATTGTCGATACCGACCATTCGCACGATCTCCTCGCAGACATCCTGCGCATTTACGATATCGTGCCCTAAATAACGGTACCTTCACGTTCGCGCCCTCTTTTTCGGCGTTAAAAAGTTAGGCTAAATCCAAGCTTTTTAAGTATCCTTACGACGTCGTTTTGCGCGACTTCTTGACCGATCATTTTTTTGCATTTCGCTCATCGTAAAAGCTCACGACCTTCGGTTCGCGCGTCATTACGCTTTGCTGAGAGCCCGCATAAAGCACGACCGATTTTAACGCGGCTAGCTGCTTAAATAAAAAATCAGCGCCAAAACCGACATTTGGCTCGCTGCCTCTTAATGAGCGATAAGCCTGCGATTGGCGCGGCATTTGCTTGTCTTCGTAAACCGTAGTCGCGATAACCTGAGGATCAGTGTAGTTAGCCTCTACTATGATTAGTTTGCTGTTTTCGTTAAGCCTCGCCGCATCGGTCTGATATACGCCGCCCACGCCCAAAAAGCTCGCCGCCGGCTATACTTTCAGTCGCCAATTTGGCACCCTTTTGCAGGTCAAAAAAACAGCGCGCTCGTCATCTTTTTTTAAGCTTGGCGTAGTCATACGCACTAAAAAGCACGCCAGTAGAGTGCGTGGCGTAGTCTAGCAGGCGCTCGATGCGATTTTGTTTATCGCATTCGATCAGCGCCAAACGGATCTTCATCAGCAAATTTTCATCGAAATACTCTTTTATCTCAAATGCTCGGTATTGAAAGCTACTTTGTAAATTTTTCCTCGACGTGGATAGCTAAAATGCGCCCGATACCGAGCAAATTTTCGCCCTCTTCGTATCTGGCAGCATCTTTTAGCGGCAGATCAAGCGCCGCCGATAGATCCCTCGCTACGCCATAAACGCTTAGGCAGTCGCCGCGGTTTGGCGTTAGCTCGATCTCGATGATATCGTCGTTTAGTAGCGGATATTCGCACATTTCCTTACCTAGTTTTTAGTTCGCCGATGCTTTCATCCAGCGGTATTATGCCGTCGTTTGTTTTTACGAGGCCGAGCTCGACGGACGAGCAGATCATACCGTTTGACCTCGACGCCACGCAGTTTTTGCCTTCTTTATCTCTAGGCCGCTAGGCATAACGGCGCCTGATAGCGCCACTGGCACAAACTGTCCGGCCTCGACGTTTTTCGCGCCGCAAACGATTTGTAGTGTCTCTCTGCCTACGTCTACTTGACAAACACTTAGTTTCTCGGCATTTTCGTGCTTTATCTTACTTTTTACGTAGCCTACGACGATATTTTTTTAGGTACCCTATTCTCTTTAAAGCTATCAACCTCGAGCCCGATCGAATTTGAGCGTCTTTAGTAGAGTTTCGCTCGTTACGCCCGAGATATCTAGCCATTCGCTTAGCCAATTTCTTGAAATTATCATTTAAACTGCTCCAATAATCTTAAATCTCCCTCGAAAAGCGAGCGCAAATCAGGGAATTTGATGAAGCAGCATCGCAAATCTCTCGACTCCAAGCCCAAATGCGTATCCGCTCACGTTTTTTTATAGCCGACCGCCTTAAAGACGTTTGGATCGACTACGCCGCATCCCTAGCACCTCGAGCCAGCCGGTTTGCTTGCACACTCGGCATCCGTCGCCGTGACAGAAAAATACAGCTGATATCGACCTCCGCGCTAGGCTCCGTAAACGGGAAAAAAAGCTAGGGCGAAAGCGCACTTTAACGTCGCCGAACATATATTTTTAAGAAATTTTCAAGCATTGATTTTAAATTTGCAAAACTCACAGCGCCCTCATCTTCCACCACAAGACCTTCTACCTGATGAAACATCGGCGTGTGCGTTAGATCCATATCGCGGCGAAACACGGTTCCCGGCGCTATCATGCGGATCGGCGGCTTTTTTTACTCATCATCGTGCGCACCTGCACGGGGCTAGTGTGCGTGCGAAGGAGTCTGAAATCCTTAAAATAAAACGTGTCTTGCATATCGCGCGCAGGGTGGTATTTAGGCAAATTTAGCGCCTCGAAGTTATGAAAATCATCTTCTATGAGCGGTCCCGTCTCGAGCGAGAAATTTTGCATCATAAAGTACTCGATGATCTTATCCATAGTAGCCATCACGGGATGCAGTGCTCCAGCGCCGCTTGGCTCGTTAAATAGCGTTATATCGATGGCCTCGGCCTTCATTTTGGCTTTTATCTCGCCGCTTTCAAGCTCCGTTTTTTTAGCCGCTAAAAGAGCTTCAATCGTCTCTTAGCTTGTTTAAATTTGCCGCAAATTCCTTCTTGGCCGCTTCGTCCATATCCTTAGCTTAGCAAACTCCGACGTGATCGCGCCTTTTTGCCCAGTAGCGTGACGCGAATCTTGTCTAAATCCGCCAAATTCCCCGCATTTTTGCGATACTTTCTCTATACTCTTGCAAGTTTTTACCTTTACTGAATTTTAGGATAGATTGTAGTCAAAATTTGATAAAATCTGCCTAAAAGGCGGGAAATTTTAACTTTTACTTGTTATAATTAAGCCAAATTTTAACCAGGAGAAAAATCATGACGATATTTGAAAAAATCGTGGCGGGCGAGATACCTTGCAATAAAGTGCTAGAAAACGACAAATTTTCTAGCCTTTAACGACATAAATCCAAAGGCTCCGATTCATATTTTTGATCATCCCGAAAAAAACACTTTGAGTAATTTCCAGGAGATGGACGGCGCGCTGATGGGCGAGATGACGAAATGTATCCAAGAAGTAGCGGTGCTGATGGGAGTAGATAAGAGCGGATACCGCCTAGTGACAAACTGCGGCGAAAAACGGCGGCCAAGAGGTCATGCACCTGCACTTTCACCTGCTAGCGGGCGCAAAGCTTGGCTGGGTGGATACTGCGACCGATCCGCAAAGTACGTTTTTAATGTAGTTTAAATTTACGAGCCTTTGCGGGCTCGTTTTATAATTTGAGCTAAATTTACTTGATTAAACTTTAAAAGCAAGGTTGTGGTTAAATTTGACTTGTTTTTGTTACGCAATTTGGCTTTTAATTTAGCGGTGGGTGTGGTTAAATTTAAATGTTAGTTATTTTTGCTGATTAATTTGACTAAACGGGCTTGTTAAATTGAGCCTTGAATTTTAAGCGGTTTTTGAACTAAGGTAATTTAGCTATTTTTGGTTAGTTAAATTTGGTTTTTAAATTTAACCGCACCAAGTGTAGTAAATTTACTCTTAAATCCAAACTGCACAAGCTTGGTTAAATTTAACAAGACTGACGCAACCAAATTTGAGGCTTTTAAATTTGGTTGATTTTATTTTTGCAGATACCAGCCGCCAAAGGGTAATTTGATGGCTGAACGAGGCAAGCTTTCATTTAAAGCTTTTATATGTTTGTTTAGTTTAGATATTAACCAGTCAAAAAAACTTTTTAATCACAATTTGTTCATTTTTACTCCTCAAATTCTTTTCTTTTTCTTCTTCTGAGAGTTTTTGAGCGTTGTCTTAGAAAAAGCAACCTGTAAAACAACAGGCACAGTTACTCTATAAGCTGGTCCAGCCAAATCTATCGTGGTCCAAATCCCAGCTACCACAAATCCAACTGGTCCCATTAAAGAAATTTCTAGCCAACCAGCTACAACGGGACCCCCTGAGACCATGCCCAAATAAAAATTTTCCAAACAGCTTGAACAACAATTTGTGCCAGCTGATATGTCTTGAATCCACCCATTCTTAAAATTTGTCTAAATGCCAATATTCCTCCTTGCTTTGTTAAATCCATAGTTGGAATTTTTTTAATTCTGCCATTAAAAGCCTTTTTTTGTCTTCATCGCTCATTTCTTTCCAAGCATCTTCTAGTAATTTCTCATAAATAGATTAGTTTCTATCGTCTCTGTCGATGATTTTTTTATTATAATTTACTTTTTAATTTATTGCAAACATCACATAAAATCTCACGATACATCACGCCACCACCACGAAACGCATTTGCAAAACTATTTCCGCCAAAAGTCTGAATCTCATTAAGTATGATATGGATGTATTTTTTTGTGGTCTGGATAATACTGCTTATATAAATCGTTTGTCGTCAGATACTCGGTTATCCTTTTTTTCGCCGTCTTTATCCTTTGTCAAAACATCGACTAGATCGTTTTAAATCAGAACTTTTTACATCGCGTAAAAACTCCAAATCCTCATCATATCTGTAAGCCATTTTTCTCCTTGTTTTTTAAAAAATTTACGAGAAGCAATCTTAATAGAAAGAGCCTTAATAAAAAAATAAATATCAGGAATAAATCCTTATAAAATCTAAATATAAAGTAATTATTCCTTAGTTGATAAGTCAGCATATTTTATTGAAAAATTCCCGACAAAAAGGCTAAAAATGGGAAATAATCTATCAAAAAGAGATATGGCGGGGATTTTAAATATAGATACGAAAACACTTTATAACCAGAAGAAAAAAACAAGCCCGAACTATACCGTATCGTTATGCTAGGATTTAAATTCGACGAGCTATTAAAACAAGCCGAAAAATAACTTGGACGAGCTTCAAAAATCGCGGAAGAAAATCGAAATTTTAGATTAAAATAAAAAGTATAAACAAGGTCTTTGCGCAAAAATTTTCGAGAATAAACCAATTAGGAGCGGTAGATCAGGTTATCGAAAAGTTAGAAATCGGTAAATTTAACTTTTTATTATGGATAGAACATTTTAATCTAGCCAAGCAAGACGTAAGAACAACAAACTACGCCTCGCTCGGCTACGCTAAAATAATGGTTAAATTTCTACTTTCTAGCCATTCTAACCGCATCTAAAAAGTTCTTCAAAGCCGACTTTGCTAGAGTTTTCTACATCTTTTAAGATCTCGATTCCCGAAACATTATCCTTGCCGTTGTCTGAGAAGAAATTTTAATCGCCTTATCGAGTCCGTTATGCACGTTTTTCATGGTGACGCGAGATATCTTGTATAGTTTTTGGGTCGTTTAAGATGATATTTTTTTACTTTCTCATTAAACCACTTAGCAAAACGGCAGTGACCGGCATCCGGTACGCTCTCGAATTCGCCTTGCAATACAGCCCTATATCCGTTTAGTTTCATATTAATATGATCGATTTTGCCGTTGCTGACATTAACCTCATTAGTTAAATTTAAAGCTTGACTTAGAATATTTTGCGTATTTGCGTTTACGCTTGCGATAGTACTCTGAAAATCGCCCAAGACACGCATTACATCGCCAGATATTTTAGTAAAATTCTCACTCATTCCTATCATGGTATTTGAGCTTTGTTTTAGTCCGTTGATATTTACCTCAACTTCGAGAGTGGCCTTTTGCGTTCGTTCGGCAAGCTTTCGCACCTCATCCGCAACTACTGCAAATCCGCGTCCGTGCTCGCCTGCGCGTGCCGCTTCTATAGCCGCATTTAAAGCTAGTAAATTGGTTTGATCTGAGATATCTTTAATCAAACTGTATAATTTCTACAATTGACATAACGCTATTATTTAAAGACGATGCGTCGTTTTTGTAAATCACCGCTCATCTGCTGAACATTCTCCATAGAACTAACGATAAAGCTCGTCTGATCGCGTAGTTCGCCTGTTTTTAGAAAATGTTAGATTATTCAGCTCGTTTATATTCTCAAGCATTTTTTAAATTTTTTCTTCCATCGTGCCTTGTAAGAAAATTTATACCATCGGCATAGCCAGCTAATAACAATTTCGTCGCAGTTTCACCGGTTTTTGGCGTATTTCGCTCTTTGGCGGCGCTTAATCTCGCCATCTCCAAATCGCTTTGCAACCTCTCTATTTGCTCTTTTAATCTTTCATTTTCTTGCACTAGAGCTTCGTTTTTTTACTCTCTAGCTCTTTTTGTATGCTCCTCCAAACATCTTTTTCCTCCTTAATTTTTTTAATTATATTAGTAAATTCGCCACTCGGCAATAAAATTTTAGAAATTTTGTTTATTTTAGACCCTAAATTTTCTAAATATAAAGCTATCTAACTTCACAACCATTACGCATTTTAGCAAACCGAATGCGTCTTTAATTCATAAAATCATACAAAACCCTAGCTAGGTGCAACTTGCTTGAAAAACAACTGAGCAAAGCTAACAATTCTTGGCGTAATTTCTGTTTATTATAGCCAAACAAAGCTCCATAAAAACGCATCAGCTCTCTTGCATACTCGATAAGTTTTTCATGCATCCAAATTTAGCTCCTTAAAAATTTATCTTTTCAACCACTCGTTTAGAAAATTCAATCTGTACATTTACGCTAGCATTTGCCGTTCCACCTTGAGAACTCCTGCGCGCCTCTTTTGAGGCGCGTAGGTCTAAAAGAAATTTGAACCGCATCGCCGCCTAAGCTTTTCATCCACGCTTGCAAGCTGCTGCGCATTTAGCTCTGCTCAAATCCAGACCCCATTTCTCCGCATATGCTACAGCCTTGCCCGTGATGAAGTGCGCCCGGCGAAACGGCACGTTTTTCTCCCGCACGAGATAGTCCGCCAGATCGGTTGCCGTGAGGTGCCCGCGCGTCGTCATCGCGAGCATATTTTTGCTCGTTAAACTTTAGCCGTTTTTTTAACATCTGTTTTTAGAAATTTCAAGGCTCGCAAGCGCGGTGGCGACGCTATCAAAAACGCCCTCCTTGTCCTCTTGCATATCCTTGTTATAGGCTAGCGGCAAGCCTTTCATCACCGTTAGCAGTGCGACGAGATTGCCGTTTGCGCGCCCCGTTTTGCCGCGGATTAGTTCGGCGACGTCGGGGTTTTTCTTCTGCGGCATGATCGAGCTGCCCGTGCTGTACGCGTCGCTGATCGTCACAAAGCCAAACTCCTGCGAGCTCCACAAGATGAGCTCCTCGCACAGGCGCGACGCATGCGTCATCAGCACGCTTACGTTAAACAAAATCTCCAGCGCGAAATCGCGGTCGCTGACGCTATCCATCGCGTTTGGCGTCACTCCCGCAAAGCCAAGCTCTGCGCGACCAGCTCGCGATTTATCGGATGCGGCGTGCCGGCAAGTGCGGCAGAGCCTAGCGGGCAGAGGTTATTTCGCTCGCGTGAGCTGACAAAGCGCTCGTAGTCGCGGCGAAACATAAACGCGTAAGCTAGCAAATGATAGGCAAGGCTCACGGGCTGGGCGTGCTGAAGGTGCGTGTAGCCTGGCATCAGCGTGTCTGCGTGCTTCTCGCGATGTCTCGCAACGCAGCGACTAGCTCGCGGATTTTTTTCGGAGATCTCGGCACCGCTTTTTAAGCACGTAGAGGCGAAAAATCAAGCGCGACTTGATCGTTTCTGCTACGCGCCGTGTGCAGTCTACCGCCAAGATCGCTTCCGATGAGCTCGCTTAGGCGCTTTTCGACCGCCATGTGGATGTCCTCGTCGGCGGTTTTAAACTCACACTACCGCTTTTTATCTCCTCAAACACGGCGTCAAGCCCCGGCAATTATTTTTTTCGCTCTCGCCTTGCTTTTAAAAATCCCGCAAGCTCCTAGCATCCGAGCGTGCGCCTTGCTGCCCTGCGATGTCCTCCTGCCAAAGCGCCCCTATCAAAGCCGATCGAGGCGTTAAACTCCTCCAAAAGCGCCGAACTCGCCTCACTAAAGCGCCCCTCCCACATTTTTTTATACTCGTTTTTCATCGCCGCCTATTCCTTTTTAAGCTAATTTTTTTAGCGATTATTTTTAGCTCAAAACGGCTTTCAAATTTCTACGCTCGTTTGGCTTCTTTGCGCCGACGTGATCTAATGTAATCAAATCCAAAAATAAAGGACGCTATTTACCTAGCCTAGTCCTAGCGGCGCGGTAAAACGACACTAAATACGGTATCTTGCCGAGCAAGTAACGCTAAAGTTGGGGCTAGCTGCGATAAATGTAAACTTTAAAGCGGTAAATTTGAAGCCAAAATCCCCTAAACTTTGATTTTTCGGTTAGCGTAACGCCACACAATTTAAGCGCGCCTTGTTATACTAGCGTTTCAAATTTAATCAAAAAGGATCAAAATGAAAATATTACTGATTAACGGCGGAGCGCCGTTTAACGGCAATGGCGGCAAGCTAAACAAGACATTGCACGATCTAGCAAAGAAGACGCTAGAGTCGCTAGGGGCACGAAACACGCGAAACTACGATACATGAGGGCTACGACTTAGAGGGCTAGGGTGGAGAAAATTTCTATGAATGGACGCCGTGATCTGGCAGATGCCTGCGTGGTGGATGGGCGAGCCTTGGGTCGTTAAAAAAATATATCGACGAGGTGTTTATGAGCGGCATAGGCAAGATCGTGGCAAACGACGGACGGCACAGCGCGAGTCCAAACGACGGATACGGCACCGGCGGGCTGATAAAGGGCAAATCGCACATGCTAAGCGTCACTTGGAATGCGCCGCTTCAGGCGTTTGACAAGCCAGGGATTTTTCGAGGGCGTGGGCGTGGACGGCGTTTATTTGCATTTTGCATAAAAGCCAACGAGTTTTTAGGCACAAAAAGGCTGCCTACTTTTTATGTGCAACGACGTCATTAAAAATCCCGACGTAGAGCGTTTTACGAGGGATTACGAAAGCGCATTTAAGAAAGGTTTTTGGCTAGAGAGCGAGAGGCTGCTAAGCGATCTTTTTGATGCGATTTTTGGCTAACGAGTAAAGCAGGGTAAGCCTTTTTGCTCAAAAGTACGGCGAAGGCGTTTAGCGCGTTTTTTGGATGAAATGCTTTAAGGAGCGTTTATGGATTATTCAAGCCGTTTTTTTCGTAAAGATTGCAGAGCGTGCTAGAAAGGGCGATCACACGAGTGCGCATGAGCAGATCATCACTCCGCTACTGCAAAACGCGCTCGCCGCGTACGTCTATAACGGGCGCAAAGATAGTATCGTGGGGGCTTTTGGCAGCGTAGAGCACCCGTTAAATGTGAGCGACTTTAGTTCTATCGTGCACGAGCGGGGCACATTTCGCCTCGATCTCGCGCGCGAATGCGTAAACGGCGCCGAGATTTTTTTGGAACGCTTGCAGTTTTAGGCGCGGCTCGGTCGTTGTTTTGCTCGAGGGCGAGTTTGATATGGCGCCTATTTTTACACCGTTGCGCCGAGATAAGCATAGACGAAACGCCCAATATGGGCAACAGCCCAGCGGCGACCAAGCTTGCCAAGCGCGCGATGAGCGAGGGGCGGATCGCCGTGCTTTTTAGCGCGTCAAACGGGATAGAGTGGATGGATATCTATGCTCCTGAGGCGGTGCAGGATAAAATTTTAAAAGCTTGCGGATGAGATAAACGGGGATGAAATTTAAAATATACGCTTTACGACCTTACAGGAAAACGAGTCGTCAAATTTAATGACGCATAACGCTTCTTGCCGGCACAACCGTGCGTAGTTATAAGCTTTAGACGAGCATCAGACGACAAAAATTAGCAAAAAGCTAAATTATCGCGCCTCAAGCATTATCAATTTTAATCAAAGCAACGATGTCTGCGGGAGGAGCAGTCGTCAATTTGCAGGTAAATTTCTTTTGCCTCTTGTGCCGATAAATTTACAAAGCAAACCTCGCCTCAAAAGCTCATTTGAAGGCACGATCCAAAAAAACAAAGCGGCGTAAATTTACCGCCTCATCTTTCTGCCAATCAGCGCAAAAACTACTATCACGCCGGCGATCATCAACCCAGCCTTCACGTAAAAACGCTCTTCCTCGCGCACGGCTTCGGGCGAGCTGGTTTTGAGCCGCACCTTGACGCTCATGCCGCCCGCTACGATGCTTAGCGTATCGCCCGCCATGCCTCTTTTAGCTTCACGCTTAGCGTGTTTGTACCGCTTTGCGCGACCGTAGGCGTCAGTAAAGCCCGAGGCCTTGTAGAGTAGCGCGTCATGAGGTCGTTGCAGTCTTTGGGGCGGAAAAATATCTCGTAGGTCTTATCCGCATCCACGCCCAGCACGTCGCCGTCGCGCGCGTCAAAATACGGATTTTGCGGCGTTTTTGGTTTTTAAAGCTCCATTTTATTTGCTTTACCTGCTTTTACCTGCGCGCCCGCGTTTTGGGCGCTTTGATTTCGCGCGCCTGATTGCTCGTAGCTAAAACCGCCTCATACTGCGCGCCAGTCAAAAACCTCCCGCGAAAAAGCCGCGAACTGCTTGGAGGAAAAATTTGGAGTTTATATCGTTGGCGCTCGTGATGACGTGCAATTTCTGGATCTTTTCGCCCGTCTTTAAATATCTCGAAATCTTTAACTTTGACCTCGCCCGCGTTTGCGTTAAACTCGATACTAACGGGATTTGCCGTGATCTTGCACTCAGGGAATGGATCCGGGATCTCACCGCTAAAAATAGGGCGTCACCGCAGTAGCGTCCGGGAATTGACGTAGGGCTTCATTGAGCCTGTGAAACTGTCAATCGGCATCTTTGATTTTTAGATTTTTATCGGCGCAGACGTTGGTATAAAAACCGCCCCGCGCCTGTATCGCTCGCACCCCTAGCGCAAAAAGGCACTGAGCCCAGAGTTGCCCATCTCAAAGACGAAGGCGTTAATTTATCCTGGACGCGAGCGCGTAGCCGACCTCATCGACGCTCACCCGAAAAACGCAAATCGGTGATAGATCGCCGAAAACAGCCCGTCCACCGCCTCTTTAAAGTCGCTTTTTATAGGCGATATTTTCAAGCACTAGGGTTGATTTGTAGCCCACGGCTAGGGGCTCTGTCGGCCGGAGTCGCGCCGCTATCATTAGCCCGTCCCGCCGCTTCTGTCGTGCCCCATGTATTCGTTTTGGGCACTGTACTCGGCGTGATTTTTGCAGCCTGGCTTTGGGGTAATGATTTGGTTTTAGACCAGAGAGTCCGGAGCCGCGGCGATATTCGTTTAGATACGCGACCGCGTCGGAGTCAGGAGCAAAAAGAAAACTCGGGCTGCTTTATGGACTTTAGTGCGGAGCTTTGACTCTGTCCGCCCAAGATATCGCAGCCCGAGAGAAAAAGGCGCAGGCTAGAGGCTACAATTTGAAGCCCGCGTTTTACAGAGTGTAAATCTCAAATCCCGCGCTCCTTTAAATTTAAGCCTTTAGGGCTGGCTTTTTGCGTATTCTACGCCCTCTTTTACGTCCTCGTAGCGTTTAGTAAATTCTGCCTCAAACATGCTCGCTAGTTTATCGCGAGTCGCGACGTATTCGTCTTTGTTTTCCCATGTGTTGATAGGATTTAGCAGCTTCGTCTCGACGCCTGCTAGCTCTTTTGGGATTGCGAGATTAAATTTTTCCGTACTTTTCACTCCGCACTTTTTGATACTGCCGTCAAGGATCGCGTTTATGCACGCGCGCGTGGCTTTGATGCTCATTCGCTTGCCCACGCCGTATGCGCCGCCGCTCCAGCCGGTGTTTACGAGATAGACGCTGACATTGTGTTTATCAATCTTTTCGCCTAGCAGCTTAGCGTAAACGGTCGGGTGCAGCGGCACAAACGGCTCACCAAAGCACGCGCGCTAAATGTCGCCACAGGCTCTGTGATACCGCGCTCAGTGCCCTGCGACTTTGGCCGTATAACCGCTTAGGAAATAATACATCGCCTGCTCTTTGGTTAGCTTTGCGACTGGAGGCAAAACGCCAAATGCGTCGGCTGTTAGAAGATGATATTTTTTTCGGATGGCCGCCCGCAGAGCTTGGCCTGCAGTTATCGATATGATAGATCGGGTAGCTAACGCGCGTGTTTTTCGGTCTTGCTACCGTCTTTGTAGTCCACGACGCCAGCCTCATCCGCGACCACGTTTTCAAGCAATGCGTCGCGTTTGATCGCAGCGTACCTCAGGCTCGCTGCTAGGGTCTACTGATGCATTTCGCGTAGCAGCCGCCCTCGAAGTTAAATATCCCTCATCGTCCCAGCTGTGCTCATCATCGCCTATTAGCTTGCGGTTTGGATCGGTCGAGAGCGTCGTTTTGCCCGTGCCGCTTAGGGACCGAAAAATAGCGCCGTGTCACCATCTTTGCCCACGTTTGCCGAGCAGTGCATACTTAGCTTGCCCCTCAAGCGGCAGCCAGTAGTTCATCATAGAAAAATCTCTTTTTCATCTCGCCACCGTACCATGTGCCGCCTATAACCGCGACGTTTTCCTCGACGTTAAAGATAACGAAAACGTCGGAGTTTAGCCCCTGCTCTTTGCACTCTTTCGTTTTTGCATTTGCACGCGTTATAGACAACGAAATCAGGGCTAATTTGAGCTAGCTCCGCCTCGCTTGGGCGAATGAACATATTTTTAACAAAAATGCGCCTGCCACGCGACTTCGGTCACGAAACGAACTGATTTTTTTGCTCTTTTCGCTCGCGCCGCAAAATGCGTCTTGATAAAGATTTCCTTGCTGCTCAGTTGGGCTTTTTGCTTTAGCTAAAAGCTTATCGAAAAGCTCTTTTTGAGATAGGCTGATTTTACCTTGCCCCAAGCGATGTATTTTTGGCTCGGGTCTTGTTTTACGAAGTACTTATCCTTTGGGCTGCGACCCGTAAAGATGCCGGTATCCACCATAAAAAGTGCTGTTGTTGACACGCGTCCCTCGCCCATCGCCTTTTTCAAGTTCGAAAAAGCTCGTCGTAGCTTAGGTTGTGGTTGATTTTTGATATCCTTAAGACCCAATTTTTCTATTTCGTTTACCATTTTTTTCTTCCTTTTTGGATTAACTTTCGCTAGAATTTGACCGTTTGCTACGGTTTGTCCCTTGTTGCTGTACCTCTATAGACGTTACCAGCCCGTCTTTTGGAGCGTTTACGTCTATTTCCATCTTCATGGCCTCTAGCACGAACATCCTTTTGCCCCTTTTTTTCACGCTATCGCCCACTGCGACTAGGGATTTTAAACACGTTTCCAGGAAGCGTGCTTTTTCACCAGCTCTGCCGCCACCGCCGGTCGTTTTAGCCGGAGAGAGCTCCGAGGCGGTATGTGCGCTACGCTTGCGGTTTTACGCTTTTTATCTCGGCTCTGCTCTCAGCGTCGGCGACCCTCGACGTCAAATTCTTTTGCCGTTTACGGTGACGCTATATTTTTCGTTTATCGGAGTTTTCGCGCGAGGGGTCGGTGCGCCTCGTTTCGCACGCATTTGTCGATTTTTACGGATATTTACCTTTGCCTTCGCCTTTTTAAAAACGCGATGCCTTTTTCCTTGCACGCCGCAGCGATAAAGATATTTTTCCTCGCTAGGCTCGATGCCCTCTTTTTGAGTAGCTCGCGCGTGAAATTTCAGCGACTTGCTCTCGTCTTTGTCGGCGATATCCATGGCGTGTCTTTTGGTTGGCTTTTAATGTAGCTGCTCGCTAGCTAGCTTAACCACGCTCTTATCGGGCTCTACGGGCGTTTTACCGAAGTAGCCTAGTACCATTTTGCCATAGCCTTCGGCGATCTTTTTCCATGGGCCAAAACATCACGTTGTTAAATGCCTGTTGGAAATAAAACTGACTCACAGGCGTCACGCTCGTGCCGTAGCCGCCTTTTTGCACGACTTCGCATAGCAAGGATAACTTCTGGAAATTTATCCAAGATATTATTATCGCGCATCATTTGGGTATTTGCCGTTAGTGCGCCGCCTGGCATCGGGCTAAACGGGATGAGTGGGCTAACCTGCACGGCTTCCGGCGGCAGGAAATAGTCTTTCAAGCACTCATTTAGCACGCTTTCGTATTTTAAGATTTTTCCACATCAAGCCCGCCCAGATCGTAGTTTTTGCCCTTAACGGCATGCAGCATCGTTAGGATATCTGGCTGACTGGTGCCGCCGCTAACCGGGCTTGCGGCTAGATCTATGCCGTCTGCGCCAGCCTCTAGAGCAGCCATATAACAAGCGACACTAACGCCTGCGGTTTCGTGAGTGTGGAGTCTGATGTAGTATTTTGCGGGAGGAGTTTGCGAGCCATTTTGATAGTTTCATACACTTTTTGCGGGCTGCTCGTACCGCTGGCGTCCTTGAAACAAACGCTGTGATACGGTATGCCCGCGTCTCGTACTTCCGCGCAAAAATCCGCTCGTAAAACGCCACGTCGTGTGACCCGAACAGCCCGCAGGCAGATCCATCATCGTAACGACTCACTTCGTGATTTAGTCCGTGATGAGCGATGCGTTCGCCAGAATATTTTAAATTTTTCCACGTCGTTTAGCGCGTCGAAGTTTCGTATCGTGGTCGTGCCGTGCTTTTTAAAGAGCTTTGCGTGTAGATCGACTAGCTCGCGGCTGCCCGTATTCTAGCGTCACGGTATTTACGCCGCGGCTTAGAGTTTGCAAGTTTGCCTCGGGCCCGACCGTTTCGCGCGAGGTTTATCCATCATCGCAAACGCGTCTTCGTTTAGATAAAAATAAAGGCTCTGAAACCGCGCCCCGCCGCCAAACTCAAAGTGCGTTATACCAGCCTCTTTAGCCAGCGCTAACCGCGGGTAAAAGTCCGCCATCGCCACACGCGCGCCGAAAACCGACTGAAAGCCGTCTCTAAAGGTAGTGTCCATAACGTCTCATAATTTTTCGCCATTTTGCCGCCCTTTCACTCAAAATCGTGCTAATTTTACCTAGTTTTAGATTAGTGGATATAATAAAAATCAAAGCATTATCACAAAAATGTTTAGCAAGGGGAGCAAATGCAAGAGCGCACGCTAGAAGAGCTTTTACAAAAGCTAAAAAGAATTTGATAGATTGACAGATAAAGAAGAGTTTTTGTTTGACGAGATAAGGGACGCCGTAGAGGCGCAGGATTTGGCGTTTGCCGCGCAAATTTGCGACTTTGTTTTTAAACGACGACTTGAAAAATTCGGCGCGTTTTAAGAACGAGGGGCGCTAATGTGGCTCACGGACTATATCGTGCAAAAATTTAAAAGAAAAACGAGAGCGAATACCCACTCGACGACTTTGCAGACTGCCTGTGGAAAATTCTAATGGATCGTCTCGGGCGTCGCTCAAAGCTCCATGATAGAAAAAGGAGCTCATAGACGAGGCAAACGAAGCGATGTTGTTTTTACTACGAGCGCATGGAGCTCTCGCTGGCCTCATACTACAAGGCCTTGATGAATCAAAACATCGATATGGGCGATGCCAGAGAGGCGAAGACCAACTACGAGCTATGGAAAAAGCTCGCCAAAGACGATATGGCCGACTGCGAAGCGTGCGAGGGCATCGGGTGAGATCGCCTATTTCACTTTGCCGGCGAGCACGCAGCGGCGCTGAGCTTGCCGCGCCGATACTCTCAGGCGAGCTAACCTGCGCCGAAGTGCCTCACGCGACCTACGCGCCGATACTTTTTAGCATGATAAAAACGGGCAAGATAGAAGAGGCAAAAGCCCCTGCTACCAAAGGCCGCGGCGACGATCGAGTCAAACTCGCGTCATAAACGATGATCGCCCCGCTCATCGAGATCGCCGTTAGGCTGGACGAGCGCGAGACGGCACTAACATTGGCGCGCAAGCACTCCGCGGCGATACTTGATGGCAACGACGATCTAAACGACCTGCGATTTTTTTCATCGCAGTTAGCGCGTTTGGCGACGAGAGCGACTACAAGATAGCCTTTGGAGACTAGCGGGCAATTTGACGCTAGAAACGGCAATACCTACTACCTGACTATCTGAACGAATTTTACGAGGAGTTTGGTTTTTAGCTTTTGCGGGTTAACTCTGTGGGTAAATTGGAGTTAAATTTTGATAAAATTTGATGCGCCGAGACCCACATCTTGACAAACTCAGTAAATTTGGTTTTAAATCTGACGCTATGCGTTTGAAATTTTTCTAAACAGAAATAACTTTTTGAAATCGTCTTTTACTTTATTAAAGGGGAAGGGCTTGAATTACGAGGTCGCCCTTTCCCCTTAACGATCCCCTATCCCCTACGACGTGAGAGGTTGCGCTGCGCAGGTTTAAATTTGACGCTTACGCGCCGCAAAATTTCAAATTTAGTGTTTTTCAAGGTGCGGGTCTCGGTGAGTCAAATTTTGAAGATAACGGTATCTGACTTCAATTTGAGACGTAAAAGCGATAAGGCGAAGTATCGCGAGATGGATTTATCGAGTTTTTGCTGACGTGTAGCTCGAAGCGAAGATAAGACACGCTAGTCTATCAGGGCGAAATACTTTTACTAGCTCCGTAAAAGACGCTCGCGAGACAAGCCGTAGCAAGAAATTTCACAATCTTATTCGCTCGGCTTGGTTAGCTCATATGAGAATTTTCATTTCCTTGCTCTCATTTGAGCTTAAGCGCAAATTTCCATGTTACTTTGCCGTCTTTGCCTATCCTCGTTTTCTTTCGGGTCGTTTTTCACGCTCACGCTCACGCTCTCATGCGTGCTAACCGGTGTTTGCTCCTCCCAAAAACCACGTCCCACGCGAGTTTCTGAGCCGTTTTTGACACTATATTTATATCCGCGCGAGATCTTGTTTTTTAGAGCCGAAAAACGACTCTTTCGTATATTCGCCGTTGGCTTCTTTTTCACGCCAACAAGCTCGTTTTTTGCCGAAAAACTCCTTCGCCTCCTCGCCGGCGGCGTAGCCTACGTATCTTTTGCCGATATTTATACCGTCAATCTTAAACTCGCTTTGCGCGCCCTCTATGCTACGCTCCGGCTTAAACGCGGCTCTAACAAAAGCGCTCGCGCTGCCGTAGCCGTCGATCACGAGGTCAACGTAGCGTCCAGGCTCTGTTTGTCATAAGCAAAATCCGCCGTTTCGTCCGCTTTTTAAGCTAACGCCCTCGATGCGCCATGCGTTTGCGAGCGCGTTTTTCGTCGTTACTAGCCCGTACGTCTTTTACGCTATTTTTCTTTGCGGACGCTTTTGCCACGACCATATCAGCACTCGCCTCCATCATCGGCGCGGCTGCTAGGCGGCATCATATTTCGCGGTTTTGGCTTGCCCTCATAACGCGGATAAAACGGGGCGGGCGTCAATTTGACGAGTAGTAAAAACGGATAAAGCGCGATCGTAAGGGAGTTTAGATCGATACCCAGAGGATTCGTCACGGTCAATTTTGCAGATTTCAACCTTGCCCTTTGGCGACGTCGGCATGGATTTTTATTTTTCAAATTTACGCTAACGCCCTACGGGATAGGAGATCTTGACCTGTTTTGGGTCGCACTCGAATTTCAAATCAAGCTTTTTGAGTACTTTTTAACCTCAGCCTTGTTCATTTCTTTTTCAGCTCGTCGATTTGCTTTTTGGTTTGCGAAATTTGAGCTAGATTTTTTTAGCACGGCTTTCGTAAAAATTTATCGACCGTCAGCCTCCAATTTGCGACGCTTTGCTCTTTAAAAGCGGGAAAAATTATTTAAAAAAAGCGTTTTTTTGAGTTTAGCGCGTTTAGTTTATCGTTTAGCTCCCTCAAGCTCTTTTTTCGTTTTTGCTTAAATTTAGCATAGGCCTCGTTTTCTGCGGGCTTTGCTTCGTTTAATTTAGACTCACTAGCTCGCACGACGCAGCCACATCGATGTCCTCAAGCTCGATGAAATCGGGCAAAGTTTAAGCCCGGTCGCTTTTTGGTCGGTGAAATTTGATGGATAAATGAGGCGTTTTTGTACACTTTTATCAGGTTGCTTTCGGCGCTCGCTATCAGCGCAAACGCCGAAACTAAGGCTATTTCTCTCATTTTCTCTCCTTTGGATGATTTTTAAGAGATTATAGCCTTACAAAGATAATTTAGCCCAACAAGATGATCGTAAAAATGATCAAAACTAGTATTTGTATCCCGATAAAAGGCACCACGCCGCGGTAGATGTCGGAGGTCTTGACCTCGGCGGGCGCTACGCCTTTTAGATAAAAGAGGCTAAAGCCAAACGGCGGCGTGAGGAACGAAGTCTGTAAATTCATCGCGATAACGATAGCGAAATATAGCGGATTTATGCCTCAATTTACGGCTATCGGCGCTAAGATCGGTAGCACGATGTAAGAAATCTCGACGAAATCTATAAAAATCCGAGCGCAAAAATCGTAATCATAGCTAAGATGATAAAGCCCCATTTTTCGCCAGGCAAACTTTGACATCACTTCCTCTACGATCTCGTCGCCGCCGGTGTAGCTAAACACCATCGAAAACGCGGTCGCTCCGATAAGGATAGTAAAGACGACTGCCGTGGTTTTGACGCCTCTCTGAGCGCTTCTTTTAGCATTTTAAACGAAAAAGTCCTGTAAAAACCGAAAGCAAGATCGCACCCACACAGCCAAACGCCGAGCTCTCCGTTGGTGTAGCGATGCCTTCAAATATCGAACCAAGCACTAGCACAACAAGCACCAAAGGCGGTAAAATTGCGAGGATAGCGTTTAAAATTTGCTTTGATTTAGGCATGTCGCTTTCGACGACGACCGGCGGCGCGTAGTCCTTTTTTTCACGTAAGAGATGATAAGGATATAGGCTATATAAGCGCCAACAAGCGCTAGTCCAGGATATATCGCTTCGCGGAAAAGATCGCCCACAGGCACCGTAAATACGTCGCCCAGGATAATTAGAACGATGGAAGGCGGGATGATCTGCCCAAGCGTACCCGAAGCACAGATAGTGCCGCAACCTAAGGCTTTATTGTAGTTGTATTTTAGCATCACGGGCAAGCTCATAACGCCCATGGCTACGACGCTAGCGCCCACAACGCCCGTAGATGCGGCTAGCAGCGCGCCCACCAAAACGGTACTAATCGCCACGCCGCCGCGAATCTCGCCGAATAAAAACGCCATAGACTCGAGCAGCCTCTCGGCTAGCTTGGTCTTTTGTAAAATAATGCCCATAAAAACGAAAAGCGGCACAGCGATGAGGATTTTATTTTCCATTATCGAGTAAATGCGGTAAGGCATGAAGTTAAAGGTCTCTTTAAATATCTCAAGCCCGCCCATAAAGCCGTTGCCGCCACCAAAGCTCTCGACCATACCGCCGATGAGTCCGAAAATAACGGCTATTGCGCCAAAGGTAAATGCGACGCTAAAGCCGATAGCAAGCATAAAAAGCGCGGCTAAAAACATAACGATGCCGGTCATTTTTCCCTCTCCTTGTTGCGCAGTTTGGTTTTAAATTTGCGTCAATTGCCCTCTTCGCTTAAACGTTTGATCTGGCGTCCAGATAGACGTTTAGCCACTTTATAAAGTAGCCGACGCTAAAAATATAAGTAGCCAAAAGCTAAACGGGATAAAGGCCTTGATAACCCAGCGATACGGCAAACCGCCAGGATCCGCGCTACCCTCGCCGCTCTCATACGCCTCTACGACGTAGTCCCAGCTCAGCCACGCGACCAAAAGCGCAAGCGGCAGGATAAAAAGGATAACGCCAGCCATATTTATCGAGCGCCCTTTTCTTTACGCTCATCTTTTCGTAAAATATATCCACTCGCACGTGCGTATCGTCTTTAGCGCGTAGCTCATGCCAAGCAGGATGATGACGCTAAAAAGTGCCACTCGAGCTCTTGGAGGCCTACGTTACCGTATTTGAAAAATATCTCGCCGTGACGTTTAAAAACGTCCGCGATCATCAAAAAAACATCACAAAGATACAGATGTAGCCCACGATGTTGCCGACTTTATCGAAAAACCTCTCTACTTTTTACCATCGTTCCATTTAACTCCCCAAAATTTGTCTTATCATTATCGCTAAAATACAAATCGGCGCGACGAATCGCAGTAAAAAAATACCACCAAAAAACCGCCCTGCCCATATACGGCAAAAAAATAGCTCCTCTAGGCTGACTCTTTTTCATCGCGTAGCCGACAAATACCGCTATCACAATACCGCCAAGCGGCAGCATGATATTTGAGCTAAGATAGTCTAAAACGTCAAAAATCCCTTGCCGAAAAAGGTGAGCGCTTCTTTAAACTCGGTAATATTTGAAAGCGCGCAAAGCGTGCCCTAGGCAGTAAACGCAAACGCCAACGATCGCAATCGCACCCAGACGAGGGATCTTAAACTCGTTTATGAGATAAAAACGAGCGGCTCGACCATCGAGATAGCTCGACGTAAGCCCCGCAAAAATAAGCGCGGTAAAAAAACGTAAAGCTTAAGACGTTTCCCATCGCTCCTAGCTTAGCAAACAGCGTAGGCAGCGATATAAACGCAAGCCCCACGCCCTGGCTGGGCTGCTCGCCGTACTCAAAAACAAAGGTAAAACGATGAGTCCGATGACGACGCTAACGATGATATTTAGCGCGACGACATAGAGCGAAGATGTGAAAAGATTTGTCTTATCGTCTAAACTTACCGAATACGTCGCGATCGCACCCTATACCAACACACATCGTAAAAAAGGCAAGCCCAAGAGCGACAAACACCGCCTCACTCGTGATCTTAGAAAAATCAGGCACTAGCAAAAACTCCGCCGCCTGCGAAAAATCCGCCCATCTGCATCGAGTAAATAAGCATAAAAATAAGTAGCAAGAAAAGCGTCGGCAAAAAGCCATACTGAGTGCGCTCGATGCCGCCTTTTATGCCCCTTTGAAAGGATGAAAAAGTAGGCTGCAAAACGCAATGCTAAAGTATAAAATTTGACCCGAGATATCAGAGCTTATAAATTTGCCGAAATTTTCGCCCGAAACCGCGATACTTTGCGGAAGCTCGCCAAGAGATAAGACCGAATACCCTAATAACCCAGCCGATGATAACCGTATAAAACGACGCCACCAAAACGCCAGTTATCATTATGACGCCCGCATATCCCCCGAATTTTGCTGTTTTTAGGAGCGAGCGAGCGAAAGGCGTTAACGGATCGGCGTTTGAATGCACCCATCGCCATCTCGGCAAAAATATGCTAAGCCCGACCGCAACGGCAAAAACGAGGTACAAAAAGCACGAACGCCGAACCGCCGTTTGCGCCGACCATGTATGGGAATTTCCATGCGTTGCCAAGCCCGATCGCAGCACCCACGATGGATAATATAAATCTGATTTTTAGTAATTTGATCGCTTTGCCACGCTTAGCCCCTTTAGCGCATTTATCGTAATGATGACGATGCTAATAGGAGCGACAAATCTAATCATAAAATACCACTCAAAAACGGCCCCTACTCATATACGGCCCAAAAAGTATGTAAAGCGCGTCTTTTTGATCACAAAGCCCGACAAAAATCGACACAGTGATGCCGCCAATTGGCATGATGATATTTGAGCTGAGAAAATCAAGGCAGTCAAAGAAGCTCTTGCCAAAAAAATACCAATTTTCTTTTTAACGCCATCTATGCTTGAAAGTATGCACAAAATGCCCATGCAGTAAATAAAAGCGCCGATTAGTGCGAGGGCTTTTTACGAGAAAAAGCCAATCTGCGGATGAGATAGTGCGTGAAAGGCTCCAGCATCGAGATGGCCGAGGTAATGCCCGCAAAAAGCAGAGCCGAGAAAAATGCAAACGCCAGCACGTGTCCGAGCGTACCGAGCTTCGCAAACAGCGTCGGCAGCGAGATAAACACCAGCCCCACGCCCTGACCAGGCGTCGCGCCAAACTCAAATACAAAGGTAAAAATAACAAGCCCCATCAAAATGCCCATCACGACGTTTATGACGACGATGATGATCGAGGAGCCAACCAGATTCGTATTATCAGGCAATGACGCAGAGTAGACGATAATGACGCCGACACCCAGAGATAGCGTAAAAAACGCGAGTCCAAGCGCGGTAAGAATGCTGCTCACGCCTAGTTTTGAAAAATCCGGAACCAGTAAAAATTTAGCCGACTGCACAAAGCCGTCCATCGTAAACGAGTAGCTAAGCATGATTATAAGCAAGATAAGAAGCGATGGCATCATCCATACGTTTACGCGCTCTATGCCGCTTTTTTATGCCCTTTGATACGATAAAAATGCAGAGAAAAACACGATCGTGAAGTAAAGTAATTTGAGACGCGACGTCGTTAGTGTAGAAATTTCCGGTACTCTCCGAAGCCTCAACGTCCTTTGTAGCTCGGTTATTACCATCACTGCGTATTTTAGTATCCATCCGATGATGACCGTGTAAAAAGAGGCGATGATGATCGCGCCTATCATCGTAAAACCTGCAAATTTCCAAGTTTCTTTGCGCTTTGGAGCAAGTTTTTTAAAGGCATTTACGGGGTCAGACTCGGAAAGCTTGCCGATAGCTATCTCGCCGAAAAATATCGCAAGTCCGATAAAAAAACGTCATAAAAAGATACAAAAGCACGAAAGGCCGAACCGCCGTTTTGACCGACTAGATACGGGAATTTCCACGCATTTCCAAGACCCACCGCAGAGCCCTGCGACGGCTAAGATAAAAGCCGATTTTTTGAAAAACTTTATCCTGCGCCAATTTAACCTTAGTATTTGAAAATTTCAGAAGCGAGGCTAGCATAAAAAAAGCTTTTTAAAAATCTCTAATTTTTTTAAATAAATCTGTGGAAAAACGAAACATCGCTGAAATTTTTGTAAATTTCGTAGCACTAGCGGCGGCAATTTGACGAACGGTAATCTATGAAATTTTTTCGGTTTTAAGTAACTCAAAGCTAAATTTTTATAAAATGCGCTCTCAAAGCTTTCAAAGTAGGGTCTGATCCGAAATGGCTTAATTTATAAGGAGACTTTATGAAAAAGTTGTTTTCTTAATGATGGCACTGCCAGCTTCGCATTTGCGGACGGTGGCGAAATGCTAAAATCTTACTCTGTTCTTGCAGCAGCGGTTGGTCTAGGGTCTCAGCGGCTCTTGGCGGCGCTATCGGTATGGGAAATACCGCATCTGCGACAATCTCAGGCACAGCTAGAAATCCAGGCGTAGGCAGCAAGCTAACTACGACGATGTTCGTTGCTCTTGCGATGATCGAAGCGCAAGTTATCTACGCACCAGTTATCGCGCTAATCGTTCTTTACGCAAAACCCAATGTTTATAATCTCGGGCGGGCTCGTCCCTGCTCTTTGTTCTTTTAATCCACGTGCGACCTTGGTGGAACGGTAGACACGCTACTTTGAGGTGGTAGTGCCGAAGGGTGTGCGAGTTCAAATCTCGCAGGTCGCACCATAATTCTTATTTAATTCCAACAAAAATCTTCCAAGCCATCAATGATTTTTCCAACTTCAAAAGCACTGATCAATCAAAACAAGTCGATATTATTCGCTACAACCATGTTCTTGCGCTAGTGCCTCCCATTACCCCTAAAGAGTCAATTTGCTGTGTATAATCAAAATACTTGAGATTGCTTTTAATACTACATTGTTCATAAGAAGCAAATCGCATCTTTACATGGCTGATCAGCATAGCCAAATTTAAAAAGAAGTTTACAAATTTAAAATAGTTTTTACTAAGCTTTACCGCTCATAAACTTCTCGAATAACCACAAAAATAAATTTAGGTTTTTAAAATCGATAAAAAGTAGCCGTCTAGCAAGATAAATTTAATCCTTTATTTCTAGTATCTAAATTTAAAAAAATAAGTGCAAAACAATAAGGAAGGAAATAAAAATCACAATTTACTAGGTAAGCGCCTGAAGTCAGTCACAAAATTAAAAAGCGACTGAACTCCTATAAAAGCCGGTCGCTTAAATTTACCTCGAGCCAAACGTCAAATTTGAGAAATCTGGCTCCGAATTTCTGTCTTACATAAATACCGGTATCGTGGTGTTTTGTAAGAAATACTTGGTCGTACCGCCCAAGAAAATCTCCCTAAAACCGTTTTCTGCATATCTAGCCGCTACGATTAGGTCGAAATTTCCATCCGTCGAGGCTTTTAAAAGCGGTTCGCCCGGAACCGAAAAAGTTCCTACAACCTCAAAATCCGCATTTATGCCGTGCAGCGAAGTATTCATCCAGCCTCTTTAAGCTAGCCTCGCTTTGATCGCCCAAATTTGCCTTTTGAAGTGATGCATTTTACGCGCTTAGCCTCTTTTTAAAAAGCGGTAGCGAGCTGGTAATGGCGCGCGAGCTCTCAGGTGTACCGGTCCAGCTTACCAGGATATTTTCCGCGCTACATTTAGTAAGTTTTCTAGGAATCACGATAACGTTTTTGCCGCTTTTTAGCACCGCCGCCTCAAATGTACCCGTGATCTTACCGTCAAGCGGTACTGCGGCAACTACCATATCGCAGTACCGACTCCTGCTCGACCACCACGCTTCGCTTGCCGCTTTTTTTGTGGTAATTTAGCCGTCGTCTTGCCCTCGATCGGCTCGTCGCTGATCTGCACGTCTAACTCTTCGCAAAGTTTATGGAAAAATAGTCTCGTTGCGCTCGTGCTCGACGCCAAGCTCGGCCTTTCGCCGCCTTCAAAAAACTCGTCATAAAGAACTCCACCCTCTAAGCGTCATTTTCATATTATAAACGACGCCTGGATCTAGCTGGCAAGCTAAAAATCTCAATGTGGCTATTGAAATGCTTAGCGACGAGCAAAGCACCCCTGATACGCTCTTTTACGTCGTCGCCCGCGCCGATTGGGAAAAAAATATTTTTATACTGCATCGTTTCTCCTTTAAATTTATTGCGCTAGAGAAAGGGAGATTTTGTGCCCTTTTTGCTCGCTAATTTTTACCTTTAACCTTATCGCCGGCTTTTAGAGGCGTTTTTTGATTTTTGAGATATGCAAAAGTCCGTCCACGCCGCCCGGAAAGCCCGATAAAAGCGCCACTCTACTACGCTTTTTACCTCGCCCTTCAAATCCCGTCTCCGATATTAAACTCAGGCGTCTTGTGAGGCTTTGCCGTCTTTGCTGTCTCTTCTACCGCCAAAGCCCTTGCCGTTATCTTTTGAGACGATTTGGATGATGTAGTCTTTGGCCGCATCTACGCTTGATTTTTGCGCGCCAGCAATCTTTACCTCGCCTTTTTCGCGATCTAGATCGATAGCGACGTCAAATTTTTCTATGATCTCCTTTATAGTTTTACCAGCCTGTCCGATGATATCTACGATCTTGCCCGGATCCACGCTAAAGAGCTCTAGTTTAGGAGTATATCTTCGTTTACTGAGATATTTTTCATTTGCTTTTTTTCCATCAAATTTGAATATATGCAGCCTACCCTCGCGCGCCTGCAAAAGCGCCTCTTTAAGCACGTCAAGGCTGATACCGCCCAGCTTTATATCCATCTGGAGCGCTGTTATACCGTCTTTGCTGCCCGCTACCTTAAAGTCCATGTCGCCGTCGTGATCCTCTAGCCCCATTATGTCGGTTAGCACGGCGTGTTTTCTCGCCCTCAAAAATCAGTCCCATAGCAACGCCCAGCTACTAGTTTTGGCGTATCGACGCCGGCAGCTCTTAGCGCTAAAGAGCCGCCGCAAACGCTAGCCATCGAGCTTGAGCCGTTACTTTCTAAAATTTCGGACACGAGCCTAATAGTATAAGGCGAATTTACGTCGATGCTAGGCGCAAGGGCGCGTTTAGCGAGGTTGCCGTGACCTAGCTCGCGTCTACCCGGAGCCTTTAGCGGACTGGCCTCGCCGACGCTAAAGCCCGGGAAGTTGTAGTTAAACATAATTTCATCCGTCACGGCGCCTTTTTTTCCGTTAGCATATCATACATCTGCGCATCGCCGTCGGTGCCCTAGAGTCGCCACCACGAGGGCTTGCGTCTGGCCGCGAGTAAAGAGGCAGCTACCGTGAGCGTTTGGTAGGATATTTGTCTCGATGCTGATCGGACGGACCTCTTTAAGTCCTCTGCCGTCGGCGCGCACGCCCTCGTTTATGATCTGCTCGCGGACGATTTTCAACGTAGCTAGGACGTTAGAGACTACCTCCTCCTCCCAGCCCTCTTTTTGCGCTACTTCATCGGTCGTAATCTGCTTTAGCGATCTTGATTAGCTCGCTGGCGCGCCTCGCTTTTAGCCATCTGATTTATCGCGGCTTTTACGTCGTTTTTTTATAAAATTCGTTTAGATAGACGGCGACGCTCTCGTTTTTCGATCTCCGGTTTTAGCCTCAGTTGCGCGTCTTCTTTTTTTATGCTGACTAAACGCTTCCTCGTAGGCGTTTGAGGCGCGAAGTATAGCCTTGCCCGCCTCCGCGATCGCCTCCACGATGAGATCTTCGCTCAATCTGTTCATATCCTGCATCACCATCACGCCGCCGCCCAAATCTGGATCCATCATAGGATCTAGCGCGATAGGCACTATCTCGTCTTTTTTTCAGTTGCGATGCTTCTCATCTCGATCATTAAAAGTTCGTCTTTAACGCCGGCCACGTAAAGATCGAGCGCCGAAGTTTTTAGCTCGGAGTTGCTAGGATTTATCACAATTTATTGTCTATATAGCCTACGCGCACGCCGCAAACAGGCGCATTTACAGGGATGTCGCTAAGATAAAGAGCGACTGAAGCGGCATTTAGACCGACGACTTGTAGATCAACCTCCGGATCGCAAGATAGCACCATAACGACGATTTGCGTCGGATATGCGTAGCCCTTTGGAAATAGGGGACGTAACGAACGGTCGATGATACGCGAAGTTAGCGTCTCAAAATCCCCAGGCTTAGTCTCTTTTTACGTAACCGCCGGGGATCCTACCCGCTGCGTATGTTTTTCGATGTATTGTACCGTTAGCGGCAGGAAATCCTCGCTAACTTGCGTGTCCTCGCGAGCGACGGTGGCTAAAACGACGGTGTTTTTTACGCGCAAAAGTACCGCGCCGCTAGCTTGCTTGGCGACCTTGTTTATATCGTAAATTTCAACTTGATTATTGACTTCTATTGAATACTGCATGCCCTGACATCTCCTTGTTTTTGTAATGGTATATAAAATGGACTCTCCTCTAATATGGAAAGCACGGTTTCCGGTTTTGGTTCGATTTTGTTTTCGTAGTAAAAATCCACCTCGATAAAATTTGCAATCTTGTGCACGGCGTAAATCTCATCCACCAGCGGCGCGATAGCTGCGGCGACGTCGGTAGCAATGAGTGGCGTGGCGTAGGTGACTGATTTTACTCGCTCGCGCATGAGCGTTTTTAGGCAGGTTAGCGCCGTAAGACCCGTCTCGCAACCCTCATCGACGAGCAGGATGTTTCTATCCTTTAGATCGCCGATGAGATTGCCTTTTCTAAATGTATAGACGTTTTTTTAGGATTTTCTCGTCGTATTTGCGATCCGCCTCGCCATAAACGAAGTCGTAGCTAATACCAAAACTCCTAATCAGCTCGTCGTTTAGCACCACGTCGTCCTTTTCGCTAACCATCGCGATCTCACACTCTGGGTTATTTGGCGCAAAAATGCGCTCGCAAAATAAAAATCTCATAGCTCACTTTAGCCCGCGAGCCACGCTGTCGACCATGATAACAGAGTCTATAGAGCTACATATTATCAGATATTCACCCTGCAACCAGTTCTTTTTTTGGGCAAAATTCGAGCAACTTTTCGGCTGCTTCGAGCTGGTTTTTCAAACATAAGATCCCGATAATCGCTCATCAGCTACCTTGCGTCGTCTGTCCTACTGAAAAGTCGTAATGCACGCCGCCCATCGGATAGGAAATTTATAAAGAAGTAAACACCTCTTGATTTTTGGCGGCCGTTCCGCTGGTAGTCGTAGTCGGTTCAAGCTCCTCTTCGTAGATAAACGTGTAGTTCCAGCACTTTCTGCGGTGAGAGACGCCTAGCTGCCACTGCTTATTATAGTCGCGCTCAAGGTCATACTGAGTACCGCTAAATAGCCTATAGTTATGCGGAAGCTCGACGTAGCCGTTTAGATGCAGATAGTTTTGCTTTTTCCTGCGCATTTTTCTTTGCATCGTGTGCCAGAGGCTAGCGCCGAATTATCATTCGTATAGCTCGCGCCGCTTTTGAACTTTTTCAAAGTATTTATTATCATAAGAGTATTCGAGTCTGTTGTAAAAAGATAAATCCGGCAAAGGATACCAGCCGATGATGTTTTTTAAGTTTGAGCGCTTGTTTTCTTTAGTGTAATAACCCCTGCGAAATAGTATGGCGCAATTTTTCTTCCGTCTTCGTTGAAGAAATACTGCGTCGCTCTGACGGAAACCCTCATCTCTAGTATGCTGGGGATTGATAAAAACTTTGGTATTTTTCGTCCAAGCATATCATAAATATATACGTTGCCATCGCTTTCAGCAGTCCTCGTATTCATCAGGCAAACTCGCCTTTATTATAGGCTTTCACTACATAATCCATGCCCACCTTTAAAGCTATGATAAAAGCTCTCGTAAGCCTTAGCTAAGTCGGTCTGGAGCGAAAATTTATGATAATTTTTCTATATAGTTTGCACTCCTATCCCTCATCTCCCTGTCGGACGGTACATTTTTCTTTGCATAATCTACGTGTGGCGTATAAATAGTGATAATACGAGAATTTCAGATAATCGTCCGCCAAAGGCAAATGAAATGAAACCGGTAAGTTAACTCATACTGCGTTGCTTTTACGCCGATTTTTTTCTCGTGTAGTTGTGCGAGTATAAATCGACCGAATAAAAGCACGTTCGGCAAGATGAAACTATCGGTATATTTAGTGATACTGAAAGCTTGGATACTCTTGAAGCGTGTCTTTATTTTCATTCGGACTACCGATTTTTGAGGTATTTACATAATATCAGCATATGCTCCAAAATAATGTTTATCGCTGCTTAGAAAATAGTTTAGCTTTAGACGTTACCAAAGGATTGTCGTCGCTACCCAGAGCCCTCGTTTTTTCACCTTTATATAGTCAATATCGTTTAGAGCCGTCGCATCGAGCCACAAGCCCTCTTGCAAACCTCGTTTATCAGGTGCTTGATGAGCCTATCGCGCTCATATTTTTACATCAACGCCCTTATGCGTTTTATTTTTAGCGGGAGTCTTAGCGAGTTTTTTTCTCGATCTGTCTTTGTCGGTAGCCCTCGGTATCTCTAAAAGCGCCGAGCGTCACCGAACCCTTAGAATAAGGAGAGTCGGCAAACCTAAACGTGCCGTATATGCCCGTACCGCGCCTAGTGCGAATTTGAGGGTCAAACTGCAAGTCCCAGCTGTCGTATTCGGCGATATAAATAGGCTGTTTGTAGTAAAATCCGTCGTTTTTGCCGTAACCAAACTCCGGCGGTAAAAAGGCCGGTGCGTCTGCGAGTGTCTGTAGAAAAGCCAAAAATACGGCAGATAAAACACAGGGACGTTTCCGACATAAAAATACGGGATTATAAAGGTGTGTAATTTACTCTCGCGGTTTAATTTACCGCTGCTAAACTTTAATCTTCCAGTCCGGATCTTGACGTTGCAGCTCGATACGACCGCACCGTTTACCTCGTGAAATCTAGACGTGCTGTTACTCTCGTCGCTTTGCATCCATACTTCCATATCTCGGTTCATCATAAATAGCGTCTCGTAGTTGCTATCTTTGCTGTTTAGATCGATTTTTGCGTATGAGCAGCGCGAGATTTCATCCTTATTTCTTATCAACTGACGTTACCGAAAAGCTCCAAGATCTCTTTTGCTGATCGTAAACAGCCCTGTCTGCGCTCATCAAATAATCTTGCGAATACACAAGCACGTTTTTATCTGCGGTAACTATACCCTTATCGCGTTTTACGTCATCAGCCAAAAGCTCGAAATTTTGAGCCGCAAAGCAACTAAAAGCCCCAAACATTAGTAACAAAAAAATTCTAGTAAACATTTTATAACTACTGCTTTTCGCGGCCTTTATCTTGCCACGTTTGAAATAATGGATTTGAAAACGCCCATGCAAAACCTAGGAAAAATGCGTTTTCACCGATGATGCGAACCAAAGATCGAGTGAGAGAATCTAGCGTTTGGCTTATCGAGCAGATCGATATCCACGCACACGATTTTCATCGCGACCTTGCCAATACTAGCGCCACAATACCACGTAAAAAACGTCTGATAAATAACCTCGAGCAAAACGATCTGCGGTATCATTTCCATAGCTAGTGCACTGATCTGCTCGTAGTCTAGTCCGTCAAATTTTTTCGTAGTAGACAGCATAGAACAAAAAAATGAGATGAGAATTTATCTATCCCCACGCGACGGCTCTTTTACCGATGCTAGCGAGCGTAATGTTTTTCATTTTCGAGCTTGTCTATGACGCTCCTGCTCATTCACGTCCTTTTAGCATTTGCCAGGCAATATCTTTTTCGGTACTGCGCACCGTCACCTTTACGTTTTCGCACAGCTCATAGGCCTTTTTGCTGGGCTTGCTTTATACTTTTACCTAAACCCTATGCATACGAGTACCCGTCCGCCGTCCGCGTAGATCTCACCTCCCTGCTCGCTTACGCCTGCGTAAGCTATGTGCGAGTTTTTCAGGCACGTTTTTTATGCCGATTTTAGCCCCTAGGCGAGCTTGAAAAAGGATAATTTTTACTAGCCATCACGACGCCTACGGCAAATCTGTCTTTTTAATTTTACGGGCTTTAGATCGCCTTTTTGCCGCGTTTAATGTAGTCTCGCCCAGATCGCCGTCGATCAGCGGCATTAGCACTTCACACTCTGGATCGCCGAAACGCACGTTAAACTCGAGTACGTACGGCACACCCTTAACCACCATAAGTCCCACAAAAAGTACGCCGCAAAAAAGGATTTCCTCGGCTTTCATGCCTTTTTAAGGTCGGTTCTACAACTCTCTTCGACCTGTCTTATTAGCTCTTGGCTTGCTAGAGGACTAGGAGCGTACGCACCCATACCGCCAGTATTTGGTCCCTCGTCGTTATCTTTTTAGGCGTTTATGATCCTGCGCTACGGGCAGGCTGACGGAAATTTCGCCGTCGCAAATAGCAAAAAAAGCTAAGCTCGAATCCGTCTAAAAACTCCCTCCACAACCACGCGTTTACCGGCCTCGCCAAAGCTCTCGCCGCTTAGCATATCGCGAGTAGCAACCTTTGCTTCATCGCGGCTTTGCGCGATTATCACGCCTTTGCCGGCGCACAGTCCGTCGGCCTTGATGACGACGGGAGCAGTAAGAGAGTCGATAACTTTAGCGGCAGAATCGTAATCGTCGGTATTTAGATAAGCAGCCGTTCGGATTGCGTTTCTAGCTAAAAAAATCCTTCATAAACGCCTTGCTACCCTCGAGTCTCAGCCGCAGACTTACTTGGTCCAAAAATGTTTAAACCTTTCGCGCCTTAAATATATCCACGACGCCGTCGCTTAACGGCGCTTCGGGACCGACGATCGTTAGTTCTATCTGCTCCGTCTCGGCAAATTCTGCGAGCTGATTATAGTCTTTGATGTTTAGATTTGTGCCGAGCTTTTGAGGTGGCTCCATTGCCTGGAGCAAAAAGCTCGTGTTTGCGGGATTCTTGAAGTTTAAGAGCTATTGAGTACTCGCGCCCGCCGCCTCCGATTATCGTAATTTTTCATAATTTCTCCAAAAAAATAAAAACCCAAGTGAGCGGTGCGCATATAAGTGGCCCGAAAATTCAAAGCCAACCTTGCAAATAGGCGGTTCCTTTAGGTCGCAACTTCTCGCGCTCGCGCGCTCAAACGAAGCCACGTCACACAGTTCCGCACATCTTCGCCTATACTAATGTGTTGGACCCTATAAAAAAATACGCTGCCAAATCACCAGGCAAGGTTATTATATGTACTCTAGCTTAAAGTAGCGTTTTTTTGCGAGGCTTTACGCAGGAATTTATATTTTGCTGAGCACTCACTACGGGCGAGGCAAAAGCTTCTAGCTCTTTGCCGTCGTAAGTCCGATAGCGACGGCTTTATAGCTCTCATCCCAGCCGAAATTTCGCGTGTACCTCGCACTGCTGAGGGAGCTGTAAAAATAATCGCTGAGTTTTTAGGCGGTTTTTTTGCCTTCATTAAGCGGCTTTAAAAACGTTTTTCGTAAGCGATTATTTGCGTCAATTTACGCCGCTTGAACGCAGTACTCACCAACGCTCGAAGCCGTTTCGCGCGCCCTTAAAAAACAGCGTTTTTTGCCCTTGCAGAAGCGGTGCGATCTCGGCGGCAAAGTCGTTTCCATGAGCGTTTTTTTGCAGTGTAATTTGAGCGAAGCCAAACTGCTAGCCGCGTGGCTAGTGCCTTCGCCGATGGAATAATCTGCAAAACTAGCAGGCAAAATGTGATTAAATCTTAGCGCGTTTACGGAGTTTTTTGAGGTCAAAACCAGCGCGTCAACTCTGGCCAAATTTACGCCAATTGACTAATTTTATCTCGTTTAAAACCAGCGTCTTTACGCCATCAAATTCCCCAAATTTGACCCTGACTAGATAGATCATTTTTGCCCTTAAGTTTATGACTTTGCGTCCGACTCTACCGCAAACTCCTCAATTTTAAAAAGCCGCACACAAAACACAGATTTTACTTAGCCGCATTGCGCTTGCTTAGGTACTCTTTTGCCTTTTTGCTTTTAGCGCTTTATATAGCCTGCCAGCCTCGTCTGCGCCGTATTTTTTCACGAGTCCCGTTGTGAAAATCGCCCAAATTCTTACTTTCAAATGCGATTTTTTTCTTATATCTTGCTTTTTAGCCTCGTCTATCTTGGGCGCGAGCTGCGTTTTTTTACCACATTTTTTTAGCCTCATTTTTTTACTTCGTTTTGGTGCGCACCAGCTTGTTTTTTGTTTTTGCGGCGGATGCTTGCTTGATAATCTTTGCCCTTTTTTTCGTCCGCATTTAGATTTTTCGCCAGAAACCCTCGATCTTCGCATCTTTTGAGCGCTCGGTAGAAGCGAGTTTATCACTCAAATTTGACTCCAGCAACCTTAACTTCATCATTTGTCACTGCACCACTTTCGCCCTCTAAAGATTGCGGTTTTAGAGACCTCACTTGCTCTTTTTGCCGAGGCGCTTTGAGCATGTAAAGTCTCGCCACTCAAACTTTGACTCCATTTGCGACTTTTTCTCGCTCATCAAATTTTTGCTCGTCGACTTTTTGTTACAGTCTGTGATTTTGCAGAATCTGGCGCTACGATATGCTTTTACTTCGCCTTTTTGTGAGCTTTTCTATTTGAGTTTTTTGTAGATTTTCCTCGCGTCCTCTTTTAGCGCGTTATACACGCCGGCGCCATTTTTGCCGCCGAATTTGATATACTCTATATGAAGTTCGCTGAGGTTGCCCTGAGTTTCGTATCAAGATCGCGATTTCGTCTTGATTTTCTTCGATGAGCTGCGCCGTATGCGAGCGGTTGAAGTCAATTTGAGTTTAGTGAAATGGCCGCCGTTTTTATCTTGTTTATTAAAAAAATCTATCACGTCGTCGTAGATCGATCGTTGCTGACGATGTAAATTTTTGTCTTTTTTGTGCGAGAGTTTACCCATTAGAAAACGTAATTATTTTTATCGGCATAGTCCTTATGAGCGCTTAAAAGTATGATTTTTTTATTTTGATTTTTCGCGCTAGAAACCACGCCAAAACAGAGATACTTAGTTTTTGCCTATTGTTTGTTACGATATAAACTTATCTTTCTCGCCTAGTTTTTTTAGCGTCGCTAGATTATCTATGCTTATGTTTTCGTCATCTATTATAAATCTTGCCATATATTTCCTAAACGAGTCGGGGCAATCGCCCCAAAACTCTACATCTTATCTTTTGTTACGATGAGTAACATTTTAAATTTTTCCGGTATCTTTAGTCCGTGCGGGATTTTGCCCGGAAGCACGATAGTATCGCCCTTTTTGATATCAAAATGCTCATCGCCGATGGTTAGCTTCATCTCGCCGTCAAGCGCGACCAAAAGAGCGTCGCCCGGAGCCGCGTGAGTGGAGAGCTGTTGGTCTTTGAAAATGACAGCAGCGACATCGAGCCGCTTTCGTTTTTTTGACGAGCGTTTTTGCTCACGATTTTGCCTTCTTCGTATTCGACTGCATCCACTAGGCTAAAAATAGCCGCCTTTAGGTAAATGATCTATCATTAAGTCCTCCTTAAAATCGATTGAGACGTATTTTCGTCGGTTCGCCAAAAACCAGTTTTCGCCACACTTTTTTCTCTATTAGGCAGGCCTCTTCGTCGCCCAGACACATTTGTTTTTTTCGCCGTAGTGCAGACTCGCGCCGCCCTCTACGACCCACGCGAGGCTGTCGCAAAATAGCATCTCGTGATCCAGCCCTCGCCCGCATCAGCAAACACGTCGACGTGAGCGTTCTCGCAATCGTAACTTCTTTACTAACGACGCTTTTTGCGATCACTTTCGTGTCGGCGTTTAGATTGTAAATTTTACTCATTTTTTTCTTCCTTTCGTAAATTTACGCGTCATTGTAGCTGAAAATTTTCGGACGATTTGTTGATAAGGATTATCTCTTTTTGGCAATTTGAGTCGGTTTTTAAATAAAAATTTGAGGCGTAAAACGCCTCACCTACTCCCACTCTATCGTTGCAGGCGGTTTGCTAGAGATGTCGTAAACTACGCGGTTGATGCCGTCTACTTCGTTTATGATGCGTCGAGAGACGTTTTTCAGCAGGTCGTACGGCAAGCGCGAAAAGCTAGCCGTCATGCCGTCGCTGGCGTCCACTACGCGCACGCACACGGCGTTTTCGTAGGTGCGATTATCGCCCATTACGCCGACTGATTCTACATTTAAAGCACGCAAAACGCTTGCCACGTTTTGTTGTACCAGCCGCTTGATTTTAGCTCGTCGCGCAGGATCACGTCGGCTTTTGCGTAGTAGCTCGAGGCTCGGCGTATTTACTTCACCCATTATGCGGATCGCAAGGCCCGGACCAGGGAATGGATGACGAAACACGAGCTCTCGCGAAAGACCAAGCTCAAGGCCGAGCTGACGCACCTCGTCTTTAAAGATTTCTCGTAGTGGCTCGATTAGCTCGAAGCTCATCCAATCAGGGCAGCCCCGCCCACGTTGTGGTGGCTTTTGATCGTCTTGCTAGATCCCACGACCGAGCTCGATGATGTCGGTATAAAGTGTGCCTTGGGCTGGAAATTTCAACATTATCGTACTTTTTGGCCTCTTTTCAAAAGATTTCGATGAAAGTTTCGCCGATGATCTTGCGTTTTTCTGGATCGGTTACGCCTGCTAGCCTTTCTAGGAAAGTTTTACTCGCGTCTATGCTAACTAGCTCCACGCCAAGCTTTTGTTCTAAAGGTCGCCCTCGACCTGCTCGCGCTCGCCAGTTCTAAGTAGCCCGTTATCGACGAAAAACCAGGATCGATCTTTGCGGTATCGCAGCTGACTAAAAAGCGCAGCGGTAACGGAGCTATCCACGCCTCCGCTAACGGCGCAAAGGACTTTTTGTTGCCGACGGTTTCTTTGATCTTAGCGATCTGGCTTTTAGCAAAGCCGCCCATATTCCACGTGCTTTCGCAGCCGCAGATATATTTGGCGAAATTTTAGAAATCTGAGTGCCAAACTCGCTGTGCTGCACCTCCGGATGAAACTGCAACGCGTAAACATTTGCGCTTTTCGTCGCCGAATACGCAGTAAGGCGAATTTTCGCTCGTCGCGATCGCTTCAAAGCCGTTTGGCAATTTTTACGAGGTCAGAGTGGCTCATCCAGACGGTTTGCTTTTCAGGCGTATCAGTAAAGAGCGGATGAGATTTTAGAGCGTTTAGGCTTGCCTTGCCGTACTCTTTGTGAGAGGCAGGAGCGACTTCGGCGCCGAATTTATGCGCCAAAAGCTGCATGCCGTAACAAATGCCTAAAATCGGCAACTTTTAGCTTAAAACGCCCTCGTCGCAAAAATACGCATCCGGCGCATAAACGCTAGCTGGACCGCCGCTTAGGATTATGCCTTTTGGTTTTTTAGCCTTGATCTCCTCGACCTTAGCGTTAAAAGGCAAAATCTCAGTATAAACGCTTTTGCTCGCGCAGGCGTCTAGCGATGAGCTGGGTGTACTGCGAGCCAAAATCCAAAACTATTATCGTGTTATTCATGATTACCCTTTAAAAATATAAATGAAAAATTTCAAACTGTATGTACCAGACCACGACCGATACGATATAGCCGACAACCACGGTCCAAGCGTATTTCATATGCGCGCCGAAGGTATAGATGCCTTTTAGTTTGCCCATAACGCCAACGCCCGCAGCCGAACCAAAGCTTATCATCGATCCGCCGATACCGGCAGTCAAGGTAACTAGCAGCCACTGACTTACTTCGCCCGCATCAGCACCCATCATAGGATTTGCTTTTAGCACGGCAGACATAACAGGGAACGTTATCCACGATAGCAGAGAGGAAGCCAACGCCGATATTTACGGTCGTAGCGCCAACGTATCATAAAGCGAAACGGCGTAGTTTAAAAATCCGACGAAGTGCAGCGCGCCGACGGCCGCAAGGATGCCGAAAGAAAGAAGAAAAAGCGTGTTGTTTTCGATCTTTGACATATAGTGAAAGACATGCATAGGCTCTTCGTTTTTTGTTTGTTTTTGTAGATGTAGGTGTAAATGCTAAGAAGCGAGAAGCCAAACATCATGCCCCACATCGCAGGCAAGTGGAAAAGCTGGTGCATCATAACAGCCGAAAAATATCGTAAATGCGCCAAGTCCGATAACGACTTTACCACCTTTTTGATGGTTACTTTAGGGCTCTGTGGCCGGGTCAAAGTGCGGGCTACCAGCGGGCACTATGCGCAGCTAGTAAAAACGCCGTAACTAGCCAGCCGATAAAATGAAGCAGGGAAAAGTGCGAAAAAAGTCGATAAAAGGAGCCTTGCCCGCAGCCCACGCCATCAGAGTCGTGATATCGCCAAACGGACTCCATGCGCCGCCTGCGTTTGCGGCTACGACGATGTTTATCGCACCTGCGACTAGGAAATTCGTATTGGTCTTATCTATCGTTAAAAGAACAGTAGAAAGGATAAGGGCCGTAGTTAGGTTATCGGCGACGGGGCTAATGAAAAACGCCAAAGCGCCCGTTAGCCAAAAAGAGTCTTTATACGTGTAGCCCTTTGAGACGAGGTTGTATTTTAGCGCGTTAAACACGTCACGTTCGATAAGCGCCTCGATATATGTCATCGCGACCATGAGGAAAAATACGATCTGCGAAATCTCTAAAAATCAGGTGATTTACCCTCATTTTTGCAACAAATGCACATCTAGGCCGTTTGCTAGCATATAAAAGCCGATGAGCAGAAAACATAAAAGTGCCGATAAATATAGCCGGCTTAGCCTTTATCGATGGTAATTCTTCTCCGTAGCGATGAAAAATATCCCACGACGAAAATTATGAGGCTCGCGATACCCACCCACGTAGTCGTTAGATTTAAAGCCTCGCCCGCAGCGCGTCGCCGCTACCGAAGGCTAAAGCGAAAAACAGACCCAAAAGTCCGACGATCTTCATTTACTCTCCTTGATTTATAGTTTATTTATCTTTTTCGGTTTTTGCTGTTTGACGGCTCGGACGGCGCCTCGTAGAACGGATCGCCCCTTGTGGCCGCAGCCTGCTATAAAAATTAACATGCTAAAATCGCCTTTATGAAAGACGCTAAGACTATTATTCGACATATTGTTGATAATCCTTTTTATAAAGAGTTAAAAACCGTAGCGAATGCGGGGGAATTTACAGCTTTTTAAGCTTCAAATCATCGCAGGCTCATCGCCTTTGCTACGAGAAAAACGGCATTTTGTTTTTTTCGCCCTGTTTCATCCGCTAGGACTTCAGGAATTAAAAAAAGCGATAGTAGTATAAAAATGTTAAAAAGGCTTATTAAAAATCTATTCTAGCGTAAATTTTTGACGGCAGGCTCGCTCGCGTAACGGACGTTAATTTTCTGTGACAAAGCATTTAGTAATTTAAAAAGCGACCGACCCATACGAAAAAAAGCGATTTACTTATGCCGAGCCTGCTAAAGGCGAGTTTGTAATTTAGCCAAAAAGCAAGCGGATTTTCGAAGGATTTGAGAAAAACTCGCCTTGCTATAAAAGCAAAATCTAGCCAAAGAATCAAGCGGGCGCAATGAATCAATCGGTCAATCGAACCCCAAGCAGCAAAAGCTCAATTCACCAGCGGGAGCCAAATCTTTGCTAATCGACGAGATCCGCTCATTGCCCGCCCAACCAGGCGTTTATCAGTATTTCGACAAGGCCGGCAAGCTTCTTTTACGTCGGCAAGGCTGTACTTTAAAAACCGCGTCAAAAGTTACTTTTCATTTACGCCGGCGCTCGCCCCTCGCCCAAGGTTAGCCCGCGCATCCACAAGATGATCAGCGAGGCCGTACACCCTCGAGTATATCGTCACTCCCAGCGAGGCCGACGCGCTGATACTAGAAAAACCCTTCATCAAGCAGCCTAAGGCCCAAAATACAACATCTTGCTGCGTGACGACAAGACTTATCCCTACATCTACGTGACTTGGATGACGATTTCCGCGCTTTGAGATCACGCGAAAGATCGTCCGAGGCAAAAACGTCAAGTATTTTTGGCCCTATTTTTCGCGAGCGCGCGAGCTTTTAGATGCGCTAAGGCTGAGCTTTTAAACCGTGCAAAGCAAAAGCGCGCTCAAAGCCACGGGAGCGTACTTGCCCCTATCAGATCGGTTACTCAGAAGCCCCGCTCATCAGCATGTCCTGCCCGCAGACTACGCCAAGGTCGTAGAGGGCGCGATCGCAGCGCTAAACAATCCGCTTTCGATGCCGCCAAAGCTCGTAATGGATGAGCAAATACGCCCAAAACGAAAAACTACGAGCAAGCCGCCCTCGTGCGCGATAAAATCAACGCTATCAAGGATCTGGACGTCAAAAATCGAGGTCGATCTAGCTAAGCTCGAGGATTTTGAGGTTTTTTGCCGTGGGCGCGGAGCGAAAATTTGCTTTGCGCGGTGCGTTTTAGCGTGCACGGCGGCAAGATCAGCGGCGTTTATCAAAAACATCACGAACGCCAAAATGAGCTCGCAGGGCGATCTAAACGATGCGTATAAGCAAATCGTTTTTGAGAGCTTTCCAGCTGGCGCGCCCGTCGTGAGCGCCATACTTTACGCGCTAGAAGCATTTGAGGACGCAAGTCTAGTAGAGGAGATTTTAACCGCTCGCCACGGCCGTAATTTAGCATCTGTGTCCCTAAAATCGGCGAGAAAAAGCGCATCTGCGAAATGGCGCTAACAAACGCGCAAGTCTTTATCCAAAAGTACCTAAAAACCCACGACGACGCGTTTTTGGACGAGCTAAAGGAGTATTTCGGCTTAGCCTGCGCGCCGTACACCATCGAGACCTTCGACAACTCGCATATGTTCGGCGCGGCCGCAGTCGGCGCGATGGTGCGCTTTGAGCACGGCAACTCTCGCCATGAGCACTACCGCCACATGCACCTCTCTCACGCAAACGACTACGATCAGATGCACCAGATGCTTACAGAGCGCGCTTTGCGGTTTGATAAGCTTAGCCCACCCGATCTCTGGCTCATCGACGGCGGCCAGGCGCTGCTAGACCTCGCCTCGGACATCATCGCTAGTAGTGGCGCAAACGTCGATATACTCGCCATCTCAAAAGAAAAATAGACGCTAAAAGCCCACCGCGCAAAAAGGCGGCGCGAGGGATAAATTTACGCTCCGGGCGGCGTTTTTACGCTACCAACGGGCGACAGACGACTTCAGTTTTTCCAGCGCCTTCGCGACGAGGCGCACCGATTTGCGATTACCTTTCATCAAAAACCAAGCGCAAAGAGGATCTGGGCGCTAGCAAGCCAGCAGACGCGGGCGTATCGGCGGGCAGTATCGCAAAGCTAGTTAAATTTCTACGGCAGCTTTGAAGCTATAATGACCGCAGCGAGCGAAGAGATCGAAAAGGTGACGAATAGGAGCGTGGCGGCTAAGATCGAGCAACTCAAAAAGAGAGTGAAAATGGAGCCAATTTGACGCATTTGTTTTCGTTAACTGGAAAGAGCAATTTAACTCCCCGCTTTTGAATAAACTGGCAGCAGTTATTTTGCAAAAAGCCGCCACTGAAGCGCAAAACGCAACCACCTAGTGCGAAAATAGTCTGCGGCACAAATTGAATTTTGCACCGCTTTCGACCGACATTGCACTGAGGGCAATTTATCGTTCTCGCGGCTTTTTCTATCGCTTGCGCCGCGTCGCAGCCATCTTTCCAGCCGTATGCGCACGCCTTTTGCAGATAGTTTTTGCGTTAGCTACGTCTTTTCGCCAAGCATCGCGTTGTAGTAGAGTACGCCGAGGTTAAAGCAAGACATCCCGTCCTTTGCCCTCGCAGGCTTTTGCGCCAGATTTTGCCCGCTTTTTTGCGCGTCTTTTTGACGCCAAACCCCTGCTCATAAAGCGAGCCTCAAATTTGCGCAACCTAGCAAATAACCGCTATCGCAGGCTTTTTTATAGAGCTCGGCAGCCTTTGGTTCGTCCTTTTTAACCCCTTCGCCTTTGCGATACGCTACGCCCAGTTTTACGCAGGCTCGCACGTACTCCCCGTCGCAAGCTTTTTTAAACAGCGCAAACGCTCTTTTCGTAGTTTTTTGTCCAAGTCGCACTCCCTCGCTTGATGCCGATGTAGGCAAGACCCAGTTATCGCAGCTCTCAAAATCGCCAGCGTCGCAACCTTTTTGAAGCCAGCCCGTATCGCATTTTGCAGCATTTAAAGAAATCGCCGTAAAAGCGGCTAAAAATATAATTTATTCATCTTGTATTTTTAACGTCAATTTGACGCGCCGTTTTGTAACGGACGCAAATTTAAGCCCGAACGACTCGGCGAATTTAACGAAAGATCGGGCTTGCTAAATGGTAAAAATTTGACGTAATTTAGGCCTTTTTTTGCCTTTTTTTATTGCCTTTATCGCTGGGTTCTTCACCCTTAAACCACCCTTTTATCTTATCCAAGATTCCTTTGTCCTCTTCCTCGTCGTAGCTCGCCTTGCCCGCCTTGATGCCGAAGCTCTCTTGTAGCTGGTTTAGTAGAGAGATTTGCTCGTCATTAAGCTCTTTTGGCGTTTTTATGGAGATTTGAGCTACGAGCCTGCCGTATCTTTTTGCTATTTACGTTTTTACGCCAAGGCCGTCAAATACGAACTGCTGCTTTGTCTTTTGCGCCGACTGGCAGCTTGAGCTCGGTTGTGCCTTTTAGCGTCGGGATCGTGATCGTCTCGCCCAAAATCGCCTGCGTGAAAAATACCGGAATCTCGATATAAACGTCGCTTTTCGTGACGTACGAAATGCTCGTCGGCTTCAACCTCGATATGCACGTACAAATCGCCCCTGGCGCCGGTTGAGGAGACGTTGCCCTTTTCGCTCACGCGCATGCGCATGCCGTCGTCGATGCCCTCGGGGATATTTACTTTGACGCTTTGGCGCTCTTCTTTGTAGCCGCTACCGCCGCAATCAGAGCATCTATCCTTGACCGTTTCGCCCGTGCCGTTACAGTATGGACACTCCTGCACGAAGCTCATAAAGCCTCGCTGCTGCGATATCCGCCCCCTGCCCTCGCAGTGCGGACATACGTGCGTTTTGCCGTCTTTCGAACCGCTGCCTTTGCAGGTTTGGCACGGTTTTTTGATCGTAAAATCTATCTCTTTTTCGGCGCCAAACACAGCTTCGTTAAATTTGATCCTAAGAACTATCTCTAAATCGAGCGGATATTTGTCACTGCTTCTTTTTGCGGCTACTTGCACCCGAGCTAAATCCACCGCCAAAAACGAGTTAAAGATATCGCCCAAATCAAAATCCGCGCTAAATCCGCCAGAGCTAAAGCCGCCCCTGCCCTCAAGTCCAGCTTTGCCGTATCTATCATATATCGCGCGCTTTTTCCTCGTCGCCCAGCACCCTGGTAGGCTTCGTTTACCTTTTAAATTTTTCTTCGGCGTCTTTATCGCCTTGATTGCGATCCGGGTGATACTTTAGGGCAAGCTTTCTAAATGCTTTTTTTATGGTTTCAGAGTCGCTATTTTTTGCTGATTTCTGTACTCGTAGTAGTCTCATTTCCACAAAATCTCCTAAAATTTTTAAATTTAAAGGGCGATTTTTATCTTATTATTTATAAAAATCCAAAGCGGGGGAGAATTTTAAACAAGGATAGTAAATCGGATTTAACTTTTTTTGGTTATAATCATTTTCGTTAAATCTATTTGAAAGGCTTAAAATGATTAATGTTTTAATGATTGAAGACGATCCGAATTCGCGCAAATCCCCATCCGAATACTTGAGCGATTTTTAATATAAAAAGTAACAAATCTCGAAGATCCTTATTTGGGACTAAGTGCTGGAGTAGTACTTTCGACCCTGCTTATCCTAGACCTTACACTACCCTGGCATGGACGGCCCTAGAGGTATGCAAAGAGATCCGCAGCAAATACAACATCCCTATCATCATCTCTTCTGCTCGCAGCGATATCAGCGACAAAGTCGTGGGCCTGCAGCTAGGCGCAGACGACTATCTACCAAAACCGTACGATCCAAAGGAAATGTACGCGCGCATAATGAGCCCTAATCCGCCGCTACAAAAAGACCAACGAAGTGCAAGAAGAGGTCGTTGATACGCTATTTAGGGATAGACGAGCGCAGACACGAAATTTACTACAACAACGAAAGCCTAACGCTAACGCCGGCAGAGTATGAAATTTTGAGCTACCTTATCAAGCAACACAGCTTTTTCAGTCTCTCGCGAGCAGCTAGTTTATAACTGCAAAAGCCTAAAAAGACAAGGACTCAAAGAGCCCTAGACGTCATCTATCGGCAGACTAAGAACCAAGATCGGCGACAGCTCAAAAAGCGCCTAAACATATATTTTCGGTACGCGGAATAGGCTATAAACTCATAGGATGAGATACTCCTAACCACGAAGATTTCGGTAGTTTTTCGCGCTGAGCGTTTTTCGCTTGTTTGTATCTTATTCTACACGTTTGCGAGCATACAGCTAGATAACGCGCTAGAAAAGATAAAAACAAGCAGCTAAACGCGATAAACTACCTCATCGCTTTGATACGAAAAGTCAAATCCGCCTAGCGATTTGACTAACTATTTTGAAAATTTCTCGGACCAACCTACGTTAAAAGCGACAAAACCGTCGCAAACGTCATAAGCTCCGGGAAACCGGTCTTTGCCAAGCAAACGCAGCTAGGACTATTTCAATCGTTGCTTTTTCAGGATAGTTTGTACCTACAGATCAAAAATCCTTCGTTTTCAAATCTTTGCTCGAAAGCGACGATACGAAAAACATAAACGATCCGATCTGGGTGGGTTTTTATCCTCACGACGGCGCTTCTAGTGTCGCTTTACGTTTCGGTAATGAAGTCGCTAATGCCGCTTAAAAAAACTAAGCTCTGATATCAGAGAATTTGGCGCGGGAAACATGGACGTAAACATCGCCAAGCCCGACTCCGACGACGAGATAGCCAAGGTCGCGATAGAATGTGACGCCGCAGCCAGCAAGATCAGGGAGCTTTTGCGTCTCAGGCAGCTGTTTTTACGCACGATTATGCACGAGCTAAAAACGCCGATCGGCAAAAGGTCGCATAGTCTCTGAGATGGTGTAATCTTACGCACAAAACGCGCTTGATAGCGATATTTGAGCGCCTTGACATGCTCATAAACGAGTTTTGGCAAGATCGAGCAGCTGCTATCCAAAAAACTACGCGCTAAACTATCAGGAGTCATACTTTTCAAACATCCTTGACCAAGCGCGCGACATGCTGATGCTCGATAAACTGAAGAAAAAGTGAGCGTAGATATCCGCCGAGATATCTTGCTCGCGCGTGGATTTCGGGCCTTTTTCGCTCGCGATCAAAAATCTCATAGATAACGCCCTAAAAATACGCTGACGATAAAAAGCGCAGGTTATCTGCGACGCGGACGGTATCGTCGTGAGAAACCTAGGCCAACCGCTACAAAAATCCTATCGAGTACTACATGCAAGCCTTTATCCGTGAAAAAGGGCAGGGTAAAAGCAGCGGCATGGGGCTAGGACTTTACATCATCGACCACATCTGCCGTATGCACAGTTAGTCTAAAATACTCATACGAGGACGGCTTCCACTCATTTAAAATTTGCACCAATCCAAAGGAAAGCGTTGGAGGGCTTGAGAAATTTAACGAACTCGTGGCGGCCTTTGAGCGGCTACCGGGCGTTGGCAAAAAGTCCGCCCAGCGCTACGCCTATCACGTATGCCTAAAGGATAGCTTCGGCGGACTAAAGCTCGCTCAAAGCATCGAGGACGCAGTGAGATTTACGGGTAAATGTCAATTGCGGTGGGCTTAGCGAAGATGAATGTGCGACATTTGCAGCGACGAAACGCGAGATAAGGAGCTACTGGCCGTCGTAGAAAGCCCAAAAGACATCCCTAGTTTTTCGAACAAAGTGCGATCTACCGCGGACGCCACTTCGTGCTTGAAGAGATAACTCCCGAACAAACCGAAAAACTACGCGCGATCATCCGCCAAAACGGTGTAACCGAGATTATTTTTGCACTAACGCCGGGGCTTAGCAGCGACGCGGTGATGGTTTTTTATCGAGGATAAGCTAAGCGATATGGGCGTTAAATTGTAGCAAGATAGCCCAAGGTGTACCTACCGGCGTAAATCTCGAAAAATATCGACCTTCTATCGCTTATGAAGGCGCTTGATAGCAGGACTGAGCTGTAATTTGAACTCAAGCGCGTGAAGCTTTTTTATCAATTTAACGGTATCCTTTTAAATTAGCTCGAATTCACTTAAGACTAGGCGAGCAAGTTTTTGCCACATTTCAAACAGACAAACCGCTTCAAACTTAACCCGCCGCCAAAGCTAGTCAAATCTGCAACGACTCAAATTTGACGCGTAGCCCCAAAATCAATTTTACAAGCACGACAAAGAATAAAAAGAGAAATTTAAAAGAGAATTTACGACCCGAAGGCCGTAATTTAAGCCGCCCGAAATGAGCGATAGAAGTTATTTCGTAGTTTTTGGATATATGAGAACTCGAAATCTTCGTCCACTCGCGAGCTTTAGCCAAAAATCGCTCTTTGAGAGTCCAAAATCTCCTTAAATAGCGGATCTTTGCCGCCTCTTCGTCTAGGATTTCGTCGCTTGCTTTTCTAAGCGCGTCCATAACGTCCTGCGGGAACGAGCGAACCCTCGATATCAGGATACTCGGCTTTCATCTTCGCCCAGTACTCGGCGTTATCAAAGAACGAGCGGCTATTTAGCATGCTAGCTACCTCGTTAGCCGCGGCCTCGATCACGGCCTGAAGGTCGGCAGGTAGATTCTCGTAGGTCTTTTTATTTACGAAAAACTGAGTCTGACCGCTCGGCTCTTGCCAGCCTGTGTAGTAGTATTTAGCGATCTTGTGAAAGCCAAGACCCATATCAAATGCAGGGCTTACCCACTCGACCGAGTCGATCGTGCCCATCTCTAGCGCCATATAGCTCGCCGGTTGGGATCGTGTTTATCGTCGCTCCCACGCGCGCCATCACCTCGCCGCCAAAGCCGGGGATCCTGATTTTTAGGCCCTTTAAATCCTCTACGCTTTTGATCTCTTTTTTTAAACCAGCCGCCCATTTGCGTGCCGGTATCCCCCGCAAGGAAAAACTTTGATATTGTATTTGTCGTAAACTTTTTTTCCTCTAGCTGCTTGCCGCCGCCGAATTCATACCAAGCGCGAAGCTCGGTTGCGGTCATACCCAAAAGGTACGGCGGTAAAAAAACATAGTATTTGCGTCCTTGCCCTTGTAGTAGTAAGACGCCGTGTAGCCGATATCGTACTGGCCGCCTTTTTACGAAGTCTAGGATACCAAACGGGGATTTGTGCTTAGAGGGATAGTCTATCCTCACCTCTAGTCTGCCATCACTTAGCGTCTCGACTACGCGTTTACCTTTCTTTCGCTGCGTCGCCCAAAACCGGAGTCGTGCTCTCCCAGGTGCTGGCTAGCTTTAGCTTATAGGTTTTGTCCGCCGCGTTCGCGCCTAGCGCTAAACCGAAAGCAGCCAAAACCGCTAAAAAAACTTTTTTCTATTTTTGCTCCCTTAAAATAAATTGGCCGATTATACTTATAAGAAATCGGTAAAATTGCGCGAAAAAGGCATCCATGAATAAAAACCAAAATCCTAGCCACGGTCGGACCGGCCAGCGAATCCATAGAGGTTATGGAGCAATTAGTCTTAGCCGGAGTCAATGCTTTTAGGCTAAATTTCAGCCACGGCACGCACGAATACCATAAATCCAAATATAGATAAAATCAGGCAAGTAGAGGCGAAACTCGGGCGAAAAATAGGCATATTTCAGGATATCTGCGGCCCTAAAAATAAGAGTCGGCAAGCTAGATAGAAGCGACTCAAACTAAAAAGTCGGCGATACGCTTATCTTCGTAAAAGATGAAATAATCGGCGAGCAAGTAGACGAAAATCACTATAAGCTTTTGCATAAATCAGCCTCAAATTTCTGGCCGCATTAAAAACAGGCGAGTACATATATCTATGCGACGGACAGATCCGCGCTAAGATCGTAAATGCAAGCGCAAAAAAAGTAGAAGCCGTAGTGGAAAACGACGGAGTGCTTCGCTCGAACAAAGGCGTACATTCCCAAACACCAAGCTTAATATCGAAGTTATCACGCCCTAAAGATTTAAAAAGATTTGGAATTTGGCGCCAAAAAAACGGGGTGCATTTCGTCGCGATCTCTTTTCGTGCAAAACGCAAATGACATAAGAAAAGCCAGAGAAATCCTAAAGGGCTTTGGCTCTAAAGCTCAAACTTACGCCAAAATAGAAAAGAAATTTGACGCAGTGGAAAATATCGACGAGATCATCGAGGCCAGCGACGGCGTGATGGTCGCTCGCGGAGATCTAGGTATCGAGGTGCCCTACTATAAGGTGCCGACGATCCAAAAGCTCATCATCAAAAAGCAAACGAAGCCGTCAAGCCAGTCATCACGGCTACGCAGATGATGCTAAGCATGGCCGAGCACGAAACAGCTACTAGAGCCGAGATTAGCGACGTGGCAAACGCCGTACTAGACGGCACCGACGTGGTCATGCTAAGCGAAGAAAGCGCGGTCGGCATAAACCCGGTCGCCGTCGTAGAAGCGATGAGCAACACCATAATCCAAACGCAGCAATTACCCTTTTAACAATTTGATTTTTGCCCGCTACGACGATACCGATATGATGGCATCTAGCACCGCAAGACTCGCCTCTGCACTAAAAGTAGACGGCATAATCGCGCTAACCTCATCGGGCGGCTCGGCAGCAAAACTGGCCAGATACCGCACCGATATAGATATCATCGCCATAGCGCACAACGAGCAGGCCGCATATAGGCTCACTCTTTGCTGGGGCATAACAGCGGCATTCGTGATAGAAAAAGAAGAAAGACTGCACACGCTCATGGCCAAATCGATCAAAGCCGCAGTCGAAAAAGGCTACATAAAAGACGACAAAAGCTACATCATGACCGCGGGATATCCGACGGGAGTGGCGGGCAGCTCGGACCTGATCAGGATTTTAAGAAAAGCTCAGATAGATTATTATCTAGAAGAAGCCGATAAGTAAAGGGCTTTTTCGCATCGAGGCCTCAATCTTTGGCCCTCGTCAAGCGATCCCTCGAAAAATACAAACTTTAACGCTAAAAACCGCCTGAAAAAGTAGCATCTCAGCGCCGTCTTTATGCGCGAGCCCGCCAGCGGCGGCTAAAATTTAAAAAGGCGTTTTTGCCGTAAATAACGTCAAAGGCAAATCGGCTTTTCATCAAAAATCGGGCGCAAAAATCTCGATCGGTGCAGGCAAATTTCTCGTCTTTTTAGTCCTGCCGAGGTTGTGTTTATGACGAAGTCAAATGTGCCGCCATTAAATTTGGCCGAAATCCGCCCAGCTAAATTTCTTTCAATCGGTGTAAAATGGCCAGCCTCTCTCGCTTCTATTTAGCACGCAAACTCGCACGCCGCGGCTTTTTAGCGCATATGCGACCGCTCTAGCCGTCCCGCCGGCACCCAAAACCAGAGCTGAATTTATCTGCCCAAAATGTTCTATCGCTCGCAAAAATCCCGGCGCATCAGTATTGTAGCCGTAAATTTTATCGCTGCGAGAGACGAGAGTATTTACGGAGCCGATTTTTATAGCCGCTTCGTCTAGACGTCGCACTGCGCGAGTGCGGCTTCTTTTGTGAGGTATTGTGACGTTTGCGCCGCTTAATTTTAGTTCTTTAAAATGAGATGAGTTGCGAGCCATCTGCTAGCTCGTAGCGAGTATATAGGGCTTCGCGAGATAGACCGAGCTCGCCGAGAGCTAGATTGTGTAGTCTCGGCGAAACGGAGTGGGATATAGGGTTGCCAAAAACGGCAAAAACCATCATTTTATATTTACGATAAAGGCGTTTTGGAGCCGCGCTTTGCTTGATTTTTGGCAAGCTCGCTTTTTTTAACTGCTCGCCGCTATAAGGTCCAACTAGCACCTTGATGATTTCGTTACCGTTTACGTTCGTCCTATATAGCTTATAGGCGTATCCTGCGGCTTTTTAGTTTGCCAAGCTCAGGCGCTTTTTTTCATTAAAGTGTTTAACGGCGAAAACTTGCACGTAACTACCGCTGTGAGCATCGCCGCCGCTAGCTGCAGGAGCTTGTTTGACAGGCTTTTGTTTTGCGGTTTTTCTTTTAGCTTGTTTGTCTTTAGTCGCATCATTTTTTTAGGCTGTTTTTGTAACTTTTTCTTGCTTAGGTTCTTTTTTTGTTTTTACTACGTTTACGTGCTGCTTTAGGCTCAGCTTTTTGTTCACTTGGTTGAGTGCTCGGCGTATCATTTTTGCTTTAAGGCTCCATGTATGGTTGATGGCTCGGTCGGGGCAGGCGCAGCCATGCTTGCATCCCTGCTGCTTTTTATCCTCTTTTTCCTTAAGCGCTTTTACCATATCCTCAAAGCTATCTTGACCTTTATTTTCAGGCACTATAGGCACCTGCTCAAAGGCAGGATTTGGCTGCCGCGCCTGAGGCTCGGATGCTGGAGGCGGAGCAACTGGAGGGACGTTACTTTCCGCTATTTGCGGCGTAGGCTCGCTAGGCGGCGTAGTAGGCACGTTCAATTGTTGCGGATACTTCGCGTATTATCAGGTTCAGGCGGTAAAACCATTCTAGAGTCGGTTTGCGCAACCTGATCACTCGTTTCAGTTGAATTTAAAGTACTTTCATCACGATGAGGACGGCCAAAAATATAATAACAAAAACGGCCACAAGGATAAGAATCCTCTTAATGTTTCTGCTCTTTTTATCCTCGTTGTTATCAAGCATGATGTCTCTTAGCTCATTATACTCCATTTTTACCCCTTACATATGTTTAGACCAGCTTGCGCCGCGCTCTTTTTGATAAACCTTGTATGGCAAGGTCAAAATATTAAATTCTTTTTGGCAGTTCCATCGCAGGAAACACTCTCCACTCTTTTGCTAGACGCGAACTAAGTAGCATAGATAGCTTATTTGCAATCTGACAGCCTTCGTTTAGCGTTGTATGCCCCTTTGTGCACGTAAAGATGCAGGTGTCCCCGGCGTTTTACCTCATAGGCTGTAAATTTAAAAAAATCCTTCCTCGCGGAGCAAAAAGTTGAGTTCTATGCCAAAAAGCGCTCCGGGCATCCTACCATTGTAATCAAAGACGATATTTTCTATCTTGTCGCCAGGTAGTATCAGCGAGTGCGCGACCGTGATCTTGCCCTCGTCGTGATCTTTTTATCACCTGATAGCTTAGAGGCTCGTTTATGAGCTCACATCTATTAAAAACGTCCGCCCCTTATACTCGATCTTGCTTACGATACTATCGCGTTTTGATCCAGTAGTGGCTCGTGTTCATTTTAATTAGCGCAGTATCCATACTATGCATCAATAAGTCGCTTTATCGTAGATTATAAATTTATGAGCTAGCTCTTTTAGCTCGCCCTTGATCTTCTCTTGTAAAGAGGTGTTGTTGATATCGCTTTCAGCACGTCGGCTATCTTGTTTGCTATTAGCTCAATCCAGCCTCTTTCATGCCGCGAGCTGTAAGAGCTGGGCTACCACACGTATGCCGCTTGTGATAAACGGACTTCGTGTCTCGCCTGGAACTGTGTTTTTATTTACTGTTATACCAGCGTTGCCAAGAGCGATGTCAGCGTCTTTTTCCACTCAAATCTGCGGTTTAAGAAGCTCATTAAGATTAGGTGGTTATCGGTGCCGCCACTTACTAGATCAAAAACCTCTGCTAATTAGCACTTCGCCAAGTTTTTAGCGTTTGCTTTTACTTGTTTAGCATAACTTTTCCACTCAGGGCTAAGGTTGTGTTTAAAGCCAACCGCCTTTGCAGCGATGACGTAACTAGTGGGCCACCTGGATGCCCGGGAAGAAGAGTTTATCTTTTAGCGTACTCTTCGTTGTTTGTCATGATGATACCGCCTCTTGGGCCTCTTAGAGTTTTTATGCGTAGTTGAGCTTTACGACGTCGCAGTGCGGGAAAGGACTTTGATGCTCACCGGCTACTACAAGGCCAGCGATGTGAGCAACGTCTGCAAAGAGTATCGCGCCAACAGCATCAGCTATCTCTACACTTTCTTAAACTCGACTCTCTCTTGTGTATGCGCTAGCGCCACAAACGATCATTTTTGGTTTTACTATCTCTTGCGATATCCATAACTCTATCGTAGTTTATGCGACCATCAAGCTCTACGCCATAAAAGAAGCTCTCATACATCTTGCCAGAGCTGCTTACCTTTTGCGCCATGAGTTAGGTGTCCGCCGTGGCTTAGATCCATGCCTAGAAATATTTTATCGCCCGGGTTAAGCAAAGCACCATAAACGCCTTTGGTTTGCCTGAGAGCCTGAGTCATTGAACGTTTGCTAAATCCACATCCAAAGAGCTCTTTACATCTATCGATAGCGATTTGCTCGATCTCATCGACAAAGTCTGCAGCCACCATAATACCTTTTTTTCCAGGGTAGCCTTCGGCGTATTTGTTTGTTAGGATTGAGCCCATCACTTCCATGACTTCTGGATATGTGAAATTTTCACTCAGCGATCATCTCAAGGTGATCACACTGGCGTTTTAACTCCAATCTTACTAGGTCGTAAATATCTTTATCGTAGCTTTTGCAAACTCATTTTTCGTTCTCCTTTGTCTCAGTTTTTAGTGGCCTCATCGCTGGGAAGAGGACAACGTCGCGTATTGATTTTTTTATCTGTTAAAAGCATAACAAGTCTGTCGATGCTCATGCCTTCGCCTGCAACTGGTGGCATGCCGTATCCTAGGGCTTTTACATAGTCTTCGTCCATCTCGTGAGCCTCGTCATCGCCTGCGTTTTAGCATCGATTTGAGCCTTTAAAGCGGTTGTATTGATCGATCGGATCATTTTAGCTCGTTAAAGCCATTTGCTAGCTCTCTACCAGCGATAAATAGCTCAAATCTCTGCCACATCAGGATTTGTGTCGCTTCTTCTGAAAGCGGGCTAATAGAGATCGGATAGTCTATGACAAAAAGTTGGATGGATGAGCTTTACCTCTCACGTAGTTGTCAAAGAGTTCAGCCTGTAAGTGGCTGCAAGGTCGAGCTTCTCGTCTGCCCTCAAAGCCGTCAGCTCTTAGTTTTGCTGTATTTTATCCTTGTCGTTTACCACATCCTCAGCAAGCCCGCCTATCTCAACTAAGGCTTTTTGTAGCTTATGCGTTTAAATGGCTTTACTAAAATCAATTTCCATGCCGTCAAAATGTATCACTTTTCCCATATCTAGCTTGTCTAAAATGACATTAAATAAATCCTCTGTGATGCCCATTAGGTCGTGGTAGTTGTGGTATGCCCAGTAAAACTCTATGCTTGTAAATCCAGGGTTGTGGGTTAGGTCCATACCCTCATTTCTGAAGTTTCTATTCATCTCATAAACAGCTTCAAAACCGCCAACTACAAGACGTTTTAGATATAGCTCAGGTGCGATCCTTAGGTATCTCTCAACTCCAAGAGCGTTGTGAAATGTCACAAATGGTTTTGCATTTGCGCCGCCAGCTATTGGGTGAAGCATTGAGTTTCAACCTCTAAAAAGCCCTTATCCTCGAAAAATCTGCGAATCGTGCTAACGATAACCGAGCGGCGTTTAAAATCAGCCCTAACCTCGGGGTTCATTATCATATCGAGGTATCTTTGGCGGTATCTAGTCTCGATATCCGTTAGTCCGTGGAATTTTCTCCGGAAGCGGCGAACAGCCTTTGATGCCAAAAGTAAGTTCGCTAACGTGCATAGAAAAATTCGCCCTGTTCGCGTGACGAAGGCATATCCGCGCACATATATGATGTCGCCTACTTCGATATTTTTCTTTTACGACCTTAAACCAATCAGGATCAAGCGTCTTGTTGCTAAAGTAATTTGAATATTGCCGTCCTCGTCTTCGATGTTGGCAAATATCGCCTTGCCCGCATCCCTGATGAGCTTTTACGCGCCCGGCAATGCTTACTAGCTGACCTTCGGCGCTCTTCTCTTCGGTATCTATTATATGTTTAATTTGAGTTCAATTGAGTTATATCCATATCGCATGCGTAAAAATGCGGATAGGATTTACACCCGCGCTTCTTAGTTCGTTTGCCGTCCTAATCTTTGTATTTCTAATTGATTTTCAAATATCACTTGCCACCCTTTGCCTCTTTAGCAATACACTCTTTACATACCCGTAAAGTCGCATCATGCTGCCCCGTTAGCTTGAAAAGCCGTGCTCTTTTGCGATGTTTGCTTGTCTTTTTCTATAGTTGCGTCTTCAATTCAATTATAGCGCCACATCTGCGACATATCATGTGATCGTGGTGAGGCTTGGTTGCAAGCTCGAATTTTTACCTTGTGAGCCAAAGCTGATAGAGGTTACCATCTCGGCCTCTTCGAGCAAATTTAACGTCCTATAAACGGTTGCTATACCGACGTTTAGGTCGGGATAGTCTCTTTAATGAAAAATAAAGTCTCCGGAGTGAAGTGCTCGTCGTTGTAGAGCGTTTTAGTAGAACTTCTCGCTGTTGCTGTGTATTTTAGGCCATTGTCTCTCAAAAATTCTTTTTAATCGATCAAGAAGCGCGTCGTATTCTGCAAATTCTCAATCATTATTTATACTCTTAATCGTCGACTCGATCTCAAAATTGGGTCTTTGCTCCTGCATAGATGCGTCAAACGGCTTTCGATATTTCCCACACGCCGCCTGATATGCCTTTTACGTTAACATTCATTATCCATTTGCCGGTATCCAGCAAAAATCGAGTACAGTTTTACTTCCCTAAATACGGCTCGATTTTATTATTTAAAACTTGAATAGTTTGAAATAGTTACTATCAAAACTGCAAAAACCAGGAGTACGTAAGCGTTGGCTGATAACGAAACCACCCATTTTATCTAAAAACCGAGCCTGCTTAATCTAACTAACCTGACAAAATGCGCTCGATACCCAGGCAAAGCAACCAAAATACGATAAGCGTCGTTAAAAATCCTGCAAAAACAGAATAGAATCGCCATCCATTTTATAAACATTATCGCTTATTAAATGACTGACCTTAATACCAAATCTACTAGCTACAATCTATACCGCCGATAAGGCCGATAAGGCCGTACCTTTCCTTTATCAGTCCGCTTATCACGCCTTTTTATACCCAGTATCAAAACTCACGAAACGACGACTACGTCAAATAGTGTAACAAAAGTCCATTACACACCCAACAACGGCGGCGCGAGTTCTTGCTGATTGGCTGAATACTCTCATCGCCATTTCTCTTTTCGTAATTTTGATTTGCTCTATTAGCTTATTGCGACTGCGTTTGCGTTACCATGCCGGTTACTTGTTGGTTGGTTGCATTTGGGAGTAATTTGATGCACTGTCTCTAATAAGGTTTGCGATAGCGTTATTGTTAATTAGAATCATGGATAGCAAGTCGTCCGCCACCTATTTTAGGCGTAAAGCTTTGGCGATATAACCGCCGTTAAAAGAAACAGAAAGCATGTTGAACCTGGGTTGCTCGCCGCCTCAAAGCTATCTATGATACGGTTGATGGTCTGAATAGCTGAGTTTGTGTAACAGTGCCAAATACTAGTGGGCCTGTTTCCGCCGCAGTAATAGCCGTGGATATCGTTTCACCTGCCCGAAGCTCGCCCACCAAAAATAATATCAGGGTCCCGCGAAGCGCGCTTTTGAGCGCCTTGGCATAAGACTGGTATCCACGCCGACGTTTCTATGGAGAAAAAGACCTTTATTCGATGTGTACGAAACCTCAACGGATCTTCTACGGTAATAATATGCTTTCTCTCGTTTAAATTTATCTCGTTTAGCATCGCGGCAAGCGTCGTCGATTTACCGCTACCCTAGGTCCGGTGGACCACATTAGTCCCTTTTCGCGCTTTACCACTTTTTCATGCAGGCGACTCTAAGGTCGTCAAGAGACGGAATATCTGGTCGGAATAATACGGAATGCGACAGGCAAATCGCCGTTCATAGTATAAAGTAATAGTTGCCTGAGCGCCCGACGCCCGGAAGTTCTATCGCGAAGTCAAGCTCCCCTATTTTCCTCAAGATCGCTGCACGTCTGTTATGAGCGCATAGCAGATATCTTTGTATATCGTCACCTTTAGCACGCCGGAGTCTAGCGTACTCTAAAGTTCCTGTCTCATTCCTGAGTCTGGTGCCGCTTGCGACAAGGTGCAAGTCGCTGGTCTGCCAGTGGACGACCGTTTTAATAACGTTCCTAGCTTACGTCCATTTTCTTGGGCTCAAACTATCATTTTGAGTTTTCTGCCTTATTTAGTTCATAAAATTTTCCTTATTCTATAATTTTCGGCACGACAAAGAAGCGCCCTGCCACTCACTGGAGCGTTTTTAAGCATAGTTTCTATCACATCAGAGCTCGCGCTACGCGTCTTCTCTTAACGGAGAGTTCCGCCCTCTCAGGAGAGCTTGGCTACCGCTTGAGAA